>Ga0310344_10000004_pt1 | contig 438519 bp, 342 predicted proteins | sample HC15DNA20200_MG_FD_203801 | JGI IMG/M metagenome (GOLD analysis project Ga0310344, IMG submission 203801) | Marine microbial communities from station ALOHA, North Pacific Subtropical Gyre - HC15-DNA-20-200_MG | ecosystem: Environmental > Aquatic > Marine > Oceanic | place: Pacific Ocean...
TCGATCCATCGCCGCCAAATAGGACGGCACCACGATCTTCTTCGACATGACCGACTCCTTTCTTGCCAACATCTGGTCAACAAAGGATACCCTCGCGTCGAAGGCCGGGCAGCAGCTAAGCCACAAGCGCATGCGCCTGTTCGTTGATCAGGTTTTCGACATCCGGCTTTGGCCGTCGCCCCGAGTGGACATAGGCGCGACGAATGGACCAGAGCCCAGCACATATCCCTGCCATCTCTCGCATCGCGGCAGGCGGCTTCCCCCCTACCCGGCTGTCATCCCACGGTGCGCATGCCCCCGGCGCGGCAGGGGGCAGCTGAGCCGCCATGGCCAACATCGACCCCGCCGCCGATCCGCTCGCGTTTGAAGACATCGACGTGTCCGATGCAGCGATGGAAGAGATCTACCGGACCGAAGCCCCCTGGCTGGTGCGTTTCTTCCGGCGGGAGCTTGGCAATGCCGCCGATGCGCAGGACATGACGCAGGAAACGATGCTGCGCTACGTGCGCGCGGTCCCCACGATCAGGGTAACCACACCGCAGGCCTATCTCCGGCGGATCGCGCGCAACCTTCTGCGCGACCGGTCCGAGCACAGCGCGACGAAACTTGCGCAGGCCTCGCTCCCACTGCTCGAAGGTCTCGACCTGCCGGGCCCCGAGGACCAGCATCGCGAGCTTGCCAGCCGACAGGAACTCGCGGCGTGGGAGGAAATCCTCGCACAGCTCAACCCACGCACGCTGGAGGTATTTCTTCTGAGCCGCTTCGATGGTTATACTTATAAGGAAATCGCAACCCGCCTCGGGATATCGACTTTCAGCGTGAACAAGCACATGGTCAAAGCCATCGCCCACATTGACCGCAACCGGAGAGACACATGATCGGGTGGCTTGGCCGGGACGCGCGGCGGCGGCGAACCGAGAAGCAGGCCTATCGGTGGGTCGGAAAGATGATCGCCGATCCCGCGAGTAACGAAGCCGGTCTGCGCCGGTGGATCGGCGACGACGAGGAACGCGCGCGCATCTACAACCGTGCCTGGCAGGGCGCCGCCAAAGCGGGCGCGCTCGGAGGCGTGGTGTACGGTGACGCACGGGTTCGCGCCGCGCATCGCTCGATCGAGCACACCAGGAAAGTTCCCTACCTGTGGCTGACGACCGTGACGGTGGGCCTGATGCTCCTCGGGATCGCATTGACGTTTGGCATCAGCCTGCTTTTCGGCGAGCATCCCGTGGCCGGAAGCTCGCTGAACGGCGATCGGTCCTATGCGACCGCGACCGGCGAAGTGAGGACGCTGGCGCTTGCGGACGGGTCGTCGATCGTGCTCGACACCCATAGCGCCGTCGATATCCATTTCGACGGCGAGACCCGCAAGGTCACGCTCACCCGCGGCCGCGCGCGTTTCGCCGTCGCGCATGAGGCGGAACGCCCCTTCATCGTGTCGGCGCGGGACGCCACCGTCACGGCGCGCGGAACGGTTTTCGACGTCGATACCTTCCAGGGCGTGCGGATCGCTCTTATCGAGGGTGCCGTCGATGTCAGGGGGCCCGGCGTCGTGCAAGCCGTGCTCCGGCTTTTCCCGGGGCAGCAGGTATGGTTCAATCCTGCCGTCAGGAATGGAACGCCGGCAGCGACGCGCGCCCGGCCTTCCGACGCGCAGTGGGTGAACGGGATGAAGACCTTCGACGACGTGCCGGCGCACGAGGTGATCGCGGAAGCCAACCGGTATAGCGAGAGACAGATCGTGTTCGAGGACCCGACGATGGGCGATGCGGAAGTCTTCCTCGATCTCCATATCCGCAACACGGTGGACGTCGCGCGGAACCTCGCCGCCTATCTCCATCTCGCGGTTGACGAGAGCCACCCCGGACAAATCGTGCTGAGACGCCCAAAATAATCGCCCGCCGGGGGTATGGGTTTCACCAGCCTCCCGTCTAGGCTTGCAGGGCCGCAACGGCCCGCCGGCTCAGACAGGGGGGCAATACATGGCACAGCGATATACCCGGGCACTCCAGCTCGGCTTGCTCATGGCAATAGCGCAGGTTTCCTGCGCGCATGCGCAGGCCGCCGAGCGCCTGCAGTTCGACATCCCGGCGCAGGAACTCAAGTATGCCCTGCGGACGGTGACGCGGCGCGCGGGCCTCGAGCTCTATGCCACATCGAGCGACCTCAAGGGACGCATCTCGCCCGAGGTCCATGGCCAGTTGACGGTGGAGGAAGCGCTCGACCGGCTGCTAGCGGGCACGGGCCTCGTAGCCCGTTTCAAGGGCAAGGCCGTCTATATCCGGGACCGACCGGAACTGGCCGGAGGCGACGAGGAGAACGCGGCCCCGGCCAGGGACGAGATCGTGGTGACGGGATCACGCATCCGTGGAGCGCCGCCCAGCGCTCCGGTGACCCTCGTTCGCCAGGTCACGATGCGCGAGCAGGGGCTGAACGATCTGGGCGATGTTGTCCGCGCCATCCCGCAGAACTTCAACGGCGGTCAGAATCCCGGCGTCACGTTCGGGGTTCCCGGCAGCCAGAACGTCACGTCCGGATCGGGTCTCAACCTTCGCGGACTGGGCGCGGACGCGACGCTCACGCTGCTCAACGGTCATCGTCTCGCCTACGATTCCGCGACCCAGGCCATCGATATCTCGGCCATCCCCGTCGCCGCCGTCGAACGCCTGGAAGTGATCGTCGACGGTGCGTCGGCACTCTACGGTTCGGATGCCGTGGCCGGTGTCGCCAACGTGATCCTCAAACGCGACTTTGCAGGACTGGACACGCGGGCGCGCATAGGCAGCACGACCGAGGGCGGCGGTTTCCAGCAGGAATACAGCCTCGTTGGCGGACAGCGCTGGCAGTCCGGTGGTTTCATGGCGGTAGCGGATTTCACGAAGTCCTCCGCCATCCGGGCAAGAGATCGCGCCTTTACCAGCGCATTGCCCGGCGACTCCGTACTCTATCCCGAACAGAAGGCGCTCAACTTCGTGCTGTCCGGCCATCAGGCGGTGGGGATGGCAGATGTGTCGATCGATGCGTTCTACAATCACCGGACCTCGTTCACGACCTCATCCTATGCCCTGCCGGATTACCGGGCCGACGGCGCGACGCTCGATACCGATCTCAAGTCCTACGCGGTCGCGCCGCGCCTTACGGTTCCGCTCGGCGGCTGGAACGCCACGCTCGAAGGTGTTCGCGGCGAAGACAACGTCCGAACCAATTCGATCTATTACTACGGCGGGGAATCGATCGGCGCTTATCCCGTCGATTACGCCAATGCGCTGAGCGCCGTCGAAGCTCGGGCCGAAGGGCCGCTGCTGGCCCTTCCCGGCGGCACGATCCGCGTCGCGACGGGCGGCGGCTACCGGATCGTCGAACTCGACGGCCTGCGGCAGTCGGTCCTTTCCGGTGTCACCACGACCCTTGCTCGCTTTCATGGCAAGCGGCGCACCGCCTACGGTTTCGGTGAACTGTTCGTGCCGCTCGTCGGCCCGGACAATGCCCGGCCCGGCGTGCGCCGGCTTGACCTGACCCTTGCCGGGCGAGCCGAGCACGATGCCGAGACCGGCAGCGTGTTCACGCCCAAGATCGGCCTGACCTACGAACCCGTCCCGGGCGTGTCGATCCAGGGTTCGTGGGGACGTTCGTTCAAGGAGCCGACGCTGTTCCAGCTGGCGACGCCCGCCACCGTGACGCTGTCGCGGGCCAGCACGTTTGCCAGCGGCTATCCGGCCACCGCGACCGTCCTCGTGCGCAACGGCGGCAATCCGGATCTCAAGCCGGAGCGCGCCCGCACCTGGACCACGACAATCCGGATCCACCCCGGTATCTTGCGGGGAGGCTCCATCACCGCCAGCTATTTCAACGTCCGGTATCGCGGGCGCATCCAGGCTCCGCTGGGCACTTCGAGCGGCGCGCTCACCAACCCGCTCTATACCGATCTCGTCACGCTGGCGCCGACCACGAGCCAATCGGACGCGCTGGTCGCCTCCGTCGGCGGAGCGATCACCAACGTCGCGGGCCGGCCCTACAATGCGGCCAACGTCATCGCGATATTCGACAACCGCTACCACAATCTTGCATTGCTCGCGGCCGAGGGCCTGGATCTCGGGGCCTCGATGCCGGTCGACCTTGGTACGGCGGGACAGATCAGTCTCAACGGGTCGGCATCGTACATCACCAGCAGCCAGGTCAATATCTCCGGCGCGGCACGCATCGATCGGGCCGGCAGCATCTACAACCCGCCCCACTGGCGTGGACGCTTCGATCTTGCGTGGCGCAAGGGCGCGGTGACCGTTACACCCGTGGCGAACTTCGTGGGCGGCGTCCTGGATACGACCAACAAGGTCCCCGTGTACGGCATCACGACGTTCGACCTTACCATCCGGTTTGCGCCATCGGACAAGGACACCCAAGCCGGATGGGACGTCGCCTTCACGGTGCTCAATATCGGCAACCGCATGCCCGCGCGCATCGTTCCGGCCGATTTCTATTATCCACCCTATGACTCGGCGAATTATTCGATCCAGGGCCGTTACATCGGTCTGGCTGTGGGGAAGCGCTGGTGATCCGCGCGCTTCTTCTCGGGACCGCCGCGCTGGCGTTCAGCCCTTCGGCGGCGCTGGCGGTCCCATCCCTTCCCGTGGCGTGCGACACGGTGTTGCGCTGGCCGGACAATGCCGGCCCCGCGCGCGCGCCCAGGGCGGAAGACCTGATCGAACTGCGCGACCTCGGATATCCCGCGGCACTCGCATCGACGCTCGAGCTCTCGCTCTCGCCCGACCGATCGCAGGTCGTGTTTCCGATCCAGCGCGCGGATCTCGCGAACGATTCCTATTGCGCCGGCCTGGTGGTCCTCGATCCGCACACTGGCGTGGCGCGGCTGCTCGACCCGCACCCGGGGCTCGCGATGCGACCGTTCAATTATCGCGGCCCGACGATCCCGGGGAACGTTCCGGCATTCGTCACGGCCAGGTGGTCGCCCGACGGGCGCTGGATCGCGTATCTGCGTGCAGCGGACGGCGTGACGCGCCTCTGGCGCGTGAGCACGGACGGCAGCGAGCGGCACATGGTTCCGGCGACGGATGAAACAGTCGAGGACTTTGCCTGGTCCGGGGACGGCAAACGCATTATCGTATCCGGCCGCTTCGACCTCGCCGCCGCGTCCGCAGCGATCCGCCAGGAAGACAGCACCGGACATCGCTATGACGAACGCTTCCTGCCGTTCGTCTCCGCGCGACCGTTTCCCGTCTCCGCCGCTACCGAGGTGCGATCTGTCGACCTCGACACCGGCTCCGTGCGCCCGGCGACCGACGAGGAAAAGAACTGGCTGGGCAAGGCAAGCAAAGCGGAAGTTACTTCGGGGCCGGGCACTTCCAAGGCCTGGCTCTCGCCCAAACACCCGGATCGCTATGGCTCTCCCAAAGTGCTCGGCGTGTCCGACGGTCCGCACCGCCGGGCTTGCCCCGAGGCGCTCTGCGATCACGCGACGGCGTTCTGGTGGTCCGACGACGGCAAGGACATCGCCTATCTGCGGCGCGAAGGCTGGGCGGCGAGCCAGACCGGACTCTATGTGTGGCACAGGCGAGCACCCCGCCCCGAACGCATCCTGTTGACCGACGATTTCCTGGTCGGCTGCCTGCGGGTCGGCCCTGCCCTCCTGTGCGGCCACGAGGCGCCGACACAACCGCGCAGGATCATCACGATCGATCTTCGCACAGGCGCGATGCGATCCCTGTTCGATCCCAACCCCGAATTCCGGTCGATCGAGCTCCAGCCCGCACGGCGCCTGCGCTGGTCGACGCAAGATGGCAGCGAGGCCTTCGGCGAGCTCGTCCTGCCGGCGGGCACGGCGCCAAACGCGCGCCTGCCGCTGATCGTCACGACGTACCAGACGCGCGGCTTCCTGCGCGGCGCGACGGGTGACGAATACCCGATCCAGCTGTTTGCCGCACGCGGCTTCGCGGTTCTCAGTACCGAGCGGACGCAGGACGTGGGCACGGACACGGCCGGGATCCGGACGGTGGAAGATCTGCTGCGCCATGGCACCACGCATTGGACCGACCGGCGTAATGTCCAGTCCTCGCTCGACAGGGGCGTTGCCACGCTGGTCGATCAGGGACTCATCGATCCGCGTCGCGTTGGCCTGACGGGCCTCAGCGATGGCGCCACGTCGGTCATGTTCGCCCTGCTCAACAGTGCGACGTTCTCGGCGGCGGCGGTCAGCAATTGCTGCATCGATCCCTGGACTTTCGCCGTTGCCGGGCCGGTCACGGCCGCGACCTTCCGCAAGGTCGGCTATCCTCCGATCACCGACGATGCGCCGGAATTCTGGAAGCCGATGTCGCTGGCCCGGAACGCACGGACGTTCCGCACCCCACTGCTCATGCAGCTGCCCGACGAGGAGTTCCTGCTGGCACAGCAAACCCTTGCAGCATTTCACGAAACGGGCGCGCCGGTCGAGGCTTATGTTTTCCCCAACGAGCGCCACGTCAAGATCGGGCCGCTCCACCGAAAGGCGATTTACGATCGCAATATCGCCTGGTTCGACTTCTGGCTGCGCGACCGACGCTCCACCGATCTTGTCGGCGAACCCGATCTCGCACGGTGGCAAGCGATGCGGGACACGCTGCGTCAGACTGGTGTCAAGGAACCTGCAACCGAAACGGCAGGAGATGCTGCCGCCCCTCGCCCGGACCAGTGACGAAGCCAGGCCTCGGTATCGGCGATATGCAGCAAAAGGCTGTGATGGCCGAAGCGGAAGAGCGAGGCGGTTTCCAGCGCCGCCTCGATACGTCTGCGGTCCAGCAAACCGCGGCGCAACAGTTCGCCGTCCAGGATGATCTCCCGCAATTGCGCGATGCGGCCCAGTGCCAGGTCGCGGGCAAAGGCATCGGGGCCGCCTTTGGACCGGCGGTTGACTATCCACGGCGGCAACATGCCCCGGAATGCCATGCGTGCGACGGAACGCGTCTGGCCCGATGCGCTCCAGTGCCATGACGGTATGGCGAGGCAGGTCTCGACAACCGGTTGGGCCAGCAGGGGAGAAAGCAAGGCAGGCGCTTCGGCACGGTCGAAGCCCTCCACATAGGGAAGGACGCGCGCGATCATCTCGGCGTGATAGACCTTGCCCGGCAATTCGCGACGCGGCGGCCGCCGCGGGTCAGACCCCAATGGGTCCGGTCCGCTCATGCCGAGGTCCCTGCTCAGGAAACCGGCAAGCCCCGGGCGCCAGTCAGGCCTCCGCCCGAAGCACAGCGTGCGCAGCGCCTGCCAGCCGATCGCGAGCGTTGTCGCGCCGGTAATCTCTTCCAGCGCCTTCAGCGTTTCCCAGGCGCCGTGTCCTGGCCCTTCGCAACGCATGCGATCGACGAGCGGCAAGGAGGAAAAGTTAGAGCAGAACACATTGTCTCCACCCATGCCCGTAAGGATCGCCTCAATGCCAAAGCGATCGCGCAGGATCGCGCATTTCGCGGCAAGCGTCTGGGCATGGGCATGTCCCAGTGGCCTTGGAAGGTGGCGCGTGCTCGATCGCAGGAGGTCGACATCGTCCGCATCGAACCGAAATTCATGCAGGTGCTGGCCGAGGTAACGGGCGAGCGGTCGGGAAAAACCGCGCTCGTCGGCGTCGGGGTCATCCCCGGCGAGTGTAAAGAGTTCGACAGGAACACCGGCGCTGACCGTGCAAGCCGCGACGATGGAGGAATCGAGACCGCCCGAGACGCTCACGGCGAGCCGGCTATCCTGGTCGGTCATGCCTGATACAGCGAGGACAATGGCCTCTCGCAACCGGTCCGCCGCCTCGGCAAATCCGCCGGCTGCAGGGGTCATGTGATCCCGGTAGGACCACTGGCTGCGCCGTATGCTGCGACCCTCGCGTTCGATCGTCATGGCAGTGCCTGGCATAAGTTCGCGGACGCCGACGAGACAGGTATCCGTGTGCTGGAACACCGGCCTCTGCAGGTGCTCCCCCAATCGATTCCAGTCGATGGAGGGGGCGAGAATCCCGGCGTCACACAGTAGATCGACGTCCGATGCGAACGCCCAGCCCCAGTGCGTCCTGCCGTAGTACGCTGCCAGCGTCCCCAAAGGGCTGCGCAGCACCGTTGCGCTGTCCGTCGACGTTTCCGTCTCGAAAGCGATGTAGTTGCCCCAGGTCTCTTTCAGGAGGTCGTCGAGCGATATGTCCGACGCCGGCGCGAAATCCCTGGCGGGCGAGCGATGAAGCCGGGTGGCGCTCTCCCGACGGGCCACCACCAGGCCGAGCGCCACGCCGTTTCCACCGGCGATATGACAGACCTGTTCGCGGTGACGGGTCCAGAGCGATGCCCTGCCCTGGAAATCCCGGCGTGCAAACAGGAGGCGATCATCGATCCCGCGCCGTGCGCTTTCGCGTGCGGCGGCGTCGCTGAAAACGGCAAGCAGGAACCTCGTCTGCATCAGACCGACAGGATTGGCGTGAAAAGGCGAACCCGCTCCACGGTATCGTCGAGCAGATGCCCCTGGTGCTGCACCCAGCAATGCGCGAAAAATGGAGCGGCCCGGACGCCGACCACGAGGTCGACGCCGATGCCCGCCGCGGTCAAGGCCTTGAACAGGGCAATGGACTTCATGAAACAGCGATTGCGCGGCGGGATCACCCTGTGGGTCGCGCGAAAGGCGCGCACAATCGCGTCCCGTGCAGCCTCGGCATCGCCGGCGCCATGTCCGGCAATGTTCGCGCGCATGCATGCGAGCCGCGCCACCAGGGTCTCAAGGCTCTGAACCCGCAATGCCCAGGCGCTCGCGATCTGCAGCACAAGCAGCCTCGCGAACCACCCTAACGAGCAGCGTCCTTCCGCAATGGCGACGGCGGTCCCGCCATCGTCCCGAAGTGGCGGTGCTTCCCGGTCGCAACGGGCGGGCCCGTCCCGCTGATTGAGAAGTCCGTGGTCCACCAGGAGCGCGCCGATCCTCGACGGGCCAGGCCCGAGTGCCTGGCCGCTCATCACCTGCCGCAGGACGTCGCGCACAGGGGGCGGTACCGCATGATAACGGGATCGGCGGAGATCGAGCAGCACCATCTGCGGGCCGATCTCGGCGATGCGTATGTGCTCTGCAAGGTACATAGCCATGCCCCTCACACGGAGAAGGATGCGCAGGATCCCTGCGCATCCTCCGAGATCATTCGTCGTTGAGGCCCGTTTCCCCGACCCGGCTCGGGCCGAGAATGTCGAACTTCTCGCCGGCCGGCGGCCCCTTGGTCTCGATCCTCGCGTCCCCGAGGTCGATCAGCTCGGCGTCGGTCTTGTGGGCATGGTCCATAGATACCTCCTCTTGGTCACCGCCATGATCGGCAGCATCGCCAAGGCTAGGTTTCCACCCGCGTATACGTGAGCCTATACGTTCCCGATGTGGGAGTGTGCCGCATCCCGAAGGGAAGCACGGTCCGGTTATCGTCGTCCGGTCCTCGGAGCATCCTGTCGGGTGACAAGCCACATCCTTGCAAGTGGCGCATCGAATGCCCGCAGGGCTTCGGAATGCGCTCGTCCGCCCCCAACCGGGCCGTGCATCGTCCGGGACCGAGACGCAGATATCATGCTGCTCTCTCCAAACATCAGGTCCGTTTTGTGTGTTCCCGCCATGACGACTGATCGCGCGGCAAGCGCTGCTCATCGTCGATGACCTCAAGGCGATGCGGCGGATTGCGGCCCCACGACCACAGCACCAGATTCCGATCGTCGGACGTAGCGCGCGAGGCAAAGCTGGGAACAATCACGCCGGCGCAGCCGGCTGCGATCAGCCGGTCTGCCATATCCCAGGTCGGAACCGGCTTGCGATCTCCGGCGAGCCGCTCCCACGCACAACCGAGCTGCGCCAGGGTGACCTGTACCAGCTCGCGGACATGATGGTCGGTGAGATCGAGAATATCGGAAAGGGCGGCCCGATAGCTGCAGATCGTCAATGGTTGTGCCTTGAAGGCAAAGCCTTGCTGGGCCTCCAGCCAGGCCGTCTCGAGGCTCAGGGCTGCGTAGAAACAGGCCGTACCGATGCGATTGAAACGGCCACCATGGATCCTCGCGCCTTCGCCGGACTCCGGATCGAAGGCCCAGGCTGGATGATGCGCACGATAAGCCAACCCGTCGAACCGGCTGAACGGCAAGATCGCTTTGGAAGTCCGGCCCAAGGATCAGGCAAAGCCGCCGGCAGCGATCCGACCGAGATAGGCGCGAACCTTCTCACCATGACCCTGGCGCACCAACTCCTCCGCCGTGGCATCGCCGAACGACGGCAGCGGTTGCGACCTGTACCAGGCGTAGGCGGCGAGTTCACTGCCCGCCCACGGAATGACCCGGTTGATTATCTCACTCATCTCCCGCAGTCGCGCCTGCGTGGTCACGCTGTTACTGCGGGCAGCCTTCGAAACCGCATCACGCGACAGACCGGCGGCGAGCGCCAGTTCCGACTTGGTGATATGAAGTGCTGCCGACAGCCGGTCGGCCGAGACACCCTTCTCGCCCGAGACTTCGCTGAGAAATGCCGCGCTGGCCATCTCGCCTCACCATATGCCCATATCTGGGATAATGTATGCGGCAAACAGGGAAGAAGTCAAGATCGTTTCAGGACAGGCACACCGCGGTCGGCCGATTGCGCTAGCGAATCTCCCGCGTTTGGCGGGTCCGCCCGGGATCAGGAGCGCCGCCAATTCCTCGGGTCGTATAGACAAGCGAGAATGGCATCGACGTGGTGCAGCCGCCAGCGAAGATAGGTACCCAATGCTCTGCGCGCCCCGGGGAATGCTCCGCTGACGAGAACAGCCCGCAACTTTTGCAGCTCGTCCACCCGATCCTTGTAGAGCCCTTCGCAGATACGCAGCGTATGCAGACGATCTCCTGCCGCTCGAATGGCAAAGGCAAGCTCGCTGTCACCCGAGCGCGCTCCAAGGCCCGCGAAAAGTTCGCTCGCCGCCGCGGCAATACCGGCCGCGTCCACCGGTTGGGAGAAACGCGATGGTTCCTCGCCCCCCTGATGGAGATTTGCTTTCGCCATGGAACCGAAAGCCATCCGCAGCAGGCTGTGGTGCCAGAGATATAGAGCCCTGACGCTCTCGGCTGTGGCGAAAGGTATCTGGAATCCGCCGGATGACCTGCTTTCCAGCAGCCGCTCACCGACGAGCCGGTGAAAGGCGTCCCTTACGGGACTGACACTGATCTCGTGCTCGGCGGCGACGGCATGAGTGTTAAGCGGCGCGCCGGGAGCAAAGCGACCATGCATGATCGCGTCCTTCAAGGCTCGATAGGTCTGCTCAGCGAGAACCGTTTCGGGCGCCATCGGACAACGCCCTCAATCTGGCCTGACATCGCGCCGGCCAGAGAGCCCAAGACGCTTTGCCAGGCGTTCAACCGAAAACTCCGCGATGGAACTTACACAACGTTCCTCGAGCTCGGACAGATCGTCCAGCAGGAGTTCTCGCGGGAAGTTCATCTGTCGCTCCACGAACAGGATGAGGATCAGGAGATACCCGGTCGCCAGGCCAAGGCTGGCAGCGCAGCGCAAGTGGTCTTCAATGGTTGCCCGGGGATTGCCGCCTTCGATTTCCCGAAGCCAGCGCACCGTTATGCCCACGTCGTCAGCCAATGCTTCCTGGGACAACCGGCTACGCCGGCGCTTCTCCTCGATACACCATCCGGATGTCACCTTTATACGATGCAATATCGGCCCTTCATCGGACTGACTTGATGCCTGAGACGACATGATCAGGTCTCCCTGTCCGTGGCTCAAAGCTTTCTGCGTAGTCCGACTTCATCAACCTGTTTTCCACGGGGCGATGCGTCAATTGGTATCGTTCCCGATCTGGGAGCCAATAACACGCACACGCCGCGCCAGAGCCGGGAATGCACCAGAGATCGCCTGCTATTTCATTCCACCGCATGAACGCGGGCGGAGTGACCGGTGCCGGGACGCTGTCCCGACGGTGTGATTCGTCCGAAGGAACGGCCGTACGGTAACAGATCCGCCGAAGTGCCGGCCGGTGAGCCCGGGGCGGCTCCAACAACCGGAAATCCGGTTCCGGATCAGGAACCTGAGTTCCTCTTCCGGCAACGAGCTTCCTAACGAGGAAGCACAATGCCTCCCCTATTGCGGCCCTCGACCTGCTTGCGTCATCACCTCTCCATCGAAGTGGTGACGGCAAGCGAAGCCCGACAGCACCAAGCGTTCCAACGGTCCACCCCAGACGCGAACGGCCATCGCCTCCCGCGATCGCCGCCATGGAGAAACATGCCTTATGCTCTGCCGCGCAACACCCGCAGTTCCGCCGGGAATGCCACGCCGCGCAAGCCTCGTCGCCATCGCGCTCGCGCTCTCAACGCCCGCCTTTGCCAGCCCGCAGACGGCCAATGACGATGCGGCCGTGCTCGATGAGGCAGCGGGCGAGGCCCAGCGGAAGCTTCAACAGACCTTTACGAACCTCCAGTTCACCGATTTCGTGCGCTCGCCAGTCAAAGGGCCGATCTACCAGGCGAACGCCGGTGGCAGGACCATCTATTTCGCGCCGGAAAGCGAACACCTCGTGTTTGGCGCGATATACGACAAGAACGGGATCAACCTGACGGCGCTCGCGCAAGATACCAGCGCAAGGGAGCGCCTTGAAGCCCTGGATCCTGCCAGTGCCCTGGTCATCGGCCCCGCCGGCGCGCCGAAGGTGATCGAGTTCACCGACCCCGACTGCCCCTATTGCCAGGCTCTCGAGCGCTTCTGGCTGGCAAAGGAAGCCGAGGGCAAGCCTGTCCAACGCCTCGTCTACTTCGTCAGTGGCATTCACCGCCAAGCGGCCGCGAAGGCCGAGCATATCCTGTGCTCCCCTGACCCACAGGCAACGTTCAAGGCCATCTATGCCGGAGCGCAGCCCTCAGCGCTGCTCAAGTGCCGGGCCGGCGCGGAGAAGGTTGCCCGCGACGCGGATACGGTTCGCAAGATGGGGGTGTCGGGCACGCCGACGCTGTTCGTCGATGGAAAGCTGGTGTCCGGCTTCCAGCAGGCCGAACTCGAGGCCTTCCTCGAGACCCAGAGCCACAAACCAAAGCCCAGCCCCTGACGGCCAGCCGAGACGATTTTGGCGGCCCCTGCGCGCGCGCCCGCGCCGCCCGGGACCGGAATGCCGGCGGGCGCGCGCCTCCAGGGGCCGTCCAGCGCAGCCGTCGGCCGGACGCGACCAACGATCGGTACCGGCAAGCATGTTCCGGACGGCTCCGACGACGACCTCTTTGGTCAAAAAGGAGACTGACTATGCTGACTCTGCTTCGAGGAAGGACGTTCCGCACGATCGACGCGGCGGTCCTTTTCCTCCTGGCCGCGATCGCCGGCACGAGTGCCGCTTACGCCTTCCAGGCGCCGGCCGCCGGCGACCTTGGTTACGACATCTACGACATCGTCGTGAACCAGGGCGTCAAGGGACCGCTCGGCTTCGTGGGCGGCGTTGCCGCCTTCCTGTTCGGCGTCTCGCGGCTCTTCTCGAACATCATGATCGGCATCCCGACGATCGTGGCGGCGGTCTGCCTCATCAAGGCCGATTCTATCCTCCAGACCTTCGGCATGGTGATCTGAGATCGGGACCGGGCGCGCCGGCCTGGTCGGCCGCCCTTACGAGACGGAAGGCGATGGGCGCCTTTCGGACCCCACGCCTCGCGGCGTGGTGAAGCAAGGGAGAAGGGCGTGGACGAGCGTCTGCCGCAGTTCCTGCATAAGCCGACCCAGATCCTCTGGTTCGACAGCCAGGAGTTCATCGTCGTGATGTCCACGATCTTCGTCGCGGTCATAGTCGGCGGGATCATTGGCTGGCTGCTCATCGGCGCCCTTCTCCTCTTCATTCCCTGGAAGCGGACCAAGCCGCGCGGGTTCGTGCCCCATCTGGCCTGGCGCTGGGGCCTCGCCCGCTTCCGCCGTTATCCGGGTCCGACCCAGACCCGCTTCTTCGAGTAAGCGCGATGGCAAACCCCTTCAGGCGCAAGCCCCAGGCCGACATGATCGGCGATACGCGGCCGAGCTGGCACCTGCACCGCTACCTCCAGGGTTCGGCCAATCTCTTCGAGGAAAACCGGCTGCTCAAGGTGGCGATTGCCGGTCTTTTTGGCATCACGGCCGTGCTGGGCACGGTCATCTACACCTCGCACCAGAACGCGCGCACCGTGATCGTGCCGTTCGGCGCCGACGGCGACCTCTATGTGACGGGCAACAAACCGTCCGAGACCTACCTGCGCGCGATCACCTTCAACATCGTCGGCCTTGCTGGCACCTATTCCGCCTATTCGGCCGATCGGCAGTTCCAGGAGCTGCTGCGCATCGCCCATCCCAGCGCCTATAACGGCTTGCGCGATAGCCTGAGCCGTCTGCTCGATGAGCTCGGCAACAATCCGACGCTCTCGATCGCGACCTACATCCGCGGCGACCAGCCCGTTACCTGGACGGGGAGCGAGATCCTCGTGCCCGTCGAGAAGGTGCGCGTGATCGGCGGGGTGATCCGCAAATTCCGGGGAAACTTGCGCATCCGCTACGCCCTCGAGAACGGCCGCTTCTGGCTGACCGCCCTCCAGGAGGAGAACTTCAGTGCCGATATCCGGTAATCGGGCGAGGCTTGCCTGCCTCGCCGGGACGCTTATCGCGTCCGTTCCCGCTGCCACGCCCACCCTCGCCCAAGCGATCATGGCGTTGTCCGACCAGACGAGCCGGATCCGGCTGTCCAATCGCGACGTCAATCATATCGTCTGCGTCGGCGGTGACATCGAGGACGTCAAATTCTCGGCCGAGAAGGGTCTCGCCGTCGAGCGCGGCGGCTCGGACGCCTGGATCAAGTTTCTTGTGCTGGAAACCGAGGATCCCAATGTCCCAGGCGGAGCCGGCAAGACGCGCACGTATGTGACGACGCCTTCGGAATTCTTCGTCTCGTGCAATGGCGCGATTTATCCACTCTACGCCGAGCCCGCCGACATTCCGGCGCAGACGGTCACGCTGGCTCCTGGCGGCGTACAGCGCGCCCGGGCCAATAATGCCCTGCTCGGGCCGCTCGTCGAGGAAGAGCGGGCCGTGGGCATCGCCCTTGCGATCCTGCAGGACCGCGTGCCGGCCTCCTTCTCCGAGGTGGCGCCGTCGCGTGATCGCCTGATCCTCGCGGACCTCCCGACCGCGACGCTGACCGAACGACGCCGTCTCGAAGTCGAGGGCGCCGACCTTTCTGTGAGTGAATATCTCTTCCGGTCCAGCGCCGCCGTCACGCTCGATGAGCGCAACTTTCTCGATAGCGCGCTCGGGGCCGACATTTTCGCCATCACGCTCGATCGCCTGACGCTGGGGCCCAGCGAGACCGCCCGGCTGATCGTCGTCCGCCGGAGCGTTCAGTCATGACCACACCAGAGGACAGCCCGCAGGTCGCACCGCCCGCTGCGCCCCGCGCCGACGCGGACGACGCCACGCTCGACACGTCAGCTCGCCCCGCTTTGCTCGATCTGCGGGCGCAGTGGTCGAGGCTCACCTCGGACCAGAAGCTTCGCGCCAAGCAATTCGGTGTGGTCTCGACGATCGCGCTCCTTGGCCTTGGCCTCTACACAGCAAGTTCGAGCGGGAAGAAGGAAGCGCCCAAGGCGCCCCAAGCGAGCAATCTCGACATGGGTGCGGGACTTCGCGGCGACAGCCTGGAAGTGAAGCTGCGTGGGGATCTGCAGAAGATCCTCGACGGGCAGACCCTGCTCGGCGACCGGGTCACGGCGATCGAGGAAGGCAAGGTCGTTCCGGGGACCGGCGCCCACGCGACCGCGTCCGGCGATGGCGGCGATCTACCGCCTGCAATTCCTGGCGAGGCTCCGGCCTATCCCCCCGCCCCGCCCGAAGCAAGGAACGTGGCCGATGAGATTCCGGCGCCGCCTGTTGCTCCGTCCGCGCCGCCGGCGCCCCCGGCCCCACCCACGCAGCGCCAGGTCGGCGCAATCGGCGCGGCAACCGCCACCCAAGCCCCGGAAGGAGGTGCCGGCAGCTCGCCCTCGTCAAAAAAAGGGAAGCGGACGATCTATTTGCCACCTGGTTTCATGAAGGCGCGGCTGCTGACCGGCATCGACGCGCTGGCGAGCCGGGACGCGACCAGTAATCCCGAGCCGATCATCGCCAGGGTCCAGGCGCCCGCCGTGCTTCCCAATGAGGTCAAGGCCAACCTCGCCGGCTGCTTCGTCATCGGCAACGCGACAGGGAGCCTGGCGAAGGAGCGGGTCGAGATCCAGCTTGTGTCGATCTCCTGCGTGGACTTCGAGAGCCATGCCGTCGTCGATCAGGCGATCAAGGGATTCTTCGTCGATGCCGATGGCAAGAAGGGCCTGTCGGGCAAGGTCGTAACCCGTGCCGGAGCGACGCTCGCCCGCTCGTTCATCGCCGGCACGATCGCCGGCATCTCGCAGAGTGTCGAAGGATCGTTCGGCAGCCTCTCGACCTCGGCGCTGGGCAGCGTCCGCAGCCTCGATGCCGGCGATGCCGTCAAGTCGGGCGTCGCGGGCGGCCTATCCAAATCTTCGGACAAGCTCACGGACTTCTACCTCGATCTGGCCCGTCAGGCCGGACCGGTCGTCGAAGTCGGCGCCGCCAAGGATGTCGTGGTCGTCATCCAGGAGGGCCTCGCCCTCGAAATCAAGCCGTCGGTCGGGAGCAGATTCTGATGCTCCCCGCGCCCCACCCCTAAGGAGGTCCCGCCATGCAGCCGGCATCCTGTAAGCTTTTCCATCGCACGTTCCTGTCGCTGGGCCTGCTCGCCGCCCTGAGCGGATGCGCCACCGTCGGTTCGATGATGTCGCCCTATTCCGAGAAGTTCGACTGCAAGAACAGCGATCACGGACAGTGCATCCATCCGGACCGGGCATATGAGGATGCGGTCGCCGGTGTCGCGTCGAAGTCGGATCCCAAGGTCACCAACGATCGCGCGGTGCTGCGCGGCCAGGGCCAGGGCAAGGCCGTGGCTAAGGCCAAAACGGGCAGCAATGGCGCGAGCACCGCCTATGGCAGTTATCGCGACAGCGTCTACCAGGAGCTCAAGGGCCTGATCGAGGCGCCCGTCACCCCGATGCTGAAGCCGGCACGGACGGTGCGCACGCTGATCCTGCCCTATGCCGATCGGCAGCGGCCCGACCGCCTCTATATGCCTCGCTATGTCTATTCGGTGATCGACAAGCCGGTCTGGGTCGTCGGCGGCGCATTCGTCGCCGCGCCCGACCGCGCGTCGCAGGCCCCGATCCTTGGCCAGGTGCGCGATCCGGTACCCTCCGACGGTGAGCCGGCGTCGACACCGGAGGGTGCGACCGTTCCCGCATCCCCGGCGATCGTCCCGCCCGCCCCGGAGCCGCAGCCATGAGGGCGCTCAGCTATGCGCGGTTGCGCAGCGCGGTCCGGCGCGACAGCTTCTCGGATCATCTCCCGCTCGTTGCCTGGGACGAGGATAGTGAAGCGTTCCTGTGCATCGACGACACCTGGGGTCACGCCTGGGAGCTGGTGCCCACCGCCTATATGTTCGCCCATGTCCAGGGCGCGCTGCAGGGTCTGCTCAACATTCATTTCCCCGACGGGACGGTCCTTCAGCTTCACACCTTTGCGGACCCGCTGATCGATGGCGCGCTCGACGCCTTCCTCGATCTCAAGACCCGCGACGATCCGCTGATCCAGGCTTCGGCGCGCCATACCCACGCCTATCTGAGCGAAGGGCGTCATGGCCTCAAGGCTCTGCACGGGATTCCGGTCCGCAACTTCCGGACGCTGCTGTCGATCAAGACGAGGCGACCGCTGGGTGAGGATCTGCGCCGACAGGTCGAGGAGCAATTGTCAAAGCTCGGCATTCGCCGACTGCCGCCGGAGGACATGGTCGCCTTCTACCGCCGCATCTTCAACGGCGTTGCGAACGCCGCACCCGGCGTATTTGCCGACGGTACCACCGTCGGCGCGCCACCGATCGCCAAGCAGATCATCGATGCGGGTCCCGATCTCGTGTTCGAGGGCGCCGAGGTGTTCCTTGGCAACCAGGTCGCGCGCTGCCTGACGCCCAAGGCACCGGCGCGCCGGATCACGGCCGAGCGGGCCAATCGCTTCATGGGCGGCATGCGCGGCGCGTCCGAGGACAGCGACCAGATCGGCGGGCCGTTCCTCTACACGCTCAACATCCTGTTCGATCATTCGCAGTTCGAGATCCACAAGCGTGCGCAGATTCTGTCGGCGCAAAAAGCCGCGGGCAGTTTCGCGGTCGAGGTCGGCAAGCAGATCGAGGAGATCGGCTGGATCCTCGACGAGGCAGGCAACAGCAAGTTCGTCCGCGTCATACCGACCATCTGGGTATTCGGGCGGGACCGAGCGCACGCCCGTGACCTGGCCGCCCGCGCCAAGCGGCTTTGGGAGGGCGAACCCCTGCCCTTCTCGATGCAGGAGGAGAGCTACCTTAACCCGACGCTGCTGGTCATGAGCCTGCCCTTCGGGCTCTATCCGGATCGCACGACGCTGCGCCTGCTCGAGCGCGACTTCCGCATGCCGGTGAAGGCGGCGGTGCTGATGGCGCCGATCCAGACCGACTTTCGCGGCGGCGGACGCCCGGCGCTGCTCTACGCGGGACGCAAGGGCCAGCTCGTCACGCTCGACGTGTTCGATCCGCGCATCAACAATTACAATTTCATCGTCTCGGCCGAGAGCGGCGCCGGCAAGAGCTTCCTGCTCAACAACCTGTGCCAGCAATATTATGCGCAAGGGTCGCTGATCCGCATCATCGATATCGGCGGCAGCTACCGGAAGCTCTGCACGCTCTGCTCGGGCCGCTATATCGACATCGGCGAGGAGCATCTCGTCCTCAATCCGTTCGACATGGGCCTCGCGCTCGACGGTGACGACAAGCAGTCGGCCATTACCATGGCGGTCGCGATCGTCGCGGAGATGGCGAACGCTTCCACCCGCAAGGGCGTCACCACCTCGGAATGGAACCTGCTCAAGTCGGCGGTCCAGTGGACGATCGACACGGGCCGCGCCGATCACGGGATCGATGCCGTGCGGGAATGGCTCGGCACCTACCCCTCCCAGGTCGAAACCGCACTCGACAGCGTGGACCATCTGATCCCCGTTTCCCGCGAGCTCGCCTTCAACCTGCGCGATTTCGGATCGGGGGGCGCCTATGGCCATTATTTCAACGGGCCTTCGACGCTCGACATTCGCCACGACGAATTTGTGGTGCTCGAGCTCGAGCGCCTGAAGGCAATGCCGGACCTCTTCAACGTCATCGTCATGGTGGTCGTGAACGCGGTCACGCAGGAGCTCTACCTCTCGGCGCGCGACAAGCCCCGCTTCGTGCTCTGCGACGAAGCCGCGCAGTTCATGACCACGACCGATGGGCAGGACCTGTCGCGTCTCGCCGAGGCCTTCGGCCAGGGCTATCGGCGCGCCCGCAAATATCGCGGCTCGTTCGGCATCGTGCTGCAGTCGATGAACGACCTCATGCTGTTCGGCGGTACCGGCCAGGTCATCCTCGAAAATGCCGCGACCCGCTTACTGCTGCAGGGCTCGACCTATGACCGGGCCGTCGACAACAAGATCCTCGATTATTCGGGGTTCGTCCTCGACCTGCTGAAGTCGGTCCGCAATTCCAAGCCCAACTATAGCGAGGTCTTCATCGACTCGCCGCTGGGCCTCGGCATCGCGCGATTGGTCGTCGATCCCTTCTCCTACTGGATCAACACCTCGGCGCCCGATGAGGTGGCGGCCTTCGAGGCGCTCATGCGCCAGGGTCTCTCGCCGCTCGAAGCGATCTGCCGGCTCGCCGGCGTCGACCCATCCGAGATCCTGGGGGCGCCCGCTGCGCCTGGCCTGGTGGGAGCGTAATCGCCATGGCGCGCTTCACCCCTCACCCCGATCAGCTGCCGCTCAACTGGTCCGACACGCAAGCGATCGAAGTGATCGTCGAGCAACGGCTCGCCGAGCGCTTCGAGGCGGAATCCTTCCAGTGGCGCTTCCGGCTGGTGATGATCGAGACCGTGATGATGGGCATGCTGGTGCTCTTCGCAGGGCTCCTGCTCAAGCAGCCCACGATGATGGTGCTGCGCGCCTCGCTGCTGGTCGCCGGCTCCTGCCTTGCGACCGGTCTTCTGCTGCTCAGCCTTTCGGCCGGCACCGCGAAGCTGATGAGCCGCCTGCGGCGCTGGAGGCGGCGATGAACGGGCTCACTTCGTCAACCCCGTCGCCCTCGGCGATCCGGCTCACGGTAAGTGGCTTCCTGCTTCTGCTCGTCCAGAGCGGGCTCCTGCTGATGTCGCCCTCGCTCGGCTCCGAGAATGGCCTGCTGATCTGGATCCTCACGCCCCTGGCTGCCGCGGCCTTCCTCGCCGCACTGATCGGCATTCCCGAGCCGCCTGAAGCGCATTGGAGGCAGCGTCATGGGCGGTAGTCTTGTCCGCGGTATTCGCCGCAGCCCCATCCTCGCCATTCTGGCCGGTGGCAGTGCCTTGGCAGCGGCCGGCACGATGGCGCTCGCCACTCCCACCGGCTCGATCGCCTCTCGCAGCACGATCGGCCGGACATGGCCGATCGCCGAGCCCGACGCTCTGGCCGAGATCGAAGCCAAGGTTGCGACGCTGCCCAGCGAAATGGGCAAGGCGTTCGGCCCGCGGAACAGCTGGAGCGCACTCAAGGCCGCACCGCTCGGGATCGCCAGCGCGGACCGTGTCCGCAGCGTCGTCCCCTTCTACACGCTCGACTTCGACATCACGCTACCCGACGGGAAGACGCTCTACCCCAAGGGCTTCACCTTCAATCCCCTGACTTATGTGAAGCTGCCGCAGCGCCTCGTCGTCGTGCACCCGCGCGACCTTGGCTGGGCGCTCCGCAACGCACGGTCCAGCGACTTCATCCTGCTCTCGGCGCTCGGCAGTCAGAATGGCGATGCGATCGACCTGTCCGAAAAGACCGGGCGGCCGATCTACATTCTCGAGGAACGGGTCAAGCAGCGGCTCGGGCTGACGGTGGCGCCGGTCATCGTCGAGCAGTCGGGCACGCGCCTCGTGCTGACCGAATACGGGCCCAAGAGCCGGGCGATCTCGACCGCATCGAAAAGGGCCGCGCGATGATCGGCCGTCTCCCCGTCTTCGTCGTCGGACTGCTGATCGGTCTCGTGATGACGCTTGCTCTTCCGGGCCATGCCCACGCCTCCAAGTGCGAGGCGGGCACCGTCTTCAACCCCATCACCAAGGTGCGCTGGACCTGCATCTTCCCGATCACGATCGGCGGCATTCGGGTGGGGAGCTTCGACAAGCTCGACAAGGCGCTCGACGCGCAATCCTCTTCGAAGCCGCTTTGCGCCTGCCGCAAGGGCATCCAGTTCTGGTTCGGGGTCAAGGTGTCCTACTGGTCGCCGAATCGCATGGTCGATGTCGTGACCGAACCGGGGTGCATGATGGCACTCGGCGCCGATCTCATGCCGACCGGCGGCAAGCTGCAGGGCAGTCAGTCGTCGATCTCGGACGGCACCAATACGCGCAAGATGTTCGCGCAGATGCATTATTACATTGCGCCGGTCTGGGCGATGCTCGACATGTTCACGGACCTGCCATGCCTCGAAAATGATGGCTTCGATGTCGCCATGATGACCGAGGTGCTGCCGACCTGGCAGTCGGGCACGCTGGGCGCGATCATCCAGCCCGAAGGCATATTGTTCGGCAACCCCGCCGCTGGCCTCGCCTGCATGGGCGACAGCGCGGCGGCGGCCGCCGGCAAGGTCATCGACCCGCTCTTCTGGTGTATGGGGAGCTGGGGCGCGACCTATCCGATCGCCGGCGACATCCATTTCGACGACAGTGTCGAGGCCTGGGCGGGGCTTGCCGCGCGCGGTGTCTTCATGATGGGCCGCCTGGGCGCGCTCACCATCAGCTCGGCCGACGGTTGCTCGTTCGTGCCCCAGCCCGTCTGGACCAAGTCGCGCTACAAGCTCCAGATCATGGAGCCCGTGAAGGGCGGCAAGTGCGTCAATATCGGCAGGCCTGGTTCACTCTGGTCCTCGGCCAAACATGCCCCGGGCAAGGACAATGCCCAGTTCATGCTCTTCGAGAAGGTGATCTGCTGCGCCGGGATACCGGTGCCATGACAGACACGCTTCCCCCTGTTCCCGCGCAAGACGGCCGTCCATTCCGGAGGTCTGTCCGCCAAGGCCCCTACGATCGAGGGCTGCTGCGCGGGACCGGAGCGGCGCTGCCGCGCCTCCCTGGCGGCGTCGCTCCACCCCCGGCCAGCGCGGCCGCAATGCCGCCTCGACGGGACCGGCGTATCCTCTCCGCCTGTTCCATCGTAGCGGTCGCGCTGGCCCTTCCTTTGGCATCGTCCGCCTCGGCTCCGACAATGGAGGACCGAGCGCGGGCAGCGGCGGACGCCTCTCGCGCCAAGACAGACGACAGCGATGCGCTCCAGCAGAATTATGTGACGCCGGGGCTCGCGGGCCAGTCAATCTCAACCGTCGACAACAGTCGGACCTTTGCGCCCAATATCGCGTGCCAGAAGACGGCGACGATGCTCGAAGTGCTGGTCCAGCCTTCCGGCACGGGTGATCTCGGCACGGTCGCCATCGCCCGCGACACCGATCTCGACGGAACGGTCGACAGCACCTCCAAGCTGCCGGTTCTGGTGTCGGGGATCTGCGCCAATGGCGTGGTGTCCTGCCAGCCCGGCAGCTGGAATGGCTGCAGCTTCTACCGCTGGGATGTCGATGCCACGAAGGCTTTGAAGCTGACGGCGGTGGACATGCCCAAGCTCGCCGGCTGCTACTGCATCAACAACAGCTGCGGCGCCAATCTCGCCTGGGGCAATATGCCCTCGGTCCTGCGCGACCTGGGCGGCGGCATGATCGGCGCTCTGACGACCGCCGATCCGCGTTACGGCGTAGCGGAGGCGGTGATCGATGGTCCCGCCATACGCTATGTCGGCGCGCAGTCGACCGCCTGCTCATCCAATCCCAGCCTGCCCCAGACCGCCTATCGCTCCAATCCCGCGACCATCGCCTCCGACGCCTACGCGGCCTCGACGGGCAGTGGCGTGTTCCAGGCGCTCAAGGGGTCCGCGATCGGAACTGGCACATCGCTCCAGTACCGGCATTGCACGATCGAGCGGCGGGTGACGGTGCTCAAGCCTGCCGCCGAAGATATCATCAGCCGGACCTCGGGCGGCTATTCGACGATTCAGAACGGATCCTCGTTCGATTTTCTGATGGGCTCGCCCGCGGACAACAGCCTGGCCGGCGGGAGTTGCACGCTCATCGATTTCCGGATGACGTTGCATGTTACCGATCCCGATCGGATCGTCGACGCGCGCCTCACCGAATTCTTTGCCGATGACTGGGGACAGGTCCGCATCGATGGGCAGCTGGTTGGATCGGGGCCCTCGCCCTGGACGTCGATGGGTCTGCCGCCATCAAAATGCGAGCTCAAGAAGACCTTCTATGCCTTTCCCAATCTCGATCTGAAGCCCTGGCTCACCGCCGGCGATCACGAGGTCTGGCTTCGCGTCGCGGTCGGGGCAGGCGGCGAGGGCTTTGCGCAAGTTCATGTCGATGTCGACAACAGCTGCAAGACGCTGGAGCAGCTGGTCGACGGATGTGGTTCGACCGCGTCGGACCCGCAATGCAAGCTCGACACCGAGCTTGTCGATGGCATCCAGACCTGGATCAATGGCGTCGCGACGGGTCTGGGGCCCCTGCCCCAGACCCGCATTCTCGGCGGTCCGGCCTGTCCTACCGATCTTACCCGCGACTTCTTCCTCAAGGATCGCACCTATCGCTGTTCGGTCGATGATGTCGCCAGGCCCGACACGAGCCGCGGCACCTACATCATCGACCATTCGACCGAGACGATGTTGGCCGACCGGTCGCGACAGAGCGACGGCAGCTTTGCCAGCACCACGCGCCCCTTCAGCCTGCCCGATCATGGCTCGGTGCCGGCATGCGAGCCCGTGTGCAAGACGCGGGCGCCCAAGGCGAACAGCGACGCCGCGCCCGATGGCGTGGTCGGCGCCAAGCAGAACGTGCCCACCGGCTACGACACCTTCTTCCACGCCTGCACCGCCAACAACCAATGCCCGGCAGGCCCGGGCGAAGAGGTCGTCTCTGCCTGCGGCTGCCTTGATGATTTTCCCGAAGCTGTCGTGATGATGCAGACGGTCCGCCTCGCCGGCGCGGACTTGGTCTGCACGGGGAGCGTGCAATGATCGGCTTCGCCACAAAGAGGCGCCGGCGCCTGGATCTTCGCGGTGCCGCGCTTGGACTGGTGCTCGGCATGGGGCTGACCGTCGCCTGCCCGAGCATCGCCAGCGCGCAGCAAATCTGTGCAGCGGACCTCAACAACAATGGCGATGCGGCGGACGAAGGCGAGCAGGCGAGCTGCCTCGCCACGACCAGCGGCGCCTGGCTCTGCCCGATCCAGCAGGTCGACTGCGTGGCGGATGCTGTTGGGCAATATAGCTGCCCGGTCGGCGCCCAGTACGCGTGCGTCGTGAAGAGCACCGGCGGGCCACCCGCCTGCTCGCCCAATCAGTGCGCCGACCTTGCGACCAACCCGATCGTCGAAGAGCCGCCGATGGATGATCCGGGCACCGAGCCCAATGGCGCCATCGACGCTGACGGCAACTGCCTCGGGCAGATCGAGATCTTCTCAGGACGTGGCATTCGCTGCCGGCCGCCTGGTCTTTCGACCACCTTTTCCAATTGCTGCAAGGATAAGGGCAAGATCGTCAAGGACGGCATGGGCTCGTCTATCGGCTCGATCGGCACCAAGATTGCGGTCGCCAAGGGCGTATTCACCGGAATGAAGGCGGCTTATGTCGCCTTCAAGGCGGGCGCCACGGCAAGCGAGGCGGCGAGTGCCGGCGCCCATGCGCTGATCGTGGGGCTCGACCCAACCTCGATCGCGGTCAGCCTCGCCATCAATTTCATGATGGAGTTCCTGTTCGCCGGTTGCGACAGCCAAGACATGGAAGCCGCCATGCTCCGCTCGTCGGGCATGTGCCATGAGATCGGCAGCTACTGCACCTCGAGTTTCCTCGGGCTTTGCCTGCAGAAAGCCCGCGGCAACTGCTGCTTCAACACGAAGCTCGGCCGGATCATCCAGGAGCAGGGTCGACCGCAGCTCAAGGCTTTCAACGGCAATCTCTGGGGCACGGCCAAAAAGCCAATGTGCCGGGGGTTCACACCGGAAGAGTTCCAGGCGCTCGACTTCAGCAAGATCGATCTCTCGGAATATTACGCCGACATCGAGGCCCGCGCCCAATCCGACATCCGACAAGACATGGGGGAGCGCGTCAATGCGTATCTCAAAGCCGTCAATCCGTAACGCGGCGCTTATCTTGGCTGTGGGTGCGGCAACCGCCGCGCTTGCGCAGGATGCCACGCGTGATGCCCCTTCAGGCAACGCCCGGCAATCTACTACCGATCAAGGCCAGACGGTCATGGACCGGCTCGGACGCGCGATAAAGAGCGGCGAGGACGCCGCTGGACGCGCGCCGGATCCGCGACTGCCGCGCACCGACAACCCCGCCGAGCGCCGGCGCGCCTTCGAAGCCTTGAGGGGCCGGACGTCGATGCCGGAGATGGAGGCACGGGCCCGTGCCGCACAGGCCAAGGGCGAGGCCAGCCTTGCCGCCGAGCGCGAGCGACAGGCCAAGGCGCTCCGCCAGGCTCTCGGGCTCGAACCCGCCGAGGAACAGGCGCTTGCCAAGGCCGCGCCGGCCGTTGCGGCAAAAGGCTGGGTGCCGGTGCTCTTCGTTTCCTCGTCCATGCCGATCCCGACGCTGCGCAACTATGCAGCCCAGCTCGAGCGGGTGCACGGGGTCATGGCCTTTCGCGGCGTGCCGGGCGGTCTCAAGAGGATGGGCCCCATGGCCAAGCTGACCGCGCAGATCCTCCGGCTCGACCCAGGCTGCGAGGGACCGAACTGCGTGATGCGCGACGTCCAACTGATCGTCGATCCGATTGTCTTCCGCCAGCACGGTATCGCCCAGGTTCCCGCACTCGCGATGATCCCGGGCGATCCCACCCAGGCCTATTGCGAGCGCGACGACGACAGCCCCCGCGCAGCCCACGTCGTCTTCGGCGACAGCGCGCTTTCCGGAATGCTCGAAGAATATGCCCGCCTCGGCGGGAAAGAGGAGGTTGCCCATGCTCAGGCTCTTCTGGCTACTCGCTAGGTGGATTGCCGATCTCTGGCCGCGTCTGCGCCGTCTGCCGCGCAAGGCAGCGATGGCGCTGGGTGCCCCCGGCGCCGCCGATCAGCCCGCCCGGCCGGATCGCCTGTGGCGCGCCATGCTGGTGGTGCTGCCACTGGCGTTGCTCGCGGCGCTGGTGATGCCGCAGGTGACCCTGGTCATGTCCCCGTCGATCGAGGCCTTCGCCGTACGCAAGAGCCCGGGACCGATTGCCCGCGGCGACTATGTGATGTTCATGTTGCATCACCCGATCGCCGGGCCAAAGCCGGTCTCCGTCACCAAGCACGCGCTTTGCCTGCCTGGCGACCGACTGACCATGTTCGAGACCCCCTCCCCGCTCGTCTCGAACAGTTGGGACGGCCATTATTACTGCAACGGGCGGCTACTCGGGGTGAGCCTGCCTCAGGCCCATAATGGACTGAAGCTCGCCCATATGACGTGGAGCGGGATCATTCCCGCCGGCATGGCCTATGTCGGCTCGACCCACCCGCGCGGGTTCGACAGTCGCTATTTCGGTCTGCTGCCGATCGCGAGCCTGGTGCGGATGGAGCGCATACTGTGAGCGCGCGGCGGCTGATCGTCGCGGCAGCGACGTGCATCGTAGTGGCCTCGGCTCCGCTCAGTGCTCAGACGGGCAACCAGAGCCAAGGGCAGCGCCAGGGCTATTGGTGGTACGAGGTACCCAAGCCAAAGGCCGAAGAGAAAGCCGAGCCGGACGAACTGGCAAAGCCCGTCATCCCGCCGATGGCCGAGCTGGCCACCTGGACACCGCCGAAGATCCGCAAGCTTATCGAGGCGCAGCGCGACTATGCGGCGACCGTACTGACGGTCGATGCGGTTGCCGATTTCTGGCGGCTCCAGGATTTCGCGCGGCGCAAGGCACGCGCGTTCGCCGGCGTGACGCAGATCGCGATGCTTCAGCATCCCGAGCTCAACTCGAAATCCGCGAACCCGATGGTCGGCGATGCCCGATCCGAGATGTCGGCGGAGAAAGATGCGATCCGCCGGTCATATCTCCGCGCGCAGGCGGGCGACTTTGCGCTCGTCATGTTCTCGCGTTCGTCCTGTGGCTATTGCCGGGTTCAGTGGCCGATCATCCAGCGGTTCCAGGAAGAGATGGGCTGGCAGGTGACGCTTCTCGATCTGGACAAGCGGCCGGACCTCAGCGCGCGCTTCGGAGTGGAGATCACCCCCACGACGATGCTGATCCGGCGCGGCAGCCAGCAGCGCATGATCATAGCCACGGGCGTCGAGGCATACCCTAACCTCGCGCAAATGGCCTACCAGGCGGTACGCCTGCTGCGGGGTGACATCCGGCCCGAGCAGTTCATGACGGGGCCGGGCGAAGATGCCGGCTTCTTCGATGCGCTGGGCAATGGCCCGGTGTCCGCGACCGACCCCCGTGCCCTCGGCGGCGACCTGGTCGACGCCTCGATAGGAGGCAAACCGTGATGCGCGCCCTCATTCTCCTTGGCATCCCCGGTCTGGTCATCGGCATGGGCTCCGCATCCGCTCAGACCGTCAGCCGAGAGGACGCGATGCGAGCGGCTATCCATCCGGTCGGCGACGCAAAGACGATGCAGGCCTGGCTTTCGCGGGTTCCACTGACACGCGAATTTCCGGATGACTTTACCGCCACGTTGAGAGGCCAGGGCGCAGCGTTCGTCATCGAAATGACGACAACGCCCGGCTGCGTGCCATGTGGCGATCTCTGGACCAAGCTGACGGCGCTCGGCGTGCGCTACGGCTGGCAGGTCCGCACGATCAGCGCGCAGGAAGCCATGATCCGCTCGGGGCGCCTCGGTCTTCCGTGGGTCGGGCATCCCGTTGCATGGGTGCGGCCGGTCTCGGACGATAGCCGGGTCATACCCGTGGCGATCGGGACCGATCATGCACCCAATCTCGCTCGCAACCTCTATCTGGCCGCGAAAATGCTGACGGGCGTGAGACCCGCCGTCGGCGTCCGGGCCATGTCCAAGTTCACCGGCATCGTGGGGCTGCCGGCAACCCGAACCGGAAGGCGCTGAGCGATGGCGGCCTCAGCCTTTCCCCCCTCACCCTCGATTGTCCGGAGTCCGCCATGTCTGTCAGGCCTCGTGCAGCGCTCCGCGCGCTAATCGCCCTCTTTGTCGCCACGCTGTTCTCCGCTGCGCCCGCCCATGCGCAGAGCTGGGCGGAAAGCTGGTTCGACAATGTCACCTATACCTCGCCCGGTAGCTTCGAGGACCAGACCCGCGGCTATGTGACGGCGGGCGGCATGTCCGGCCGTGTCGACGTCCATAACGATTATCTGATGTCGGTGAGCCTGCCCAAGGTGCGTGCCGGCTGCGGCGGCATCGACATGTTCTTAGGGGGAATGAGCTTCCTCGATCCCGACTATCTCGTCCAGAAGCTCGAGAGCATTCTGCAGGCCGCCCCGGCCGTCGCGTTCCAGTATCTCCTTGAAACACTTGACGAAAAGATGGGCAACATCATTTCGAAGATGGAAGCGGCGACCAACTTCCTGAACTCGATTCAGGTCAACGACTGCCGCCTCGCCAATCGCATGGTTCAGATCGCCAAGGGCGACGACAATATGTCCGGGATCATCGAGGAGATGACCGGCTACCGCTCAGTCAAGCAGGGCTTCGCCAAGAGCTACCAGCAGAGCCGCGAAAAGATCGAGGCGAACAACAACAATCCGACCGAGGATCTCAAGGACGCGCTCGCCAACTGCCCGGCGGAAGTGACCGAGATCTTCCGCACCGGCTCGCTGCTGTCACACGCAGCATCACGGGTTGGCGCCGGCGACTGGGCAAGCGTCATGCGGGCCCGGGTGGGAGACGTCTATATGCGCTGGGACGATGGCGACCGTGTTCCCCTGTTCACGGCGATCCCGCAATGCCCCGCACAGGATACAGAGAGCGCGCAGGACTTCCTGACCGGCCGGGTCCAGCGCCGGACGCTCAATTTCCCGCCGACCCCTGCCGACTGCGGCCAGGACGGGTCCGGGCGCGGCGCCCTCGTCCTCGCCCGCGAGCGCATGCAGTCGATCGCCGCCAAGATCCGGACACGGGCCGCACTGTCCGCCGACGAAAAGCAGTTCGTCGCCAATGTCCGCACGCTGCCGGTCTATCGCATGCTGGAATGGGGCGTGCGCCAGGGCGTCGTCGACTCCGTCATCGCCGACACCGACGAACTGGTGGCGCTCACCCTCGCCTATCAGATGCTGAACGACCTTACGCGAACGATCGATTTCACGGTCACCAATGCCGAGCGCGGCGCGACCGTCGCGGGCTCGGCCGATGGAAACAACAAGAACGTCTGCCAGACCCGGATCCTCTCCAAGGGGATCGAGCAGCTACGCGACCTGAGGGACGAGGTGCTGCGGCAGCGCGCACAGATGCGCCAGAGTTACATGGCCGCCCTCAATCAGGCGAACCTTTCCACCAGCTACGCCGGCCTCCTGCGGACACGCGATCGCGATGCACGCGACGCTGCCGGCGCGGCTGCCCGCAATCAGTAGGATCGAACGCCCGTGCGCAGGCTTCTGAGGCTCTTGGCCGCCCTTCCCGCCCTGATGCTCGCCTCGCCCGCGCTGGCGGTCGAGACCAGCTTCCACACCTATGACGGCTTTGCCGAGACGGTCGATGCGTTCCGCCTCGTCTCGATGATCTTCGGTGATCCGCGCTACGAGACGCTGGTGATGATCGTAGCGACCGTCGGGATCGGTCTTGGCGCGATCATCGCCAGTGTCCGTGGAACAGGCATGGGCCTCGTCGCCTTCGGCTTCCAGATCCTGGTCGGCGTGGGACTCTTCGTCGGGCTGATCGCCACGACCGGCACCGTCCATGTCTATGACCGCGTGCGTAACGCCTATCAGCCGGTCGGCGGCGTCCCGAACCTCCTCGTCCTGGTTGCCGGCGCAACCAACATGATCGAGCGCGCGATGGTCGAGACGATCGACGACAACACGCTCGATCCCAACGCCAAGATCGAGTTCGGGGCCGGCGGCCACAGCTTCGACGTGTTCCTCAACGCCGTTTCGCCGCGCGGGCCCATGACGGACGTCTTCCTCGACGCGACGATCAAGGATTATGTCCGCCAATGCTATCCGGTCGCGCGTGTATCGGCCGCTTACGGCGTCGATGACGATCAGCTGTTCCGGACCTCAACCGATCTGCCCGCCTCGTTCGCGGCGATGGCCGGCCCCGCCACCTTCTCGACCGTCTACACCGAAGCCGACAAGGGCGGCACGACGGTGAGCTGCACAGATGCCTGGACGCATATCTCGGATCGGCTGTCCGACCCCGCGCTGTTCGACACCTACACCAACCAGATCTGTGCGCGGACGGGCTATGACACCGGCAATGCCCAGCAGATGCAGCGCTGCCGGCAGCAGCTTGGCGAGATGGGTCAGATGATGCTCGGACGGCCGCTCAGCGCGCAGGCTTTCCTGACCCACATCCTCCTCGGCAACACCGTCGGCGATGTATTGTTCGAGGATTCGCCGGCCAGCGCGGCCAGGGTCATGGCGAATCGCGCAGTGATCTCCAACGGCCTCGCCACCATGTCGGTCGCGAACGAGTGGATGCCGACGATCCGCGCAACGGTGTTCGAGATCATGCTCTTCATGATTCCGATCGCGCTGCTGTTCATCCTGACGCCGATCAACCTGCGGGTCGCGAGCTTCGCGCTCGGCATGTTCGTGTTCGTGGCACTCTGGGGCGTGATCGACGCGGGCATCTACCAGCTGACCCTCGGACGCGCGACCGCCACGCTGGCTGAACTCCGCTCAAACGCGTTGGCGGCCAATGCCTGGTTGCTCGCACCCTCCGCCGCCATGAAGGCGCTCGCGATCTTCGGCAGCTTCCGCACGGCGGCGGCGGGCCTCGCCGGCGCCTTCGTGTTCACCGTGTTCCGCTTCAGTGGGAATGTGTTCACGTCCCTTACCTCGGGATCGCTTGGGATCGCTAGCCAGGCTACGGCGGCCGCGGCTCCGATGGGCACTGTCGAGGGGCGGTCCTCCGCTCTCGAGGCGCAGGCGTCTGCGATGGGCACCCGCTCCCGCGCGGCAGCGGCTTCGAGCTTTGGGGACTTCGGCGAGCGTTCGAACTTCAATGCCAATCGCACCTATGGCGAGGCCGGTCACATCCTCGGCGAGCGCCCTGGAACGCCGGGCGGAACCGCCTTCGCGCTCGGCGGGATCGATGGCTCACACCAATTGGGCAGCCTCGCCCCTGCGCTGGGAGGCCGCGACCTTGCCGATCCGGCGGTTGCGCGTGCCGTGCAGGCCAACGCAGCGACGACGGCCATCCATCAGTTCGCGGAGAAGGACGCGCTCAGAGGTCTAGGCACAGGCTATTTCGGCCAGGGCGAAGCTGGCGAAAAGGCGTTCGCCGCCTTCAGCCAGAACCTGGTCCAGTGGCGCGCCTTTGGCGATAGCCGAGCCTATGACATGATGCTGCAGGGGGCGAAGCGCCACTTTGAGCGGGCCGGATATTCACCGGCCGACGCGCAGCTCAAGGCCTCGGGCGTCATCGGCGAGGCCCAGGCCGACCCGACCTTCGCCAAGTTGATCGCCAACACCTACGATCAGGAGCAATTGCTGCGTAACGACCTCACCTCCGCGCAGGTTCAGGTCGGCGCGATGGAGGGGCGCCGCGACTATGCCGGCGACAATGTCACCGGCGTCGAGCGCGCCAATGTCGCGACCGAACAAGGCTGGCGCAGCGGCAGCAACCAGGGTCAGCGCGAAGCGGCGTCGATGCTCGGGCTTTCGGTCGATGAGACCGGGCGCCGGGTCGGGTTCATCAACGCACTCTCGGGCGAGGCGCGCAGCACCGCGGTCAGCCAGCTTGCCCGCGCCACCGGCAGGAACGAAGCCCAGGTCGTGGCGGCCGTTGAACGCTATAGCGCTGCAACGCAGCTCGGGACGGCAGATGGCGCGACCGCCGAAGCCGGCCGTGAAGGCACGAGCATCTATGGCCGTACCCGCGAGGCTGCCGGTTATGACTTCGCCGAGCGGTCGGGCAAACTCGACGCACAGCGTGAGGTTGGCACTGCCGGTACGCGCAGTGCGGCGCGGATCGGCGAGCAGCGCCGGCAGTCCGAGAATTTCGGGTTTGCCGAGGGCGCGGCGGCAGCCGGTGTCTCGACGCGTGAGGCTGCGCGGCTCGACAGCTTCATCCAGGCACTCAGCCGAACGGCCGGAAACCAGGTCGATATGGCGGAAGGCGGCGCAGCAGGTATCGCTGATCGCGCGCGCAACGAGCGTCTGACCTCGATTGTCGACCGGGAGCGTCTCACCCGCATGCAGGGTTTGCTCGCGGAACATGGCATCAAGCTCTCGAAGCGTCAGCTCGCCATGGATCAGAATGGCGATCTGGGTCTCAACCTCACTCCTGCGACTGCGGCCGCCATGTGGAAGGCCGGCCTCATCAATGAAAGCCAGCTTGGTGCGATCGCCAATGGCGGCCATGCCCGCTTCAGCTTTGCGCACAATGACCTGCTGGTCTCCAGCGGAACGGATTTCAGCCGATCGGCGCGCAGCGACACCAGCACCCGGTTCGAGGCCGGCAAGCAGGCAGGCCCCGACACGATCGAGCATTTCATGGGCGGCGGTGCCGACGGCCAAGCCATGCTCGCCAACTGGCTACGCGGCGGGTTCGAAATGGACCGAAAGGGTGATTGGCGCCTCAAACCGCAAGTTGGTGATACGCTCCAGCGCGATGTGCAGGCGATCATGGCTCAAACGGGATGGCAAAGGACGCTGTCGCGCGCCGCCCAAGACCAAGTCACGATGGGCACGACGATAAATCTTCTGGCGGGACGCTCGATCGGAGGATCTAGCGACAATGAACTGGGAGTAGGCGTTCCAGGTTCTGGAAGGCCACAAAATTCCCGTGCTCAAGCGCCACAGAAAGGTCGTGCAGTCTCCGGCGAAGCGTCAGCCACCGTTGGCTTCAACAGCCAAGATATGGGCAGTACAACCGAAAATGCGCAATCGACCATGGATATCGTCAACTACGATGTCCGTGAATCCATTGCCGCCGCTGAGCGCGCAGCAGCCCGGTCTGATAATCCAGCGGCGGCATTCTCGCGTGAGCTCTCGGACCGCATTCTTGGATCAGAAGGGATGCGGAATCGGTATCTGCAGGATGCGGACAATGGGCGCGCCACCTTCGACGCCACCGGCCCGCTCACTTCGCTGGAGCAGAATTCTGTGCTGTCGAAAGGGAGCTTCTCGACCGATATCCCCGGCAGTCTCGGTGACGGCGATAGCAGCTTCAAGAAACGCTAGTGATGCTTCCCGGTATGAGGATTGACGTACCCGGGATTGTTGGGGTTCATCGGATTACCGATCCACAGTGGCCCAGAGCGTGGGTCCATGGGATTGGCATGCGCTCGCGCCATCTCCATCATTCGCTCGTGCTGGTCTCTATGAAGTTTTGCGGCGAGAGCCTGCGCTTCTTCATGCGACAGCGGCACGCCATCACCTTGGCCAGCAAGACTATCAAGGCGCGCGCGAACATAACCGACGCCCAGCACCATGAGCGCGGTCATCGGGAAAAACAGGACGTTCAGGTACCCAGCGATCCATCCACGATAAAAAGACTCTAGGGGATCGACGCGCATAGAGACCGCCATGCCTATCCACCAGACGGGAATAGTCGCCCACCAGAGCTTTGCGTACCACGGCTTCCAAAGCCAAGCTGACAGCTGCGGGTACGGCACGCGGCCACCCTGTTGCTGGTGATCGATGGCTTCGTCCATCGGGACTTCCTTTCAAACTGCTGATAGCACAACCGGCACCAATCGTCGTCGAAAAATCGGCATTCCACCTTGTCTTTTTTGTCCGCATCCCTATTGTCGAGACAGAAAGGACGCAGATGGCCAGCAATGCTTCCCTCGCCCGAACGGGTCGCCGATCGTCGGCTCATCCGATCATGTCGGCAACCGATACGCTCCGTCGAAAGGCCTTGGAGAAACTTACCCTGGCCATTGCCAAGGCTGTGGAGTCAGCAAGCGACGATACGCTGGCCGATATCGTGGGTTCGCACGACTTAAGACACGCGCTGGTGGTCGCCCCGCGAGACATAGCGCCGGAATCGCCTGCCGATCTTGAGGCTCTCAAGGCTGCGCGCGAAAGGACCGGCCAGTTTCGGGAGGAGATGGCAGAGCGTGCCGGCGGCATGTTCGACCGCACTCATGTGGCAGAGATGCTCGGCGTCTCGGCCGCAGCGATCGACAAGCAACGTCAGCGCAAACAGATACTCGGCGTCCCTTATGGGACGGAAATCCGCTACCCCGCTGCCCAATTTGCCAATGGTGAAGTGCTGCCCGGCCTCAAGGCGGTGCTGGAGGGCTTTGCGGACATGAACCCTTGGGAGCAGTTGATGATGCTTACCACGCCGCTCGAAGGGTTCGGATCGCATCCCGAGACTGTCTTTCAGAAGCTCACCAAACGGCCTGAGCCCGGCGTCCTGAAGCGCCTCGCAAGTCTGACCGCAAGCTGGGCGGCCTGATCGTCAGTGGCATCCGTTCGGTTAAGCCGCATTGATGCAGGCGTTCGCCTTCATCGCATTCACCGCCCAAAGCATAGTGCCCTGTTCTTCGGGCCGGTCGGCGATGCACCGCATTTTCGGTACGACGCGCCAGATGGCAGCTTCAAAGTCCTCTATGTTGCGCGAACCCTTGAAACGGCATTCGGCGAAACGATCGTGCGAACGCCAGAAACCCTCTACGTGCTTTCCTCCATCGTCGAAACTCGAGTGCGAAGTGAGCTGGTAACGACCAGGGCACTCAAGCTCTATCCTCTGTTCGATGCCCGTGTCTCCGCGCATGGGCTGTCCTTCACCGATCTACACGGCGCCGATTATCTGCGAACCTGGGCACTCAGCGCGGAAATCCACTCGACAACTGGCGCGGACGGGATCCTCTATACATCCAGGTTCGACAATCGGCGCTGCTTCGCCCTCTTCGATAGAGCCTCAGACGGGATTGCGGAGACAACCATCACGGGCGTGGCGATCAGCGCGGCACATGCGACCGTCCTTGCCCATCACTTTGGAAAGCAATTTGTCGAGCCTTGAACCATTGCGCTCAGGGCACGCCTGAGGCTCCAATTAGCGGGCGCCGACCAGCGCACGATCGCCACGGCTCAAAGCTGGGGCGACGCGCTCGCGCCCGGACGCGCTGGCGATCGACCGCAAGCCACACGATGAACCGGACCCGCGCTTCAACGCGATCGAAGCTGGCCTTTCGCCCTACGATTCCACGCAAGCGGACGCTGCCGTGCGGGCGACTACCGCCCCCGATGGCATCGGCGCGATCGCCGCCGCCTACCGCCCCCTGCTGGCCCGCCTGGACGCGATCCTGTGCGGCGCGCGCCGGGCAGCCTGTGGCGTATCCTCGCAACCGGCCGCGCTGGTGCCGGCAAAGGCCAATGGACGCCCCAAGTTGACCGGCGCGCTCGACCGGGCATCGACGGCGGCGCAGATCCTGCTGCTCGAATATGCCGAAGGCAAGCCGCTGCCCCAGGTTGGCTGGGGCGGTGCCAGCGCCGCCGACATCGGCCGCCTTTCGGCTTTTCACGCGCTCGAATTCCGGCTGCTTGCCCGTCCCCGCCATGTCGCCTCGGCGAACTTCGCCGGGCTGGCGCCGATCGTGCGCGAAGGGCTGACCGGCGAAGCCCGCGTCACGACGATTTCGGGACACGATACCAACGTCGCCAATCTCGGCGGGCTGCTGGACGTCCACTGGCAGGTGCCCGGCCTTGCCGCCAACGACCCCTCCCCCGGCGGCGCGCTGGTGCTGGAACGGTTGCGGGCGGCCGATGGCGCGCTGTTCGTGCGGGTGCGCTATCGCTCGCAATCGCTTTCGCAGATTCGCAGCGCCGCGCCACTAACGGCCGGATCGCCCCCTTCGGCATCGATCCTGCCGATAGCGGGCTGCGAAGCGCGAGAGATCAAGGGCTTGTGCCCGCTCGATGAGTTCCTGAAACGGATCGAAGCGCGTTAAGGGACCGTTCCGCAGCCGGGCGCCCATCACTCCGGCTGCGGACCGGTTGCGCTACTTGGTCGTGTATCCGCCGTTCACCAGGATGGTCTGCCCCGTCATCCACCAGCCGTCCGAAACGAGGAAGCGGATGTGCGGCACGATGTCCCGGATGTCGGTGAGGCCGGTGTCGGTGAAGGGCGAGAGCGCCGCCGCGCTCTTGTGATAGGCCTGCGCATCGGCGCTTTCCTGGCCATAGAAGAACGGCGTGTCCATCGGGCCGGGGCCGACCGCGTTGACCGAAATGCCGCGTTCGCCAAATTCCTTGGCCGCCGCACGGGTGAAGTGTTCGACCGGCGCCTTGGTGCCCGCATAAGTCGAATAGAACGGCGTGAACGCGCCGAGCAGCGAGGTGACCAGCGTAACGATCTTGCCGTGATCGTTGAGCGTGCGGCCCGCTTCCTTGATGAAGAAGAACGCGGACTTGGCGTTGATCGCGCTCATCGCGTCGTATTCCGCCTCGCTGATGTCCAGCACCGGTTTCTTCAGCACCTTGCCGACGGTGTTGATCGCGATGTCGGGCCGGCCGAACGCCGCGACGGCGTCCGCGAACAGCTTTTCGACCGCGCCAGCCGTCGTCAGATCGGCCTGGATGGCCAACGCTTGCGCGCCCGCCGCTTCCACGGCCGCCACGGTTTCGCGCGCGGCCCCGGCGGTCTCCGCGCTGTTGTAATGGACAACGATCGCCCGCGCGCCCTGCGCGGCAAGATCACGGGCAATAAGGCCACCCAGGTTCTTGCCGCCTCCGGCGATGATGGCCGTTTTTCCCTTGATCGAATGGTCCGTCATTCTGGTCTCCCACGTCAATGTTCGCATGCATGATGCATGGCCCTGTGATACTTGCGGAAACTGCGGGATAAAGCTTGTAATCCTGGCATTATTAGCCAGAATTTACGAACAATGGATCGCGTCGATCTCTTCCGTATTTTTACGCGCGTGGCCGAGGCCGGCAGCTTCACGCACGCCGCGCACACGCTGGGCCTCCCACGCTCCTCGGTGTCGGCGGCCATTCAGGAGCTTGAGGCCCGGCTTGGCACGCGCCTGCTCAACCGGACGACACGGCGCGTCGCGCTGACCGCCGATGGCGAAGCGCTTTACACGCGCGCGCAGAACCTGCTCGCCGATTTCGAGGAGACGGAGGGGTTGTTCCGCCAGTCCGGCGCAACGCCGTCAGGGCGCATCCGCGTCGATCTGCCGGGGCGCGTGGGCCGGCTGATCGTGGCGCCGGCGCTGCCCGGATTTCTGGCCGCCTATCCCGGCATCGACATCGAACTCGGCGTGCGCGACCGCGCGGTGGATCTGGTGGAAGACGGCATCGATTGCGCGCTGCGCGTGGGGCCACTCGCCGATTCCGGCCTGATCGCGCGGCGGCTGGGCGAGCTGGAACTCATCAACGTCGCCAGCCCCGGCTATCTTGCCGCGCATGGCACTCCTGACACCCCGTCGGATCTCGACCGGCATCATGCCGTGGCTTACGCCTCCCCCACCACCGGGCGGGTGGAGCCGTGGGAGTGGATCGATAACGGGCAGGTCCTGACCCGTTCCCTGCGCGCCCGGCTCACCGTCAACAGCGCCGAAGCGCTGATCGCCGGCGCGCTGGCCGGGTTGGGACTGATCCAGATCCCCGCCTATGACGTTGCGGACAACATCGCCGGGGGGAGGTTGATCGAAGTAATGCCGGAACACCGAGCCGAACCGCTGCCGGTCTCTCTGGTCTATCCGCACCGCCGTCAGCTTTCGCACCGGCTGCGCGCCTTCCTTGGCTGGCTCGTACCCGTGCTGGAACAGGGGCTGCAACTGCGCTGACGCGCACGGGATTTCGCCACTCCGTCTCACAACAGTCACATCTCCATCGCAAAAGCCTTCCGGTCACAGGAGGCGGCCGTGCGTGTGCTGGTAGTGGAAGACGATGCGGTGATTGCCGATCACATCACGGCCTGCCTGGGAACGCTGGGCTACCGACCCGAGCGGGTTGCCTCGGGCGAGGACGCGCTGGCGGCGATCGAGCGCCAGCGCTTTTCGGGCATGGTTCTCGACCGGTTGCTGCCTGGCATGAGCGGCATCGAGGTGTTGGCGCGGCTGCGCGCCGAACGCAGGTTGCCCCCGGTCGTCATGCTCAGCGCCTTGGGCACCGTGAAGGACCGCATCGAGGGCCTTGCCGCCGGCGCCGACGATTATCTGGCCAAGCCGTTCGACATGGACGAACTGGTGGCCCGCCTCAACGCCGTGACGCGCCGCGCCGCGCCGACGCCCCCTTCCGACACGGGGCTGGCGGTCGGCAGGCTGAAGCTGGACCCCAGCAGCCATTCGGTGCTGTTCCTTGACCGCACCATCGAACTCAACCGCAAGCAGTTCTCGCTCCTTGCCCACCTGATGCGCTGCGCCGACCGGCTGGTGACGCGGGGGATGCTGCTCGAAAGCGTGTGGGGCTATGCCTTCACGCCCACCACCAACATCGTGGAAAGCAACATGAGCCGGCTGCGCGCGCGGCTGGAGGAACTGGGTTGCGATCCGATCGACACGCTGCGCGGCTCGGGATACGTGCTGCGTTCGGAGCGATGCCGGTGATCGCATCGCCCGCCCGGCGCGCACCCGGACCGGGAAGGCTCGCCATCCAGTTCGGCGTGGCGTTCGCACTGGCCATGCTAGCCATGGGCGTGATCGTTTTCCTGGTGGCGGAGGAACGGATCGCCCAGCGCATCGACGATGCCTTGCAGGTTCACGTCACCAAGTTCCTGCGCCCCGTCGCCACGGGGCCGGCAACCGATGCCGATGTCATCGCCCGCATCCAGGAATGGCAGCGGCGCAAGATGCTGAGCGAGAGGACCTACCTGTTCTACGATGCCGCCGGCCGGCTCGTGGCGGGAAGGCTGGACCTGGCCGCGCCGCAACCGGGCTATTCGGACGTCACCTTCATGGGCGGCGGCAAGAAACCGCAAAAAGGGCGTGCGCTCGCCACCCGCCGGCCCGATGGCAGCCTGTTCGTGGTGGTGCAGCACAGCGAGGCGGCCGCGAGCCTGCGCGCCCTGCTGCCTTCGGTGGTCGCCGCGATCTTCGTTTCCGCCCTGCTGGTGGGGCTTGCCGCCACGATCCTGTTCGCGCGCCTGACCGCCCGGCGTCTGGCGGAAACGCAGGCGGCGGCGGACGCCATCGCGCAGGGCGACCTCACCCGTCGCATTCCGTCCAACAGGCTCGACGGGATGTTCGCGGTGCAGGCGGAAAGCCTGAACCGGATGCTCGACCGAATGGAGGACATGGTCAATGCGCAGCGCCAGTTCTCCAGCCATCTCGCGCATGACCTGCGCACGCCGCTGACGCGGCTGCGCGGGTTGCTCACGGCGGAAACGGCGGAGGCCGACCGGGTGCGCCTGCTCGAACGCGCCGAACGCGAATGCGCCTCGATCATCACCATCTTCGATGCCCTGCTCCGGCTGGCCGAGATCGAGACCGGGCGCCACCCCTCTGCCGTGCGCGACCTGCCTTTGCGCGACATGCTGGAAGACATCGCCGAAACGATGGAGCCGGTCATCGCCGATGCCGGCTGCGCGCTGGAACTCGGCCGGCTCGAACCGGTGCGGGTGCGCGGGGATGCGGACCTGTTCAACCAGATGATCGTCAACCTGCTGGAGAACGTGGTCACGCACACCCCCGCCGGCACGCGCGCGAAGCTGTCGCTGGAACAGGCTGGCGAATCCGCCCTGATCGCGATCGACGATGACGGTCCGGGCCTTGCCGAAGGCGAGCGCGATCGCGTGCTGCTGCCGTTCGAGCGGGGCAAGGGGTCCGGGCTGCGCCGTGGCAGCGGACTGGGCCTTGCGATTACCCGCGCGATCGTGCGGTTCCATCAAGGGTCGCTGGAACTGGCGGACAACGCGCCGGGCCTGAAGGTCCGCATTCGCCTGCCCGCCCTTCCAGAGGCGGTCCAGGCCGCCTGAACGCTACATTCTAAATTTGCAATGTTGACGGTTTTGTGGCGCGCGACTCGCTGCCTGTCACCTTTCCGTCATGGACCCCGCCTAGCGCCCCTCTCGTGGCCTGCGGTTCGATCCGGACCGGGGCGCGACGAGGGAACATTCCAATGCCGGCCACCAGGCACGTTCTGGCTGCTTTCGCGGCCTGCCTTCTTGCACCCTGCGCCCCCGCCGGCGCGGAGCCGGAGGCGACGCATTACATTGACTCGTCGGCCTTCGTGCCCGAACGCCTGCTGCCCCCGCCCCCGGCGGCGGGATCGGCGCGCGACAAGCGCGAACTGGACGAGGTGCGCCGGATCATCGCGGCGGCCAGCCCCGAACGGCTCGAACAAGCGCGCTGGGATGGCGCACACGAGAACGCTTCCGCCTATAACGCGGTGGTCGGCCGCGATCTCGCCACGCTGCCGCAGACGGCCGCGCTGCTCGACATCGTGACCGAGGAGACAGAAGGCGTGGTGGTCGTGGCGAAGGATCACTTCGCCCGCCTGCGCCCCTACGGCGCCGACCCTACCCTGCCGCATTGCGGGAAGAAGGACGCGACGGCCGCCCCGCGCTCCTATCCCAGCGGCCATGCCAGCATCGGCTATGCGCTGGCCTGGACGCTGGTGCGCCTGATGCCGGACCGCGCGCCCGCGATCCTCGCCCGCGCGGACGATTACGCGATGAGCCGCGCGGTCTGCGGCGTCCACTATCTGTCCGATCTCGAGGCCGGCCATGTCGTCGGCACGCTCGTCGCCGAACGGCTCCTTGCCGATCCCCGGCTTGCCGCGCGCATTGCCGCCGCCCGCACCGAACTTTCCACGCACTGACCGCGTCAGCGGTCGATCCATCCGTTCCGAACCATGAGGGCATCATGACCAAGACCTACCACCGCGCGGCGCTGCTGGCCGCGACGAGCCTGCTCACCGCAACGCTGCCGGCGGCGGCCCGTGCTGCTGAACCCGCCGCCGAAACCGCCGACGCCGACGCATCGGCCGCCGGTGCGGCGGAGGGTGAGCAGTCCACCAGCGCCAACCAGGCCGGGCAGGCCAACGACCGCCAGTCGCTGACCTCCTCCGACATCATCGTGATCGGCTCGAAAGCGGCGGAGGCCGCGCAGATCACCGCGTCGCTGACGACCACGCAGCCGCAGGCCGCCGTGGGCCGCGAATACATCGACAGCACCGTCTCTCCGACGGCGGACTTCAACGAACTGATCGCGATCACGCCCAGCGTCTCGATCAGCGGGAGCAGCAACGGCGCCGGCTTCAGCGAGACCAAGGCGACGATCCGCGGTTTCCAGGATGGCGACTACAACGTCACCTATGACTCGATCCCGTTTGCCGACACCAACAACCCCACCCACCATTCGACCGCGTTCTTCCCTTCGACCACGATCGAGACGGTGGTGGTCGATCGCGGCCCCGGCAACGCCAGCCAGCTCGGCCAGGCGACTTACGGCGGCAACATCAACATGTATTCGCGTGCGGTGAAGGACCAGATGGGCGGGCAGGTCGAAGGCCTAATCGGCAACTGGAACACGTTCATCGGCCGCGCCGAGTTCCAGTCGGGCGCGATCGACAAGCTGGGTGGCGCCAAGTTCATGCTGGGCGGCCAGTATCTCCAGTCCGACGGCGCGCTGACCTATTCGCCGGTCCAGTCGAAGAACCTGTTCGCCAAGGCGGTGGTCCCGATCGGGTCCTCGAACACGCTGACGCTGCTTTCGACCTGGAACCGCAACTACTACTACCAGTCCGACGTGCTGAAGGGCGCGACCTGTGGCACCGGCGGCACAGCCTTGCCGGCCGGAACCCAGCTTACCGCCGACAACTGCACGGCCGCCTCGCAGATCGGCCAATATGGCCGGAACTATGGCCTCGGCAACGATCCGACCAAACAGGACTACTGGAGGTACAACCGCACCGACAAGACGACGGACTTCTCGTACATCCGCCTGCAGAGCGATCTGGGCAGCGGCTTCTCGATGGACAACCGCGCCTATATGTACGGGTACACCAACAACACGCTCTCGGGGAACACCGGCAGCGTGGTGACCGGTTTCTCGGGTGCGGGCACGGCAACCTCACCCTACAAGGCGGTAACCGCACCCTCAGCCGCGACCGATATTCTCGGGTACGACAAGCTCAACAAGTACCGGGTGCTGGGCTACATCGGCCAGATCAACTACGACTTCTCGCGGGGAAAGATCCGCCTTGGTGGCTGGTTCGAGCACGCCGCCACCGATCGCCATCTGCTTGACCTGGACCGGACCACGGGCCTGCCGAGCTACAACGAGAAGTTCGCCGACGGCACCGCCTCCAAGGCCAGCCTGCCGCCGATCTCGATCGCCAACGTCGGTTATCTCCAGCATTCCGACTGGAACCAGTACCAGCTTTTCGGCGAGTTCGAGTTCCGCCCGTTCGAGGCGCTGGCGATCACGCCGGGCGTGAAGTACGTCCACTTCAACCGCTCGATCACGGCAAGCGTCAACCAGAAGTCGCGCACGCCCATCGATACGTCGGCGACCTGGACCAAGGTGCTGCCCTTCGCCACGGTGAACTGGATGGTGCGCCCGAACTGGTCGTTCTATGGCCAGTACGCGCAGGGCATGTACGTGCCCGACCTGTCGAGCTTCTACACCGCGTCCGACAGCGCGACCAACCAGGCGATCCAGCAGCAGAACCTCGCCGCGCTGAAGCCGCAGACCTCGACCAACTATCAGGTCGGCACCGTCTGGCACGGCGAGAAGGTTTCGATCGACGTCGACGGCTATATCATCGACGTGAACAACAAGATCGCCAGCGACACCTCCGCCGGCGCGCCGACCAACGCGCTCGTGAACATCGGGCAGGTCCGCTACAAGGGCGTGGAAGGGCAGGTCAGCGTGATGCCGGTGCGCGGGCTGACGCTGTTCGCCAACGGATCGTACAACTACGCGCACAGCGTGACCACCGGCGCGCAGGTGGCCAAGGCGCCGTTCTCGACAGCCGCCGCCGGCTTCTTCTACAACCACAACGGCCTGCGGGTTTCGTTCACGCAGAAGTACACCGGCCCGCAATACGCCAGCGAATACAGCGGCTCGGGGCCACGCAACTACCGCATCAAGCCCTACAGCGTGGGCGATTTCGCGATCAGCCAGGAAATCGGTTCGCGCTTCCGCATCGGCGTGAACGTTTCCAACGTGTTCAACAGCCGCGCGGTCACGGCAATCTCGAATGGCAAGACCTATGGCGTGGACGACCAGTTCAACTTCCTGCCGCCGCGCTCGTTCCTGCTCGACGTGCGCGTGAAGTACTGACGGCGCGCGCCGCTTGTGGCGGTGGCCGGTATCCTCACGCCGGTCACCGCCGCCCCCTTTCATTAAACTCCTGTCATCATCGTGTTCTGGCCTTTTCCGCGTTCGACGGCCCGGTTACGCTTTCAGGTATTGGGGGACGGGCACATGGGACGCGATCGACAGGCCGGGTGCCGGCTCCATCGCCGGGCGCTGCCGCTGTTGCTGGCGGGGATAGGCGGCTGCACGCATGTCGCGCCCGTGCCGGTCCATCTCGAGGCGCGCATCGCCGGCCAGGCAGCGCGCACGTTCGATGCGCCCGCGGCGGAGCGCGACGCGGCCCTGCTCGCGCCCGGCGCACAAGCCGGCCGTATCGATCGCCTCACGCTGTTCGCGGCGCTGCTTGCCTCCGATCCGCGCGTGGCCGAGGCGCGCGCGGCGCTGGAAACCGCGCGGCGCGACGCGCGCAGCGCGCGCAAGGTGGGATCGCCCACGCTGACGCTCAGCAGCGAATACGCCAACGACCCGTCGACGTCCTCGCCATGGCTGCTGGGCGGCGGGGTGGACCTGCCGCTGGACATCGGCGGCCGGCGCGGCGCGCGGCTGGCGCGGGCGGATCTTGGCGTGATTGCGGCGCGCTATGATCTGGCCGAGGTGGCTTGGGCCGATCGCATGGCGCTGGTGCGCGCGCTGGCGGATCACCTGATCGCGCGCCGGCAGGCGGAACTCGGCACGGCCATCGTCGCCATGCGCGACCGGCAACTGGCGGTGCTGGAACAGCGCGTGGCACGTGGCGAGACGGCCGGACTGGATCTGTTTCCCTATCGCGCACAGCGCGCGCAGGCGGCGCGGGCGCTGGAAGACGCGCAGCGGCGCGCGCAACAGGCCCGCATCGCGATGGCGGGCGTGCTCGGCCTGCCCGCAACCGCGCTCGATGGCCTTGATGTCGCATGGGATGGTTTCGACGCCGCGTCCACCGATGCGCCCGCGTTGTCCCCCTCCGTCATGGCCCGTGCCGTGGCCGGCCGCGCCGACGTGCTCAAGGCGATCGTCGCCTACGATCAGGCGGAAGCCGATCTGCGCGGGGAGCTGGCGCGCCAGTATCCGGCGGTCAGCCTGGGGCCGGGCTATACCTGGGAGCGGGGGCTGGTGAAGCTGCCGTTCGCGATCAACCTGGCCGTGCCCTCGTTCGATCTCAACCGCGCCGCGATCCGCGCGGCCGAAGCGCGTCGCGCGCAGGCCGGGGCGGCGATCGAAACCACGCTAGCGCAAGCGCAGGCCGCGATCGAAAGCGCCCGGGCGGAACGGGCGGCGGCATCGGCGGCGCTCGATCGCGTGCGCCGCACCGAATTGCCGCAGACCGCGGCTGTTGCCCGGCGCGCCGATGCCCAGCTTGCAAAGGGCACGGCCGGTCGCGCGGACTGGGCCGGCGCACAGATCGCGGCGCTGGAAGCGCGTCTTGCCGAAATCGATGCGCTCGCGCGCCTCCGAGCGGCGGACGCCGCACTGGAGGACGCTCTGCGGCAGCCGCTGGAAGGACCGGAAACGATGATCGACCGCAACCGCCTGGTCGCTGTGCTGGAGAAGCAACCATGAAAAGGCTGGCCGGCGCGGGACTGCTGCTGGGGGGTATCGGCGCGGGGGTGCTGGGCACCCTGCTTGCCGTTTCGCGCATGGACGCGGATGCCGAGACGGGCGATTCCGACCCGCCCGTATCGACTGCCAGCGCGGGACTGCATCTGGACGCCGGGGCGCAGGCGCGCGCCGGGATCAGGCTTGGCGCGCCCATGCCGGCCACGCAGCACACGGAAGCGGCCGGCTATGCCCGCGCGATTGACCTCACCGCGCTTTCGGCCATCGCTTCCGAAGTGACCGCCGCAACGGCGGCGGCCGACGCATCGGGACGCGAGGCGGCGCGGCTGGCCAGCCTGGCCAGCGCCGATCAGGGCGCGTCGCAACGCGATGTGGAAGCCGCCCGTTCGCAGACGGTCGCCGACCGGGCGCGGCTGGGTGCGGCCTGCCAACGGATCGGGCTGGAATTCGGCGCGGGCCTTGCCCGGCTGGGATGTGGGAGCGTGCCGGGACTGGCGCGCGAAGCGGCGGCGGGCAAAGTCGCCGTGCTGCGCATCGATTTCCCCGACGGCGTCGTTCCTGCCGGCTCCGCAATCACGATCGATGCCGGCGACCAGCAGGTAAGCGTCCGCGCGCTCGGCCCCTCTGCGATGGGCGACACGCAATTGCAGACGGCCGGCACGCTCGCGCTGCTCCGTGGCGCTGCCGTGGCCCGCGCCGGCGTGGGGCGCATCCTGGCGGCGCATCGCACGGGTGCCGGAACACAGGGTGGATACCTGATCCCGCGCGAAGCGCTGGTGCGGGTAGACGGCGCGCTCTGCGCCTATCGCACGGCTGGGCGCGACGGCTTCGAACGCGTGACTTTGCAAGGCGCGGTCCCGCGCCGGGAAGGCTGGTTCGTTCCCGGCGCCGCGCTGCGCGCGAACGATCGCATCGTGGTATCGGGCGCGGGCACGCTGTTGGGCCTCGAACACACTGTCCCGGCCGACGGGGGCGACGAATAGCGATGCTGTCGTTTGTCGTCCGTCAATCGCTGCGTCATGCCTGGACCGTGCTGGTGCTCGCGCTGGCCCTGCTCGGGCTTGGCGCGATGCGGATGGTCGGCGCCGCCTACGACGTGTTTCCGGAGTTCGTGCCGCCGCAGGCCAGCATCCAGACCGAAGCGCCGGGCTATACGCCGCGGCAGGTCGAAATGCTCATCACCCGACCGCTCGAAGCGGTGATCAACGGCGCCAACGGCGTGGAAACCGTCCGTTCGGAATCGATCCAGGGCTTGTCGGTCATCGACGTGACCTTCCACGAAGGCGTCGATCCCTACCGCGCGCGGCAACAGGTTTCCGAAGCGCTGGCCGATGCCATTCCGCAATTGCCCGCCGGGTCCGACACGCCGCGCATCACCCCGCTGACCTCCTCGACCATGGACCTGCTCAAGATCGGTTTCACCAGCGACCGCCTGAGCCCCATGGCGCTGCGCGATCTGGTCGAATGGACGGTCCGCCCCCGCCTGCTCGCCGCGCCGGGGGTAGCGCGCGCGAACGTGTTCGGCGGCGAACAGCGCCGGATCGAGGTGCGCGCCGATCCCGCGCGCCTGCTCGCCCGCAGCCTGACGTTCGCCGACCTCGCCGGGGCGGTCGACCGCGCCATCCACGTCAACGGCGGCGGCTTTGCCGACACTCCGAGCCAGCGCATCCTGATCGATCCCGGCCCCAGCGCGATGACCGCGCGCCAGATCGCCGATGGCGTGCTGTCCACGGGCAGCGGCGGGACGGTGCGGATCGGCGATGTCGCGCAAGTGATCGATGCCGCCGCGCCCCGGCAGGGCGACGCGCTGATCATGGGGCGCCCCGGCGTGCTGATGACGCTGTCGAGCCAGTACGGCGCGAACACCTTGCAGACCACGCGCAATCTGGAAGCGGCGCTGGCCGAAGTCACGCCCGCGCTGACCGCCGCCGGCGTCCGGATCATGCCGGCGATGCACCGGCCGGCAAATTTCATCGAAAGCGCGCTGGGCGGGATCGTACGCGATCTGGTGGTCGGGGCGCTGATGATCGCGCTGGTGCTGATGCTGATCCTGCGCGATTGGCGCGTGACGCTGATCGCCTTCGTCTCGATCCCCCTCTCGCTGCTGGCGGCGCTGGTCACGCTCGATGCGATGGGGCAAACGATCAACACGATGACGCTGGGCGGCCTTGCCGTAGCGCTGGGCGTGGTGATCGACGATGCCATCGTCGATATCGAGAACATCGTGCGCCGTCTGCGCGGCGTGCCGGACAGCGCCGACCGGCGCGCGATCATCGAGGCCGCGTCGATCGAAGTGCGCGCGCCAGTGGTCTATGCCACGTTCGTGCTGGCGCTGACCATGGTTCCGGTGATCCTGTTGACCGGGCTGCAGGGCGCGTTCTTCGCGCCGCTCGGCCTCGCGTTCCTGCTGGCGACGATGGCGTCGCTGCTCGTCGCGCTGACGGTCACGCCGGCACTGGCGCTGCTTTTCCTGCACGGGCACGAGCCGCGCCCGGAACCGGCGTTTCTGCACCGCTTGAAGCAACGGCACGAGCGGCTGGTCGCGCGGCTGATGCAAAGGCCGGCCGGCGCGGCGCTGGCGATCGGGCTGCTCGGCGCGGTCGCGCTGGCCGGCGCGCTTTCGTTCGGGGCCGAGTTGCTGCCCTCGTTCCGCGAACGGCACTACGTGCTCCAGGTGAGCGGGCCGGCGGGCGCCTCGTTCGACTGGATGCGCGCCACGGGCCAGAGGATTTCGCGCGGGCTGTTGGCCATTCCCGAAGTGCTGAGCGTCGAGGAACAGATCGGTCGCGCGGAGGCGGGCGAGGACACCTGGCCTCCGCACCGGGGGGAGTTCCACGTCCGCCTGAGGCCCGATGTCGACGGCGCGGGAGAGGACCGTGCGCTGGCGCGGATGCGCAAGGTCCTGGCCGATACCCCCGCGCTTCAGAGCGAGGTGACGACGTTCCTGGGCGACCGCATCAGCGAATCGCTTTCGGGCGAGACGGCCGCCGTTTCGATCAGCGTCCACGGCGCCGATCTCGATACGCTGGATCGCGTCGCTGCGGCGATTGCCACGCAGTTGCGCGCCTTGCCGACGGCGGCGGACGTCCGCGTGAAGACCGATCCCGGCACGCCGATGCTGGGAGTCACGCTCGATCCCGCGCGCATGGCGCTGCGCGGGGTGAGCGGGGCCGACGCGGGCGACGCCATCCGCGCCACGTTCGCGGGGCAACCGGCGGGCGTGGTGGCGCTGCCGGACCGCACGGTCGATGTCGCGGTCACCGTTCCCGAAGACCAGCGCCGCGATCCCGAAGCGCTGGGGCAGACGCTGGTGCGCACGGCCAGTGGCGGCGCGGTGCGGCTGGCGGACATCGCCACGATTGCACTCGGCACCGAACGCCTGTCGATCGCGCACGAGGGCGGGCAGCGCCGGCAGGTGGTGACGGCCAACGTCACCGATGGCGACGTTTCCGGCTTCGTCTCCGCCGCCAAGGCGCGGATCGCGCGCAATATCCATCTGCCCCCCGGCGTGTTCCTGTCCTGGGCCGGGGCGGCGGAAGGGCAGGCCAAGGCGGCGCGGCAACTGGGCAGCCACGTCCTGTTTACCGCCGTCGCGATGGTGATCCTGCTCGTCGTGGCCTTCGGCGGCCTGCGCCCCGCCCTGCTCATCCTGGCCGGGATGCCGCTGGCGATGGCCGGTGGCGTGCTGGCGGTGGCGCTGACCGGCGGCGTGATTTCGCTAGGCTCGCTGGTCGGCTTCATCACCCTGTTCGGCATCTCCGCGCGCAACGCGATCCTGCTGGTCGCGCATGTCGATGAACTCGTCGCCCGCGATGGCCTGCCCTGGACGATCGAGACCGTGCTGCGCGCCACGCGCGAACGGGTGACGCCGATTGTCCTCACCGCCCTCGTCACCGCGTTTGCGCTGGCGCCGCTGGCGTGGGAAAGCGGGCAATCAGGGCGCGAGGTCCAGGGGCCGATGGCGCTGGTCATCCTGGGTGGGCTGGCGACGTCGCTGGTGCTGTCGCTGCTGCTGTTGCCGGCGCTGATCTGGCGCTGGCGATACGACCCCGAAAAGGCGCCTTCCGCGTGAGCTAATCGCCGGCCAGCGCCAGCAGCGCGAACGTCGCCAGCCAGTGTTCGCCCATGTAATCGCCGGCGACGTGCGGCAGGCTGGCGGCCAGATGGTCCTCGATCGTCCGCGCGATCAGTGGCGCGAGCGGATGCGGCGCCAGCGCCGCGCCGATCGCGCGCCAGCACCAAGCCCGGCTGAGATTCAGCCCGTCCAGATGCGCGATCTTGCCGTCGCTGCGGTCCGATACCAGCGCGGGCGTGAACAACGTGCCAGGCTGGCCTTGTGCGGCACGCGGCAGGAATGCGGCGAACCAGGCCGCGAAGGCGTCACGGTCCAGCACACGGCTCATCAGCAGCGCCTCGGCCAGCGCGGGTGAGAGGAATTCGTCCCCGCCCGGCTCCCACGCCTGGCAATCGCGATCGTCGAGGAACCAGTCGCGCGCGAGCGCTTCGATCAGCGCGTGCAGAGCGGGGTCGTGCGCCTCCGCCCAGCGGCGCGCGAGCGTGAGCGCGAAGCTGATGTTGAAATGGGTGCCCACGCGGATGGGGTAGGTCAGCTTGGGCAGAAACGCATGGAAGCGCGCGGCGAACGCGCAGGCCAGTGGCTCCACGGCGGCGGCCCAAGGGCCATCGTGCCGCGCCAGCTCGTCGTGCAGCGCCAACAGCCACGCCCAGCCATAGGGCCGTTCGAACCCCGCCGCGCCGGGCCGCTGGAGATAGGCCAGTTCGCCCGCGACCTTTTCCGGCACCAGCATCGCATCGGCGCGTGCGCGGGCTTCGGCGGCCTCCGGCATGGCGGGATAGAGCCGCGCCAGCCGCATCACCTGCCACCAGCCGTGGACGCAACTGTGCCAGTCGAAACTGCCATGGAAGATCGGGTGATGATCGGCCGGTGGCCGCGCGTCCTCCGGCCCGTTCAGGATGAGATCCATCTTGAACGGGTATGGCCGGCCCAGATGGCCCAGCGTGAGCCGGGCGAAACCGGCGGCGGTGTCCTGCGTCAGCGTGGCCATGCTATGGCGACCCTAGCGCAGGACCGTGCCGCCGGCCAGCCGGCCGTCCCGCGCCTCAGTACCGGTAGGGGTTCTGGTCGATCGTGGTGGTGCCGCGCGTCTGGTTGCACAGGAACACCGTGCCAGTGAAGTAGATGCCCGGCTTGGTGATCGTCTTGGCGTATTCGAACGCCTCGCGCAGTTGCTGGACGGTCATCTGCACCGGCGCCTCGTCGGGCTGGTAGGTCATGCCATAGGCATAGTCCTGCCCGTCCTTGCTGATTTCGACATGGCAGCCCATCACGTGGCTGACCGGGTGCGTGTCGCAGAAATCGATCAGGCGCTTCATGCTGTCGAACCATGGCTGCCAGAAGCTGATGTAGCAGCGCCCGCGATAGAACATGTCCCCGGTGTAGAGGATCTGGGTATAGGTATCGTAGTGCGCGAATTCGGACATGACGTGGCCGGGCGATCCCCAGATCAGGATGTCGCGCCCGCCAAGGTCCAGCGTCACGCGCTCCTCGGGGAAATTGGTCATGCCCCAGAAGCCCATCATCTCTTCCTGGGTCAGGCCCATGTAGCGCGTGTTGGGCCGGTCGGCGAACTGGTTGGTGGCCGCGTAGTGATCGGCGTGCAGGTGGCTGAAGGCGACCAGCAGTTCCAGGCTGGCGGGATCGCGCCCGTTGCGCTTGCACCAATCGGCGATGCAGCCATCGACCACGCCGCGCAAATCCCAGTCGTTGCGCAACTGGACGAAACCTTCATCGAGCAGCAGCACGCGATCGTTGCCGAAATAGAGCGGCGCGAACGGCGCTTCGTAGCTGTAGGCCTTGTTCTGCCGCAGGATGGCGGTGTGCGGGTTGTACCAGTGGACCTGCACCGGCGGATCGGTGTTGTCCATGCACGAAGGGGAACCGCAGATCCACCGGTCGGGGAAGCTGCCCGGCGCGGGAAGATTGCTCTTGAAGTCGATCGGCGTGGGGGCTGCGGCCGCCCGTGCAAGGCCCGCCGCGCCGATGCTGCCAAGCGGCACCGCCGCCGCCGAGGAGGTGGTCAGGAAAGTGCGACGATCCATGGGTCTCTTCCTTGTCGAAGAAGGATAGGGCGTTTCAGAATGGCCGGGTCAGAAGGGGCGGGGCGGATTGATGTTGGGCACGCCTTCGGGCCATTCCAGCGTGCGCTGGTCCGGGCTGACGCCGTTGAGCAGGATGAAGTCCGGACGGATCAGCATCCGGTCGTGCCCCTGGATCTCGCGCGCGTACTGGATTGCCTCGTCCAGCACCGCCGGCACCATTTCCAGCACGCGTTCATAGGGCTTGTAGGTGGCGAAGCGCGGATAGGCCTTTCCGGGCACGAACATCATCTCGATGTGGCCGCCCATGATCCACTTGACCGGATGGCTCCCCGTCCATGCCTTCAACCGTTCGAGCGATGCGAGGAAGTCCCGGTCGTTGCCGATGTTGATCTTGCCGGGATACAGCAGGTCGCCGGTGAACAGGAAATCGCAATAGGGATCGTAGAAGCTGACGCCGTCCTTGTGCGTGCCGGGTGTGGGGATCACGTCGATCACGCGGCCGCCGAGGTCGATCCGGCCAGTGCCCGCCGGCCAGCTCGCGGCAAGGCCGTAGTGCTGCTTCATCACCGCCAGCGGCGTGGGCACGACGGTCGTGCTGGGACGCCCGGCGAATTGCCGCAAGCCCTGGTTCTGCGCCACGTCCTCGCCCGATGTGCAGGCCACCGTCAGCGGAATGTCGCGCCAGCCGCGCACCTGGCCGATGCGGGCGATGATCGCATCGACCGTTTCGCGCAGCGGATAGAGGTGGGCTTCGGCCGTCGCGCCGCTGTCGATCAGCAGCGCGCCCTTGTTGCCGAACAGCAGGTAGGTGAACGGCGCTTCCCAATGGACGCACACGTTCTGGCGCAGGATGAAGGTGTCCTCGTTGTACTGGATCACCTGCACGCGCGGATCGCGGTTCTTCGCCGCGACGTTGGACCCGTAGGTCGAGCGGAACCCGATGGCTCCCGGCGCGGGGCCATCGCAGGCGTAGTCATGCACCACCGGCTTGCCGCGATGGAGCGGAACCGCGCTGTCGGTATTGCGGGCACCGGGCAGGTTGTAGCCGAGATCGGGATTGCCGTTGGGATAGACGCGGCCGGTTGCGGACTGCGGATTGCCCGACAGCGCGGGATTGTAGGTTTTCGTCGGTTCCATCGGACACTCCTGGGAAAAGCCTGCGGAATGCGATCGGAGCCAAGCCTTTCGGCAAGGCCCCGATCGAGTGTCACTCAAAACCGCTTGGTGAATTCCACGCCGAACTTGCGCGGCGACAGCACGTTGTTCGCATAATAGCGCGAAACGATGCCGTCGTTGACGATCCGGCGCGAAAGATCGTTGCCCACCGATGTCACCGCGAACTTGTCGAAGATGTTGTCCGCATAGGCGCGGAATTCGAGATCCGGCCCCAGCTTGTAGGTGATCGAGGCGCGATGCACGGTATAGGCGGGCAGCACCTCACCATTCCCCAGCGCGCCAACGCGCGAGAGGATGTTGCCGGTGTAGGTCGCGGTCCAGGTAAAGACCATGCTGTCGCGTTCGTTGACCGGCAGTTCGTAAACCGCGCCCAGGCTGCCGGAATTCTTGGTCGATCCCGGAAGCCGCGCGCCTGCCAGCGCATCCACCGCGCCGCCTTCCACCTTCAGCAGCTCGGGCACCGTCTGGGTCAGATGCGCATCGTTGTAGGCATAGCTGCCGTTGATGGTCAGCCCTTCGAAGGGCTTGGCGGTGAACGTCAGTTCGATGCCCTTCGAAACGGCCTTGCCGCCATTGACGGTAATGCCGGTCGCGCCGTTGACCGTCTGGCCGGCAAGTTGGATGCCGTCCCAGTCGATGTGATAGGCCGCGATGCTGCCGCGCAGCTTGCCGCCGAACAGCGTGGCACGAACGCCCACTTCGATGTTTTTGGTGGTATCGGGCTGATAGGACAGTTCGTTAGGCAGGGCGCAGATGTTCTGGCCCGGCGGCAACGGCAGCACGCACGGCGCAACGCGGTTCACACCGCCGATGCGATAGCCCTTGCTGTAGGTTGCGTAGGCCATCAGGTCGGGAGAGAACTTGTACGAGCCGTTGAACTTCCAGACCACACCGTTGTCCTTGGTGCTACCCGAACGCGAACGGAAATTGATGTTCGGATAAGTCTGAAACAGGGGCAGCGCCTGACCGCCGTTCACGAAGGCATCGTAGTTGTAATAGCGGGCACCGCCGGTGAACTGCAGATTCTTGATCGGCGTTACGCTGAGTTCGCCGAATACCGCTTTTTCCTTGGTGCGGCTGTCAACGAACGAGGCATATTCCACTTCGTCCGGGCGGTTGATCCCGGCATAGGCCGGGAAGCCCGGCACGATTTCGCGATACTGCGATTTGGTGCGGAAGTTGTTGTAGAACCCGCCCAGAACCCAGCTGAACGGCCCGCCATGCTTGGAAACGAGACGGATTTCCTGGTTGAACTGGTCGTATTTGACGTTCTGCTTGGTGTAGCCGGAAAACGCCGGGAACAGTTCGTAACCGTAATCGAGATCGATCAGCAGGTCGGTCACGTCGACCGAGCTGTCGATCGTCTGCTTCGTGATCGCCGTTGCCGAAACCAGCTGGGCAATCTCGCCGATGTCCGCCTCGACCTCGGCCGCGTAAAGGTGCGCCTTGCGCTTTGACGGTTCGAGATAGCGCCACGGCGCCTGGTACTTGCTGGTGCCGAACACGCCGCCGCCGTTGGCCTGCCGACCGTTGGTGTCGGTGGTCTGGTAGGCATAGGTCAGGTAGACCTTGAGCCAGTCAGCCGGGAAAATGCCAAGCTGGTTGCGCGTCGTGAACGTGTGCTCGAAGTTGGCGTCCTTGTAGGTGTGGAGGTTCGCCTTGATCTGGTCGGGCGTGCCAATCGAGCCGAAGAACGTGCCGGGCTGTTGCGGCTGCGCCAGGGAAACGCCCGGCGTGTTCACCAGATAGACGTAATCCATGAAGCCGGGATCGTTGTAGTATCCCGTGGTCGAACGGAACGCGATCTTGCCGGGAACGATCGGAATGTTGATCGTGCCGTCCATCTGGAAACCCGGCTTTGACGAATGCGATACCCCGTAGACACGACCGTGGGCCGTGCCCGACCAGTTGTCCGGATCGGGACGGTTGGGAATGTAGCGGATCGCCCCCGCCAGCGTACCCAGACCATAGAGCGTGCCTTGCGGGCCAAGCAGAACCTCGATCCGGTCCATGTCGAGGAACTTGAAGTCCTGATAGAGCGGAATTTCGCCCATATAGGTGGCGAGCGTGTTGTTGTAGTTGTCACCGAAGCTGCTGTTGTCGTCAGCGCTGAGACCACGCAGAACGATCGTGCCGGTATTGCGCGGTCCGGTGTCCTGCACGGTAATGCCGGGCGTGAACGCCGCCAGCGACCGCACATCGTCGATGTGATCGCGCTTGAGGCTGTCGGCCGTGACGGCAGCGATGTTGATTGGCGCATCCTGGATGCTCACCGAACGGCGCGTCCCGGTGACAACGATGGTTTCCAGACCTTCGGCCGACGGATCGGCCGGCACGTCCGCCGACGCCTCGGCGGGAGCGGTCTGCGCGAATCCGGGCGTTCCCCAGACTCCGACGAGCGCGGTTGCGGATAAGATGGCGGCGCGGAATGCGTTCTTTTGCACCATGTAGCGGCTCCCCAATTGCCACGGCCTACCGCCCTCCTCCCCATGAGACGGGCGGCGGCTAAATGCCTCAGGGGGCATTCTCTCCCGGAACTGCGGATGCTTCGGCTTCCTGCGGCCGATCGCGATGCGACGGAAAGCTAGGGATATTACAAAAGTGCGCAATGGTAATAATGACGCATAGACAAACGCCTTTGGATGCGGCAATGTTGCAGTGCAAAAAGGGGTCTCACTCATGCTGAACCGGATTCGCGTCGCTGGAACGATCACCCTTATGGCCGGGGCCTTGCTGGCCGCGTCGTGCTCATCCGGGGGCGGCACGAAGGCCGAGTCGCGCACCGAGTTCAACATCGGCTGGTCGATCTATGCCGGCTGGATGCCCTGGCCCTATGCGCAGCAGGCGGGCATCGTGAAGAAGTGGGCCGACAAGTACGGCGTGAAGATCAACATCGTTCAGGTGAACGACTACGTCGAATCGGTGAACCAGTACACCGCCGGCAAGCTGGACGGCGTGACCGTCGCCAACATGGATGCGCTGACCATTCCCGCCGCCGGCGGCAAGGACACCACCTCGCTCATCATGGGGGATTATTCCAACGGCAACGACGGAATCGTGCTCAAGGGCGCCGACAATCTGGCCGCGATCAAGGGACGGCAGGTCTATCTCGCCGAACTGTCGGTGTCGCACTACCTGCTCGCGCGCGCCCTCAATTCCATCGGACTGCAACTGACCGACGTGAAGACGGTGAACACCTCGGACGCCGACATCGTCAGCGCCTGGGCCAGCCCGCAGGCAACCGCCGCGGTGGCCTGGAATCCGCAGCTTTCGGTAATGAAAGCGCAGCCGAACGCCAAGCTGGTGTTCGATTCGTCGAAAATCCCCGGTGAAATCCTCGATCTGCTGGTGGTGGATACGGCGACGCTGAAGGCCAATCCCAATCTGGGCAAGGCGCTGACCGCGATCTGGTACGAGACGACGGCGCTGATGCTGCGGCAGGACGAACAGGGCAAGGCCGCCCGCGCGGCGATGGCCAAGCTGGCGGGGACGACGCCGGAGGTGTTCGACAGCCAGCTGGCGACCACGCACCTCTATGCCGATCCCAAGGAAGCGGTGGAGGCCACCTCCGCGCCGGCGCTGATCACCACGATGACCCGCGTGCGCGACTTCAGCTTCTCCAAGGGGCTGTTCGGCCAGGGCGCGAAGTCGGCCGACGCGGTGGGCATGGCCTTTCCCGGCGGCAAGACGCTGGGCGATCCCGCGCACGTCACGCTGCGCTTCGACGAAAGCTTCATGAAAATGGCCGCCGACGGCAAGCTTTGAGCCGGCCCGGTGCCCGTTGACCGCACGAACGAAGTAGAGGTTCCATGCGCTGGGTGAACCGCCAGATCCGGCCGGGCAATCGCGTGCTGCTAGGCGCCGCGCCGGTCGTGATCCTGATCATTTTCTACCTGTTCATGGCGGCCAGCCGCCATGCCGCCAACCCCTCGGACAAGATCCTGCCCCTGCCCGGCGGCATGGTGGAGGCCATGTCCGGGTTGCTGAGCGAGCCGGACGCGCTTTCCGGGCAGATCGTGTTCTGGGCCGATACGCTGGCGAGCCTGCAACGCCTCGGGCTGGGGCTCGCCATCTCCACCGTCTCGGCGCTGCTCGTCGGACTGGTTCTGGGCGTGCTGCCACCGGTGCGCACCACGTTCGGTCCGCTGGTGACCGGCATCGCGGTGATCCCGCCGATCGCGCTGCTGCCGATCCTGTTCATCGCCTTCGGCCTGGGCGAGACCGCCAAGGTGGCGCTGATCGTGGTCGGCATCGCGCCGTTCATGATCCGCGATATCGCCGCGCACGTCGCCAGCCTGCCGCGGGAACAGATCATCAAGGCGCAGACGCTGGGCGCAAGCAGCTGGCAACTGATGCTGCGCGTGGCGCTGCCGCAGGCGATGCCGCGCCTGATCCAGGCGGTGCGCCTTTCGCTGGGACCGGCCTGGGTGTTCCTGATTTCGGCCGAGGCGATCGCGTCCGATGTCGGGCTGGGGTACCGCATCTTCCTTGTCCGCCGCTACCTCTCGATGGACATCATCCTGCCCTACGTCGCGTGGATCGCGCTGCTGGCGATCGTGATGGACGTGGCGCTGGTGAAGATCAGCCATCGTCTCTATCCCTGGGCGCATGGAGCCGGACATTGAGCGCGCTCCTCAGCCTTCGCGATCTCTGGGTCGAATACGGCGACAAGGTCGTGCTCGAACGGGTGAACCTCGACATCGAGGCCGGCTCCTTCGTGTCGATCATCGGCCCGTCCGGCGCGGGCAAGAGCAGCCTGCTGCGCGTCGTTCTCGGGCAGGAACGGCCCACGCGCGGCTCGATCCTGCTCGATGGCGTGCCGCTGGCGCCCGAATGCGGGCCGGATCGCGGCGTGGTCTTCCAGCGCTATTCGGTGTTCCCGCACCTCTCCGCCCTGCGCAACGTCATGTTCGGGCTGGAATGCGCGGAAGCGCCCTTCACCGCGCGGCTGTTCGGCGCACGCCGCCGCGCCGCGGCCGCCGAAGCGGCGGACATGCTCGCCGCCGTTGGCCTGGGCGACAGCCTGGATCTGCTTCCGGCGGAAATGTCGGGGGGGATGCAGCAGCGGCTTGCCATCGCGCAGGCGCTGATCAAGCGCCCCCGCATCCTGCTGCTGGACGAACCGTTCGGCGCACTCGATCCGGGCATCAGGGCCGATATGCACGCGCTCATCACGCGGCTGTGGCGGGACTACTCGCTGACCATCCTGATGGTGACACACGATCTGCGCGAAGCCTTTGCGCTGGGTACCCGCGTCCTCACGCTCGACAAGCGCCGGATCGATCCGCACGCGCCGCACCGCTTTGGCGCGACCGCCGTTTACGACCTGCGGCTGAAGCCTCGTCCGGTTCCGACGAACGACGAGAGTATTACACTTGACCAAGTTAGTAATAATTGAGAGACCTGCGTCATGAGCACCGAGCCTCCTCTCGCCAACCTCGCCCGGCTCAGCATGAGCCTTCCGGCGGAACTGTTCCGCCAGCTTGACGTGATGGTGGAGGAACGCGGCCTGCCGTCGCGTTCCCAGCTGATCGCCGAACTGATTCGCCATGCCCTGGCCGAACACGAAGCCCTTACCCGTCCCGACGAGATGCTCGCCGGAACGATCACGCTGGTCTATCGGGGCGATCGCGGGCGGGTGCGGCACCAGCTCGCCCAGACGCAGGCCGATTACCTCAAGGAGGTCATCTCCTCGCAGCACGTCTTCCTGGAAGACGACCAGTCGCTCGAAGTCCTGCTCGTGCAGGGACCGGCGGTGCGGCTGAAGGCGCTGTGCGATGCGCTGCGGGGCATCCGCGGCGTCCACCAGCTCGAACTGGTCACGACCACCGCGCTGCTGCCGCCGCTGTACGAACAGGATGACGTGGAAGCCGATGGCGGCGGGCTTCGGGAACAGAAGCCCGCGCGCGGCGCGCGCAAGGGAGCCGCGGCATGAGTGGGGGCCTGGCCGATCCGCTCGCCGCGCGCGACCATGCCCGCGCCATGGGCGGCACCAAGGTGGAAGCGATGCCGGTGCTTCCGCCTGTCGCCGAAGACCTCCCCGGCGATGTTCCCGCGAATGACCTTTTGTGGGAAGAAGTGGTGGCCGCGGGCGGCTATGCCACGCGCCGGCTGGCGCGTGGTACGCGCCTGCGCCTGATCGACCTGCGCGGCGATGCCTGCGCCTCGCTGATGGTCTTCAACGCCGAAATGCCCACCGAGCGGCTCAACGTCGCCGATACGGTCAAGGTCCAGTGGAACGCCTATCTGGGCGCGGGCAAGCTGCTGCTGTCGGACATGGGCCGCGTGCTGATGAGCATCATCGAGGACGACGCCGGAACGCACGATGCGTTCTGCGGCACGTCCAACGCGGCGACCAACGCCGCGCGCTATGGCGAAGGCCGCAACAGCGGCGCCTTCCCCAACGGGCGCGACCGCCTGTTGCTGGGGGCGGCGAAGCACGGCCTTGGCCGCCGCGACGTGCATCCCTGCATCAACCTGTTCAAGGGCACGCGGATCGAGGCCGACGGCGCGATCACGCCGCTGGTCGGTCCCTACGACCCCGGCCGTACCGTGCTGCTGCGGGCCGAAATGGACGTGATCGTGGTCATCGCCAACTGCCCGCACGTGCTCGATCCCCGTCCGGAATGGACCGTGACCCCGTTGCGCCTTTCGGCCTGGCGCGGCCCGGTGACGCCGGCCGATGACGCGATCCGCAATGCGACGCCGGAAGGCCTGCGCGCCTTCCTCAACGTCGAAGACTATTACCGCCGCTAGCCAAGGAATTCGCCAGCATGAGCGTGGACCCCCATACCGCCGGGCTTCCCGGCACCATCGTGCACGACGAGATCGTGCCGTCGCGCGCGCCGTGGCTGCACCATGTCGCCGCCGGGCAGACGCTGCGGATCGTCGATCTGGAAGGCAACCAGGCGGTCGATTTCCTACTCTATGCCACGGCCGACGATGCCGAACGCTACAGCGCGCAGGATACGGTGGCGGCGCAGGGTAACCTGTTCCTGCGCGCCGGAACCGTGCTGCGATCGAACGAGGGGCGGCCGATGATGGTCATCACCGGCACCTCGGTCGATTACCACGACACCATCGGCGGGGCGTGTTCGTGCGAATCCAATACCCTGCGCTATGGCCATCACACCAAGGCGCAGCACGCCTGCGTCGAGAACTTCCTTGAGGCGAACCTTCTCGAAGGGCGCAGCAAGCGCGACATCGTCTCGAACATCAACTTCTTCATGAACGTTCCCGTCGAGGCCGACGGCGCGCTCGGCATCGTCGACGGTATCTCGGCGCCGGGGCTTACGGTGGACCTGCGCGCGGAAATGGACGTGACGGTGGTCGTGTCCAACTGTCCGCAGATCAACAATCCCTGCAACGCGTTCAACCCGACGCCGGTACGGATGATCGTGGCGGCATGAGCTTCGATACCGTCCTGATCGCGAACCGGGGCGCCATCGCCACCCGGATCATCCGCACCCTGCGCCGCATGGGCCTGAAGTCGGTCGCCGTCTATTCGGAAGCCGATGTGGATTCGCTCCATGTCTCGCAAGCCGATGAAGCGGTGTGCATCGGCCCCGCACCGGTGGCGGAGAGCTATCTCAACGTCGCCGCGATCCTGGCGGCGGCCAAGGCGACGGGCGCGGGCGCGATCCATCCCGGCTATGGCTTCCTCGCCGAAAACGCCGAGTTCGCCGAAGCCTGCGCGGCGGCCGGCGTTGCCTTCATCGGCCCGAACCCCGACAACATCCGCACCTTCGGCCTCAAGCACAGCGCGCGCGCGCTGGCGCGCGAACACGGCGTGCCGCTGGCGCCGGGCACCGAACTGCTGCAGGACGAGGACGAGGCCGTCACGGCCGCGCGCGAGATCGGATACCCGGTCATGCTCAAGGCCACCGCCGGCGGCGGCGGCATCGGCATGCGCGTGTGCGAGGACGATGACGCGGTGCGGCAGGGCTTCGCCGCCGTGGCGCGGCTGGGCGAAGGCAACTTCGGCGATGCCGGCGTGTTCCTGGAAAGCTACGTCGGCCGCGCGCGCCATATCGAGGTGCAGATCTTCGGCGACGGCGCCGGCCGGATCATGGCCCTGGGCGAGCGCGACTGTTCGCTCCAGCGCCGCAACCAGAAGGTCGTGGAAGAAGCGCTTGCGCCGAACCTGCCCGCCAGCGTGCGCGCCGACCTGATCGCCGCCGCCGTCCGGCTGGGCGAGGCCGCGAACTACAAGTCGGCCGGCACGGTCGAGTTCCTCTACGATGCCGAGCGCGAACGGTTCTTCTTCCTGGAAATGAACACACGGCTGCAGGTTGAACACGGCGTGACCGAAGAGGTCATGGGCATCGACCTGGTCGAATGGATGATCCGGGGCGCTGCGGGCGATTTCGCGATGCTCGACGCGCCAGCGCCGCAGCCCAAGGGCCATGCCATCCAGGTGCGGCTCTATGCCGAAGATCCTGCGCTCGATTATCGCCCGACATCCGGCACGCTCACCGCGGTAAGTTTCCCCGGGGATATTCGCGCCGAAACATGGTGCATGGCGGGCACCACGGTCAGCGCGTGGTACGATCCGATGCTGGCCAAGCTGATCGTCCACGCCCCCACGCGGGCCGAGGCGGTCACGGCGATGCAGCAGGCGCTCAACGCCAGCCGCATCGACGGGATCGAGACCAACTTGCGCTGGCTGCGCGACGTGGTGCGCGCGGCCCCGTTCGTGGCCGGCGATGTTTCCACCCGCCTGCTCGACGGGCTGAATTTCGGTCCGCGCGGCATCCGCGTCATCAGCGGCGGCACCGCAACCACGGTGCAGGACTGGCCGGGCCGGCAAGGCCTGTGGGCCATCGGCGTGCCGCCGTCTGGCCCCATGGACGACCAGTCGTTCCGCCTGGGCAACCGCCTGCTCGGCAATCCCGAAGGCACGGCCGGGCTGGAAATGACCATCACCGGGCCGATCCTGCTGTTCAACGCCCCCGCGCGCATCTGCCTGATGGGGGCGGACTTCAAGGCCCGCCTCGATGGCGTTCCGGTCGAACGCGGCGTGGCGATCGAGATCGCGGCGGGGCAGACATTAGCGTTCGGCCGCGTCACCGGCGGCGGGCTGCGCGGCTATATCCTGATCGCCGGCGGGCTGGACGTGCCGCCCTATCTCGACAGCCGCAGCACGTTCGAGCTGGGCCAGTTCGGCGGCCATGCCGCGCGCCGGCTGCTGGCGGGCGATACGCTGCATCCGGCGGGCGCGGCCACGGGCGATGCCCTTCCCACCGCGCCGCTGCCCGATCTGGCGAAGGAATGGACGCTGCGCGTGCTCTATGGCCCGCACGGCGCGCCGGACTTCTTCACCGACGCGGACATCGACACCATCCTGGCGGCGGAATGGCAGGTCCACTACAACAGCAACCGCACCGGCGTGCGACTGGTTGGCCCCAAGCCGCAGTGGGCACGCGCGGATGGTGGCGAGGCCGGGCTGCACCCGTCGAACATCCACGACAATCCCTATGCCATCGGCGCGGTCGATTTCACCGGCGACATGCCGATCATCCTCGGGCCTGACGGCCCCTCGCTCGGTGGTTTCGTCTGCCCGTTCGTGGTGATCGCGGCGGACCGCTGGAAGATCGGGCAGCTCGCGCCGGGCGATCGCCTGTGCTTCCGCCCGGTGACGATCGACGACGCGATGAAAGCGGACGCGGCGCAGCGTACGCTCGTCGCCAGCGGCACGGTGCCGGCCCCGACCGCCGCCCGCGCCATCGTCGATCTTTCGCCGATCCTGGCCGATCTGCCGGCGAAGGGCGAGCGCCCGCGCACCGTCTATCGCCAGCAGGGCGACCGCAACATCCTGGTCGAATACGGCCCGATCGTGCTCGACATCGAACTGCGCATCCGCGTCCACGCGCTGATGGCGGAGCTGGAACGGATGGCCCTGCCCGGCGTGATCGACATCGTGCCCGGCATCCGCTCGCTCCAGTTCCATTTCGACGGCGTGCGGCTGGACCAGCGCGCGGCGCTGGCCGCGCTGATCGATGCAGAGGAGCGGCTGGGCGATCTGGAGGACTTCGCGGTGCCATCCCGCATCGTCCATCTGCCGCTGAGCTGGCGCGATCCCGCCACGATCGAGACGATCCAGAAATACATCGCCGCCGTGCGCGATGATGCGCCGTGGTGCCCGGACAACATCGAGTTCATCCGCCGCGTGAACGGCCTGCCCGATGCCGACGCGGTCGAGCAGGTGATCTTCGACGCCAGCTACCTCGTGCTGGGCTTGGGCGATGTCTATCTCGGCGCGCCGGTGGCGACGCCCGTCGATCCCCGGCACCGTCTGGTCACGACCAAGTACAACCCGGCGCGCACCTGGACCCCGCCCAACGTGGTCGGCATCGGCGGGGCCTATATGTGCATCTATGGCATGGAAGGGCCGGGCGGATACCAGCTGTTCGGCCGCACCATCCAGGTCTGGAACACGCATCGCGAGACCGACGCGTTCGAGGGCGGCAAGCCGTGGCTGCTGCGTTTCTTCGACCAGATCCGCTTCTTCAAGGTGAGCGCCGAGGAACTGGCCGACTGGCGCCGGGATTTCCCCAGCGGGCGCCGATCCATCCAGGTCGAGGAGTCGGAGTTCCGCCTGGCCGATTACCGCGCGTTCCTGCGCGACAACGCCGATACGATCGCCTCGTTCGAGGCGCAGCGGCAGGCGGCCTTCGATGCCGAGCGCGCCGAATGGCAGCGCATCGGCGAGTTCGACCGGGTGACCGACCTGACCGATCGCGATGGCGGGGCCGAGCCCGCCGTCGCCATCGAGGTGCCCGATGGCGCCGATGTGATCGAGGCGCCGTTCGGCGGCGTCGTGTGGAAGCTGCTCGTTGCTCCCGGCGATACGGTGGAAGCCGGGGACACGATCGCGGTGATCGAGGCGATGAAGATGGAATGCCCGGTCGAAAGCCCCGGTGCCGGCACGGTGGCCGCGCTCTATCTGGAAGAGCGGCAATCGCTGCTGCCCGGTGCGCCGATGCTGGCGCTGAGCCCGCTGGCATGAGCGTGTCGTTCGCCCGGCGCGGCGTTGCCGCTACCGCCGCCGCCGTCAACAGCGGAGAGACCAGCGCGCTTGCCGTGATGGAAGAAACGCTGGCCCGCATCGCCGCCTACGATGCGGTGCAGCCGCAGGCCTGGATCAGCCGCGCCGATCCCGAGGCGCTGCGCGAAGCCGCGCGTGCGGTGGACGCCCGCATCGCGGCGGGCGAAACATTGCCGCTGGCGGGCGTGCCCTTCGCGGTGAAGGACAACATCGATGTCGCCGGGTTCGAGACCACGGCCGGCTGCCCCGCCTTCACCTATCGTCCCGATAGTTCGTCGGACGTGGCCGCGCGGCTGAAGGCGGCTGGCGCGCTCTGCGTCGGCAAGACCAACCTCGACCAGTTCGCCACCGGCCTCGTCGGCACGCGAACGCCCTACGGCATCCCCCGCAACGTACACAACCTCGCCTATGTCAGCGGCGGATCGAGTTCGGGCTCGGCGGTCGTCGTCGCGGCGGGGCTGGTGCCCTTCGCGCTCGGCACCGACACCGCCGGATCGGGCCGCGTGCCCGCCGCGTTCAACCATCTCATCGGATTCAAGCCCAGCAAGGGGCGCTGGAGCACGCGCGGCCTGATTCCGGCGTGCCGCACGATCGACTGCATCACCGCGTTCACCGATGACATCGCCGGTGCGGCCCTGATCGATTCCGTGGTGGCGGGCTTCGATGCCGCCGATCCCTATTCCAAGCCGCTGGCCGATCGCCCAGTGGGCCGCACGCGCATTGGCGTACCGCGCCGGGCACAGCGCCTGTGGTTCGGCGATGCCGAATCCGAATATCTCTATAATCGCGCGCTCGAGAAGCTTGGCGCGCTGGGCGAGATCGTGGAGATCGACACGGCGCCGCTGCAGGAAGCGGCGCAGCTTCTCTATGGCGGCCCCTGGGTTGCCGAACGCACCGCGGCCATCGCCGGCCTTCTCGCCAGCGATCCCGATGCGATCGACGAAACCGTGCGCAAGGTCGTCGAACCGGGGGGGGACATCGGGGCGGTCGAACTGTTCAACGGCATCTATCGCCTGGCCGCGCTCAAGCGGCAGGCAGACCAGATGTGGGACGCCATCGACGTGCTGGCTTTCCCCACCACGGGCACGACCTATCGCGTGGCGGAACTGCTGGCGGCGCCGATCGCGCTCAACAGCAACCTCGGCGCCTATACCAACTTCGTGAACCTGCTCGACATGGCCGCCGTGGCCGTGCCGGCCGGCGCGCGCGCTAATGCCACCGGCTTCGGGATCACCCTGATCGGGCCTGCCGATACCGATCAGGGTCTTTTGACGCTGGCCAACGACTACCTGGCGGCCGCCGACTTGCCGCCGCCACCGCCGCTCGATCTGGAGGGACGAATGCAGACCGTGAAACTCGCCGTCGTCGGCGCCCATCTCAAGGACATGCCGCTGCACTGGCAACTCACCTCGCGCGAGGCCACGTTCGTTGGCGCGTTCGAGACCGCGCCCACGTACCGGCTCTATGCCATCGCCGACAGTGTGCCGCCCAAGCCCGCGCTGATCCACAACGCGGATGGGGCGGCGATCGCGGTCGAGGTCTATGAACTCGATGTCGCCGCCTTCGGCAGCTTCGTGGCCGAAGTGGTGCCCCCGCTCGCGATCGGCACGGTGACGCTGGCCGACGGCAGCAGCGTTAAGGGTTTCGTGGCGGAGCCGCGCGCGATGGACGGGGCCACCGACATCACGCACCTGGGTGGCTGGCGCGCCTATATCGCGAGCCTTTAGGGTCGGGCGGACCTGGCACTTCCACTCTCCCCCCTTCAGGGGAGAGATACGCAGGCTTGGTCGTGAAACGGCCTAGCCGAAATTGAGAGGGGCAAGCGCGGTGCGCCCCCTCTCCCAACCCTCTCCCCTGAAGGCGAGAGGGCTAAAAGCCCCCTACTTCCCGATCTTGCCCGGCTTCGACCACCACGAAAGCGTGTGCACGTCGTGCGAGGTCGTCCACACACCCTTGCGCGTGTAGCGCAGCGCGCCGCTGCCCGAAGCCTTGCCCATGCGCGCGCGGATCGCCAGCGTCGCCGGGTCGATCACCACGAACACCTGGTCGGCGGTGGTGCGCAGCCACACCTTGCCGCCGCCGGTATCGATGTCGCCGTACTTGAGATTGTCGCCCACCTTGACGCGGCCGGTGACAGCGCCCGTGGCGGGATCGATCCGCGCGACGGTGCCATCGCCTTGCTCCTGCACCCACACCGCGCCTTCGCCGGCGGCGAGGAAGCCGGGTTCCTTGCCCAGCGCGGTCTTCCCGGCAACCGTGTTGGTCGCGGGATCGATGCGCTGGACGGACTGCTGCGCGCTGCTGACCGCCCACAGCGATCCCAGCCCGAACGCCAGATAGAACGTGCCCGGATCGACCGGTATGGTCGCGATCACGCTGTTGGTCGCGGGATCGACGCGCGAGACCACGCCCTTGCCGTCGCTGGCAACCCAGATCGAGCCGGCGCCCGCCACGACGTTCAGCTCGCCGAACGGATTGGCGATGCCGGTCGGGATCGTGGCGGTGATCTGCGCGGTCCGCGTGTCGATGCGCTTGAGCGCGCCTTCCTTGCAATCGGCGACCCACAGCGCGCCATCGGCCACCGCCATGGCCCCGCACGGACGCGTCATCGGCACTTCCGCGCGCTTGCCGCCACGCGCCCACTGTTCCACCCTGCCCTTGTTGGTCGCCCACACGGTATCGCCATCGACCGCGAGGAAATCCGCGAAGCCCGGCACGGTGATGACCTGTTCCTCCTGCGCCTGCGCCGCCGGCGGCTCCACGCAGAGAGCGGCAAGCGCCACCATCGCCAACCCGAGCCTGTTCATTTCGGTTCTCCTTCAAGGAAACAGCGCATGCGCTTTCGCGTTGCAGCATTGTCCGAAACAACCGTCTTGTCCACGCCGTTATTACGAGAATGTGGCTATGTAATACCTTTTTGGGCGCGCGTGCCATCGGATGCGTTGCGGGGCGCGTTAGCAAATGCGGAATATTACGCTTGACGATATAGGTAATATCGATAGCATGCCGGCATCATTCGGAAATCCATCCGCCGAGGACCACGATGGGCAAGGACTTCAAGCAGACGCTGGTCAACCTGATCCCGCCCGCGATGATCGTCGCCGTGGTGCTGTTCTGGGCCTTTATTCCCGAAGCGCTGGCCAAACATCCGGCGACCATCATCGCGGCCGGCCTTGTCATCACCGCGATCGTGCTGGGGCTGGAGTTCCTGTTCGAACGGCACGCCGGCTGGCGGCTGAACAAGCGCGAATTCCTGACCGATACGTTCTACGTGGTCCTGGGCTACACCGCGATCTCGTGGGTTTCCAATACGCTCGCAGAAGATCCGCTGAAGGCACTCAAGAAATCGCTGGGCATCACCACCGAATGGGCCATGCACATGCCGTTTCTGTTGCAGGTGGCCCTTGTCGTGTTCCTGATCGAGTTCGGCCAGTACTGGATGCACCGGCTGATGCACAACTGGCATCCGGCCTGGCTCACCCATGCGCCGCACCACCACATCACGCAGCTGAACGCGATGAAGGGATACGTCGGCAATCCGATCGAGCTGTTCCTGATCAGCCTGAGCGTGGTGGCGCTGTTCGATCTGCCGCTGGCGGCGATCTTCTGCGCGGTGAACATCCTGGGCGTGGTTTCCACGTTCGCCCATGCCAACGTGCGGTCCGATCCGCCGCTGTTCTATTCCTTCTTCTTCACGACAATCCGCAACCACAGCCTGCACCATTCGGTGCCCTACGAAGACACGCGCTGCAATTACGCCAATTCGCTGATCCTGATCGATCGCGTGTTCGGCACCTATCGCGAAGGCGAGGCGGACATCGTGGGGCAGGACGAACGCAAGCGGCTGTCGATATGGGAACAGTTCCTTTTCCCGTTCCGCCCGGTGATCGACGCGATCAAGGCGCGGCGCAATGATCCCCCGGCCACCGCCGGATAAGCGGTGAGTCTGCTGCGTTCGCCCGTGCCTGCCGATCGCACCGCCGCCTCGCTCCAGCAGGCGCGCGCGGCGCTGCGCCGGGGCGATGTGGCCGCATGCGCGCAACTCGCCGATGCCGCGCTGCGCGTGAACGCCGCGCTCCCCGAGGCGCATTTCCTGCTGGGCATGGCGCTGGCCGAAACCGGGCGGATCAACGCCGCGCTGCCAGCCGTGGAGCGGGCGGTCTCGCTCGCGCGCAGCAATGCCGAATACGCCGCGCAGCACGCCCGCCTGCTGATCCTGCTGCGGCGGGAAGCCGAAGCCCGCGCCGCCGCCGATCATGCCGCGCGCTGTCCCACCGACGATCCGCTGGTGCTGGATACGATCGGCTGCACCTATGCCCGGCTCGGCGATCACGGCGCAGCCGTGCCCTTGTTCGAACGCGCGGTGGCCGCCATGCCCGCGAACGTTACGTTCCGCTTCAACCTGGCCAGCAGCTACGGCTTCTTCGGCCGCACCGACGATGCCGAAGCGCAGTACGAGGCCATGCTGGCGCACGATCCGGGCCATGGCCGCGCGCATCTGGGCCTGGCTGGTCTGCGGCGACAGAAGGCGGAGCGGAACCACACCGCGCGGCTGGAGACGGCCATCGGCGCGCAGCCCGATCCGGTCGAACGCTTGCGCATCCACTATGCCGCAGCCAAGGAATACGAGGATCTGGGGCGGCACGAGGATGTCTTCCGCCATCTTTCCACGGCCAACGCCGCGCACCGCAAGCGGCTGGGCTTTTCGATGGAGAGCGACGAGCACAACGCCACCGCGCTGCGTGAGGCCTTTGCCGATCCCGCCTATTTCGCCGGTGAAAGCACGCTGGCCGACGCGCCGATCTTCGTGGTGGGCATGCCGCGCACCGGCACGACGCTGGTCGACCGCATCCTGGCGGCCCACCCGCAGGTGGAATCGGTTGGCGAGTTGCAGGCCATGCCGCTGGCGCTGAAACGCCTGTCGCAGAGCCCTTCGCGCATGGTGCTCGACCCCGAGACTATCGCGGGCGTGCGATCGGCACGGCCCGAAGACCTTGGCCGCGCCTATCTCGACCGCGCGCGCCAGCACGCCGGCGGCGAAGCGCCAATCTTCGTCGACAAGTTCCCGCTCAACTTCCTCTATGCCGGCCACATCGCGCGCGCGCTGCCCAACGCCCGGATCGTCTGCCTGCGCCGCCACCCGCTCGATGCGGTGTGGAGCAACTACAAGAACCTGTTCGCCACGACCTCGCCCTACTACGGCTGGTCATACGACCTCGTCGATGCGGCGCGGTACTATGCCCTGTTCGATGGCCTGGTCGCGCTGTGGCGGGATCTGTTTCCCGGCCCCGTGCTCGAACTCGGCTACGAAGCCCTGATCGCCGATCAGGAAGGCGAAACCCGGCGCCTGCTCGATCATTGCGGGCTGCCGTGGGACGATGCCTGCCTGTCGTTCCACACCGCCAGCGGCGCGGTGGCAACGCCCAGCGCGCAACAGGTGCGCCGGCCGCTGAACGCCGATTCCGTGCAGCGCTGGCGCCATTACGAAGCGCATCTCGGCCCCGCCCGCGCCTGGCTGGAGCAGGCCGGCATCGCCTGCGACTGAAGCGCCAGCCCTTGGGGCTATCGAGCGGCGAACGCGAACCAGTAGAGAAACGCGATGTTGATCGCCAGCAAGGGCAGCGCGGTGCCGATCTGGCGGCGGATCACGCCGTATTCGTCGCGCAGTTCCAGCAGCGCGGCGGGCACCAGATTGAAATTGGCCGCCATCGGGGTCATCAGCGTGCCGCAGAAGCCGGCGAGCATCCCGATCGCGCTGATCGCCGCCGGATCGCCGTGATAAGTGCTAATCAGCAAGGGCATGCCGATGGCGGCGAACATCACCGGGAACGCCGCGAAAGCATTGCCCATGACCATGGTGAACAGCGCCATCCCCAGCCCGAAGGCCACCACCGCGCCGAACAGGCTGCCGGCGGGGATGCCAACGCGGATGATCCCGCCCACCGCCTCGCCCACCCCGGCCAGCGCGAACACGGCGCCCAGGCTGGCCAGCATCTGCGGCAGGATCGCGGCCCAGCCCACCTGGTCCATCAGCCGCCTGCCCTGTTGCAAGGGCAGCGCGAGCGGCGTGCGCAGCAGCGTGCCACCGGCCGCCAGGGCCAGCACCACGCCCAGCCCAAGGCTGATCAGCGTCGCCTGCTTGCTTTCGATCAGCGCGGGAAACTGCTTGAACAGCAAGGTGCCCGCCAGCGCCGTCAACGGGATGGCCAGCGCGATCAGGAACAGGCGATTGCCATGGCGCGCCGCGCGCGCGGTCAGGGTGGTCGATGGAACTTCGCCCGCATCGCTCCTCCCCAGCCCCCGCGCGCCGATGCCCACCAGCGCCAGCACGAGCAGCCCGTTGCCGACATCGCCGAACCGATCGCCGCCCCACATGCTCGCGGCCATCAGCCCCCAGAACGCGCCGTTCCGGAACCGCCGGGGGTTGCCGGCATCGCGCAGCCCCAGCACGGCGAAGGCGGCGAAGACCGCCCCGGCCAGGCCATAGACCCATTGCAGCGTGATCATGCCGCCGTTTCCCGGCCCTTCGTCCGGGCGAGACGACGGTCCAGCAACCACAGCCGAAAGCCGTGGACCGCGAAGGCGGCGATCGCCGTCGGGATGGCCCAGACCGAAAGCTGGAAGGGTTCGACGACGATCCCGTATTGTTCGAGCAGGCCCTTCATCAGCAGGATCGATCCGATCGCCAGGAAGATGTCCTCGCCGAAGAACAGCCCGACATTGTCGGTCGCGGCAGCCCAGGCCTTGATTTCCTCGCGCTCCGCTTCCGGCAGATCGCCCGCCTGTGCTTCGGCGGCGGCCAGCGCCATGGGGGCCACCAGCGGCCGCACGGTCTGCGGATGGCCGGCGACGGAGGTCAGCCCGATCGCCGCCGTCGCCTGGCGCAGGAGCAGGTATCCCGCCAGCAGGCGCCCCGCCGTGGCGCCGCGCAACCCGCCGATCAGCGTCCTCGCCCGTTCCCGCAGGCCATAGGCTTCGAGCATGCCGATGACCGGCAGCACGATCCACACGACGCTGACGTAGCGCGTATCGTTGAACGCCTTGCCGAAGGCCGCGACGATCGCCACGGGGCTCAGCCCCGCCGCCAGTCCCGTCGCCAGCGCCGCCGCCACGATGACGAGCAGCGGATTGAAGCGGAGCATGAAGCCCGCGACGATGATGGCGATGCCCAGCAATACCCACATGCCCGTGGTATCCGATTGGCGGGCCGCCTATGTCAAAAACAATCCGCGCGGATCTAGGGTCAAGACCCTAGGGCACGATCTTCATGGCCTTGAGCCACAAGGCGTACTGACTGAACCAGGCATCGCTGGTGGTGCCGTTAGGCTGCGAGGCGAAGCCGTGGCCGCCGCCGCTGTAGAGGTGGAATTCCACCGATGCGCCGGATTTGCGCCAGCCATCGATCAGGCCGAGATCGTCCTTGCCGAAGAAGCGGTCGTCCATCGCCAGCGCGGCGAACAGGGGCGGCGCATGGGGCGGGACGGGGCCGGTCTTGGTCGGGCCATAAATCAGTCCCGCGAAATCGGGCATGGTATCGGGCACATCGGCCTGCATCATCGCGAGCGTCGTCATCGCGCCGGCGGAAAAGCCCAGCAGCCCCACGCGGCGGGGATCGACATGCCATTCCTTCGCCCGGGCACGCACCGTGCGCACGGCGGACTGCGCATCGGCCACGGCATAGGGCAGATCCTGCAGGATATCGATCGGTGGCCCCTTGCCCGCGAACGTGCTCGCCAGCGCATCGCGGAAGCCGTCGATGCTGTCGGGCAGAACCAGCGTGCGGTACTTGAGGATGAACACGCGCACGCCCAGCTTGCCGAGCCGTTCGGCCACGCCATAGCCTTCGTTGTCCATCGACAGGAACTCGAAGCCGCCACCCGGAACGAGAATCACCGCCGGTTGATCGCCTGCGGGCGCAACACCCTGGGCGGGAGGGACGACGATCAGTTCCGGCCGGTTGACGTTGTAGACCAGCCGCTGTCCCGGCCCCTGCTGCGCCCAGGCTTCGTGGCGGTTTTCCGCGCCCTTCGGCGATGGCAGCGTGACTGGCAGAGCGATGCCCTTGCCGTCGGCCGGAATCGCGATGGGTTGCACCTGTTGCACCCAGTCGCCCGGGGCGGCCCGCGCCACGCCGGACAGAGCCAACAGCGCCGCCAGCGCCATGCAACCGCGATGGAAAATGCGCATGCGGTTCTCCCTCTCTACCTCAGGCGCTGATGGCCCGGCGCACGGCCGTTTGCCAGCCGCCGATCAGCCCGGCCCGTTCTTCCGACGCCATCCGCGGCGCGAAGCGGACGAGGCCTTCCACGCCCGGATCGGCCGAAAGCGCATCGGGCCAGGCGCCGGACTGGTGCCCCGCGAGCAGCGCCGCCCCCAGCGCGGTAGTTTCGAGGTTGGCCGGCCGCTCCACCACGATGTCGAGAATATCGGCCAGGAACTGGCAGAACCAGTCGTTCGCCGCCATGCCGCCATCGACGCGCAGGACGGCAAGCTTGCCCGCCCCGTCCGCCTGCATCGCCGCGACCAGATCGGCCGTCTGGAACGCCACCGATTCCAGCGCGGCGCGCGCGATATGGGCCGCGCCGGTGTCGAAGGTCATGCCGGTCAGCATCCCGCGCGCCTCGGTATGCCAGTGCGGCGCGCCCAGGCCGACGAAGGCCGGGACCATGAAGACGCCGCCGTTATCGGGCAGCCGTGCGGCCATCTCCTGCGTCTGGCGCGCCTCCACGATGATGCCCAGTTTGTCGCGCAGCCACTTGATCGCCGCGCCGGCGACGAAAATCGAGCCTTCCATCGCATAGCGCGCCTGCCCGCCGACGCGATAGGCAATGGTCGTGAGCAAGCGCGCCCGCGAACGCGCCGCCCTGTCGCCCGTGTTGAGCAGCATGAAGCCGCCCGTGCCATAGGTGATCTTGGCCTGACCCGGCGCGAAGCACGACTGGCCGACCAACGCCGCCTGCTGATCGCCCGCCATGCCGCCGATCGCCACACGCGCGCCGAGCAGGTCGGTATGGCCGAAGTCCGATGCGCTGTCGCAAACTTCGGGCAGGACCGCCGCCGGAATGCGGAACAGCGCCAGCAGGTCGGGGCACCAGCGCTGGCGGTTGATGTCGTAGAGCAGCGTGCGGCTGGCGTTGGTCACGTCGGTGCGGTGCGAACGCCCTTCGGTCAGGCGCCACAGCAGGAAGGTGTCGATCGTGCCGAACGCCAGTTCGCCCGCTTCGGCCGCCGCACGCGCGCCGGGCACGGTATCGAGCAGCCAGGCGAGCTTCGTCGCCGAGAAATAGGGATCGAGCAGCAGGCCGGTGCGTTCCTGCACCAGCGGTTCGTGGCCCGCATCGCGCAGCACGGCGCAGACTTCGGCGGTGCGCCGGTCCTGCCAGACGATCGCGTTGTGCAGCGGCTTGCCCGTCTTGCGGTCCCACAGCACGGTGGTTTCGCGCTGGTTGGTGACGCCGATCGCCGCGATTTCCGCCGCCGAAAGCCCGCCGCGCTCCAGTGCCAGCTTCGCGCAGGCCAGCGTATCGCGCCAGATGTCCTCGGCATCGTGTTCGACCCAGCCGGGATGCGGGTAGTGCTGGGGGAATTCCTGCTGCGCGCTGGCAATGACGCGGCGATCCGCGTCGAACACCAGCGCCCGCGTGGACGTGGTGCCCTGATCGAGCGCGAGGATAAGCCCGGCCATTATCCTTCTCCCCCGCTGGCCACCGCCGGGGCGGCGGCCGTTTCGTGTCCCGCGCGCCTTGCCAGATAGAGCGCGAGCCGTTCCGCCGTATCAGAAGGACAGACAAGACCCAACTTGGTTCGCCGCCACAGGATGTCCTCCGCCGTCCGCGCCCATTCGTGCGCGCAGAGATAGTCCACTTCGGCAGCGGTCAATCCGGCGCCGAAATCCTCACCCAGGGCGTTCCAGCCCTCCGCACCGCCCAGCCATTCCTCGACGCGCGTGCCATAGGCATGGGCCACGCGCTCGGCCGTGTCGGCGGGCAGGAACGGCCAGCGCGCGCGCACGGTCTGGAGGAAGGCATCGAAGTCGCCTCCGGGCAAGTCGCCGCCCGGCAGCGGCCCCGCGCCCGTCCATGCCGGCCCCATCGCCGGCAGGAACGGGGCCAGCTTTTCCAGCGCGTGCTCCGCCAGCCGGCGATACGTCGTCAGCTTGCCGCCGAACACGCTCAGCAGCTGCGGGCCTTCCTCGCGCCCCAGCTTGAGCACATAGTCGCGCGTGATCGCCTTGGCGTCGTCTCCGCCATCGTCGTACAGCGGGCGGACGCCCGAATACGTCGAGATGACGTCGGCCGGCGCAACCTGCCGCTCGAAGTATTCGCTGACGGTGTGGCAGAGGTACTCGGTTTCCTCGGCGCTGATCCTGGGCCGCGCGCGCTCGGCCTCGTCCACCAGCACATCCGTCGTGCCGATCAGCGTGAAGCGCTTCTGGTACGGGATGGTGAAGACGATGCGTCCGTCCGGGTTCTGCAGGATGAACGCGTGATCGCCCTTGTAGAGCGGCGGCACGATGATGTGGCTGCCCTTGACCAGCCGGATACCGCCCTCATGCGCCACGCCGCCGGTGTCGTGCAGCAGGCTGCCTGCCCACGGGCCAGCGGCGTTGACGAGGGCACGCGCCTGCACGGTGGACGCGGCGCCACCGGCTTCCTCGCGCAAATCCACCTGCCACAGGCCGTCTTCCACCCGCGCCCCGGTCATGGCCACGCCCGTCCGGATCGTCGCCCCGCGCGCGGCGGCGTCCATGGCGTTGAGCACGACCATCCGCGCATCGTCCACCCATGCGTCCGAATAGGCGAAGCCGCTGGTCAGGCCGGGCTTGAGCCCATCGCTCCAGCGCGGATCGCGCAGCGAGACCCCTTCCGACTTTGGCAGGCTTTGCTTGCCGCCGATGTGATCGTAGAGCCACAACCCGATGCGGATCATCCAGCCGGGCCGGCCGCCCTTGGGTCGGGGCAGGACGAAGCGTAGCGGCCAGATGATGTGCGGAGCGATCCGCAGCAGGCGTTCGCGCTCCTGCAACGCTTCGCGCACCAGGCGGAATTCGTAGTATTCGAGATAACGCAGCCCGCCATGGATCAGCTTCGTGCTGGCCGACGAGGTGTGCGAGGCGAGATCCTCGCGCTCCACCAGCAGGACGTTCAGCCCGCGCCCTGCCGCATCGCGCGCGATGCCGGCACCGTTGATGCCGCCTCCTACGACAACGATGTCATAAACGGGCGATGCGCTTGTTTTCGTCATTTCAGGCGATCCTGTTCCCGGAAGCTGCGCGGAGCGCCTGGAGGCGTAAAGATGCGGGAATGCCGCGTCAATTGGGCACCCCGGACGCAAACGTATCCGCCGGGATCGCCCCCGGGCGCATGATCGTCCAGCCGGCGAGCGCGTGGCCGGCTCGCGCGGCGGCACGCGGATCGGCGCCGCGCATCCGCTCCGCCAGATAGCCTCCGTTGAACGCATCGCCCGCGCCACTGGTATCGACCGGGTCGAGCACGGCGTCGGGCGCGATGATCGTCGCATCGGGCAGCAGGCACCCCGCCTCGCCCAGCTTGACCACGGTTTCGCGGCACCCGGCGGCCTGCCAGTGCGCCGACACCGCCGGTGCGGAGCTTGCGCCCCCCATGGCGATCTCGTCGTCCAGCGTCGGCAGGCCGATATCCGCCACCGCGATCGCGCTGTCGCGCGCGGTACGCGCTTCTGCTGCATCCTGCCACAACCGGGGCCGGTAGTTCCCGTCGAACGAGACTTTGCCGCCGCGCGCACGCACCCGGCGGGCCAGCGCCAGCAGAGCCTTGCGCGCTTCGGCCGGCAGGATCGCCAGCGTAATCAGCGAAAAATGGATGAGGTCCGCTCGCTCCACCTGCTCCAGCGCCGCCGCCGCGCCGGGCAGTGCGAACATTTCGCGCGCGGCGCTGGTATCGCGCCAATAAGCGAAACTGCGCTCTCCCCGCGCGTCGGTACTGATCGCATAAAGACCGGTCTGGCGGGTCGGGTGCGCCAGCGCCAGCGAACAGTCCAGCCCTTCCGCCGCCCAGCGCCGCCGCAAGTCATCCGCGAAAGGATCGCTGCCCAGCGCGGTGAAATAGGCTACGTCATGCCCGGCGCGCGCCAGATGGATCGCGGTGTTCAGCGTATCCCCGCCATAGCCCAGCGCCCAGCCCTCGCCCTGCCGCGAGAGTTCGAGCATGGCTTCGCCCACGCATACGATCCGGGCCATTCAGCGTCCTGCCTGATCTTTGGCCTGATAATAGTGCGCCAGGACGTCGAACGCCATCTTGTGCTGGCCGGTTTCCGAAATCAGACCCTTGCGGTTCCAGCCTTGCTGGAAATCCGGATTCTGGCGGCGGGGAGAACGGAAATCCTTGAGGATCCAAGGAGACATGCCGCGCAGCGTGGGCAGTTCGTCCGCCATGGCCAGGGTCTTGCGGTAGTATTCCGCCTGGAACTCCTCGGAGAACTTCTGCCCGGCGCCGCCATCGTGAAAGCCCGCCTTGGCATCCGCGCCGAACTCGGAAAAGACCAGCGGCTTGTTGGCGGGCACATGCCAGACGCTGCCCGGCAGATCGGCCAGCCGATCGTTGGTGTACCAGCCGTTGTACGTATTGATCGCCATGACATCGAGAACATCGGCCAGCGGATCGGCCAGCGTCATCGTCGGCACCGCCGCATCCTTCGCGCGATCGACCAGCAGTGCCGCACTGACCAGCCGCGTATCGTCCAGCCGGCGCACATCGCTGACCAGCGTGCGCAGGAACACGTTGCGCGCGTCCGTTACCGGCGTTTCGTTGGCGACGCTCCAGATCGCCACCGAGGCGCGATTGCGATCGCGGAGGATATTCTCCGCCAGCATGTTGCGTGCCGTCGCCAGCGTCTGCGGGTTCGACCACGCGACCATCCAGTAGACCGGCACCTCGCTCCACACGAGCAGGCCCATTTCGTCCGCCGCACGGGTCATCACTTCGCTGTGCGGATAGTGCGCCAGCCGCACGTAATTGCCGTGCAAGCCGTTCTTGACCTCGCCCAGCAAGGCCCGCGCCGCATCGGGCGTGATCACGCGCGCCGGATTGCTGCCGATTTCCTCCTCGTGCACCGAGATACCGCGCAGGAACACCGGCTTGCCGTTGAGCAGGATGTCCGCCCCGCGCGTTTCGATGGTGCGGAAGCCCACGCGGTCGCGCCAGGTATCCTCGCCCGCCGCGATCGTCACGTCATAGAGCCGGGGCGTTTCGGGCGACCAGCGCACCAGTGCGCGTGGCGCGGTCATCGTGGCGCGCCAGTCTCCATGCGCGTCGGTCTTGCCGGCCAGCTCCAGCTTCAGTTCCCCGATACGCAGACGGATCGCGCTGTTGGCGGCCTGCGGGCCATCGAGATGCGCGCTGACCGTGATCCGGCCATCACGCGTCAGCCGCACCCACGCATCGTCCACGTAAGTGTCGGGCGTGGTGATCAGGCGGATCGGGCGCGTGACGCCGCCATAGTTCTCCCAGTCGGTCACCGGCGGAGGGACGGTGGTGGCGGTCGCCTGCGAATCCACGCCGATCGTCACCTGGTTCGCGCCATCGCGCAGCAGCTTCGTCACATCGAAGGCGAAGGGGGTGAAACCGCCCTCGTGCCGGCCCACCGGCTGGCCGTTGACATAGACCGTGGTGGTGTAGTTCGCCGCACCGAAGCGCAGGAACGTGCGCCCTTTGCGCTGCGCGGGCACATCGAACGCGCGCTGATACCAGACGAGGCCCTGATAGTGGCGCATCTCGGGCGTCTGCGCCAGCCACGAACCGGGCAGCGCGGCGGTGGGCGAATGCGCCATGTCGAATTCGTACAGCGTGCGGTTGTCCTCGGCCATGGCCTTGCGGACATCGACATCGGCATAACGCTGCTGCCCGCGCTCGGGCATCTCGCCATGGAAGCCGGCGATCCCCGCACGATAGGGATCGATCGAATAATGCCACGGGCCGGAAAGATCGGTGCCCTGGCGCATGTCGGCCGAAACGAGCAGCGGCCCGTTCTGCACGGTGCTGAGCGGCAGGACCGCGGGTGCTTCCTGCGCCATGGCCGGCACGGCGCATCCCAGCGCCGCCACGATCAATCCCGCTTTTACCCGAACCTGCCGCATGTCCTTCTCCCGCGCTTGTCGCCCGATACGTCTATTGGCGCTCCGGAAGGGTGGTGGGGGCTGAGGGACGCCCCCACCGTTGCGACCGGAGGACCCGGATCGTCAGAAATTGACGCCGAAACGCACGCCGCCGTAGCGGCGATAGTCACGCGGCAGCACCGCCTGCGTCGCCAGCACCGTGCCGAAGTTGCTGGCCGTGTTCACCAGCGACCCGTAGTACTGCTTGTCGAACAGGTTGTTGATGAACCCGGTCAGTTCCCAGCGGCGATCCTCGGCGCGCAGGCCCAGCGCGATATTGACGATCGAATAGGCCGGCTGGAACGTCTGCGGGTCTTCCGCCACGAAGTAGAGGCTGCTCTGGTACTGCCAGTTGAGCTGGGCCACGCCGCGCAGGGTGTCGGTCAGCGCCGGGCTGTATTCCGTGCCGAGCGCGAACTTCCACTTCGGCGCCTGCACGGCGCGCGCGCCGGTCAGGTTCTGGTAGTTAGGCGAACCGCTGATGCAGCCCGTCGCGGCCGTCTGCAACGGATAGCACTGCGCGGTCGGGTACGAGAGGTACTTCGCGTCGAGATAGGCCAGCGACCAGTTGAGCGAGAGGTCGCCCGTCCGCGCCGAGGTATCGAGTTCGACGCCCTTGGTGCCCAGCTTGCCGACGTTGGTGAGGCGGAAGTTCTGCGTGCCGCCGATCGTCTCGATCGATTGCGCCTGCAGGTTCTTGTAGGTCGTGTCGAAGTAGGTGAGGTTCACCGTCACGTGCCGGTCGAGGAACTGCATGCGCGCGCCGACCTCGATATCGCGCGAGCGTTCGGGCAGCAGCGGGCCGGCGGCCGCACGCGCCGCATTGAAGCCGGTGGTGAGGTCGTAGGTCTGGCCCTTGTAGCCGGTCGAATAGGTCGCGAACACCATCAGGTCGGGCGTGAATTCATAGCGCGCGCTGATCCGGTAGGTGCCGGCCGTCTTCGATGCGCCGCCACTGAAGAACTGGCTGCCGGCCGCCGCCAGGTTGTCCTGGAAGGTGTAGGCGATCTTTTCGTTCTGCACGCGGCCGCCCGCCGTCAGCGTGGCCTTGGGCATGAATTCCCAGTCGGCCTGCACGAAGCCGGCAACCTGCCGCGACTTGGACGTGGCATACCAGTTGGCCGGCGAGAACGCGGGGCCGCGATAAAACGGCCGCTCGAACCGTACATCGGCATAGTAGGCGCCGACCGTGTAGCGGAACGGCTTGTCGCCGGGCGACAGCAGGCGGACTTCCTGCGTGAACAGCCGCGATTTGAACGCGCCGACCTGGATGTTGCTGCCGATCGGCAGCGTCGAGGAGGTATCGTCGTGATCGAGGTAATCGTTCAGGCGGAACTTGTCGTAGGACGTGATCGAGATCAGCGTCAGGTCGCCCAGCCCGAATTCGCCGCGCAGCGAACCACCGCCGCCGTAATACTTGGTGCGGGAATCGTAGTTGTTGCTGATGTCCTGGTTTTCGGGGTTCACGTTCACGCCGGGCATCGTCACGCCCACGGTCTGGCCGGCGGTGTTGCGCAGCAGCGCGCCGGGCGCCATGCGGATGAACGGACGGCCGACGGTGGTGGTGCCGTTCACGTAGTTGCCCGAAAGCGTGATCTTGACGTCGGAGCTGGGCTCGTAACGGATCTTGCCGCGCAGGTTCACCGTTTCGCGACCGTTCACGGTCTTGCCGTTGTACAGGTTGTGGACGTTGCCATCCCACTTCGAATAGCTGGCCGAGAGCACATAGCCGAGATCCTGGGCAAGCGGCCCGGAGATGCTCACGTTGCCGCCCACTTCGGAATCGGTGGTGGCCAGGATGTTGGCGCGGGCGTGGAAGGTGTCGGTCGGCTCACGCGTGATGATGTTGATCAGACCCGCCGAGGCCGACTTGCCGTAAAGCGTGCTCTGCGGCCCGCGCAGCACTTCGATGCGTTCCACGTCGGGCAGATCGGTGAAGGCGCGGGCCTGAAAGGCCAGCGGCACTTCGTCGACGAGCACGGCCACGCTCGGCTCCACGCCAATGCCGAAGGCGAAGGTGCCGACGCCGCGCAGCGAGACGTTGGCGTTGGCGGGGTGCTCGGCGGGGCGGATCGTCAGCGAGGGCGCGATCTTGCCCAGATCCTGGAACTGCGTGACGCCGGCGGCCTTGAGCTGGGTCGGCCCGACCACCGAAACGGCGAGAGGAACGCTCTGCACGTTTTCCGCGCGCTTCTGCGCGGTGACAATGATCTCGCCGGGTGCCGCGGAATCAGCCCCGGAATCGGACTTCGCAGATGCCTGATCCTGCGCCGCGTTCTGCGCAATGGCCGGCTGCGCCAACGCTGCCGTCGCGGCAGCCAGCGCACCGAGGCAAACGGAATTGCGGAAACAGGTCATCTCCATTCTCCCTGGAAGTAGAAGCACGGGTTCTTCGCCCGTGAAGCATCGGCCTCCTATCAAATGGCCTTACCAGATACAAGCCGTTCTTCGCAGATTTTGACAACTTTGGTCATTCCTCCTTACAGGGAATTGGCCGCACAACCCGTCATGACATTGATATAGCAATATATTTATGGATCATAGCCGCTATCGCAACGCCCGGAAAACGAAGCCTCGGGCGGGCGAAGGCTCACCGTGGCGCGGCAAAAAATCCGCCACCCGCCGCTCGTTGGCTGGGCCAGAGCAATAACCTTCCCGGGAAATGCCAAATTGGCCTGTCCAATAATTCCGGTGACGCGCAGGACGCACCGCATGGCTTGCGGCAACGCGGAAAGTGCGGTCAGGACGGATTCGGAGCGGGTTACTTCCGGGGCAACGTGGCCCAGCATTCGACCTCGGTCACCGCGCCCATCGCGAGACCGTTCACGCCCAATGCGCTTCGCGCGGGCAAGCGACCGGGTTTGAAGTAGGACACGTAGATGCGGTTGAACGCGCTCCACTGGCTCATGTCGGCAAGATAGACCGTGCACTTGAACACGTCGTCGGTGTTCAATCCCTCCCGCGCGAGCGTGGCGACGATGTTGTCCATCGTCTGGCGCACCTGCGCGTCGAAACCTTGCACCAGCTTCCCGTCCGGCCCCGTTCCGATCTCGCCCGAGAGATACAGAATTCCATCGACCGCCACCGCCTTGGAAAACGGAAAGCCTACAGCCGCCGGCACATGGCGGGCGGGCGCGGCATCGGCGGTGGCCATCGGCGCGAGCAGGCTCAACCCTATCGCGTGCATTGTGAAACGGCGCATCGCAGCTTCCTTGTTTTCGCGGGCCAAGGGATTCCCGCACGGCGGAAGCGCACCCTATCCGCACGCTCCGGTCGCCGCCAGCGCTGATCGCGGGGCCTTGGAGCACCTCGTCAAGCGCATGGCCGGACGCGCGTGCAATGCGGCGCCGGATTCCGACGACGGAATGGGAAAGTCCCGATTTCCCCAGTTCGGCACTGGTCTGGACATTGGAATACGACCAACACTTATCCCTCGCGAAAATCCCTAAGTGTTTTCCTTTATACGTCCGTAATTTTGATGGATATTTTACCATCGTAGATAGCCGTTGCTTTCAAAACGCCACTTAAACTGGCGCGTCGATCAGGAAAGGGCGGCGAATGACGTTTTCGAGAAAGGCTGAATCCTTTGGACTGGCGCTGCTCTTTTCCAGCGCCATTATTCCGCCTCATGCCGCGATCGCGCAGACCGCGGGCAGCCTCGACCTCTTCGCCGATGGCACCTTGAACGGGTGGACGACGGCCGGCGGCGCGTCTGTCACCGCCACCACGGTAACGCTGAATCTGGGCGTCTCCCCTTTCACGCTGACGCCGGCTCCGGGTGAGTCCATGGCCGTGATCCAGCCTCAACTCAGCCTCACGACGATCGACTCCATCGACGCCGCGCTGGGGCTCAGTCCGGGTACGATGCTGTCGGCCACCGGTACCGGCAATGTCACGATCAATGGCGTGGGCGCCAACCTTACGACAACGACCTTCGGCTACATCTCCAAGCAGCTGACCCTGTCGCAGGGCTCCTACACGTTCTATTGGGCCTATGCCGCGCAAGACTACCTTCCCTATACGGATGGCGTCTTCTTTTCGATCGCGGGCAACGGCCTCAACGCAGTCGACCTGCTGGCCCGCAACGGCGCTGCGGGGATCACGGCGGGGTCCACCGGCTACCCCGCACAGACCGTCATCCTGCAAAGCTATGGCAGCACGTCATTCATTGCCCAGACCTTCACGATCGACAACAGCGGCACGTATCAACTGGGGTTCGGCGATTTCAACGCGATCGATAGCGCGCTTGACCCCATCCTATTCGTCGCTTCGAAGCTGGGGACGACCACGGGCACGGTCGTGATCACCAACCCGCCCGCGCCCCCCGCCATTCCCGACATCGACACGGCGGTCAGCTATTACAGTTCCACCGATCTGGCCGCCAATGCCGTCAACCCCGTGTTCGCGGGGGGAACGCTCAAGATCGTCGCTGGCGGAACGATCGGCAACAATTTCACCGTGCAATCACTGGGCGGCGCGATCGATACCGACGGCAATGCCATCGCCCTGACCGGAACGCTGAGCGGTTCGGGATCGCTGGTGAAGCGGGGCGCCGGCACGCTTGAGCTGATGGCCAACAACAGCGGCTTCTCGGGCGATCTCTATGTCAATGGCGGCATCCTGGCACTGGGAGATACCGGTGCCGCGGGGACGGGCGTGATCCACGCCGTGGACCCGACCATCGCCTTTGCCGCAGACGGCACCTATGCCAACAACGTGTCGCTCGAGGTGGCCTCGCCCGCCAGCGCCAACGGGACCGTCTTCCGGAACACGTCCGGGCACGTGGTGACTCTTTCAGGCGCGATCACCACGGGAACGGGCAACAACATCAACGGCGATGCTATTGCCATCGATCAGCAGGTGACGTTCTCGGGCGGGCCTTTCGCGCTGACCAATGCCGGCAACAACTGGACCGGCGATACGACCATCGACAGCGATGCCGCGCTCGCCCTTTCCGGCGGAGCGTCGATCGCGAATTCCGCGCGCCTCGTGAACAACGGCATTTTCGACATTGCCGGAGCAGGCGGCGTGGCATCGGTTGCCTCTCTGGCAGGCAGTGGCGTCGTCACGCTGGGCGACAATACGCTGACGATCACCCACGCCAACGATACGTTCGCTGGCACGATCGCCGGAGCCGGGGGGCTGGTGCTGGGAGCGGGAACGCAAACGCTGTCAGGCACCAACAGCTACACCGGTGGCACCGTCCTGAGCGACGGCACGCTCGCGCTGGCGGGCGACGGCACGCTGGGTGACACGAGCGGCACCACCACCGTCATCGGCGGTGGCACGCTTGACCTCGGCGGCACCAGCCAGACCCAGGACGGCGGCGTCACCCTTGCCGGCGGGACGATCCAGAACGGCACGCTCGCATCCTCCAGCACCTTCGCCCTGCAAGGCGGCACGGTCAGCGCCACGCTGGCCGGCACCGGCGGCGTCCACCAGTCCAGCGGCACGACCACGCTGTCCGGCGCGAACAGCTTCACCGGCGGCACCGTCGTCGATGGCGGCACGCTGGCGCTTACGGGCGACGGCACCCTGGGCGGCGCGGGTGGAAGCACCACCGTCAACACTGATGGCACGCTCGATCTCGGCGGCACCAGCCAGGTCCAGAACGGCGGCGTCACACTCGCCGGCGGGGCGATCCAGAACGGCGTCCTTTCCTCGTCGGGCACTTTTGCGCTTCAAGGGGGCGCGGTGAGCGCCGCGCTGGCCGGCACCGGTGGCGTTCATCAGTCCGGCGGCACCACCACGCTTTCCGGCGCGAACAGCTATACCGGCGGCACGGTCGTAAGCGATGGCACGCTCGCCCTGACCAGCGACGGCACGCTCGGTGCCGCAGACGGAAGCACCACGGTCAACGCCAATGGCATACTTGATCTTGGTGGCACCAGCCAGACCCAGGACGGCGGCGTCACCCTTGCCGGCGGGACGATCCAGAACGGCACGCTCGCATCCTCCAGCACCTTCGCCCTGCAAGGCGGCACGGTCAGCGCCACGCTGGCCGGCACCGGCGGCGTCGACCAGTCCAGCGGCACGACCACGCTCTCGGGCACCAACAGCTACACCGGCGGCACCGTCGTCTGCGGTGGCACGCTGGCGCTGGCGGGCGATGGCGCGCTCGGCGATACGAGCGGCTCCACCACCGTCAACGCCAATGGCACGCTCAATCTCGGCGGCACCAGCCAGACGCAGAATGGCGGCGTCACCCTTGCCGGCGGGACGATCCAGAACGGCACGCTCGCCTCCTCCAGCACTTTCGCGTTGCAGGGCGGCACGATCCGCGCGGCGCTGGCCGGTACCGGCGGCGTCAGCCAGTCCAGCGGCACGACCACGCTCTCGGGCACCAACATCTACACCGGCGGCACCGTCGTCAGCGGCGGCACGCTGGCGCTGACGGGCGATGGCGCGCTCGGCGATACGGGCGGCACCACCACCGTCAACGCCGACGGCACGCTCGATCTCGGCGGCACCAGCCAGACGCAGAATGGCGGCGTCACCCTTGCCGGCGGGACGATCCAGAACGGCACGCTCGCCTCCTCCAGCACCTTCGCGCTGCAGGGCGGCACGATCCGCGCCGCGCTGGCCGGCACCGGCAGCGTCCATCAGACCAACGGCACCACCACGCTCTCGGGCGCGAACAGCTACACCGGCGGTACCGTCGTCAGCGGCGGCACGCTGGCGCTGACGGGTTCCGGGGCGGTCGCTTCTTCCTCTCTGGCGGTCGACGGCACGTTCGATATTTCGGGCATCGCGGATCAAGGGACCAGCGTGGTCGATCTCGATGGGTCGGGCTCAGTCGTGCTGGGAAGCAAGGCGCTGACCGTCTCGGCCGGAACCGGCACCTTTTCGGGCGTCCTCTCCGGAGCGGGACAGTTCGGCCTGAGCGGCGGCACGCTGACGCTCACCGGCGCCAACAGCTACAGCGGCGGCACCACGATCGCCGGCGGGACGCTGAAGGGCACAAGCACTTCGCTGCAAGGGCCGATCCTGAACGACAGCGCGCTTGAATTTATCCAGGCGACCGATGGCACTTATGCCGGATCGATCACCGGAACCGGCACCCTTGCCAAATCGGGCAGCGGTGCGCTCACCCTCACCGGAAGCAGCGCGATTGGTGGCGCCACCACCGTTTCCGCCGGGCGGCTTGCGGTCAATGGCACTTTGGCGACGGGCGGGCTGACCGTGGCCAATGGCGCCGTGCTGAGCGGTTCGGGCACGATCACCGTGGCCGATAACGGAATTCTGGCGGTCTCCAGCGGGGCCACGCTGGCGCCGGGCAACTCCCCGGGCACCTTGATGGTGAACGGGTCCGTCACGCTGGCGTCGGGATCCACCATGGCCGTGGACATCGACGGGGCGAGCTGGTCCGCCGGCGGTGGCGCGGGCAGTTACGACCGGCTAGTGGTCAATGGCACCGTGACGCTGGGCGGCACGATTGTCCCCACACTGCGCGGCATCACCGGTGCTGCCACCAACAGCTACACGCCGGCGCTGGGCAGTCGCTACACCGTTGTATCGGCAACGGCGGTGAAGGGCAGGTTCGACACCGTCGTCCAGCCCGCCAGCGGCCTGGCGGCCAACACCCGCTTCGATGCGCTCTACACCGATACCACCGCGCAATTGGTCGTAACACCGGTGAGCTTTGGCTCGCTGGGCGCGACCAGCGGATGGAACAGCAATACGCGGGCCACGGCCACCGCGCTGGACAGCCTGCGCGGCAATGCCGCGAACGGCGGCCTGTTCAACAGTCTCTATGGGCTTGATGCGGCCGGCTATGAACGGGCCTTCTCGCAGATCAGCGGCCAGATCTATGCCGATGCGCTGCAGGGCTATGCCAGCGCGGCGAATACCGCCCTGGGCACGGTGCGCGATCAACTGAATCAGGGGGGCTACGTCGGAGCGCGCGGCGAGCAGGGCGTCCAGCTGTGGATGCGCTACATCAACAGCCATGAGGCGCCGGGCGAGAGCGCGCGGGGCAACGGCAATTCGGCAACGACGCGCGGCTTCATCGCCGGGGCCACGCTGGTCAACACGCCGCGCCTGCGCTTTGGCGTGGCGGGCGGCTACACCCATACCCGGATCAACACCGGATTCGGGGCAGAAGCCAGCGGCGCGGGAGCGGTTGGTTACCTCTACGGCCGCTATGCGCCATCGGCTTTCGTCGATCTCTCCGCGATTGGCGGGTTTGCTTCCGGCACGATGAACGCCAGCCGGACCATCGCCACCGCCCGCGATACCGTGCGGGCCAGCGGAAACGCGCGTGTCACCGTGGCGCAACTGGCGGTCGATGCACGGCTGCGGGCGGTGCAGGCCGGCGGATTTGCGGCCTATGCGCTGGCCGGGGTGCAGCTTGGCAATGCGTCCTCCGGGCAGGTCAGCGAAACCGCATCGAACAGCGCCTTCGCCCTGACCCTGCCCCACAGCGGCTGGAACACGCTGGACAGCCGCGTCGGCGGCCAGTTGGTGCAGACGTTCGCGTCCGCCAGGCTATCCGCCTATGGAACCGTGCTGACCCAGCTTGGCGATGCGCCAACGGCCTCGCGCACGGCGGTCCTCAACGGTGCGGCATGGAAGGTGCAGAGCACCGGTCTGGCAAAGAGCGGCATGGCCTATGGCGCCGCCGTCAGCGCAAATCTGGCGCGCAACCTTTCGGTCCAGGCCAGCTACGATGGCGTGGACCGGGGCAAGAGCTATCGCAATCACCGGATGTCGGCTGGGGTCAGCTTCGCGTTCTGATCGTCTTTGACGAACCAATCCCCTAGCGCCGGTGGACCTTGAAGAAATCCCAGATCACCTCGGTGGCATTGATCTGCGTGTAAGGATCGTTCCCGAGCATCCCCCGGCTGCGGGTATCGCCCGGCCAGCCATGACCGGCACTTGCCAGGCTGTAGAACAGCACTTCCGATCCGCCGGAGCATCCTGAGGATCGCGCGCTGGTCACATCCCCGCCCGTGGTGACGGCCGGCGCGGCGCGGCAGCCATCCGCATCCCGCCAGAACGCAACGGTGCGCTCCACCGGCAGGAACGGCGCGGATTGGGCACGCGCAACGAAACTGGTCGGGCTCATGCCCCCGTCGTAGCCGACGACATTGTCCTTCCTGCCATGCATGATCAGCATCGGAACCGGCGTGGCCGCCGGCTTTTCATCGCCAAACATCGCCCCGGAAACAACGGCGGCGGCGGCGATCCGGTCTCCGTGCGCGATCGCGAAGCGATGGGTCAGCATCCCGCCGTTGGAAAAACCGGCCACGTAGATCCGCCGCGTGTCGATACCGCCCTTGCGCGTGATGTCATCGACCACGGCGTTGACGAAGGCCACGTCATCCAGCCCGCTGGTCATGGCCTCGCCACAGCAGCCACCGGCATTCCAGGTTCCCATGCCCTGCATACGGCCCACACCATCGGGCGCCGCGACGACCAGCCCCTCGGACCGCGCCTTGTCGGCCCAACGTGGCAGCATCGTACTGCCATTGCCGCCGCCGCCGTGCAGCACGATCACGAGCGGAGCGGGAGTGCCGCCCTTGTGCCCATCGAGCAACGCGTAGCTCCGTTCCCGCCCCGCGAACGTCAGCGTCTGGCGCGTGGCGCCATCGACATCCGCGGAGGCTTGCTGTCGCGCCGCGCGCAATTCGCGCAGACGTTCGCCAAAGCCGGGGCGTTGCGCAGCGGCGGCGCCGGAAAACAGCGCCATAACCACCATTCCGCCCGCGATCATCCGATAGCCCGCCATTCGCGTTCTCCTCCTCTCCACCAGTATGTAACCGAAGAGTTACACACCTATCCCGCAGAGTTCAAGGCGGAGCGCCGCCGGGCCGGCAATCAGGGCGCGAGACCTCGCCAGTAATAGACCGTGGCCCGGACCGAAGACGTGATCCAGGCGAGGAACTGCTCATCCCGGGCCGGATCGCCGTTCTCCATCCAGCGCACATAGGCGTCGAGCAGGAAGGCGGTGACGGATTCGGCCAGGATGCGCACATCGCCCGGCGTGTCGCTGCTTTCCGGCCCCAGGATCGCGGCCTGACGCTCCTCCACACGTCCGACCAGCGCCTGCGTGAGGCGGTCGAAATGAATCCCGAATTCCGGATCGTGCGAGGCATGCCGCACCAGCAGGCACATCGCGGCGGCATGCGAGCGGGCGACCGCCAGCGTCCGGTGCAATCGCTTGGTCCACCAGTCGACGTCCACGTCGTCGGCGCGCAACAGCGCATCCACGACATCGGACAGCACTTCGTGCACCAGCCGGTCCTTCGATTCGAAGTAGCGATAGAGCACGACCTTCGAGACACCCGCGCCCTGCGCCACCTGATCCATGGTCGTCTGGCGCAGGCCCCGCTCGTTCAGCACCGTCGCCGCCGCGAGCAGCAGCGTCTCCCGCCTGCGGGCACGATGCGCGTCCAGCATTTCCGAATAGCTCTGCGTCATCGCGCCACGTTCTCCCGCCGCCGGCCGGATTGCAACCGGGCATCTCCCCTTCCGTCCCGGCAGCGCAAAGCGCAAGCCTATTTACTCACCCGGAACTAGATGTTACCCGTGAGTTACAGAGGTGGCGTCAGGATGAATCGCCACCCGTTTCGAGCGAGAAGGGGATGGAGATGAAAGGTATGGAACGGCAGGCGTGTGCGTTGAGGGCGGGAAGCGCGCTGGCCATTCTGGCTGCGGCGCTGATCGGCGCACCGGCTTACGCCGAGGATGCGCCGCAGGACGGTTCCGGCGAAATCTTCGTGGTTGCCCGCAAGCGGGCCGAAACGATCGAATCCGTGCCGGTATCCGTCGGCGTCCTGTCGGACAGCGATCTCAGCCGCCTCGCGATCAAGGACGTTGCCGACTATACGCGGCAGACCCCCGGCGCGATCCTGATCGGCTCCGGCCCCGAATATCTCAACGACATCGCCTTGCGCGGCCAGGGCGGCGGACGGCTGGGCTTCTCGGAATCGAGCACCGGCATCTATCGCGACGGCATTTTCGTGGCCGGCGGCGGTTTCGGCGGTCGCAGCTATAGCCGCATCGATTTTCATGACGTCGAACGGGTCGAGGTTTACCGGGGACCGCAGGGCGCGCTTTACGGACGCAACGCGGTGGGCGGGGCGGTCAATGTCATCAGCCGCAAGCCCGTGCTCGATACCGAGGTACGCGGCAAGGTCGGGTACGATTCGGTCAACGAACTGGACACGTCGTTGACGGTGAACGTGCCGATCGGCGGGACCGCCGCGGTTCGCGTGGGCGGTTACTACGTCAACCAGACCGGCGGGTTCTACAAGGACCAGGTGAGCGGCAAGACCATCGACACGTCACGCGACTGGGGCATTCGCGGCGCGATCGGCGTGGGCATCAAGACCGACAGCACCGCGACGCTGATGGTCGAACATTCCCGCTCCGAAGCGCCCGGGTTCACGGCGCTGGGGCAGAACCAGGTGCTCGATCCCGATCCTTTCGTGCGCACCGGGCTCGACGCGGTGGACCGCGTAACGATCAACCAGACGCAGATGATCGGCGAATTCACGCATGATTTCGGAACGAGCGAACTGACGCTGCTGGCGAATTACAAGGGACGCGATGGCGCCCGATCGGGCGCGGATTTCGACCACTACCTCGGCATCCGGCTGCCCACGGCGCAGTTGTACGACGCGCAGGGAGAGGACTTCAAACGCTACGGCACCGAAGCGCGCTGGGGGTCGACCGGAAAGACGGGCTTCACCTGGCTCGGCGGCGTGGATTTCATGACCTACACGTCGAACGTCTATTCGCTGCGCACCGGCACGGTCACCGGCAGCAACGCCACCGCGATCTCGCTCAAGCGCCAGCTTCGCCGGCAGGAATCCCAGGAAACGCTGGATTCGTATTCGGCCTATGGGCAACTGGGCTTCGATCTGACGAGCCAGTTGAAACTCTCGGTCGAAGCGCGTTTCCAGATCGACCGGAAGAACTTCCGGTTCCGCCAGATCGATCTCGATCCGACGACCAACGAAACCATTCCGCTCACGACCTTCCGGCGGACATGGCACCGGTTCCTGCCCACCGCGTCGCTGACCTACACGGTCAATCCTGATCTCACGTTCTATGGCCGCGTCGCGACCGGCTACCGGCCGGGCGGTTTCAACCAGAGCCCCGCACAGGGCTTTTTCGACCGCGTTCCCTACAATCCCGAAGACATCACATCGGGCGAAATCGGGGTGAAAGGCCGCTTCCGGATCGGCAGCGCTGTCTTCCGGAGCCAGCTGGCGTTGTACTACAGCGTGACCCGCAACGTGCAGCAAACCACCACGCTGTCCGCCACCAACCCCGCCTTCACGCTCGAGAACGTCGGCACCGACGACATCTTCGGCGGCGAGTTCGAGCTGAGCGGCACCATTCCGCTGGCGGGCGGACAGCTCGTGACCAGCCTGAACGTCTCGGGCGAGCGGGGTCGCTGGCACGACGGGGCCTCGATCATCAACGCGGGCGCGCTCATCGACCTTGCCGGCAAAACCACGCCCCGCACGCGCGATTACATCATCAATCTCAACGCGATGTACGATCATCCGATCGGCGGCGGCATGGACGCGATGTTCACGGCCAGCTACCAGACCGCCGCCGGAGGGTTCGACGATGCCTCGCTGGCCCGGCCCAGCCAGAACTACTCGATGGTGGATCTTTCGGCCGGCATCAGGACGCCCCACTGGACGCTGATGGGGTATGTGAAGAACCTCACCAACGATTTCTACCGGATCGTCTCGGTGGGCGGGAATTCCTACTACAACACGCCGCGCACCTATGGCGCGACGCTTTCGTTCAACTGGTGAGCCGCGCCATGGCCGGTTTCGACAGGCGGACGACCATGAAGGGGGCGGGCGCCGTTGCGGCGCTCGCCCTCGCCCCCGGCCTCGCCGCGCGTGTCCGTCCAACGCGCAACGCCGCCGAATGGCCGGTCTATGGGGCGACCAACGCGGCGACGAAGTATTCGCCGCTCGACCAGATCGACGCCTCGAACGTCGCCACGCTGGAAGTGGCGTGGGAATGGACATCGCCGGACGCGACCATCCTCGCGGCGCACCCCGAATTGCAGCCCGGCGAATTCCAGGCAACGCCGATCATGGTCGATGGCCGCCTGTTCACCTCCACGGCGATGAGTCAGGTGGCGGCGATCGATCCCGCTTCGGGACGGACGCTGTGGGTTTACGACCCCGGCACCTGGCGGCACGGCTATCCCACCAGCAAGGGCTTCCAACACCGGGGCGTGGCCTTCTGGCGCGCGGGGAAAGATGCGCGCGTCCTCATCGCCACAGGCGACAACCGCCTGATCGCGCTCGACGCAGCCAGCGGAACCCCGGTTGCCGGGTTCGGGGAAGAAGGGGAAGTGGACCTGCTCCGCTCCTCGGGAGAGCCGGTTCCCGACGCCCCCGCCCGATTGATCGGCGCAACCTCGCCACCGGTGGTCTGCCGCGACACCGTGATCGTGGGCCAGTACATCAACGACGTGCCGAGCCGTCCGGTCATGCCCGTGGGCGTCATCCAGGGTTTCGACGCGCGCTCCGGGCGCCACAAGTGGTCGTTCCGGATGATCCCCCGCGCTGGTGAAGCGGGCGCCGAAACATGGCGCGAAGGCTCCGCCGAACGCACCGGCAACGCCAATGCCTGGGCACCGATGAGCGCGGACGACGATCTCGGCCTAGTCTATGTCCCCGGCACCTGCCCGACCAACAACTTCTTCGGCGGAGACCGGCCCGGCGACAACCTGTTCGGCAACGCGCTGGTAGCGCTCGACGTCGAAACGGGCTTGCGCCGCTGGCACTACCAGCTCGTCCACCACGACATCTGGGACTACGACATTCCCTGCGCCGGCAATCTCATCGACATCATGGTCGAAGGGAAGCGCATCCCCGCCATCGCGCAAGTCACCAAGCAGGGCTTCTGCTTCGTGTTCGATCGCCGCGACGGCAAGCCGGTCTGGCCGATCGAGGAACGGCCGGTGCCGCAATCGACCATCGCGGGCGAACGCACCGCCGCGACGCAGCCCTTCCCCACCAAGCCGCCGCCGTTCGACCGGCAGGGCATCGGCGAAGACGACCTGATCGATTTCACGCCGGCCCTGCGTGACGAGGCCAGGACCATTCTGGCGAAATACACCGCCGGGCCGCTGTTCACGCCGCTGGGTACGCAGCCGACCATCGTGCTGCCGAGCTGGGTGGGCGGAGCGAACTGGTGGGGCGCCGCGGCCGATCCGGAAACCGGGATGCTCTATGTCCCGTCGCTGACCGCGCCGGTGTCCATGGCGCTGGACGGGGACGGCAAGCGCACCGACGCGGCCGACGGCGACAGCGAGATCGCGGGCCGTGCCAGCGTCGTACGCGGACCGGGCGGCCTGCCGCTGCTCAAGCCGCCTTATGGCCGCATCACCGCGATCGATCTCAATCGGGGCGCGATCGCGTGGACCCGCGCCAATGCGCCGGGCGCGCGCGACCTGCCGATGTTCCGGCCCTACAATCCTGGCTGGATCGGCACGACCAGCCGCACCGGTCCGCTGCTGACGCGGACGCTGCTGTTCATGGGCGAAGGGCCGCACAGCCCGGCGCAGTCGCGCAAGATGCTGTGCGCCTACGACAAGGCGACAGGGGCGCTCCGGGCGGAGATCCCGCTGCCCGATCACACGCTGGGGCCGCCAATGACCTACATGGCCGACGGCCGGCAATTCATCGTATGCGGCATGGGCTTCCGCAAGGCGCCGCACAGGCTGGTCGCGCTGGCGCTGCCCCCAACCAGGAAGGAACCATGATGGCCGCCCACCTCTCCCGCCGGCAAGCCATGGCCGGTGGCGCGGCGGCGCTGGCCGCGCTCGCTGTGCCGCAGCCCGCCTTCGCCACCGGCGCGATCAAACACTACATCCTGATCGAGCTGCTGCCGGGCGCCGATCAACTGGCGCTCGACCGCTGGTACATGACCTTTCACGCACCCCAGGTGCGGCGGGCCTATCAGGCCTGGCAGCGCGATTACCTCTCGTTTCGCGCCTATCTGCCGCCGGAAGAAGCCGTGCATCGGTTCCATGTCGCGTTCGGGCGCATGACCGAAATCCACTTCGACAGCATCGACGATTTTCGCGAAAGCCGCCGGAACGGTCTCTATGGCGGCGATCTCGCCTCGTTCACCCCGCCGCCCGGGGGCTGGGCCGGCAACCGGCTGTTCCGCAGCACCACCGCGACGATCCCGGTCAATCCGGACACGCTTTACCTGTCGAAGCCCACCCCGCCCCGAGACATGCCCTACCTGCGCTGGATCGTGTTCCTGCGCTATCCGGCCAATGTTCCGACGGCAGACGCCGATGCCTGGTTCGACAAGGTCGCCGCGCCGGAAATCGTGGCGCGGCCGGGTCTGCGGCGGTTCGGCCTGTACCGCGCGGTCAGCGAACGGTCGGAATATCCCCGCGTGATGGAACTGTGGTTCGACAGCTATGCCGACTGGCGTGCGGCGTTCCTCGATCCCGCACCCCGGTTCACGCCACCGCCGTGGGGCGGCGCGTTCCCTTTCGCCGATACGCTTTCCATGTTCGTCGGGGAGAATCCCGACATCGATTTCATTCATGACGATCGGGTGGTGCCTTGAATACCTCTGCTGCCGATACTGTTTCCCGCGAGAGCGAAAGCCACCTTCTCGATGATCTGCTGCGCCGGATCGCGGCCCGGCATCCGCGCGCGCCGGCCCTTGGAGAACGCAATACGGCGATCGATTTCGCCACGCTCGACGGGCGCGTTCACCGGGTCGCCAACGGTCTCGATGCCTCCGGCAGCGCAGGCGATCGGATCGCCATCGTCGGGCGCAATTCGGCGGAACAAGTCGAGCTGTTGCTGGGCATCGCGCGCGCGGGGCAAGTGGCCCTGCCCGTCAACTGGCGTCTCGCCGCGCCGGAAATCCGGTATATCCTCGGCCATTCCCGCGCGACGCGCGTCTTCGCGGACCGGGAGTTCGCCGGCATCGTGGCGCAGGCGATGGAGGGAAGGCCGGTGCCACTGATCGTGCTGGACGACGCGGGGGCCGAGGGGTTCGCGGCCTGGCGTGACCGCCAGCGCGACACGCCGGTCGAACGGCGGGGAAGCGCCGAAGACGTGGTACTCCAGATGTACACCAGCGGCACCACCGGACTGCCCAAGGGCGTGATGCTCACCAACGCCAGCGTCATGGCCTCGATCGCCCTGTTCAGCCGCCCGCCGCTCGATCTCGACACGTCCGACGTGATCTATGCCCCCGCTCCGATGTTCCACATCACCGGGATCGGCCCGGTGCTGCGATCGGTTCAGTCAGGTGCGCGGCTGGTGCTGGCCAGCCAGTTCGTGCCGGACGAGGCGGTTCGTATCATGGCGCGCGAAGGCGTCACCTATACCACGCTCGCCCCCGCGATGATCCAGGCCTGCCTTGCCGCGCCATCGTTCCGCGACGCCGCGCCCACCGCGTTGCGCATGATCGTCTATGGTGGCTCGCCCATTGCCGAATCCGTCCTGCGCGAAGCGCGCGAGCGGATGGGGTGCGCTTTCGCGCAATGCTACGGCCTGACGGAAACCACCGGCCCGGTCACGCTGCTGACGCCGGAGGACCATGCGCCGGGCGCGCAGCGGCTGCTGTCGTGCGGGCGCGCGGCCGACGGAATCGAAATCGCGGTGATCGACACGGACGGCGCACCGCTCCCTGCCGGGGAGACGGGCGAGATCGTGGTGCGCGGAGACATCGTCATGTCGGGCTACGCCGATGACCCCGAGGCCACCGCGCAGACGATCCGCGCGGGATGGCTGAAAACGGGCGACGCCGGCTACCTGGACGAAGCAGGCTATCTCTTCATCCGTGATCGCGTGAAGGACATGATCGTCTCCGGCGGCGAAAACGTCTATCCGGTGGAAGTCGAGAACGCGCTGCTGGATCATCCGGCCATTGCGGACGCGGCGGTGATCGGCGTGCCCGATCCGCGCTGGGGCGAAGCCGTGCTGGCGATGATCGTGCCCGCCTTCGGACATGCCCTGACCACGGACGACGTTACCGCCTTCTGCCGCGACCGGATCGCCGGCTATAAATGTCCGCGGGAATTCCGTTTCATCGACATGGTGCCGCGCAACGCCGCCGGCAAGATTTTGCGTCGCGAGTTGCGCGCGCCCTTCTGGGAAGGCCGGGAACGGCAGGTAGGATGAAAGACGGCGATGACGTCCGTCAAAAATCCCCGCTCGAAGCGGCGGGCACACGGTAATCGGGAAAGGATACAGGCCATGACTTCAGACGGTGCTTCACGTTCCCTGCCGCTTACCCGCCGCGCCTTGCTGGGCACGGCGGGCGCTTTGTCGTTCGGCGCGGCGCTGCCGGCACGCCTGCTTGCGGCCGACGATCCCGATGCCGGCATTCGCGCCGCGTTCTATTATGCCTTCACGCTCTACGAGTTCGCGCGCAACGAACAGGCGCTGGCCCGGTGCGTCGGCGCGCCCGGCACGCTCAACACCATCGTCCGGCGGTCGCAGCTGTCCGACTGGCGTTCCCGCAACGTGACCGCGCCCAACAACGACACGATCTATTCGTCCTGCCTGCTCGACCTGTCGGGTGGTCCGATGGAACTGGCCGCGCCCACGGTGCGCGATCGCTATCTGTCCATCGCCTTCATGAACGCGTTTACCGACAACTTCGCCTATGTCGGCACGCGCGCGACCAACGGGAACGGCGGCCGCTTCTGGATCGCGGGACCGGAATGGCGGGGGACCGCTCCCGACGGGGTGCCGGTGTTCCGGTCGAGCACGAACGATGTCTGGATGCTCGCGCGCATTCTTGTCGACGGGCCTGGCGATCTTCCCGCCGCAGAGGCCGTGCAGCAACAGATCACCATATCCGCCCCGGCAGGTCGCCAACCGCCGCGTGGCTTTACGGTCGCGGCCCAGCCGCAAGCGACCGATGCCGCCAATTTCCTTGCCGTCGTCAACGAGCTGATCCGCCGTTCGCCGGGACGCAAGGGGGAACTCGCGCGCTCCGGGCAGTTCGCCGCCTTTGGCATCGGCACCGACAAACAACCCTCCCCTGCCCTGCTCGCCGCTTGGACGCGCTTCCTGCCGATCGGGATCAAGGACCTGCGCGAAGGCTTCCTTTTCCGTGATCTTGTCGTCAACGGATGGAGCTACCAGCCCCGCGGCGTCGGGAATTTCGGCAGCAACGACCGTCTTCGTTCGCTTGTGGCGCTGGGCGGGATCGCGGCGCTGGGCGAACAGGAAGCCATGTACTTTCATGCCAACTTCGATGCGCACGGCGCACGTCTGTCGGGCCAGAACGCCTATCGCTGGAAAGTGCCGCCCGGCGGCGTTCCGGCCAAGGCGTTCTGGTCGCTGACGATGTACGACGCGCAGCCGGACGGCCGCTACTACCTGGTGGAGAATCCGATAGGGCGCTATTCGATCGGCGATCGCACGCCCGATCTCGTGCGCGAACCGGACGGCAGCACGGTGATCTGCATCCAGCGCGAACGCCCCGAGGGTCGCCTAGCCGCGAACTGGCTGCCGGCCCCCGCTGGCCCCATGCGGCTTGCGCTGCGCGCCTATCTGCCGAAAGACGAGCTGATCGAGCGCAAATGGCGAGTGCCGCCGCTCGAACAAGTCTGATCGTCAGGCCGTCGCGCCGAGAATCAACGCCTTGCAGGCCGCGATCACCGGCGCAACGAAATCGGGCGACACGCAACGCGCATCGTCGCCTTCGACGTGATGGTAACGGTGCGCGCCGAAGATACCGGCCACGCGCCGGTGCCCCGCCGCAAGGATCGTCGAAAGTTCGCCGGCCGCACCGGCACTGGCCGGATACGCCATTTCAAGGCCGGGCAGCCCCGCGAACACCCGTTTCGCCAAGGGCAGGAGGTCGGCGCCAACCGCCAGGAATCGCTGCGGATCCGCGCTCGGCAGCGGCAGAAGCCGCCCTGCGCCCGGTTCATGCCAGTCACGCGCGGCGACGTTGGCGCCAAGATGCAGCCACAGCGCCGTGCGTTCCGGCAACGGCGCAAGCGCGTCGAGCGCATGTTCCGATCCGAGGTTTTCGTACTCGTGCCCGCTGTTGCACAGGAACAGGAGATCGTGCCGGGGGAGAGCCGCGCCAGCCCAGCGCGCCAGCGCCAGCCACGTAACGAGGCCGGGACCACGTTCGCCGGCGCAGATCGTCCAGCCTGAACGCGGTGTGGACACGACCAGCGTTCCCGCACCGCCGCGCCGCCATCGGCCGGCGATATTGAACGCCTCCCGGCGACCGGCATCCCCCTCGAGGAAAAGCGTGGCGGCCTCCCCTGCCTGCGCCAGCGCGCGGAACGGAGCAGCCGCCCTGGGCGCAAGGATGGCGGCAGGGACATCGACCATGGCCTTGTTCCCGTCCGCATTGAGCGCGATGGCCTCTCCGGTGGGGCCATTGGTCACCAGCAGGACCGCGGCGGCACCGGCTGCGGCGACCGCGCGCACCGTCTCCGCGACCGGCCGCGCCAGCGCGCTCGACCAGCGCGCGTAGGGCAGTTCAACCATGACGAGCGCACCGGACAGGCCCGATGCCGGCACCAATCCGGGCTCCACGCGCACCAGCTTTCCGGTCAGCCCGGACCCGCCCGTCGGCATGACGATAGCAAGTGGCAGCACCGCCGCCCGCGCCGCGCCGCTCACCAGTTCCGTGCGGCGCGGGGAGAAGAACGGTACGCTGAACGCCTGCCGTTCGGTCTGCGCGCCGGCCTGTTTCAATTGCTGTTCGATCCACGCGCCGCAGGCGGTATCGCCGGGGCCGCCCGACGCCTTGTTGCCGAAGCCGACGTAGCGGTCGAGGTCCGCTGCGATGGCATCCCGGGTCGGTCCGGCCGGATGTGCCTGGGCAGCAATGGGCAGGGCCGGCGTGAGCGCCATGGCCTTGATGACGGACCTGCGGGTGGAGCGTGTCATGGTGCGGGTGCAGAGCCTGATCGTTCGAGCCGGAAGTCTAGGGTCAGGACCCATTACTGGCGCGGTCGAGGCGTCCAAATGGCGAACATATCGGACCGAAGGGCGCGCGGCCAAGACTGGACGTCTTTGCAAGCGCCTTTCGGTTCGAGATGGAAGCCATTTGGACGTCCCGCAGGGATTTGACCAAAATGGCCCAGCGCGACGTCGGAGTGGCTGGAAATATCGACATATTCCTGCGCCCCTCCTCCTTGCCCTGGGCCATTTTTCTTCAAACCTCGATCGCGCCAGTAATGGGTCCTGACCCTAGCCGGCTAGCGCGAAACTCAGCAGAAATCGAGCGGCAGGGCGGTCGTTTTCTTGAGCTGCTTCATCACGATGAACGTGCGGACGTTATCGATCTCCTCCCCGATCAGCAGCTTCGCGGAAAGGAACTCGCTGTAGCTTTCCAGATCGTGGGTATAGATCCGCAGCATGAAGTCCATCTCCCCCGTGGTGTAATCGCACGAGATCACTTCGGGCAGCGCTTCGATCCGCGCGCGGAACAGGCGCTCGGCCTCGCCGGTCTGCGAGCGCAGCTTCACCGCGATATAGGCGGAAATGCCCAGATTGAGCTTTGCCGGATCGAGGATCGCGGCGGTACGTTCGATAAAGCCCTGTTCGCGCAGACGATGCAACCGCCGCGAACATTGCGAGGGCGAGAGGTGAACGAGCGTGCTCAGTTCGCCCGGCCCCAGATCGCCGCGAATCTGGATGTGCTGCAGGATCTTGCGATCGAACCTGTCCAGCCGTTCCTGCGCCATCCTATACTCCTGCCTGCCGCCTCCCGCGCCCGGAGCGCGGCTCTCTCCCGGATCACCAACGGCTTGTCAGCCAGGCCAGACCTCGCGGAACAATCGATCGAAATTGCCACCGATGACCTTTTCGACCACCCGATCCGGATAGCCGGCCGCGTTGAGATCGGCGGCGATCATCTCCAGCCGGCGCGGGGCGTTGAGATCGGGCACGGTCACCGGGCTGTCCGCCTCGCCCGGCGCACCGATACCGGCCTTCTGCCGCGCCTCGGCCGTCTGGCGCACGATGTCCATGTAGGCCGGCGAAATGTCCACGGGGGTGATGCTCTGGTCGCTGCCGATCCCGACATGATCCTCGCCGCAGGTATCCAGCGCGTGGCGCAAATGCCGGCGAAACAGCGCGCGCGAGGCCGCCACCGGATCGCGGCCGAGGAACGGCATCAGGTAGAGGCCCACCACGCCACCCCGGTCGGCAACCGCGCGGAACGCCGTGTCGGGCAGATTGCGCTGGCTGTCGAACACCGCTCGAGCGCCGGTGTGTGAGATCGTGATCGGTCGCGTGGAGGCTTGCGCCGCCTGAATCGCAGTGGAGGGATTGGCGTGCCCCACATCGACAAGCACGCCCAGACTGTTCATGCGCGCCACCGCCTCGCGCCCCAGATCGGTCAGTCCCTCGCTTTCCGGAAGCGAACTGCCCGCGCCCAGCGCGTTGCGGTCGTTGTAGGTCAGCTGCATGATCTTCACCGACATGGCCGCAAAGGCATCGATCAGGCCAAGATCGGTGCCGATCATGCCCATGCCCTGAAACCCGAAGATCACGCCCAGCTTCCCCTCGCGCTTGGCCCGCGCGATATCGGCATGGTGGCGCACCAGCGTCAGGTAATCCGCGTGGCGCGCGATCTGGTCCAGCCAGAAGCCGATCTCCTTGACCGTCTCCGCCAGGCTGCCCGGCTTGCCCACGGTCAGGTTGATCGCGGTCATGCCGGAAGCGCGGACGTTCTCCAGTTGCGCGGGCGTGAGCGGCCCGGGCTTGGGATAGGGCACGTTCCAGGTATTCGGCGAGGCCAGCGCGTCGATGACGATGGCGCGGCGGTAAAGCGCGCCGATCGCGGGTGGAACGCCGTTCGCCGCAGGCGCGGCGCTCGCCGTTCCGCCAGTGCCCGCGGCCAGCGTCGCCAGCATGCCCAGCGAAAAGGCGCGACGATCCACCCCCGGCATTCCCTTACTGCCCTTCCGGCACCGGCGGCGGCGCGGGCGGCGCCTCGTCGGTCAATCCCAGCTGCTTCCAGTTGATCAGCGCGTTGTACAGCATCCGGAATTCGCCCAGGTTCTGCCAGCGCCAGATCGGATTGGTGGCGAATATCAGCACGCGGCCCGAACCATCGGGCACGTTGATGATCGCCGGACGGTCCTTCACCTGGTCCGATCCGCGCATGAACCCGCTCTGCACGCCGTCCTTGCCGCCGGGAAATTCCATCAGGATCTGTCCCTTGAGCCTGTCCGGCACGGTGAACAGCGTGCTGGTCGCCCAGCGGACCGGCATCTTCTGGTCCTTGATGTCGGCATCGTAGCCATAGAAGATCGGGCTGGCGGGCTTGGTCACCTTGGCCGTCACCACGGGGCCGGGCGCGTAGAAATTGCCGCCGGCCTTGGTTTCGGACAAATCGTCCACCAGCCCGAAATCGATCGGCACTGCGCTGGCATCGCCGGTTGTGATCAGCGTTCCGCCCTGCTCGACGAACTTCTGCAGTTCGGCCAGGCCTTCCAGCCCCATGCCGCCGCGCACGTCTTCCGACGATCCGTAATCGCCCGAGAAGCGATAGCGGTCGGTCTTGGTGTAGGGCAGCGGCTTGCCCTTCATCGGAATGTCGAAAACGATGTCCTTCACCGACCGGCCCTGCATCGGCAGAATGATGACGTCGTAACTGGCGCGCAGGTTGCCCTTGCGGACCTGCTCCTTGTAGATCAGGTCATAGGACACGGCGTGCCGATCCATCGCATAGCGCAGCCAGCCGACCTTCTCGCTCGACCCCCAGGTGCTGAACACCGCCGTGCGCGGCAGGACGGTGTCATGCGCGGGGGCGTTCGGCTGCCCCGAAAGCCCGATGGCCTCCAGCCCCAGTTCCTCGACCGCCGGCTTGAGCGCCGCATAGGCGCCGCCATCGACCAGGAAGGAGCCCGCCGGAATGGTCTTGCCGCCGGACTGGAACGCCTTTTCGACGACCTTCACCGGCGTGTCCTTCAGCCGGTAGCGCAGCGTGGCCATGTTGACCGAGCCTTGATCGAGCACGGCGTAGGTCCGCGCGCCGCCGCCGCTGATCCGCCCGGTAACGGTGAACTGCGCCAGCGGTGTGACCGGCACGGAGAGCGCGGCCTTGTCCGCCACCTCCACGATCCGGGTGTGCGTCATCAGCCCCATGGTCCAGGCCGCGTCGTCGTAGGTCGTCAGGTTCTCGTCCGGATAATCGTTCTGCAGCTTCAGCAGCATCTTGGCGAGCCGGCCGTAGGGCTGGTTGAGCTTGATGATGAGCGAACCGGCCGGGAACGTGCCTTCCTTGACCGTCACAGCCTGGTTGGCGCGCCCGATCTCTATCCCCTGCAACTGGAGAATGTCCGTCACGAACTTGATGCGCGAAGGGTCGGCTTGATCGGCGGGAATGACATAGGCGTAGGGCGCCTTGTCCGCTCCTGCCTGGATCGCGTTGCTGCTTTTCTTGTAGAAGTTCTCGAGGATGACCTGCGGGAACCGCGCGGCCAGGTCGAGCGCGGTCAGGATGCCGGTTTCCATGTAGTTGGTGTTGTTGCGCATCGACCACATCACCTCCTTGTAGGGAGGCAGCGGCCGGAACCAGTCGCGCTTAGTCCAGTCCCCGCCGCGCACGCCCGTCTGCACTTCGGGGGCGACGTGGCGATACATCGTGGTCGCGCCGGCGTTGCCGAAGGTTTCGTACATGCGCAGCATGCCGTTGTGGTTCGACGACATGAAGGCGAGGTAGCCCGGCGTCCAGGCATCGACAAAGCCGTGCGTCCACACGCCGGGCATGCCGTACTTGGTCATCTGCGCCATTTCGAAATTCGAGAACCACGGCAGTTCGCCGAACAGGATCGGATCGAGATCGGGGTTCTGCGGCGCCTGCCCGGAATACGTGTACATGAACGGCACCGATTCATGCAGTTCGTGCATGATCGGCGGATGCCAATCGAGGTAGTACTTCATCAGGTGACGCGCGCTGACGTCCGAGAAATTGATGTCGCGGTTGTTGTCGTGATAGATGTACTTGCCCCAATAGGGCGGACCACCGGGCTTGTTGCGATCGTCCTTCTCGTCGATCAGGTTGCGATAGTACCAGTCGACGTAGCGATCGCGCCCGTCCGCTTCCAGCACGGGCGTGATCGCGACGACCAGATTGTCACGAATGCCCTTCATCATCGCGCTGTCTTCGGTGAGCAGACGATAGGCCAGTTCCATCAGCATTTCCGGCGGCCCCGTCTCCGCGCTGTGGAGGCCGCCGGAGATGTGATAGACGGGCTTGGTCGCGGCGATGACCGCCGGCGCGTCGGCGGCCGGCAGCTTGCGCGGATCGGCCAGCAGCGCCAGGTTCTTCTTGTAGGTATCGAGGCTGGCGATGTTGTCGGGGGCAGAGATCATGACCACGATGTTCTCGCGGCCTTCCTCGGTCTTGCCGATCTCGATGATCTTCACGCGGTCCGGCGCGGCTTCCGCCAGCTTGCGATAATAGGCGATGATCTGCTCGTAGTAGTGCAGCGTATCGGGCGCGCCGATATTCTTGCCGAGCACCTGCTTGGGCGAAGGGATCGTCTGCGAGACCGGCAGGTGATCGACCAGCGGGCTCATGAACTCGGGTTTGGTGGTCCACCGTTTCACGTCGGCGGCGTAGTCCGGGTCCATCTGCTGCGCCATGGCGGTACCGCTCAGCAGCATGGCCATGGCCATGCCGGCAACAATCGTTCTGTTCTTCACACGTGCTCCCCGAAAATGACGATTGCCCGACGCGCCGGCCAGGCATGCTGAAACGCCTCACGCCGCAGGCGCGAGGAAGAGAGGCTGGACAGTCCCTTTGAAAGGCGGCCAACCTTATCGGCGACCGGAATCGACACAACGCCTTTTCTTGCGCCGTGCGCGCGGATTGGCGAAGGATCATGCACGAGCGAAGCATTGTGCAGGCCGAAAATTCCACATTCGATGCGTTCCTCCGCCATCTTCCCCAATTCCGCAACCGGCGTGCGGCGCGATCGCGCTTCATGCAATCCGCGTGCATTCTGCGAATCCGGCCCCTTGCATTCTTATTGACGGCAACCCCCTCCTGTTTCACGCTCCCGGCCATAAGAACCTTTGGGGGCCGCGGCAGCGTGCATTTGCACCGTCGCGGAAAAATTGCGGGGAAACAAGGGAGTAGAATCTCCTCCTCTCATATGGGACTCCTGAAATTGGGCAGACAAGCCTGTCGATCGCATCCGTTGCATCGGCATGGTGATTTGTCATACGGCGGCGCCTTCGCGCGTCACCGCGTGATGAGGGAACAAACAAAAGGGAGGTCAAGTGACAAAGAACATGAACCGGGGTTGCACCTCAATCCGCCTCAAGGCCATGCTGCTGGCGGCGGGAAGCGCGACGCTGCTCGCCACACCGGCTCTGGCGCAGGAAACGCCCCAGGACCGCGGCGGCGATGAAATCGTGGTGACCGCGCTGAAGCGCGAAACCAACCTGCAGGACACGCCGATCGCGATTTCCGCCATCAGCGGCGCAGCGCTTGCCAATTCGGGCGTGCAGAGCATCGCCGATCTGGGCGCGACCACGCCGGGCCTCAACTTCGTCGATGGCGGGCCGTCGCAACGCCGCGTGGTCATCCGCGGCATCCAGGGTCCGGGCGAGCCGATGATCGGCACCTATTACGACGAAACGCCGGTGACCGGATCGATCGGCGCCAGCAACGACGCCGGCGGATCGACGCCCGAACTGCGCCTGTTCGACGTGCAGCGCGTGGAAGTGCTGCGCGGTCCGCAGGGCACGCTCTATGGCTCGGGTTCGATGGGCGGCACGCTGCGCGTGATCTACAACAAGCCGAACCTGGACGCGGTGCAGGCCGGCGTGGACATCAGCGGTTCCAACACGCACCACGGCGGCTGGAACATGGAAGGCAGCGCAATGATCAACGCGCCGATCGTGACCGACAAGGTCGGCCTGCGCGTCGTCGGCTTCTATCGCAACCAGGATGGTTTCATCGACAACACCACGCTGGGCATCAAGAACATCAACAAGCAGGAAAGCTTCGGCGGCCGCGCGCTGCTGCGCCTGAAGCCGACCGAGCGCTGGACGATCGATCTTGCGGCCTACATCAACCGCAGCCGGACCGACACGCCGAGCTGGACGCTGGGCGCCGGCAAGTACATCTCCGATGCCTATACCCGCCAGCCGGTGCGCGACAACGTGGAGCTGTACAGCATCACGTCGAACTATGACCTCGATTTCGCGACGCTGACCGCGACCGGATCGTACATGCACCGCAAGCTGTCGTCGGTCTCCGACGTTTCGCGCTACATCCGCGGGCAGCGCACGCCCGCCCGCTGTTCAGCGCTGGTTGCCGGCGGGGCGGCCTGTTCGCCGACCCAGCTCACGAACTTCTACGCGCTGGTCGATGGCCAGTCGACGTCGGCGCTGTTCCCGCAGCAGGACATGGACACCTGGACCGGCGAAATCCGCCTCAGCTCGAACGGCAAGGGACCGATCAACTGGACCCTGGGCGGCTTCTATTCGAACCGCCACACCAACGTGGCCAATCCGCAGGTCAATGCCGATCCGCTGAACGGCCAGGTGATCTATCCGCTCCAGATCGCCACGGTGCGCTTCATCGATGACAGGCTGGAACAGATCGCGGGCTTCGGCGAAGTGTCGTGGGATATCACCGATCGCCTCAACCTGACCGGTGGCGCGCGCTATTTCCACTACAACAAGAACATCGTGGGCCAGACGACCGTTCCCTCGATCCTGGTCGGCGCGCGCCTCACGCCGCCCACCGCCGTCACGTCGGGCGAAAGCGGCTGGGTGGTCAAGGCCAACGCATCGTACAAGATCACGCAGGACGTGATGCTCTATGCCGAAGCGGCGCAGGGCTTCCGCCCGGGCGGCGCCAACCAGGTGCTGGGCCTCGACGCCGCGCTGACCGCGTACAATTCGGACAGCCTGTGGAACTACGAAGTGGGCCTCAAGACGGCGTGGTTCGACCGCAAGGTGACGCTCAACGTCGATGCGTTCCAGATCGACTGGAGCGACATGCAGATCACGCTGCGCACGCCCAACGGCGCCTTCTCCTACATCGGCAACGCCGGCAAGGCGAAGGTCAAGGGGATCGAGGCGGAAACCGGCATCCACCCGCTGCCAGGCCTGTCGATTCTGGGCAACTTCTCCTACATCGACGCCAAGCTGACCGAGAACCAGAACACCGGCGTGACCGCCACGTCGGGCCTGAAGGGCGATCGCATACCCTACGTGCCCAAGATCATGGGTGGCGGTTCGGCGCAGTACAGCTGGCCGCTCACCGAGTCTCTCTCGGGCTTCCTGCGGGCGGACTTCAACTATGTCGGCAGCTCGTGGTCGGATTTCCGTCCGAACTACGTCTATGCCCGCAAGGTTGACGATTACGCGCTGGTCAACGCCCGCATCGGCATCGAGGAGCCCGACAACAAGTGGGGCGTGTACCTCTTCGTCACCAACCTGTTCGACGCGACCGCGATCACGCGTTCCACGTCGAGCGCCATCGCCGTCGGCCGCACGCTGGTAACCAGCGCCACGCCGCGCACGGTCGGCGTCAATTTCCGTACCAACTTCTGATCCCATCGGGGCGGCCTTCAGCCGGGAGAAGGCCGCCCCGATTCCATTCCCATTTCAAGAGAGCGCCCATGTTCACCATCACCAGGAACCGTCTGGCCGCCACGGCCGCAACCACCGTTTTCGCCCTGTTCACCACCCCGGCCCTGGCGAAGGATCTGGTGGTTCACGCCGGGCATCTGATCGACGGGGTCGGCGCGAAGCCGCGCGACAACGTCTCGATCCTGATTCACGATGATCGCATCACCGGCGTCCAGGACGGGTTCGTCACGCCCGCCGGCGCGGAAGTCATCGATCTTTCGACGGCCACGGTTCTGCCGGGCCTGATCGACATGCACGATCACATCACCTCGGCCTATACCGGCAAGAACCCGATCGCCGAGCGCGTGACGCATTCGGACATCGATACCGCCTTCGATTCCGTGGGCTTCGCGCGCAAGACGCTGGAAGCCGGCTTCACCTCCGTGCGCGATGTCGGCGGGGAAACCGGCGTTGTCGTCGCGCTGAAGCGCGCCATCGCCGGCGGCAAGATCGCGGGGCCGCGGCTGTGGGTTTCGGGCTATCCGCTCGGCCCCACCGGCGGCCATGGCGATCCGCAGAACGGCATGAGCACGGAACTCGATTTCCATAGCGAAGGCCGCGTCATCGATGGCCCGGACGAAGCCGCCAAGGTCGTCCGGCGGATGCACCGCGATGGCGTGGACCTGATCAAGATCATGCCCAGCGGCGGCGTGCTGAGCATTGGCGACGATCCGAACAACACACTGATGACCGACGCGGAGATCAGCGCGGTCGTCAACACCGCGCACAGCCTTGGCATGCGCGTGGCCGCGCACGCCCATGGACGCGACGCCATCATCCGCGCTTCGGCGCTGGGCGTGGATTCGATCGAGCACGGCTCGTTCGGCGATGCCGAAGCCTACAAGGTGATGAAGGCGCACGGCACTTATCTGGTACCCACGCTGCTCGTCGCCGACACGGTGGTCAAGGTCGCCAAGGCCCACCCGGAATCGCTGAACCCGTCGTCGGCAAAGAAGGCGCTGGAAGTCGGCCCGATCACGATCGCCAACCTCGGCAACGCCTACAAGGCCGGCGTGAAGATCGCCTTCGGCACCGATCAGGGCATGGCGCCCCATGGCACCAACGCGCAGGAATTCGCGCTGATGGTCCGCGCCGGCATGACGCCGATGGACGCGATCCGCGCGGCGACCGTCAACGCCGCCGATCTGCTCAACGCCAGCGCGGATGTCGGATCGGTCCAGGCCAATCGTTACGCCGACCTGATCGCCGTGGCGGGCGATCCGCTGGCGGACGTCACCCAGCTTGAACGCGTGCGCTTCGTGATGAAGGGTGGCGCGGTCGTGAAGGGTTGGACGGACGCCACGGCAAAGTAAGTATGTTCGGATCGGACCGGGGGCTATCGGCTTCCCGGTCCGGTGGTTACCCTTGCGCGCGGCGCATGCGCCTCACCGCCGCGTCGAACACCATGCGCGCCGCACCATTCGCACCGCCGGTGATGCGGCGCGCATCGGCCGCGCACTTGTCGCGAATGATCCCCGTCAGCGAAATCTGCTCGCCCTGCATCGATTGCGCGAGCAACTGGATCTGCGCGGCCCGCTCCACCGTCCACATCAGCATGAACGTCGACGCGATATCCGGCCCGCAGACCGCGACACCGTGGTTGCGCAGCGCCAGCACATCGTGCTCGCCCAGCGATTCCAGCATCCGCCCCTTCTCTTCCGGATAGAGCGTGATGCCCTCGAAATCGTGGTAGCCGATGCGGCCGGTCAGTTGCGCGCCGTAGAAGTTGTCGTGGCTGAACCCCTGCGCCTTGTTGACCACGGCGGAAACCGCCAGCGTATGCGCGTGGGCCACGCAATTCACGTCCGGCCGGTGGGCGTGGATCACGCCGTGCAGCGCGAAACCCGCCGGATTGGCCTTGTAGCCGTTGTCTTCCAGCAGGTTGCCGTCGGTATCGACCTTGACGAGACTTTCCGGCGTGATCTCTTCGTAGGCGAGGCCGAAGGGATTGACGAGATAGCCGTGAATCGCGCCCGGTACGCGCAGCGAGATATGGTTGAAGATGATCTCGTCCCAGCCGAACCAGGCGACGAGATGATAGAAATCGGTGAGTTCGCGGCGCAGCGCCGCCTCGTCCGTCAGAACGGCCTTGGTCATGCTTGCTTCTCCGGAAAGCGGGTGCCGGCACGGAAACGCGCCATGTCGACGATCGCCCGGCTGACGGGCAGGTCCATGCCGATCTCGTCCGCCATCTCGAACACGGCATCGGCGATCGACGACAGCTCCAGCGGCCGGCCTTTCAGGTAATCCTCCAGCATCGACGTCCGGAACGCCCCGGCCAGCCGTCCACGCCCCAGCATCTCGTCGCGCGTCATCGGCGGGCAGGCGTTGTAGCGCGCGGCGACGCGCCAGGTTTCGTCGAGGATGTTCGACACGATCGGGACCAGCCGCGCATCGGAGCACAGATCGCCGAGTCCCGCCTCCGCCACCACCGACAGCGGGTTCGTCGCCAGGTTGAGCGCGGCCTTGGCCCAGACCGCATCGACGATGCGGTCGCTGACCGTCACGTCGATGCCGCACGCCGCCAGCACCCGCGCGAGGGCCGCAACCTTGTCCCGGCTGTCGCTGCCGATCGCGCCGATCACCAGGCTTTGTCGCTGGGTGACGGTGACGTGGGCGGGCGCCTGCATCATCGCCGTCGTATAGACCACGCTGCCCACGATCTGCGCCGGCGCGAACCGCCGCGTCAGCGTGCCGTCGGGATCGACCGCGCGCAGCGGCTCTGCCCTATCCGCCCGCCCGAGCCGGAACCACCACGGAATTCCGTTGACCAGCGGCACGACCAGCGTGTCCCTGCCGATCGCGGCGGGCAACGTTGCGGCCACGCCGGGCAAGGCCGCCGCCTTCACCGCCAGCACCAGAACATCGGCCGGGGTATCGGGAACCCGATCGCTGACCGCCGGATGACCGGTAATCGTCTCGCCCGCCTCCTCGCAGGTCACGCCATCCCGTTCGATCAGCGCGGCCCTTGCCGCATCGCGCACGACCAGCGTCACGTCCTGCCCGCCATGGGCGAGCCGTGCCGCGATCGCGCTGCCGATCGCCCCCGCGCCGACCACCACGAACGTCATGCCAGCACCGCGCGCAGGGCAGCCACGAATGCTCCCACCTGCTCTTCGCGCAGACCTGCGATGTTGATGCGCCCGGACGGCACGACATAAACGCCGTGATCGTCGCGCAACCGCGCGATATCAGCGGGGGCAAGCGCCAACGACGAGAAAAAGCCATGCTGCGCCGCCAGCCGGCCCAGATCGATGGGGCCGATCCGTCCTTCCCGCGCAAGCAAGGCGCGCAATCCCTGCACGCGTCCGCGCATGGCATCCAGTTCGGCGCGCCAGATCGCGGTCAGTTCGTCCGAATGCAGGATCGTGCGCACCACTGCCGCGCCGTGGTCCGGCGGCATCGAATAGGTGGCGCGGGCCAGCGCGGTAAGGTTGGACGCCGCCAGCTCGACTCCCTGCCGCCGGCCAACCACGAAAAGCGCGCCCACGCGTTCGCGATAGAGCGCGAAATTCTTGGAGCAGGAATAGGCAACGAGCGCGTTTGGCACCTCCTCCAGCAGGATGCGCAATCCCGCCCGGTCTGCCTCGAGGCCCTGCCCCAGCCCATGGTAAGCGGAGTCCACCAGTGGCAGGAGATTGCGGCGCGCCAGTGCCCTGCCGATCGACCGCCATTGCGCTGCGCTGGCGTCCACCCCGGTCGGGTTGTGGCAGCAGCCGTGCAGCACGAAGACATCGCCTTCCCGCGCCGCTTCTAATGCTTCCCCGAACGCGGCTTCATCGATCTGTTGCGAGAGCGGATCAAGGTAGCTGAAGGTGCGGACAGCCAGACCGGCGGCGGCGAACAGGGCGCCATGGTTGGTCCAGCTTGGCGCGCCGAACCACACGGTGCGGTCCGGCTTCTCCCGCGCGAGCAGATCGGCGGCGAGCCGCAGCGCGCCGGTTCCGCCGACGGTCTGGATCGCGGTGACGGCATGGTCCGCCCGCGCATCGCCCAGCGCCAGCGGCTCCACTCCCTCCAGAAACGCGCGATCGCCTTCGACGCCAAGGTAACTCTTGGTCGGTTGGTCGAGCAGCAGCCGGCGTTCGGCTTCCTTGACCGCCCGCATGACCGGGGTCTGCCCGCATTCGTCCCGATAGACGCCGATCCCCAGATCGAGCTTCCGGTCCCGGACGTCGGCGGAAAAGGCGGCGCCCATGGCCAGAATCGGATCGTCGGCCTGTCGCGCCAGGGTCATGAAGTGCATGTTCGGGTCCCGTGATGAACGGGCTTCACCCTAGCGGGGGGGCGCGGCAATCGGCTTGCGTAATGGGGGTCGGATGCGCGCCGGATGCAACCGGGTTGCACCTTCACGCCATTTGGAGAAGGCGGCTTGCGTCAGACCTCTGCGCCGCACTCGAAGCACCCTGCCGTGTACGATGATCCCGCAAGCGCCCTTGCGGCCTCGGCCATGAAGTCAGATATCTTTGAGATCGCTCACGAATTCGTAGCGGTCACCGCGATAGACCGATCGCGTGAATTCCACGATGCGGCCACTGGGCACCCAGGTCTTGCGTTCGATCCGCAGAACTTCCGAATTCTGCCGCACGCACAGAATGCCTGCTTCCGTCGGCGTCGCCAGCGATGCGCGCACGCGTTGCGTGCCCGCCGTCGGCCGGAAGCCATAACGGTCGAGCGCCTGATAGAGGGAATCGCCGAGCGCTTCGAGATCGGGAATGAACTCCGCCGGGACCACGGCATGTTCGATCGCCAGCGGTTCTCCTCCCGCCAGACGGACGCGCCCCAGCCGGGCGACGCGGGCGTTCGCGGCGATTTCGAGAGCGGCAGCCTCTTCCTCGGTCGGCTGGGCATAGCCCTTGTTGATCCAGACAACGCCGGGATTTTCGCCGCGCGAGCGGGTTTCGTCACTGAAACTGCTAAGCTTGCCGCCGGGCGTTTCGATGCGGCGGGCGACGAACGTGCCGGAGCCCTGCTTGCGGACCAGCACGCCTTCGTCGATCAACTGTTCGATCCCCTTGCGCACGGTGACGCGCGAGAGACCGGCCATTTCGCTGAGATCGCGCTCCGATGGAAGCGCGCTGCCCGGATCGATGGCCCCGCTGCTGATGTGTTCGCGCAGGCTGCGCGCCAGTTGCAGGTAGAGCGGTGTTCCCTCCCCGCTGCGTGTCCAGGCAATGTCTTGCATCGTTTGCTCAATCTCGCCTTTCCAGCGCCCCCATGACCTTGCGCAGGTCACCCCCGTTGGCGTCGAGAAGGGCCTGCCCTTCCCGTACCGGAACGCCCAGCGCCACGATCACGCCAAGCCGGATCTCGTTCCCGGCGGTCTCAAGCGCCTGCGCGGCGGTTTCGGCGTCCACCCCGGCGATATCCTGAACCATGCCGCGCCCCCGTTGCAAGAGCTTCGCGTTGGATATGCGCATCGCCACCATGCGCCCTTCATAGACCAGTCCGCGCCGGATCATGATCGCGGTGGAAAGAAGGTTGAGCACCGCCTTCTGCGCCGTACCGGCCTTCATCCGGGTGGACCCGGCGACGACCTCGCTGCCGGTCACCACCACGATCGCATGTTCGGCCTTTTCGGCAAGAACCGAGCCGGCATTGTTGGCCACGCCGATGGTCAGCGCGCCCAGCCGACGGGCCTGCTCGATCGCCGCGACGGTGTAGGGCGTGCGCCCGCTGGCGGCGACGCCGATCACGACGTCCGCCGGCCCGATCCCCGCCTCGGCAATTTCGGCGCAGCCTGCCTTCGCATCGTCTTCCGCGCCTTCATAGGCTTCGGTCAGCGCGCCGAGACCCCCGGCCATCAGGAACACCATCCGCTCCATCGGCCAGCCGAAGGTGGGGTGCAGTTCCGTGCCATCCTGCACGGCAAGCCGCCCCGACGTTCCCGCGCCGACGAACACCAGCCGCCCCGTCGCGCCGAGGCGCTCAGCCGCCGCTTCCGCCGCGCGAGCGATGGCGCGGGTCTGCGTCTGGATGGCCGCGATCGCCGCCATCTGGCCTTCGAGCATGGCCTCCACCGCCAGGTCCGTCGGCCAGAGATCGAGATCACGGTAGCGCGGATCGAGAGCTTCGGTATTCATGACATCCTTTTCCGCAAGGCGGGGATCAATCTGTTTCGGAAACCGCTGGCCCGCCCGGCCCCGGCACCACGGCACAGACCACGAAGGCCACCAGCGTGCCAATGCAGAGCTGGAAGGGAAACGACAGGCCGAGCAGCGCGGCCGGCAGCCCGATCGCGCGCGCGATCGCGGGTTGCAGCAGCAGCACGGTGAAGAAGCCCACCAGCAGCGATGCGATGACCGATCCGGTCGTTCCCCGCCGCGTGAACAGCGCGGTGAAATAGACGCCGAGCAGGCCCGCGTAAGTGAACACCATGACCTGCAGCGCGAATTCCAGCAGGCCCATGTCCGAATAGCGCTGCCAGTAGAACGAGACGATCGCCATCACGAACATCGCGAAGCCGATCACGCCCATGCCGGCGCGGCCCGCCTGCACGTAATGGTGTTCGGCCACGGCGCCGCGCCTTGCGCGCCAGGGTCGGTAGAAGTCCTGCACCAGCACCGAGGACATCGCGTTGAGCGCGGAATTGGTCGTGGCGACGGCCGCCGCGCAGATGCCCACGGTCACCAGACCGCGCAGTCCGCCGGGAAGCTGGGTCAGGATATAGTGCATGAAAATGCTGATCTTCTCGCCGCCGAACTCGTTGCCGGCAACCGCCGTGGCCCCGCCCATCAGGTCTGGCCGGTCATAGAAGACGTAAAGCAACAGCCCGATGACAATGAACATGCCGACTACCGGAACCGTCGCCAGGACCGAAAGGTAAAGGCTGCGCGCGCCGGTCTTCGCATCCCGGCAGGCGAGCAGGCGCTGGGTGGTATCCTGATCCAGGCCCGAATTGGCGATATAGAGCAGCGTCAGACCCGTCAGGATCGCCAGCATCGAGAACGGGCGCGACGGATCGATCGAGAAATCGAAAAGCCGCAGCTTGTCCACGCCTTCGGGCGTATGCGACAGCCCGTGGATGATGTCCGCCGTCGATGCCGGGATCGACAGGCGCAGGAACACCAGCACCGCGATGGCGGACCCCAGATAGACGACGAACTGGATCAGGTCGTTCCACAGCACCGACTTGAGCCCGCCGACGAAGGTGAACAGCACGCTCGCCACCACCAGCAGCGCGGCCGCGATCATGATGCCCTGCGCCTCGACCGTGCCGGTAATCACCATGGCGAGGGCGATGGCGGCAAGATAGACGCGCGCGCCGCCGGCGAAGACGCGGCCGACCAGGAACATGCCGCCGGCCCAGCGCGTCGCCTTCTCGCTGAAACGCAGGGTCAGGAGTTCATAGGCGGTCGTCGCCTTGATCCGGTAAAAGCGCGGGATCAGCACATGCGCGACGAAAATGGCTCCCAGCAAACCGCCGATATTGCCGCTGAGATAGGTGAGATCGCCGTGATAGCCATAGTCCGGCCCACCCAGGAAGGTCGCGGCGGACTGTGTGGCGGACAGCACCGAAATCGCCGCGAGCCAGGCCGGCACGTTGCCGCCCGCCAGGAAATAATCGTGCGCCGACGCGGTCTTGCGGGGCGTGAAGATCCATCCTCCCCCGACGAGCAGCAGGAGGTAGCCGGCGATCACCAGCCAGTCTGCCATCGAGAAAGGCAGCGTCATTGCGGAATTCTCCCGTCCTTTGCCCGGCATGCCATGGCCGGGGCCTTGGAAAAAGCCGGCGTCCGGTCAGCAGGGACCGACCGGACGCCGCGAAGGGTGGCAGGGTCTCAGAGATGCGCGGTCAGCGAAAGGCCGATCGTGCGCCCCATGATGTCGTAGGTATCGGGGAAGGTGTTGAACACGCCGCCGGTCGAAACACGCGGCGGGTCCTTGTCGAACAGGTTGTAGATACCGGCCGTCAGCGTGATCGCCTTGGTGAATTCATACGATGCCGACAGGTCGAAGGTATCCTGCGCCGCCAGCGTTTCCGTCGACCCGGCGGTGCTCGACCGCACCTTGCCGATGCGCTGCCAGTCGAACTGGATAACGCCCTTGTCGAACATCCAACCAAGGCCAACCGTGTGGCGATAATCGGGCTGGACCAGCGTGGTGCCATCGCTCGAACAGGTCGCGCCGAAGGTGCCCTTGCACTGCACCGCCGCCACCGTGGCGTTGGCCTGGATCAGATAGGACGTGACGATGTTGCCCTGATAGCTGAGGCGCATGCCCTTGCCGGGCAGCCAGTCGGGGCGGACGGTGTAGTTCGCCGCGATGTCGAACCCGCGCTGCAACAGGCGACCGAGGTTCTGGTTGTTGACGTAGGCGTCCTTGAAATAGCCGGTCGTCGGATCGCGGGTCACCAGCCCGCAGAGCGGGTTGCTCGCCGAGGGATTGGTGATGTAGCAGCTGGTGATCGCCGCGATCGGCTGGATCACGCCGACGGCGCCGCGCAGGTCCAGCTCGTACCAGTCAACCGTGACGTTGAGCCCCGGCACGAAAGTGGGCGTCAGCACCGCGCCCAGCGTCTTGGTATAGCCGGTCTCCGGCTTGATGTTGGGATTGCCGCCGTAATAGTAGTTGCCGGTCAGGTAGCTGGCGGACATGGAATCCGCCGAACCCACCGCCGGGGCGCCGAAGCGCGCGCACTGCGCAGCGTTGCCGGTGCCGAGCACGCAGGGATCGCCGCCATAGCGGGGCTTGAGGCGATCGACCGTGACCAGGTTGTTGAACGGCAGCGACGAGGTGCTGGCGGCGAACTCGCCGAAGTTCGGCGCGCGCAGAACCCGCTGGTAGGTGCCGCGCAGACGCAGGTTGGCATCGACTTCCCAGTTGGCTTCCGCCTTCCAGGTGCCATGGTTGCCGAACAGGTTATAGTGCGAATAGCGATAGGCGCCACCGACGTTCAGCTTGCGGATCAGCGGCAGGTCATGCAGCAGCGGCACGAGCACTTCGCCATAAAGCTCCGCCACATCGAACGAACCCTTGTAGGCCGCCTGCACGCCCTGGCGATAGGTATTGCCGCTGAGCAGCGCGCTGTCCTGCGCGATGGTCGCGTTTTCCTTGCGGTATTCCGCGCCGATCGCGAAGCCGATCGGGCCGGCGGGCAGCGAGAACAGTTCCTCCAGCGTGCCGCTCAGCGTGGCGGCGGTGACGAACTGGTCGCGCTTGCGGTTGAAGCCGTTGATCGAGCTGCCCAGCGCGCCAGCCAGGGCGCTCTGGTTCGGCCCGAAGATATTCACGGTGTTCGCGATCGCGCCGAAGTTGTTCACGCCCGCCGCGTTGGCGACGAGGCCATCGCCGGTAATCAGCGAGTTCTCCGTCGAGCGGCTGTACTGCGCATAGATGTTCCACTTGGTCGAGGCCGTCAGCGGGCCACGCAGACCGGTCTGGAACTGCAGCGTGTCGCGTTCCGTATGGTACGTGATGAGGCCGAGTTCGGCCAGCGAGCGCGAGACGTTGACTTGCGCCGCGCCGTTCACGAACGTCAGCTGGTTGCGGATCTGGTCGGTCAGGAACGGGTTGTTCTGGTTGATCGAGACCACGCGGTTGACCGAGGCGGGCGTCGCGCCCGGCGTGCCGGTCTCTTCGGTGCGGGCGTTGGTGTACATCGCGCGGCCGTAGATTTCGACCTGCGGCGTGATCTCGTACTTGAACAGCGCGGCCACGTTGATGCGCTTCAGCGGCGAAACCAGCGGATAGCTGCCGGAAATGTTCGAGGTGGCCGAAGGCGTGGTCGTGAACGCGCCGCTATCGGTGAAGCCGAACTTGCGCCCGCTGGCCACGTCGGTGAAGACGCCGCCGATGCTGGGGATCGTCTGGTTGGGCGTGGTCGCCCAGCTGCGCTGGCTGGCGGTAATCCCGTCCCGCTGGGTGTAGTCCGCCGCGATCACGATGTGGCCGCGATCGCCCAGCCCGGCACCCAGCATCAGCGAGCCGCCATACTGCGCACCGCCATGCGTGGCGAGGCGCGCGGCGGACGTGGCCCGCAGGCCCTCGAAATCGTCGTTGAGGATGAAGTTCACCACGCCGGCCACGGCATCGGCGCCATAGACGGCGGCGGCGCCGCCGGTCAGCACGTCCACCCGCTTGATCAGCGAGGCCGGAATCGCGTTCACGTCCACCGAGTTGCGGAAGCTGAACGGCGCGGCACGGGTGCCGTCGATCAGCACCAGCGAGCGGCTCTGGCCAAAGTTGCGCAGTTCGAGAACCTGCGCGCCGAATGCGTCGCTGCCCTGCGAGCCCTGGCGGACGCCGCCCGAAAGCTGCGGCAGCTTGGTCGAGAAATCCTCGATCGTCAGCGCGGACTGGAGCTTGATCTTCTCCTCGCTGGTCGAAGCGACGGGGCTGCTCGCGGTGAGGCCGGGCACGGCGATGCGCGTGCCGGTAACGACGATCTCCGCCGCTGGCGCTTCGGCGCCGGCATCCGAAGGCGCATCGGCGGACTGCGCGTGCGCAACGCCCGTCCCCTGCACCAGCGCGACGGCGAGAGCGGCCGTGGCCACGGCATGACGGTAGGATTTCACCATGGGATTTCCCTTCATTTTCCTGTTTCCCTGAACCCAGTCGCCGTCGCCGTGCTGACAGTGCGACCCGAAGACTCGACGGCTTGCTCGGCTGGATTGACCTTCAAAATGCATACCTGTGCGAGAATGTAAAGTATCGGTATTTAACTGGTACTATTTTTATCATACCACAGCAGCGGATGCAGCCTGCGGACGCCACAGCGTCCCACCGGTTTGCGGCGCTTTCACGCCGGTCGTGCCGGGATAGGTCAGCGGCAATCCGCGCACGCTGCGCGCCGCCAGGAACGCCATGGCCTCGGCCTCGACGAAATCGCTGCGCAACCCCAGATCGCCGGCCGCCCGGCAATCGCCGAGCCGATCGCGCAACCCCTGCATGAGCACGGGATTGTGGCAACCGCCACCACAGACACTCCAGGCTTTGGGCGGCTCCGGGAGGCTGCGACCGGCCAGCGCGACGGATTCCACCGTAAACGCGGTCAACGTCGCCACCGAGTCTTCCAGCGCCAGATCCGTCAGGCAATCCAGTGAAAAATCGTAGCGATCCAGCGAGCGGGGGCCTTTGCCCCGGAAGTGTTCGTGCGCCAACAGATCGGCCAGAATCCGCGCATCGACCTGCCCCGCGGTGGCCAGCCTGCCCCCGTCGTCGTAACGGCCCGCGCCGCGCTGCTGCACGACCAGATCGATAAGACCATTGGCGGGACCGGTATCGAAGGCGACCAGCTCCCCGTCCGCGCCGATCCAGGTTACGTTAGCCACGCCACCGAGGTTCAGGAACGCCAGCGGCCCCGGCAGTCCCATCCGCGCCGCCAGCGCGGCGTGGTAGGCCGGCACCAGCGGAGCGCCTTCGCCGCCCGCGCGCAAATCGTCCTGCCGCATCTGCGCGACCACGGGCACATCCAGCGCATCGGCCAGCGCCTGCGGATCGCCGACCTGCACCGAAAGCTGGCGGCGCGGCCGGTGCAGCAGCGTCTGCCCATGAAAGCCCACGAGGTCGGGCCTCCGCCCGGCCTGTTCGATCGCCGCACGGCCCGCGCGCAGATAGCCCGCGTCGATCACAGCCCCCGCCTCCGCGAACGAGGACGGCACGCTGCCATGGCCATCCCACGCCAGCGCATCATGCGTCGCCCGCACCACCACGGCGCGCTCGTCATCGGAGAACGGAACCAGCAGGCATGGCCCGTACCCGTCGATCCGTTCGCCATCGGTTTCCACCAGCGCGACGTCGACGCCATCGAGCGACGTCCCGCTCATGTATCCCATCACCAGCATCAGTTCGTGTCCTCCCAGCGGCAGACGACCAGGCTGGCGTCGTCGTGCGGTTTGACGCGCGCGAAGCGACGCAAGGAGCCCGGCGCGCGTTCCAGCGCCCGCAGCGCATCGATCCAGCGCCGCCATTCGTCGGCGCTGCGGATGGCCAGAAAATCGGCCGGACCGGCCACGTCAAACAGTTCGGCAAGGCGCAGGAAACCGTCGCTTGCGATGGCCAAACGCTGGCCGGGCCGCAACGGAAGGCGCGTCTGCCAGACATGGTCCGCCGCCGCCGGCTCGGTGCCGAGCACCCAGTATCCGCCTTCCCGGTTCATCAGCCGGCGATTGGCGACAAGGCCCGGCATCAGCCGCTCCTTGAGCGCATCCGGCGTGATCGCGGAGTCTTCCGCCAGAACCCCGCGCAACGCGGCCAAGGTGCGCCCTTCGATCGCATCCAGCGCTGCGCTGCCCCAGAGCCGCGCCGCGCCGTCCGCATCGGCCGCCGCCACGCGGCAGTCGGCCAGGGTGGTGATCTCCGCCATGCCATCGATCGCCCGCACCATGGCGAACGCCGCGGAGGGCAACTCGTGATGCCCTTCCGGTTCGCGCACGCGCTGGCGCAGCAGGGCTTCGCCACACTGCGCCATGACCGTGCGCAGCACATCGACCGTGGGCATCGCCGGATGCGCGCGCAGAACGTCGGCGAGGAACCGGCTCGCCGTTTGCGCCAGCCATGCCGCGTCACTTGGTTCTTCCAGCAGCGAGGCGCCGATGCCGGTCGCGCCGTCGATCACCCAGGCCGCGTTTCCGCAATGCCCCACAACATCCTCGTTGACCGCGCCCTGGTGATCGGTGGCGGCTATCTCGATCCTGAGCATTCACACGCCTCCCTGAACCCCACGCGGACGACACCGTCCCGCCGCCGCCGCATCGCGACTTCGCCAGATCGGTATCATCATTTTTGGAAATTACAAAACCAATTTAATGCCACTTGAGGTAAATTGGCTTGAATGGTATCTTGCACGCCATGACCTCGACTCCCCACACTATCGAAACGCTCGCGCCGGGCGCAACGCGGATGGCCGCGGAAGCGCTGTCCGCGCCGGCATTGTGCGCGCGGCAGCTCCAGCTTAATACCAATCTGGTCCGCGACGCCGGCCAGCGCCTGCGCGCGCTCGCCCCGCCCTTCGCGGCGACGCTGGCGCGCGGCAGTTCCGATCAGGCCGCCGCCTTCGCCAAGTTCCTGCTGGAAACGAAAGCCGGCATCCCCACGGTCAGCCACGCCCCGTCGACCGGTTCGCTCTATCACGCCACCTCGGCCCATTTCCGCAACGTGCCGCTGATCGCCATCTCGCAATCGGGCCGGAGCCCCGATCTGCTCGCCGCCGCCGGTGACGCGCGCGCGCGGGGTGCGGTGGTCATCGCCGTGGTCAACGATGCCGCCTCCCCCCTCGCCGACCTCGCCGAGATCGTCGTTCCCGTCCACGCCGGCCCCGAAACCAGCGTGGCGGCGACCAAGAGCTTCCTTTGCACGCTAGTCGCGCTCACCCATCTCGTCGCCGAATGGAGCCAGGACGCGGCCCTGCTGGAAGCGCTGCCCCAGACGGGACGCGTGCTCGAACAGGCCGCCGCCGCCGACTGGACCGCCGCCGTCGCGCCGTTGAGGGACGCCAGCGAGATGCTGGTGCTGGGCCGTGGCCCCAGCCTGCCCATCGCCGGGGAAGCCGCGCTCAAGCTGAAGGAAACATCGAACCTCCATGCCGAAGCCTTCAGCAGCGCCGAAGTGGCGCATGGCCCGATGACGCTGGTGGGCGAAGGCGATCCGGTGCTGGTCCTCGCCCCGCTCGATATTGCCCGGACCGGCCTTCGCGCGCGGCTGGAGGATTTCGCGGCGCGGGGCGCGAACGTGATCGCCGCCGGCTTGCCCGAAGACGTGGCGCCCGCGAGCCTCGTCCTGCCGATGGACACGCAGGTCCATCCCGTGCTGGGCGCGATCGCGCAGATCCAGAGCTTCTATGGCCTCGCCAATGCGCTTTCACTGGCGCGGGGGTGCAATCCCGATAGCCCTCCGCATCTCAACAAGGTAACGCGCACGCTATGACGCTGACGGCTCTTACCGGCGCGAACATTGTTCTGGTCGACGCGGTTGCCGAAGGGCAGGCGCTGTTGCTCGATGGCGACCGCATTGCCGGCCTTGCTCCGGCGGATGCCCTGCCGGCCGGCTGCGCCCGCCATGACCTTGGCGGCGGCTGGCTGCTGCCGGGCTTCATCGACGTGCAGGTGAACGGCGGGGGCGACGTGCTCTTCAACGATCATCCCTCGGTCGAGGGCATCCGCGCCATCGCCGCCGCCCATCGGCGCTTCGGCACGACCGGGCTGCTACCGACGCTGATCAGCGACTATGCCGGCGTGGTCGAAACCGCCATCGCGGCGGGCGAGGCAGCGCTGGCCGACCGGGTGCCGGGTGTCCTCGGCATCCATATCGAAGGCCCGCACCTCAACCCCGCGAAGAAGGGCATCCACGACAAGGCGCGCTTCGCGGCGGTCGATGCGGACGTCATCGCGCGGCTGGCGCAGCCCACCCTGGGACGGCGCGTGGTGACGCTGGCCCCCGAACTCGCACCGGCGGGAACCGTGCGGGCGCTGACCGATGCAGGCGTGCTGGTCTGCGCGGGGCACAGCCTTGCGGACTACGGCCAGACCCGCGCCGCGCTGGCGGAAGGGCTGACGGGCTTCACCCATCTGTTCAACGCCATGACACAGTTGCTCAGCCGCGAACCGGGCATGGTCGGCGCGGCCCTGGAAGATCGCGCCAGCCATTTCGGCCTGATCGTGGACGGCCTCCATGTCCATCCCGCCGCGCTGCGCGTGGCGCTGCGCGCGCGCGGGATCGACGGGGCGATGCTGGTGACCGACGCGATGCCCCCGGTCGGCGGCACGCAGGACCGGTTCACGCTGATGGGCCAGGACATCGCGGTGATCGACGGCACCTGCCGGGGGCCGGACGGCACGCTTGCCGGATCGGCGCTGAGCATGGTGCAGGCGCTGTGCAACGCGATGGACCTGCTCGGCTGCGACATCGTGACCGCATCGCGCATGGCGAGCGGCAATCCCGCGCGGTTCCTGCGGCTCGACCACGAAACCGGCTCGATCGCGCCGGGCTTGCGCGCCGATCTCGTCCACCTGGACGAAACGCGCGCGGTCACCGCCACCTGGATCGCCGGCGCGCGCGCGGATCACCCCGCATGATACCCGAACTGGGCCTGATCGAAGGCCGCTTCGGGCGCATCTGGACCGAGGCGGAGCGCGGCCATGTCGTGCAGACGCTCGCCGCGGCGGGCTATGGCTTCTACCATTACGGCCCCAAGGCCGACCGCGCGTTGCGCCGCGCCTGGCGCCAGCGCCACGATCCCGAACAGACCGCGATGCTCCACCGCCTCTCCGCGGACGTGCGCGCGGCGGGCATGCGGTTCGGCATCGCGCTGACGCCGATCGGCTCCACGCACCCGTACGACGACGACGCCCGCGCCGCCCTCGCCCGGCGGGTGGCGGACCTTGATGCCATAGGCATCGACGACCTTGCCATTCTGTTCGACGACCTGCGCGGCGACATGCCGGGCCTTGCCGCGCGGCAGGCGGACGTGGTCAACTTCTGCGCGGGCCTGACCCGGGCGACGCGGGTCTATACCTGCCCCACCTACTATTCGGACGACCCGGTGCTCGATCTGGTGTTCGGCGACCGGCCCGCCGGCTATCTCGGGGAACTGGGGCGACGGCTCGATCCGGCGGTCCTCGTCTACTGGACCGGCGAGGAAGTCTGCTCGCGGGCGATCGACCGCGCCCATCTCGAACGTGTGGCGCGGGAACTGGGGCGGCCGGTCTGCCTGTGGGACAACTATCCCGTCAACGACGGCGCGCGCATGTCGCGCTTTCTCCACTTGCGCGCGTTCACCGGCCGCTCCGCCGCTATCGCTCCGCACGTTTCCGGCCACGCGATCAACCCCGCGATCCAGGCGCACCTCGGCTGCATTCCCGCCCTGACGCTGGCTGCGGTTTACCGGCAGGGTGAAGCCTACGCCTATGGCGCGGCATTCGGCGAGGCCGCGCGGCAGGTGCTGGGCGCAGAGTTCGCGCAGATGCTGCAGCAGGATCTTCCGGCGTTTCAGGACGTTGGCCATGAACGGCTGGGATCGCGCGGCGAACGCCTGCGGGCGCGCTATGCGCCGATCGACCACCCCGCCGCGCGCGAGATCGTTCGCTGGCTGGACGGCGACGATCTGATGACCGACGACGAAGTCCAGACGCAATAGGGCCAGACAACGGCGCCATGACCGGAAAACGCGACACGGAATTGCTGGAGCGGCTGCGCGATGCGGTGGGGCGGCGTCACGTGCTGACCTCGGCGCGCGAAACGGCGCGCTACCGCCAGGGCTATCGCACCGGCAGCGGGCCGGCGCTTGCCGTGGTGCAGCCGGGCAGCCTGGTCGAGCTGTGGAAGGTGGCGCAGGCCTGCGTCGCGGCTGACGTCTCGATCATCATGCAGGCTTCGAACACCGGGCTGACCGGCGGCTCCACGCCCGATGGCGCGGATTATCCCGGCGGCCTCGTCATCATCAGCACCACACGCCTTTCCGCGCTGCATGTCATCCGCAATGGTGCGCAAGTGCTGTGTCTGCCCGGCACCACGCTGCACCGCCTGGAGCAGGCCCTGCGCCCCCACGGGCGCGAGCCGCATTCGGTGATCGGCTCCTCCTGCCTCGGCGCCTCGGTCGTGGGCGGAGTCTGCAACAACTCGGGCGGGTCGCTCGTGCGGCGCGGGCCGGCCTATACCGAGCTGGCGCTGTACGCGCAGGTCCGGCCCGACGGCACGCTGGCGCTGGTCAACCACCTCGGCATCGCGCTGGGGGACGATCCCGAAACGATGCTCGCCCGGCTGGACGCGGGCGCCTTCGCGGAAGCCGACATCGATCCAGCCCTCGACCGCCGGGCGCACGACCATCGCTATGCCGAGCATGTGCGCGATGTCGACAGCGCCAGCCCGGCGCGCTTCAATGCCGATCCGCGCTGCCTTTACGAAAGCGCCGGCAGCGCGGGCAAGCTGATCGTCTTCGCCGTCCGGCTCGACACGTTCGCGCGCGAGGAAGACACCGCCACCTTCTACATCGGCGCGGCTTCGCCCGAACCGCTTACCGAACTGCGCCGGGCGATGCTGCGCGATTTCGCGCAGCCGCCGATCGCCGGGGAATACATGCACCAGACCGCGTTCGACGTGGCCGACCGCTATGGGCGCGACATGTTCTTCGCGATCGAGCGGCTCGGCACGGACCGGCTGCCCGCGCTCTTTGCCGCCAAGGGCCGGTTCGACGCGCTGTTCGGCAATGGCCTGAGCGACAGGGTGATGCAGTGGGCCAGCCGGTTCGTGCCCGATCCCCTGCCCGCACGGATGCGCGCCTTCCGCGATCGCTTCGCGCACCACCTGATCCTCAAGGTCTCGCGCGATCAGGTAGAGGCCACGCGCGGGCTGCTTGCCCGCCTGTTTCCCGGTGATGAGAACGGCGATCATTTCGAATGCACGCCGGCGGAAAGCGCCAAAGCCTTCCTGCACCGCTTCGTCGCCGCCGGCGCGGCCGTCCGCTATCGCGCGGTGCATCGGCGGGAGGTGGAGGACATCGTCGCGCTCGATGTCGCGCTGCCCCGCAATACCCGCGAATGGCGCGAACAACTGCCGCAGAACCTCGCGGAAAAGACCATTCACGCGCTCTATTACGGGCACTTCTTCTGCCAAGTGTTCCATCAGGACTACATCGTGCGCAAGGGCACCGATCCGCTGGCCTTCGAACACGCGCTATGGGCACTGCTCGACGCGCGCGGAGCGCAGTACCCCGCCGAACACAACGTCGGCCATCTCTACGTCGCGCGGCCCGAACTGGAGCGGTTCTACCGCAGCATCGATCCGCGCAACCAGTTGAACCCCGGCATCGGCCACACCACGCGCGGCCGCGACTGGACCGCAACGGCAACCCCTGGAGAACACCGGCCATGACCTATTTCCTCGGCATCGACGCCGGCGGCAGCAATTGCCGCGCGCGCCTGATCGACGCGGCCGGCGCTACCATCGGCGAAGGCCGTTCGGGCACCGCCAATGCGCGCATCGGCATCGACGCGCTCTATGATACCTTGAAGGATACCGCCGACCAGGCGGTGGCGCAGGCCGGCCTTACCCCATCACAGCGGGCGCAGATCCGCGCCGGCATGGGCATTGCCGGCATTACGCGCCCCGGCGTGCGCGAAGCGCTTGGTGAACTGGATTTCGGCTTCGCCTCGGTCGCCTACGCCACCGACGCGCAGATCGCCAACCTTGGCGCGCACGGCGGCGAAGACGGGGCGATCCTGATCATCGGCACCGGCAGCGCCGCCCAGTTGCGCGTTCATGGCGAGGATTTCACCATCGGCGGCTACGGCTTTCCCATTTCCGACGAAGGCAGCGGCGCGGCGCTCGGCCTCTCGGCCATGCGCCACGCTCTGCGCGCGCTCGACGGGCGCACCCGCCGGACGCCGCTGAGCGCCGCCGTGACCGAGCGCTTCAACCACGATACCGCACAGGCGATCGCGTGGATGGATCAGGCGACGCCCCGCGATTACGGTGCCTTCGCCCCGCTGGTGATGGACTATGCTGAAGCGGACGACGCCATCGCCCGCTCGATCGTGGAAGACGCGGCCGCGCATATCGAGCGCTTCATCGAGACGATCTTCGAGCGCGGCGCCACGCGCTGCACGCTGGTGGGCGGACTCGCCCCCCGCATGAAGCCCTGGCTGCGTTCCCGCACCGTCGAACGCCTGAGCGATCCGCTCGGCGATTCGCTCGATGGCGCGCTCCGTCTCGCCGGCTATCGCGGAACGGCCTGACCCCGGCGGACGGCCCGGATACCCGCCGTCAGCGCCCGATCAGGCCCAGTGCGTGACGGATGAACGCGTCGCGGTCCGTGACCCACCGTGCCTGGGGCGGCAGTGCCGGATCGACCAGCGTCCAGCCCTGCGGCGCATAGACCTGCGCCAGCGTTCCCCTGGTGTTGAACGCCATGGATACCATGCGCTGCTGCGCCAGCGTCGTCTGGCTGTTGCCTTCCATCGCGACGCCATCGGGCGCGAGATGCGTTCCTTGCGGGCGCAGCGCGATCGCATAAGGCTCCGTCCGGAAGCTCTGGACCGTGGTGTTGAGAAAAATCGACAGATAGACCTTGTCCAGCGCCTGTCCGACGACAGCGGCTTTCGTGGGCGGCATCCGCCACGCGGGATCGGCCAGCAGGCTCCAGGGGTAATTCTCCGGTGCGCCGTATCGCAGTTCGGTACGCAGATCGACGAGGCCCTCACGCGGTGTCTGCGCCGGCGCGATCCGGTTCAGCCGCAGCCCGTTCGACCACGTGAAACCAAAGGCGCTGACATCCACCAGCGGCATGGCCGAGGGCGTGGAACCGACGGGTCGGTTCGATACCGTCACGTTCTCGTAGATGCGCAGATAGGCCTTGTCCTTGATCTGGTGGCCGCTGGCGAGGTTCTGCCACGCACGCTGGCCCTGCCAGCTCGAACGGACGAAATGCGAAACCAGCGTACCGTTGATATAGGTGCCGTGTTCCTGATCGCTGTTGGTGCCGACGTTGCCGGCGATCTCGCTGTCCTCGACATAGAGCATGGTCTGGCCGCTGGGGACGAAGATCGCGTTCTTGCCGCCGTAGATCTTCGAGCGCCGGATAACGGCCGTGAACAGGCCCGGCCGATGCCCGTCGAAGGCTTCCAGATAGACCGCGCCGATCGGCTGGATCGCGCCGGGGAAATCCAGTTCGACATCGCGCATTTCGAAATGCAGCCGCTGCTGGCCAATGTCGTAAAGGTGAAGGCCGACGGACGCCCACTCGTTCCCCGTCCGGAACGTAACACGGCGCCCGGGGATCGACGAGCGCAGGATATATTGGGTTCCGCGCAGATCACCCGCAACCTGCGGCATCAAGGGCGCGAACGGGTAGATGCACGGTTGCCCCGTGCCATCTAGCGCTTCGTAAACGAGTTCGTAGCCCCCTTCGATGCGCCCGCCGAAATCATCGACGCTCCGTCCGGCATAGACTTCGCGGCCGGCGGCGCGCGAGGCATCGCATTTCACCAGCAGCCGGACGGCGGGGCGGCGCAAGCCGTCCATCCGCATGTAGAACGGATACGCGCGGTCAGCCTGGTCGGGTGGCAACGTGGCTGCCGAGGACGGCGGAGGTGCATCCTGCGCGCCGGCGAGCGTTTCCGGCATGGAAACGTCGGCATAGCGCAGGCTTTGCCCGGCTCCCGCCCCCGCACCGGACAGCAGGGGCAACGCCAGCACCGGCAGGGCCAGAATCGTCAGCAGTTTGACCCTTGCAGGCACGCGCACCGGTTGCTCCCTGTTTCACGCGAAAGGAACACCCTCCTAGACGGAAGGGCGTTAAGGCGAAGTATCGATGCCGCCGGTCATTGCCATGGCTCCCAGGGTCAGGACCCGAACATGCTCCGGATCGGTGGAATCCGTCCGTTCGAATTCAACCCACCTTAACGATTGTGGCCAATAAACTTGCGCCTCCGAAGCAGTGCCAGGCAAGGTGATGGATCGCCATGCCCCGAGAAGCGCTGCATTGCCGCAGGTTGTGGACCGCAGATGAGCTTGGTGGATACGACGGATGGACAGGCGCTGCGCAAGGCGCAGGTCGAAGCCAGCCTGAAACTGGCGCGGACGGCCGTCATCGGCGGCATCGTAAACGCAATCATCGTCGCGACCGTCCTGTGGTCTTCGGTGTCGCACGCGGCCATCGCGTTCTGGACCTTGCTGGTCCTGGGGCAAGGCCTCGTCCGGATTCTGCACGCGCGCCGTCTGGCAAAGAACGATTACGAGGATTTGTCCCCGTCAAGGGATGGCCGCTTCATCGAGCTTCTTGCCAGCCTGAACGGCATTGCCTGGGGCTTTTCCATGGCGATCGGCGGCCTTGACGCCACGCCTGGCGTGTTCACGCTGCTGGCCATGCTCACCGGCGGCATGATGGGAGCCGCGGTCATCAGCTATGGACCGCTTCCACGCGCCGCGTTTGCCTACATGATCCCGCTGACGATCGGCTCGATCGCCGGATGGCTGCTTTCCGGCAATCCCCTGGCGACGACGGGCACGCTGCTGATCCTGTGCTATGCCATCGTCCTGTCCCGCTCGATCAAGGGCACCGAAAAGGTCTTTGCCGAAAAGGTCGCGCGCGAACAGGCGCTCCGGGAAAGCGCGGAAACCGTGCAACTCCTGCTCAAGGACTACGAGGCGCAAAGCGCGGACTGGCTCTGGTCGATCGACCGGGAGGGGATGATCGTAGCCCCGACCGATCGTTTCGTCGAAGCCAGCGGACGCGACCGGGAAGCGCTTGAGGGGCATGCCCTGCTTTCGCTGTTCGAAGCCGGCCACGAGTACGAGCGTCTCGCCGAAATGCTGCGGAAACGGCGGGCGTTCCGCGACCTGACCGTGCAGATCGCCGTGGGCGGAGAACCGTGCTGGTGGCGGCTTTCCGCCCAGCCACGCGCCGGCGGCCGCATGCAGGGCGTCGCGTCCGACGTGACGGCGGAAATGCGCGCGGAAGCACGGGTCAGCTACATGGCGCACTATTGCGGCCTGACCGACCTCGCCAACCGCTTCCTCTTCAACGAGACGTTGAGCCGCGCGGTCAAGCGGCTGCACGAAGAGGAGCGGACGGCCGTCCTGTGCCTCGATCTCGACCAGTTCAAATCGGTGAACGATACGCTGGGGCATCCCATCGGCGATCGCCTGCTCTGCGAAGTCGCGCGCCGCGTCGAGGCCTGCGTGCAGGAAAAAGCCATGGTGGCCCGCCTTGGAGGCGACGAATTCGCCGTTCTGATCGAGCGGGTGAAATCGTCCGACGAGGTGGAAGCCTGCGCTGCCCGGATCATCGATGCGGTCGACCAGCCGTTCATCCTCGACGGGATGCAGGTGATGACGTCGACCAGCATCGGCATTGCCTTCGCCACCGTGGCGGACAGCGACCCCACCGAAGTCATGAAGCGCGCCGACCTGGCGCTGTACAGCGCGAAGACCAACGGGCGGAACCGCTTCGCCCATTTCCAGGTCGGCATGGACGAAGCCGCGCGCGAACGGCGCGATCTGGAAATGGACCTGCGCGCGGCGCTGGTGCGCAACGAGTTCACGCTCCACTACCAGCCGCTCGTCAACATCTCGTCGGGCGACGTGGTGGGTTACGAGGCCCTGATCCGCTGGCAGCATCCCACGCGCGGACTGATCATGCCCAACGCCTTCATCCCACTGGCCGAGGAAACCGGACTGATCGTGCAGGTGGGCGAATGGGTGATCCGCCAGGCGACGGCGCAACTCGCGCTATGGCCCGCCGACCTGCGCATCTCGGTCAATCTTTCGCCCGCGCAGATGCGTAGCGCGAACCTGATCCCCACCGTGGTCAACGCGCTGGCTAGCGCGGGGATCGACGCCGGCCGGCTGGAGCTTGAAATCACCGAAACCGTGCTGATGCAGGACAGCGAAGCCAACGTATCGACCCTGTACAAGCTGCGCGAGATCGGCGTGCGCATCGCGCTCGACGATTTCGGAACGGGCTATTCCTCGCTCAACTATCTGCGCAGCTTTCCCTTCGACAAGATCAAGATCGACCGGTGCTTCGTGGAATCGCTCGATCACAACGCCGAATCGCGCGCCATTATTCAGGCCATCACCGGGCTGGCGGGCAGCCTTGGCATGGACACCACGGCGGAAGGCGTGGAGACCGACGCGCAGCTTCAGGCGCTGCGCGACAAGGGATGCACCGAGATCCAGGGCTTCCTCATCTCCCAGGCGATCGATCCCGACGGCATCGGGGAGGGAACGCGCCCTGCTTCGCCAAAGGGAGAAATCGACAGTCTTCCCGTCGAAGCGAAAGACGAGGACGCGGAAAACCGCAACCGCGCAGCCTGATAGGCCCTATCCGTTCGTCCGGCGCGGCACGCCGTAGCCCAGCCCTTCCAGCCGGGCCATCGCGGGGCCTCGAAACAGTGCGGGATTGGCCAGATAATCGTCGATCATCCCGATCGTGTCGAACCCCCAGAAAAGTTCCGCGCCCACTTCCACCGTCGGCACGCCGAAAACGCCCCGCGCGATGGCAGCCTCGGTATTGGCGCGCAGACGGTCCTTTACCGTGGGCGCGGCGAGTACCGCCGCCACGCGGTCCAGCCCCAGCGCCCGGCCGAACGCTTCCAGATTGGCCGGATCGCCAAGGTCCAGGCCATCGCGGAACACCGCATCGAACAGGGCGTCCACCGCATCCACCCGCGCATCGAGCGCGACCAGCAGGCGCAGCGCCTCGATCGAGCGGAACGGGTGAACATCGGGGAAGCGGAACGGAATGCCGTGCCGATCGGCAAGCCACTGGCACATGCGGTAGATCTGGATGCGCTTGGGCGGCACTTCGGCTGGCCCCAGTTGCCCCCAGTGCTGGAGCAGGCCGCCCAACAGGACGGGTTCGGGCCGCAACGCCAGGGTGGCGTTCCGCCGCAACTGCTTCCACATCAGGTACGCGAACGGCGACACCAGATCGAAATAGAACGTGGCGGGCGTGGTCGCGGGTGGGAACGCGGACATGGCCGGATGCCTCCTTCCGGGCGATCATGTCGCCTCGCGAGCCATCCGGCAATGTCGGTGGGCAGAAAACCGCTGCGACCTATCCGTGCGCCCGCTCGCCATAGAGCCGGGCCGCGCGCATCAGGCAGGCGGCGGTGAGGACGGGCGTGACCGCGATGATCAGCATCGAATGCCGGATCGCCATGTCGCCATAGCGCGGCGTCAGCAGATCGGTGACGAAGCCGACAGCGCTTGGCCCCACCACATTGCCGATGAAGCTGGCGCCGAACAGCAGCAGCGCGATGGCGAGCGCGCGCTGGCGCTCGGGCACGATGTTGACCGTGGCGGCATAGACCGGCCCCTGGTGGATCAGGGTGACGAAGCTGGTCAGCGCGAAGGCGGCGAACCAGACGGCGCGATCCGAACCGAGCAGGAACACCGCTTCGGCCGGCCCCGCCAGCAGGCAGGCCAGCGCGGGCACGGCCAGCCGCCAGCGGATGCGGCTGGCGGGCAGCCGGTCGATCAGCAGCCCGCCGCACAGCACGCCCGCCGCGCCGATGAAGCCGCGCGTCGGCCCGATCGTGCCGGCAATCTCGGCCAGGCCCATGTGATGCACGCGCGAAAAGAACGTCGGCGTCCAAGCCCCGGCGGCCCAGACGTTAGCCCCCATCAGGGTAACGCCCGCGAAAATCCAGGCGTAGCACTTGTCGGCAAACAGCGTCCGGATGTCGGCGAATATCTGCGTGGCCGACAACCGCTCGCGTTCGCGCGGCGGCGCCTTGCGCGCGGGCTCGCGCACGGTCAGCAGAAGCAGTAGCGCCACGATCATGCCGGGCACGCCCATCGCCACGAACATCGCGCGCCAGCCGTGGTTCTGCGCGATCCAGCCGGCGATCGGAAAGAACACGATGAAGGCGATCGAGTTGGCCGTACCGAAGATCGCCAGCGCCAGCGGCCGCCGGCGCGGGTGGAACAGGTCGGCGATGATCGAATTCGACGGCGGCAGCCCGCAGGCTTCGCCCGCGCCCATCAGGAAGCGCGCGATGGCCAGTTGCCAGATGCTGGTGACGAAGCCGGTCAGCACCGTCATCAGGCTCCAGAAGCCCAGCCCGATGGCGATGATATTGCGGCGGTTGAACCGGTCCGCCAGCCAGGCGATCGGCAGGCCCAGCAGCGAATAGAGGAAAATGAACGCGAGGCCGGTGGCGAGGCCCAGCGCGGTGTCGGACACGCCGAACTCGCGCTTGATCATCGGCAGCACCAGCCCCAGCAACGCCCGGTCGAGGTAGTTGAACACGGAAATGAGCGTCAGGATGAACAGCGGCCAGGTGGCCGACCACGGCCACGTCGCGTTCTCTTCGCCGGTTTCCTGGCCGGGTTCCTTGCCGGATTCCTCGATCGCGCTCATTCTACCCTCATCCCTTCGCGCCGGGTGCGTTCATGATCGTCGTCGATGGCCACCGACCGCTCGGCAAAGCGGATGTCGGCCGGGTGGCACAGGTCCGACCGCAGCCACAGGCGCAGCAACAGCCTGCGCTGCTCCGGATCGTCCTCGAACGCGGTGCGTCCGTGCAGCCACGACCAGTTGTGCCACAGCACCACGTCGCCGGGCGAGAGCCGGAATTGCGCGGTCATCGCCAGTTCCAGCGCCAGCGCGCGCAGATCGGTGACGGCATCGGCAAACGCAGGCGGAAGCGCTTCCCCGCGCGCTTGCGCGGCGGCCTGCAGGAAATAGGGGTTGAAGCAGCACTGCACCCCGTCGCCATCGCCCGCGAAAACCGGAACCTCGCTGGCGCTGACCGGCGCGCGTGAGCGGAGCACCGGATTGGTGCCGAAAAAATACCCCTCGCGCAGCGCCGGCAGATGATGCGGCATTCGCTGCCGAACCGCGTCGTGCAGGTCCGCCGCGCGTACCAGAAACGAATCTCCGCCCCGCGCCGCCTCGCGCACCGTGCCCAGCGCCAGAATATCGTGCAGATCGGTATGCGGCGCCAGTTCGAGATCGGAATGCGTGCCGCGCGCCTGCGCATCGCCCGGCCGCCGCTCCACCCGCGCAACGCGTTCTCCTTGCGGAGACTGGATCGATGGCGTGCCCAGCCAGCGGCCCATCATCAGCAGGCGCTCGGCGAAGCCATCTTCCCCCACAACCGAGGGATCGCCGGTTTCGACCACAATCGCCCGCGCGCCCTGCGTAAACGCCGCGCGCAGATCGACCCGCAGGGCCGCCAGCGCCGCTTCCTCACCGGCGGCAAACGCATGGCGTTCCCCGGCCGACAGGCCGCGACGCGGTACCACTGCGGTCACAGGCGCGAAGCTCTCGTTTCGGTATGCGTGATGAACTCGATCAGCGCGGGCTGGCCGGCCTCGATCGCGGCAATACCGCGCCGGATCGCCGGGGCGATCTGGTCGGGCGTGGTCACCCGCTCGCCATAGCCGCCCAGCGCGCGGGCGAAGGCGGCATAATCGCCCGATATGTCGGTGCTGCGATAGCGCTCGGTGGCGATCGGCATGACCGGCAGTTCGATGGCCATGGCGCTGTTGTTGAGCAGGATCGAAAGGATCGGCAACCGTTCGCGCGCCGCCGTTTCGAAATCCATGCCGGTAAAGCCGATGGCGGCATCGCCCCAGACGTTGATGCACAGCTTGTCGGGACAGGCAAGCTTGGCGCCCATCGCCAGGCCAAGGCCATAACCGAGCTGCGTCGACTTGCCCCAGCCCAGGTAGGACAGCGGCGTCACAGACTTCCAGAACGGCGTCAGTTGGTCGCGCGGCGAGCCGGCATCGTGGGTGATGATCGTATTGGCCACGTCCACCGTGCGCTGCAGTTCCCACAGCACGCGATAGGGGCTGAGCGGCGTGTCGTCGCTTTCGAGCAGGGGCAGCCATTCCGCCAGCCAGCGGGTTTCCACCTCGCGGATTTCGGCAATGGTGGCCGAGGGATTGCGCGGGGCGTCCAGCCGGGCGCGGCAGGCGGCTATCAGCATGGCCAGCGTCAGCTGCGCGTCGCCCACCAGCGCCGCTTCGCAGCGCACACTCTTGTTGATGTCGGCAGGATCGAGCGTGGCATGGATGATCGGCACATGATCGGGCATGGCCACGCCGAACGCGGTCTCCGACAGGCTGCACCCGATGCCGAGGATCAGGTCGGCCCGGTCGAGGAAATGGCGAAGCTGGCCGGGGATGGCCGCGCCGCCCGACCCCAGCGCCAGCGGATGCGTTTCGTCGAACGCGCTCTTGCCTTCCAGACTGGTGGACACGGGCGCGCCGAGCAGCTCCGCCAGTTCGCGCAGTTCGGCATAGGCCTCGGCCCAATGGACACCCTGCCCCGCGTGGATCACCAGCCGCCGCGCGGCGACGAGCCGGTCCGCCACCGCCTCGACCGCTGCCGGATCGGGGCCGAAACGGGTGCTGATCACCGGGCGGTAGTCCAGTTCCCCCGGAATCTCCTCGGCCAGCACGTCCCATGGCATTTCGACGAGCGCCGGGCGCAACCGGCCGTTGCGCAAGGCCGAGAAGGCGCGGCGCAGCACCGCCGGCGTATCCTCCGCGCGCAGGATCGGCTCCGCCGTCTTGGTCACGTCGCGCATCGAGATCGAGGCGTTGAAGTTGTCCGGCACGTGGGCGATGCGCCGGGCATAGCCCTGCGGCAGCACCAGCACCGGCACGCTTTCCGAATAGGCCTGCGCCACGCCCCCATAGGCGTTCTCGGTGCCCGGCCCGTGCTGCATCGCGAACACGCCCATGCGGCGACCGCGCGTCAGCCGTGACAGCGCATCGGCCATGTGTACGCCGGTCCGCTCCTGCCGGACGATGACCGGACGGATGCCGATCGCCGCCGCCGTTTCCAGCACCGCGTTGCGCGGATAGCCGAAAATGACGTCAACGCCCTCGCGCCTGAGGATTTCCGCGATCGCGGCGCTCACCTTCATGCCGTTTCTCCGTGTCCGCCGCGGTTCAGTTGCCGGTCTGGCGCGCGGCCGGACCGAGCGGGCGTTCGCCCACCACGGTGGTACGGATCAGATGACGCCGCTCGTACTTGAAATCGTGGACCCCGCGATGGAGCGTGAAGCGGTTGTCCCACACGATCAGCGTGTCCTTCTGCCACTTGATGCGGCAATGGTAGTGCAGATGCTGCGCCAGGCTCTGGAGATAGGCCAGCAAGGCCCGGCTTTCGTCCTCGCTCCAGCCGACGAAGCGCTTGAAATAGGCACTCGTGGCGAACAGCGCCTTGCGCCCGGTTTCGGGATGGACGCGCACCGCCGGGTGGATGCTTTCGAGCTGGTCCTCGGTGAAATCGTGGCTTTCGCGCAGGCGCAGCCGCTTGTCGGGCGCGAGCTTCTCGTTCTTCGCCCAGATGTCCTTGCCCGAATAGACGACCTGAAGGCCATCGAGCAGCGTCTTCATCCCGTCGGACAAGTGCTCATAGACGAGATAGGCGTTGGAAAAGGCCGTATCCCCGCCCCACTGCGGCACTTCCAGCGCGCGCATGACGATGCATTTGGGTGGCGTGGGCAGAAACGGGCTGTCGGTGTGGAAGTGCTCGAACGAGGGCACCACGTTTTCGGGCTCGTGCGCTTCGCGGCGCACTTCCTGCATGTCGCGATGGCCGGCATAGGTCGGCGCCTGCGGCAGTTCGGTCAATTCGCCGAAATAGCGCGAGAAGGCCTTGTGCTGTTCCGGCGTCAGATCCTGATCGCGGAAGACGATCACCAGGAACTGCTCGAACGCCTTCATCACCTCGGCCAGCGTTTCCGCGTCAAGCGGCTGGCGCAGGTCCACCCCGGTGATCTCGCAGCCGCAGGCGCCCGAGATCGGTTCGACGCCGATCCTGCGAAATTCGGGCATCGGCAGGCCGGCGACGATGGGGGTTCCGGCGGGAGTTTCGGTGGCCGGAACGGCGGGGTTGGCAACGGGTCGAGACGACACGGTCATTCCTTTCCTGCGATAGTGCGGGTCGCCGGTCTCCGACCGGGCCGGATGTCCGGCGAAGGACGACCCACAGGCCGTCCTTCGCCGCATCAGCCGTTCCTAGAAACGGCGCTTGAGCGTGACGGCCCAGGTGCGCGGTTCACCGGGAACGCCCTGGATCGAGTTGGTCGATCCGCGATTGTCGAAAATGTCGGAATAATAGAGCTTGTTGGTAAGATTGCGGACTTCCACCGCCAGTTCCCAATCCTTCTCCGCCGTCGCGTAGGCCACGCGGGCGTTGACCAGCGTGCGGCTGGGGATCACGCCGAAAATGTCCTTGCCGCCGGTCGCCGCATCGACGTTGTTGGCATTGCGTTCGAACGCATCCTCATGGTTGACGTCGATGCGGGGAATGATTGTGCCGGCCTTGCCCAGATCGAACTCGTATTGTGCGCCAAGGCTCCACTGCCAGGGCGAGATGTAAACGCCCTTGTCCTCCAGACCGATGCCGGCGCTGGCCGCGATCGCGCTGATCGAATCGTACTTGAAGTGGAGGTAGGCGAGCGACGCGTCGATCGAGAGGCCCTGCACCGGACGCAGCGCCAGCTCGGCCTCGAAGCCCTTGATCGTCGCCTTGCCGGCGTTGAGCGGCAGCGCGCACGGCGCGGCCGGGATGCCCACCGCCACCGGGCAGTTCGAGACCGTCACCAGGATGTCGTTGTACTTGTTGATAAACGCCGATGCGTTGAGGCGCACGCGATGGTCGAGGAATTCGCTCTTGAGGCCGATTTCATAGGCCTTCAGCGTTTCCGGATTGTGCGGCAGGGCCTGGGCCGGGAAGAAAGGCCGGGGGTTGATACCGCCACCCTTGAAGCCGGTCGAGAACTGGGCATAGCCCATGATCGCGTCGGTCAGGTGGTACTGCGCGCCAAGCCGGTAATCGACCCGGCTGCCCGAGAACTCGCGCGACAGCCCGTTGAGCGGCGCCAGCGAAGCCGGAACGGCGCCACCGGTGGACGAGCCGGGAATGCCCTCACGCCCATAGATGAAGGTCTTGCTCTGGTCGGTGTAGCGGATGCCGCCCAAGATGGTCAGCCGCGCCAGCGGCGAAACTTCGGCGTTGGCGAACACGGCCTTGGTCTTGGCCGGAATCGTGTTGTCCTCGATGAAGTTCAGCGTCGGCAGCGTGACGCGCGACCGGTTGCGGCTGGTCCTGTCCAGATAGAACCCGCCGACGGTGAGGTTGACCATGTCGCCAATCTTGGCGGACAGGCGCAGTTCCTGGCTGAACTGGTGGTTATAGACGCGGTTCGCCTGTAGCCCGGTGTTGAACGGCGAACTGTCACCCGACGAATAGTTGCCGTCGAACTTGCGATAGGCGGTGATCGAGGTGAGGTTGAGGTTGTCGGTCAGTTCCGCCGTGATCGTGCCCGAAACGCCCCAGCTGTTGATCAAGCCCTTGAGCGGCGCGGACCACGTGCCCGAACCATCGCGCGGGGTGACCTCGGTATAGTTTTCGTAGCTGACAAAGGGGCTCTTGGTGAACGTATCCTGCGCGTAGTTCCCGTAGGGCGAATACGAGATGTAGGGCGAACCCGATGCCGTGCCGAAGACGTTGCCATTGAGCACATAGGCCGAGGATGGCGGCGTCGCCACGCCGGTCAGCGTTGCGCCGGGGACCGCCTGGCGACCGACGTAGAGCAGCGTTGCGGGGCCGACCTCGCTGTTGTCGCGCGTCACGTCCGCCGCAAGGTCCACCGTCACCCGGCTGGAAGCCTGCCAGCGCAGCGCGAGCCGGCCGGCGACGTATTCCTTGCCGCCCTCGGTGCCCAGCTTGCACTTGTCGGCGGCCACCATGCTGGGCAGCGTGCTGCCGGGATGGGTGCAGGCATAGTCATAGCGGGTGACGTAACCGTCCTTCTTGACGGCAACGCCCGAAAGGCGGGCGAAGAGCTTGTCCGGCACCACCGTGAAATTCGCCGCGCCGCGCAGCTCCATGCGGTTGTAGCTGCCATAGGTCGCCGACAGGTAGCCGTCGTTCGAACCGTCGGGCTTCTTGGAATAGAGCTTGATCGCGCCGCCGATCGAATTCTGGCCGGCGAGCGTTCCCTGCGGACCACGCAGGATTTCGATGCGGTCAAGATCGATGAGGCTCAGCATCGATCCCTGCATCGTCGGCAGATAGACGTCGTCGACATAGATGCCCACGCCCGGTTCGAGCGCGAACGAGGTATCGCGCTGGCCAACGCCGCGAATATAGGCGACGACGGCAGGGCCGAAGTTCGCCGAAGCCGTCCGGAGCGTCACGTTCGGGGCCTTGCCGCCCAGATCGACGAGGTTGGTCTGGCCGCGCTGTTCCAGCATGGCGCCGCTCATCGCCGTGATGGCGATCGGCACGTCCTGCAGCTTCTGGTCGCGGAACTGTGCGGTGACGATGATTTCCTCGGCCGCAGGATCCTTGCCCTTGGCCGTGTTGTCCGGAGCTTCCTGTGCGAATCCCGGCCCTGCCCAGAGCATCGCGCCGGCAAGAGCCATCACCGAACCACCGGCCGCCCGTAACATAGCACCACGCGCCATTCGTCCATCTCCCCTTGTTGCGGCCATCTTTGTCCCGGCCTACGGGAGGTATAGAGCATGTTGATAAATCAACGGTCAAGGGCGTTCCGAATTTCGGAATCACAATTCCATTATACGGAAAAACTAGCTGTACGAGATGGCCGCCAGTTCACTGATCCGGATGGCCGCCGCTCGAACGGCAGCGGCAAGGTCATCCTCCTCATGCAGCCGATAGCGTGCCGAGGGCATGGTCACGCCGATGCAGCCGAGCATTTCCTTCTCGGCCCCGAAGATCGGCGCGGCGATGCCGGCAATGTCGTGACGCGGATCGAAATAGCGCGCCGTTCCTTCCTTCCGGATTCGCGCGAGGTCTGCTTCCAGTTCCGCCCGCGTTGGCCGGGGGCGCCCTGTCAGCGGGCCATCGCCGGCCTCGCGCAGCAGGATTTCCCCTTCCCCCGTCGGCAGGAACGCCAGAATGGCCCGTCCGAGCGAACCCCAGGGCAGGGCAACTTCGCCCCCCTTCTCCACCGCGAACCGCAACAGGTGCGGCGTGGACACCACATCCGCGATGATCCCGCACCGGCCCGGTGGACTGTACGCGCACAGCACCGCCGTCTCCTGCCATTCGGCGACCAGCATTTCCAGAAACGGGCGCGCGCTGCGGGTCAGATCGAACCGGGCGATGAGTTGCGAGGCGGTGCGGTAGAGTTCACGCCCCGGGCGATAGCTCTGCCCGCTTCCCCGCTCCACAAAGCCGCAATCGAGCAGCACCTTGAGCAGGCGATGGACCGTGCTGGGCGGCAGTTCCGCGCGCGCGGCGAGTTCGCCCAGACTGAAACGGTGCGGGCCGGCGGCGACCAAACGGATCAGGTAGGCGACGCGCTCGGCGGCACCACGCGGCGGTTCAGTCATGGCACCCCTTGATGTTGATCCATCGCCCTTGTCTTCCGCTTATGCTGCACGCCGGTCACCCGACAAGGCAAGAGCGCTGCGGACGGTGGTCAAGCAAGAGACGATGCAAACAGTGGCGCGGCGCGCGCTCAGACCAGCGCGTAATAGCGGAACAGCGAGCGGTCGGGATCGGTCCGCCGTTCGCCTCCGCCGACGATGACCGTGCGCGAGAGCCAGTCGTGCGGCCCCTCGGGCACGCGGAAATAGGGCGTTAGCCGGAAGTACGACGGCTGCGGCTCACCCGGCAGCGGACGGACGAGATAGCCCTTGTTCTGGATGTAGATCGTTGTGCCGTCGTCGGCCTGAAGCAGATAATGCGCATTGAGTTCGATGGTGCCGTCGGCGCGCACGGTCGCGTAATCCGCGCCGCTGTGCGGCACCACCGTACCCGACAGGCGCGGGCCGGAAATGGTGCCGCCGATCGCCGGGGTATAGCCCTGGTTGCCCCCGCCCGGCAGCGGGCCGAAAATCACCCGGTCGGCGCCGAACAGGACTTCGATGTCGAACACGTGCTCAAGGCGGCAGTCGGCGGGAGACGGGGTCATCGGGTTTCCTCGGGAATGAAAGGCAACGCCGGGGCGCAAGCGAAGCGGCCATCACCCGGAAGGCGGTGGCGCCCGCTCACAGCACGACGAAGTAGTGGATGCGGTTGGCGCCGGGGATCTTTTCCGCCACGCCGACAAAGACATGCTGCGACAGCCAGGCGTGCGGCCCTTCCGGCGCATCGAACCGGGGCGTCACCCGCATATAGTAGTCGTCGAAGCCCACCGGCTCGTTGCGGCGCATCCGGTCGGCGATCTCGTCACTGCGCGCCCAGCGGAAGCCGCGGTTTTCCAGGTAGATGATCGCGCCGTCATCCGCTTCCAGCAGGTAACGCGCGTCGAAGTCAATCACCCCGTTCGGGCGCGTCAGCGGGAAGTCCCCGCCCGACATCGGCACCACGCGGCCATTGAGGCGAGGCCCTTCGACCACACCCTCCTTGGCATAAATCGCCCCGCGCGAATCCCCTCTTGCGGCGGGAGCGACCCAGCTTGGCCGCGAAAGGGTGATCGAGATCGTGAAGGCGTGCTCAAGACGCGGCAGGAACGGATGCGGGTTCGACATCGCTCGAGCTAGACGCACAATAGTTGATTCGTCAACACAATAGCGATGGCGATGCCGCGCAGCATTTGACGTCCGTCACCCGGATGCCGCTAGCGCCAATCTGGACGGGGACACCATGCTCCACGCGTTTAGGGTCAGGACCCAGCCACTGCTCGGCTTACTGCGCTTGCGCCGCTGATCCGGCTTTCCCGGCCTTGCTCGCCGCCACCATGGCATCCCACGCGCTCCATTCGATCGCACGGCCGGGATATGCGACGTTCGCGAACGGCCAGTCGGCCTTCACCCAGGCGGTCACCCACTGGTAAAGCTCGGCGTCGAAGCCCGCGTCGTATTCGGCCTTGGTCACCCACAGCCTGACCACGGCGTCGTAGCCGGGAACGGTGCTGGGATAGACATAGACACAGCCGCGTTCGCGCGTGCCATCGGGCGTCAGCACGGAATAGGCGAAGGACTTGCGGCCCTGAAACCGGGCCTGCTCGGTTTCCATGTCCTGCACGGCGTCGGCGGCGGAGATCCCCTCGCGGGGCCAGCTGGTGCTGCGCGAAAACGTCTTCTGCAAGTGCTCGATGGAGGCCATGTAGGCGTCGTAGTCGATCTTCGCCAAGGCGGGAGCGAGCGGCACGACCTTGAAACCCGGTCCTTCCACGTGGGTCGGAACGTTGAAGCCGGCCGATACAAAGGGCGGTGCCGGCGCGGCAACGGTCGCGGATGACGGCGCCGTCCCTTCAGCCCATGCGGCAGCCGCCGGCATGGCAAGCATCGTCAACGCCAGACCTGCACCGGCCTTCCACATCATCCTGTTTCCCTTCCGGACCGAACGCGCAACACAAGCTGTCGGCCTTCGCAAGAACCGCAACGACGCGGTGGCTAGGGCGGCGGGCGGTGGCGGGCAATACGCCATTTGCGCGGGTGTTTCGCATTCTCGCCCCGCGCGTGCACCGCAGGGTTGGCGAAGCGAAAAAGGACTGGCATCACCCACCCCAGGCAGCCAGCCGGACGCTTGAACGAACGAGGCAGAAGCAATGACCAATCGCGGTACGATCACACTTGTCGCCCTGCTGTTGACCAGCGCCGGCGCGGGCGCCGCGCTTGCCGGACAGACCTCGCCCGGATCGCTCAGCGCATCGCCGTCTGCCTTGCCGATGACCGCAACGGCGGCGGGCGCCTATCTGGCTCCCGGCACGGGTATTGACAGTGTGGCGCTGGTGCCCCCCGTACCCGCGGCCGGTTCCGCCACGGAAGCGCGGGACCATGCCGCCGCCGACCGCGCGCTGGCCTTGCAGGGCAAGGCGCGTTTCGCGCTCGCGGCGAGCGATGCCGATCTCTGGTCGCCCAAGGCCACCGGCACCTTTTCCTGCACCGCCGGCCTTGCCATCACACCGACGGACACGCCCGCGCTCAACCGGCTGATGCGCCGCGCCATGATCGATTTCGGCATGGCGACGAGCGGCGCCAAGGACAAGTACAAGCGCCCCCGCCCCTTCATGGAGAACGGCAAGCCAACCTGCACGCCTTCGCAGGAAGCCGGCCTGCGCACCAACGGTTCCTATCCCTCCGGCCACAGCGCCATCGGCTATGGCTGGGGGCTGCTGCTGGCGGAGCTGATCCCCGACCGCGCGACGCAACTGGTCGCGCGCGGCCGCACGTTCGGCGAGAGCCGCCGGATTTGCAACGTCCATTGGGAAAGCGATATCGAGGAAGGACGCGTGGTCGCATCCGCCGTCTTCGCCCGGTTGCAGACCGAGCCGGGTTTCCAGGCCGACCTGGCGGCCGCCCGCGCCGAACTGGCCAGCCAGCCGCACAAGGCGCCGGATCGCGACTGCGCCGCCGAAGCGGCGGCGCTGGCGGAGGACATCCCCGGATAAGGAGACCCTTCTCCGCCGCTATCCGGCGAAGACTTCCGCGCGTACCCAGTCCACCGAACCCGCCGGATCGGCGAGCCGGGCATGGCCCAGCACGCCGTTCCAGTATCCTTCTGAGCCGTCCGCCAGGCGCCATTCGTGGAGCCGCCGGGTCAGCAACGGAAGGTCGAATTCCTCGCTGATGCCGATCGCGCCGTGGACGGCATGGGCGGTGCCGGCCAACCGCGCTGCCACCGACGAGGCGGTCGATTTGGCCACCGCAGCGGCCGCCAGCGAAACATCGAGCCCCCGCGCGCAGCCCAGTTGCGCGGCGATGCGGGCGGCGACGGCATCTTCCGCCATGACCGCGAGATTCTGTTGCAGGGCCTGCTGGCGGCCGATGGGCTTGCCGAACTGCACCCTTTCATTGGCATGGCGCGTCGTCATGGTCAGCAGGCGGTGCGCCGCGCCGGCGATCAGGGTGGCCCGAACGACCGCCGCCAGTGCCCGCAGCCCCGCCTCAGGGCGGGCGATCACATGCCCCGCTGGCGCGCCTTCCCAGCCGATCCGCGCGGACAGCGCGTGATGCACGCCTGTCGGCGCCACCGCCAGCGCATCGACCGGGGCAAGCACGAGGCGGTCACCCGTATCGACCAGGACATGCGTGGCCACGAGACCGCACGGCACGATCTGCCCCGGCACGCCCGCCGTGGCGAGCGCGATCGGGCCATCGGGCGAGGCGACGCCAGCCCCGGCCATCAAGGCGCGCGCCACCATGGTTTCGGCCACCGGCAACGGCACGGCATGAGCGCCCACGGCCTCGATCAGCGGCGCGATGGCTGCCAGCGACAGGCCGGCTCCCCCCGCATCCTCGGGCACCAGCGCATCGAGAAAGCCCGATTGCGCCAGTTCGCTCCACATCGCCGAGGCATCGCCGCCGCTTTCCACGGCGCGCACCGCGGCCGGCATGGCAATCGTCGCCAACATCCGGTCGAAGGGTTCGAGCAGTTCGCTTGCATCCATCGGCTCTCTCCCGTCCCCTACCGCAGACCCATGCCGCGCGCGATGATCCCGCGCAGGATCTCGCGCGTGCCGCCGCGCAGCGAAAAGCTGGGCGCGATGTGCGTGACATAGAGCAGCGTGCGGTAGAGCTCGTCGCTCACCGGCTCGTCGGGATGCGCGGCCAGGTCGTCACCGATCGCCACGGGGAGGTCCTGTTCGAACGTCGTACCCCGATCCTTGACGATGCTGGCCTCGACCACCGGGCTCTCCCCCAGCGCAAGGCGCGCGGTGCAGGCGATCGACATGGCGCGCAGCGTGGCAATCTCGGCCATGAAACGGCCGGTCAGCGCATCCGCGTCACGGCGGCCAACCGCCTGCAAATGGCGTGTCCAGGCATCGAGCAGCACCACCGAGGAATAGATGCGTTCCGGCCCGGAACGCTCGAACGCGAGTTCGGCCGTGACCTGCTTCCAGCCTTCGCCTTCGCGGCCAATCAGCGCATCGGCGGGAAGCTCGACATTGTCGAAGAACACTTCGGCGAAATGCGCATCGCCCGTGAGATCGACGATCGGCCGCACCGCAACGCCAGGCGCCTTGAGGTCGATGATCAGCTGCGAAAGCCCCGCGTGCCGGTCTTCCGACGTGCCCGACGTGCGCAGCAGCGCGATCATGTAGTCCGAATGCATCGCATTCGTGGTCCAGATCTTCTGGCCGTTGACGCGCCAGCCCGCGTCCGTGCGCTCGGCGCGGGTTCGCACGCTGGCAAGGTCGGACCCGGAGCCCGGCTCGCTCATGCCGATGCAGAACAGCGCCTCCCCCCGGCAGATGCGCGGGATATAGGACTGGCGCTGCTCTTCGGTACCATAGCCCAGGATCAGCGGCGCGCTCTGCCGGTCGGCGATCCAGTGCGCGGCCACCGGCGCGCCGGCGCTCAGCAATTCCTCCACCACCACGAACCGGGCAAATGGCCCGCGCTCCTGCCCGCCATAAGCCCTGGGCAGCGTCAGCCCCAGGAACCCCGCCTGCCCCAGCGCACGGCTGAACGCGGCATCGAAGCCCTGCCACGATCGCGCCCGCCGATCCGCCGGCAGTCCCGCGACGTGACTGGCGATGAAGGCCCTGATTTGCGGGCGCAAAGCCTCGTCCTCGGGCGGCAGCGCGGCCAGCGTCAGCGTGTCGAACACCGTTAGACATCCTCGATCAGAACCGGCCGCATGATCGTTCATGCGTTCCGCCGGACCGGCTTAACCGATCAGTTAAAGCGACGCAATGCAGGCTCCATCGCGCTTCAACCGACGGCAAGGGCAAGGTGGCAGGCGGGTTACGCCTCCACCTGCAGCCGATAGCCAACGCCGGGTTCATTGCGCAGCAAGGTCGGCCGCGACGGGTCTTGCTCCAGCTTGCGGCGGATCGCGCGCGCCGCCACGCGCAAGTATTCCACATCGTTTTCGTGGCCAGCGCCCCACACCGTGCGCAACAGCTGGGTGTGCGTCACCACGCGTCCGGGCGATTTCGCCAGCTCCGCCACGAAGCCGTATTCCTTGGGCGTCAGGCGCACATCCTCACCGCCCCGGCTCACCCGGCGCGCCGCCAGATCGATCTCCACGTCGCCGTGGCGCAGCACTGGCGCGCCGGTCGCGCTCGCCAGCCGGTGCCGCAGCGCGGCGCGGATGCGGGCGAGCACTTCCTCGCTGTCGAAAGGCTTTGCCACGAAATCGTCCGCGCCAAGGTCCAGTGCCGCCACTTTCTCGTCCGTCGCATCGCGCGCGGAAACGACGATCACCGCCGCTCCGGCGGACTTGATGAGCGGGATGAGCTCCAGCCCGTCGCGATCGCGCAGGCCAAGGTCGAGCAGAACCACTTCGGGCTTATCGATCTGCAGCGCCGCCAGCGTCTCGCGCGCGGACCCGGCCTCCACCACGCGATAGGCGGCGCGGGCCAGGCTGGCATGGAGCAGCCGCCGGATGGCCGGCTCGTCATCGACCACGAGTATCGTCACCGCACTGTTCATTCCGCACTGCTCATTCTGGGGGCAATTCCTTCAACTGGCCGGGCGGGAAGCGGATCGCGAACGACGCGCCGCGCCCGTCCGCGCGATCGGACGCGGAAACGCCCAGCCCCATCGCTTCGGCAAAACCCTTGACGATCGCAAGCCCCAGCCCGGTGCCGCCCTTGCGGTCCGATCCCTCGATCCGCGCAAACGTCTCGAAAATCCGCTGCGCCTGGCCTGCGGGAATGCCCGGCCCTTCATCCTCGACGAACAGCGTCAGCCCTTGCGGGTCGCGGTGGGCGCGCACGGTTATGCCCGTTCCGGGATCGCCATATTTGGCCGCGTTCTCGATCAGGTTGATCAGGCAATGGTGGAACAGTTGCGGATCGACCAGCACGAACGGAAGATCGGCGGCGATCTCTACGTTCACCAGACGCCCGTGCAGCGCCGTGCCCAGATCGTGCAACGCGCTGGCGACCGCCTCGGCCAGATCGACGGGCTCGATCTTGCGGTGCAGCGCCCCTGCCTCGATCCGCACCATGTCCAGCAGGTTGGCGACGAAGCGGTGGAGCCGTTCCGCCTCGGCGCGCGTCTCGGCGAGCTGGTCCTCCTGCTCAGGCGACATCGCGCGGATCTGCGCCAGCGAGCCGAGGATCGTGGTCAGCGGGGTGCGCAGATCGTGGCTGACGGACGACAGCAAGGCATGGCGCAGCCGGTCGCGTTCGCGGACGTGGGCGAGGTCCGCCATTTCCTCGGCCAGTGCGATCCGCTCCAGCGCCAGCCCGGCCTGGTCCAGCAGGCTCAGCAGGAACGGCAGCTGATCCGCCCGCACCGGCGCGCCCGCATCGGGGCGCGACAGGCCGAACACCGCCAGCACCCGGCTGGTGGTGCCGATCGGATAGAACAGCCATTCCGACGCGGTGAGCGTATCCGATCCCTGCCCCGCGGGCTTGTTGTTGTCGAAGGCCCAGCGGGCGGCGGCATCGTCGAGCATCGCCAGCCTGCCCCCCGGCGGCGCGGCAGCCCGCACCGCAAGGCCCGCCGCATCGGGCATCAGCAGCACCGTGTTACCGGCCAGGCGCTGCCCGATCTCGTCGCACAGCACCTGCGCCAGTTCATCGGTGGAAGCGATGCCGGTCAGCCGCCGGGCAAAGCCCGCGAGCGACCGGTTCTGCGCCGCGCTCGCCTGCGCCAGCAATGCCTGCGCCCGCACGCGCGAAGCGAGCTGGCTGCCGACGATGGCCACGCCCAGCAGCACCAGCACGGTGATGATGTTCTGCGGGTCCTGAATGGTGAAAGTGTTGAGCGGCGGGATGAAGAAGAAGTTGTACGCCAGCGAGCACGCGAGGCTGGTGACGATGCCGGTGCGCAGGCCATAGCGTGTCGCCGCCAGCATCACGGGCAGCAGGAACAGCAGGCCGATATTGGTAATGCTGCCCTGCGCGAAGATCATCCGCCCCAGCACGGTGATCGCCGCACCAAGGCCCAGCGACACGGCATAGCCCTGCCACGAACCCCAGCCCTCGCCCAGATCGGGAAGACGCATTTTGCGGGCCGCTCCCGCTTCGGACAGCGGCAGGACATGCACGGCAAGTCCGGGGGCATCGCGCACCAGCCGGTCCACGATCGATCCGTGGCGCAGTTCGAACCAGCGCGACCGCCGCGATTTTCCGACGATCAGCTGGGTCGCGCGCGCTTCCGCCGCGAACTGCCGCAAGCCGGCCAGCGCGCTTTCGGCGGGGATGGTCTCGATCTGCGCGCCGAGTTGCGAGGCAAGGCGCATGGCTTCGGCCAGCCGCGCGCTTTCGGCCGGGGTGAATCCGGCATCGCGCGGGGTTTCGACATGGACCGCCGTCCACGGCGCGCGCAGCGCGTCGGCCAGCCGCTTGGCCGCGCGCACCAGTTCGATCGCGCCCGCCTGTTCGCTGATGGCCACAACCAGCCGGTCGTTGACCGCGAACGTGCCGCCCACCGCGTTGGCGCGCACATAGTCCAGCATCTGCGCGTCGACGGCTTGCGCCGCGCGGCGCAAGGCCAGTTCGCGCAATGCCGAAAGGTTGGACTTGGAAAAGAAGTGCCCCAGCGCGCGCGCGGCTTCGTCCGGCACATAGACCTTGCCTTCGCGCAGCCGTTCGATCAGTTCGTCTGGGGGAATATCGACGATCTCGATTTCCGCGTTCTCGATCACCCGGTCCGGCAGCGTTTCGCGCACGCGGACCTTGGTGAACGAGGCGACCAGATCGTTCAGGCTTTCGAGATGCTGGATATTGAGCGTCGAATAGACGTCGATCCCCGCCGCCAGCAGTTCCTCTACATCCTGGTAGCGCTTGTCGTGGCGGCTGCCCGGCGCGTTGGTATGGGCCAGCTCGTCGACCAGCACCAGTTGCGGCCGGCGCGCGAGAATGGCGTCGATGTCCATCTCCGCCAGGGTGTGTCCCTGATAGGCGATGGGTTTGCGCGGCATGATCTCGAAGCCGTCGACCTTGGCCTCGGTTTCGCGCCGGCCGTGGGTTTCGACCACGCCGACCACGACATCGACGCCCGCGTCACGCCGCGCCGCGCCATCGCTGAGCATCTCGTAGGTCTTGCCCACGCCCGGCGCCGCCCCAAGGAATACCTTGAGGCGGCCCTTGGCCTCGCGCGTGGCGGCGCGCAGCAAGGCATCGGGATCGGGCCTGGCGTCGTTCATGGCCTCCCGTGTGCGCCCGCAGGAGCCGCGCTGTCGAGAGCCAGATTGAGTTCCAGCACGTTGACGCGCGGCTCGCCCAGAAAGCCCAGCGTCCGCCCTTCCACATGGCGGGCGACCAGCGCGCGCACGGCCGGTTCGCTCACCCCCCGCGCCCGCGCGATGCGGCCCACCTGGAAATAGGCCGCCTCGGGGCTGATATGGGGATCGAGCCCCGAGGCGGAAGTTGTCACCAGGTCAGGCGGAACGATGACGCCCGGTGAGGTCGCGAGAGCGCGGGTATCGGCTTTCACCCGGTCGGCCAGCGCCTGGCTGGTCGGGCCGAGGTTGGAACCGGCGGACGCGGTGGCGTCATAGCCCTTGCCGGCGGCCGACGGGCGCGGGTGGAAATAGGCATCGCTGGCGAAGCCCTGCCCGATCAGGCTGGAGCCCACCGGACGGCCATCGCGATCGATCAGGCTGCCGTTGGCCTGGCGGGGGAACAGCACCTGGGCCACTCCCGTCAGCGCCAGCGAATAGGCCAGCCCCAGCAGCAGCGCGAACAATACCGTGAGCACCAGCGCGGGGCGCAATGCGGCCAGAAGATCCTTGGTCATGTCGAAAGTCCTCAGACGAGATGAAGCCCGGCGACGGCGAGATCGATCGCCTTGATGCCGATGAACGGCGCGACCAGGCCACCAAGACCATAGACCGCCAGATTGCGGGCCAGCAGCGGCCCGGCACCCATCGGCCGATAGGTCACGCCCCGCAGCGCCAGCGGCACCAGCGCCGGAATGATCAGCGCGTTGAAGATGATCGCCGAAAGGATCGCGCTTTCCGGGGAAGCCAGCTTCATCACGTTGAGCACGCCCAACCCCGGATAGAGCACCACGAACATCGCCGGGATGATCGCGAAATACTTGGCGACGTCGTTCGCCACCGAAAACGTGGTCAGCGCCCCGCGCGTCATCAGCAGCTGCTTGCCGAGGCCCACGATCTCGATCAGCTTGGTGGGATCGCTATCCAGATCGACCATGTTGCCCGCTTCGCGCGCGGCCTGCGTACCCGTGTTCATGGCAACGCCGACATCGGCCTGCGCCAGCGCGGGCGCATCGTTGGTGCCATCGCCGCACATTGCCACCAGCTTGCCCCCCTGCTGCTCCGTGCGGATCAGCGCCAGCTTGTCCTCGGGCGTCGCTTCGGCGAGGAAATCGTCGACGCCGGACTCGGCGGCGATGGCGGCCGCGGTCAGCGGGTTGTCGCCGGTGATCATCACCGTGCGGATGCCCATGCGGCGCAGTTCCGCGAACCGTTCGCGCACGCCCGCCTTGATCACGTCCTTCAGCGCGATCACGCCGAGCAGCTGGCCATCCCGCGCCACCGCGAGCGGCGTCTGGCCCGACCGCGCGATCTCTTCGGATATGCGCCGCAGTTGGGGGGCATGACTGCCCGAAGCCGCCTCGGGATTGGCGCGCAGGATCGCGTCCACCGCGCCCTTCTGCACCAGCCCGGCGTCGGTCCTGACGCCCGAAATCCGGGTCTGCGCGGTGAAGGGAATGATCTCCGCGCCTGCGGGCAGGGCATTGATGGCGACACCGAACGTCTCGCGCGCGAGCACGACGATGGAGCGTCCTTCGGGCGTCTCGTCGGCCAGGCTCGCCAGCATGGCGGCCTGCGCCAGCGTGGCGGCGGCGATGCCTTCCAGCGGACGGAAGGCGCAGGCCTGCCGGTCGCCGATGGTGATCGTGCCGGTCTTGTCGAGCAGCAGCACGTCCACGTCGCCCGCCGCTTCCACCGCCCGCCCCGACTTGGCCAGCACGTTGAAGCGCACCAGCCGGTCCATCCCGGCAATGCCGATCGCCGAAAGCAGCGCGGCGATGGTCGTGGGGATCAGCGTGATCAGCAGCGCGGCCAGCACGGCGACGGGAATGTGCCCGCCGGCATAGCGGGCGAAGGCGGGCACCGTCGCCACCGCGATCAGGAAGATGATGGTCAGGCCCACCAGCAGGATCGTCAGCGCAATCTCGTTGGGAGTCTTCTGCCGCTCCGCGCCTTCGACCAGCGCGATCATCCGATCGAGGAAGCCCTGCCCCGGCTCCTGCGTCACCCGCACGCGGATCGAATCCGAGATGACGCGCGTCCCGGCGGTGACGGCGGACCGGTCGCCGCCGGCCTCGCGGATCACGGGCGCGCTTTCGCCGGTGATGGCGGCCTCGTTGACGGAGGCAACGCCGGCGATGACTTCCCCGTCGGCGGGGATGAGGTCGCCGGTTTCGACCAGCACCTCATCCCCCCGCCGCAATTGCGACGCGGGCACGACCTGGCCATTGGGCAGCCGGGCGGCCAGCTCGCTCTTGGTCGCGCGCAGCGATGCCGCCTGGGCGCGGCCGCGCCCTTCGGCCAGCGCTTCGGCGAAGGTGCCGAACAGCACGGTCAGCCACAACCAGACGATCAGCTGCGCCTGGAAACCCAGCGGCAGCGGCTCGCCACCCAGCGCCAGCAGCAGCGTGAGCAACAGGGCCACCACCGCCGTGGTGAACAGCACCGGATTCTTCACGAGCGCAGCGGGATGGAGCTTGCGGAAGGCGTCGCCGATCGCGGGAACGGTCAGCTTGGCCGAGAACATGGATGCGGGAACGCTCTGGGGCGTGGTCATGGTAACAAACCTCTCAGAACAGCTGGCCGGAGATCATCGCGAGATGATCCGCGATGGGGCCAAGCGCGAGGCTGGGAAGGAAGGTGAGACCGCCGACGATCAGGATGATGCCCACCAGCAGGCCGATCCACAGCGGGCCGGTCGTGGGGAAAGAGCCGGCGGTTTCGGGCGTGTACTTCTTGGCCGCCAGGCTGCCCGCGATGGCCAGCGCCGGAACGATCATGAAGAACCGGCCGATCCACATCGCCACCGACAGCAGCCCGTTGTAGAACGGCGTGCCGGCAGTCAGCCCGGCGAAGGCCGAACCGTTGTTGCCCGTGCCCGACGAATAGGCATAGAGGATCTCGGTGAACCCGTGGGGCCCCTTGTTGAGCGGCCCCGCCAGCCCCGCCGGCAGCACCGCGCTGATCGCGGTGAAGCCCAGGATGCACAGCGGCAGCACGGCGATGGCCAGCACCGCCAGCTTCACCTCTTTGGCCTCGATCTTCTTGCCCACGTATTCCGGCGTGCGGCCGACCATCAGACCGGCAATGAACACCGCCAGCAGAGCGAACAGCAGGAAGCCATAGATCCCCGCGCCGACGCCGCCGACCACGATCTCGCCCAGTTGCATGTTGAACAGCGGGATCATCCCGCCCAGCGCGGTGAAGCTGTCATGCATGGCGTTGACCGCACCGCACGACGCGGCTGTGGTGACCACCGAGAACAGCGCGCTGGCGGCAATGCCGAAGCGCACTTCCTTGCCTTCCATGTTGCCGCCGGCCACGCCAAGCTGGTGCAGCACCGGATTGCCCGCCGCTTCCTGCCAATAGGTGATGCCGGCGCCCGCCAGGAACAGGATCATCATCGCGGCCAGGATCGCCCAGCCCTGCCGGACGTTGCCCACCGCCCTGCCGAAGCAATAGGTGAGGCCCGCGCCGATCGCGAAGATCGACAGCATCTGCACCAGATTGGTCAGCGCGGTGGGGTTCTCGAACGGATGGGCGCTGTTGGCGTTGAAGAAGCCGCCGCCGTTGGTGCCCAGCATCTTGATCGCTTCCTGGCTGGCCACCGGCCCCAGCACCAGCGTCTGCTTCACGCCTTCCAGCGTGGTCACGTCCACGCTTGACGCCAGCGTCTGCGGCACGCCGCTGGCCACCAGAAACAGCGCATAGACGATGCAGGCCGGCAGCAGCAGATAGAGCGTGACGCGCGTGCAATCGGCCCAGAAGTTGCCGATCGTGCCGCTCTCGCGCCGGGCGAAACCCCGGAACAGCGCGAAGGCGATGGCGATGCCGGTGGCCGCCGACAGGAAGTTGTGAATGGTCAGCGCCAGCATCTGGCTGAGATTGCTCATCGTGCTTTCGCCGGCGTACCACTGCCAGTTGGTGTTGGTAACGAAGGCGATGGCGGTGTTCATCGCGCCATCGCCGCCAATGGCGCCCAGCGCGCGCGGATTGAGCGGAAGCACCGCCTGGAACCGCAGCAGCGCATACGTGAACACCGTCAGCACCAGCTGGAACAGCAGCATGTGCAGCGCATAGGCGCGCCAGGTCTGCTCATGGTCTGGCCGGATGCCGGCAAGACGGTAGAAGCCGCGCTCCACCGGCCCAAGCACGCGATGGAGCGGTGTCGTCCGCCCTTCATAAAGGGCGAACAGGAATGCACCGACCGGCTGTGCCAGCGCGACGGTCAATGCCGTGAACAGCAGGATCAGGGTCCAGCCTTCGATGGTCATGGATGGCTCCGTTCAGAAGCGTTCGGGCCGCAGGAGCACGGCGAGAAGATAGACGAGCAGGCCGGCGGCGGTGATACCGGCCAGCAGAAGCGGAAGGGTCATGGCGAAATCCTCAGGCCTTTTCGCAAAGGCGGACAAAGGCGAGCGTAAGCAGGAAAAGGCCGCCCAGCAGGGCGAGCCACGCGATGTCGGTCATCGGACGGTCCTTTCAGTACCAGAGGCTGCGCGAGGGGATGGGGACGTGACGGAACAGGCCCGGTCCCTCGATCACGAAGGCGAGCCCGCTGGTCAGCAGCAGGAAGACCATCCCGCACAACGCCAGTTCGCCGGGAGTGGTGTGGTGCGCCGGCGGCGTGGTAATGATCCGGTGCGCCCACACCGAGGCCCGGTGCGCGCCGCCGAGCAGCAGGACGCCAAGCGACCGCATGACGAGTTCGGCGGTCCACCAGCGTTCGCCCCTGCGCAGGCGATCGAAAGCACGTGACATGGAAAAGCTCCCGCAATGCAAATGCGGTGCTTCCACTGCGCCTTCCGGGCGTTAAAATTCCACGGGGAATTCAGGCCGCGCCGTAAAGATTCCATAAAGCGCGCGGGGGCCGCTCGCGGCCGCCCGAACATGACGCCCTAACGCTTCCAGTGCCGCGCAATCGCGGCCTTCTCCGCATCCGCATCGAGCGCCGGCCCGCTCGCCATGTCCTGCACGGCCGCCATCAGGCGCGGATCGGTGCTGCCGGCCTGGCGATAGACGCCTTCTTCTCCAGCCGATCCACCGAACGCCTTCTCCAACCGCCAGCCGCGCGCATCGCGGCAGGCGATCCCGGCCCCGGCCTGCCCGCTATAGCCACGGCAGAAATCGCCCTTGGCGTTGGCGAAGCTCAGCATCACGCGCACCGGCGCGCCCGCCGCCGAGGTTCCGGAAAGCTGCGTGTCGAGCGCCGCCGCCAGTTGTCCGTCCGCATAGCCGGGGCCACCGCTCGGCGCCGGCCGATTGAGCACCACGGCCAGCGCCAGCGATGCCGCCAGCGCCGCGCCGGCTCCCCAGGCCCAGCGCGATCGCGTGCCGCTGGACGCCGACGCGGCGCGTGCCTTGCGCGCGGCATCGAGCGAAAGGACTTCGGCTTCCGGCTGCGCCCGCACCGCGCGGGTCAGCGCCTCGGGCAGCGGAGCGTCGAGAATCGGCGCGAAATGGGCGGAAAGCCGCGCCTTCAGGGCCCGGTGCGCTTCCACCTGGCGGGCGAGCGCGGGGTCCTGCGCCAGCGCCTGCTCCACGCGATCGCGCTCCGCGCCTTCGAGTTCGCCATCGGCATAGGCGGCGATCAGTTCGGGGGTGATGGTCATGCCGCTTCTCCCAGCAGGGCGAGCAGGGCGTCGCGCCCCCGGACCAGACGCGAATTGAGCGTGCCGACCGGACAGCCGACGATGTCCGCCGCTTCCTTGTAGGACCAGCCTTCGACCATCACCAGCAGCACGGCCTCGCGCTGATCGTCGGGCAGGCGGGCCATCGCACGATCGACATCGGTCAGCATCGCGCGCGCTTCCTGCCCGCCGTCCGCGCCCACCGCGGCGCCGGCTTCCTCGTCCACGAAGGTCTGCCCGCGCCGGCTGGCCGCGCGCGTCTCGTCGATCCAAAGGTTGCGCATGATCCTGTACATCCAGCTATCCATCCGTGTCCCCGCCTGCCACTGGTCGCGGCTGCGCAAGGCGCGTTCCACCGTCATCTGGCAAAGATCGTCCGCCCGCGCCGGATCGCGCGCCAGCCCAGCCGCGAACCGGCGCAACCGGGGCAGCAGGGCCAGCATTTCGGATTCGAAGCGGTCTGACAGCGTTCTTGCCTTTCCGATGGATAAAACGGACGACACCAGTCGTTTCATCCATAATGAAATCCGAAAGATCGGGAAACGCGGATGCGAAGTCGAATATGGATACTCCTGTCGGTCGCCATGGCCTCCCCGGCGCTGGCGCAGATCGGCCCCATCGGTCAGCAATTGCCCGGCGTGGCCCAGCCCGTCGAGCGCGTGCTGGGCGGGACGCTGGAATCGGTCGATCGCACGCTCGGCACGGGCGTTGATGCCACGACGCGGACGGTGCGCGGGGCCGCCGCGCTGGCGCAGGCGCGGATCGACCGGATCGGCGATCTGGTTCGCCGCAACCCGGCGGCGATCGAGCGCGATGCCGACGGCAATCCCGCGCGCAAGGGCGAATTGCTGCTGGTAGCGCCGGATCAGGCGACGCTCGATGCCGCGCGGCAGCTTGGCTTTGCGGTCATGGCCGAGGAACGGCTCGATACGCTCGATATTTCCGTCACCCGGCTCTCCGTGCCGCGCGGCATGACGCTGGCCCGTGCGCAAGCCCTGCTGCGCAAGGCCGCGCCCGATGCAACCGTGTCCGCAGATACGCTGAACTTCCCGTCGGGATCGGCCGCGCCGGCGCGTGGGCGGGAAGGCAAGGCCTCGCCGCCGCTCCCCCCGGTCGCCACGCCGGTCGGCGTGATCGATGGCGCGCCCGGGCGGGCCATCCCCGTGGAAGCCGTCCGCGGCTTCGCGCCCGGCGCGCCGGCACCGGGCGATCATGGCAGCGCGGTGGTCTCGCTGCTGCGCCGCGCCGGGGTGCAACGGGTACTGGTGGCCGATGTCTATGGCGCGGGGCCAGCCGGGGGAAACGCGCTGGCGATCGCGCAAGGGATGGACTGGCTGATGGGGCGCGGCGTGCGGGTCATCTCGATCAGTCTGGTCGGACCCGCCAACGGCCTGCTGGCGCGGACCATGGACGCGGCGCAACGGCGGGGGGCGGTGATCGTCGCGGCGGTGGGCAACGATGGCCCGGCCGCGCCGCCGGCCTATCCCGCGTCCTATCCCGGCGTGCTGGCGGTCACCGGCGTCGACGGCCGCAACCGCGCTCTGATCGAGGCGGGTCGGGCGCGGCACCTCGACTACGCGGCCCCCGGCGCCGACATGCGCGCGATGAACGCTGCCGGACGGCTCGTGCCCGTGCGCGGCACCTCTTTCGCGACGCCGCTTGTCGCCGCGCGCGCCGCCAATGCCATGGATGCCCGCGCCGCGCTCCCGGCCGCACTCGACCGGGAGGCGATCGACCTGGGCGCGCGCGGGCCGGATGCGGTTTACGGCCGTGGCCTGATTTGCACAATTTGTCGATAAATCAGATATTTGTGAAAAATATCGAGCGAGCGTGGATTAAACCGAACGCATCCTTCGTTTTCAGGGCAAGGGGATGGATCAGGGTCCATCACCACCAAACGAAAGGATGGATACCATGCGTAAGCTCATCACGATTTCGGTTCTCGCCTTCGCCGTTTCGACCATGCCGGCCCACGCCCAGCTCCTGGGTGGCGGCCTTGGCGGCGGATCGCTCGGCGGCATGGTCGGCGGCACGCTGGGCGGTACGCTCGGCGGCGGCCTGAACGGCGACCTGCCGATCGGCTCGACCATGGACCGCGTGGGGTCGGCTACGTCCGGCGCGGCCAGCGCCACCGGCTCGACCACGGGCAGCACCCGCGTCAACCGCCACAACGGGCAGGTTCACGCCGACCGCAGCGCCAGCGGCAGCGCGACCGGTGCCGTCACCCAGAACCTTGCCAGCCCGGCCGGCGCCCTCACCGGCGCGGTTTCCGGCAGCGGCTCGGCCAGCGGGTCTGCCAACGCCGATGCGCAGCTGATCGGCACCGACCAGATCGCCTCGACCTCGCGCGCCGTGGCGGGAACGGCCCGCAACACCGCGAGCGCCGCTGCCGGCAAGGCTCGCACCACGGCTCAAGGCGCGGCGATGACCGCGCGGGACACCGCAGCCGGCGCGGCATCGCGGACCCGCGATGTCGCCGGCAAGGCGGCCCAGCGCGCGAACAGCACTGCGGGCGCCGTGGCCGACAAGGCCGCCAGCACCTCGGTGACCGGCGGGGTGACCGGTTCGGTCAGCGGAAACGGTTCGGCAACGGCCGGCAACTGACGCCCCGGGGGCACTCTCGAAGGGCCTGATCACTCCTTAAGGGGTGGTCAGGCCCTTTCGTTCAGGGCTGGGGCGCGGTGCGGACCCGCAGGGTGGCGACGGCCGCGAGCAACAGCATCAGCCCGGCCAGCGACAGCACGTTGCGTGGATCGGAGCCCAGCACGGTGCCGTATAGCAATGGCATCGTGACCGTCTGGATCAGCATCGGCACGACGATGAACATGTTGAAGATGCCCATGTAGATCCCCGTGCGTTCGGCCGGGATGCTGTTGGCCAGCAAGACATAGGGGCTGCCCATCAGGCTGGCCCAGGCGATGCCGATGCCGATCATCGGCAGATAGCTCCAGGCCTCGTTGCCCATGTGCGGCAAGGCCAGCATCGCCACGCCGCCCAGCGCGATGCTGACCGCGTGCACCGGCTTCACGCCCAGACGCCGGATCAGCGGAACGAGCGCGAACGCGGCGAGGAAGGCCAGGAAGTTGTAGAACCCGCCCAGCCGCCCGTTGACAAGCGTGGCATCGCGCAGCGCCACCGCCGAATCCGAACCGTGAAGCGACCGCGCCAGCGACAGCGTGACGTACTGCCAGTAGCAGAACATGCCATACCATTGGAACAACATGGCCACACCGAACTGCCGCATCGGCCCGGGCATTTCGCGCACCGCATCCGCGAAATCGCGCCACGCGGTTCCGGCCGACAATGGCTGGGCACGCATCGCCGCCGCCTCGTCCGCCGGCAAGGGCAGCTCCGGCACACGCCAGACCGACCATACGATCGTCGACAGCGACAGCACCGCGCCGATGATGAAGGCCACGCGCGTCACGTGCGGAATGCCGTTCGCGTCGACCGCGTCCGCGCTCATGCCGGCCCACACGAACAGCGACGGCGCAAGGTAGGACAGCGTCTGGGCAAGTCCGGTAAAGGCGCTCTGCGTCAGGAAACCGAGTGGCCGCTCGGCCGTGTCGAGCCGGTCGCTGACATAGGCCCGGTACGGTTCCATGGTGATATTGTTGGCAGCATCGAGCACCCACAGCAGCGACGCGGCGACCCACAAGGCGGGGCTGAACGGCATGGCCAGCAGGGCCAGGCTGCACAGCACCGCCCCGATCAGGAAATAGGGCGTGCGGCGTCCGATTCGCGTGGACGTGCGATCGCTGAGCGCGCCGATCAGGGGTTGGACGAGCAAACCCGTCATTGGGCCGGCCAGCCACAGCACCGGCATGATCGTCGCGTCCGCGCCCAGATAGGTGTAGATCGGCGCCATGTTGCTCTGCTGCAATCCGAAGCTGAACTGCAGCCCCAGAAAACCCAGATTCATCTGCACGATGCCAGGAAAACCAAGGCGTGGCCGGGTGCCCTTCATAGTTCCTCTCCTAACCGGGTTTGGCGCTGTTTGCTTGCATCGCTTGCCCTGTCCCCTGCGTAGCAAAAATGCAAAGGTTTGCAAATTATTCTTGCAAACGTTTGCAATCACCTTTAGCGACTGCCTGCAGATGTCGAGTCACTCGACCGTGTCAGGAGAGGGATGATGAAGGTTCTTCCGCTTAACGCCGTGCGCTTTTCCGCCGCCAGCCTGCTGGCAGCCAGTTCGATGTTCGCGCTGGGCGTCACCCCGGCCCTTGCGCAGGAGACTTCGGCGCAGGCCGATTCTCCCAACGATGCCGAGATCATCGTGACCGCGGTGGCACGCGGGCAGAACCGGCTGGATTCCTCGGTTTCCGTCAGCTCGCTCAACGCCGATCAGCTGCAGCAGACCACGCCGCGCTCGGTCGCCGAACTGTTCCGCAACATTCCCGGCATCCGGTCGGAAAGCTCGGGCGGTGAAGGCAACGCCAACATCGCGGTGCGCGGCCTGCCGGTCGCCTCGGGCGGCGCCAAGTTCCTGCAGCTGCAGGAAGACGGGCTGCCGATCCTGGAATTCGGCGACATCACGTTCGGCAATGCCGACATCTTCCTGCGTTCGGACTTCAACATCGCGCGCGTCGAAGCGGTGCGCGGCGGTTCTGCTTCGACCTTCGCCTCGAACTCGCCGGGCGGCGTCATCAACCTGATCTCCAAGACCGGGGAACAGGAAGGCGGCGCGGTGCAAGCGACGGTCGGCCTCGATTACGGCGAATACCGCGTCGACGCCGACTACGGCGGCAAGATCAGCGACAGCCTGCGCTTCCACGTCGGCGGCTTCTATCGCCAGGGCGAAGGCCCGCGCCGCGCCGGCTACGACGGCAATCGCGGCGGCCAGATCAAGTTCAACGTGACCAAGGATTTCGCCGGCGGCTACGTGCGGCTCTACGGCAAGTACCTCAATGACCGGGCCATCGGTTATCTGCCCAACCCGGTGCGCGTGACCGGCACCAACGCCAACCCGGTCTATACCAACCTGCCCGGCTTCAGTATCAACGAGGATACGCTGCATTCGCGCTATTTCACACGCAACATTACGCTTGATGGCAACAACAACCTGGTGGCCGACGACATCCGTGATGGCCAGCATCCGGTGGTCAAGGCCGTGGGCCTCGAAAGCAAGTTCGATGTCGGCGGCGGCTGGTCGGTGATGGAGCGCTTCCGCTACTCGGCGATCTCCGGCCGGTTCATCTCGAACTTCCCCTCGTCGGTCGATACCTCGGGCGCGGTGGCGACCAGCCTGGGCGGCGCGGGCGCGTCGGCGGTCTATTTCAATGGCCCCAACGCCGGGCAGGCGGTGGCTGCCAACACCTACCTTGCCAATATCGTGGTGTTCGACACCAAGCTGAACAGCCTGGACAACATCACCAACGATTTCCGCCTGACCAAGGACTTTGACCTGGGCGGCGGCAAGCTGACCGTGACCGGCGGCTTCTACAAGTCGCGCCAGACGATCGATACCGACTGGCTGTGGACCTCGGCGGTGATGGAAGTGAAGGGCGGCGGCGATGCGGCGCTGGTCAACATCGTCAACGGATCGGGCCAGCTCGTCACGCAGGACGGCTTCTATGGCTATGGCGCGCGCTTCTTCGGCAATTGCTGCCGCCGCAGCTACCGCCTGAGCTACGACACCAATGCGCCGTTCGCCGCGTTCACCTGGAACAAGGACGCGCTGACCCTGGACGCCAGCGTCCGCTACGACATCGGGCAGGCGCGCGGCTTCGTCGCCGGTGCCGATCTCGGCGGTGGCCGCAACGGCATCACCAGCTTCGACATCAACGGCAACGGCGTGATCTCCGGCCCCGAAACGCAAGTCTCGGTGATCCCGCTCGGCAGCCCCGCTCCGGTGCATTACAACTACAACTACGCCTCCTACTCGCTCGGCGTGAACTATCGCGTGCGTGACGATCTGGCGCTGTTCGCCCGGTACAGCCGGGGCGGCCGCGCCAATGCCGATCGCCTCACGTTCGGCCCGGCGATCCGCAACACCGATGGCAGCCTGGTCAATGCCGACGCCGCCGTCGATTTCGTGCGGCAGGCCGAAGGTGGCGTGAAGTACCGCTCGGGCGGGGTCGCGCTCTACGTGACCGGTTTCTACGCCACCACCGAGGAACAGAACTTCGAAGCAACGACCCAGCGCTTCCTCGACCGCAAGTACCGTTCCTATGGCGTGGAACTGGAAGGCAGCATTCGCAAGGGGCCGTTCCAGCTGAACGCCGGCGGCACCTGGACGCATGCCCGGATCACCGCCGATGCGCTCGATGCCACGGTCGTCGGCAACACGCCGCGCCGGCAGGCCAGCTTCGTCTACCAGATCAGCCCGGAAGTGAACCTCGACAAGGTATCGTTCGGCGCCAACGTGGTCGGCACCACCAGCAGCTACACGCAGGACAGCAACCAGCTGAAGCTGCCGGCCTATACCACGGTCAACGCCTTCCTGCAGGTGCGTCCGATCGAACGCCTGCAGCTCTCGGTGAACGCCAACAACCTGTTCAACGTGAAGGGTTTCACCGAAGCGGAAGACGGCGCGATCCCGGCCAACGGCATCGTGCGGGCCCGTTCGATCAACGGGCGCACGATCTCGGCCTCGGCGCGCATCTCGTTCTGATCTCCCTGCCTCGGGCCGGCCTGATGCGCCGGCCCGATTTTTCTTCTTTCGATCGGACCAGACCGATGCCCTGTTTCCGCTGGCTGCCCGAACATGTCGCGGGAATCGCCGCCCGCCCCCACCCGCAGGCGCGCCCTTTCACCCGCGCCGAAGCGCCCCGGATCGCCGCCGACATGGACCTGTGGGACCATTGGCCGGTGCTGGAAGCCAACGGTGATGTCGCCGCGATCGCGGGCGGCGCTCTGGTTATCTTCCTTGCGGCCCCCATCCTCGACGATCCCGAAGCGCGCCATGCCCTGGCGCGGCTGTGGCTGTTTCACCGCACACCGGCAGGCTGGCGCGATCTCGGCCCGGTGTTTGCCGATGGCTTTTCGCCCGGCAGCCGGGAATGGTCCGGCACGGCGATCGTCGATCCCGCACACAGCCAGGTCACGCTGCATTTCACCGCCGCCGGCGGGCGCGGCGAACCGGCGGTCACGTTCCGCCAGCGCCTGTTCGCCACCCGCGCCGCGCTGACCATCGCGGACGGCGTGCCCGCGCTGTCCGGCTGGACCGCCCCTGTCGAAACGCTGCGCCCCGATGGCGTGGACTACATGATCGATCTGGAGGGAACCGGCGCGGTCGGCGCGATCAAGGCGTTCCGCGATCCGTTCGTGTTCGAAGATCCCGCTTCCGGGCAGACCCGCCTGCTGTTTGCCGGTTCCCGCATGGGATCGGATTCGGACTGGAACGGTGTGGTCGGCGCGGGTACGTTGCAGGACGACGGCTCCTGGCGGCTCGACCCGCCGCTGGTCAGCGCCGATGGTCTGAACAACGAACTGGAACGGCCCCACGCGATCATGCACCAAGGTCTGGTCTATCTGTTCTGGTCCACCCAGCGCAAGGTCTTCGCCGCCGGCGGGCCGTGCGGCCCCACCGGTCTCTATGGTCTTGTGGCGCCGGGCATCGACGGCCCATGGACGCCGGTCAACGGCACGGGACTGGTCTTCGGCAATCCCGATTGCGCTCCGTTCCAGGCCTATAGCTGGCAGGTGCTGCCCGATCTTTCGGTCTGGAGCTTTGCCGATCTCGTCGGTCTTGCCGAGCTGCCGCGCTCGACGGAAGCGGCCCGGGCGGCCTTCGGCGGCACCGCCGCGCCCGTCCTCCGGCTGGCCCTGGACGGCGACCGGGCGAGCCTTGCCGCATGATCGACGAGCCGCTTCTCGCCGGGGTCGAGCTGGGCGGCACCAAGTGCATCGCGGTCGTCGCGCGCGGCACCGAAATCCTGCGCGAACGCCGCCTGCCGACGACCGATCCCGCATCCACGCTGGCAGGACTGTCCGAAGCGCTTGACGAATGGCAGGCCGAGATTCCGTTCACCGCGCTGGGCATTGGCACGTTCGGCCCGGCCCGCGTGTCCCCCGACGCGCCGGACTATGGCCAGATACTGCCCACGCCCAAGCCGGGCTGGACCGGCGCGCGGGTGCTGGACCACTTCGCCGATCGCTTCGCCGTGCCCATCGCGTTCGATACCGATGTCGGCGCGGCGGCCCTCGCGGAAGGACGCTGGGGCCGCGCGCGCGGGTGTTCGACCCATGCCTATGTCACGATCGGCACCGGCATCGGCATCGGCATCGTAGCCAACGGGCAGGTGCTGCACGGCGCCTTGCACCCCGAGGCCGGGCACCTGCGCGTGCGCCGGCGCACGGACGATACCTTTCCCGGCATCTGCCCTTTCCACGGCGATTGCCTGGAAGGCCTGGCCGCAGGCCCGGCCATTGCCGCGCGCATCGGCGGCGATGCCGCGCATATCGCCGATGACCATCCGGTCTGGGCCGATGTTGGCGCGGAACTGGGCGAACTGATGGCCACGCTGATCCTGACGGTGTCGCCCGAATGCATCGTGATCGGCGGCGGCGTGGGCGGTGCGCGGCCGGCGCTGCTCGACCGTATTCGCGATGCCGCGGCTGCAGCCCTGGGCGGCTATGTCCCCGGCGCCGACCGTGACGCGCTGGAAACGCTGATCGGCCCGCCGGGACTGGAGGCACGCGCCGGGCCGATGGGCGCGCTCGCGCTGGCCCTCACAGCATTGGGCTGACGGGGCTCGATTGACACGCTGACGCGGCTCCCGCAAACGTTCGCACGACTATCGGACCGGTCGCGCGCGATCGCCCGGGCAAGCGTGCGGAGCAGTCGATGGACGGGGATAACGAAAGCGAACAGCCGCCGGCCCGCGTCCGCAATATCGTCGAACTGGCCCGGATTGCCGGCGTTTCGGCCAGCACCGTCTCGCGCGCTCTGGCCGGCAACCCGCTGATCAAGGCGAACACGCGCGAACGGATACAGGCGCTGGCGGAAAAGCACGGCTTCCGCCTGAACCAAATGGCCAGCAAGCTGCGCACGCGGGAGACCCGCGCGATCGGCGTGGTGGTGCCGCTGGGGCACGAACGGCGACAGCACATTTCCGATCCGTTCTTCATGACCATGCTGGGCCATCTGGCCGACGGGCTGACCGAATCCGGATACGACCTGATGCTATCGCGCGTGCTGCCCGATACGCCGGGCTGGCTTGATGACATCGTTGACTCCGGGTTGCTCGATGGCGTGCTGATCATCGGGCAATCGGATCAGCTCGATGCGATCGAACACGTCGCGCAGCGCTATCGTCCGCTGGTGGTCTGGGGCCAGCAGACCCCGGGCTATCAGCAATGCACGATCGGGTCGGACAATCACGCGGGCGGCAAACTGGCCGCCCGGCACCTGATCGCCAGCGGGCGCACACGACTGGCCTTCCTGGGTGATATCCGCCCGCCCGAGATCGCCGCACGCTTCGCCGGCGCCAGCGCTGCCGTGCAGGAAGCCGGCCTGCCCGCACTGGAAGCGCTGCCGGTACACTTGAGCGGCGAGCAGGCGCAGGAGGATATTGCCACCCGGATCCGCAGGATCGGACGCACGCTGGACGGCATCGTCTGCGCGTCCGACGTGATCGCGATGACCGCGCTGCGCGCGCTGACGGACGAGGGCCTCGCCGTCCCGACCGACATTGCCGTTACCGGGTTCGACGATCTGCCGATCGCGGCGCAGACGGTTCCCCGGCTGACCTCGGTGCGGCAGGACATCGCCCGGGGCGCGGGCTTGATGATCGGCGCTCTCGCCGCCCGGTTGCGGGGCGAAGACAGCCCGTCGGTCCAGATGACGCCCGAACTGGTCGTGCGCGACAGCGCGTAGCGCTATCCGCTGCTTGTGTCGAAAGCTGCCGCAAGATGGCGCAGCTTGTCAGGATTGCGCACGATGTAGATCGCCGCGATCCGCCCGTCGCGCACGTCGAGGGCCGTCGTCTGGAGCACATCGCCTCGATCGACGCTGACATACCCCGGCAGGCCATCGATCATGGCGGTGCGCAGCAGCGTCGGCATCGATGTATTTTTGCGCTTGAGCCCGGCGAACAAGCGCAGTGCCCGATCGATCCCCCGCACGATGTTGCGGAAGGCGATCACCTTGCCGCCGCCATCCGAATAGATCGCGACGTCGCGCGCGAGCAGCGCAGACAGCGCGCCCGCATCGCCCTCGCGCGAAGCGGTGAAGAAGGCCCGGGCGATCCGGTCCGCCTCGCGCGCGTCCACCGGGAAACGCGGGCGCGCATCCTGCACGTGTTTGCACGCGCGCGCGGCAAGCTGGCGAACCGCGGCGGGCTCGCGCCCCAATGTCGCGGCGATATCGGTCAGCGCCACGCCAAACACGTCGTGGAGCAGGAAGGCGGCGCGCTCCAGCGGGGACAGGCGCTCCATCGCCAGCATCAGGGTAAGCGTCAGGTCGTCGGCGATCGTCTCGTCAGGCTCGGTGGTTTCCATCAGTGGTTCGGGCAACCAGGCTCCGACATAGGTTTCCCGGCGAACACGGGCGGACTTGAGCTGATCGAGGCAAAGGCGGGTGACGATGCGGGTCAGATAGGCAGCCGGAGCATCGACGCTTTCCGCTTTTGCCGCCCACCGAAGCCATGCCTCCTGAACGATATCCTCCGCTTCGCTGACGGAGCCGAGCATACGGTATCCCAGGCGCAACAACCGTGGCCTTTGAGCCTCGAAATCAGCGGCATATTCATCCCTGCTCGGCACGCGCGTCCTCCACCGAGTGCGGCCAGCACCTCTCCCGTGCCGTATCGCGCCATGCCCACAGCGCAAGCGCAGTCGTCAGTATAGCCGGCAACGTCACCGCGGGAAAATCCCGGGCGAGTGCGCCGGTGCCGCAGATGCCAACCACCACTTCCCAAAAGTGGAACAGCGCATGGCCCGCCAGCCAGAACGCGGCGGCGGACCAGAGCGGAAGACGCGCCGCCGGCCGCGCGACGCCTGCAAGCATCGCGATCGCGACCAACAGGAAAATCAGCCCGATGTCGCGCAGGAAATGCTGGTTGAACGGGCCGGTGGTGGTGACACCGGGCACCGCGAAGTACCATCGGGCGGGCGAGAGCAGCATGAAGAGACCGTTGACGGCGGCTCCGATGCCGAGCGCCGAGGCCAGCGCGAGCGGCAAGCCCCGGCTCATGCCGTCCTCTCCGGGGATTGAGCGGCGCGCCAATGGCCCTGCGCTTGCGGAAGGGCAACGACAGGGACACCGAACCGTCCCGCGCCGCCGACGATAACAGGCTTCATGTTCGTATCTCCCATGCGCAATGCTTGTTTGCATGACGAGATGACGGCGACGAGTGTGACATGGGCGATGGCGAAATGAAAGCTCGCGCTCGTCGATGCCTCTCCGGATATCCAGGCGGTGCCGCTCGCGGTACCCTCGATCGAGCCGGATGCACGCCCCTCCGCTTCGGATGGGGATTTCGCGCGTCCCGGCCGGGCGCGGCGTCCTTCGCTGCGCTGGCCGGACGTCGAGACGTTACCGCCCTGGCACGTGCGATTGGGCAACTGGTGGCGCAACCGGACCGCGCCGAGGGAGATGCGGCGCGCGCCAAGCAACAATCTGCGCGACTTGGGCGCACGGCTACGCGAGGCGTCGCCGCTGGTGCTATGGCCACAGGATGGCGTGCTGGCGTTGCGGTCAGCCGACGTGAACCATTTGCCCGCTCCGGTGGCGCGACCCTGGTCCGGGAAGTAGCGGCCCTTGACACGGTTCGCTCAGCCGCCGCCGTGGACAATCCGGTCATGAGACCTCCTCTCAAGGGAATTTCGGGCTACCACTGTCATTCGTCAGTGGACTGTTTTGTCGGTGCCGAAGCCATCAGCCGTTTGTTCGCCACGCTGCGGATCATGTACGCAAAACGGTGAGCCTGGGCCAAATTGCTTCGCGGCGATCTTGCCGCAGCGGTTTGAAGAGATGACGGGCCGCCCCTACAGCGGCGATCATCCGTCACTGGCCATCCCGACCGCTCTGGAGTAATTGCCCTCGGGCCATGGCCTCTGCCGCGGCGGGCACGGCAAGGGCGGCGGGCGTTCACGGAGCAGCCGCCTGAACCGTGAACCTTTTCTGCGGCAGGTGCTCAGGGGGAACGTTTGAAACGGTCTGTGACCATTGTCGACATCGCCAAACACGCCGGCGTGTCTTTCAAGACCGTTTCCCGCGTTCTCAACGGAGCGCCGACCGTGGCCGCAGAGCTGCGCGATCGCGTTGAACAGGCGATACGGGACCTCGACTACAAGCCGAACAGGGCCGCCAGCCTGCTGCGTGGCGGCAAATCCCATGCTCTGGGATTGATCATCGGATCGCATACGGAGATCCTCCACGCTTCCGAACCCGATCATCACATGCCCAGTTATGCTGCGGACGTGATACTGGGTTTGCTGCAGGCGTGCCACGCAGCAGAGCATCATCTGGTCATCGAGAACATCTCGTCCGTGGATGCCCGGATGTCGGGAGAAATGCTGCGCCGTTTTCTCGATCTGGTAAAGCTGGACGGCGTTATCCTGGTGCCGCCGCTGTGCGATATCGCGTGGGTGCTCGACCTGCTCGACAACGCGGCAATTCCGTTTGCGCGGATCAATCCCGGCCTCGATCTGGACCGCGGGCTGTGCTTCGTCATCGACAACAACAGGGCAGCGCACGACGTGGGAGAAGCCATTCTCGCGATGGGACATCGGCGGATCGGCTTTATCGATGGCCCGGAAAGCCATGCGGCCCAGCGCGAACGCAAGATCGGCTTCCTCGACATCGTCGGCAGCGTGGCCGGCGCCAGCGTGGAAGTGCGGCAAGGCAACTTCCTGTTCGCCTCGGGTTTCGAGATGGGGCACGAATTGCTGGCTCTGGCCGAGCGCCCCACCGCCATATTTGCCGCGAACGACGAAATGGCCGCCGGCGTGCTGGCGGCCGCCATCGAACGGGGAATAGACGTGCCGGGCCAGCTGTCGCTGGTGGGTTTCGGCGGGCTTGCCGTTTCCGCGCATACCTGGCCCCGAATCGCCACGGTGCGGCAATCGACGATCGAGATTGCCCGGCTGGCGGGTAACAGCCTGATCGAGCGTGACGCGCGAGACGGCGTGGCATGGGACCGGGTCGTGACGATGCCTTACGAACTGGTGCCCCGCCAGTCGATGGCCCCGGCGGCGCGCTGACAGCCACAGAAACAACCGTCAGTCCGTCCACTGTTGACGCGGATTTTGCGCAACACTATGCGTTTGAGACAACGTTGTCCCGAATCGCTTTGCGTCAGTGGGCAAACGAAATCGGACCGAACACAATTCGGTCAGACAAGGGAGGGTGTCATGAATTATCGCCGCAGAGTGCTGTCGCTTGGGAGCGTGGCGTTTTCGATCGCGATGCCTCTGTCCGTGCATGCGCAGCAAGTTCAGGATAGCGCGGCCGCGGATGGAGAAACCCCCAGCGGCGAGATCGTGGTGACCGCGCAAAAGCGCGAGCAGAGCCTGCAGAAAGTACCTGTTTCGGTTGCCGTGCTTTCATCGACCGTGCTGGCGGACAACCGGATCAGCGGCCTGGAGCAACTTTCGCAGGTCTCGCCTTCGATCAACTTCACCAACAGCGCCAACACGCGCGGGCAGGGGTTGTCGATCCGCGGCATCGGCACGCTCAACTTCTCGGACGGCGTGGAGCCATCGGTTTCGACGGTGGTCGATGGCGTGGTCATCGGCCGGTCGGCGGCTTCGTTCTTCGATTTCAACGACATCGAGCGCATCGAAGTCCTGCGCGGTCCGCAAGGAACGCTGTTCGGCAAGAATTCTTCGGCCGGCGCGCTCAACGTCGTCACCGGCAAGCCCGATCTGGACACGTCATCCCTGTCGGCCTCGGCCAGCTACGGCACGTTCAACGACGTTCGCCTGAAGGCCACCGGATCGGCGGTGCTGGATCCGGGCCGCGCGGCGCTGCGCCTCTCGGGCTTCCGCTCCACCGCCGACGGGATCATCACCAACACCGTTAACGGCCAGAAGCTCAACGGCAACAACAGCTGGGGCCTGCGCGGCAAACTGTTGTTCAAGCCGAGCGACGTCACCTCGATCTATCTCATCGGCGACTACGGCGAGAGCAACCGCAACTGCTGCGCGTCGACCGTGCGCTCGGTGCTGCCGACGACGACCTACTACAACGGCCAGACGCGCGCCGCGCTGCTGGCGAGCCAGACCCTCGGGCCGATCAACCGACAGGTCACGATCGATGGCGATTACTTCAACCGCCAGAAGACCGGCGGCGCCTCTGTCGAAATCAACACGGAACTCGGCGGCCAGACGATTACATCGATCACGGCCTATCGCGAATTCAGGGTGTTCGACAACAACGATCCCGATCTGGTTCCCCTGCCCGTCGTAAGCCTGAACAACGCCCTGCAAAAGCAGAAGCAGTTCACGCAGGAACTGCGGCTGACCTCGCCGGCCGGCAAGCCGATCGAATATGTCCTCGGCCTCTACTATTTCTGGCAGGACGTCACCACCCGCACGCAGGTGAAAGGCAATCTGACGGTCAATCTGCCGGCCGGACAATATCTCGGCAACCAGGTCGACCGCGACATTACCACGAAGAACGTGGCCGCGTTCGGGCAGCTCACCGGCCATCTGACCGACTCCCTGTCGCTGATCGGCGGGTTCCGCCTGACGTCCGAACAGGCGGTGGCGCACTTCAACCGCACGGTGCTGCCAGGCGCGATCGCGGCGATGCCCAGCCTGGGCGGCCCGGCCTACGTCACCCCCACGCTCAAGGCCACCGACACCGATTTCAGCTACAAGCTCGGCATCCAGTATCAGGCTTCGCCCGATGTGATGGCCTATGCCAGCTACACCCGCGGCTACAAGGGACCGGCGCTCAACCTGCTCAACAACCTGACGGCGGCGACGGTGAACGCGGGGCTGGCTGTGCTGAAGCCGGAGATCGCGCGCAATTGGGAAGTCGGGCTGCGCACCACGCTGTTCGACCGGAAGCTGACGCTGAACGCGACCGGCTTCTACGAAACCTTCACCAATTTCCAGGCGCAGACCTACAGCGCGGTGCTGACCTCGTTCCAGCTGACCAACGCCGGCAAGCTCGTGACCAAGGGCGCGGAAATCGAGGCGATCCTGCGCCCGATGAACGGCCTCAGCCTTTCGGGCAATCTTGCGTTTACCGACACGGAAGTGCGCGGGCTGGTCGTCAGCTGTTATCCCGGGCAGACCGCCGCGCTCGGCTGCGTGACCGGCCGGCAGGACGTTACCGGCCAAGCGCTGACCAACGCCCCCAAGTGGGCCTATTCGCTCAACGCCAGCTACCGGACGGACATCGGCGACAATCTGCGCGGCGGTGCGAACCTGTCCTTCACCTACCGGTCGCGCACGCTGTTCAGCTTCCGCGATCCCAACACCGCCCAGCCCGGCTACGGCCTGCTCAACGGCAGGCTGTCGATCGAGACGCAGGACGGGCGCTACAGCCTTGCGGTGTTCGGCAAGAACCTCACCAACAAGCATTTCGCCACGCTCATCGGCACCGGACTGCTCGATACCTCGGCAACCGGCGCCGGCTATACCCAGTTGCTGACTCCGGACGCCTTCCGCACGTTCGGCGTCGAAGCGGCCGTTCACTTCTGATGCCTATCGCGGGGAGCGTCGGCACGTGCGCCGGCGCTCCCCGACCGTGCAGGAACGCCTGACCCATGCAGCTTTCCCGACGTCACTTCGTCAGTGCGCTCCTCGCCACGACCACCCTGGGGACCGCGCCCGCCCGGGCCATCGCGGGCAAAGGGCCGCGCCCCAACATCATCACGATCGTGCTCGACGACGTGGGCTATTCCGACATCGGCTGCTTCGGCTCGGAAATCCGCACGCCCGTGATCGACAGCCTCGCCAAGACGGGCCTGCGCTACGTCCATTTCGATACCAAGGCCGTGTGCGCTTCCACGCGCGCCGCGATGTTGACCGGGCGCAACGCGCACACGGTCAACATGCCCGACGTGCCCGATGTCGCGGCGGTGACCCCCGGCGATCCGCAGATGGCGCACCTGTTCCGCCTGCCGGGCAATGCGCAGACCATGGCGCAGGCCTTGCAGCGGCGGGGCTATGCCACCTGGGCGATCGGGAAATGGCATATGATCCCGATGGCCGAACTGGGCGCGGACGCCCCGCGCGAAAACTGGCCGTTGCAGCGCGGTTTCGACTATTTCTATGGCTTCCCGCGCGGCTGGACGGACCAGTATCGCCCCGAACTGGTGGAGAACAACGGCTATCTGAAGCGGGATTTCCCGGAGGGCTATCACCTCTCCGCCGATCTGGCCGACAAGGCGATCGGCCTCGTCTCGAACCATCTCGACCGGAACCCGGCCGCGCCGTTCTTCCTGAACCTGGCGTTTGGCACGGCGCATTCGCCGATCCAGGTGCCGCGCGAGTACTCGGCACCCTATGACGCGGTTTACGCAAAAGGCTGGGACGCGATTCGGGAGGAGCGCTTCGTCCGGATGAAACGGATGGGGCTCATCCCCGAGAACACGCTGCTGCCCGCGCGGGAATCGCGTGATCGCGCTTGGGCGGATTTATCGGAAGACGAAAAGGCCGTCTTCGCCCGGTACATGGCGGTCTATGCGGGCTTTATCGAACATTGCGACCGGCAGATCGGGCGGCTGCTCGATGCCCTGCGCGACCGGAAGGCGCTCGACAACACGATCATTGTGCTGTTGTCGGACAACGGCGCGGCTTCCGAGGCCGGTCAAGCGGGCTTCTTCGACGGCCTCTATCGTGCGAACACCGCTACGCCGGCCCAACAGCGCGCCCGTCTCGACGAACTGGGAACCGGCAAGACGCAGGCGGAATATCCCCGCCCCTGGGCGATGGCGGGAGACACGCCTTTGCGGCGCTACAAGCTGTGGCCCTATTCGGGCGGAACGCGCACCCCGATGATCTTCCACTGGCCGCGCATGGTCCGCGATGGCGGCGCGATCCGCCGGCAATTCGTCGACGTGATCGATATCGCGCCCACGCTGCTGGAAGCGGCGCAGGCCCGCTTCGACGCGACCGTGGAAGGCGTGCCGCAGATCCCGGTCGCCGGCAAATCGTTCCTTCCCACCGTGCGCAGCCGCAAGGCGCCGGGCCGGCAGGTGCAGTATTTCGAGCTGCGCGGCAACCGGGCGATCACCAGCGGCCGCTGGCGCGCCGTGGCGCTGCATGACTGCGACCAGCCCTATGCCAACGATCGCTGGGAACTGTTCGATCTCGACAGCGACTTTTCCGAAAGCACGGACCTCGCGTCGCGCTATCCGGCCAAGGTTGCCGAGATGAAGAGGCTGTGGGATGCGCAATGGGCCATGTATGGCAGCGGTGCTCTGGCGCAACCGGGCGCGCTGACGTGCCGGTATTCGGATATGTTCGACCGGCGGCCGGAATGATCGCCGGACGCGCGCCGACTGGATAAGACAAGAAACGGGGACGGGAACGATGAACAGGACAATGATGAAAGCGGGCCTTGCCATCCTGCTTGGCACGGCCGCCACGGCGGTCGTGGCGCAGGACCGGGTTGCAGCGGCCGGAAACGGTCCGGCCGCACCGAACAAGGCCGGCGAAGACGCGCTGCGCCGGGCCGACGCAACGCTGCGGCAGATGACACCGGACGAAAGGACCGTGCTGACCCACGGGATCATGCCCCTGCCGGTCGGCGTCAGTCCGCCGCCGATTCCGGCGGATGCCATTCCCGGCGCCGGCTATGTCGGCGGCATCGCCCGGCTGGGCGTTCCCGCACTCAAGGAAACCGACGCCAGCCTTGGCGTGGCCTACGTGTTCGGGCTGCGCCGCGATGGGGCCACCGCGCTGCCATCGGCCCTCGCCATGGCATCGACCTGGAATCCCCTCCTGATCGAACAGGGCGGCGCGATGATCGGCGCCGAAGCGCGCGCCAAGGGCTTCAACGTGATGCTGGGGGGCGGCGTCAATCTGATGCGCGATCCGCGCAACGGCCGCAATTTCGAGTATTTCGGCGAAGACCCGCTGCTCAGCGGCACGCTCGCCGGTCATGCGATCCGGGGCATCCAGTCGAACCACATCATCGCCACGATCAAGCACTTCGCGCTGAACGGGCAGGAGACTGGCCGCAAGTTCGTCGATTCCCGAATTTCCGAAGGCGCGGCGCGCGAAAGCGACCTGCTGGCCTTCCAGCTCGGCATCGAGATCGGCAATCCGGGCTCGGTGATGTGCGCCTACAACAAGGTCAATGGCGACCCGGCCTGCTCCAGCAGCTGGCTGCTGAACACGGTGCTCAAGCGCGACTGGGGCTACAAGGGCTTCGTGATGTCGGACTGGGGCGCAGTGCCCGATCTTCAGGCGGCGATGAACGGGCTGGACCAGCAATCGGGCGGGCAGCTCGACAAGGCGATGTTCTTCGATCGCCCGCTGGCCGAAGCCGCCGCCGGCAAACCCGCATGGGCCGCGCGGCGTGATGACATGAACCGCCGCGTGCTCTGGGCGATCTACGACAACGGGCTGGACAAATTTCCCGTCAGCCCCGGCGGCAAGATCGATTTCGACGCGCATGGCAAGATCGCGCAGGATACCGCCGAACAGGGCATCGTCCTGCTGCGCAACGAACGGGGAGCCTTGCCGCTTGCCGCTTCGGCCAAAAAGATCGCGGTCATCGGCGGATACGCCGACACCGGCGTTGTCTCGGGCGCGGGCTCAAGCCAGGTGCAGGGCCAGGGCGGGCCGGCGGTATCGATCCCGCTGGGCGGAGGCAGCGGTTTCGCGGCCTTCATTCAGGAGGCCTATCACCGCTCCGTGCCGCTGAAGGCGATCAGGGCGCAAGCCGGCGATGCCGCCGTTACCTATCGCAACGGCCGCTACATCTCGGAAGCGGTTACGCAGGCGAAGCAGGCCGATGTCGCGATCGTGTTCGCCACGCAATGGTCGACCGAAGGGTTCGACCAGCCCGATCTCACGCTGCCCAACGGGCAGGACGCGCTGATCGCGGCGGTGGCGGACGCCAATCCGAACACGATCGTCGTGCTCGAAACCGGCGGACCGGTGCTGATGCCGTGGCTTGGCAAGACCGCCGCGGTGATCGAGGCATGGTATCCGGGGGCACGGGGCGCGGAAGCGATTGCGAACGTGCTGTTCGGCAAGACCAATCCATCGGGCCGCCTGCCGATCACGTTCCCGGCCGCCGAAAAGCAGCTTCCGCGCGAAAAGGTCGATGGCTTCGACGTGCTCGAACCCGATTTCACCGGCAATCCGCCGCACGCGGACATGGCCCTTGTCGCCAACTACGACATCGAGGGCTCCGACCTCGGTTACCGCTGGTTCGCCCGCAAGGGGGAAAAGCCGCTGTTCCCGTTCGGCCACGGCCTGTCCTACACCACCTTCGCCACTAGCGGCCTCAAGACCGATGGCGCAACGGCCACGTTCACGGTCGCCAACACCGGCCAGCGCGCCGGCGCGACGGTGGCGCAGCTTTACATGGTCACGCAGGCGGGCGCGCGCCGGCAGCGTCTGGTGGGCTACGCACGCGTCGATCTGGCGGCAGGCGCATCGCAACCGGTCACGGTCACGATCGATCCGCGCCTGCTGGCGGACTGGAAGAACGGCGCATGGTCCATCGCCGGCGGCGATTACGGCTTCGCGCTAGGCGAAAACGCGGACGCGCTCAGCCCGGTCGTCACCGTGCGCATGAAGGCGCGGCGCTGGTAGGCGCCGATTACCCCGGGCGCACCACGCAGCGAAAGCCGATGTGCGTGGTGGAGGTATCGACCATTTCCGGGTGGCGCGCCGCCGGGCGGTAGCGCTGGCAATAGTTCGCCGCGCAGAGGTGCGATCCGCCCTTCAGCACCTTGCGCCCGATGCGCACCGCCGGCTGCGCCGGATCGTAGCTGCCCTTCAGCTTGCCGCCGCGCGGGTTGGAAACCGTACAGCAGGAACCCTTCGGCTTCTTGGGATCGGCTTGCGCCGCATGGTCGCTCCACCAGTCGCAGGTCCATTCCCAGGTGTTGCCGATCATGTCGTAGAGGCCATAGCCGTTGGGCGGAAAGGACCGCACCGGGGATGTCCGCTCCCATCCGTCCAGGCACTGGTTGGCGAAAGGGAACAGGCCCTGCCAGTAGTTCGCCAGCATCTGCCCGCCGGGCGCCAGTTCGTCACCCCAGGCGTATTCGCTGCCTTCCAGACCACCCCGCGCGGCATATTCGTATTCGGCTTCGGTCGGCAGATCCTTGCCCGCCCAGCGCGCATAGGCATCGGCATCCGCCCATGCGACATGCACAACCGGGTGGTCCCACAGGTCCAGATCGTCCAGCGAACTGCCGGGGCCAAGCGGATGGCGCCAGTCCGCCCCGAATTCGAAGTGCCACCAGTTGCCCGGTGCGCTCATGTCCACCGGCCCGCGCGTCTTGCGGAACACCAGCGATCCGGCGCGGTCCATGCCCGGCAGCATATCGGGATAGTCCTTCGGATCGGGCGCGATCTCCGCCTGCGTCACATGCCCCGTCGCCTCCACGAAGCGCGCAAACTGGCGATTGGTCACCGGCGTCTCGTCGATGTGGAAGGCATCGACCTTCACGCGGCGCAGCGGCGCTTCCTCCGGATAGAACGCTTCCGATCCCATCGTGAAAGTGCCGGCCGGGATGGCTATCATTCCCGCGTGCAGGTCCGTCACGGCTTCCAAACGCTCTTCCTTCCCCATCGCTACGCTTACACGCCCGCCCATACCGGCGCCCGCTTTTGCAGGAAGGCGTCGATCCCCTCGCCGGCGTCCTCCTCCATCATGTTCCGCGCCATCACTTCCGTGGCCAGTTCATAGGCATCGGCGCGCGGGCGTTCGCGCTGGGCATGGAACAGCGCCTTGCCATGGCGGATCGCGGCGGGGCTCTTGGCCATGATCGTCCGAACGAAATCGTCCACCGCCGCATCGAGATCCCCGCGCGCAACGGTCCGGTTGGTCAGACCCCAGCTCTCCGCCGTGGCCGCATCGATGAACTGCCCCGTCACCAGCATCTCGAACGCGCGCTTGGCCGGTACGTTGCGCGATAGCGCGACAGCCGGCGTCGAGCAGAACAGGCCGACGTTGATCCCCGAAACGGCGAACCGCGCATCGGAGGAAGCGACCGCGAGATCGCAACTGGCGACGAGCTGGCATCCCGCCGCCGTGGCGATGCCGTGCACGCGCGCGATCACCGGCACCGGCAGGTCGGCGATGGCCTGCATCACCTCGGTACAGGCACCGAACAGATCGCGATAATAGGCAATGTCGGGCGTGGCGCGCATCTGGCGCAAGTCATGCCCCGCACAAAACGCGCGGCCCGCGCCGGACAGCACCACGCAGCGCGCCGCGGGATCGGCGGCCACAACGGCCAGCTCGGCTTTCAGCGCCGCCAGCATCTCCTCCGACAGCGCGTTGAACTGCGCCGGGCGGTTGAGCACCAGATCGAAGCGCCCCCGATCGCGATGCACGAGGACGAGGGGGTCATCTTGGCTGGCAGACGTCATCGTGCGGGCATCCTCGATCCTGTTGTGGCCGACACCGGATTTTGCTTCGTATAGCGTACAGCGACTGCGAAAAACCGATTTTGCGCCTTGCCGCCGCCGCCCACCATGCGCCTTTCCCGCAGGAGGCCCATGCTCGACCGCTTCGCCTATACCACGTTGCCCGCACGCATCCTCTTCGGGCCGGGGATCGCGGCACAACTCGCCGGGGAAATCGAGACGCTCGGCTGCCGCCGGCTGCTGCTGGTTTCGACGCCGGGGCAGCGGGACAAGGCGCAGGCGATCGCCCAACCGCTCGAACGCAGGATCGCCAGCCATTTCGCCCATGCCACGATGCACACGCCGGTCGAGGTGACGGAAGCCGCGCTCGCGGAATTCCGCGACGTGGATGCCGATGGCGTGCTCGCTTTCGGCGGCGGCACGGCGGTTGGCCTCGCCAAGGCAATCGCCCTGCACACCGGCTGCCGGCAGGCGATCGTCGCCACCACTTATGCCGGATCGGAAGTGACCCCCGTGCTGGGGCAGACGGCAGCGGGCATGAAGACCACGGTGCGCGATCCCCGGCTGCTGCCCGATCTCGTGCTCTACGATCCCGAACTCACGCTGGACCTGCCCCTGCCGACCAGCATTACCAGCGGCTTCAACGCCATCGCGCACGCGGTGGAGGCGCTCTACGCGCCCGATCGCAATCCCGTTTCCAGCCTGATGGCGCTGGAAGGCGCGCAGGCGATGGTGGAAGCCCTGCCCCGCATCGCCGCCGATCCCCAACACCTGCCCGCGCGGACCCGCGCGCTCTATGCGGCATGGCTGTGCGGCACGGTGCTGGGCGCGGTCGGGATGTCGCTGCATCACAAACTGTGCCACACGCTGGGCGGCAGCTTCGGCCTGCCCCATGCCGAGGTGCATACCGTGATCCTGCCGCACGCGCTGGCTTACAACACCCCGGCGGCGGTGGCGGAACTCGCCCCGCTGGCGCAAGCGCTGGGCGACGATCCCGCGCGGGCGCTGCACCGGCTGGCGCGCGACCTGGGCGCGCCGACATCGCTTGCAGCGCTCGGCATGGCGGAAAGCGATATCGACCGCGCCGCCACGCTGGCCACGCAGAACACCTACCCCAACCCGCGCCCTGTCGAACGCGGAGCGATCCGCGATCTGCTGGCGCGGGCGTGGCAGGGAGAACAACCGGCATGACCGGGCCAATCATCAGGGAGCAAGGCGCATGAGCTATTTTACGGAGGCGCAATCGGCCGAGGCGGTCAACGCCCGGCTGGGCGCGGACATCGACCCGCGCCTTGACCGGATCATGCGCTCGCTGGTCACGCACTTGCACGCCTTCATCAAGGACGTCGAACTGACGGGCGAGGAATGGGCCAAGGCGATCGACTTCCTGACCGCCACTGGCCGCATCTGCAGCGCGGAACGGCAGGAGTTCATCCTGCTGAGCGACGTGCTGGGCGCATCGATGCTGGTCGATGCGATCAACAACCGCCGGCCGGACAAGGCCACGCAGAACACGGTGCTCGGGCCGTTCCACGTCGCCGGCGCGCCGGTGCGGGAAATCGGCGAAAGCATCTGTCTGGATGGCGAAGGCGAAGCCTGCCTGTTCGAAGGCATGGTTACGGACATAGCGGGGCGGCCCGTCGCCGGCGCGGAGATCGACGTATGGTCCGACAACGCCGATGGCTTCTACGATGTTCAGCAACCCGGCGTACAACCGCAATGGAACAATAGGGGCCGATTTATAACCGATAGGGATGGGCGATACGCCTTCATCGGCATCAAGCCCGTATCCTATCCCATCCCGCACGACGGTCCGGTGGGCCAGATGCTCGACGCGACCGGGCGGCATCCGTGGCGCCCGGCGCATACCCATTTCATCGTCTCCGCGCCCGGTTTCGACCGGCTGGTGACGCATACGTTCGTTGCGGGCGACGCATGGCTGGAAAGCGACGCGGTGTTCGGCGTCAAGGCGCCGCTGATCGTGGATTATGAACCCACGCCCGATGCCGCAACCCCGTGGCGCTGCGCTTTCGATTTCGTGCTGGCGCCTGCCGATGCGTGAGAAGCCCATCGCGCAGGACAGCGCCGCATCGTGGTACGTCGTGGCGATCTGCATGGCCGCCTATGTGCTGTCGTTCGTCGACCGGCAGATCCTGTCGCTGCTGATCGGACCGATCCAGGCCGATCTCGGCATCAGCGACACCCAGTTCGGCCTCCTGCACGGCTTCGCTTTCGCGATCTTCTACGCCACGCTCGGCGTGCCGATCGCCGGCTTTTCGGACCGGATGGCGCGCCCGGCGGTCATATCCGCCGGCATCGCCGTGTGGAGCCTCGCCACCGCCGCCTGCGGCCTTGCCGGCAGCTTCGCCGCGCTGTTCGGCGCGCGCGTGATGGTGGGCGCGGGCGAAGGCGCGCTTTCCCCGGCCACGCAATCGCTGATCGCCGATCTCTTTTCCCGCGAAAAGCTGGGCCGGGCGCTGGCGGTCTATTCGCTCGGCTCGTTCGTGGGCGCGGGGCTCGCCTTTGTCGCGGGCGGCGCGGTGATCGCGGCGGCGACGGCGCACGGCACGGTGCATATCGCGGGCCTGGCGCTGCGGCCCTGGCAGCTGTGCTTCATGATCGTGGGTCTGCCGGGCCTGTTGCTGGCACTGATCGTCGCCATGACCGTGCGCGATCCTCGCCCCGCCGCAAGCGCGGAACGGGCAGACCTCCCGCCCGGCATCGGCGCGGTTTTCGCCATGATGCGCCGGCATCGCGCGATCTTCGGCCCGCACCTTGCCGGCTATGCGCTGACCGGCTGGGCGCTGTTCGGCACGCTGGCCTGGGCGCCCGCCGTGCTGACCCGCGCTTTCGGATTCGATACGCGCGAGGCCGGGCTATGGCTCGGCCTGATCGCGACCTGCGCGGGTGGCGGCGGCGCCTATGCCAGCGGCTGGCTGATGGACTTGCTCGACCGTCGCAGCGGACGGGGTGACGGCGCGCTGCGCGTCGGCATGATCGGCGGGCTATGCTCGGCGCTGTTCGGCGGCGCACTGGCCTTCGCGCCTTCGCCGGGCACGGGCCTGCTGCTGCTGGCGGGTTTGCAGTTCTTTTCGTCGTTTCCCATCGCGCCGTCGGGCGCGCTCGTCCAGATTGTCGCGCCGCCGGCCATGCGCGCGCGGGTTTCGGCACTGCTGATCTGCTGCACGTCGCTGCTGGGCGCGGGCGTAGGAACGCTGCTGATCGGCCTGCTGAACGACCATCTGTTCGGCGCGGGCGCCGGGATCGTGCAATCGCTGGCGCTGGTGACCGTGATCGGTGGCGTGGGCGCGGCGACGATACTCGCGCCCGGATGCAAGCCTTTGCGCGCCTTCGTTGCGGGTCAGCGGGCCTGAACCCGCGCCTCGGCCATTGCCGCCTTGAGCCGCGCGCGGACCGGCCCCGGCGACCGTAGCCAATCGGCACGCAGCCGCGCCACTTCCTCGGTCGTATAGTCCTCGAACCCCGCCGGCATCGGCCCCATCCGGCGGACCAGCCAGTTCATCAGCCGGGCCACGTCGGCATCGCTGAGGCGTGAGGTGGAAACGCCGGGCACGCGCACCAGATACTCGCGCCCACCCGGCAAGGCTGCGAAAGGACCGAGCTGCCCGCGCATGTCGGGCACCTTGCCCGCCATGCCGCGCCCGTCGGGCAAGTGGCATCCCTGGCAGTGCAGCGCATAATCCACCCACGCGCGGTGCGCGCGCTCGTCCGGCGCCGTGCCGGTCGCCGCGACGCCGAACACCAGCGCCAGCGGGAGCAGGACAACCGGTCGCCGCACGGCCGCGCCGTCAGTCCGCCGGCCCGAGCACGACCGACGTGGAGCAGTGGTAGGCGACCCCCGCCTGCGTGCCGAGGCACCAGTCGAGATCGTTGGACGTGGTCGGCTGGTAGGTCGGCGTCGCGCCTTCGTCGCGGCTGCAGTTGCAGCGGCCGCACGCGGATTTGCCGCAGCAATCGTTGTAGCTGATGATGTAATTGCGCCCGTCCACGGGGTTGCGGCAGGTGCCGACCCAGGTGATCGGCGAAGGCTCGGTTCCCGGCGGGCACGAGGATGCCGAACCGCCGCAGCACGAACAGAGGAAGCCGTCCACCGCACAGTAGCGCCAGTATTCGCAGGACATCGGATCGCCCTGCTCCTGCACCTGCACGGGATTGGGCGCGCGTTCCGCGCGCGCGCGCGCCACCGGCAGCAGCGTGGCGGCACCCGACACGGTCAGGAAAGCGCCCAGCCGCCCGATGAAGCCCCGGCGCGACGTGCCGCGCGCGGCGCTGCGGGCCAGGTATTCGGCGGCGCGGTCCAGTCTTCTCATGCTTTGCTTCCCTGGTTCTGCCCCAGCAGCCCCGCCGCGCGGGCGCGCTGGAAATCCTGCAGCGAGGCGACGCCGATCCGGCTCGCTTCGAACAGGCTTTCAAGATGTTCGCGGTTGTTGATGAGGCCCTTGGCCACGATCTGGTTGTTGGCGTCGATCAGCACGGCATGGGGCAGCTTCGACACCTGGAAGGCGATGCCGAGCGGCGTCGACAGCACCAGCGGGAAGGCCTCCAGCCGTTCGCGCACGACCATTTCGTATTGCGCCTGCGCATCGCCATCGCTGGCCAGCACCACCTGCAAGGCGTCACCCTGTTCGCGCGCGATCGATTTGACCACGGGAATCAGCGACTTGCACACCGGGCAGGTCGGCGAAAGAAAGAACAGCAGGGTGGATCGCCCGTCCGCCGGACCGCCGATGCGCACGGCGCGGCCATCGATGGCTTCCAGTTCGAACGCCGGCGTCTCCTGCCCCACTTCGGGGCCGCCCGGCAGCATCAGCGCGCCGACCGGACCAAGCCGTTCGTGCAGCATCCCCACCTGCCGCAGCAGCGCGACGACCACCAGCGCCAGCACGAGCACCAGAATCCACAGCGCGATCAGCGCGGCAATCACGGCATTGGTCACGAGCGGATCTCCTTGCGGGGAAGGTGCAGCGCCATGTCGGCACCGGCATGAATCAGCGCCATCAGCGCGAGGCCGCCGAGCAGGGTGACGGCGTCGAGCCATACCAGCGGGCGGGAGGAAACCGGCAGCAAAGCGGTCAAAACCGCCGCAAGCAGGAGCGCGTTGCGGCCGACGAGGCCCCAGCGCAGTTCGGGCACGCGCGCGCCGAAGCCGAGGCAGCCGCAATCGATCCGCGTGTTCCCGCGCAGGAGATTGATGGCGATAGCGGCCGCATAAGCCCCCAATAGCAGCGCGCAACCGAGCACGCCGGCCCGGCCCAGAGCAGGCCACAGGGGGCTGGCCAGCGCCGCCGCGCCGGCCGTGATTTCCGCCGCGATCACCGCTGGGGCCGCCACGGACTCCCCTCCGGCGGGCAACAGGCGATAGGCGCCCAAGGTTGGCACGAAACGCGCCAGATCGCGCATTTTATGCACGCCCGCCGACACGAACAGGCATCCCGCGCCGATCGCGGGCAACAATGCGAGAACGGGATCGATCATCGCGCGCCCACCGTGGCCACGACCGGCGCGGGCTGGATCAGCGTGAGGTCGGCCCCCAGCCCTTCCACCTTGCGCAGGACCGCCCCGGTGCCCGGATCGCGCACCGCCAGCGTGCCGCTGCCGAACAGGGTGGTGTAGAGCAGCGGCGCATCGTCCCCGCTGACGGCCACCGCGCTGGCCGGCTGGTCGAGCGCGATGCGGGCGGTGCGCTTGGCCGAGGCAACGTCATAGACCCAGATTTCCTCGCCGGGATATTTGTGGGTGCCCGCGCCGCCCTTGTGCATCAGCACGAACAGCCGCCCGCTGGGCGCGTGGTAGGCCAGCGGCTGCAAACCGCCCGGCCGCCACGCGGATTCGTCCGGCCCCGCCAGCTTCCAGCGCGCCTTCACCGCGATCTGCCCGCCGGCCCCGTCGATCACCGCGACATCGCCGGCAAAGGTGGTGAACAGCCAGGTCGATGGGCCGATCCGCACCGGCTTGTCGCTGGCGGGATCGTCGGCGGTGAACAGCGGCTTGGTCGTCGCGCCCAGACGGACCGCGCCGTCCGCATCGAGCGCGACCGCCTGCAACGATCCGTCGGCGCATTGCATCAGGAATCCGCGCGGCCCGGTCATGTGCATCAACCCGCAGCCGGGCGTCGGAAATTCGCCCACCAGCTTGCGCGCCTGCGCATCGACCACGCTGACCGACTGTTCGGGCGTGAAATTGTACACCAGCAGGAACCGCCCGTCGTCGGTCAGCGGCATGGTGGAGGGCAGCGGCAGCGACTGGATGCGCTTGGCCGGGATCTCCACCTCGTCGCCCGGCATCAGGTCGCTGATCTTGAAGAACGTGACGACATCGGTGCGCGTGCCCCGGCTACCGCGCGAATAGTACGTGCCCGGCACCATCGCCGTGCGCCCTTCGGGCGAGACGGCGACACCGGTGTGCGACATGCCGCCCGGAATCGTGCCGAGGAAATGGCCACTGTCCGCATCGATCAGATAGGCGCGGCCATCGGCGATGTGCAGGAAGCTGATGTCGTTCACCAGCACCCAGTGCGGCGGCATCTGCTCCTTCAGCTCGACCGTGGTCAGTTCCTCGGGCTTCAGCGGCGCTGGCTTCGGCGGCGCGGCCATCGCGTGCGACGCGCCGAGCGCGAGGAGCGAAAGGGCAAGCAACGTCTTCATCGCATACTCCGAAACGAAAACCGGCCCCGCGCCCGCTTCCCCATAGCCGTGGGCCGAGCGGCAATCACCACTTCACGCTCGCGCTGACACCATAGGTGGCGGGCTTGGCATACATCGCGGTGGTGCCGAGCGGACCGAGATTGAGCGTATACTGGCGATAGGCCTTGTTGAAGACGTTGCGGCCGAACACCTCGACGCTGAACCGGTCGTCCGCGCTCGTCCAGGTCAGCGAGGCGTTCGAGACGTTGTAGGCCTTCTGGAACGAGGACGCGCCGTTGGTCACTTCGAGATACTGGCCGTCGTACCACGCACCGTCGAACTGCGCGGCGACATTGCCGAGCGCGGTGTCGATGTCGTAGCGGAACAGGTAGTTCACGCTGAAGCGCGGCGCGTTGGGCAGCTTGGCATTGGTGACAGTGGCCGCCGGGAACGTGCAGAAATAGTTGCCCGTGCCCTGATCGACGCAATATTGCGGCACGCTGGCGCCGGGGACCAGCACCGAGAGGTACTCGGACCCCGCCGTCGCCACCGACTTGACCTTGCTGGTTTCCCAGGTCGCGCCAAGGTTCACGTTGAAGTGCGGGACCGGCCTGATCCACGCCTCGAACTCCGCACCCGTTGCCGTGGCGTCGCTGTTGCGGACCTGCGGCACGTTGGCGATCAGGGCGAAGGCCTGATAGTTTTTGTAACTGTAGTGGAATACCGTGGCGTTGGCGCGGATGGTCTTGCTGTCGTTGGACCACTTGATGCCGCCCTCGAACGCATTGAGCGTCTCCGCCTTGTGCTGAAAGGTCGAGGCGTCGATCGCGGGGCTGAGCGTGAAGTTGCCGCCCTTGATGCCCCGGTTCCACGATGCGAACAGCAGCGTGTTCGCCGCCGCCTTGTAGTTCAGCGTGGCGCGCGCCGCCCAATCGCCCTTGGAGATGCGATCGACGCCGGGGATCACCGCGTCGAAGCTCTGATTCGAGGCCAGCTCCACCGTGCTGCCGTCCGAACTGACGAGCGAATGGTAGGTAACGCCCTTGGTGTCCTTGGAATAGCGCAGGCCGGTAATCAGCGTCAGCGCATCGGTCAGGTCGTATTCGGTCTGCGCGAACAGCGACCAGTTCTTCGAGGACAGGCGATAGGTCTCGTCGATCGAGGGGTTGCTGCCACCCAGCCCCACGGCCACCGCCGCGCCCAGCGCCGGGTTGCCGGTGGTCACGGTATGGCCGTTGATCTTCATGTCGAGGTAATAGAACCCTGCCTGCCAGCGGAAGCGCGGCAAATCGCCCGACAGGCGCAGCTCCTCGCTGAACTGGCTGTAGCGCGCCTGCGTCTCGTAGCGGATGAGGTCGAGCGGCGTGGCGTCGCCATCCTCGAGATAGGACTTGGTGAGCTTGGTATAGTTGGTGATGCTGGTGAGCTTGATGCCGCCCAGATCGTAGGCCAGCTTGCCCTGATAGACATCGATCTTGCGATCCAGGAAACCGGGCACGTTGGAGAAGTTCTGGTAGGGACTGGCCTTCTCGCCGGTGATGCCGTTGATGACCCCGCCGGTGCCGTTCGAGAGGCCGGCGGCATCGGTGGTGCAATAGCCGTTGTCCTGCAGGTTGCAGTTGTCGAAGACATAGCCGCCGGTAGCGACGTGATCGTCCTGCGAATGCTTGTACCACAGGTCCAGCTTGCCGTTCGGGCCAAGGTCCGCCTGCACCGTGCCGCGCACGGCCCAGCCGTTTTCCCCGCCCAGCGCCTGCCCGTCGCTTTCGAACACGCCCGGCAGCGCGGCCGCCGGCTTGATGTAGCCATCCGCCTTGGCGACGCGGCCCGCCACGCGGAAACGCAAGCCGGAGGTGATGCTGCCGCCCACCGCGCCTTCCAGCGTGCGCCGGTTGAAGCGTTCGTAGGTGCCCGTGGCATAGCCGTTGAAGTCCGCCCGGCTGGCATCGTTGCTGACGTACTGGATCAGGCCGCCGGTGGCGTTGCGGCCGAACAGCGTGCCCTGCGGCCCGCGCAGCACTTCCACGCGCTGCACATCGAACAGCTGGCCGGAAATGCCGTTGATCGAGCCCATGTAGGCATCGTCGACATAGACCGCGACCGGGCTTTCCAGGTAGTCGGTGAAGTTGTTCTGCGAAATGCCGCGCAAGTTGAAGATGGTGACGTTGGGCGACCAGGCGTTGAGCTGAAGCCCCGGAACGTGCTGCGTGATCTGGGTGGTGTCGGTCACGCCCAGCGCCTTGAGCTGGTCGCCCGAGAACGCGGTGATCGAGATCGGCACCTTGGCGACGTTCTCGGACCGCTTGGTGGCGGTCACCACGATATCGCCGAAGCCGCTGGTCGCGTCCTGCGTGGCGGTTTGCGCCTCCTGCGCGTGCGCCGTCCCAGTCATGCCGGCGATCGCAACCGCCATGGCCAGTATGCTCGACGCCGCTTTGGTTTTCCCGAAGGTCATGCCGGATGCTCCCTGATCGCCGGCACCAACTGGTGCTTTTGTTGACCGGATGCTCGCCGAGGGGCCTTGGTATTTCAACAGTATAGAAATGCCGAAAACGTACATCCGCCGCGCATTGCGGATTGCCGGAACGCAAAGCGGCCAAGCTCTGCGGAACCCGCAGGCGGGGTTCGCGAAATCGGTTGAAACCTGTGACCGAAATGACGCGCTTTGCGTACAGCGCCGTTCGCGTTCCGGATAGCGCCGCACCGTCAAATCGGGTGCCCTTCGGCCCTCAGCGACAGCGGGCGCGGCCGTGACCGGCCTCGTGCCCCTTCCATATGGCGGAACCCGGATGAAGACCAAAGCGATCCTGCTGACCGCGATCTGCGTCAGCGCCACGGCCCTTGCCGCGCCGAAGCCCGCGCCTGTCCGCGCCAGCACCGAGACCGCCAGCGCAGATACGGACTGGGCCATGCACGGCCTTGATCCCGGCGAGACGCGGTTCAGCCCGCTGGCCGGTATCGACGCCACCAACGTCGCCCGGCTGGGCGTGGCGTGGAGCGCCGATTTCGACGCGCGAACGCTGCGCGGGGTGGAAGCGACGCCGATCGTGGTCGACGGCGTGATGTACGTCAGCGGCCCGTGGAGCGTGGTCATGGCGCTGGATGCGCGCACCGGCCGCGTGCTGTGGCGCTACGATCCGCAAGTCGATGGGGCCACGGCGCGGCGCGGTTGCTGCGACGTGGTCAACCGGGGCGTCGCCTATGCCGACGGCAAGGTGTTTCTGGGCGCGTTCGACGGACGGCTGATCGCGCTCGACGCGAAGACGGGGCACGAGGTCTGGTCGATCCAGACCACGGACCGCGACCGGAACTACACCATCACCGGCGCGCCGCGCATCGTGAAGAACCGCGTCATCATCGGCAACGGTGGCGCGGAATACGGCGTGCGCGGCTATGTCACCGCCTATGACGTGGCCACCGGCAAGCAGGCCTGGCGCTTCTACACCGTGCCCGGCGATCCGGCGAAGGGCTTCGAGAACAAGGCCATGGAAATGGCCGCCGGCACCTGGTCGGGCAAATGGTGGAAGGTGGGCGGCGGCGGCACCGCGTGGGATTCGATGGCCTACGATCCCGAACTCGACCTGCTCTACATCGGCGTGGGCAACGGCGGACCGTGGGATCGCACGGTGCGCAGCGCCGGCAAGGGCGACAACCTGTTCGTCTCCTCGATCGTGGCGATCCGGCCGGAGACGGGCGAATACGTCTGGCATTTCCAGGAAGTGCCGGGCGACGAATGGGACTACACCGCCACGCAGCACATGATCCTGGCCGATCTGGAAATCGGCGGACGAACCCGCAAGGTGCTGATGCAGGCGCCGAAGAACGGCTATTTCTATGTGCTGGACCGCGCGACCGGCGAGTTCATCTCGGGCACGCCCTATGTGCCGCTCAACTGGTCGAAAGGGCTGGACCCAAAGACCGGCCGCCCCGACATCGTGCCGGCCGCGCGCTATGCCGAAAGCGGCGCGCCGTGGCTGGGGCTGCCCTCGCCCGCGGGGGGGCACAGCTGGCAACCGATGAGCTATGATCCTTCCCGCCGGCTGGTGTTCCTGCCCACCGCCGAAATGCCCTATGGCTATGTGTCGGCCAAGCCCGGAAGCTTCGCCTACGATCCGCGCGGGTGGAACACGGGGCAGGACCCGGCCGCCTCCTCGATGCCCGAAGATCCCAAGGTGCGCGCGCAGATCCGCGCGATGATGAAAGGCGCGCTGGTGGCGTGGGACCCGGTGGCCGGGCGCAGGGTGTGGAGCGTGCCGATGCCGCTGCCGTGGAACGGCGGCGTGCTCTCGACCGCGGGCGGGGTGGTGTTCCAGGGCAACGGCACGGGCGAATTCGCCGCCTATGCCGCCGACAGCGGCCGCAAGCTGTGGTCCGTGAACCTGGGCAGCGGCATCGTCGCCGCGCCGGTCACCTACCGCATCAAGGGCGTGCAATACGTCTCGGTCGCGGTCGGCTGGGGCGGCATCCTGCCGCTCAACATGGGCGAGGCGCTGAAGGACGCGGTCGGCCCGCGCGTGAACCGCATCGTCACCTTCCGGCTGGATGGCAAGGCGCCTTATGCGCTGCCGCCAGTCGATCCGAAGGTGCTGCCGCCGCTGCCCGCCAGCGCGGGCGATCCCCGGCAGGTGGACGAAGGCCGCACGCTGTTCCACGTGCGCTGCTGGATGTGCCACGGGGATACGGCGGTGAACCACGGCGGCGTGCCCAACCTGCGCTATTCGCAGGCGATCACCGATCCGCAGATGTTCGCCGCCTTCGTGCTGCAGGGCGTGGCCGAACCGCAGGGAATGCCCAACTTCGCCAAGGACCTGACCGCCGCGCAGGCCGAAGCGATCCGCACCTATGTGGTGAAGCGCGCGCTGGACCTGAAGGCTGATCCCGACGCGCCGTGAGCAAGCGTCGTCGCGCCCTGCCGCCGGTTCAGGCGATGCGGTTTCCGTCGGCGTCCACGACCGCTTCTCCATCTTCCTTGGAGAACGCCGCCTGCTGACGCCGGGGCAGGAGATCGAGAACCTCCTCGGACGGGCGGCACAGGCGGACGCCGAGCGGCGAGACCACCAGTGGGCGGTTGATGAGGATCGGATGCGCCATCATCGCATCGATCAAGGCGGCGTCGCTCAGGCTTTCGTCGGCCAGGCCCAGTTCGGCATAGGGCGTGCCCTTCTCGCGCAGCAGGGCGCGCGGGGTCATTCCCGCGCGGGCGATCAGGCTTTCAAGGAGAGCGCGCGACGGCGGAGTCTTCAGGTACTCGACGACATGCGGTTCGATGCCGGCATTCCGGATCATCGCCAGCGCGTTGCGCGAGGTGCCGCAATCGGGATTGTGATAGATCACGATGTCGGTGGTCATGGTCGTTCCTTGACGTTCAGGCGATCGCCGGGGTTTCCCCGCCACCAAACCAGTTGCGGCGGAACCACAGCGCGAGATTGACGAGGGCGATCAGCACCGGCACTTCGACGAGCGGCCCGATGACGGCGGCGAAAGCCACCGGCGAGGCAAGGCCGAAGGCGGCGATGGCAACGGCGATCGCCAGTTCGAAATTGTTCGAAGCGGCCGTGAACGAAAGCGACGCCGTGCGCGCGTAGTCCGCGCCGCTGGCCCGGCCGAGCACGAAGGCCAGCACGAACATCGCCACGAAGAAGATCACCAGCGGGATCGCCACGCGGACGGCATCGAGCGGCAGCGCGATGATCTCGCCGCCTTTCAGGCTGAACATGCACACGATGGTGAAAAGCAGCGCCACCAGCGTGACCGGGCTGATCGCCGGCAGGAACGTGCCTTCGTACCAGGCCGCCCCGCGCATGCCGATCAGGACGCGCCGGACGAGATAGCCGCCGAGGAATGGCACGCCGAGATAGGTCACGACGGCCCTCGCGATCGTTGCGAAATCCACGTCGACCATGTGCGCCTCCATGCCGAACAGGGGCGGCAGAACGCCAAGGTAGAACCAGGCGTAGGGGACGTAGAACACGATCTGGAACAGCGAGTTGAACGCGACAAGGCCCGTCACGTACTCCGGGCTTCCCTCGGCCAGCTGGTTCCACACCAGCACCATGGCGATGCACGGCGCGATGCCGATCAGGACGAGCCCGGTGAGGTATTCGGGCCTGTCCGGCAGGAACAGCGCGGCGAGCGCGAACATGAAGGCGGGAGCGACGACCCAGCACAGCACGAAGGACAGCGCCAGGACCCTGCCGTCGCGAAAGACCTTGCCGAGTTCCTCGTACCGCACCTTGGCGAGCGGCGGAAACATCATGAGGATCAGACCCATGGCGATGGGAATGCTGGTCGAGCCGACCGACATCGCCCCCAGTGCGCGCGGAACCGATGGCGCCAGCGTGCCCAGAGCAATCCCCACGGCCATTGCCGCGAAGATCCAGACGGTCAGATAGCGATCGAGAAACGAAAGACGCGGATGCGCCACCACCGGCCGGGTCATCGTGCAACCATCCTCTTGCTAGTCGCCGCGTTGCCCGCGGAGTCTTCGTCCGCGGCCGGAGCGCAGGACAAGCCCGCGCCGCAGGGGACCCCGCCGCAGCAGTTTTCGGTAAGATAGGCCATGAGGCCGTTCATGGCGGGGTAGTTGGCCGAATAGATGATGGACCGGCCCTGCCGGCGCTGCCTCACCAGTCCGGCATGGGCCAGCTGGGCCAGATGAAAGCTCAACGAGGACGCCGGCACCGCCAGACGACCGGCAAGCTCGCCCGCAGGCAGCCCTTCCTCGCCCGCCTGAACCAGCAGGCGATAGGCGGCCAGACGATGTTCCTGGGCAAGCGCGCCAAGGGCGCGGACAACCTGTTCGGCAGCAAACGATGATTCCATATTTCCAATATTATGGAAATGATATGGCGCGTCAAGAGGATGACCGCGCCGCGGGCAACGGTCGCGCCATCAGGACCGCGACGATGCGCGCCTATCCCCGCTTGCGCAGGGTTTCCGAGGGGAGGCAGCCGTACTGCTGGCGATAATACTGCGCGTAGCGGCCGAAATTGACGATACCGCATTCGAGCATCAGTTCGGTCACGCTGGCGGCGCCATCGCTTTCCATCAGCGCGCTGTGCAGCTTTTCCAGCCGGTGGCGGCGGACGTATTCCAGCGGCGTTACGCCCAGGAAGTGGCGGAAGCCGCTTTGCAGCGAACGCACCGAAACGCCGACCTGCGCCGCCAGCGCGGCGATCGAAATCGTCTCCTCCACCGAATCGTGGATGATCTCGCGCGCGCGGCGGACGTGGCGGGGCGAGATGTCGTTGCCGTGGAGCGCAATCTGTTCGGAATAGCTGTTGCAGTAATTGCCGAGCAGCACTTCGGCGAGCAGCATCCCGTACTGGCGTTGCAGCCGCTTGTTGCCCATCGTAATCGGGCAAAGCTGCAACTGCCCGCAGATGTGGGTCAGCATCCCGCGCCACACCAGCGGCAGTTCGCGCGTGCCTTCGCGCCCCGGGTAGAATTCCAGGCGGCGCTGGACCGGGATGTGGAGCTGCTGGCCGAGATAATCGGTGCAGATCGACGCGGGCATCCGCACCGCGAGGTGGCGGCAGTTGCCCGTCATGTGGACCTTGAGCGGCGTGCCGGGCGAGGACACCATCAGTTCATCGGGCCGCAGCTGGTAGCGGTAGCCATCGGCCCACATCACAGTTTCGCCATCGAGCGCGAGATGGACCAGGAAGTGATCGTCCTCCAGCTGCGCCTCGACATCGACCTCGGTGCCGTACTGCAGATCGACGAACTGGATCGCGCCGAGTTCCATGCTGTAGATGCGCGCATCGATCGGCTCCGCCCGGCCGCAATCGAAGCGGTGGCGCGAAAGGCGCTTCGACAGGTGTTCGTGGACCACGTCCGCCCGATCCGAATGGAAGGACTGAACACCGGCGACATTCGACTGGGCAAGGACGGCTAGCATGTGGCGGCTCCCTGAGCGCGACGGTTTGCCCGCCGTGTGTTCTCGCTTGCACTGTTACCCGGCTCACGCGGCCTGATCGGGTGCCGATCATGAGAACCGCGTAGCCGAGTCCTCATCCGATGCAGGACACTGAAAGCCGCGTCTCCTGTCAAGAGGCGTGCGCCTTCCTTTTGCCGGATCGGCACGCGGCCTGCGCAAAGTGGATAGCGCGGGCGCGAACGCGCCTCCTACGATCGCGGAACGACAGCACCATCCACGAAAAGGCGACCCTGAAATGAGCGACACGCTGGACATCGCAAGCACCGCCGGGGCGAGCCCTTCCGCCACCGTCGGGTCCGGCGCGCAGGCCGCCAGCGCCCCGACGCAGGCCTTCCTCGCCCACCGGCACGGCCTGTGGATCGATGGCGCGCAAGTACCGGCCGTCAGCGGCGACCGGCGCACCGTGATCGATCCGGCGACCGGCGCGCCGATCGCCGAGGTAGCCGAAGGCGGCGCGGCCGACATCGACCGCGCGGTGGCCGCCGCGCGCACCGCGTTCGACACCGGCCCCTGGCGCGCGCTGCGGCCGGTGGAGCGCGAACGCCTGCTGCTGCGCCTGGCCGACCTGATCGAACGCGATGCCGATCTGCTGGCCGAGCTGGAAGTGCTGGACAACGGCAAGATCCTGCCCATGGCGCGCCACGGCGATCTGGTCCTCGCCATGGATTCGCTCCGCTACATGGCCGGCTGGGCGACCAAGATCGAAGGCACGACCATCGCGCCCTCGTTCCATTACGTGCCGGGCCTCAGCTTCACCTCGCACACCATCCGCCAGCCGGTGGGCGTGGTGGGGCAGATCATCCCGTGGAACTTCCCGCTGGTCATGGCGATCTGGAAGATCGCGCCCGCGCTGGCCGCGGGTTGCACCGTGATCCTCAAGCCGGCCGAGGACACGCCGCTGTCCGCGCTCTATCTGGGTGCTCTGATCGCCGAAGCCGGATTTCCGGCCGGCGTGGTCAACATCGTGACGGGCGGCGCGGCGGCGGGCATCGCGCTGGTCGAACATCCGCAGGTCGACAAGATCGCCTTCACCGGATCGACCGAAGTCGGGCAGGAAATCCAGCGCCGCGCCGCGACCACGATGAAGCGCCTGAGCCTTGAACTCGGCGGCAAGAGCCCGGTGGTGGTGCTGGGCGACTGCCCCGTGCAGATGGCGGTGGAAGGCGCGGCCGGCGCGATCTTCTTCAACCACGGGCAGGTCTGCACCGCCGGTTCGCGGCTGCTGGTCCACCGCAGCATCTATGCCGATGTGATCGACGGCCTCGCCGCCTTGGCCGATGGCATGGTGCTGGGCGCGGGGCTCGATTCGGCCAGCCAGATGGGGCCGCTGGTTTCGGCGAAGCAGCGCGCGCGCGTCGACGGCTTCGTGCAAGGCGCGCTGGCGCAGGGCGCGCGGCTGGTGGCGGGCGGCGCGGCCCCCGACGGCCCCGGCTTCTTCTATCGCCCCACCGTCTTCGCCGACGGCACGCCCGAGATGACGCTGTGCCGCGAGGAAGTGTTCGGCCCGGTGCTGGTGGCCATGCCGTTCGACAGCGAAGAGGAAGCGCTGGCGCTGGCCAACGATACCCGCTTCGGCCTCGGCGCCAGCGTGTGGACGCAGAACCTGGGCGCGGCCAACCGCTTCGCGCTGGGGCTGAAGGCGGGCAATGTCTGGGTCAACGCGCACAATCTGCTCGATCCGGCAGTGCCGTTCGGCGGCCACCGGATGTCCGGCTATGGCCGCGAACTGGCGCACGCGCCGCTCGAACTCTACACCGAGGCGAAGTCGGTGACGGTCACCCTGCTCTGAGCGCCTCCACCCCTTTTTGACGCCCCGCCCCCCGGGAAGCCGCCGCGCCCTCACGCGGCGGCTTTTTGCGTATGCGAAGGGTGCGAGCCAATAGGCCGGCCTTTTTGGGAAATCCTTATTCGCAATCGCACCACGCCTTGCCGAACGCGCACATTGGCTGCGGATAGCGAATTGCCGCTGCCCGGCGAAATCCGGAAGTTCCCCGCAATGACGGCCGGCGCAGAACCGGACGCAGAAGTTCGCAGGCCCCGCCACGCAACTTTCCAATGAGGGATCACAATGACACCGGGAAATCACCGACACATCGGCCGCACGATCGCGGCCGGACTGCTGGCCGCAACCGCGCTTTCCTTCGGCGGCATCGCCCATGCCGAGGAAACGACGCCCGGCACTTCCGCCAGCACCGGCCTTGAGGAAATCACCGTCACCGCGCGCAAGCGCAAGGAATCGCTTCAGGAAACGCCGATCGCGATTTCCGCCTTCTCCGGCAACGCGCTGGAACAGCGGCAGGTCAGCTCGGTAACCGGGCTGGACCGGGTGGTGCCCAACCTTGTCGTCAGCGAGACGGCGCCGGTCGGCGGCAGCAGCGCGGCCGCCTCGTTCTTCATCCGTGGCATCGGCCAGACGGATTTCAACCAGAACACCGAACCGGGCGTGGGCATCTATGTCGACGGCGTCTATATCGCGCGTTCGGTCGGATCGGCGTTGCAGCTGGTGGACCTCGAGAACCTCGAAGTGCTGCGCGGGCCGCAGGGCACGCTGTTCGGCCGCAACACCATCGGCGGCGCGATCAACATCACCACCAAGAAGCCCGGCACGGAACTGGGCGGCACCGCTTCCGTCACCGGCGGATCGGACCACCTGCTCCAGTTCAAGGCGACGCTCGACGCGCCGATCACCGACCGCATCCTGACCAAGCTGACCGTGTTCTCGCGCAACCGCGACGGCTATGTCACGCGCACGAGCGACGGCGTCGATCTGGGCAACGACAACAAGTTCGCCATTCGCGGCGATGTCCGCCTGCTGCCGACCGACACGCTGACCATCGACGCCTCGATCGAACGGATGCGCGAACGCGAACACGGCGCGCCGCTGCAACTGATCGCGGCCTATGCCGACGCGCCCTTCGCCCAGTACAACAACCTGGCGCTTAACGGCGCCGTCTGCGCCACCACGCCCACGGCCGCGCCGTGCTACGGCTCGCAATGGATCGCGCCGGCCGGCAAGGATTACGGCACCGGCCGCGTCGTTTCCAACATCGACGTGCTGGGCGTGAACGTGACCGCCAACTGGAAAGCCCCCGAACCGATCCTGGGCAGCGAGATCGCGGTCAAGTCGATCACCGCGTGGCGCAAGCTGGATTCGATCTTCGGCGCCGATCACGATCACAGCCCGGTGCTGATCGACCACACCTTCAACGATTATTCGCAGCGCCAGTTCTCGCAGGAACTCCAGGTCACCGGCTCGTCCAAGCTGCTGAACTGGGCGGCGGGCGTCTATTACTTCCGCGAAAGCGGCACCGACGCCAACACCGTGGACTTCTCGATCGGCAGCCTGCTGAGCGGTGGCGCGATCCGCAACCGCAGCCTGGCCTTCTATGGGCAGGCGACGCTGAACATCACGCAGGCCCTGTCGATCACCGGCGGCATCCGCCATACCGACGAAGACAAGCTGTTCCTGCCCAACCAGGTCTATCTGACCGACTTCGTCGCCAGCGCGACGCAGATCCTGCCGGCGGGCACGCCGCAGGTGCTGCCGGGCGCGACCGGCAAGCTCAAAGTCAACGAAACCAACTTCCTCGCCAATATCTCGTACAAGTTCACGCGCGATATCATGGCCTATTTCAACTATTCGGACGGCTTCAAATCGGGCGGCTTCACCCAGCGCCTCGCCGGCCCGCCATTCATCTCGCCCCCCTCGTTTTCGCCGGAATACGTCAAGGTCTACGAGGCCGGCATCAAGAGCGAACTGTTCGACCGGCTCGTGCGCCTGAACCTTGCCGCGTTCCAGACCGACTACAAGGACATCCAGCTCAACGTCCTCTCGCCCGGCCTGCCCAACCCGTTCACGATGAACGCCGCCAAGGCCCGCATCCGCGGGTTCGAAGGCGAACTGAACACGCGGATCGGCGGCGGCTGGGCGTTCAACGCCTCGGTGGGCTACCTCGACGCGAAGTATCTCGCGGCGAGCGGCGGCATCATCCTGCACACCGTGGCGGGTGACATCCCGGTCGGCACCGGGCTGGTCAACGTGAACAGCAAGTTCGTGAACGCCCCGAAATGGACGGCTTCGGTGGGCCTTGCCTACACCGCCGAAACCGCCATCGGGAAGTTCTCGCCGCGCGTGGACTGGGCCTATCGCAGCGACGTGTTCCTCGATGCGCTGAACACCCCGCTGCTCCACCAGCCCGGCTATGGCCTGTGGAACGGCACCGTGAGCTATACCGACACGGCGGAAAACTGGACGGTGAGTGTGGGCGCGAAGAACATCTTCAACAAGCGCTTCCTGGTCGCTGGCTATGCCGACGTGGGCGCCTCGGGCTTCGTCGAAGGCGTCTACAACCGTGGCCGCGAATGGCAGATCGAGGTGCGGCGCAAGTTCTGATCTTCGAGTGGACGTGGAGAAGGCGCGGGCTAGCGCCCTTCTCCACCGATCGCCGCGCCACCCTTGCCCCGTCTCCTTACGGAGGCGGGGCTTTTTCTGCGGCGATCATATCGCTGCGGAAGGCCCACCCCGCTGCGACTAACGCCGCCTGCGGCGGCGCAAGCCTTGCTCCCCTCCCGCTTGCGGGAGGGGCTGGGGGTAGGAAGGCTTATTGCTCCGAGGCCAGGCGGCACTGGCCTTCCATCCGCTCGATCCAGCTGCGCACCAGCGCGATGCCTTCGGCATGGACCAGGCTGCGGCCGATTTCCGGCATCATCGTGCCCGGCACGTTCGAGCGCAGGCGATAGAGCAGGATCGACTTTTCCGGTTCGCCCGGCGCCACGTCGAACGGCAGGCCGCCGCCGCCATGCCCGCCGGCCACGATCTGCTTGCATACGCCGATCCGGCGCGGGCTGGCCCAGTCGACGCCGTGTTCATGGCCCTGGTCGAACCACAACCCGGTGGTGCGCGCGGCGCCGACGGGCGAATGGCAGTGGCTGCAATTGATGTCGAGATAGCTGCGCGCCCGCGCATCCACGGGCAGGCGCTCGTCATGCCAGTCGACGTTGCGCGGCGCGGACGCCGCCGCCGGCGCGCCGGTCAGGTAGCCCAGCCGCTGCAGCCGCGTAAGCTGGTTGATCGTGCCGAACTTGCCCGGAAAATCGCGGTTCAGGTGCCGCGCCTTGATCCCGATCGGCTCGATATGGTTGATCTCGCCCGTCGTGAAATTCGGCGCGTGGCAGTTCGCGCAATCGTTGGCGTTGGGCACGACATAGACGAAGTCCTTGCGCTCCGCGCCGTCCACCATCGTCAGCGGGATCGCATCGCCCACGCGCTCCAGCGTGGCATCGCGCTGGTCCTCGTCCCAGACATAGGGCAGCGCTACCCAGCCGCCCGCGCGATGGACCAGCAGGCGCGTTTCCATCAGGCGCACGTGCGCAAGCCGCAAGCCGCCCACGCCATCCTGATAGTCGCTCGCCCGCGCCTTGACCACGTCCGTGCTCTCGCCCGTGTGATCGGCGGGCGCGACGGGGTAGTAGAACGTCTTGGCGATGACCGTGCCCACCGGCAGGTCGAACGCGCGATCGGGATTGTAGGCCGCTTTCTGCCCGTTCGGAATGAACAGCACCCGCCATTTCAGCGCGTAGTCGGTGAACAGCGGGGTGGCGAGTTCGTAGGTCACGCCCGATGGCGCGGCGGCCAGCCGGTCGCCCGCGCGCTGGATCAGCTTCCATTGCGAGAGCTTCGCCGGAAAATCCTCCCGCGATCCCGCCGCGCTGGAATGGTGCGTCAGCATCGCGAAGCCGAGAACGGAAGCGACCAGCGACCACAGCACGAACCGCAGGGATTTCGGCACCGGACAGCCCCCTAGCGGATGACGACAGGCGGCTGGCGCTTGAAGCCGTCGCAGCTCTTGCCGTCGATCACGGCGAACTTGCCGGGGCTTTTCGGATCGAGCCGGATCAGCTTGTCCGGCCCGGACGCGAGGCAGATGCCGTTGTCGTCACCGGGCGCGCGGGTATAGCCGTCCCATACCACGTTGGTGCTCTGGCCCGCCGCGCGGATCACCGGGGCCGCCGGGAAGCGCTCCGCATCAGGCGCGTTGCCGCCACCCGAGATACGGTTGCCGGCGATCAGCACCCGGTCCGGATAGGGATCGTGCTCGCCGGGCGCGCCGGCCTCGATCTTGTAGTCGGTCGAGAAATCGCTGGCGATGGCGATGCCCATGGTATCGTTGTTGCGGATGTCGTTGTCGAAGATCTCGACGTCGTCGTTGGCCAGCACGATCATGCCGGTGCCCTTGGGCACGATGCTGACCGCCGTGCCCTTGGCCGCGAAGTTCGGAGTGTTGTTCGCTTCGGACACGTTGTTGTGAATGCGCGTGCTGTGGCCGGGCTTGGGCAGGTTGGGCATGTTGAACACAAGGATGCCGCCGGTGTTGCGGGTGGCGACGTTTTCATAGACGTCCGCGTTCGTCGAGTTCTCGATCTCGATCCCGGCGACGTTCAGCTCCGCCCGGTTGCGGCGCACGATGATGTTGTCCGACTGCCCGACATAGATGCCGGCGTCGGAGGAACCGAACACTTCGCTGTCTTCGATCAGCACGTCGGTGCAGCCCACCGGGTAGATGCCATAGGCGCCGTGGGTGCTGTTGTCGGGATCGGTCCAGCGCACGCGCACGTTGCGGAAGGTGACGCCCTTGGTGCCGTTGATCTTGATCCCGTCGCCCTTGGTGTCCTGCACGGTCAGGTCGCTGACGACGAACTGGTTGCCCGTCACCAGCAGGCCGACCGGACCGGCGACCATGCCCGCGAACGACAGCACGGTCTGGTCCTTGCCCGCGCCCTTGATCGTCACACCCGAGGCAGTGAGGCCCAGGCCGCGCGAAAGGCGGTACTTGCCGGCGGGAATGATTATCACGTCCCCGGCCTTGGCATCGAGCAGCTGTTCCTGGAGATGCTTTTCGAAGGCGCGATCGGTGACGAAGCCATCGGCATCGGCCTGCGGACCCGCCGCCCAGGCCGGCCCGGCCAACCCCAGCGAGCCCAGACCCGCCACCATCAGCGCACTGCCCAGCAGCGCCGCGCGGCCGCGTACAAATCCTGCCTTCATCGTTCTCTCCTCGCTTGGTGCGATCCCGTGTGCGCGGCCGGCGACGCTTTTTGCCGGCCGCCGATTCGTCAATACTTGAGCGCCACGCTGCCGCCGAAGAAACGCGGCGGCGAAATCCGCGTGTAGGGCGTGCCGAACGTGGTCGTGGTGATGTTGTTGATGCCGTTCATGTACTGCTTGTTGAACAGGTTCTCGACCCAGAAGGTCACGGTCACGCGTTCGTTGGCGCTCTTGCCGCCGATGCGGGCGTTGACCAGATCGCGCGAGGACCGCAGCGTGCCGAGCTTCGTCCAGTCCACCCCGCCCAGCACGGTATCGAGCGCGTCGTCATAGGGCGTGCGCGCGTTGGTGCGGGCGCGCGAACGGTGGCTCCAGTTGAAATCGGCAAAGAGCTTGCCGAAGCCGACCGGCACGGTGGCGTGCGCGCCGAACGTGCTGCTGAGGCGCGGCTCGCCGGTCGGCTGTCCGTTGAGGTTGAGATTGATCGGCCCGCTGAAGGTCTGCACCTGCTCGATACGGCTCGCCCAGGTGGAATCGATCCAGGAAAGGGTGCCCGACAGGCTCAGGTAGTCGTTGATCTTCAGCGCCGTATCGAGATCGAAGCCATAGGCTTTCGAACTGCCGGTGGTGGTAACGTATTGCGGAATGGTGCTGCCGTTCTGCACCAGCGAGATCGACTGGCGATCGTTGTAGCGGAAATAATAGCCGGTCAGGTTGAAGCGCAGCCGCCGGTCGAAGAATTCCGACTTCACGCCGGCTTCGAAGTTCCACACGGTTTCCGGGCGGAAGTAGCTGTTGATCGCCTGCGAGTTGAAGCCGCCCGCCTTGTACCCGCGCGAGGCGGAAACGTAGGCCATGACATCGGGCGTGAACTTGTAGCTGACGACGAAGCGCGGCGAGACGTCGTTGAAGCTGGCCTTGCGCGTGAACGGCACGTTCTGCAACGCGCCTTCGTTGAAGATCAGGTTGCCCGTGGGGTAAATCGGCGCACCCGCCAGGAACGGCTGGGCAGCGAGCGTCTGATAGACCTGCAGCACCGAATAGGTGGTCGCCGGATCGAACAGCGGCGGCAGGCCGAGCTGGTCGAAGCCCGCGTTGAACACCGCGCCCGGCAACTGGATCGCCGACAGGCCCGGCGATTGCACGCTGGGCGCGAACCAGGTGAAGGTCTTGCGGTCGTTGGTATAGCGCAGGCCGAAGCGCAGGCTCCACTTGTCGGTCACGTCCCAGGTCACGTCGCCGAACGCGGCGAAGGACTTGTTGCGCGCGGTGTTGGTCATGTCCTCGCGCCAGGTGTTGCCGAACACCGGCAGGCCGGCGCCGGCGAAAGCGCTGAACAGCGGCAAGCCGCCGCTCGACAGCGCGAAATCGATCGAATCGACCAGCGCCGTCACCGCGCTGGTCTGGTGGCCGACCTCGTTGAAATAGCTGCCGCCCATCAGCCAGTGCAGCTTTTCGCCATCGTGCGAAAGGCGCAGTTCCTGATAGAAGCTCGTGTTGCTCTCGATATTGTCGGTGTCGAGATAGCGCGTGGGATCGTTGGTGCCGTCCTCGTCCTCGCGGTTCGAGGTCGAGAAGCGGCGGTACGAACTGATGCTGGTCAGCTTCAGCCCGTCGGTGATGTCGCGGTTGATGGTCAGCGCATAGCCGTTGAGCAGGCGCGTTTCGCGCGCGCCGCCGACCACGTCGTTGGTGAACGGCCCGAACGGATCGCGCGACAGCGCCACCTGGCTGATGCCGATCGCCACCGGGCCATCGTTGCGCGTTTCGTCATGATCCCAGGCGAAGACCACGTCGGTCGCGCTGTCGGGCGTCCAGCGGGCGGAAATGCGGCCCGACGTGGTGTGGATGAAGCCCCGGCCCTTGCCCGTGACGGCATCGTGCAGCCAGCCGTCGCGCCGGTTGATCAGCACGTCGCCGCGCACCTGCAGGGTATGCGTCAGCGGCACGTTGATCATCGCCTCGATGCGCTTCGAGCCATAGTTGCCGAAATCGAAATTGGCGGTGGTGGTGAAGCGGTCTTCCGGTTTCTTGGTGACGATCGAGATCGCGCCGGCGGAGGTATTGCGCCCGAAGATCGTGCCTTGCGGCCCCTTCAGCACTTCCACGCGCTCGATATCGTTGAAGAAGATCAGCGCCGAGCCGGTCCGCGCGGTGTAGATGCCGTCGACGAAAACCGCCACGGCGGGTTCGGTGCCGATGCCGAAATCGTCGGTCGCCACGCCGCGAATGGTGAAGCGCGGCTGCGTGACCGAGCTGTCGTCCACCACCAGCCCCGGCGTGAAGGCGGCCAGCGAGCCCAGGCTGATCGCGTGCAGTTCGTTGATCTTGGCCGAACTGACCGCAACCACGCTGACCGGCACGTCCTGCAGCCGTTCCTCGCGCTTCTGCGCGGTCACCACGATTTCATCGAGCCCCTGGGTCGCCGTTTCCCCGGCGGCAGGCGGCCCCTCCGCCGCGCGGGCCGACGTTGCGACCAAAGCCAGGCTCAAGCCGATGGCCAGTACCGAAACCTGATGGAACGCGGGCTTGCCCCCGCCGCGTCGCGTAAATCCGGTCACCTGTACCCCCCAATATTTCTGCATTGTTATGTTTGTTTGCTACGCAATTGGCACGGCCCATGTCAAGAACATTGCCCTCCAAGCATTTTGGAGGACTGCCAATGAATTCAATCTGATATGTTGGGGAGGACGGCGTGAAATGGGGCCAGATCCGAGCAGCCGGATTGTGATCGCGGATTTGCGGGTTGGTGACGAACGCAACGGAAGATCATACCACCACGCCGGGCTTGCAACGGCGGGGAGGGGGGAGAGCGGACGTTGACATCGCGGACCCAGACGGCATTCTGCGTTGATGGACGAGGAGCAGATTGCCACTTGGACGGGATTGGGGCGTTGGCTCTTGATCGGCTTCGGGATAATGCTGATCTTCCTTTCCATTCCTATCGTCTTCTCACAGGACAATGGGGCTGCCGCTGGTTGGAACATTTTTCTCGGCCTATTGGCGATTGGCGCCATCGCATCCGGCAATCGCAAAGCGCCTCTGCTGTCTCTGGTCTTGGCATCCTTGATGGCAATCAGGCTGATCGCCGCGATCATCAATGGTTCATCAGTTTCAGTGCTGGCGGGTTCGCTGATCCTTTTGGTCATCGCGGCGGGCGCGGCGTACGACCTTCGAAAGCAGGCGAGGTTGGATTAGCGCGTTGCCATTGAAACGCCGAATGACCGCTATCTTGTCGTGTCTGGAAGGACCGCCCCCACGGAAAGATGTCGGATAGCTGCCGCTCCGGCCACGCCGGACTGTGTCCACGTCGCCTGGCGAACGCGAAAAAATCGAGTCTGTGTCCGAAGTCACGGCGGTGTCATCGCCGGCATGGCAAAGAAAAGCCGCGACCCGAGGATGGCTTGCCATCTGAACTGCGCCTCCTGCCTTGTGCAGGGGGCGCATTTTTTCTTGCGGGTATAGTATCGGCGGTGGAAGCCCACCCCGTTGCGACTAACGCCGCCTCCGGCGCCGCAAGTCTCACTCCCCTCCCGCTTGCGGGAGGGGTTGGGGGTGGGTAGCGCCCAATTGTCTGCAATGACGCGCCGGCGCGGGTCTTCTACGCCGTCAGGTCCAGCACCACGCGGCCTTCGATCTGGCCCTTGTGCATCCGGTCGAACACGGCGTTGATGTCCTCCAGCTTCGCGGTTTCCACCGTCGCGCGGACTTTGCCGTGCGCGGCGAAATCGATCGATTCCTGCAAGTCGAGCCGCGTGCCAACGATCGATCCGCGCACGGTGATGCCGTTCAGCACCAGGCCGAAGATGTTGAGCGGGAAATCGCCCGGCGGCAGGCCGTTGAGCGCGACGGTGCCGCCGCGCGCGGTGACGCCGATCGCCTGCTCGAACGCCTTGGGGCTGACCGCCGTGACCAGCACGCCGTTTACGCCGCCACCGGTCTCGCGCTTGATGACGGTGGCGGGATCGTCGTGGCGGGCATTGACGGTGATCGTCGCGCCCAGCCGGCGGGCAAGATCCAGCTTGGCATCGTCGATGTCGATCGCGGCGACGTTCAGGCCCATGGCGACGGCATATTGCACCGCCATGTGGCCCAGCCCGCCGATACCGCTGATCGCGACATAGTCGCCGGGCTTGGTGTCGGTCATCTTCAGCCCCTTGTAGACCGTGACACCGGCGCAGAGCACCGGCGCGATCTCGGTAAAGCTGATGTTGGCGGGCAAGTGGCCAACGTAGTTCGGATCGGCGATCACGTAATCGGCGAACCCGCCGTTGACCGAATAGCCGGTGTTGAGCTGCGTCTCGCACAGCGTTTCCCAGCCGCCCAGGCAATGCACGCAATGGCCGCAGGCGCTGTAGAGCCACGGCACGCCGACGCGATCGCCTTCCTTCACGTTCTTCACGCCCGCGCCCACCTGGCTGACATAGCCGACGCCCTCGTGCCCCGGAATGAACGGCGGGTTGGGCTTGACCGGCCAGTCGCCCTCGGCGGCGTGGAGGTCGGTGTGGCATACGCCCGATGCCTGGATCGCGACCTGGATCTGGCCGGGGCCGACCTGCGGCACGGGCACTTCATCGATCGTCAGCGGCTTGCCGAATTCGCGCACGACGGCGGCCTTCATGGTGCTGGCCATGGTTCTTCTCCTTGGATTCCTGGGGAAAGCGGATGGCCCGGCCGCGCGGGCCGGGCCTTGCGCACGGTCAAAAGAAGCCAAGCTTCTTCGGGCTGTAGCTGACCAGCATGTTCTTGGTCTGCTGATAGTGATCGAGCATCATGCGATGCGTTTCGCGCCCGATGCCCGACTGCTTGTAGCCGCCGAACGCCGCGTGGGCGGGATAGGCGTGATAGCAGTTGGTCCACACCCGTCCGGCCTGGATCGCCCGGCCGAAGCGGTAGCAGGTGTTGGCATCGCGGCTCCACACCCCCGCGCCAAGGCCATAGAGCGTGTCGTTGGCGATGGAGAGCGCCTCCTCGGCATCGCGGAAGGTCGTGACCGACAGGACCGGGCCGAAGATTTCCTCCTGGAAGATGCGCATCTTGTTGTGGCCGCGGAACACCGTGGGCTGCACGTAGTAGCCGCCCGACAGTTCCCCGCCGAGATCGGCCGCGCCGCCGCCAATCAGCAGGTCCGCGCCTTCCTGCCGACCGATGTCGACATAGGAGAGGATCTTGTCGCGCTGCTCCGCCGAGGCCTGCGCGCCGATCATGGTGGCGCTGTCGAGCGGGCTGCCTTGCCGGATCGCGGCGACGCGGGCCAGCGCCTTTTCCATGAAGCGGTCGTAGATGCTTTCATGGATCAGCGCGCGGCTGGGGCAGGTGCAGACCTCGCCCTGGTTAAGCGCGAACATCACGAAGCCCTCGATCGCCTTGTCGAGGAAATCGTCGTCCTCGCGCGCCACGTCCTCGAAGAAGATGTTGGGCGACTTGCCGCCCAGTTCCAGCGTCACCGGGATCAGGTTCTGGCTGGCGTACTGCATGATGAGCCGGCCGGTCGAGGTTTCCCCGGTGAAGGCGATCTTGGCGATGCGCGACGAGGAGGCAAGCGGCTTGCCCGCTTCCAGCCCGAAGCCGTTGACGATGTTGAGCACGCCGGGCGGCAGCAGATCGCCGACCAGATCGATCCACACCATGATCGACGCGGGCGTCTGTTCGGCGGGCTTCAACACGATGCAATTGCCCGCCGCCAGTGCCGGCGCCATCTTCCACGCTGCCATCAGCAGCGGGAAGTTCCACGGGATGATCTGGCCCACCACGCCCAGCGGCTCGTGGAAATGATAGGCGACGGTATCGTGGTCGATCTCGCCGATCGAGCCTTCCTGCGCGCGGATGACGCCGGCGAAATAGCGGAAATGGTCGATCGCCAGCGGCACGTCCGCGGCCATCGTCTCGCGGATCGGCTTGCCGTTGTCCCACGTTTCGGCCGTGGCCAGCGTTTCGAGATTCTGCTCCATGCGGTCGGCGATGCGCAGCAGGATCGCGGCGCGTTCGGCCACCGAGGTGCGCCCCCAGGCGTCCTTGGCCTTGTGCGCGGCATCCAGCGCGGCCTCGATATCCTCCGCTTGCGAACGGGCGATCTCGCCCACCACCTTGCCGGTGATCGGGGACACGTTCTGGAAATAGCGCCCGCCCCGGGGCGCGACCCATGTGCCGCCGATGAAATTGTCATAACGGGCCGCGAAGGGCGGCCGCAGCGTCGCAACCGGACGATCCTGAACGACGGAATCCATAAACCTGATCCTCTTCCTGGCTGAACCGGCGCCGTCTTTCGGCGTCTGTCCCGCATCCTAGGAACGCGATCGGAACGGGGGGAAGAGGGGGCCGGGACAAGGCCATGCCCATGTGTCTCGCCAGCGAGACAGGCGCGGGCGTAAATCGTTCAGGCCGAGGCTTTCACGGGGTCAGGCCGGCCCGCGCCAAGCGGCGATAGAGCGTGGCCCGGCCGATGCCGAGCAGGCGGGCCGCCTGGCTGGCGTTGCCGCCGGCCTGCGCCAGCGCCTGCCGCAGGACCGCGCGATCGGCGTCCTCGAACGATGGCCCCGCCCCTTCGCCGAGCAGCTGGCCCAGCGCGCGCGGCGTGGCCAGCGCCGCGTCGTTCAACCCCAGACGCAACCGCGCCGCCCGGCTCGCGCCGATCACCAGATCATCGCGATCGACCGCCAGCAGCGCGGTGCCGGTGGTGGCATCGTCGGACAGGAACACGATGCGGTGGCCATCGAAGTGACGGCAGAAATAGTCCCGCTCGATCTTGCGCGCGGCGTCGCGCACCAGCGCGGCGATCATTTCCGCCATCGCCGGGCCGTGATCGTCACGGCAGCTCGATACGTCGAGCGCCCCCGCCAGCCGGCCATGCGGATCATGCACCGGCGCGTCCATGCAGCTGATATCGACATTGCGCCCGGCGAAATGCTGATCGCGGTGAACGATCACGGGCTGGTCTTCGTAAAGACAGGTGCCGATGCCGTTGGTGCCTTCCTCCGCCTCGCCCCAGCGCGCGCCCTGTACCAGACCCGCCGCGGTGAAGGAATCGGCGTCCGCATCGTTCGTCCGGCGCTCCAGCACCACACCGCGCGCATCGCTGAGGATCACCGCGCAACCCGAACGCCCGACCGAACGGAACATCTGATCGAGCACCGGCGCGGCCACGGTGAGCATGATCTCATGTTCGGCCCGCAAGGCCGACAGGGACGCGCCGTCGACTCGCTCGCGCGCCGCGTGCTGGTCGGGATCAAGTCCATGGAAGAGGACGGACCTGCACCATGACGCGGCGATCGCCGAAGAGGCGGCCGCGCTGGGGGACCGCACCACGTCCAGAACCGTGTCGCTGTGTCGAGCGGCCACCACGGGCATCCTCCGCACTTCAGGCCATGAAGATCACGCCAACGTCGCCCGATGGTACAGGGACTCCGCCCCCCGGTAAAGCGCGCGGATCAGGCGCCCCGCTTCACACTCCCGCCATCAGCACCGAGGTCTGGATCAGGGTCTGCGCCCAGTTGTCGGGCAGCTTGCCGATGAACAGGTTCTCGGTGCGGTAGTTGGCGATGCGCCAGCCGGCGGCGGTCTTGCGGAACTTCACGTGCAGGCGGCTCGACCGGATCAGCGAGGAGCCGTCGTCATAGACCCACGGCTGGAACTGCACCCATTCGCCCTCGGCGGTTTCCGCGCTGGTGGCGCGCAACTGCTCGGCGGTCAGGTAATGCGTGTTGAAGATCTGCTTTGGATTCTCGGCGGCGTAGAACTTGCGCATGTGCGCGGCGATCTCGGCCGGGCCGCGATGCTGGCCGAACTGCGCGCCGTGCGCACCGCCCACGCCCTGCCAGATGGCGTCCTCGGTGAACAGCGCGCCGATCGCGTCGGCGCGGGCGTCCGCGGGCATTCCGGCTTCGGGCAGAGGGCTGTCGCAGAGGAACATGTAGCGCGCGAGCAGCCGGCGCGCCTCCGCTTCCGCCTGCAGGAACGCGACCTGCTGCTGCAGCTCCGCAATGGCTGCCCTGACGTCTTCCATGCCCTTCATCCTCGCATCAATCGACAATGCCGCCGTCCTTACGCGCTAACACCGGCCGCGTCATGGCCCGCGACAAGCCGCCGGCGGCTTCGTTTCGCGAAACGGGCAAAGCCTGCCGGAAGCGGTCAGGCGATGGCGCACAGACTCTCAGTTCGATCGCCCGAACAGGTGCGAGGGGCTGGCCAGCGCCAGCCGGATCAGATCGGCCTGGCGGCTCGCCCGTGTCTTGGCCATGACCTGCTTGAGCTGCGTGCGCGCGGTGTGGATCGAAACGCCGCGCGCCTGCGCGAACGTGGCGACATCGTCGCCGCCGCACAAACGCGCCAGCAGATCGGCCTCGGACGGGGTCAGCGCGAAAAAGGCACGAAGGTCGGCCGGCGATGGCGGTGGCGGCCCGCCGGCGTCAGCCAGCGCCAGCGCGAAGGCCCGCCGTTCGCCCGCGATGGCGTACCGCTCCAGCGCGAAGCGGGGCAAGGCGACGGCGTGTAGCAGCACCTCGCGATCCCCGTTGCGCCACCGCATCGCGCCAGGGGAGCCGGCAAGCAGCAAGGGACGCAGCCCCTCGATCAGCCGCCATTCCGCGTCCGCCATCCCCGGCAGGCGCACCACCAGGCCTTCCAGCAGGCCGCGCGCCGCCGGATTGGCGATCTGAACCCGCCCCGCATCGTCACAGATCGCCAGCGCGAACTGTATGCGGTCCATCACGTGCCGCAGCATGGCGTTTTCATCGGCGCGGCGATCGGTCTCGATCATCAAGCGCAGCGCTTCGCGCACGTGCGGCATAAGATCGGTCAGCGTCTGCCGGCAATGCGCCGCCAGCGGCGTGCCGACCCCGGCATGGACAGCTAGCCCGGCCTCGCCCAGCGCCCCCATGGCGATGCGCGCGCCGAGGAACTGGCCCAGTCCCTGTTCGCGCAGGCGCGCCTGCCATTGGTGGAACTGCCCCTGCAGGGCATCCGGGCAATTGTCGTCCTCCAGCATATAGACGCCGTCGTGGACGGGATTCACCGCGACGATGGTGCGCGGATTGAGGTCGTCCAGCAGCGAGAGTTCGCCGGCGGGCGCCGGGGTCGCCGAACAGGTCGCCAGCCAGCGATGGCGCAGGCGGTCGGGCGTGCGATTAAACCAGTGGATTGTGACGCTGCGCGCGCCGGTTTGCGTGCGCAACCGGTCCAGCGCCGTGGCAAGGCGCGGACGGTCCATGCTGGCCCCGTAGAGATCGCCCAGGACATTGGAACAGAGCATCGCCATACCCCCGACAAAGGCAACGGGGCATGGTGTTGGCGGCGGCGGGCGATGGCAAGGCCGGGCTTCCGCCTTTGTGACAATTCTTGCCGAAATTGCACAGCGCGTACCGCAAATGGGCGATGCCGCGCCCATCGCCGGTTCCCATCATCTCCCGATCAACGAACACACAACAGGGAGCTTTATCATGTGGGGAACCCATCGCGGCGCGGCGCTGCTCGCCATTTGCGCCGCCGGAATCGCCGCCTCGCACGCCCTTGCCGCCGAGCCGGCGGAGACAGGCGTACAGGATAGCGGCGCGCTCGACACCATCGTCGTCGTCGCGCGCAAGCGGCAGGAAAACGTGCAGAGCGTGCCGATCTCGATCACCGCGCTGACCGGTGCGGCGCTGCAGCAGCGCGGCGTGGCGCGCGTGGGCGACCTGATCGGCACGGTCCCCAACCTTACCCAGGACGGCGGCGGTTCGGTGCTCGGCGCGATGGGCATTCGCGGCATCGTTTCGCAGACGCGCAACATCGGCTTCGACAGCGGGCTTGGCGTCTATGTCGACGGCGTGCTGACCGTGCGCCCCAACGCGGCGGACCAGGAACTGCCGGACATCGCCACGCTGGAAGTGCTGCGCGGGCCGCAAGGCACGCTGTTCGGGCGCAACACCACCGCCGGCGCGATCAACATCACCACGCGCAAGCCGAGCCTGGACGGCATCGAGGCCAATGCGCGCACCGCCTTCGGCAATCTGGGCACGATCGAGGCCAACCTGTTCGCGACCGCGCCAATCGTGACCGACCGGCTGGGCGTGAAGATTGCCGGCTCCATCGCCACGCGCGACGGCTATATCACCAACCTCTTCGACGGCTCGAAGCTCAACAACCTCAACCGCAAGTCGCTGCGCGGCGGCCTGCTGTGGAAGCCGACCGAGACGCTGGAAGTCGCGCTTTCGGGAAGCTGGCTCAAGCAGGCCGACCGGCTGCTGCTGGGCCAGGTGGCCGACAACACTTCCGGCGGTCTTGCCGGGCTGCCGGGCTACTTCACCGATCCTTACACCGTCTCGCAGGACCATCCCAGCCTGCAGAGCCGCGAGATCTGGAGCACCAACCTCAACCTCGACTGGCACGTCGGCGGCTTCACGGTCACCTCGATCAGCGCCTATGGCGACAATCGATCACGCCTGATCGACGATGACGACGCCCGCCCGATCCCGCTGTCCACGTCCGACTTTCAGGACCGCGCCCGCCAGTTCACGCAGGAACTGCGGCTGGCTTCGCCCACGGGCGGCAAGATCGATTACCTGATCGGCCTGTACTACCTGCACCAGGATGCCGACGCCAACCGCGCCACCACGGTCAACGGCCCGCCGGGACCGGCCGCCTTCATCGGCGCGATCTCCAGCATCTCGAACCTCAGGACCAATGCCTATGCCGCGTTCGCCAGCGCCAACTGGCGGCCGCTGCCGGGCCTGACGATCAGCGGCGGCCTGCGCATCAGCACCGAGAGCAAGGATCTGGTGTTCGACCAGACCAATTCCTCGTTCGTGCCGCTGCCGAACCTGTCCGCGCGCCTGCACCGCAAGGACAGCAACCTTTCGGGCAACGCCAGCGTCTCCTACGAAGTCGTGCCGGACACCCGCCTCTACGTAAGCGCCGCGCGCGGCTTCAAGAGCGGCGGCTTCAACCCGGACATCGTCGGCAGCACCGACATCAGCTTCGGCCCGGAAAAGGCGTGGTCGTTCGAGGCGGGCATCAAGTCCGATCTGTTCGACCACAAGCTGCGCATTAACGCGGCGGGCTTCTACACCGACTACAAGGACCTGCAGGTATCCGCGCTGGTCGGCGCGGCCTTCCAGATCCGCAATGCGGCGGCAGCGCATATCAAGGGCTTCGAAGTGGAAGTCACCGCCCGGCCGGTGCGCGCGCTCGAACTCAACGCGGGCGCGGGCTATACCGACGCGACCTATGCCGATTTCCCCGGCTGTGCCCCGGCCACGAACTGCGCCGGGCAGCGCCTGCCGTTCGTGCCCAAGCTCTCGCTCAACGCCGGCGCGCAAGTGACGCAACCGCTTGGCGACGGGCACCTGACCGGACGGCTGGACCTGTCGTGGCGGAGCGGCATCTACTACGAGGCGACCAACACGCCCGACGGCCGGCTGCCCGGCTACGTGCTGGTCAACGGGCGGCTGGGCTACAGCTTCGCCGGCGACCGGCTGACCATCGCCATGTTCGGCCGCAACCTGTTTGACAACCGCTACCGCGACTACTCGTTCTACCTCGCTCCCTTCGCCGAACGGCTGGTGCGCTGGGCGCCACCGCGCACCTACGGCATCGAAATGACCACACGCTTCTGATGGCCGGCCGGCGGCACACGCCGCCGGTCCGCCCCCCTGAAATTCTCCGACCACAAGGATTCGCCGCCCCATGTCCAGACTTCCGCTCGCCATCGCGCTGGCCACCGTGATCGCCAGCCCGGCTTCGGCCCAGTTCCAGGACGCCATCGGCACGGCACCGCCGGTTCCGGCCGAGGTGATCTACACCCATGGCCATGTCGCAACGCCGGCCGGCTGGCAGACCGACATCGCCATCGCGCAGGGCACGATCGTAGCGGTAGGGAGCGAAAGCGAGGTCAAGGCGCACCGCGCCGGCGAAACACGGATCGTCGATCTCAAGGGCATGACGGTTTTGCCCGGCCTGATCGACATGCATGTCCACGCGGTCGACGCCGGGTTGCAGGCCCGCGACTGCCGCTTTCCGCAAGGGGCCGACGCCGCCACGATCACGCGCACGGTCAAGGACTGCGTGGCCGCGGCGCGCCCCGGCGAATGGATCACGGGCGGCCAGTGGGACGCCTCCTCCATGGGCGGGACGCCACCCCACAAGCGCCTGCTCGATGCGGTCGCGCCGACCACGCCGGTCGTGCTCCACGACATCAGCCTGCACAGCGTTTGGGCCAATTCCGCCGCGCTCAAGGCCGCCGGCATCACGCGCGCCACGCCCAACCCGGCGGGCGGGGTGATCGAACGCGACAACAAGGGCGAGCCGACCGGCGTGCTGCGCGAGAATGCGGCCATCGCCCTGCTCAACACGGTTCCGGCCCCCAGCGAGGACGATCGGGTCGAAGCGCTGCGGACAGCCAGCAAGGCGATGCTGGCGCAAGGCATTACCGCCTACGAGGAAGCGCTGCTCGCCACCACCAACGCGCGCGTCTATGCCCGGCTCGCCGACGCGGGCGGGCTGGCGCAGCACGTGCGCGCCTGCATGTGGGACCGCGACCAGGCACTGATCACCCAGCGCCATCTCTATGCCCGGCCGGGCCTGGAAATGGGCTGCGTCAAGATGATCCTCGATGGCGTGCCCACGGATTCGCACACGGCCGCGATGCTGGAACCCTATGCCGACGCGGCGGCGTTCGGCGATGCGGCCCGGGCAAAGGGTTCGCTGCTCTATGCACCGGGCGAGATCGACGCAAAGGTCGCGCGCTACGATGCGGCAGGGCTGGTCGTGAAGCTCCACGCGGCGGGCGACGGTTCGGTCAGCGCCGCGCTCGACGCCGTGGCGGCGGCGCGCAAGGCCAACGGCCCCTATGGCCCGCATCACGAAATCGCCCACGCCAATTTCGTGACGCCGGCCGATATCCAGCGCGCCCGCGCCTTGACCGCTACCTTCGAGTTCTCGCCCTACATCTGGTTCCCCAGCCCGCCGGTGCGCGACGTGATCCGCTCGGTAGGCCCCGAACGCATGGCCCGCTTCACCCCGGTCCGCGACGCGATCGATGCCGGGGACCGCGTGGTGCTCGGTTCGGATTGGCCGGTGGTGCCGTCGATGTCGCCGTGGCTGGCGATCGAGACACTGGTGACGCGCGAAGCGCCGGGCGGCGGCGGCGAAACGCTCGCCCCCGGCCAGAAGGTGAGCGTGGCCGAAGCCCTGCGCCTGATGACCGCCAACGCCGCGCGCCAGATCGGCCTGGGCGACCGGATCGGCACGATCGAAGCGGGGCGGCAAGCCGATCTCGTGGTGATCGATCGCGACATCTTCGCCATCGATCCGCACCAGATTCACGCGACCCGGGTGCTGCGCACGATCATTGCCGGCAAGGAGGCCTATCTGGCGCCGTGAACGCCGGTAAAATATAGACGACAAAATTAGTCTCTGTTTTTAGCTTGACCCATGAACGCGGACTCGGTAAGTCCGTGTTCATGGCACATATCACCACCAGCGTCGAATACGGCATCCATTGCCTGCTGCTGCTCGTCGGCAACGAAGACCGGCCGATGAGCAGCCGCGATCTTGCCGAATTGCAGGGCGTTTCCGCCAGCTTCCTCGCCAAGATCTTCCCGAAGCTGGAAAAGGCCGGGATCGTGAAGGCCAGCGAGGGCGTGCGCGGCGGCTACCTGCTGGCGCGGCCGGCCGATGCGATCACCTTCCTCGATATCGTCGACGCCATCGAGGGCGCCAAGCCGCTGTTCGACTGCCAGGAAGTGCGCGGCCGCTGCGCCGTGTTCGGCGGCGATGCGCCCGGCTGGGCATTGGACGGCGTCTGCGCGATCCACGCGGTGATGCTGCAGGCGGAAAAGGCCATGCGCGATGCGCTGGCCGCGCAGACGCTGGGCGCCATCGCCGGGCGCTTCGGCCGCAAGGCTCCACCCGAATTCTTTTCCGAAGTCAGCACCTGGATCGACGGACGCCTGACCGGCCGCACCGCGAAGAGCGGCAGGCCGGCGCGCGACGTGCCGGACTAAACGGGCGCGCCCGCGCGGCGCCCGCCCCCCTCCCCACCTGAACGTCTTTTCTCGGCCCCCCTTGCCGGGCCGCGCCGGGAAAGCGCCTGCACGCCATCCCTCTGCGGCGTCGCGGGACGATGAAGCGCGCCCGGCAAAAAGCAACAGAAGGAGAAATGCCATGACCCAGAAGATCGTGATTGCCGGAACCGGATTTGCCGGTGTCTGGGCAGCCCTTTCCGCCAGCCGCGCCATCGCGCTTGCCGGCAGGCAGCAGGACGTGGAGGTGATCGTCATCTCGCCCGCCCCCGCGCTCGTCATTCGCCCGCGCCTTTACGAAGCCGTGCTCGACAACATGAATCCCGATGTCGGCGCGCTGCTCGCCGCCGTGGGCGCACGGCACCTTGCCGGCCGCGTCGAGACCATCGATGTCAACAGTCGCACTGTCACCGTGGCACGGAGCGACGGGGAGCGCGAAACGATCGCCTATGACCGCTTCGTTCTCGCCGCCGGCAGCCAGCTGTTCCGCCCGGATGTCCCCGGCCTTGACCGCCATGCGTTCGACACCGACCAGTTCGCCACCGCCCGCGCACTGGACGTGCAGCTGAAGGCACTGCCCGGCGAGCCCGAGACGGAGGCGCGCAATACCGTCGTCGTCGCCGGCGGCGGGCTGACCGGCTTCGAGGCGGCGACGGAAATGCCGATCCGGCTGCGCGCCGCGCTGGGGGACAAGGCAAACTTCCGCGTCATCCTGATCGACACGGCGGATCGCCCCGGCGGATCGCTGGGGGACGAGGCGCAGCCCCATCTCGCCGAAGCGCTGGCCTTCACCGGCGTCGAAACGCGGACGGGCGTGCGGGTCACCGCGATCGAGGCGGACGCCGTGGTCCTCTCTTCCGGCGAACGGATCGCGACCAATACCGTCGTCTGGACCGCGGGCATGCGCGCCAGTCCGCTGGCGGCGCAGATCCCCGGCGAACATGACGCGATCGGCCGCGTCGTCGGCGATGCCTATCTGCGTGCGCCCGCCGCGCCGGGCGTGTTCGTGACGGGCGATACGGTGCACGCCGGCACGGACGATGACGGCAATGTCGCCCCGATGTCGTGCCAGCACGCGCTGAGCCTGGGGCGCGTGGCGGGGCACAACGCCGCCGCCGAACTGGTCGGTCTGCCGCTGCATCCCTATAGCCAGCCCAAGTACGTGACCTGTATCGACCTGGGCGACTGGGGCGCGCTCTACACCGAAGGCTGGGACCGGCAGGTGCGGATCACGCGCGAGGCGGCCAAGGCGATCAAGCAGGAGATCAACCGCGTGTGGATCTACCCGCCCGCCGCAGACCGCGACGCCGTGTTCGCCGTCGCCAATCCCGACTACGTCATCGTGCCCTGATGTCCGGAAGCCGGCGGCATTCCTCGGATGCCGCCGGCCCTATCCCGAAGGCCGCGCTCCGCTGGCCGGTTATGGCGCGATATTCCCGGTCAGCGCGTTGAGCCGCCATGCCGCCACGGTCTGCATGCCTTCCGCCTGCAGCAGGGCGGCTTCGGCCTCGATCGCCTCGCGTTCGGCGTCAAGCACGGCCAGTGGCGGCTTCGCCCCCACGCGCGCTTCCAGTTGCGTCCCGCGCAGCGCTTCCGTGGCCGCATCGCGGCGCAGCCGGGAAGCCTCCGTCATGCGCCGCGCGGTCGCAAGACCCTGCCACGCATCGATTACCATGCCCGCAAGCCCTTGTTCGGCCTGACGCAACCGGGCCTCGCTGGCATCGAGATCGGCATCGGCGGCACGGACCTGCGAAGATACGCGCCCACCCGCCCACAGCGTCCAGCGGCCCCTGATGCCCACGGCGACCGTATCGGCCTTGTAGCCGGGGAAGAACTGGTCGCGCACATGCCCGGCTTCGGCAAAGGCGCCCACCGTCGGCATGCCCTCGGCCCGCGCCGAACGGGTGCCGGCCCGCGCGACATCGACGCCCGCCTGGGCCTGGCGGAGCGCGGGATTGGACGCGCGGGCCATGTCCATGGCTTCGTCGAGCGTCGGCGGCACGGCGGGCGGCTCGGCAAGCGGCGCCAGATCGCCCGCCGGCTTCCCGGTAAGGCGCTGGTAGGTCGCTTCCGCCGACGTCCGACGGCCATGCGCCTGCGCGAAACCCGCATCGGCTTCGGCCTTCCGGGCTCGCGCCTGGGCGAGGTCCGAACTCGCGATTTCACCCGCCCGGAAGCGCAGGCCCGCCTGGCGTTCGGTTTCCGTCAGTTCCTCGACAAGCTGGCCATAGCGCGCCTCGAGCTTTCGCGCCGTCAGCACCTCGGTATAGGTGCCGACAGCCGTGACGATGGTCTGCAACCGCGCCTGTTCGGCGCCGAAGTGCGCCATCGCCGCGCCGCCACGCGCCTGATCGATGGCGGACGACACCCGCCCACCCGCATAGAGCGGCAGTTCCGCCGTGGCCTGCAGGGCCAGCGGATTCACATTGTCCGCCGTGATCCCGAAAAAGCCGCCGTTGTCGATCCGGCCGGCGCCATAGGACCCTTCGACCCGCAGGAGCGGGTTGCTTTCCGCCCGCGCCCGATCCAGCCGGGCTTTCGCCGCCGCCTCGCCCGCATTGGCCTCGGCCAGCACGGGTGCGTTGGCGAGGGCATCGGCGATGGCGGCGGCGAGGTCCTGCGCCATGGCTGGGGGAACGGCTAGGGCGCAGGAGAGCAGGCAGGACAGCGGCAACGACAGGGCCGGGAGCAACCTGGGCGGCATCAGGCGGGGCATGTCACACCTGCGTCAGTTGAAGGAGCTGCCGGGCCTGATCCCCAGCTTCTTGAAGATCATGGCCGCAGGGCAAAAGCCGGTGAAGCTGGCCTGAAACATGTTCGCGCCGGCAAAGGCCGTCAGCCAGAGGAACCCGGGGTGAACCCAATGGGCCAGGGCAAGACTGGCGAGCACGACCACTCCGGCGAAACGGAAAACCGCTGAATCAAGCGTCATCGCACCTCTCCCTTATTTGAAACGCAGCTTGCGGATGCCGAGCGCGTGCATGGCCAGCTTTTCGTAGAACGGCTCGCTGGTGCCGCGACGGACCTTGTGCAGGAAGTATTTCTCGAACCCGATCTTGGCGAGGTGCACCCACTTCCCGCTTGACGACCAGTTGAGATTGCGCGGCGGAATCTGCGGCTGGGCGACGAAGGCAACCCCGCCATCGCCGAAGTCGGCAAGGCACACGGCGTTCCAGGTCGCTTCCTCGACCGGCTCCTTACCAGCCAGTTCGAGCGCCAGGTTCCGCGCGATCGCGGTGACCATCGATTCGATCATGAACCCGGTCTTGGGCACTCCCACCGGCACCGGCGTAGGGCCGACCGGTGGAATTGCCACGCATACGCCCAGCGAATAGACGTTGCGGAATGTGGGATTGCGCTGGTGCTTGTCGGCAAGGATGAAGCCGCGCGGATTGGTCAGCCCCTCGATCCCCTGCACGGCGGCGACGCCACGAAAGGCCGGCAGGATCATCGAATAGCCGAAAGGCAGCGCATGGACGGACCTCACCGACCCGTCGTCCGCCACCTCTTCCACATGCATCGTGCCCTCTTCCACCTTAGTGATGCGGGCGCTGGTGATCCACTTGATGTGCCGATCGCGCAGTTCGCTCTCCAGCAGCGTCTTGGTGTCGCCCACCCCATCGAGCCCGAGATGGCCGACATAGGGTTCCGGGCTGACGTAGGTCATCGGCACCTGATCGCGGATCTTGCGGCGGCGCAGTTCGGTATCGAGGATGAGGGCGAATTCGTAAGCCGGGCCATAGCAGGAAGCGCCTTGCGCCGCGCCGACCACGATCGGCCGGGGGTTTTCGCAGAAGCGGTCGAAGGCGTCGGCCGCGTGTGCCGCGTGGTCGGTGCGGCAGACCGACTGGGTGAAACCATCGGGGCCGAGGCCCTCGATTTCATCGAACGCCAGTTCGGGACCGGTCGCGATAACCAGATAGTCGTAAAGCAGCGAGGTTCCGTCGTTCAGCTCGACGCGGTTCTCGGCAGGGTGGACGCGCCGCGCCCCGACGGCGGTGAACCCGATGCCTTTCTTGGCCATGATCGGCGGCAGATGCACCTTGATCGCGTCCGGTTCGCGCCACCGCACCGCAACCCACGGGTTCGACGGCACGAACCAGTAGTCGTCCTGGTCATTGACCACCATGACCTGCGCCTTGCCCTTCACGGCATCGCGGATTTCGTAGGCGGCGATGGTGCCCCCAAGTCCGGCACCCAGAACGATAATCTGCGGCAACGACATTGCTCATTCTCCCGTAAGCTGGCGGCGGGCCTGGAACCCTCGCGGCGCTCACCCCGATCGACCGGATCACTCCAGGCGCGCTATGTATCGTTCTTGACTTATATAAGGTATTTAGGATATGAGCAAGTGATAATGTATTGAGGCTGTCGCCCAACGCCGCGCGCAGCCCGCTGGAGGAAGGCGCACGCCATGGTTTTCGGTTTCGGAACGAACAGGGACATGCGGGGACATCTGTTTGCTTTCGCCGCCATCGGCATGGCGACGGCGTTCGGGCTGCCTCTCGCCGGCTGCGCCGACAGCGGCGAAACCACGCAGACGGCGAAGGCCCCCGCCGGCCCTCGCCTCACGCTTGCCATGCAGGACACCACGGCATGGCAGGACGTCAGCGCCGAAATCGCCACGGTCGACCAGGCGCAGGTGATGGCGCGCATCCCCGGCATCCTGAGCACGCTGACGGTCAAGGCGGGGGACACGGTCGCGAAAGGGCAGGCGATCGGCCGGATCGTCGATAGCCAGCTAGGGTTCCAGGCCGGCGCCTATGGCGCGCAGGCAGCGGCCGCGCAGGCACAGGCGGCGCAGGCCGCGGCAGACCTCCAGCGCGTAAAGTTCCTTCACGACAACGGCGTCTATGCCAAGGCCCGGCTCGATCAGGCGCAAGCCGCAGCCAGCGCCGCGCAGGCGCAGGTCCGCGCCGCGCAAGCGCAGCAGGCCGCCGTGGGCGCGGTGGCGGGGCAAGGCACGGTCGTCGCGCCGACCGCTGGCCGGGTGCTGCGCGCCGACGTGCCCGCCGGCGCGCCGGTTGCCCCCGGCATGGTCATCGCGGTGATCACCGCCGGGCCGACGATCGTCCGGCTCGAAATGCCCGAATCGCTCGCCGGCAAGGCCCATGCCGGATCGCGGGTGTCCGCGGCGGGCATGGGCGAAGGCCGGGTGATCAAGGTCTATCCCTCGGTCAACGCCGGCAAGGTGATGGCCGACGTCGACATGCCGGGCATCGACAACAGCCTGATCGGGCGGCGCGTGGCGGCGCGCGTCGAGATCGGGACGCGCAAGGCGCTGGTCGTCCCGGCCCGTTTCGTCACCACACGCTATGGCATCGATTACCTGACCGTTCTGGCGAAGGACGGCAGCGCAACCCAGGTTCCCGTCCAGACCGCGCCCGTCGAACAGGCGGACAGGGTCGAAATCCTCTCTGGCGCCAATCCGGGCGACACCATCGTTGCGGACACGGGCAAGGGAGCCGACCGCTAATGAACCTGGGCATTTCCGGCAGGCTGACGCGCGCCACGATCCAGTCGCCGCTCACCCCCCTGTTCCTGCTTGCCGCGATCATCGTCGGCCTCATCGCCACGATCACGATCCCGCGCGAAGAGGAGCCGCAGATCAAGGTGCCGATGGTCGACATCATGGTCCAGGCGCCGGGGCTATCGGCCTCGCAGGCGGTGGAACTGGTGGCCAAGCCGCTGGAAACGATCGTCAAGAGCGTGGACGGCGTGGAGCACGTCTATACCCAGGCGCAGGACAACGGCGTGATGGTCACGGCGCGCTTCCTTGTCGGCTCCAATCCCGAAGATGCCGCGATCCGCATCAACGAGAAGATCGAGGCCAACAAGGATCGCATTCCCGTGGGCATTCCCGCGCCGCAAGTGACGGTGCGCGGGATCAACGACGTGCCCATCGTGGTGCTGACCCTGACGCCGAAGCCCGGCGCCGCCGGCCAATGGGACGATCAGGCGCTGGCCGAACTGGCCGGCAAGCTCAGGACCGAGGTCGCCAAGGTCGATGACGTCGGCCTTACCTTCATCACCGGCGGGCAGCGCATGGCGCTGCGCGTGATCCCCGATCCGGCCAGGCTGGCGCTCTACCGCGTGCCTCTGGGCAACCTGATCGAAGCCGTTTCGCAGGCGAACCGCGCCTTCCCCGCGGGCACTGTGCGCGAAGGCGGATCGGCCGCGCTGGTCGTGGCGGGGCAGACGCTCCGCGATGCGCAGGAGCTTTCCGCGCTGACCGTCCGCTCGGCGACAGGCGCCCCGGTCCTGCTGGGCGACGTGGCGCGCGTGGAACAGACGCCGACGCAGGACCAGGCCCGTTCCTGGCGCTGGGCCAGGGCCGACACCAAGGACGGGAAAGGCGTCTGGTCGATGGCCCCCGCCGTCAGCCTTGCCGTCGCCAAGCGGGCGGGCGCCAACGCGGTGACCGTGTCCGAACAGGTGGTGCAACGCATCGATACGCTCAAGGGCACGCTGATCCCGGCTGGCGTCGATGTAGCCGTCACGCGCAATTACGGCGAAACCGCCAACGAAAAGGCCAACGAGCTGATCTTCCACCTCGCCCTGGCCACGGTATCGATCGTCATCCTGATCGGCTTCGCGATCGGGTGGCGCGAAGCCGGCGTGACGGCGATCGTCATCCCCACGACGATCATGCTGACCATGTTCGCCTCGAACGTGATGGGCTTCACGATCAACCGCGTCAGCCTGTTCGCCCTGATCTTCTCGATCGGCATTCTGGTCGACGACGCGATCGTCATGATCGAGAACATCGCCCGGCACTGGGGCATGCACGACGGCCGCGACCGCATCACCGCCGCGGTCGAGGCGGTCGCCGAAGTCGGCAACCCGACGGTCATCGCCACGCTGACCGTCGTTGCCGCGCTTTTGCCGATGCTGTTCGTGTCGGGCCTGATGGGGCCGTACATGGCGCCGATCCCGATCAACGCCTCCGCCGCGATGATCTTCTCGTTCTTCGTCGCCGTCATCATCGCGCCCTGGCTGATGATCCGCTTCGCGCGCCAGACGCTGTCGCAGGGGCACGGGGACGAACACGGGGGCAAGCTGGGCGCGCTCTACAAGCGTTATGCCGCCCGCGTCATCGCCACGCCGCAAAGCGCCAAGCGCTTCCTGATCGGCGTGGGCGTGGCCACCCTCGTCGCCTGCTCGATGTTCTACTTCAAGGCCGTGACCGTGAAGCTGCTGCCCTTCGACAACAAGAGCGAGGTCCAGCTCGTTGCCGACCTGCCCGAAGGCACCAGCCTGGAAATGACGTCGCGCGTGCTGGAACAGGCGGCGGCCGTGGCGCGCGGCGTGCCCGAAGTCGTGTCGATGGAAGCCTATGCCGGCACGTCCGCGCCGTTCAACTTCAACGGGCTGGTGCGGCACTACTTCCTGCGCAACCAGCCCGAAATGGGCGACCTGATGGTCACGCTTCTGCCCAAGGGCGACCGCTCGCGCTCAAGCCACGAGATCGCGGTGGCGCTGCGCGAGAAGCTCCGGGCCATTCCCCTGCCGGCGGGCGGATCGCTCAAGGTGGTCGAAACGCCGCCGGGGCCGCCGGTGCTCGCCACCTTGCTCGCCGAAATCTACGGCCCCGACGAGGCAACGCGGCAAAAGACGGCGAAGCAGGTGGAGGCGATCTTCCGGTCGGTGCCCTATATCGTCGATGTCGACAACAGCTTCGGCGCGCCCCGGCCCACGCTGAAACTGATCCCTGACCGCGCGAAGCTCGATCACTATGGCCTGTCCGAACGCCAGCTCTTTGACAGCATCGGGGCACTGCTGGGGACGCAGGTCGTCGGCTACGCTCCCCGCGCGGCCGATCACGATCCCTTGCCCATCGAGCTCTCGCTCGATCAATCGCAACGGTCATGGTCGTCGGCACTGGCGGCAACCCCCGTCGCGACGACACCGACCGGGCAGTTGATCGCGCTGGGTGAACTGGTCACCGCGAAGATGGTGCCGGGCGAACAGGCGATATTCCGGCGCGACGGGCGCGGGGCAACGATGGTCACGGCCGAACTCGCCGGGCGCTACGAAGCGCCGATCTACGGCATGCTGGCGGTTGACGACGCCATCGACAGCTTCGACTGGAAGGCGCACGGCCTGACCAGGCCCGAAGTCATCCTGCACGGCCAGCCCGAGGACGAAAGCAGGCCGTCGCTGCTGTGGGACGGCGAATGGGAAATCACCTGGGTGACCTTCCGCGACATGGGCGGGGCGTTCATGGTCGCGCTGCTGGGCATCTACGTGCTGGTCGTGGGCCAGTTCCGCAGCTTCACGATCCCGCTGGTCATCCTGACCCCGATCCCGCTGACTCTGGTCGGCATCGTGCTTGGCCACCTGCTGTTCCGGGCGCCGTTCACCGCCACGTCGATGATCGGCTTCATTGCGCTGGCCGGCATCATCGTGCGCAATTCGATCCTGCTCGTCGATTTCATCCGGCACACCCGATCACCGGGCAAGAGCCTGCGCCAGACCTTGCTGGAGGCCGGGATGATCCGCTTCAAGCCGATCGTGCTGACGGCGGCCGCGGCCATGATCGGCGCTTCGGTGATCCTGACCGATCCGATCTTCCAGGGCCTCGCCATCTCGCTGCTGTTCGGGCTGGCCTCCTCGACCCTGCTCACCGTCCTCGTGATTCCCGCGATCTACATCGTCCTGCGCGATGACGGCCATCCTCTGGCGGAGTCTCCATCATGACGCCGGCCGATCGTTCGGACCTCAAATCCAACGCCAACGCGATGGCGGCACGGCTGAAGCTGATGAGCCATCCGGAGCGCCTGCTGATGCTGTGCCGGATGGATGAGGGCGAGGTTTCGGTCAACGAACTGGTCGATCTGTCGGGCCTGTCGCAATCCTCGGTCTCGCAACATCTGGCGCTGCTGCGGGACGAAGGTGCGGTCAGCACCCGGGGCGCCGCGCAGACCCGCTTCTACAGCCTGCGCGATCCCGTGGTGCGCGGGATCATCCATGCCTTGTGCGAACTTTGCGAGCGGCACTGCGGCTGACGCTGGCCCCCGGACAATTCCGTAGCTGGACGCCGAAGCATGACGTTTCGCGCTGAAGATGCCATGATCGTTGCAAAAAGCAGGAAGGCACCATCATGGTCACGCGCCGCGCGTTCGTATCGGGTTCGCTCAACGCCATCGTCGCGGCGGCCGTGCCGGCGCGGGTCTGGGCCGCCACGCGCGGCGGGGTGGAAGTGGCCTACGTCAATGCGGCGGTGTGGACGGGAACGGGGCCGGACGTGCGCACCGACGCCATCGGCGTGGCCGGCGGGCATATCGTCGCCATCGGCAAGGATGCGGTGCGCGCCGCGTCCAGCCCGCGCACGCAGGTCATCGACCTGCAAGGCGCGTTCGTGACACCGGGGCTGATCGATTGCCATACCCATTTCACCATCGGGTCGATGGCGCTGTCGCAGCCCTCGCTGCGCGATGCGGCGACGCCCGACGCATTCGTGCAGCGGATCGCGCAGGCCGCGCGCGCGCTGCCCAAGGGCGAATGGCTGGAAGGCGGCAACTGGGATCAGGACCGCTGGGGCGGCAAGATGCCCACGCGCCAGTGGATCGACGCGGTGACGCCCGATACGCCCGTGGCGGTGATCCGCTATGACCTCCACATGATCCTGTGCAATTCGCTGGCGCTGAAGCTGGCGGGGATCGATCGCAACACGGCCGACGTGCCGGGCGGCGTGATCCTGCGCGACGAGAACGGGGAGCCGACCGGCATCGTCAAGGACGCCGCCAAGGATCTCGTCCTGCGCGCGATCGCGAAGCCGAGCGAGGCCCGGCTGGACGCCGCCCTGCGGCAGGGTATCGCGCTGGGCCTGAGCAAGGGCGTGACCGAAGTCCACGTGCCCGAACTCGACTGGTCCACATTCGAGAACACCCGCCGCCTGCGCGCGCAAGGCGAAACGGGGATGCGCTTCTACAACTTCACCCCGCTGAAGGACTGGGAACGGCAGGCCGCCATCGTCGCGCAGGAAGGGCGCGGCGATGACTGGGTGCGCTGGGGCGGGTGCAAGGTGGTGTTCGACGGCTCGCTCGGTTCGCGCACCGCGCTGATGTATCTGCCCTATCTCGACGAACCGCACGCGCACGGCATCATGGTGACCGATCCCAAGGATCTGAAGGCCTGGATGACCGGCGCGGACAAGGCCGGGCTGCAGGTGACCGCCCACGCCATCGGCGACGAGGCGAACGACATCGTGCTGGACACGATGGCGGCGGTTACCACAGCCAACGGCGCGCGCGACCGGCGCTTCCGCGTCGAACATGCGCAGCACTTGCGCGAGGAAGCGATCGGGCGGTTCGCCAAACAGGGCGTGATCGCCTCGATGCAGCCCTACCACGCGATCGACGACGGACGCTGGGCGGTGCGGCGCGTCGGACCCGAACGGCTGCGCACCAGCTTCGCGGTCGGGTCCATGGTGCGCTCGGGCGCGCATGTCTGCTTCGGTTCGGACTGGCCGGTGGCTCCGCTCGATCCGCTGACCGGCATCTACGCGGCGGTGACGCGCGAGACGATCGACGGGCTCAACCCGCACGGCTGGTATCCCGAACAGCGCATCACGATGGCCCAGGCACTGCGGGGCTATACCCGCGAAGCGGCCTACGCGGGCCGGGTGGAACGGCAGCGCGGCGCGATCATGCCCGGAATGCAGGCCGATTTCGCGGTGTTCGACCGCGACCTGTTCCGGATCGACCCGGAAACGATTCCCCAGACCAAGGTCCTGCGCACCGTGGTGGGCGGCACGCAGCGCTTCGGGTAGAGCGGAACGACTCTGCCCCGCTTCGTCATTGCGAGCGCAGCGAAGCAATCCAGGGCCGTGCGCGCCGCTCTGGATTGCCGCGGGCTTCGCCCGTCGCAATGACGAACGATGCCGGCGCCTCAGCGGCGCAGCAGCGCGACGCCGATCGGCGCCACGGACAGGGCAAGGCCCAGCGCGGCGAGGGCATCTTCCCAGCCATCGCCGGTGAGGCCGATAACGAGCCCGGCGAAACTGACGACGGCGATCGCCGCGATCGGCACCAGCGGGTGTCGTCTCATGCCGCGCGGCCCCGGCGCGCGGCGCGCGGCTTGCGCAGCCACAGATAGAGGCCGCTGCCCAGCACGACGATGCTCACGAGGTCGAGAACCGCCCACAGCAGCTTCATCGCCATGCCGCCATAATCGCCAAAGTGCAGCGGCTGCGCGAGCAGCAGCGCCTTCATGTACCAGGGCATCGGCGCCACGCCATCGACCTTGCCGGTGCGCGCATCGACCATGACCGGGGTCAGCAGCTTGGCGGTCAGCGGCGTCGCGCCCTGCAGATAGACGGCCAGATGATCGCGGCTGCTGAAGGCCGCGCCGGGAAAGGCGATGAACTGCACGCGCATCCCCGGCACGGCCGCCTGCGCGTTGCGCAGCGCCTCGTCGGCAATGCCGGGGCGATAGGGGGCGATCGGCCCGGCATGGTCGCGCACCAGATGGGCCAGCGCATCGGCGCGCCACCACGCGGTGATCGGATCGGCCAGGGTGTTGATCGTGCCGGTCAGCCCCACGACCAGCGCCCAGGCGAGCGTGACGCCACCGATCAGGTTGTGCCAGTCGAGCCAGCGCGTGCGCGCCGTCTTGGCCTTGCGCACGCTGGCGAAGCCCGCCTTGCGCGCGAACGGGGCGTAGAGGACGATGCCCGAAACGAGCGCCAGCACGAAGCACAGGCCGATCGCGCCGATGAAGTATTCGCCCACCGTGCCCAGCAGCAGGTCCTTGTGCAGATCGAGCACCACGTCCATCACCCCGCCGCCGGGCACGTCACCTTGCGGCGGGGTGGCGGTGCGCCGGTCGATCGGGTGGAAGCGCATGGCGGTTTCTGGCGCATCGCCGACCGGACCGCTGGTAAGGTTCACCACCGGGCGATCCTCGTCGAAGCTGAGGTAGATCGGCACGGAGCCCGGCTCCAGCGCCAGCGCAGCGGTGATCGCGCGGTCGAGCGTGACCAGTTCGGCATCGTTCCAGCGTTCGATCCGTTCCGGCTTGCCAATGCCATCGATCTCGTCGTGGAACACCAGCGGCAGGCCGGTCAACGCCAGGATCAGCATGAACAGCGTGCAGATCAGGCTCGACCAGGTATGCACCTTGCTCCAGGCGCGCAGCGTCGCCGGCTTCATTGCGGGGCCACCCCGGATGACTCTTCGCGCCACCACGGCACGACCGGGCTTTCGCCGTCGCGCGCCAGCGTGGTGCCGTCGAACGCGATGCCGCCGCGCAGCACCAGCGCGATGCGCCGGGCATTGGCGATGTCGGCGCGGGGATCGGCATCGAGCACCACGAGGTCGGCGAGCTTGCCGGGCGTCACGCTGCCCAGATCATCTGGCCGGCCGATGATCGTGGCGTTGTCGATCGTGGCCATTTCCAGCGCTTCTTGCGGCGTGGCGCCGCCGGCCACGAACGCGGCCATTTCCCAATGGACGCCGATGCCCTGCATCTCGCCATGACTGCCCACGCCGACCAGCGTGCCGGCGCGGCGCAACCGCATCGCGTCTTCGGCAAAGCGCCGCCACGTCTGCCATTCGGGCAGCGTCCAGTGCCGGTCGCGCAGCTTGGCGGCCAGCACGAACGGCGGGGTGAACCGGCGCAGGCGCGGATCGTCCTGCGGGCGATCGTTCTGGATATCGGCGAACAGCATCGGCGCGCCGCCGTAAAGCACGGTCAGCGTCGGCGTGTAGGCAATGCCGCTGGCGGCGAAGAGGCGGATCACGTCATCGTGGATGGGCGTGACGGGCAGGTTATGCTCGTTGCCGGAAAAGCCATCGATGGCGTGGGTCAGCTCCAGCACGAAATCGGCCGCGCCTTCGGTGGTGGGCATCATGCCCAGCTTGCGCGATGCAGCCGCCATATATTGCCGCGCGGCCCGGTCGCCGACCATGTAGCTCTTGATATTGCGCGTGCGATAGGCGTCGCGATAGCGCGTCAACACCTGTTCGGCCACGGCCTGTGCGGTGATGGCGCTGTTCACGAACACGCCGGGGCCGGTGCTGAACAGGCGCGGCCCCGTGGAAAGCCCCGCGTCCATCCGGTCGGCATAAGCAAAGATGTCCGGCGTGAACGGCTGCACTTCCAGCACCGCGGTGACGCCATAGGCGAGCAGCGTGGGGAATTCCCAGTGCGTGCCGTCGTGCACCCCGCGCGGGATCGGGAAGAAATGGGCGTGCGCGTCGATCAGGCCGGGCATGACGAACTTGCCGCCCAGCTCGCGTATCCGCGCGCCGGCCGGAACGGCGATGGACCCACGCGGGCCGATCGCGGCGATGCGGTCACCGGTTATCAGCAGGTCGGCATCGGTGACGACCTTCCCATGGTCCATCGTCAGCACGGTAGCGCCGCGCAGCAGTTGCGCCTGCGCCGGCAGGGCACGCGGCACGCGGACCGACAGATCGCGCGAGGCTGCCGCAGCTTCGGGGTCGGCAGCCGCCAGCGTGCCGGCCGAGGCGGCGTGACGCCAGAACGGCCCGACCGTCCACGACAGGCCATCGCCTTCCCAGCGCATCGTATCGGCGCCGATCCGGGTAATCTGGCGGTGGCCCGGGACGGTTTCCATCAGGTTCACCGGCCTGGCGTCGGCCGGCATCGGCAGAAGGTGCAGCTCGAACGCGGTGCGCGCCGCCAGCGACCGGCCATCGGGCGACAGGCGCAGTTCCTCGACCGGGCGCGGCTCCTTGACGTATTGCCCCATCGCGCGGGCGACGACCGTCGCGCGCGCCAGCAGCGTGCCGTCGGCCATCACTTCCTTGAGCGCGCCATCGGCCTGGACGAACAGACGCCCGTCCGCCGTCCGCTGAAGCGAACGCAGACCCGCGCCATGGCCGATGACCGTCGCGGCGCCAGCGGGGGAAAGGCGCACCACATCGACCAGCCACGCCGGGGCCAGCTCGTCCGGCGCGTGAAGGCGATCGAATTGCGCGGCGCGCAGCGCGATCAGGCTTTTGCCATCGCGATCCCACAGCGGTTCGGACCAGTAGGCGCCCTGCGGTCCGGCAGAACGGGGCGGGCCGGCGGCACGCGGCGCGCCGCCGGCCGCATCGACCGTCCAGATGCCGCCGCCCTGCTCGGCGGTCCAGCGCGTGAAGGCCAGCGTGCGCCCGTCCGGCGACCAGGCTGGCTGGAAGGCGTTGCCATCGAACAGCTTGCGCGGTGCGGCGGTGCCTTGCGCATCGGCGATGTACAGCGCGCCCAGCGCGGTGAAGGCGATCCGCCGGCCGTCCGGCGACAGCGCGGCGCCTTCGGCCAGATGCGTCCGGACCTCGCTGCCATCCTCAACCTGCTGGCGCACGCGGCTTTGCGGCGCCAGCGCCAGCCGCACCGGCGCGCGGAACGGGATCGCCTGCTGCTTTCCGGTGACAAGATCGAGCCGCATGAAGCCGCCATTGCGCGCGAGCACGATGGCCTTGCCGTCGGGCGTGAAGCGGTAGCCCGGAGTTAGATCGTAGTAGTAGCCGCCTTCCTGCCCATCGTGATCGATCGGCCAGGCGATCCAGCGGTCCTCGCCGGTATCGAGGTTGCGCAGGCGCAGCCCGGTTTCGCCGCCATCGCGCCGCGCGGCATAGGCGAGCGACCGCCCATCGGGCGAGAGCACCGGATGCATCCCGCCGGGGACCACCGTCTCGACCGCGCCGGAGGCCAGATCGCGCCGCGCGATGGACCAGGTGGGCGGGTCCTTTTCGGTCCAGGTGTGGCCCAGCTTGGTCGCGTACCACACCGCCTTCCCGTCGGGCGAAGGAGCCGCGCCCATGGCGTTGATACGCTCGTCCCACCCTTCGTTGCCGCCGGGCTGGGCCGCCACGAGCAGCGCGGGCGGACTGCCATCGACGGGAACGCGCCACAGTTCGAACGCCAGCACCGCGTGGACGGCGCGGCTGACGTAGACGCTTTTCCCGTCCGGCGCCCATGCCGGCGAGGTCATCAGGACGAGCGCGTTATCGTGCGTCAGTTGCCTCGCATCGCTGCCGTCGCTGCGCGCGATCCACAGGTTGGTGACGCCCGACCGGTCGGAAATGAAGGCGATCCAGCGCCCGTCGGGCGAAGGCACCGGGTTGCGTTCGAAGGCAGGCCCGGCGAGCACCGGCTGCGCATCGCCACCAGCGGCCGGCATACGGTAGATGTCGCCCAGCAGATCGAACCACAGCCACGCGCCGTCCGGCGACAGCGCCGGCTGCGCCCAGGTCACCTCGGTCGCCTGATAGGCAAGCGACCGGGCCTCTTCGGCGCGAAGAGGCCCGGCCACGAGAGCCAGCGTTGCCGCGAGAAAGACGGCAACGCGGCGCATTACAGCGACCAGTCGAGCCGCAGGCCCACCGTGCGCGGACGCACGATCGATCCCGCCGGGGTCGCCTGCGACGTGAACGGCGCGTTGAGGATGCCGAACTTGTCGAACACGTTGTTGGCGAAGACCAGCACGCGCACCTTGTCCATCAGCGTCACCCCGGCGCGCAGGTCGATGATGTTGAAGTTGCCGCGCGTTGCCGTGTTGCCGAACGCCACGGGCGCCGACGACAGGTAACGATGCGCCACTTCGAACGAAGGCTTGAACGCCACGTCCTCGAAATCGAACTTGAGGTTGTTCGCCACCGACCACTTCGACGAACCCGGCAGGGTCGATCCCGAGGCATAGCCGCCGCCGACCGCGAACGTATCGGGCAGGAACGCGGTGAGGCTCGCATCCTGGCGCGTTACGCTGGTGCTGAAGCTCGCAACCTTGGCGATCTGCCAGGTGGCCGCCAGTTCGCCACCGACCACGTTGGCGCTGCCCGCGTTCGAGACATAGGAATAGTACGACGGCGCCGGGCCGAACAGGCGGGCCTGGATGCCCTTCCAGTCGATGTTGAAGACGGTGGCTTCAACATAGAGCTTCCCGTCGAACGCGTGGAATTTCACGCCCGCTTCGTAGTTCTTCACGCGGTCGCTGTCGTACTTGACCGGAATCGTCGGCAGCAGGCCGGCGTTGGGGTTGATGCCGCCGACGCGATAGCCTTCCGAATAGGTGGCGTAGGCCAGGAAGTCCTTGGTCGGACGGGCGGTGATGGTTACCTTGGGGGTGAAGCCGTTTTCCTTGTTGGACACCCGGCCCGTGGCGTCGACCGGGCTGTAGCCGCCCGGATAGCCGCCCAGCGCGCCTGCCTGGTTGGTGACGGTGGCGTTGTACTTGTTCCAGAAATAGCGGCCGCCGAACGTGATCTCGATGCTTGGACGGATCGCGTAGCTCACTTCGCCGAACAGGCCGATGTCCTCGTTGTAGGTATCTGCCGCATAGCCATAGAGCCGGTCGCCCGGCGTCAGCACGCTGCCCGAATAGCCGCCAAACAGCGCCGGGTTGGCGTTGATGTAGGCCGCCGCGCCGTTCTGGAAGATCTGGTCGTAGCTGAACTTCTTGGCCGCCATGTAGCTGGCGCCGATCAGGTAGCGGAACGGCCCATCGCCCTTCGAGGCCAGGCGGACCTCGGCGGTCTTGATGTTGGCGTTGGCATTGCCCGCCGAATAGGCCGCGCCCGCCCCCGTCGTCACCCCGGTCACGTAGAAATAGGGGTACGAGAACTGGGTGAAATTGTGCTTTTCGACGATGGAGCCGATGGCGGTGAGTTCCGCGCCGCCCAGATCCTGATCCAGCCGCAGCGAGTTCATCCAGAAGCGCGTCTTCTGCGGTTCGGCCCGCGCGGTATTGCGGATGTAGGGATGATCAAGGTCGAGGTAGGTCTGGTCCTCGAGATAGGTGTCCTGCCATGACGAGAGATAGCTGATCTTGGTCGCGCTGGTCGGCGTCAGGACGATCGAGCCGCGCAGGCCCCGCGTGCGGAAATCGTTGCTGCCGCGAACGCCGGTGCCGGGATTGTCGAGATAGCCCGCGTCGAAGCGCTGCAGCGCAACCAGGCGCACCGCCAGCTTGTCGGCGATCAGCGGCACGTTGACCATCGCCTTGGCTGCGTAGTTCACTTCGCCGTGCGAATTCTTGGTCGAACCGATCAGGCCCGATGCGGCGGCATCGATCTTGCTCGTATCGGCCGTGTTGACCACGTAGTTGACCAGGCCGCCCAGCGTGGACGAACCGAACAGCGTGCCTTGCGGGCCGCGCAGCACTTCCACGCGGTTGAGATCGAAGGTGTCCACGTCGGGAATGCCGATCGGGAAGCCGGGTTCGACCAGCGGCACTTCGTTGAGGTAGTAGCCGACCGTGGTCTGGCCCTGTTCGTGGTAGGTCGTGGCCGAGATGCCACGGATGATCACTTCGGAAACGCCGGGCTGGTAATCGTTGAACACCACGCCAGGCAGGCGGGTGATGTAGTCCGACAGGCTTTGCGCGTTGGCGGCGGCCAGATCCTTGCCCGAAACCGCACTGGCGGCGATCGGCGTCTGGTCGAGCGCGATGGCGCGCTTGGTCGCGGTCACGACGATCGTGCCCAGCCCGTCGTCGGCGGCATCTTCGGCGGCCAGCGCCGGTGCGGCCGCCATGGCCAGCATGGAAACGCCGGCAAGGCAGGCAAGGTGCAGTGTGGTCCTCATGTCTATTCCCCTCTGAATGTCATGGATCGCCCGTTTCGGCTATCCCGTCTCCCCGATGATCGCTTCCGCATCGTCCGTATCCAGGCGGTCCGCGTTGAGCCGCCGCATCCAGCCGGCCATCACCGGATCGGGATAGGCCGCCAGGATTTCCCTCAGCACGTCGACGTCTTCTTCCTGACCGAGCTTGAATCGCGCGTCCGTAGCGTGAACCGTTGCCCGAAAGCTAATGATTCTTGATAGCAAATTTGGCAAGCGCTCGCCAGCGTCCTCCACCTGCCATGGCCTGCCCTGCGATGCTTCCGCATGCTCCGTCAGCAGGCGGACCGCCGGCAGGGTCTCGCTGTCTTCCCCGAATGCGACCGTCACCTCGAAGGTAGCGACGGCGAAGTTCCACGTCGGCGCCCAGTGCGGGCGCGACACCAGCGCCGGCGAGACATAGCCCTGCGGCCCCATGAACAGGATCTGCGCGCGCGGATCGGCCCGCAGCGCGGCGACTTGCGCGTTGCGGCGCGAACAGTGGCCGATCAGCGCGACCACGGCGCCATCCGGCCCGGTTTCGGCGATCAGCGGCAGCGGCGTGGCGAAAAAGCCGGCCGGCCCGTTGTTGGTCAGCCAGGCCAGCGGATAGGCGGCCACAAGATCGGCAAGATCGCCGTTGGTTCCGGAAGGAAAGTCCATGGCGACGTTGTCACCAAGCGATTGGCCCTGAAAAAGCGCCAGATCGGCAAAAGCAAGGGGACCAGCTTCGCGGGCGGATCAACTGTGGCCCAGATGCCCCAGTATGCGGACGGCCTCCACCGTCCGTTCGCTGGGGTAGCTCGCGAACCCCAGGCGCAGGCCGTGCGGGGCATCGGGGGCCAGCCGATAGGAAGCGGACGCGGCGAAGGTGATGCCGGCGGCGGGCGCGCCGGCCTCGATCCGGGCCAGGGCATCGAGATCGAGGAATTCCAGCCACATCGCCAAGCCACCCGCCGGCAGCCGCGCGCTGACGAAATCGCCCAGCGCATCGCGCACCGCCTGCGCCAGCGCATCGCGCCGCGCGCCATAGACGCGCGTCGCCTTGCGCGCGTGGCGGCGCACCTCGCCCTCTTCCAGCAACAGGGCGATAGCGTCCTCGGTCAGGCTGTTGCCCATGCCGTCACTGATCGAAACCTGGTGGGCGGCGGCGGCGATCACCGGCGCGGGCGCGACGATATAGCCGACCCGGAGCGCCGGCAGCAGCAGCTTGGACAGCGAACCGACGTAGATCACCACGTCCGGCGCATAAGCAGCCATCGGCAGCAGCGGCTGTGATCCGAAGCGGAATTCGTGGTCGTAATCGTCCTCGATGATCGCGAAGCCGAACTGCCGGGCCAGCTCGACCAGGCGCAGGCGCCGTTCAGGGGCGAGCGAGACCGTGGACGGAAACTGGTGATGCGGGGTGACGAACACCGCGCAGACCTGCCCGTTGCGGCACGCCCTTTCCACCGCACCGACATCGATCCCCTCTTCGTCCAGCGCGACCGGCAGCACGGGCACGCCGGCGGCCTGGAAAGCGGCGACCGCCGGTTCGTAAGTCAGCGCCTCGGCCAGCGCGACCGCGCCGGGGCGGGCCAGCAGCCGCGCCGCCAGCGCAATGCCCATCTGGCTGCCGCGCGTGACGCAGACGTTCTCTTCGCTGACGACAAGGCCGCGCTCCTCGCGCAGCATCGCGGCCAGGCCCGAGCGCAGCCGCTCGCTGCCGCAGGGATCGCGATAGCCCAGTTGCTGCCGCCGCGCGGCATAGAGCGCGGCGGTGCGGAAGGCGCGCGCCAGCGCCTCGGGCGGAAACAGGCTGCCGTCGGGGCTGCCCTCATCGAGCTTGATGAGCCGTCCGGGCGGAACGGCAATCGGCCGCGACGGCGGCGGCACGAAGCGATAGATCGGCTGACGCCCGATCGGAGGGCTGCTTTCGCGGGTTTCCGGTCGTCCGCGCGGCAGGCTGGTCGCGACCGTGGTCCCCTTGCGGTCCGCCGTTTCCAGCCAGCCTTGCGCGACAAGCTCCTCGTAGGCGGTCACCACCGTCTTGCGGTTGAAGCCCAGTTCGTTGGCCAGTTCCCGGCTGCTGGGAAGCGGCGATCCCGGCTGGAGCCGTCCCCGTTCGATCTCGTGAATCAGCGCGTGGGCCAGCTGCATGTAAAGCGGCGTCGACCCGGCCGGCCGGATCCGCTTTTGCAGTGTCAGGGACCAGCCGCGTCGCATTGGCTCCCCTACTCCCCTCGAAATCTCAACGATGAAGGGACCAATCGGCCAGACCGCCCGGCAAAGTCAAGCGGCGGCCAGTGCCGGTTGCGCATATAAGGATTTTGCTTGGCCAACGGCTCGCCGCATAGTGCGGCCCGGACGCCAAGAGAGGCGCCAGATGGGGACAAGGGCATGAGTTATTCGCTGACGGTCAACGGCAAGCAAGTGACGGTGGACGCCAGCGCCATCGACATGCCGCTGCTGTGGGTGCTGCGCGACGTGATCGGGCTGACCGGCACAAAGTTCGGCTGCGGCGCGGGGCTGTGCGGCGCGTGCAGCGTGCTGATGGGCGGCGAACGCTTCTTCAGTTGCCAAGCCCCGGCGCGCGCGTTCATCGGCCAGCCGGTCACCACGATCGAGGGCCTGCGCGACGACCCGCTGGGCAAGCGCCTGCAGGATGCCTGGGTCGAAGCCGACGTGGTCCAGTGCGGCTATTGCCAGCCCGGCCAGCTGATCGCCGCCGCCGCGCTGCTCAAGGCCAACCCCGCGCCCGACGACGATGCGATCGAGGCGGGGATGAGCGGCAACCTCTGCCGCTGCGGCACCTACCCGCGCATCCGCAAAGCGGTGAAACTGGCGGCGGCGGGAGGCAAGGCATGAGCGGCGGCGTGGCTGGGGGGCTTTCGCGCCGGGGCGTGCTGCGCGGATCGGCCGCGCTTGGCCTTGCGCTGGTGGTGCCGCTGGGCCGGGCCTCCGGCGCGAAGGCCTCCGCGCTGTCCGCCAACGCCTTTCTCTCGGTGACGGCGGAGGGCGCCGCGCTTGCCCTGCCCAAGACCGAGATGGGACAAGGCGTGTTCACCACGCTCGCCATGCTGGTGGCGGAGGAACTGGGGCTGGCGCCCACGCAAGTGGTCGTGACCATCCCCGAAGGCGACAGCGCGCGATTCGCGCCGATCGACCAGGGCACCGGCGGCTCCAGCTCGGTCCGGGAACTCTACAAGCCGCTGCGGCAGGCCGCCGCCAACGCCCGCGCCGCGCTGGTCGGCGCGGCGGCGCGGCAATGGGGCATCGCGCCCGAACGCTGCGACCTGGCCGGCGGCATGGTGATCGAGACCAAGGGCGGCCGCCGCCTGCCCGTTGGCGATCTGCTGGCCGCCGCCAGCGCCGCGCCGCTGCCCAAGGATGCGCCGCTCCGCCCGGGCAGCGCGCTGCGGGTCATCGGCAAGCCCACCCGGCGGCTCGACAGCCTGGCCAAGGTCACTGGCGAAACCGTCTATGGCATCGACGTGCGCCTGCCCGGCATGAAAGTGGCGATGCTGGCGCAATGTCCGATGTTCGGCGGCACGCTCGCCGCGTTCGACGAAAAGGCCGCGCGCGCCACGCCGGGCGTGGTGCAACTCGTCAAGGGCGCCGACGTGCTGTTCGTGGTGGCCGAGAACTACTGGGCGGCGATGCAGGGCTATATCGCCGCCAACCCGCAATGGACCGCGCCCAAGGCGCCGGCCGACCATGCGCATATCCTCGCCGGGCTGGACGAGGCACTGGCGAAGCCGGGGTTCGAGGCCAAGTCCACCGGCGATCTCGCCGCCGCCAAGGTAAAGGCGGCGCGTCCGTTCAGCGCTACCTATCGCCAGCCCTTCCTGGCCCATGCGCCGATGGAGCCGGGCAGCTGCACCGCGCACGTCACGCCCGAAGGCTGCACGATCTGGGCGGGATCGCAAGTGCCCGCGCAGGCGCGCGACGATGCCGCCAAGGCGCTGGGCCTGCCGGCGGACAAGGTCACGTTCCACAACTGCCAGATGGGCGGCGGCTTCGGCCGGCGGCTGGAGACCGACATGGTGGTGCGCGCGGTCGAACTGGCGCGCCAGGTGCCCTACCCGGTCAAGCTGATGTGGTCGCGCGAGGAGGACATGAAGCACGACATGTATCGCCCCGCCTATGCCGACCAGATCACGGCCGCGCTGGATGCCGGCGGCAGGCCGATCGGCTGGGAGCACCGGATCGCCGGCTCCTCGATCATGGCGCGGCTGCTGGGCCAGGGCTTCAACGGCGTGGATGCCGATGCGATCGAGGGCGCGGTCGCCATCCCCTACGCGCTCGACGCCCACCGCGTGACGTTCCAGCAGGCGGAAAGCGCGGTGCCTACAAGCTGGTGGCGCGGCGTGGGCGGGCTGCGCTCGGCCTTCGTGGTGGAAAGCTTCATCGACGAACTGGCACATGCCGCAGGGCAAGACCCACTGGCCTACCGCCTCTCGCTCGTCACCGACCCGCGCATCCGCGCCGTGCTCGAGCGGGCCGGACGCGAGGCAGGCTGGGGCACGCCGCTCCCTGCCGGCCAGGGACGCGGGATCGCCGTGCTGCAGCTGTGGGGCACGATCATCGCGCTGGTGTTGGAGGCGCGCGTTGCCGACGGCGCGATCACCGTGCCCCGGGCGACCGTGGCGGTCGATTGCGGGCTGGCGATCAACCCGCTGGGCGTGGCCGCGCAAGTGGAAAGCGGCGTCATCTTCGGCCTTTCCGCCGCACTCCATGGCGAAGTGACGATCAAGGGCGGGCGCGTCGAACAGTCCAATTACCACGACTACCGCATCCTGCGCCTGAACGAGGCCCCCGCCATCGCCACGCATATCGTCGACAGCGGCGCCGACCCCGGCGGCATGGGCGAACCGCCCTGCGCCGTGGTGGCGCCGGCGCTGGCCAATGCCGTGTTCGCCGCCAGTGGCAAGCGGCTGCGCACCCTGCCGCTGGCGATGGCGCTGGAACGGGCGTCCTGAACCGCGTTACACGCGCCGCTTGTTCCATCGTTATTTGTCATATAATTAATCGACGAGCGCGATGGAGAGGTGCCGGGTGTCCAGGATCATCTGTTTTGGCGAAATGCTGCTGCGCCTGGCCGCCCGGCCGCCGGCGCTGCTGGGGCAGGAAGGCACGCTCGACGCCACGTTCTGCGGCGCGGAAGCCAACGTCGCGGTAGCGTTGGCTGGGTTCGGGCACGATGCGGACCTCGTCACCCTGCTGCCCGACAACCGCCTGGGCCGGGCAGCGCGGGACGCTATTCGGGCATTCGGCGTGAACCTGGCCGGCACCCCGTTCACGTCCGGCCGGATGGGGCTCTATTTCCTTTCGCCCGGCGCCATGGCCCGGCCTGCGGAAATTCTCTACGACCGCGCGCATTCGGCATTCGCCGACCTCTCCCCCGATCTGTTCGACTGGCCCGCTCTCCTGAACGGCGCGGACTGGCTGTTCGTGGGCGGCATCACCGCGGCGCTGGGCGAAGGCCCGCTGGCGGCGTTGCGGTCGGCTATGGCCACGGCGCGCGAACGGGGCGTGCGCATCGTGTTCGACTGCAATTTCCGGCCAAGCCTGTGGCAGGGTCGGGAAGATCAGGCGAAACGCATCCTGCGCGAACTGTCGCTGGCCGCCGACGTCCTGCTTGCCGACCCGCGCGTGATCGGCCTGATGCTGGATCGTACTTTCGCCGATCCCGATCCCGCCACGGCCTTCCAGAACGCGGCGCAGGCCATGTTCGCGCTCGCCCCCGCCCTGACCCACGTCGCGGCGACGCACCGCGAAGTGTCCTCCAGCGACAACCAGCGCCTGACCGGCCTGCTCGCCAGCCGGGCGGGCGTGGCCCGCACCGCGCCCGTTGCGCTGGCGGCCATCGTCGACCGGATCGGCACGGGCGATGCCTTTGCCGCCGGCATCGTACACGGTCTGGCGCGCGGCATGGCGCCCGATCGCGCCGTCACGTTCGCGACGGGCTGCTCGCAGTGGGCGCACGCCGTATCCGGGGACTTCCTGCGCGCCAGCGAAGCAGACATCGAGAGCATCCTTGCCGGTGGCGGGGATGTCCGCCGCTAGGGTCGGGATCCGTTAGCGCCGCGCCTTCGCCGCGTGGAACGCGGAAACGATGGCCCGCGCATCGCTGGCGATGGCGTCCAGCGGCTTGCCGGGCCGGAACAGTGATCCTCCCATGCCGAAGCCGGTGGCGCCCGCCCGGAGATAATCGGCCATGTTGGCCGCGGTGATCCCGCCGACCACGAAGATCGGCACGTGCGGCGGCAACACCGCCCGGACGGCGCGGACACCGGCCGGCGGCATGGCTTCCGCCGGGAATATCTTGATGCCCGTGGCCCCCGCTTTCAGCGCCGCCATCATTTCGGTGGGCGTGAACACGCCCGGCAGCACGGTCATGCCCTTGCCCGCGGCATGGCCGACCAGCGCCGGATCGCAATGCGGCGATACCACCAGACGCGCGCCCAGGCTTTCCAGTTCGTCCACCTCCTCGGTGCGCGTCACGGTGCCCGCGCCGATCAGCGCGCGATCGCCGAGCGAACGGACAAGGCTGGCGATGCTGGCGAACGGGTCCGGCGAATTCATCGTCACCTCAAGGATGCCGAAGCCGGCCTCGACCAGCGCTTCCCCGACGGCCTGCGCTCTTTCCGGCTCAAGGCCGCGCAATACCGCAAACAGCGGCAAGGCATCGGCAAGCGTTACGACTGCCATGGCTGGGGTTTTCTCCTGTTCCCGATCGACGCACCGGCTTGATCCTGCGGTGCGGCGGCTCTATCACTATTTATCATATTAATACAGCGGCGATCCCGATCCGCAATCGGGACGGGAGCAGCCCATGACGTCCTTCGAAAACGGCGGCAAGGTTACCGCCCGCATTGTCGAAACGCTTGGGCGGGCGATCGTTGCCGGCGAATACGCGGATCGCCCTCTGCCCATTGAAGCGGACATCTCGGAACAGTTCAAAGCCAGCCGCAGCGTTACCCGCGAAGCCGTCAAGATGCTGACGGCCAAGGGGCTGATCGCGTCCCGGCCCCGACTCGGCACGAGCGTCGCACCCGAGCGCGACTGGAATTTCCTCGATCCCGATGTGCTGCGCTGGCTGCTCAGCCGGGGCCTTTCGCTCGATCTGCTGGCGGAGTTCACCGCCTTCCGCTGCGCCATCGAGCCGCAGGCCGCATCGCTGGCGATCCGTCGCAACGATCCGGCAGCGATCGCGCGCATCGGCAAGGCGGCAGAGCGCATGACCACGCGCGGGATGAGCCAGGAGGACGCTCTCCAGGCCGACATCGATTTCCATGTCGCCATCCTGCTCGCCAGCGGCAACCGCTTCATGATCCAGTGCCGGGATCTCGTCGAGACAGCGCTGCGCTTCAGCATCCGGCTGACCAACCGGCAAAAGGGCGTGGCGACCGCGGACAGCGACGCCCACCGGGTCATCGCCAACGCGATTGCCGCCGGCGATGCGGAACGGGCCGTCAGCGCCAGCCGCGATCTTCTCAACGAAGCCGCCGCACTGATCGAGCAGGCGCGCCGGGCTGGGTGAAGGCGGAAGGCCGACGCCCGTGGTTCATACCCCGGATACAACCGCGCCCGCGCCCTTCAGAACCATCGGCAGGCCGGCCGCGACGAACACGACCTCGTCCGCCATCCCCGCGAGCCGCTGGTTGAGCCACCCCGCCTCATCACGGAAACGGCGCGCCAGCGCGTTGTCCGGCACGATCCCCAGCCCCACCTCGTTGGCGACGAGCGCCACCGGCACCGGGCAGGCAGCGACGGCTTCGGCCAGCGCCATGCCTTCGCGCTGCACATCGCGATCCGCCAGGAGCAGGTTGGATATCCACAGCGTCAGGCAATCCACAAGGATCGCGGCGTGCGCCTCGCCGGCTCGCGCAAGGGCGGCGGCAAGGTCGAGCGGTGCCTCGATGGTGTGCCAGCGCGCATCGCGATCGGCGCGGTGGCGCGCGATCCGGTCGGCCATCTCGGCATCGAACGCCTGCGCCGTGGCGATATAGGCCAGCCGGCCCGCGCACGCTTCCACGCGCTGCTGGGCATAGCGGCTCTTGCCCGAACGCGCGCCGCCGAGAACGAGCAGGCTGGTCATGCAAGGCCCGCCCGCGCGAGCGCCAGCAAGCCATCGATATCGAGATGCCGCTCCAGCTCGCCCGCCAGTTCGTCGAGCGCGGCATCGACCGCATGATCGTGGTCCGCGCCGTTCGAGCGCGCACCGATCCGCGCCAGCACGGCCGCGCGCAGGCCGGGTGCGGCGAACAATCCATGGCAATAGGTGCCGAACACACGCCCGTCGGCGTGGATCGCACCATCCGCGCGCGTGCCGTCCAGACAGGCGAACCGATGTGCCGTGCCCGGCCCTGTCGTTTCGCCCATGTGCATCTCGTAGCCCTCGAACGCCGCGCCGAGCGCCACGCCCCGCACGCGCCGCAGCGCCTTTTCCGGCGTAAGCACGGTCTCCACGTCCAGCAGGCCAAGCCCGGCGATGGCGCGCGGATCGCCTTCGATCCCCAGCGGATCGGCGATCCGGCGACCAAGCATCTGGTATCCGCCGCAGATCCCCAGCACCGCGCCGCCGCGCCGGTGATGGGCAAGGATGTCGATGTCCCAGCCCTGCGCGCGCAGGAAGGCCATGTCGGCGATCGTCGCTTTCGATCCGGGCAGCACGATCATCCCGGCATGGGCGGGGATCGGCGTGCCGGGCGGAACCATCGCTACCTCCACCTCCGGCTCCTGCCGCAAGGGATCGAGATCATCGAAGTTGGCGATGCGCGGCAGGATCGGGCAGGCGACCAGCTTGCGCCCCGGCGTGGCCGGGGCCGCGCGGTCGAGCACCACCGCATCCTCGCTGGGCAGCCGGGCGGTGGCCGCAATCCAGGGCACCAGCCCGAAGCCCGGCCAGCCCGTCAACCGGCCGATCGCCTCGTAACCATCGGCGAACAGCGCGGGATCGCCCCGGAACTTGTTGACGATGAAGCCCCGGATCATCGCCGCATCTGCCGGATCGAGCACCGCGCGCGTTCCCACCAGCGACGCGATCACCCCGCCCCGGTCGATATCGCCCACCAGCACCACCGGCACATTCGCCGCGCGCGCGAAGCCCATGTTGGCGATATCGCCATCGCGCAGGTTGATCTCGGCCGGCGAGCCGGCGCCTTCGACGACCACCAGATCGCAGCGCGCGCGCAGGCGATGCCAGCTTTCGAGCACTTCGGGCAGCAGGCTGCGCCGTCCTTCGCGGAAATCGGCCGATCCCAGCGTGCCGCGCACCCGGCCATGCACCACGAGTTGCGACGTGCGATCCGCCTGCGGCTTCAGCAGCACGGGATTCATGTCGGTGTGCGGCGCGGCACGCGCGGCCAGCGCCTGCAACGCCTGCGCCCGGCCAATCTCGCCGCCATCGACCGTGACCGCCGCGTTGTTCGACATGTTCTGCGGCTTGAACGGCAGGACACGGATGCCCCGGTTGGCCAGCGCGCGGCACAGCCCCGCGACCAGCACCGATTTGCCCACATCGGAACCCGTCCCCTGCACCATCAGGCCAGCCATGCCATTCCTCCTGCTATCAGCCATCCCAGCCCGCAGGCCCTGACATAGACACGCCGCGCCGCGATCAGCGCGGCAAGACCGGCCTCTCCTCCCGCACCGATCCACGGCTTGTCCAGCACCTGCCCATCATAACAGGCGGGGCCGGCCAGCCGGACGCCGAGCACCCCCGCCATGGCCGCCTCGGGCCAGCCGGCGTTGGGAGAGGCGTGGCGTGCATGATCGCGCCACACGGTGCGCCAGCCGCCCCCGCCCGCCAGGCACAGCAGCAGCGCGGAAAGGCGCGCGGGCGCCAGATTCAGCAGATCGTCGCCGCGCGCCGCCGCCCAGCCGAACGCGCGCAGCGGTGGCTCGGGATGGCCGATCAGGCTGTCCGCCGTGTTCACCGCCTTGTAGGCCCACGCCCCCGGCAGCCCCAGCACGAGCAGCCAGAACAGCGGCGCGACCACGCCATCGCAGAAGCTTTCCGCCAGGCTCTCGATCGCGGCGCGGGCGATTCCGGCGTGATCGAGCGCCGCGGTATCGCGCCCCACGATCCTGCCCACGGCCTTGCGCGCGGCGGGCAGGTCATCGCGCGCCAGCGCCGCGATCACCGGGCGCACATGGTCGTCGAGGCTGCGCTGCGCCAGCGCGGGCCAGGCGGCCAGCGCGAGCACCGGCCAGGCCAGCGGCCCCACGCCCCAGCGGATCGCGCACTCCACCGTCAGCGCCCCGAGCGCCGCAAACGCGATCAGCAGCGCGACCGTGGCCGTGCCCAGAACGCGCCGGGCAAAGTCGCCATACCCGCGCCGGTTCCAGCAGCGCTCGCACCCCGAAACAAGCCGCGCGAACGCGCCGACGGGATGCCCGGTCCGCGCGTGGAGCCGGGCCGGCCAGCCCAGCCCGGCGTCGAGCGCCAGCGCGGCCAGCGCGACAGGCTCAGCCATCGGCCCGCCCCTGCGCCAGCGTCGCATCGAGCCGCGCCAGCCCCGCGTCATCGGCCGGCAGGCCAAGGCGCAAGAGGCCGGGATGGTCCGCGAAAGGCCGGGTCAGGATGCGGTGGCGGGCCAGCGCGGCGAACAATCGCCCGGCCTCCGGCGTCCGCACCAGCCGGAACAGCGGGCAGGCGCCCTCCGGGGCAAGGCCATGGCGGCGCAGCACGCTATCGAGCGCGGCGGCCCGCACGGGCAACGCCTGCCGGGTCTGCGCGATCCAGGCCCGATCACCATAAGCCGCCGTGCCAAACGCCAGCGCGGCGGCATGAACCGGCCAATCGCCCAGCAGATGGCGCAGCGCCGCCAGGACGCCCTCCGGCGCGATCACGAAGCCCAGCCGCATCCCCGCAAGCCCGAAGAACTTCCCGAACGATCGCAGCACGATCAGCCGCCGGTGCGGCGCGACCAGCGCGGCGAGGCTGGCGTCCGGCGCGCCGTCCGCGAAGGCTTCGTCCACGATCAGCCAGCCGCCGTGCGCCTCCTGATGCGCCAGCAGGGCCAGCGCCCGCGCGGGCGACAGCACCGTGCCATCGGGGTTGTTGGGATTGCCGAGGACGATGGCGGTGGCGTGGGATGGCAGGTCTGCGCGCGGCGCCAGGGCCTCACCCCGCGCAAAGGCATCGCGATAGGTGCCATAGGCAAGCGGCGGATAGCGACCCGGCAGGTCCAGCAGCCGGGCCAGCAGGCGCAGCGCCACCTCGCTGCCGGGCAGGGCCATGCAGAGGTCGGGCTGGACGCCGAAATGCCCGGCCGCCCGAGCTTCCAGCAGGGCGAGCGCCTGCGCTTGGGGAAGCCCGCGCCAGTCGATCGCCAGCGCCGGCGGGGGCTGCCACGGCACGGGATTGATCCCGGTCGAAAGGTCGAGCCAGTCCTCCGGCGCGCCGCCGAACCGCGCGCTGGCGTCCGCCAGCCGCCCGCCGTGATGGGTGAAAGCCCCCGTCATCCGGTCACCGCCAGCACGAGCAGCCCGGCCGTTTCGAGCAGCTCGATCCCGGCGCCGTGCCCGTCGCCCGAAAGGCCGCCGATCCGCGCGCGCAGCCACCGCGCCCACAGTGGCACCAGACCGAGCGCCAGCAGGAGCGCCGGGTTCGTCAGGAAAGCGCACACGGCCAGGCACAGCAGCCAGACCGCGAGAACCGATCCGGCCGCGCCCGCCCGGAACAGCGTGCCCATCCCCGCGTGCAAGGGTGGCAGGGCGATCGCCCACGCGATCGGCCCCAACCGCGCCAGGACCGGCACCAGCAGCAGCGCGGGCGGCACCGACACCCGCACGACAAGGTGGAGCAACACCAGCTTGGCCAGCACTTGCAGCACGATGGCGACCACGCCGAAGCTGCCGATGTGCGGATCGGTCAGCACGGCGGAGACGCGCGCCGGATCGCGGTGCGCCGCCCCGGCGGCGTCCGCGACGTCGCCCAGCCCGTCGAGGTGCAGCGCGCCGGTGATCGCGGTCCACGCCGCCAGCGCCAGCAGCGCAGCCAACCATGCGTCCCGGTGCAGGCCCACCCATGCCGCGACAGCGACCGCACCGCCAACGACCAGTCCGGCGACGGGAAACCAGCGGATCGCCCGGCCGAAGTCCGCCTCGTCCGCCGGGATCATTGGAAGCGGCAAGCGCGTCAGGAATTGCAGGGCGAGCAGCAGCGGCTTCACGCCCCGCCCCCGGCCTGCAGGCCCGTAATCTGCCCCGCCGGTTTCTCTCCCGGCCAGACCCTGAACGAGAGCAAAGCGCCATAAGGCACGTCGAACGCCCAGACGGCGCGGTGATCCAGCCCGGTCAGGACCGAGACCGCCGCGCGCATCGCGCCGGCGTGGGTCACGACCAGCGTCGCGCGATCGAGCGCGCAGATCGCCTGCCCTACCCGATGGCACAGCGCCGACCAGCGCTCTCCGCCCGGTGGAGGCCAGGCATCGGGATCGTCCCAGAACCGCGCGAGATCGGCCTGCGCGAGGTCTTCAGGGGCACGGCCATCCCAATCCCCGAAATCGAGTTCGCGCCAGCGCGGATCGACCGCCAGCGGCAAGCCGCGCGCCAGCGCGAGCGCTTCCGCCGAAGCCCGCGCGCGCCGAAGATCGGACGTAACGATCCCCGCGACGTCCAGCGCCATGGCCGGCGCGAGCAACCTTGCACAGCCGGGATCGCGCGCCGCATCGTCGGTGCGCCCCAGCAACAGGCCGGGCCGCAGTGGCGGACCGTGCCGCAGGAGATGAAGCGCCACGGCTTTCATAAGGCCTGCGCCACCGCTGCTTCGGCAAAAGTCGCCATGCCGTTGTGCGCGGCAAGGGCAGCGCGCACCAGCGGAACCGCCACCGCCGCGCCCGATCCCTCGCCCAGCCGCATGCCAAGCCGCAGCAACGGCTCCAGCCCGAAGTGCCCGAGCAACCGCGCATGCGCCTGTTCGGCCGAGCAATGCGCGGCAAGGCAATGGTCGGTAAACGTGGGCCGGGCGGCGACCAGCGGGGCAATCGCCGCGCAGCAGATGAACCCGTCGAGCAGCACCGGCACGCGCAGCAACCTGGCGGCAAGGATCGCGCCGGCCATGGCCGCGATCTCGCGCCCGCCAAGCCGGCGCAACGTCTCGAACGGGGTCACGCAATGCTCGCCATGCAGCGCCAGCGCGCTTTCGACCGCCGCGATCTTGCGCGCGACGCCCGGGCCGTCGATGCCGCTGCCGTGCCCGCACCAGTCCGCCGCCGCGCCGCCGAAGGCTTGCGCGCACAGCGCGGCGGCGGGCGTGGTGTTGGCGATCCCCATTTCGCCCACGAACAGGAGATCGGTGTCCGCCGCCACGCCTTGCGCCCCGGCGTTGAGCGCGGCGAGGCACTCCTCCTCGCTCATCGCCGCCGCGCTGGCGATGTCGCCAGTCGGGCGGTCAAGATCGAGCGCGACCACGGACAGCGCCGCGCCGCACGCCCGCGCCAGCGCGTTGATCGCTGCGCCGCCGGCCTGGAAATTCGCGACCATCTGTGCGGTCACCTCCACGGGAAAGGCGCTGACGCCGCGTGCGGCGACGCCGTGGTTGCCGGCAAACACCGTTGCCCGCACCCGGTCGAGCGCCGGCCGTTCGCGCCGCTGCCAGCCCGCCATGAACAGCGCGATCTCCTCCAGCCGCCCCAGCGATCCCGCCGGCTTGGTCAGCACCGCCTGCCGCGCGCGCCCCGCGGCCAGCGCGGCATCGTCGGGCTGCGGCAAGGCGTCGAGCGCGGCCCCGAACGCCGCCGGATCGTCAAAGCGGATCATGGCCAGACAATCATGGGCAGACATAGCCTTCGGGCGGGGTGCGGGTGATGAAATGGCCCTTCACGCCTTCCGGCCATTCGGCATAGGGCACCACGCCTTCCGCACTCGCGGCGTGGCGCGCGGCATAACCCAGGATCGCGCGCGCCGAAGCCTTGTCGGGCGTGAAGCCGCCCAGCACATAGCCGATCCGGCCGGGCGCGCGGATATGGACCGTGCAATGGCGCTGGCAGGCGAACAGGCAGGCCATTTCCTGCACCGCCACGCCGGCAAGGTCCGGTTCCTGCGCCTGCGCCTGCCGCAAGGCTTCGGCGAGCAGCGCGCCACCGCGCCGCCCGCCTTCGTCCTCGCGCCGGTCGGCGGACAGGCGGCAGGTGGAGCAGACCACCACCGCCGGCCCGTTTGCAACCGCGCGCAGCATCAGAACCGGCTCCGCAGGCCGATATAGACCGTTCGGCCCAGGCTGCCGTAGCCGCTGGCCGTCTCGTAATGCCGGTCGGCCAGGTTCTCGATGCGGCCATGGACCGTCAGCCCGCCGGCCACGCGCCACTGCACCCGCAGGTCGACCAGCCAGTAATCGGGCAAGGTCGTGCGGCTGCCCGCGCGGTCGAACGTCGCGCCGGCATAGCGCGCGGCCACGCTGGCCTTCACCCCCTGCGGAAGATCGATCCCACCCTCGACGTTGGCGAGATGGCGCGGCACGCGGGCAAGCTGGCGGCCGAAGTCGGCGCCGCCGGGCGACCGGTCCTGCGCCGCAATCCAGCTGTAGTTGCCCTGCGCGAACAGCACGCCGATCCGGGCATCACCGCTCAGCTCAATGCCCCGCGCGTGCGCCTTGCGGACGTTGGCGTAGTAGCCGAAGCGCGTTGTGGTCGTGCCGGGCACATAGCAGGATGCAGGCAGCGGGCCGCTGGTGGGGCAATAGGCGAAGTCGATCAGGTTGTCGGTGTCGCGCTCGAACCATGTCGCGGAGCCGCGCAGCACGCTGCCCAGCGCCTGCTCGAAGCCGACCGACCAGCCCTTCGCCTTTTCGGGCTTGAGATCCGCGTTACCGTAGAGGCTGAACAGCTGGTAGAGCGACGGGGCCTTGAACCCTTCGTCATAGCTGGCGCGCAGCACCGTCTTGCCCGCGTTGGGCGTATAGACGCCGCCGGCGCTGAACACCGTGTTCCCTCCGAACCGCGACTGGTGATCGTAGCGCACGCCGCCGTTGAGCGTCAGCCCGGCGAGAGGCGTCGCGCGCAACTCGCCATAGAGGCTGTCGGTCGAAGCGCGCTGCGGCACCAGCGCATAGGGCGCGGTGTTGTTGCCGGGCGAAGCCGTGGTCATGCGCTGTTCCTCGCGTTCGGCGCCGAACACGGCCTGCACCGCGTCGGAAAAGCGGAACGACCCCTGGTATTCGAAGCGGCGGACGCGGCCGTGGGCGTCGAAGTTCAGCGGACGGATCGCGCGGGCGGGATCGTAGTTCTCGCGGTCGGTCTCGGTCTGCATCGCCGCCAGCCGGTTGGTGAAGCGGCCGTCGAGCAGCGCGAGATTGAGCCCGGCATAGCCCGACCATTCCTTCGTCAGGCCATAGACGAGCGAGTCGCCCGAGGTGCCGTCAAAATCGTTGCGCGCGTCGGCCCAGTAGCCGCGCAGGTCCAGCGACAGGTTGGGCGCCAGCTTGAACGTGGCCGTGCCACTGGCCGAGGTGCGGCGGTATCCGTCCGGCTCGGTGCCATTGCTGCGTGCCGAAATGCCGTCGGTGGAGAAGGTCGAGGCGGACAACCGCCAGTCGATCAGCGTGCCCGTGCCGCCTACGCCCGCCTGCGCGTTCACTGTCTTGTGCGTGCCCGCCTCCACCGCCAGGCTGCCTTCCAGCGGCTTTTCCGCGCGGCGCGTGGTCACGTTGATGACACCGCCGATCGCGTCGCTGCCCCACAGGATCGATTGCGGGCCGCGCAGGATCTCGATGCGTTCGATGTCATCGACGAACAGGTTGGAAAAGGCATAACCGCCGGACGTGGCGGACGGATCGGACAGGCGCACCCCGTCGATCACCATGACCGACTGGCCGGCGTCCGCGCCGCGGATGCGCAGCGACGTGGCGGTGCCATAGCCGCCGTTGCGCGAAAGGCTGATGCCGGGCGTGCGGACCAGGACATCGGTAAGGGCCAGCGGCTGCACCTGCCGGATGGCCGCCTCGTCCAGCACGGTGACGGTGGACGAGACGCGATCCTGCGCGACCGGCGTGCGCAGCGCGGTGACGACGATGGAGGTGTCGGGCGCCGCATCGGACGCCGGATCGTCGGGGTAAGGGGCGGCATGGGCGACCACGGGAAGGCCCAGCGAGAGCGAGAGGACGGAAACAACGGAACAACGGGTCAGGCGCATGGTGCGGTTCCCTGGATACGAACGGCGATGACCTGCCGTTCGGACCGCATGGAAAACGCCCGCCGCGCGACGCCCCGGCGAGATCGCCGGAGGGCACGAGACGACGCTTCCCGCACGGTCTTCCCGGCAGGCAGTGGCTGTCGTTGCGCGAGGGATCGTCCCGCCTTTGGCGCGGGAACCTCGAACGTCCGGTGCACCCTGCCCGAACGAAGAACGACCGCGTCAGGCAGGTCTCCTGGCTCGCGGGTCAATGCTGGTCCGGCCGCCTTCTCAGGACGGTGAAGTCCCAATGGCGTGATGGCCGGTCGGCTCGCCGCTTACAGTTGCAGGGGCAGCCGGGGTTTCGCACCCCGTTCCCTTTTGATCCCCTTTCGGGGAACCTGTCGCAGAGCGGCGGATAGCTTCGCGCCGGCGATGCCGCAAGCGCGAATGCTTGCGGCGGCGCGCCGGTTCGCTTATCACCGGCTCCGTAACGGGTGCCCGAAAGGGCTTAATCGGGAAGTCCGGCCGGCGGAAATCCGCCGAATCCGGCACTGCTCCCGCAACTGTGACCGGTGAGCGCATCGCCATAACGCCATTGGGGTTCCGGCCCTGAGAAGGCGGCGACAGGCGCGATGATCCGGGAAGTCAGGAAACCGGCCCGCTATCGTCGTTCCTTCGCGCGGGCGGGATGCACCGGGCGGACGAGGGCTTCTCCCTTGGCGGACGACATATGTGCGTTTGTTGCCGAAGGGGGCCTGTGATGAACTGCGTCTGACATCCACGACACCCGCAGCAGGCGTGCGCCCCGGCTCCGAACTTTCGGTTCCGCGCCCGCCCGCGCATCGCAAGGCCCCCGCGCCGCAGCCGATGGTCGCGTGCGCGGCCACAACGCGAAATCCAACCCGTTCAGGAGACCCCTCATGGTCCGCAATACCCGATTCGAACTCTCCGTCTTCGGGCTTCTCGCCCTCGTCATGCTCGTCACGCGCAGCCATTCGCTTAGCCAGGTCATCCACCTGCCCGATACCGGCCTGGCCAGTTTCTTCGTGCTGGGCTTCTTCGTCCGCCGCGCGGTCGCGTTCGGCGCGCTGTTCCTGCTGGGCTATGCCATCGACGTGGTGGTGATCGGCTGGTTCGGCCAGTCGAGCTTCTGCTTCACGCCCGCCTACTGGATGCTGGTGCCCGCCTATGGCGTGATGTGGCTGGCCGGACGGTACGCGCGAGCCCGGCTGGGCGCGAACCTTGCCGCCCTGCCGATCATGGCCGTGCTGCTGATCTGCGCCACCTTCGCGTCCGAACTGCTTTCCAGCGGCGGCTTCTACTTCCTCGGCGGCCGCTTCGCCGATCCCACGCTCGCCGGCTTCCTGCCGCGCATCGGGCGCTATTTCCCGCCGACGCTGTGGGCCACGCTGGGCTGGAGCGGCCTGGCCGCCGCCGCCTTCTCGCTGCTGTCTCTGATCCGGCCCGAGCTGCGTGAAAGCGAGCGCCGGTGAGCGGAACCGACGACAGCGCGCACCGCGAGCGCACTCGCCGGCACAAGGCGGTGGTCGACGCCAAAATCGCCGCCGCCACGCGCGACAAGGGTCTGCTGCTGGTGCTGACGGGCAACGGCAAGGGCAAGTCCTCCAGCGCCTTCGGCATGGTCGCGCGCACGCTGGGATACGGTCGCAAGGCGGCCGTGTTCCAGTTCATCAAGGGGGCCGAGAACGTGGGCGAGCGCGCCTTCTTCTCGCGCCATCCGGACGTGATCTGGGAAAAGTGCGGCGAAGGCTTCACCTGGGAAACGCAGGACCGCCAGCGCGATATCGCAACCGCGCGCGCCGGCTGGGAAAAGGCGAAGGCCGCACTGGCCGATCCGGCGATCAGCCTCGTGGTGCTGGACGAGCTCACCTACCTCGTCACCTATCGCTATCTCGCGCTCGACGAGATCATGCCCGCGCTGGAAGCACGGCCTGCGATGCAGCACGTCGTCATCACCGGCCGCGCGGCCGACGAGGCGCTGATCGCCGCCGCCGACACCGTCAGCGCGATCCGCGACGTGAAGCACGCCTTCCGCGACGGCGTGCGCGCGCAGGAAGGGATCGACCGGTGAAGGCGGCGCGGTGCCCGGCCCTGCTGGTCAGCGCGCCGGCATCCGGACAGGGCAAGACGCTGGTGACGGCGGCGCTGGCCCGCCGTCACCGCCAGGCCGGGCGCAGGGTTCGGGTGTTCAAGTGCGGCCCGGACTTCCTCGATCCGATGATCCTCGAACGGGCAAGCGGCGCGCCGGTCTATCAGCTCGACCTGTTCATGGTGGGCGAAGCCGGATGCCGCCGCCTGCTGGCCGATGCCGCGCGCGAGGCCGATCTCATCCTCGTCGAAGGCGTGATGGGCCTGTTCGACGGCGATCCGTCCACCGCCGATCTGGCCGCCCGCTTCGGCCTGCCCGTGCTGGCGGTGGTGGACGGCAGCGCCATGGCGCAGAGCTTCGGCGCGCTGGTCCATGGGCTGGCCACCTACCGCGATGACGTGCGCGTGATCGCGGCGCTGGCCAACCGCGTTGCGGGAGAGCGCCACGCGGCCATGCTCGGCCACAGCCTGCGCGGCGGCGTGCAATGGCTGGGCGCCCTGCCCCGCGAGGCCGGGATCGCCTTTCCCGAACGCCATCTCGGACTGGTGCAGGCGGACGAGATCGCCGATCTCGACGGGCGCATCGACCGGGCGGCGGCCGCGCTGCCCGACGAAGCCTGCTAGCTGCCGGCGCTGGTGGATTTTGCCAGGCAGGACGCTCCATCCCCCGCGCAACGCGATCTCGCCGGGCTGCGGATCGCCGTCGCGCGGGATGCCGCGTTCGGTTTCCTCTATCCCGCCAACCTCGATTGCCTGCGCGCGATGGGCGCGACGCTGGCGTTCTTCTCGCCGCTCGCCGATGCCGCGCTGCCCCCATGCGACGCGCTGTGGCTGCCCGGCGGCTACCCGGAACTCCACCTCGACCGGCTGGCCGGCAACCACGCCATGCGCGATGCCATCCGCGCGCACCATGCGGCGGGAAAGGCGGTGCTCGCCGAATGCGGGGGCATGCTCTATTGCCTGGAGGCACTGGACGACGGCAAAGGCGCGCACGCGCCGATGCTGGGCCTGATGCCGGGCCGGGCAACGATGCAGGCGCGCCTTGCCGCGCTGGGGTTGCAGGACATGGCGCTGCCCACCGGGAGCCTGCGCGGCCACACGTTCCACTATTCCCGGCTGGAAACCCCGTTATCGCCTGTTACCCGCGCCACGAACCCAAACGGACGAACCGGAGAGGCCCTGTTCCGGCGGGGATCGCTGCACGCCAGCTACATGCACTTCTATTTCCCCTCCTCTCCCGCCGCTGCCGCCAGTCTGTTCGGGGCATGACCCGAACGGTTCCTGCGCATGAAGACGGACGATTCCTGCGCAGATCGCATATAACCCGCGTGGCGCGATGCGATAAGACCGGCGCAGTTTCGCATCCCGGGAGCAGGCAGGCAATCGATGGCAACCAGCGTGACAACGACCATAGACAGCCGGCTCAAGCGCGTGCTGCGGCACATGCCCGCGCCGGTGGGCATCGTCACCAGCTTCGATCCCGCAACGAACGCACCCGTCGGCCTCGCCATGTCCGCGATCATGCCGGTGTGCCTCGATCCCTGCGCCATGGCCATCTGCGTCAACCGGTCGGGATCGAGCCATGACGCCATGATCCGCGCGGGGCGTTTCTGCATCAACCTGCTGCATGACGCCCATGACGCGCACATGGCGCCGTTCGCCGGTGCGGCGGCGCGCGAGGAACGCTTCGCGCAGGACGACTGGCGTCAGCATGGCCCGGTCTGGTTCATCGAAGGGGCGCCCGCGAACATCTTCTGCGCCATTCGCGAGCGCGTGCCCTATGGAACGCATGATCTGCTGGTGGGCGAGGTCTATGACCTGTTCGACAACGGCGGCGAGGATATCCTTGGCTGGGCGAACGGTGCGCTCGGCCGGATCAATCCACTGCGGTAATCTTCCCTGCGAAGGCACCGGCCATGCTCAATCCGCTTTCGAACCTCCGCTCAGCCCCGCCTGCGCGATGGTCTCGTCTTCATCGGGCGCGCCGCCACTCACGCCGATCCCGCCGATAACCGCGGAAGCCGATGCGATCGGCAGACCTCCGGTGACCATCACCACGTCGGGAACCGACAAGGAAGCGGGCTTCCCGCCATCGACCTGCTGTTCCAGCATCCGCGTCGGCACACCAACCGCTGCCGCAGTAATCGCCTTTCCTTCCGCGACCTTGAGGCTCACGAACGAAGCCCCGTCCATCCGCTGAGCCAGGATCACGCGCCCTTCGCGGTTGACCACCACGATGGACACCGCGCGCTGCATGGCGCTGGCCTTGCTGGCAGCCGAAGCCGCCATGCGGATCGCATCCTGCAGCGCCACCATGGGCCGCACCGTCTGCGCCGCCGCCGGTATGCCCGTGCAGAACAAGCATCCGGCCATGGCCGCCAGCGCACCAAAGAGAATCCGCATCCTTTATTCCCCGCTCAATGCCCCGATCAATGCATGGTCTTGGCGCCGGCTTCGTCCTTCTTCACCGGCGCGGCTAAATAGGCATGGATCGCCGTTGCATCGTCCTTGCTCAGCACATCGGCGAACGAGGCCATGCCCGCGTAAGAATAGGCGCCGCCCAGCACGATCTGCTCGAACACCTCGTGCGTTTCGGGCGCCATCTTCCAGAGATCCGGGTAGCCGCCAGGGCTGTCTGCCGAAGCGTGGCAGCGCAGGCAATTGTGCGCGAAAAGCTGCTGCCCACGCCTGACCTGCTCCTCGCCACCCCGGAACCTTGCGGGAGCCGGCACAAGCGGCGTTGCCGCAACGCGCGGCGGCAGCATGGGCTGGTCACCTCCGATCCGGAAGACCAGGAGGCGCGGCGCGTTGACCCGGTCCATCGCCGCCCATCCCGGCAAAAATGACCGATTCATCGCGCCACCGAACCCGGCCGCGACCGCGACATACTGAATGCCATCGATCGTGTAGCTCATCGGCGAAGCCAGAATACCGGTGCCGATATTGATCCGGTGCAGCAGCGTGCCACTGCGCCCGTCATAGATGTTGAGATAACCATCGGCCGACCCCTGCATGACCAGGCCGTTGCTAGTGGTCATTGTCCCGCCGCTCCAGAACGGCATGACGCGAGAGGTCCAGGCCACCTTCTGCTTCACCGGGTCCCAGGCTTTCAGCACCTGTTCGAAGCGCGGCGCGGGCTGGCCCGCCAGCACGCTGGCATCCTGCGTTCCGCCCCAGGACGCCACGGTCGGGAAAGCGCCGACCGATCCCTGCACGTTGCTGTAGGGGCGGTAGGGCGTGGGGGCCATTGAGAAGATCATCGGCGCTTCGAGGACCGGAATATAGACCAGTCCCGTTTCGGGGCTGTAGGACATCGGCGGCCAGTTGTGTCCGCCGGCTTCCGAAGGCCAGACCAGCTTGGCCATTTCCGAAAAGTTCGACTGATCGGAGATGACCGGCCGCCCGGTCTTGAGATCGACGCGATCGGCCCAGGTGACCGTGGTGTATTTCTCCGCCGACAGCAGCTCGCCGGTCACGCGGTCCAGCACGTAGAAGAACCCGTTCTTGGGCGCCTGCATGATGACCTTGCGCCGCTTCCCGCCGATATCGAGATCAGCCAGGATCATGTTCTGGGTGGCGGTGTAGTCCCAGCTATCGCCGGGCGTGGTCTGATAGTGCCACTTCTTGCGACCGGTATCCGCATCGAGCGCGACGATCGAGGACAGATAGAGGTTGTCACCACCCGCCGGGCTGCGCAACCACAGCGGGTGGGGCGATCCGTTGCCCGTGCCGACGTAGACGGTGTTGGTGTCCGGATCGTAGACGATCGAATCCCACGGCGTTCCGCCGCCACCCAGGTCCCAGGCCGAATGCGGGTCCCAGGTCTTGCGCGCCTCGGTCACGTCAGGGCTTTCGTCCGGCCCGGCCTGCGGATCGCCCGGCACCACGAAGAAGCGCCATGCCAGCTTGCCGGTGCGGCGGTCATAGGCGCTGGCATAGCCGCGCACGCCCATCTCGCCGCCGCCATTGCCGATCACCACGACATTGCCCGCCACGCGTGGCGCGCCGGTGATGGCATAGCTGCGCGACCGGTCGGTGATCGTATCGGCCTTCCACAGCGGCTTTCCGGTCTTCGCGTCGAGCGCCACGAGATAGCCGTCGAGCGTGGCGACATAGACCGTGCCATCGACCACGGCGACGCCGCGATTGACCGCGTCGCAACAGGTGCGCCGGGCAAACGATCCGTCGACATCGGGATCGTACTGCCACAGAAGGCGACCGGTCCGCGCATCGAGCGCATAGACCACGCTCCAAGGCCCGGTGGCGTACATCACGCCATCGACGACGACCGGCGTGGCTTCGACCCCGCGATTGGTCCGCCCGCGCACCACGAAGCCGTCGAACTCCCAGGCTACCCCCAGCTTGCCCACGCTGGCGGCATCGATCTGCCCTTCGGGATAGTGATAAGCGGTTTCGAGCGCCCACTGCGGATCGGGCGCCTGGGCGCCGGCCAAGGCGTGCCAGCCCGCCAGCCCCGCAATGATCCCGGCGGACATGCCCAGCCATCCCCTGCCGAGCCATTTGCTGCCGAACCACGTGTTCCTTGCTGTCCCGTGCATTTCAGTCACACCCTGTTCCCTGCGATGATGCGGCTTCAGAAGCGCTGCCGCAGTTCGACGCCAACCGTACGGGGCCGGATCGTCGTCGCGCGGTCGGACCCGGCCGTCAGGTCGAGATCGATCAGCGGCCGCGCATCCAGCAGGTTGTTGGCATAGAGCCGCACCTCCGTCCCGCCCTTTCCGAGCGAGGCCGACAGATTGACCACATCGAAGCCTTGCCGGAACTCGGCCGCGTTGGGTGTGGTGCCCGCCACAGCATTGGCATAGACGATCGAGAGCACCCGATCGAACGAACGGCGCGCGCGACTCTGGTACTGGTATTCGCCGCGCATGTTCAGGCGCCACCCGTTGGACAGATCGTGCGCGAAAGCGGCGTAGGCACTTGCCATCCATTTCGGCACGGCCTGCACCATGTCACCATCCCGCGCCGTCGTTCCGGGCGCGGCGTTCTTGATAGTGGCATCGGTATAGGTGGCATTGCCGCCGATCTGGAAGCTGGGCGAAAGACGGACCTGACCTTCGATTTCCGCGCCCTTCACTTCAGCCGTTCCCGCGTTGCCGGTAAAGGCGAAGCCGCAACTCGTCAGGTTGAGCTGCTGCTGGATCTTCTTCCAGTCGGAATAGAATGCGGCGGCGTTGAACGTAACGACGTTCCCGAACGTGTTCTTGGTGCCGACCTCGTAGGTCCACAGATTGTCGGACGAAAAGCTGTCCGGCGCGCGCGTCAGGCCCAGCGCATTCAGATCGGCCGCGCACAGGACGGGATTGATCTGGAACCGGTTGGGGCCGCCGGGGCGGAAGCCTTTCGCGGCCGAAGCATAGAGCAGGTTGTCGCGGGCGACCTTGTAGGAAATGCCGAACTTCGGATTGACGCCGCTTTCGCTGCTCTTGCGCCCGCTCACCACGGTCAGTCCGCCATTGAACGGCCCGTCGCCCAGAATATCGACGCGCTGGTCGATCTTGAAGCCGCGAACACCGGCGGTGAGGTCAAGGCCGTCCAGCACGGTGTAGGTGACTTCGCCGAACGCGGCGTACTGCTTGGTGTTGGTGAAGGTGTCGCCATAATAGACGAGATCGGCGCCCACGAAGGCGGCGGCTCCCGGCTGGTTGACGGCCTGGACAAGACGATCGTCCTGATTGGAATAGTAGAGCCCCAGCAGCCACTTGAAGCGCGTACCCGGCCCGTTGTCGGAGGCGATGCGCAGCTCCTGGCTGAAGGTCTTGGTGCGGCTGTCCGAGACGTTGCGCGCCGTCAGGGGGAACAGCGGTGGCACGAGATTGCCGATGAAATAGCTGTAATCGCGGACGAAACTCAGTTTGCGATCGAAATAGGCCGTCAGCGACGTGACCTTGGCGCGCCCCAGATCCTTGTCGATGTTCAGGCTGTAGATGCCCGCCTTGTCGTAGGTCGGCTGCTTGATGCGATAGGAGGATGTCAGTTCGGGCTGATCTATGAACAACTGCCCGGCGTTAGCCAGCGTATAGTCCTGATAGAATACCTGCGGCCGGATCGACCAGCTCGGATCGGGTTGCCACTCCAGCGAAAGGCGGGCAGCAAAGGTATCTCCGTAGTTCTGGTTGGAGGTGCTGCGCGTGCTGAGCGTGTCCTGCACCAGCGGCGTGTAAACCGGCGAGGCGGTGCTGGAATAATGCGAATTGCGCAGGTTTCCGGGCTGGTTGTCGACATAGCCGCCATCGCGGCGATAGAAGAAGCCGCCGCGCAGCGCCAGCGTATCCGCCACCAGAGGGACGTTGGCCACCACTTCGCCGTTGTAGGAAGGCCCGCCGTGCTCGGTCACTGCCACGCCGGCCGCGATGCTCACTTCGGTTTCGTTGATCTTCGGCCGTGCGCTGACATACTTGATCGCGCCGCCCATGGAATTGCCACCATAGAGCGTTCCCTGCGGCCCTTTCAGCACTTCCAGCCGTTCCATGTCGAAAAACACGGGGTCGAAGGCGCCGCTGAACGACGTGGCAATGGTAACGAGCGAGATGTCGTCCAGGTAAATGCCCACCGTGGGCGATGACGCGACGGTACTGATGCCGCGAATGTTGTAGTTGGAAAGCCCGCGCTCGGTGCCAGAATAGGAAAACCCCGGAATGCTCCGCAGCACGTCCTTGACATCGGCGGCACCCCGGTCCCGCAACTGGTCGGCAGTAACCGCGTTCACAGTGACCGGCACATCCTGCAGGCGCTCACCCGTCTTGCGCGCCGTGACGATGATCCCGCCCTGCGGATCGACATCCTCGTTGGCTTCGCTGGCCGCCTGGGCCGCAACCGGCGTCGCCAGGCAGACCGCTGCCGCTCCGCTGGCGAGCAGGGCCAGGCTCCGAAGCCGGCGATGGCTTTCATGTATCATCGATTTTCCCCCACGCTGGTTCCGGACCGATGTTTCGGCGGACCCGATCCCCATACTTTACGAAAGCGCACACGCGGCGCTTATCCTCGAACCCGAATTTCCTTTGCGTTTTCCGGAAAGCCGCGCACCTTTGTTCCGCTTCACCGGGCCGGGGGCTACCGTTCGGCCATGAGGCGCGATAAAAATGCCACCGCGCAAGGAGGCGTGCCCGCTCATCGCACTGGCGGTCATACCGAACCCGCCGGCTTCACCAAACGGGACCTGCTATTGGACAATCTGCTCACACGAAACCGAGACCCTTTGGATCCCACGATCCTTGCCGTTGTCGATCCGGGCAAGATCAGGGCCATGGATTGCGGCGCCGGATTGCTGGCGGATACCGAAATGATCCACGAAGCCGGGCCGACAGCCCAGGGCTGGCTGCGCGGCGTCACGGTGCGGCAGGGCTATTCGGTGTTCCTGTCCGATGTTTCCCACCTGGACCGAAGCGATTATTTCTATGAAAGCAGGGACTTGCTGAAACTGCACTGCAACCTCGGCGGGGGCAGCACGATCAGCAGCGGGAACGACGAATCCGAATGCCATCCGGGAAGCTTTTCCTTCCTCGTGCAGCCCGATGGCAGCATCAAGAAGGAAGTCGCCCCGCCAAAAGTCCGTTCACGGGCCATCACCATGATCTGCACGCGGGACTTGCTGCGCGATTTTCTGCCGGGGCGAAACGGTCTGCCTTCGACCATTCTCGAATACATGCGCGGCTCGGTCGCCCAGTTCTGCCACAGCGACGCGCCCCTTCCCGTGCCGATGCAGTCCATCGCCGAAGAGATGCTGAATCTGCGTCCCGGCCCGATGACGGACCTGATGTTCGAAGCCAGGGCGCTCGAGCTGCTCTACATGGGATTGCAGCAGCTCGCGGGCTGGAGCGCCGGCCCGGATCTCAAGCCGCATCACCGCAGGAAGGTGCAGCAGGTCCGGGATCTGCTGCACAGCACGGAAGGCACAAGCCTTGGCATCGGCCAGATCAGCCGCGCGGTCGCCTGGAACGAGACGCAGATGATGGAATGCTTCAAGCAGGTCACCGGGATGACGATCTCCGCCTATCGCCAGCGCCTGCGCATGGACGAAGCGCTCGCCATGCTGCGGACCAGCCAACGGTCGATCACGGAGATCGCTCTGGAAGCAGGCTACGAACATCCCGGCAATTTCACGACCGCGTTCAAGCGGACCTTCGGCTTCACACCCAGGGCCGCGCGTTCGCCCTGCAATTGAGCGTCTTCACCATCGCGGCTGCATCAGCCCACGGGCTTGCCCCCGGCCTTCACGATCGCGCCGCCCTTCATCACGAAATCGACGTTCCGTAGCGCGGCCATATCCTGCAAGGGATCGCCCTCGACGGCGATAAGATCGGCAAAATGCCCCTTAGTCACCGCGCCCACGTCGTCGCTCGCCCCCAGCAGGTCCGCGGCGTTGCGCGTTGCCGTGAGGATCGCGTCCATCGGCTTCATGCCAAGCGAGGTCATGAGTACCAGTTCCTGCGCGTTCTCGCCGTGCGCCGAGAGCCCGAACGTATCGGTACCCATGGCAATCTTCACGCCGACCGCCGCAGCCGCGCGGAAATTTTCGTGCAGGACCGGGGCGATGGCGATCGCCTTGGCGGCAGTGGACGGGTTGAGCTGTTCGGGATGCGTCTTTGCAACCTCGTAGACCCGCTCTCCGACGAGCAGCGTCGGCACGAGATAGGCGTTGTGCTGCTTGAACAGCTTGTAGGTCTGCGCGTCGGCGAACGTTCCGTGCTCCACGGAATCCACGCCCGCCGCCAGGGCATGTTCGATGGCCTGCTTGCCATGGGCATGGGCCGCGACTTTCATGCCAAGCGCGTGCGCGGTGGCGACAACGACTTTCAGCTCATCGTCATCCATGAGTTGCAGGTAGGGATTGTCGCCGATCGACATGACCCCGCCCGAAGGCATGATCTTGATCAGGTCCGCGCCTTCGCGCTTCAGCCGGCGGACCGTGCTGCGCGCTTCGTCCGGGCCGTCGATCACGGCATCGCGCGCGTGCGGCAGTTCGGCGATATCGGGGATCAGGCCGTTCGCGGGATCGCTGTGTCCGCCGGTCGGCCCGAGAGCCTCGCCCGCCACCCACATGCGCGGACCGGGCACCTTGCCGTCCGCCACCGCCTTCTTGAGCGCGACGACGGCGTAAGTGTTGTCTCCCACAGACCGGATCGACGTGAAGCCGGCAAGCAGCGTGGCCCGTGCATCGTTCACGCCATCGATCAGCACATCGTAACCCGATTGCGTGACGGCACGGCGAATGGGATCGCCCTTGTAGCCGGTGACCGTAATATGGACGTGCATGTCGATCAGGCCCGGCAGCACCGTCCGGTTCGACAGATCGATCAGCGTGTCCCCCTGGGCGATCGGTGCGAAGCCTTCGCGCACTTCGACAATGCGATCACCGTCCACGACGATCGAGACATTCTCCCGGGGCGGAGCGCCGGTTCCATCGATGAGCTTTCCGGCACGAACGACAGTATGCGCGGTAGCACCGGAGGGGATCAGGGCCACGGCGCAGGCCAGCGCCAATATCGTGCGGTGCATCTTCGTTAGCCTCCCTTTCGCGGACCATGCTCCGCCCGCGCAGGAATGGCATAGAGCATTGCTGCAAACTTTTGCCAGCCCATGATTTTCCTGTGCCGCATCCCGAACCGGCGGCTGGTCCGCCGGTTCGGCGCGGTTCCGTTCAGGCCAGAACCGCGCGATAGCGGGCGGCGACCTCGCTGCGGGAAAGCTGGGGGCCAAGCGCCACGCGCGCGGCCTGCATCGCTTCCCAGCCGGCCAGGTCTGCCAACGGCGGGATCGTCACGTTCTCGCCGCGATCCAGCCCGACCAGCGCGGCATCGACCAGGTCGTTGACGTCCATCACCATTTCCGCCGGGAAGGCATCGACGTCCTTACCCGAACGCTCCCAGATCTCGGTGCGCGTCGCGCCCGGAAGCACCGCCTGCACATGCACGCCGCTGCCCGCCAGTTCGGTGGACAGCCCCTGCGACAGGTTCAGGATGAACGCCTTGCTGCCGCTGTAGGCACCGTCGAACATCTCCGGCGCCAGCGCGAGGACCGACGCGATGTTGACGATCGCCCCGGCGCCCTCGTGCGTCAGGCGCAGCGCCGCGGCGCGGGCCAGCAGGGCGGGCGCGGTGATGTTGAGCGCGATCAGGCGCGTCACCTCATCGGCGGGGCTGGTGATCAGCGTGCCAGAGAGCGCCATGCCGGCGTTGTTGACCAGCAGGCCAAGGTTCGGAACCGTGGCGATCCGGTCGGCCACGCGCGCGACGGCGGCGGGATCAGTGAGATCGGCGGGCAGGACTTCGACGGACCGGCCGGCTTCCGCGCGCAGACGCTCCGCCAGCGCGTTCAGACGGGCAACATCGCGCGCGACGAGGACCAGATCGTGCCCGCGCCGGGCCAGCCGATCAGCATAGACGGCGCCGATGCCGGTTGAAGCGCCAGTGATCACGGCGGTCGAATGGAGGGGGACAGTCATTGCGGGATTCCTTCAGTTGGAGAGCTCGACGTTCGCGGTAACGGAAAGGCCGGGGCGCAGCGCGGCGAGCGCGGACTGGCCGGGGTCGAGCCGAATCCGCACCGGCACGCGCTGCACGATCTTGGTGAAATTGCCGGTGCCGGGCTCGAACGGCAACAGCGCGAACGTCGAGGCGGATCCCGGCGCGAGGCTTTCCACCGTGCCCTTCAGCTTCGCGCCGCCCAGCGCATCGATGCGAACGGTGGCGTGCTGGCCGGGATGCATCCGGCGCGTCTGCGTTTCCTTGAAGTTGGCGGTCACATAGAGCGCCTGCATCGGCACCAGCGTCAGCGCGCGCGTGCCGGGCTGGACGTAGTCGCCCACGCGCAACTGCCGGTTGGCCACCACGCCATCGATCGGCGCGCGCACTTCGGTGTGGCGCAAGTCCTGGCCGGCAAGATCCAGCGCCGCGCGGGCGCGGGCCTCGCCCGCCTGTGCCTGCGCCAGCGCGGCCAGCAGATCGCCGCGCCGGGCGCCGACCACCGCCACCTGCTGGCGCGCGACCGCCAGATCGGCTTCGGACCGGGCCAGCGCCTGCCGTGCGGCAACCGCGCCCGTGCGGATGCTTTCCGCATCGCGGGCGGCCACCGCGCCAGTCGCCAGCAGCGCGTCATAGCGCCGCTGATCGGCCGAGGCGTGCCCGGCATTGGCCTGGGCCGCGCGGATCGTCGTCGCAGCAGCGCCGGCCTGCGCCCGGGCAAGCGCCTCTTCCGTGCCCTGCCGGACCAGCGCGGCCTTTGCCGCCGCCACGGCCGCCCGCGCATCGGCAAGATCGGCTTCGGCCGTCGCACGGCGCGCGCCATATTCCTCGGGATCGATCCGCAGCAGCGGCACGCCCGCGCGGACTGCCTGGTTCTCCTCGACCAGCACCGCGCTGACGAAACCCTTGATACGGGGCGCCACGCTGGTCGCATCGGCACCGACATAGGCATCGTCGGTGGACTGGCTGGCCGGCTCGGACAGGATCCAGGCCGCGCCCAACCCCGCCGCGACAAGCGCCGCCCCTGCCGCGATCACCGCGCGCGGCGCCCTGCGCCGGGGTGCCGGCACCACCGCGTCATCAACCTGGGATTCCGATGTGCGCTGAAGCATGGAAATGCACTCTTGTTGATATGATGAATGCAATATATATGTTGATCATCATTCGTCCAGAGGGAAAATTGCCGCCATGCCCAGATGGTCTTTCGCGCGCTTCGGCACGGACTGGTCGGACGATCCCACCGCCATGCCCACGGCGCGCAAGTTCCTGATCTTCGGATTGATGGCATTCGGGCAGTTTCTCGCCCTGTTCGACATCCAGATCGTCTCCGCCTCGCAGCGCGAGGTGGCGGCCGGGCTCGCCGCCGGAGCGGATGAAATCAGCTGGGTGCAGACCGCCTACCTGATGGCCGAACTGGTGATGATTCCCCTGTCCGGCTTCCTCGCGCGCGCACTGTCGACGCGCTGGCTGTTCGTGGCTTCGTGCACCATGTTCACGATTTCCAGCCTGCTGTGCGGCCTGTCGTGGTCGATCGGATCGATTATCGCCTTCCGCGCCCTGCAGGGCTTCACCGGCGGCGCGATGGTGCCGCTGGTGTTCGCGGTCGGGTTCACACTGTTCTCGGGCAAGCAGCGCGCGCTGATCCCGGCCATCCTCGGCACCGTCAGCGTCCTGGCGCCGGCGCTCGGCCCTTCGGCGGGCGGATTGATCACCGATGCGCTGGACTGGCGCTGGCTGTTCTTCGTCAATGTCCTGCCGGGCCTGGCCATCGCCACGGCCTGCGCCATGCTTCTGCGCATCGACAAGGGCGACGCCAGCCTGCTGCGCAAGATCGACTGGGCGCACTTCGTGGCCATGGCGGTCTTTCTCGCCGGCCTTGAATACGTGCTGGAGGAAGGCCCCCGTCACGACTGGCTGGGGGATGAAACGATCGCTATCGCCGCCTGGCTGTCGCTGGTGGGGCTGGTGCTGTTCGTGGAGCGCGCGCTGTTCTCGCCGATGCCGGTGGTTTCGCTGCGCCCGTTCCGCCGGCCGATCTTCGCCTTCGCCTGCCTGTTCAACCTGGTGATCGGCTTTGGCATGTATGCCTCGATCTCGCTGGTGCCGGTCTATCTGGCGCAAGTGCGCGGGTACGACGCCTTGCAGATCGGCAAGACGATCTTCGTGGTCGGCGTGGCGCAACTGGGGTCGACGGTCGTCGCCGCGTCGCTGTCGCAGCGCATCGACATGCGCTGGATGATCAGCGTGGGCCTCTCGTTGTTCGCGCTGAGCCTTTGGCTGACGTCGGGCATGACCAGCCAGTGGGGCTTTTCGGAGTTGCTGGTGCCGCAGATGCTGCGCGGCTTCGCCCTGATGCTGTGCATCGTTCCTTCGGTAAACATGGCACTTTCGGGCGTGCCGCCGCAGGATCTCGGCGCAGCCTCCGGCCTGTTCAACCTGATGCGCAACCTTGGCGGCGCGATCGGCATCGCGGTGGTCAACAGCTGGCTGCAGGACGATACGCGCATCGCCGCCGCACGCCTTTCCGAAGCGCTGGGTCATCACGCGCGCCCGGCCAGCGATGTCATGGCCAGCCTGGGGCAGCGGATTGCCACGATGACGCCCGACGGCGCGCGCGCGCAGGACATGGCGCAGGCCGTGATGGCGCGCGTGATCGGGCGCGAGGCGCTGGCGCTGGGGTTCGACGACGTGTTCCGGGTGATGGCCTGGATGTTCATCGCGGCACTGGTGCTGGTGCCGTTCTGCCGGCAGGAGCCGGGCGCGACGCCCCCTCCCGCCGATGCCGCGCATTAAGGAGAAGTCTCATGCGTTTCCGCAATCTGCGGCGAGCCGCGCTCGCCTTGCTCCTGGTGACCACCACGCCGGCGATGGTCCACGCCCAGCCCACCACCGGTGCCTGGTGGCAGGCGTTCCACGATCCGCAGCTCGACGAAACCGTCCGCCGCGCGCTGTCGGGCAATCTGGACCTTGTCGCCGCCGCCGCGCGCGTCGATCAGGCGCGGGCCATGGCCAAGGGAGCCCGCGCGGCGCTGTTGCCGTCGCTCGACGCCACTGGCGCGGCCGAAGCCGACCGGCAATCGCTCCATTCGCCGATCGGCGCGGCATCGCGGCAACTGGGCTTGCCCCGGAACTACGAACTCTATCAGGCCGGAGTGGAAGCCCGCTGGGAGATCGACCTGTTCGGAGGACTGTCGGCCCGGCGCAAGGCGGCCGCGGCCAATGCGGCGGCCACGCTGGCCGAGATGGACGCCATGCACCTGGCCATCGCCGCGGAGACGGCAGACGCCTATCTCCACTTGCGTGGGCTACAGGAACGGCTCGCCTTAGCGCAGCAACAGGCGCGGTTGCGCGGGGATCTGGCGGCGCTGGTGCGCCAGCGGGCCAACCAGGGTCTGGCCAGCGATTTCGATGCCAACCGCGCCGAAGCGGCCCACGCCGCCACGCTGGCCACGTTGCCGCCGCTGCGGCAGGCGATCGAAGTCGACATCGACCGGCTGGGCGTGCTGACCGGCGGAAGCGACCGGGCGTGGCTGGAACGCCTGCGCGAAACGGCCGCCATCCCCGCCCCTCTCGATCCGGCGCTGGATGCCGATCCCGCTACGCTGATGCGTCGCCGGCCCGACCTCGCCGCCGCCGAACGGCGCGTGGACGCCGCCCGCGCCGGCATCCGCGTGGCGCGGGCGGAATACTATCCCCACCTCTCGCTCGGCGGTCTGGTCGGTCTGGTGACGCTCGGCGGCGCCTCGTTCGGATCGGGGGATTCGGTTGCGGCCAGTGGCGGGGCGACGCTGCGCTGGCGCTTGTTCGACTTCGGACGGCTCGATGCGGAACTCGCCGCCGCGCGCGGGCATGAGCGCGAGGTGCTGGCGCTGTGGCGGCAGGCCGCGCAGGTCGCCAGTGCCGAAGTGGCGGATGCCGTCGCCGCGCTGGCCGAAGGCCGGCGGGAACAGGACGAATTGGCACGACAGGTCTCCCTGCTCCGCCGCGCGCGCGATCAGGCGCGCGAAGCCTATGCGCAGGGAACCGTGGCCCTGATCGACGTGCTGGATGCCGATCGCAATCTGCTGGAAGCGACCGACCGCCTTGCGCAGAATCGCGAAGCGCTTGCGCGCGCCTCGGTGGCGGCGGTACGGGCGATGGGCGGCGGCTATGGCCCCGGCGAGCAGGAGGTGGATCACCATGGCTGACAAGAGCGCCCACAAGGCCAAAGTGCGCGCCCGGATTCTCGACGAAGCCGCCATCGCGCTGCGCAGCGGCGGCACCGAAGGGTTGAGCGTCGCCAATCTGATGAAACGCGCCGGCCTCACGCATGGCGGGTTCTACGCCCATTTCGAGAACCGCGATGATCTGGTCGCCCACGCCATCGATCGCATGTTCGAAGACAGCCGCGCCATGCTGGAACGCTTCCTGGGCGACCGGCCCGACCTTGGCGGGCTGATTGACCACTACCTGTCGGAAGCCGCCATGCGCCGGCACGATCTTGGCTGTCCCCTGCCCTGGCTGGCGGGCGAGGCCCCGCGAATGCCCGAATCCGCACGCCGCCGCTTCCAGGCCGGCATTTCCGCCATGCGCGATGCCATCGCCGGCGCGCTGGTCAGCAACGGGCGTCCGAAGCCCGAAGCCGATGCGCTGGCCGCCTCGGTGGTCGCCGAAATGGTCGGCGCCATGACTCTCGCCCGCGCGCAGGGCGAAGGCGAGGAAGCGGCAGCGACGCTGAAAGCCGCGCGCGCGGCGCTTCATGCACGCGTGGCGTTACGGCCTCACTGAACCGGGCCGCGGACTCAGGCGAAAGGCGCCAGCCCGGTCAGCACCATCCGCACCAGATCGGCCTGCCCGGCGGCCCCGGTCTTGGCATAGATGCGCTTGGAATAGTTCCGCGCGGTCTCGCTGGTCAGGTGCAGGCGGCGCCCGGCCTCCACGATCGTTTCGCCCATGCTGATGGCGTGCGCCAGCGCCGCTTCGCGATCCGACAGGCCATGGACCGCCGCCAGCGTGCGGACCGCTTCGCGCGCGGCTTCGCGGTGTTCGCGGCGCAACGTGCCGATCACCGCCGGAAAGGCGCAGGGCTCCGTCAGGGCAAGGTCCGACTTGCGGAGCAAGACGTCGAGCGCCGAGCGCTCGTCGAGCCGGATCACCCGCGTTCCGCCCGCCGGTCCGCCCGCCAGCGCGGCACAGGCGGCATCGAGCGCCCGCGCGACATCGGGAAGCACCTGCAACCGGCGGCCCGGTGCCGGCCCCGGTTCGGGGGTGAACGCCAGCAAGGCTTCCGCCCAGGGATCGGCGGCCATGACCCGCGCGCTGGCATCGAACGCCAGTTGCCCCACGCCCAGCCGCGCGAGCGCGGCCTGCGCCATCGCCGCCTGGAGCCGCTGCTCGATCAATGCGCCCAGCGTGCGCAGGGCGGCGGCAAGGTGCGGCGCGATCGCCGTCAGCGCGGAAACGGCGGCGGCGCTGAAATCCTCGCGTTCGCGCACCAGCAGCAACCAGGCATCCGCCGCGCCGCCCGCCGAGACGCGCAACCAGCGGCCATAACGGATGCCCATGTCGTGCAGCGCCGCGCGCTGTTCGGCAAGCCGGGCGGGATGGTCGTAGTCCAGCATTTCGTCAAGCGCATAGACCCGCCCGGGGCGCAGCGCGCCGTAGGGATGCAATCGCAACGCGTCGAGCCGGCGGAAGTCGAGCGGCGGCTCCTGCGCCGCGCGGGGCGCCGCGACATGAAGCACCGTCGGTTCCTGCGCCGGCATGGCGTTGGCCAGAGTCACGATCAGGAACGCCCGCCGGGCATAGGTGCGCGCCACCAGATTGCGCATGAACGCGCCCCATGGCGGACTCTCGTGAATGCCCTCGATCAAGGGCAGGAAAAGCTCGCGTTGATCGGGCGAAAGAAAAGCCATCTGTTTTTGCTCCCATATGGGAGCTTCATGGTCAAGCCGTTACGCCGATGTGACAGGCAGCCACTCCCGCGGAGTCATCCATGTCCAGTTCGTTGCACCGTTCCTCGCTGACCCATCTCGAACGGCTCGAGGCCGAGGCGATCCACATCCTGCGCGAAGTCGTGGCCGAGGCCGAACGCCCGGTCATGCTCTATTCGGTGGGCAAGGACTCCGCGGTGATGCTGCATCTGGCGCGCAAGGCGTTCTATCCCTCGCCACCGCCCTTCCCGCTGCTGCATGTCGATACGACGTGGAAATTCCGCGACATGTACGCGCTGCGGGACCGGATGGCGTCGGAAAGCGGCATGGAACTGCTGGTCTATCGCAATCCCGAAGCGATGGAACGGGGCATCAACCCGTTCGATCACGGCGCGCTCCACACCGACATGTGGAAGACCGAGGGGCTAAAACAGGCTCTCGACAAGTGGGGCTTCGACGCGGCCTTCGGCGGCGCGCGGCGCGACGAGGAGAAGAGCCGCGCCAAGGAGCGCATCTTCTCGTTCCGCACCGCCAGCCACGGCTGGGACCCCAAGAACCAGCGCCCGGAGCTGTGGAGCACCTACAACGCCCGCAAGAACAAGGGCGAATCGATCCGCGTCTTCCCGATCAGCAACTGGACCGAGCTGGACATCTGGCAGTACATCCACCTGAACGACGTGCCGATCGTGCCGCTCTATTTCGCGGCCGAGCGCCCCACCGTGGAGCGCGACGGCATGCTGTTGATGGTCGATGACGATCGCTTCCCGCTGCGCCCCGGCGAGGAACCGGTGATGCGCTCGATCCGCTTCCGCACGCTGGGCTGCTATCCGCTGACCGGCGCGGTCGAAAGCAGTGCCGCCACGCTGCCGCAGGTGATCCAGGAAACGCTGCTCACCACCACCAGCGAGCGCCAGGGCCGCGCCATCGACAAGGACGCGGGCGGCGCGGGCATGGAAGTGAAGAAGCAGCAGGGGTACTTCTGATGTCCGAAGCAGACGTCATCTACAAGACCGATGCCCTCATCGCCGAGGACATCGACGCTTATCTCGAAACGCATCGCAACAAGACGATGCTGCGCTTCATCACCTGCGGTTCGGTGGATGACGGCAAGTCCACGCTGATCGGCCGGCTGCTCTACGATTCGAAGATGATCTTCGAGGACCAGCTCGCCGCGCTGGAGGCCGACAGCAAGCGCGTGGGCACGCAGGGGCAGGAGATCGACTTCGCGCTGCTGGTCGATGGCCTTGCCGCCGAACGCGAACAGGGCATCACCATCGACGTAGCCTATCGCTTCTTCGCCACCGAAAAGCGCAAGTTCATCGTTGCCGACACGCCCGGCCACGAACAGTACACGCGCAACATGGTGACGGGCGCCTCCACCGCCGATCTCGCCGTGATCCTGATCGACGCGCGCAAGGGCGTGCTGACGCAGACGCGGCGGCACTCGTACCTCGCCCACCTGATCGGCATCCGCCACATCGTGCTGGCGGTGAACAAGATGGACCTTGTCGATTACGACCACGCCGTGTTCGACGGCATCGTCAAGGACTACACCGCCTTCGCGCGCTCGATCGGCATCGAAACCTTCGTGCCGATCCCGATCTCCGGCTTCAAGGGCGACAACATCACCGCGCTTTCGGCGAACACGCCCTGGTACCAGGGGCCGGCGCTGATGGAACACCTGGAGACGGTGGAAGTCGACGCCACCATCGACCAGACCAAGCCGTTCCGTCTGCCGGTGCAGTGGGTCAACCGCCCCAACCTCGATTTCCGGGGCTTCTCGGGCCAGATTGCGACCGGTTCGGTGAAGCCGGGTGACGCGGTGCGTGTGCTGCCTTCGGGCAAGACCAGCACCGTCACGCGCATCGTCACGCTCGATGGCGATCTGGAGGAAGCGGTCGCCGGCCAGTCGATCACGCTGTGTTTCGCCGACGAGATCGACTGTTCGCGCGGCGACGTCATTGCCGCCGCCGACAATCCACCGCAGGCCGCCGACCAGTTCGAGGCGACGTTCGTGTGGATGGCCGACGAGGCCCTGATCCCCGGCCGCGCCTATTGGCTCAAGCTGGGCACGCAGACGGTTTCGGCAACGGTGCAGCAGCCCAAATACACCGTCAACGTCAACACCATGGAACAGCTGGCCGCCAAGACGCTGGACCTCAACGCCATCGGCGTCGCCGAACTGACGACCGACCGCGCGGTGGTGTTCGAACCCTATGCCGAAAGCCGCGCGCTGGGCGGGTTCATCCTGATCGACAAGATCACCAACGCCACCGTGGCGGCGGGGCTGCTGAACTTCAGCCTGCGCCGCGCGCAGAACGTCCACTGGCAGGCGCTCGACGTGACCCGCAAGGCCCACGCCGCGCTCAAGCACCAGACCCCGGCGGTGCTGTGGTTCACCGGGCTGTCCGGCTCGGGCAAGTCCACGATCGCCAACCTCGTGGAGAAGAAGCTCCACGCATCGGGCAAGCACACGTTCCTGCTCGATGGCGACAACGTGCGCCACGGGCTGAACAAGGATCTCGGCTTCACCGAGGCGGACCGCATCGAGAACATCCGCCGCGTGGGCGAAGTGGCCAAGCTGATGACCGACGCCGGCCTGATCGTGCTGACCGCCTTCATCAGCCCGTTCCGCGCCGAACGCGAGATGGTGCGCGCGATGCTGCCCGAAGGCGAATTCATCGAGGTGTTCATCGACACTCCGCTGGAGGAAGCCGAGCGGCGCGACGTGAAAGGCCTCTACAAGAAGGCGCGATCCGGCCAGCTCAAGAACTTCACCGGCATCGACAGCCCCTATGAAGCCCCCGAACGGCCGGAAATCCGCATCGACACCACGCGCGAAACACCCGAAGATGCCGCCGAACGCATCGTCGAGCGCGTGATCGGCAGCTGGAGCCCCGTGATATGAACGACACCGAACTGGCCGCCCACCTCGCCGACGTGGCGGGCAAGCTGCTGATCACGGTGCGCGAAAGCGGGATGCTGAGCCTCAAGGCTCTGGGCAAGGCGGGCGATGCAACCGCCAACCAGTTCCTGTGCCACGCGCTGCGCGAACAGCGCCCGGACGACGCGCTGCTCTCCGAAGAGGAGAAGGACAGCCCCGAACGGCTCGACGCCGCGCGCGTGTGGATCGTCGATCCCGTCGACGGCACGCGCGAATATGGCGAGGCGCGGACCGACTGGGCGGTCCATGTCGGACTGGCGGTGGACGGTGCGCCCGTGCTGGGCGCGGTGGCGCTGCCCGGCGCCGGAGTGATACTGCGCTCCGACCGGCCGATCCCCCTGCCCCCCGCGCCGGCGCGGCTGCGCATGGTCGTCAGCCGCACGCGCCCCGCGCCGGAGGCGACCGCCGTGGCCGAACGGCTCGGCGCGGACATGGTGCCGATGGGCTCGGCCGGGGCGAAGGCCATGGCCGTGATCCGGGGGCAGGCGGACATCTACCTGCATTCGGGCGGGCAGTACGAGTGGGATTCCTGCGCGCCGGTGGCGGTCGCGCTGGCCCATGGCCTCCATGCCAGCCGCATCGATGGCAGCCCATTGGTGTACAACCAGCGCGATACCTACATGCCCGATCTGCTCATCTGCCGGAAGGAACACGCGCAACAGGTGCTCGATCTGGTGCGCGAAGTACGCGTGGAGGCATGAACGCGCGCTAGGGTCAGGACCCATTGCTGGCGCGATCCGACAGAAATGAAGATGCGGAAGGGGAGAGTGGTTTCATGGCGTTGAATGCACAAGTCGAAGCTCTGCTCGCGATGTTCGCGCAGATGCCCCCCGTCGATTTCGCCGCGATCTCCGCACGGGCGCTGCGCGAAATCAACGACCAACGGCCGGTGCAGATGGGGCCGCCGCCCGCCGTGGCGATCGCCGAGGACCTGTCGCTGGACCTTGCCGGGCGGACGATACCGGCGCGACTCTACGTTCCCGAAGGTTCGGGCGAGAACCCGCCCCTGGTGCTCTACTACCATGGCGGCGGCTGGGTGATCGGCACGCTCGACACGCACGATGGAACCTGCCGCGCGCTGGCGCGGGCCAGCGGCGCGGCGGTGCTTTCCATCGGCTACCGGCTGGCGCCCGAGCACCCCTTCCCCGCCCCGTTCGACGATTGCTACGATGCGCTCGTCTGGGCGCGGGACCATGCCAGCGATCTGGGGGTGGACGGCACCCGGATCGCCGTGGCGGGGGACAGCGCCGGCGGCAACCTGGCGGCGGCGGTCGCGATCCGCGCGCGCGACGAAGGCGGACCGGCGCTGCGCCACCAGTTGCTGATCTACCCCGTCACCGATGCCGATTTCTCGCTGCCGTCCTATGCCGCCAACGGCGGCGGGCAGTATTTCCTCTCCACCGCCGCGATGCGCTGGTTCTGGAACCAGTATGTGGGGACCGAGGCCGACGGGCATATCCACGGCGCGACCGTGCTGCGCACCGAAAACCTTGCCGGGCTGCCGTCCGCCACGGTCATCACCGCGCAATACGATCCGCTGCGCGACGAAGGCGTGGCCTATGCGGAACGGCTGGCGGCCGCCGGCGTGCCGGTGGAGGCGGAGGAAGCGCCGGGCATGATTCACGGCTTCTTCTCGATGTTCGCGTTCGTGCCGGATGCCGTGGCCTATATCGACCGCGCCGGCGCGCGCCTGAAGGCGGCTCTGGCCTGATCGAAGAAAAGGGGTGGATGGCCATGCCACCCACCCCAGTTTTGCGCAGGGTGAGGATCCTGCGCGCCCTTCGATAGCTCGTCAGAAGGTGATCGAGGCTTCCACGCCGAACGTGCGCGGCGGGTTGAAGTTGCCGTAATCGCCCAGCACCGCATCGTTCGCGCCCGAGCGGCGATAGATATGCGTTTCGTTGAACAGGTTGCGCGCCCAGGCGGCGACCGTCAGCTTCTGGCCGTTGCCGTTCATCGGGATGTCCGCCAGCGCGAGCCGGCCGTTGACGATGAAGCTGTCGTCCGTCTTCACGTTCTCGGACTGGAAGCTGTACATGCTGCTCGCGTAGTTGGCATCGATGTGGAAGCGCAGCGCGGTGCCCGCGGCATTGAGCGGCACTTCGTAATCCGCGTAGGCCGAAGCCGCGTTCCGGGGCGTGTACACCACGAACACCTGCGTCAACTGCCCGAACGTCGGCCCCGGGTTCGGGTTCGCCGTGGCGGGGATGTTGGTGTAGGTATAGGCATAGGACGCGCCCAGCGTCATGTTCTCGACCGGACGCACCGTCAGGTCCGCTTCGAAGCCGCGGATCTTGGAGGTTCCCGGCGCATTGGCGGTGTTTTCGGTGTGCAGATTGTAGGTCGGGTTGGGCGAACCATCGGCCAGGAACTGCAAGGTATCGACGTTGTCGAAATCGATCTGCGTGCCGGTGCGATCCATGATGTAGCCGGCAAGGTTCAGGCGCACCTTGTGATCCAGGAAGTCCATCTTCGCGCCGAGTTCGTAGGCCTTGACCTTCTCCGGCCCGAACGCGCCGAACGTGCTCGACCGGTCGTTGGCGCCGCCGGCGCGGTAGCCGGTGGAATACTTGGCATAGACGTTCACGCCGGACGACAGGTCATAGGCCAGCGTGACCATCGGATCGAACCGGTCCTTGTCGAACTGGAACGTCCACGGCGTGGCGACGCCCGAAACCGTGGTCAGCGCGCCGTTGCGCTTGTCCTTGGTATAGCGACCGCCGACGGTGATGTGCAGCGGATCGATCGGCGACCAGGTGACCTGCGCGAAGGCGGCATAGCTGCGGGCCGTGGCATGGCTGTCGCGCTGGATGAAGCGCGAGCCATAGGCCCAGCCGTTGTTCGACGAGGTGATCGCGCCGTTCACGATCTCGCTGTTGATGATGTAGCCGGTGCCGTCCGCGTTCCAGGTGTTCGACGCAGGTGTCGCCGCCGATTCCTGGGCGTTTTCGGTGAAATAGTAGAGGCCGACCACATAGTCGAAGCGCGCCACGCTGCCCACCGCCTGCAGTTCCTGGCTGAACTGGCGCTGGTGCAGGTCGGAAAGGCTGTAGCGGCTGAACGTGGCGTTCGGCAGAAACACCGTGCGGTGCGCGCCGCCGGAATTGTCCCACTGGTTGGTGGTCACGCCGCGCCATGCGGTGATCGAGCGCAGCTCGAGGCCCGGGCTGACCTTGTACTTGAGCACGGCGGAGAACCCGTCGGTCTTGTCCACGCTCGGCTGCTGCGGCACGCCGATGTCCGCAACCGACATGCGCTGGTTGCCGCTCACCACCACCAGCGGCGAAAGCGGCGCGATAAAGCCCTTGGGCAGCTTGCCGCCGTTGGCCTGGATCTGCGCCAGCGTGGCAACCGGCAGGCCATTGGGGTTGTAGTTGATCAACTGGCTGTAGAACGGCGTGTTCTCGTCGCGCGACTGGTCATAGGAAAACTCGGCCGAGAAGCCGTCGAACGGCTTCCACAGGGCCGTGGCGCGGCCACCGACGCGCTGATACTGGTTCCAGCCCGCCTGCCCCGCCAGCGGGTTCTTCACGGTCGGGTCCTGATGCTGGACCACGCCGTCCAGCTTGAAGGCGATGTTGTGGAATGCCGGCAGGTTCACGTGCAGTTCGCCGTTGTAGCTGCCGTAATTGCCCACGCCCGCCAGCACCCGGCCGCCGAACTCGCCGGTGGGCTGCGCGGTAACGATGCTGACCGCGCCGCCTTCGGTGTTGCGGCCGAACAGCGTGCCCTGCGGTCCGCGCAGGACTTCCACGCGCTGCACGTCGAACAGCGCGGCGTTCAGGCCCTGCTGGCGACCGAGATAGACGCCGTCGAGATAGACGCCCACGCCCTGGTCGCGCGCGGTCTGGTTGGCGTCGAACGGCACGATCCCGCGAATGCCGACCGTCAGCGCCGACTGGCGCGCTTCGAACGTGGCAACGCGCAGCGACGGGATGGCGCCATCGGCCAGATCGATCAGGCTTTGCACATGGCGATCGCGGATGACCGTGGGAGTTACCACGGAAATGGCGATCGGGGTCTTCTGCAGATTGGTCTCGCGCTTGGTCGCGGTGACGACGATCTGCTCCAGCCCGCGGCCGGAGTCGGGGCTTTCCGCCGCGGCGGCGGCGGGTGTCGCATCGTCAGCGGCGTGCGCCATGGCGGGCACGAACGCGAGCGGAAGCGCCAGCGGCAGGGCCGCCAGCGACGTATGGAACTTCATTTCCGAATTCCTCCCTGGGGTGAGGGACGGGCTGCGACGATCGCTTGCACCCAAGTCCTTCGACACCGCGGGAGCTAACTTTAGTAATTTGCATTCACGTTACAGAAACAGTGTGGAAAATTAACTTTAGGTAATCTTCGGTAGATTCCTGCGCGACCGCCACGATCGGGCCCAGCCGCCGCCCACGGCCTTGAACAAACCGACGGTCGCTTGCTGCCGGCGCGTGTCGATCTCGATCGCCTGCCGCTGCGTCCGCAGCGCGGTGGTCTGGGCCGTCACCACGTCCAGGTAGCTCACCGCGCCCTTCTCGTACCGCCGCGTTGCCAGCTGCTCGACCTGCGCCGCCTGTTGCGCCGCGCGCTCTTCGGCGGCAGCCTCGTCTCCCAGGTGATGCAGGCGCGACAGTCCGTCCTCGACATCCTGCATCGCGCCCAGCACGCGCAGGCGATAATCCGCCGTGGCCTGCTCCCACCCGGCCCTTGCTTCGGCAACGCGCGCCCGGTTGCGACCGCCATCGAACAGCGTCAGCAGGACGTTGGGGCCGACCGACCAGAACAGGTTGGGCGCGCTGACCAGACCCGCCAGCGCGGTGTTCTGGACACCCCCCTGCCCGCCCAGCAAAAGCGAAGGGAAGAAGGCCGCTTTGGCAACGCCGATCCGGCGGTTGGCGGCGAACATCCGCCGTTCGGCCGCCGCCACATCCGGCCGGCGCTGCAGCAACGTCGATGGCAGGCTGACCGGCACCTCCGGCATGGGCAACGGCGCGGAGGAGGCGGCGATCGAAAAGCCCGACGGCGTGGTTCCGACGAGCGCGGCTATGGCATGTTCGGTCAGCGCACGGGCGTTGCGCAGATCGGCCAGCTGGCCCTGCGCTTCGGCAAGCTGCGTGGCCGATTGCCCGGTTTCCATGCCGTTGGCGATACCACCCGCGAACCGCCGGCGCGTCATGGCATCGGCGCGGGAATAAGCATCGACCGTCCTTTGCAGCAGATCGATCTCGCGATCGTAACCGCGCAGGGCGATGTAGTCCGTCGCAAGCTGCGCTTGCAGCGAAACCCGCACGGCCGCCAGATCGTCGGCACTGGCCTCCGCATCGGCGCGGCCGGCCGCGACGCTGTTGCGTACCCGCCCCCAGAGGTCGGCCTCGTAGCTCACCTGCGCGCCCAGCGTATCGGCGGCATAGAGGTCTGGCTGCTTCTGTCCGCGCAGCGGGCGATTGTCCGACTGGCGGTTCTGCGTGACCGTCGCCTGCGCCCCGATCTGCGGGAACAGGCCAGCGCGCACTTCAGCGAGATAGGCCCGCGCCAGATCATAGCGGCCGACCGCCACCGCCAGCGATGGATTATCGGTGGCAAGCCGCGTTTCCAGCGCGTCGAGCGTGCCATCGCCGAACGCGGTCCACCAGGTTTGCGACGGCGCCGCATCGCCGGGCGCGGCCGGCACCCATGGGCCGGCCTCCGCATACGTCGCCGGCACCGACACGGCGGGCGGCTGGTAGGGCGGCGCCATCGAGCAACCCGCAAGCGCGGTCAGACCTAGCAGCGCGGCCAGCGCGCGACGGTCAGCCATGGCGGCTCTCATCGACATGGACCGCTTCGCCCGTGGCGATCGAATCCGGCGGGTTGTCGACGATGCGCATGCCCGGAGAAAGGCCGGAAAGAACCTCGACCGTGCTGCCGAGATCGCGCCCCAGCGTGACGCGAACAAGGCGGACTTTCGAATCCGCCCCCACGGTCGCGACCTGGGTGCCGGCGGCGCGGAACACCAGCGCGCTGGAAGGAATTGCCACGGCTCCCGTGCTGCCCGGCAGGTCGAACGAAACCTGCGCATAGCCCCCCGCGCGCAGCACCTGCCCCGGATTGTCGGCAACAAGCTGGACCTGCAGGGTCCCGGTCTGCGGATTGATCGCGTCCGACGTGCCGACAAGGCGCGCGGTGAACTGGCGGCCCGGATAGTCGGGAACGGTCAACCGCGCCTGCAAGCCCGGCTTCATCGCCGCCGCGTAATTCTGCGGCACGCTGACGTAGAGGCGGATGCGGCTGATGTCGGCGATCGTGAACATCGGTTGCTGGCTGGACGCGCCGGGACCGACAAGGTCGCCGATGTCGGCATTGCGGGCGGTGACCACGCCGGCAAACGGGGCGCGGATGGTGGCATAGGCCTTCATCGCCAGAAGCCGGCCGAGATCGGCCTCGGCGCCGCGTACCGTCGCCACCTGCACGGCCAGGTTGCCGTTCTTCTCGTCCGCCTCCTGCTGCGACACCGAATGATCGGTCAACAGGTCGTTCCAGCGCGCCGCCGTGCTACGCGCAAGGCCGGCGCCGGCCCGCGCCCGCGCCAGGGAAGCCCGCGCCGCGACGATCTGCTGATCCAGTTCCGGCGTATCGATCCGCCCCAGCGGCGTCCCCAGCCCCACCGCAGCGCCGATGTCACGATCCCAGGACCGGACGTAGCCCGGCACGCGCGCGAAGATGTGCGCGGTGTTCCACGCCGCCATCGTGCCGGGCAGTTCGAGCTGCCCGTTCGCATCGGCGCCGCGCACGGGGATGAGGTGAACCGTGGGCAGCGAGCGCGCATCGCTCCACGCCTGCGCGCGGCTGGTGTCGCTGGTGCGGCTGATGATGCCGGCGGCCACCACGGCCAGCGCCAGCGCTCCGGCTACGATCCCGGCGGTTTTCAGCCCCCGTGGGGACGCGGCCGGCGTTTCGGCAAGCCGTTCACTCTGCATGGACAAGGTCTCCCGTGGAAGAATGGGGTGCGGCATCGGGCGCGGGGCGGTCCTTGCGATGCGCGATGGAGAAGACGACCGGCACGAACACCAGCGTCGCGATCGTGGCGCAGATCAGGCCGCCGATCACGGCGCGACCAAGCGGCGCGTTCTGCTCGCCGCCCTCGCCCAGCCCCAGCGCCATCGGCGCCATGCCGATGATCATGGCCAGCGCGGTCATCAGCACCGGGCGGAAACGTGTCGATCCGGCTTCCACGGCGGCGGTCACCGCGTCGCCCACGGCGGCAAGGCGTTCGCGCGCAAAGCTCACCACCAGCACCGAATTGGCGGTGGCAACGCCCATGCACATGATCGCTCCGGTCAGCGCCGGCACCGACAGCGGCGTGTGCGTGGCGAACAGCATCCAGGCGATGCCCGCCAGCGCCGCCGGCAGGGCCGAGACGATCACAGTGGGATCGATCCAGCTCTGGAAGTTCACCACGATCAGCAGGTAGATCAGCGCGATCGCGCCCAGCAGGCCAAGGACCAGGCCGACGAACGCGGTGTTCATCGTTTCCACCTGGCCGCGCAACTTCACCGTCGCGCCCTTGGGCAGGTCCGCCTTCGTCGCGTCCAGCACCTTCTGCACATCACCGGCGACGGCGCCCAGATCGCGGCCTTGCGTCGTCGCGTAGACGTCGAACGCCGGCTGAACGGCATAGTGCGAGATCACGGCCGCCGAAGGTTCGCGGTGCATCGTGCCCAGCGCGCCGAGAAGCTGCACGTCGCCGGGCCGGCCGCCGCTGACCGGGATGTTCTGGAGATCGGGAATGGTGTCCGTCCGGTACTGCGGCGTCTGGACGACGATGGGATAGGACACGCCGTTCCGGGGGTTGAGCCAGAACGCGGGCGCCACCTGGAAGCTGCCCGCAAGGTTCACGGAAAGGCTTTTCGTCACGTCGTTCTCGGTCACGCCGACGCGGTCGGCGGCAGTGCGATCGACGTCGAACCGCAGTTCCGGATAGGTGCTGGCCTGTTGCAGACGCACGTCGGCGATGCCACCGACATGCTGCATCCGCGCCACCAGTTCGTGCGCATAGGCTTCGTTCTCGCGCACGTTCGGCCCGGTCACCATCACGTCGATGGGCGCGGGCGAACCGAAGTTCAGGATCTGGCTGATGATGTCGGCCGGCAGGAACGAGAACGTCGATCCGGGGAAGACCCGGGGCAACCGTTCGCGCAGGGCACGGACATAGCCCGCCGTGGGCCGGTGCCCTTCGCCCAGCGTGATGAGGATATCGCCGTCCTGCGGGCCGACGCCGCCGGTGTTGGAATAGGCGCGGTTGATGCCCGACACCGGCAGGCCGATGTTGTCCACCACCGACACCAGTTCGTCCTTCGGCACGGTGCGCCGGATCTCGTCCTCGATATGGTCGAACAGCGCCGCCGTTTCCTCCAGCCGCGTGCCCACGGGCGCGCGGACGTGCAGGCTGATCTGCCCGGAATCGACGCTCGGAAAGAAATTGCGGCCCAGGAACGGCACCAGCGCCAGCGATGCCAGGACCACCGCCATGAAGGCCGGGACGAACACCCTGCGCCGCTCCAGCGCGAACACCAGAACCGAGACGTAATAGGCGCGCACTTTCTCGAACCGGTGCTCGAATCCCTGCTGGAAACGCCGCAACGGATGGCCGCGCGGCGCGCGCCCCGCCAGTGCGTCGTGGCTCGCCATGATCTCCGCCGTGTGCTGCGAGGCGTGGTCGCGCAGCAGGTAGTTGCTCATCGTTGGCACCAGCGTGCGCGACAGGACGAAGCTGGCGATCATCGCGAAGACCACCGCCTTGGCCATCGGCGCGAACAGGAAGCCAGCGACGCCGGGCAGGAAGAACATCGGCACGAAGGCGATGCAGATGCACAGCAGCGACACGAAGGCCGGGCGCACGATCTGCTCCGCGCCGTCCATGATCGCGGCGCGCACGGTCTTGCCCTGTTCCAGATGCCAGTTGATGTTCTCGATGGTGACCGTGGCGTCATCGACAAGGATGCCGACGGCGAGCGCCAGTCCGCCCAGCGTCATGATGTTGAGCGTTTCGCCCGCCGCCGACAACCCGGCGACCGCGGCCAGAATCGCGAGAGGGATGGATGTCGCGATAATGACCGTCGATCGCCAGGACCCGAGGAAAAGCAGGATCATCAGCGAGGTAAGACCCGCCGCGATCACGCCTTCGCGCACCACGCCCGACACGGCCGCCTTCACGAACAGCGACTGGTCCGACAGCAGCTGCACCTTGAGATCGGCGGGAAGCGTCTCCTTGAGCTTGGGCAACAGCGCCTTGACCTGATCGACGATGGCGATGGTGGAAGCGGAGCCGGACTTGAGGATCGTCATCAGCACGGCGCGGCCGCCGTCCACGCGCACCTCGTTGCGCTGCGGTGGCGAACCATCGCGAACATGCGCCACGTCGCGCATATAGACCGTGGTGCCATCGACCGTGCGGATCGGCAGGTTGTTGAGCTGATCGACCACTTCCGGGCTGTTGTTCAGCCGGATATTGTATTCGTACTGGCCGATCTTGGCGGTCCCGGCGGGCACGATCTGGTTCTGCGCCGCCAGCGCCAGGCCGACGTCGGTGGCGGAAAGGTGGCGCGCGACCAGCGCGGCGGGATCGAGATCGATCTGGATCTGGCGTTCGCGCCCGCCATAGGGCGAAGGAATCGCCGCGCCCTGCACCGATGCCAGCGACGGACGGATGAAGTTCTGTCCCAGATCGAAGATCTTCTGTTCGGACAAGCCTTTTGACGACAGCGCCATCTGCAGGATGGGCACCGTGGAGGCGTTGTAGTTGAGGATCAGCGGCGGGGTGATGCCCGGCGGCATCTGCTTGAGCACCGTCTGCGACACCGACGTGACCTGCGCCGTCGCCGTGCGGATATCCACGCCGGGACGGAAGAAGATCTTCACCACGCCGATCCCGTTGAGCGACTGGCTTTCGATATGATCGATGTCGTTGACCGTCGTGGAAAGCTGGCGCTCGTAATAATAGACGACCCGGCCCGACATGTCCTCCGGCGGCAGGCCGCGATAGGTCCATACCGCCGCAATCACCGGGATGCGGATGTCGGGGAAAATGTCGGTGGGTGTCCGGACCCAGGCGATCGAGCCGGACAGCACGATCAGGATGGCGAGGACGACGAACGTATAGGGCTTGCTCAAAGCAAGCTTGACCAGTTGCAGCATGGCAGTTCCGCAAATCGCGCTCGCGCAACCAGGGCCGGAAGGGGGGAGGCTGGTTGCGCGAGCGCCAAAGTTTGCCGTGGTCGCCCGTTGCGTGCGCCGCCGGCCGGCGCTTCAATCGCGCCGGCGCGGCCCGAGCGCCAGTGAAATGAATTTCACCTTGCCTGTTGCGCTTCCACAGGCGCGACGATCCGCGCGCGCAGGCCCGGTTCCGCCGGCAGAAGGTCCAGCGCGAAGTGGTGCAGATGCACGATCGCGGCCACCACGCTGAGGCCAAGCCCCGATCCTGGAACAGCCGCGGACGCCACGCCCCGGTCATAACGCCGCAGCACGGCCTGCATCTGGTCCACCGGAATACCGGGACCGTTATCGCACACCTCGATCGCCACGGAACCGTTGTCCCGCGCCAGCCCGATCGACACGCGGCCCCCTTCCGGCGCGAACTTGATCGCATTGTCGACAAGGTTGCTGACGGCCTCGAAGATCAGCTTCTCGTCGCAGTACAGGCGCACCGGTTCCGCACCGTCCCATCGCAGCGCGACATCGCGCTCCTCGGCAAGCGGGCCGTACAGTTCGACCACCGCGTCCAGCAGCCGATCGATGCGGCTCGTCGCGAAACCCTGGCGGCGGCCGGACGCCTCCAGCTCGGAAATGCGCAGCAACGCCGCGAACCGCGCCAGAACGAGATCGAGATCGGCCATGGCCGCCTCGATCCGCACGACATCGGCCGGCGCCATGTCCGGATCGTGGCTGGCGCGATAGAGCTGGTTGCGCACCCGGGTAAGCGGCGTGCGCAGATCGTGCGCGATCGCGTCGGTGACGGATTTCACCTGGTCGACGGTGCGCTCCACCTCCCCGATCATCCGGTTCACGGTTCCGGCAAACAGGTCGAGTTCATCCCCCCGCCCCTCGATCGGCATTCGCGCCGCGAGCCGGCCGGAACCGATCTCCAGTGCCACGCGCTGCAGCCGGTCCACGCGCCGGAGCGGCCCAAGACTGACAGCGAACCCCGCCGCCAGCAGCAAGGGCGCCACGAACAGGCCGCTGAGGACGAGAATTTCCACCATCCGCCCGCGCAGATCGACGATGGGCCGCACATCGCGGCCGACCATGAGCAGCGCTCCGCCCGGAGTTCGCGCGGCCAGGATGCGCAACGGCCCGCGCACGTCCGGCCCGTCATCGCGCTCGTAGGGATGCCCGATGACCAAGGGCGGGCTTGCTCCCATGTCCCCCGCCAGCCAGCGTCCACCCGGAGAGAGCAGGCCGAAGTGGTTGAGGCCGCTGACACTCGTCGCCGAGGATTTATCGATTTCCCCCGGCAGGTCCGCCTCCGGCAAGGCCGCCAGCCGCGCGATTTCCGTGCGGAGGATGCGATCACTGCGGTCGTTCAGTTCACGCTCGGTCAGGCTGTAGATGATCAGCAGCAGCAGAAGCACGCCAACGGTCGCGGCCGCGCCCAGTGCCAGCGTCAGCCGGAAGGTGCTGGTCTTGCGAATGTCGCGCAGATGCGGCCAGTCACCCGGCATCGAAGCGGTATCCCTCCCCCTTCACCGTCGCGATCAGCGACGCGTGCCCTGGCCGGTCGATCTTCTTGCGCAACCGCGCGATATGCACGTTGATGAGGTTCGCGCCCGGATCGAAATAGTACCCCCACACGCGTTCGAAGATGATCTGCCGCGTGACGATCTCGCCGGCATTGCGCATCAGGAATTCCAGCAGCCGGAACTCCATGTGCAGCAACCGCACCGGATCGCCATCGACGCGCACCTCGCGCCGGATCAGGTCCATCTCGACCGGTCCGCCCCGCAGCATGGCGGCAGCGGTTTCCAGTTGCCGGCGCCGACGCAGCAGGACTTCCACCCGCATCGCCATCTCGTCCGGCGCGAAGGGCTTGATCAGATAGTCGTCGCCCCCGGCGCGCAGCCCGTCGATCCGCGCGTCGACATCACCCAGCGCGCTGATCATCAGAACCGGCGTGACGATGCCGGCTTCGCGCAGCCGTGCCACGACGGCCAGACCATCGAGGCCGGGCAGCATCCGGTCCAGCGTGATCGCATCGAACGGTTCGCGCAGGGCGCGCTCCAGGCCGTTCTGCCCATCCGCCTCGGCGTGGACGGCATGACCGTGCACGCGCAATTCGTCCGCAATCTCGCGCGCCGTTTCGGCATCATCTTCAATGACGAGAATGGAAGCCATGTGCACCGCCGATCGGGCCACTGCCCTGAAAGCCCGCCCCTCATAGCGAACAGGGCGGGTGCGGCGCACGTTACATCTGCGTCACGTGGTTTGCCGCATTCCGCGCACGGCGCGCGGAGACAGGCCGCCTCAATGCCGCTTGATTTCCCGCGCGGCATCGCGTGAATGCGCGGTCGCACACTGACAGGACACGGCATGACGGACAGCCCCGCGCCCGCAAGGGCCACACCCTACGAGACGCTGGGCGGCGAACCGTTCGTGCGCGCGCTTTGCGCCCGTTTCTATGTGCTGATGGATACCCTGCCCGAAGCCGCCGCCTGCCGGAACGTGCATCCGCCGTCGCTGGCCCGGGCGGAAGAAAAACTGTTCGAGTATCTTACGGGCTGGCTGGGCGGCCCGCCGCTCTACACGGACAAGTACGGCCACCCCCGCTTACGCCAGCGCCACTTCGTCGCGGCCATCGGACCGGACGAGATCGAGGGCTGGCTGCTGTGTTTCCATCGGGCATGGAACGAACTGGCGGAGCCCTCTCCCGTGGCAGATGCCATCCTCGGCAAGATCGATGCCCTGGGTTGGCACATGCGCAACCAGCCAGGCGCGGCGCGCGGCATCTGACCCATCACCGGGAAATGGATCGGCACCCTGATCGACGACGCCCGAATCGTTTCTGGCGTGGGAACGGTGCGCATTCCGCGGCGATCGCCGCCTCCGTGGAATCGTCGCCCGATTCGCCAACGCGTCGGAATTGGTGATCTGCACAATCGTGCATCCCATCGCAATCCCGATGCGCAAATCGATGATAATATGGTTTATTATCAACGCGATATGAGCCTTGAAGACTTATATCACGCGCATCTTTTGTCTGCCATACGACGACCGCCGCCGAAAAAAGGCATTAGTTTACAAAGAGTTAATAAACGTCGCCAGAAACGGCCCTTAGAGGCACAAAACGCCTCGTGGGATAGTGGTGCGTAGGGGGCGGGGATTTCGCGCTCCTGCGGGGCTCTGAGGGCAAATTTCGACGTAGTGCGACGACACATAGCCTCGGAAACCGCGAACCGGAGCGACCGACCACACCAAATCGCGCCTTCCTGAACCCACAATGCATCATCCGTTGCTTGTTGAAGCATTTTCGTGCATGCATGTTGGACAAAGCTTCATATCCGCGCGCGGGGCAGTCCATGAATGAAATCGTAGCCCAGATCGGCGATCTTGCCGATGCCGGCGAAAAGATGATCGAACGGCTGCGGCGCAAAGCCTTTCTGCCCGAAAGCCGCAAGGGGCTCAACTTGCGCTTCGGCATTGCCGAGGCAGCGCAGCTTCTGGGCTGCTCCACCAACCGCATCCGGATGGCGGAGGACGACGGACGCCTGCCCCCTCCCCCGGCCGGAGAGAACGGCCGTCGCGTGGGCTACACGATCGAAGAGCTGCTCAACATGCGCGAAGTGCTGGGCGCCGCGCCGCATCGCGCGCCGCTCGACGTGCCCGCCGTGATCGCGGTGCAGAACTTCAAGGGCGGCGTGGGCAAGTCCACGGTGACCACTCACCTCGCCCACTACTTCGCCGTCCAGGGTTACCGCGTGCTGGTGGTGGACTGCGACAGCCAGGCAACCACCACCACGCTGTTCGGCTTCAACCCGCACTTCAACATCACGCGCGAGGAAACGCTCTACCCGTACCTCTCGATCGATCCGACCCAGGCCGACCTGCTCTATGCCGTGAAGCGCACGCCCTGGCCCAACGTGGACCTGATTCCGTCGAACCTCGAACTGTTCGATGTCGAGTACGAACTGGCCGCAGGCGGCGCCGATGGTCAGTCCGTCCTCGCCGCGCGCTTTCGCAAGCTCAAGGCGGGCCTGATGGACCTCGCGCGCGATTATGACGTGGTGATCCTCGATCCGCCGCCGGCGCTGGGCACCATCAGCCTGGCGGTGATGCAGGCGGCCAACGCGCTGCTCGTACCCTTGGCGGCGACGACGCCGGACTTCTGCTCGACGGTCCAGTTCCTGTCGATGATGGACCAGGTGATCGCGCAGCTCGTCTCCGCAGGCATCACCGTCGACTACAATTTCGTCCGCCTGATCTGCTCGAAGTTCGACAGCAACGATCCGAGCCACGCGATGATCCGCACGGTCATGGAGCAGACCTTCGGCCCTGCCCTGCTGCCGGTGCCGATCCTCGAATCCGCCGAGATCAGCCACGCGGCAATGCGGATGATGACGGTGTACGAACTCGAAAAGCCGATCGGCACGCCAAAGACCCACAAGCGCAGCAAGGCCAATCTCGACGAGGCGCTGAGCCAGATCGAACAACTGGTCCGGCAGGGCTGGGGCCGCGTCGCCCCCGCGCGCGAAGAGGACGTCCTCAATGCCGCATGATGCTCCTCCCCTCCCCGGCAGCGCGCCGATATCCAGCGAGATGATCCATGGCGCGTAAACAGTCAGACTATCTCGCCGCGCTGTTGGCAGATGACGAACCGATTGAAAAATCGGATGAAAACTCTGTTCCGATGATGGAATCCCGCACGCCGGCCACGGCGGCCGCGAAGGCGGAACCGGCGCGCAACGAACGGTTGCGCGGCACCACATTGCTGGGCCGCGAGAGCGCCCTCGCCCGTGTTGCCAGCGGCGAGGTCCGGCAGGTCACGCAACTGCTGCTCAATCCCGAACGGGTGCGGATCTGGCCGGGGAACGCCCGCTCCTATGAGCATCTGACCGAGGAATCCTGCCGCGAACTGATCGATTCGATCGTGGCGGAAGGCGGCCAGAAGGTGCCTGCCGTGGTCAGGCGCGTCGAAGGCGACCCGGAGCACGATTACGAAGTGATCGCCGGCACGCGGCGCCACTGGTCGATCGCCTGGCTGCGCCGTCATTCCTACCCGGACATGATGTTCGTCGCGCAGGTCGCCCAGCTTGACGACGAGGCCGCCTTTCGCCTTGCCGACCTGGAAAACCGGGCACGCAAGGACGTCTCGGACCTCGAGCGCGCGCGCAACTACGCGCAGGCGCTCAAGGATCATTACGGCAATCACCAGACGCGGATGGCCGAGCGGCTCAAGCTGTCCAAGGGCTGGCTTTCCAAGATGCTCAAAGTCGCTGCCCTGCCCGACGACGTGGTCGCCGCGTTCGCCTCCCCGGCCGACGTGCAGTTGAAGCCGGCGTACCCGCTGGCGCAGGCGCTGGACGATCGCGGGGCGGCGCAAGCCATTCACCGCGAAGCCAGGGCGCTTGCCCGGCTTCAGGACGCCCGGCGCAAGGCGGGCGACGCCACGCTTCCCGCCGCGGAAGTGCTTCAGCGGCTGCTCGCGGCGCCGATCGGCGACAAACGCCCCGCCGGACCGCTTGCCGAATGGGTCAACCCCCGCACGCAGCGCGCGGCGGTTTCAGTCCTGTCATCCAACCGGCAAGGCGCGACGGTGCGCCTGCACGCGGGTTCGGGATCGAACATCGAAGATCTGCTGAACGGCATCCGCGATGTGCTGGAGAGACTGTCTGCGGACGGCAAGGGCGTACAGGCTTGAGGACGTGCGATCGCTTCCTGTTGGCCCGCGCATGGCCCCTGCCCCGTCCTGATCGCAGGAGCGCGCGCCGCGCTGCCGCTCTGGTTTCCCCGGGGAAACTTTCCCCGTGAGCCGGGCGCGCAAGTCTGGCGAGTCAGACCAGTTCGACCTGTTTCTTCCCTACATTGCCGACCTCCCCTTGCGCGATCAGCGCGAGATGATGGAGCGGCCTTTCTTCAGCCTCGCCAAGTCGAAGCGCCTCAAGCCGATCGACTACACCTCGCCCGACGGAAAGCTGTGGGTGCATGTCTCGGCCAACCCGGACTACGGCATGGCGACCATCTGGGATGCGGACATCCTGATCTATTGCGCCAGCGTGCTTGCCGACATGGCCAGGCGCGGCGTGAACGATGTGCCACGCAAGCTGCATATCATGCCCTACGACCTGCTGCGCGCGATCGACCGGCCCACCACGGGGCGCGCCTATGAATTGCTGGGCCAGGCGCTCGACCGCCTCGTCGCCACCACGATCAAGACCAACATACGCGCGGAAAACCGCCGCGAAGCGACCTTTTCGTGGCTCGACGGATGGACCCAGCTTGTCGACGAGAAGACCGAACGGTCGCGCGGCATGGCCCTGGAGCTGTCCAACTGGTTCTGGGAAGGCGTGATGATGAAGGGCGGCGTCCTGTCGATTGATCGCGCCTACTTCAAGCTTACCGGTGGTCGCGAGCGCTGGCTTTACAAGGTGGCGCGCAAGCACGCCGGTGGCGCTGGTGACGATGGATTTGCCATTTCCATGCCGGTGCTGTTCGAGAAAAGCGGCGCCGAAGGCGAATACCGCCGCTTCAAGTTCGAGATCGTCAAGCTGGCGGAAAAGAACGCCCTGCCCGGCTACACGCTGACCATCGAGCCCGGCAAAAACGGCGAGCCGCTGCTGCGGGCCACGCGTACCGATGGCAAGGATGGAGGCAGCCGCGCGCCATCCCATCCTGCAACCGCGACGGTTTCCCCAGGGAAACATCCCTCCCCTGCTCCGCTTTCGCCGCCCCCTTCCCCAACTGTCCGGGCTGCTCCGGCACCGATAGACCCGGCTCCCACCGCTCCGACCGTCGACATCGACATGACGGTCGACGCCGGCGCGCTCGTCCGGACTGCCCTCGCCGGTTTGACCAGCGCCTCGACCCGGGGCTTCGTCACCGGTGAAACCGCGGAGTATCTACGCGAAACCTGCCCCGGCTGGGACCTCTACGCCCTGCATGCGGAGTTCGAACGCTGGGTCGATGCGGACCCGGAACGTACGCCCGCCAACTGGCAGCGCGCCTTCATCGGCTGGGTCAAGCGCCATCACGCCAAGAACCGGAACAGCCTGCGCTGAATTCCAGGCCGCGCGCAGCTCCGCGATGGCCTTTCCGATCGGTCCCCGCCCTCTCCATCCCGCGAAAGGGCAACGGGGGAAGGGGAGGGGAGGGGTTCCTCCATCTCTTCGGCCCACAGCGTCTCTCACCGTTCGCGATCGGCCCCCACGCGCCGCTGCGTCGATACGATGCCCAGCCTTTTCCTTGTAACGCGCTGCAGTGCGCCAGTGCTCTTGCCGTCGTCCGTTCCTGAAGTGTCGGGCCGGCGATGACAGGCGGCACGTTCCATCACGAGCGCTGAAGGCATCTTCGCGATTTTGAACCTCGATCCGGGCTCATTCGCTGGAATTGATTCAAACCCGCACGTCAAAAATCATGCGGCAGGCCATCATCGACCTATCAGGAACGCCAGATCGGCAGATTTCGATCCTTCGGGAACGCCAGGACGATCCTTCGGGAACGCAAGATCGATCCTTCGGGAACGGATAAGCGGCACATCGGGAACGCGCTCATCGTGCGACTCGCGCTGAATCAACGAGTCGGAAGGGGGTTCTAAGCCTTAACTCCTCTAAAGGCATTTAACCGTATCTAACGCCTTGGGAAATTTCATGCTGAATTGGATGCTGGAGAATGCGCGTCCTATAAGCGACACCGGAACACCATCCGTTTCGGCCCACCCAACACACGGCCTGCCACCTCACACATCATGTAGCGATTCCGCCGCGACGCGTCCGACGGAGAGGGGAGGGGGAGGGGAATAGACCGCCACGGGACAGCCCAGACAAACCATAGCCGACGCTTTGGCCGCTCTTACACAAGCCTCGCCGGTCCCGCACGCCCGGTTTCAACGGTGAGGCTGTATAGCGCCGGAAAGAATGGCATCGACAGCCCGATTCTCTTCCAGATGGCGCAGCAACCGCAGCAGGCGAGGGCCGGCAACATAGCCGCCGCCTTCGCTCCGCGCGAGATAGCCTTCCGCCGCTAGCGTCACGACCTGGCGATGCGCCGTCGCCGGCGGAATGGCGAGTTCACGCGCGATCTCCGTGATTGGCCGGTCCGCACCCCCCAACAACACGGCGTCGAGCGTTGCCAATGTCCGCCTGAGCGAGCTGATCTGTGGTGTTCCATTTCTCACAATGTAAGATTGTAACGCCTGTTGCACGAATGCCAAGAGGGAAGGGGCGGAGCGGGATGCGAGGGAGGCGAACGCCGGGACGGCCTGGCGCAAGAAGGGCGCGTCAGCGCCAGCGTGAGCCTCATACAGCGGTGTGCTGCCACGTGCCGGGGAGGGGCCGCGCAGAAGGCCTGCGCGCGCTTGTGGGGCCGTCGGACGGGCGTTCCCGTATGGAGGGCTCCCGGTGATGTCAGGAAGCTGATGGTGCCGGCGGCAGTTTTTTCGGTCGCGCGGCATCACCCGCCGCCAAACAGGCGACAATGGGTTGTCCTCCGTGCGGCCGGCCCATGGCGAGCCACCGCAGGCAGGTCAGGTCAGGCTGTGTTGCATCCGCGCGGTGTCGGGCTGATGGCCCGTGATAATCTCCAGCGCCAGCGCGGCCTGACCCACGACCATGCCGATACCGTTGATGGCGCGGCATCCCTTGCTTCGTGCGACCCGAAGCAGCTCGGTTTCCGGCGGAAAGTAAATGATATCGGCAACCCAGTGACGCGAGGCGAGGGCGTCCGGAGGGATCGGCATGCCCGGCCGCGCCGCCATGCCGATCGGCGTGGCGTTGACGATGCCATCCGCGCTGGCGGTGTCCAGGCCGGCGAGCGATGTGGCGAAAGCCTGAGCGGACGGAAATCGCTGCGTCAGTTCCTGTGCCAGCGCGGTGGCGCGTGCGGTATCGACGTCGACCAGTTCGAGCTGCTCCACCCCCAGCGAGAGCAGCGCGTTGGCCACGGCCGCGCCAGCGCCACCGGCGCCGAGCTGGATCACATGGTTCAGCCGCGCATCGGGCAGGCCGGCCAGCAGGCTGTCGCGAAAGCCCGGCATGTCGGTATTGTGCCCGATCAGCCGGCCGTCGTGCACCGCTACGGTATTGACCGCGCCGACCATCGCCGCGCTTTCGGAAAGTTCGTCGAGCAGCGGGATGATCGCCTGCTTGAATGGATAGGTCACGTTGAAGCCCGCAAAGCCTTCGTCGCGCAGGCGCGCCACGATCGCGGGAAGATCGGCATCGTCCAGGCCCCGTTCGGTGAAATCGAACAGTTCGTAAGTCAGATCCAGCCCAAGCGCCTTCGCCTCCTGCTCATGAAGCCAGGGAGAGCGGGAGGCCATGATGGCGCGGCCCAGAAGCCCGGAACGGATCATTGCTGCCTTTCGCAAAAAGGCCCGGCGCCACGAGGGAGCGGCGCCGGGAGAGGGTGGATCAGAAACTGACTTTCGCGCCTATGTAGAAGGAACGCCCGATCGCATCATAGAGCGCGACGTCCGTGCCGTTCTGCGAGCTGGCGACATAGGGCAGGCCCTTGTCGAACAGGTTGTTCACGCCGCCGCGCAACTCGAAGTTCTTTCCGACCTTCACAGTGCCGAACAGATCCCACAGGTTGTAGGCGCCCACGCCCACCTGCGCCGCCGATGGCGTGAGGACGGAGGTGGTGTCCGCCATGCTGCTCTGGAAGCGCCAGCGCAGGCCCATGCCGACCCGGTCGGAACGGTAGCCGAACGTGGTCAGCGCCTTCCATTCGGGCGTGGCGCGCGGGGGCACCGAGCTGGGGGCGGCGGCACCGTTGCTGATGCCGGTATAGTTCAGGAAAGGTCCGCCCGGGAGCAACTGCACCTTGTAGCTGTGCAGCCAGCCCACCGCCGAATTGATGTAGAGCTTGCCGGTCTGGCCCAGGAACGGCGCGGGGACGCCCCAGTTCGCCTGCACTTCCACACCGTCGGTCTTGAGCGAGCCCAGATTGAGATAGGGCGTGGCGACGTTGACGATCTGGCCGGTCGAATCCCGCTGGATCAGCTGGCAGTAGAGGTTGTTGACCGAATAGCCGGAATTGGAACCATCGAGGTTGTAGCACTTCGACAGCACGGTCAGGCCGGGCACGGTCGAGATCACGTTCTTGATGCTGATGTTGTAGTAGTCGACCGACAGCGAGAAGTCCGCGAGCGGGCCGCTCTGCGCCGGTGAATTGAACACGAAGCCCACGTTGAAGGTGTTGGCGCGTTCGGGCGTCAGCTTGGTGTTGCCGGAAACGAGCTGTCCGGTCGCGGTGGTGGGGAAGGTGTAGCTGGAAATCGCGGCCTGCGGCACGCCCTGCGCGACGCAGAGGTTGGCGACGCTGGTTCCGTTTGCGCCGGTGCGGGCGGTTGAGCGGTAGTCGCAGGGATCGCCCAGCGCGCCCGGCGGGGTACCGATCACCAGCTGGCTGCCCTGCTGCGGGGAGAACAGTTCGCCGATGTTGGGCGCGCGCACGGCGCGCTGGAAGCTGCCGCGGAACAGCACTGCGTCGACCGGGCGCCAGCGGGCGTCGGCCTCGAAGCTGGTGACCGACCCGGTGACCGAGTAATCGGACACGCGCACCGCGCCGCCGATGCCGAATTCCTTGAAGAACGGCTTGTCGGCAAGCAGGGGCACGTCGATCTGCGCCGCGAATTCCTTCACGGAAATGCGGCCCGATGCGGGCAGCGAAGCGATCACGGCCTCGATGTTCTGGGTCCGCAGGTCGCTGTCGGGCACGAACGAATAGGTGTTCTTGCGGTAATCGGCGACGAGGGCGATCTGCGCGGGGCCGGCGCCAAGGTCGAACAGCTTGCCGTTGACCTGCGCCTGCACTTGCGTCTGCCCCAGCTTTTCGCGGCTGAACGCATCCTTGGTGATATAGGCGGCGCAGGCGGGAGACAGCGAACGGGCGTTGGCATCCCCGAACGGGTTGAAGCCGCCGGCGCACAGCGAATTGCCGCCGTCGGCCGCGTTGAGCAGGGTCTGGACACGGCTCTTGAGTACGGCGTTGTGCAGCGTCTGCTGGTGGACCGACTGGTCGTAGGACGCGAACACGTCGAAGCTCCAGCCCGGCGCGATATCGCCCTTCAGGCCGGCCAGGTATTGCTGGACCTGGTAGTCTTCGTCCCAGGACTTGTAGGGGACGCCGACATAGCGCCCGTTCCAGGTGAACGGCGCGGTGGCGTTGGGGCGCGAGGCGAGGATCGTGCGCAGATCGTTCGGAATGAAAGGATTGGTGAGCGGAACCGTGGTCAGCGTGCCGAACTGCGTGAGGCTACCGCCGCTGGCGGTGTGGACGTTGAGATCGACGAACAGGAACTGGCCATAGGCGGTCAGCGACGGGGTCAGGTCATAGTCCGCTTTGACGAAAGCGGTCTTGCGCTGCAGGCCGTTCTGGAAATCGATCTGCTGGCCCACCGGCATGCGCACGTTGCCGCCAACGAGCAGATAGCCCATGCCGTTGGTCGGGCCCTGGTAATTGGCGCCGCCGGTCTGGAAGAACAGGGTGCGGTTGTTGTTGAAGCCCATATTCTGGAGCTGGTAGTTCGCCGGCAACCCGCTGGTCACGCCATATCCGGCGAAAACCGACTGCACGACAGCCGCGTTCGGCGCGTTGGTGGCGCTGGGCACGAACGTGCCGGTGCCGATGAACGAGGACGGCGTCTTGTCGTAGAAGAACGACCGGCTGCTGCCGTTGACCGGGTCCTGCTTGGTATAGCTGAATGCGGCGATGACATGCCCGCGGTCCTGCGCGAACGAGGAGCCGAAAGCGACCGAGCCGTTGAACTTGTGGGCATCGCCCCGTTCGCTGATCGAGTTCTGGACGTCCATCTTCACGCCGTCGAAGGCGCGGATCGTCTTGAAGTTGACCACGCCCGACATCGCGTCCGAACCATAGACCGCCGAAGCGCCGCCGGTAATGACGTCCACGCCGCCGATGATCGATTCCGGGACGATGTTGGTATCGACAGTGCCGTTGATATCGGACAGCGGCAGGCGCTTGCCGTCCAGCAACACGAGATTGCGGTTCGAACCGAGGCCGTGCAGGTTGATCGAGGCGCGGCCGCCGGTGCCCTGGCCGCCGGTGCTGGAATTACCGGCCGTGGTAAAGCTGGGGAACTGGTTCAACGCGTCCTGCAGGTTGACGTTGCCGCTTTCCTTGATCGCCTGCTCGCCCACCGACACGATCGGGCTGACCGCGGTGTTGTTGGGCCGCTGGATCAGCGAGCCGGTGACGATGATTTCCTTGGTCGATGGATCGTTGCCGTCCGCGCTCTGCTGATCGGCGGACTGGGGCGCCTCCTGGGCCTGAACGGGGCAGGCGAGCGCCACGGCCACCGACAGGACGGACGCGGACAAGACAAGACGGGTGCCTTTCAAACGCATGGTCAATCCTCCCTGGGCAGGCTTGGATTCGCCTGCCTCGTCTTTTCATTTATGTTACGAACTAGTTCCTGTCAAATTATTCAGAAACATTGCGGGAGAGACGATCGACGGTCGCGGAGGCCAGCGCGCAGAGCAGGAGGGGGACGCAGTAGCTGGCGAAAAGCAAGGGCAGGCTGGCCTTGGCCGCCATCAGATAGCCGCCCATCATTGGGCCGATGACAGCGCCAGCGCGGCCGATGCCGATCGCCCAGCCGACGCCCGTCGCGCGCATTCTTGCGGGATAGACCGAGGCGGCCAGCGGCCAGACGCCGTTGTATCCACCCTGCAGCAGCACGCCGATGAGGAAGGCCACACCCAGCGTTTCAGCAACCGGCATCGTCACGGAACCGAACAGCAGCATTGCGCCCGCCGCGCCGATCAGCATGGTCGGGACCAGCTTGCCGAGCGGCACCCGCACGGCCAGCAGGCTCATCGCGGTAGTGCCGACAAAGGCGCCGAAATTGTAAAGCGCGCCGGCATAGATGCCGTTCGTTTCGGAAAGGCCTGCCTGGATCGACAGTTTGGTGATCCAGCTGACGATGAAATAGAGCACCATCAGCCCGAAGAACACCGCACTCCACAGGGCGATCGTGCGCTTGCGGAAGGCCGGCGCGAACAACGTGCCCACGCGGCCTGCTTCCCCGGAGGCCTTTCCGCCCGCGCCGGCAGGGCCACGCGGCAGGATCAGGGCGGCGGCGGGAAACAGGATCACGGTGATAGCGCCCGCCACGATAAGCAGCGCGTGCCAGCCCGTGACCGGCAGCAGCCGCGCCACGATCAGCCCGGTGAACACCGCCGCAAAGGGATAGCCGGCCTGCACGATGCCCACCGCAAGGTTGCGCTGCGCTTCGGGCGCGCTTTCCGCGGCGAGGGCCGCCATCGCCGCCAGCACCGTGCCGATGCCCATGCCGACAATCAGGCGCATCGCGAACAGCATGGAAACGCCCGTGGCGAAGCCGCTGGCGATCATCCCCATCGACATCAGCGCCAGCGCGGCCAGGATGATCCGGCGGCGGCCCATGCGGTCGGCCAGCGGCGCGATGCCCATGCCGCCGATCGCCATGCCGATCAGCCCGGCGCTGAACAGGTTGCCCATCGTGTCCGATCCGATGCCCCAGTCGGACTGGAGCCGGGGCGCGATGAACGACAGGATCGTCACATCGACGCCATCGGCCATGTTGATGGCAAAGCACAGAGCCACCACGGCAAGGCCCGAGCGCGTCCACTGCGCCGGCCCCGGACCAGCGCCTTCATTGATGGGGGCAGCCATATCCTCTCTCTCCCAAATTCGTACCGGGTGAAAGAGGACGGGAAGCGGGCGCGGCGCGGAGCGCTTAGCCCGGTTCAGTCCTTGTGCGTCACCCAGGCGATGATGATGTCCGCAACCTGCGTGGCCCTGCGCGCCACGGCTTCGGGACTGGTCATGTCCACGCCGAAGTTATGCGCGAAAGTGAACTGGTTGGAGACGTTGTAGAAACTCAGCGCGGTCATGTTCATGTGCAGCTCGACCGGGTCGATGCCCGGGCGGAAGCTGCCTTCCGCTTCGCCGCGGGCGATGATCCGCGCCAGGATGTCGATCACGCTGTGGTTGCCCTGCGGCAGCCCTTCGATCTGCCGCAGATGCTCGGCGCGGTGGATGTTCTCGTTCATCACCAGCCGCACCAGTTCCTGATGCTGCGAATGGTAATGCACGTCGTGCTCGATCAGCCGGCGCAAGGCCTCGACCGCCGTGCCCCGCTCGATATCGACATTGCTTTCGCTGGCGCGCACCCGGCGATAGGCGCGTTCCAGCACGGCGCGGTACAGCTCGTCCTTGCCTTCGAAATAGTAGTAGATCTTGCGCTTGGTCGATTTGCCGGCGATCTCGTCGATGCGCGCGCCCGCCAGCCCCTTTTCGACGAATTCCTGCGTGGCGATATCGACGATCTGGTTGATCGCCTGCTCTCGTGTTTCCGCGCGCGAGCGGCGGGCGGGTTTTTCCGGCTTGGCGGCGGTCTCGACGTCGGACAAGGGGCACTCCTCGGCAAGGGCACGGACGATTCTGCCTCCGCCCGCGGCGGAAGCGGTTGCGATCCCGCCCGTTGCCATCCTTTGCCGCACCCGTCCCTCATTGCACAAGCCCGCATGCCTGTTGGCTGCGGACATATGAAGCATTGCGCATTAATGTAACGAACTAGTCCCTAACATTTTTGCTTTTGTCAAGGACGGCTCCGTGATACCGCTCTGCCGATCAGCCGGATGATGCTGACGTCCGGGACGGGATTTGCGGGCAGGACGCCATGAAAACTGCACTTTCGAAAAACGCGCCTTTCCGGACCTCGATCGCGACCGTCTCGATCAGCGGGACGCTGGATGCCAAGCTGCAGGCGATTGCCGGCGCGGGGTACGACGGCGCCGAGATCTTCGAGAACGACCTCCTTTCGACGCATCTTTCCGCGCGGGAGATCGCCGCGATGATGCGCGATCTGGGGCTGGCCTGCACGATGTTCCAGCCGTTCCGCGATCTCGACGGGTTGCCGCCGCCGCAGCGCGCGCGTGCGTTCGACCGGCTGGAGCGCAAGTTCGACGTGATGCAGGAACTGGAGACCGACCTGCTGCTGGTCTGCTCCAGTTGCTCCCCTCTGGCTGACGGCGATCGCGAACGGACAATCGCCGATCTGACCGAAGCGGCCGAGCGCGCCGCCCGGCGCGGGTTGCGCCTGGGGTACGAGGCGTTGGCGTGGGGTCGCCACGTCAACGATCACCGCGAGGCGTGGGGCATCGTGCGCGATGCCGATCATCCCGCCCTGGGGTTGGTGCTCGATTCCTTCCATTCGCTTTCGCGCCGGATTCCATCGAGCAGCATAGGCGATATCCGCCCCGACAAGCTGTTCATCGTGCAGGTGGCGGACGCGCCGATGCTGGACATGGATTACCTCAGCTGGAGCCGCCATTTCCGTTCGATGCCAGGGCAGGGGGATTTCCCGCTCGATGACTGGGCGGCGGCGATTCGCCGGATCGGGTACGAAGGCTACTGGAGCCTCGAAATCTTCAACGACCGCTTTCGCGCCGGATCGGCGAGCGGCGTGGCGCTGGACGGCTATCGTTCGCTGCGCCTGCTGGAAGGGGGCATCGCCAAGCCGTCGGCGGCCGCGGCCGCGTTGCCGCCGCGCGCGGGGACATCGGGCGTCGAATTCATCGAGTTCGCGGCGAGCCACGAGGAAGCCGAAACGCTGTCCGCGATGCTCCGCCCGCTGGGCTTCCGGCCCACCGCGCGGCATCGCAGCAAGGACGTGACGCGCTGGACGCAAGGACCGGTCAACATCGTGGTCAATTGCGAGCCGGAAGGTCTCGCCCACAGTTTCGACGTTGTTCACGGCGCTTCGGTCTGCGCGATCGGGCTGGCGGTAGAGGACGTGCCGGCCGCGCTCGCGCGCGCGGATTTCCTGCGCGTGCCCCGGTTCGAGCAGGCGATCGCGCCCGACGAATGGCCGATCCCCAGCGTGCGCGGCGTGGGCGGCAGCCTGATCTACTTCGTCGATGCCGCCACGCGCGATGCGATGTGGGCGCACGAATTCCCCCATCCGATAGAGGCCCCCGAACGCCGGGAGCATCTCGCGCGCGTCGATCACATCGCGCAGACCATGCAGTACGAGGAATTCCTGAGCTGGCTGCTGTTCTACGTCGCGCTGCTCGACGTCTCGAAGACGCCCCAGCTCGAAATCGCCGACCCCATGGGATTGATCCAGAGCCAGGCGGTCGAAAGCGCGGACCGTTCCGTCCGCTTTACGCTCAACGGCTCGCTTGCGAGCCAGTCGCTGTCCTCGCGCTTCATCCAGAACTACTTCGGCGCTGGCGTGCAGCATATCGCCTTCGGCACGGACGATGTCTTTGGGGTGGCGGAAGCGGCGCTGGCCGCCGGGCTGCCCCGGCTCGAAATCCCGCGCAACTACTACGACGATCTCGAAGCGCGCTGGGATCTCGATCCCGCGCTGATCGAGCGCATGGCCGCGCTCGACATCCTCTACGATCGCGCGCCCGACGAGAGCGGGGCCGAGACCGAGTATTTCCAGTTCTACAGCCGCGCCTTTGCGCGCCGCGTGTTTTTCGAAGTGGTCGAGCGGCGGGGATACGCCGGATACGGCGCGGTCAACGCGCCGATCCGCCTGGCCGCGCAGGCCCGTTACAAACCCGAATTTCTCGACTGATCCTGAAGACCGATAACAAGGGAGAGAGTGATGGCTGCAAAGGCCTTGTTGGGCGCGATCGCGCTGATCGCCGCCATGCCTGCCGCACAGGCGGCGGAGCGAACGTTTCCCACCGCCGCGCAGCCGGTGCTGGCGGACCGGTTTCCGCAAGTGCCGGTGGCGTTTCCGGGCGGCGTGAAGGCCTACCGGGACGTCACCTACCAGCAGTTGACCGGCTACCGGCCGCAGATCGTCGACATCTACGTGCCGGCAACGCCGGGACCGCATCCGCTGGTTCTCTATATCCACGGCGGCGGCTGGGTGGCCGGGCACACGCGGCATTCCGGCGCGTTTTCGGACTGGCCGAAAGTGCTGGCGGCGCTGGCGGCGGAAGGCTTTACCGTGGCCAGCCTCGAATACCGCCTGGCGGGCGAAGCCAAGTTCCCCGCGCAATTGCAGGACGCCAACGCGGCGCTGCGCTTCCTGAAGGCCCATGCGGCGGAATACCGCATCGATCCCGCGCGCGTCGGCATCTGGGGCGGTTCGGCGGGCGGTCACCTCACCGCGCTGACCGCGCTGGCCTGCGGCAATACCAAGCTCGATCCCGCAGCGGCCAACGACACCTGCGCCCGCGCTGCGGTCACCTGGTACGGCGTCTATGATTTCGCGGGAATGACGGCCGCGCCCGATGGCAATTCGGCGGGCGCGAGGCTGCTGGGTTGCGACGGGCCTTGCACCGAGGACAAGTTGCGCGCGGTCAGTCCGGTGACCTACATCGACGCCAAGGCTCCTCCGTTCCTGCTGATCCATGGCGAGGAAGACAAGACCGTGCCGGTCGCCCAATCGCGCGAGGGCGAGGCGAAACTGAAGGCGGCCGGCGTTCCCGTGCAGGCGATCTACATCCCGGGCGTCGATCACAGCTTCATCGGCAAGACGCCGGAAGAAACGCGCAAGGCTTCGTTGCAGGCGATCAACGCCACGTTCGATTTCTTCCACGCGAAGCTGGGCGTGCCCCGGCAAGCGGGACAGCAGGCGGGCGGGAAGTGATACGCCGGCTGCTGGCGGCGCTGCTGCTGGCCGGGGCCAGCCCGGCGCTGGCCGATCCGGTCGCCGTCGATGGGGGCCTGATCGAGGGCACCACGCTGCCCTCGGGCGTTTCGGCCTGGCTGGGCGTGCCGTTCGCCGCGCCGCCGCTGCGCGATCTGCGCTGGAAGCCGCCGCAGCCCGTCGTGCCCTGGACCGGTGTCTATCACGCCGACCGTTTCGCGCCGGAATGCCTCCAGCCGCTGCGGGGTTCGCTGCAAAACCACTATTTCGGCAACGAGGCGACAAGCGAGGACTGTCTCTACCTCAACGTCTGGGCGCCCAAGGATGCCCGCAAGGCACCCGTAGTGGTGTGGGTCTATGGCGGCGCGTTCAATATCGGCTCTGCCGCGATGGCGAACTATTCGGGCGAGCCGCTGGCAAAAGACGGCGTGGTGCGCGTGAACGTGGCCTATCGCGTCGGCGCGCTGGGCTTCCTGGCCCATCCCGGACTGACGGCGGAATCGGGCTACCAGGGATCGGGCAACTATGGCCTGATGGACCAGATCGCCGCGCTGCAATGGGTCCGGCGCAATATCGCGCGGTTCGGCGGCGATCCGGATAACGTGACGATCGCTGGCCAGTCGGCCGGGGCGATGTCGGTTTCGCTGCTGCAGATGAGCCCGCTGGCACGTGGTCTGTTCGCGCGTGCCGTGGCGATGAGCGGCAGCCCGTTCGGCGGGATGATTGGCCCGGCGCCACTGAAAGCGGCGGAGAAGCAAGGCCTCGCGCTTCAGAAGGAACTAGGCGCGGCGTCGCTCGCGCAGATGCGGGCGCTGCCGGGGGATCGCATCGCGGCCGCCGCTACGCTGCGTTCGGCCATCGTGCGCGACGGGCATGTCGTGACGGGCACGGCCGAGGAGGTTTTCGCCGGCCGCCGCCAGAACGATGTGCCTGTGCTGATCGGCTATACGCGCGACGAAAGCTTCCAGCCCTTCGGGCCGATTCACAGCCGCGCGGAACTCGAAGCCGCTGTGCGGGCGCGGTTCCCGGCGCAGGCCGAGGCGATACTCAAGGCCTATGCCGATCCCGATCCGGCGCGCGCGGCGGCCGACATCGCGCGCGATGCCACGGTGGGCCGGCAGATGGCCGACTGGGCCACGGCGCAGCGGCGGTATGGCACGCAGCCGGCCTATGCCTACCTGTTTGCGCGCCGCCACCCTTATGCGAGTGGCATCGCCTTCAGCGATCACGATCCCGCCACCGTCGGCGCCTACCACACCGGCGACGTGCCGTACTGGCTGCGCACCCGCGATTCGCTCAACCTGTTCCGGATGACGCGGGCGTGGGAGCCGGCGGACAAGGCGCTGGAGGACGAGATGGCCGGCGCCTTGCTGGCCTTTGCGCGTACCGGCGTGCCGGCGAGCGCGGGCGTAGGGACATGGCCGGCTTTCGATCCGGCGAAGCCGCGCCTCGTCTGGCTTGGCGCGCCTTCGCGCCTGGTGGCATGGCCGCACTATGCCGACATGGCGCTGTTGTCGGGCGCGGGAGCGCAGCCCGCCGGCGCCCGTCCGCGCGACTGACCATGCGCGCGCTGCGCCTGCTGCCGTTGTTTCTGGCCCTGGCCGCGCCCGCCGCGCGGGGGCAGGGGGGCGAGAGATGCGCGCCCGACAGCGACCTGGCCTATGTCTGCGACGCGCAGAAGCCCGAGGACGTGCTGGCCATTCCCGGCACGCCGTGGCTGGTCGCCAGCGGCTTCGCACCCGGCGCCGGGCTGAAGCTGGTCGATACGCGCAACCGCACCCTGGCGCGCTGGTTCACCGGGGAGCCGGCGCAGATCGCGGCGGACCGGCAGGATTTCGCGCAATGCCCCGGCCCATTGGACCCCGCGCTGTTCAACGCGCGCGGATTGTCGTTGCGCGCGGCGGGAAGGGATCGCTGGCGGCTGCTGGTGGTCAATCACGGTGGGCGCGAAACGATCGAGGCGTTCGATGTCGCCACCGATGGCGCTAAGCCGCGCCTGACCTGGCGCGGTTGCCTGCCGATGCCGCGGGGGCAGGTCGGCAACAGCGTGGCCGCGTTCGCGGACGGGACCGTGCTGGTAACCGTGCTGACGCGGCCGGGCACCACGATCGCCGATTTCGTCGAAGGCCGGCCGACCGGCGCGGTGTGGCAATGGCGCCCCGGCGATTCCGCCTTCGCGCAACTGGCGGGCACGGAACTGCCGGGCAACAACGGGCTGGAGGTCGATCCCGACCAGCGGCACTTCTATGTCGTCGCGTTCGGCTGGCATGCGGTGGTGATGTTCGACCGCTCTGATACGCGGGTGCCGCTGGCGCGCATCGAGGCGCCCGACTTCATGCCCGACAACATTCACTGGACGGGCGGCCGCCTGCTGCTTGCGGGCATGCAGCTGGACGAGCCGGCGTGCGGCGGCTTGCGCAAGGTGGTGGATGGCGTGGCCGATCCGATGCTGTGCCATCGCGGCTGGGTGGTGGGGGAAGTGGACCGGACGCATCGCCGCATCGCGACGGTCGCCTATGGCCGCCCGCAGCCGAACTTCAACGGTCTGTCCGCCGCGGCGATCGTGGGGCGCGAGCTATGGCTGGGTTCGTTCCAGTCTGCTCGGATCGGCATCGTCCCCATGCCCGAACCATCTGATACGCCCGCAAGCGGGCCTTAGCCGGAGGTGAAGCGCGGGCCGGTCCGCCTTGGACCAACCCGCGCTCCGCGTCAGAACGTGGCGATCCGGGCGACGAGGCGGACGGACCGGCCGGGCATGACCACCAGATCCTTGTTGAAGGCGGTGGCGTAGCGCTGGACGTCGTTGGTCAGGTTCTGGCCGACGATCGAGAACTCGACGCCGAGATGCGCCTTGAATGGCCGCGCGGTGACATGCGCGCTGAGCGCGTTGTAGCCATCCGTGGGGGTGTCGAACGCGCCGTAATCGTTCTGGCGCCCGTAGTGGATCAGCAGCATCCCAGCATCGAAGCGGGGGCTGGTCCAGTCGAAGCCGCCGCCGATCCGGTAGGGCGCGATGCGCGGCACGTTGTTGGCGTCGTCCAGCGTGGCGCGGGTGTAGTCGCCCAGCATGCGCGCCGTCAGCACGCCCTTGCCGCTTTTGAGCAGGTCATACGTGGCTTCTGCCTCGATCCCCCTAAAATGCGCCCCTTGCTGGCGATAGAACACCTCGCGCAGGTCGTTGCCATCGCCAACCACGCAGTTGCCGTCGTCGTCGCAAGTCCGCCCGGTGAGATCGCCATAGATGTAGTTGCGGAACCATGTGCTGTAGAGGCTGCCGTCCAGGTGGAACGGCCCCTTGTTGACACGCAGGCTGAGTTCCAGCGCGTTGGCGCGTTCGATCCGGAGGTTGGGATCGCCGGTTTCGTAGGTCTGCGGCCCGTCGTGCCCGCCGCGCGCGAACAGTTCGGTCAGCGCCGGGGCGCGGCCGGTGCTGGAGAACGTGGCCCCCAGCTTCACCCCGTCGGTGGCGGTGAACAGCACGCCCAGCGCGCCGCTGACCGGCGTGTAGCTGCGCGTGGTGAACTGGTCGGTGTTCGGCGTGCCGGTGATGTGGACGTTTTCCACGCGGCCGCTGGCTTCCAGATGCAGGCGTTTTGCGAGTTCGACCTCGGTGAACAGATAGCCGGCGAAATTCTCCGACGTGGCGGGGGAGAGGTAGGAGCTGTCCTGCCCGATCGCCGAGAAGTTGCGGTGCTGGTATTCGAAACCCAGCGCCGTGTTGCTGATCGGCCCCAGGCGGTTAAGCAGCAGTTCGCTGCGCAGGTTGTATTCCTTGTTCTTGAACGTGGTGTTCACCGAACCGTCGGGGTTCTTCTCCTGGTGCTGGTAATTGCCGTAGCTGCCGTCGATGTTGAGCGACTTGAACAGGCCGGTGCCCAGATCGAACACGTCGCGCGTGATCACCTTGGTCTGGCGCATGTCGATGTAGGTCGTGTCGCTGGGAATGCCATACTGCGCATCGTAGTGCGTTACCGCGAGGCCGACATGGCTGCCGCCGTCCTTGAGGAAATAGGAACCACCGACCGATCCGCCCCAGCCGTGGAAGAACGAGTTGGCCTGCTGGCCCAGCGGCGTGTCGTAATCGTCGGTGTGCCGGTAGTACCCATCGGCATGGAGCGCGAGGTTGCCGGCCCTGGCATCGACCAGCCCTGCCACTTCCGCCGCGTTGTTGACGCTGCCATAGCTGCCCGTCAGCTCCGCGTTGAGCGGATCGGAGGGCAGGCTCATCGGCACGCGGTTGTTCAGCGTGTTGATGACGCCGCCGATCGCCTGGCTGCCATAGCGCAGCGTGGCCGCGCCGCGCACCACTTCGATGCTGCGCGCGGAGAGCGGATCGATCGGCGTGCCGTGGTCCGGGCCGATGTCCGAAACATCGGAAATGCTGGTCCCGTCCTCCAGCAGGCGCACGCGGTTGGAGTCCATGCCCCGGATGATCGGACGCGAAGCGCCCGCAGCGAAGCCTGAGGCGGAAACGCCGGGGACGGTCTGCAACGCATCGGCGATGCTGGCGCCGCCGGCCTGGCGGATCTGGTCCGCATCCACCCTGGCCGGGATTGAAGGCGTCTCGTCCTGCGTGTGGCGGAACGGCGTTGCCGTTACGATGATTGCGGGATCGGCCGTCCCGCCCGCCGGGGCGGCAGCGTCATCGGCGAAAGCGGGAAAGCACCCCAGCAGCACGGACAGCAGCGAGCCGCCGGCAAGGAGGAACGGATAGCGCATGACAGCGTCCTTTCAACAAAACGCATTCTCACTGTCATGGATCGCAAACGTGGGGTCGGGCGGGGGCATATCCGGATCGCCGTGATGTTACAAGATAACATATCAAAACGTGACAAATGCCAGAAGGTGCTTTGGTCCTGGTCAACGGACGAGGCCGGAAACGAGATCGAGACGTGGCGGAGGGGATTTCTGCGCGACCCGGCCTCACACACCCCCGAGGTTCAGGCGCGGGCGCCCGGGGTAACACCGCCTTCCACGGCAATGCGCACCATCTCCGATGCGCGTCCCGCACCGAACTTCTTCATGATCTTGCCGCGACAGGCCTCGACCGTGCGCGCGCTGACCCCGAGCCTTTGCGCAATCTCCCGGCTCGATTGCCCTTCGACGACGCCCTGGACGATGCTCTTTTCCCGATCGGACAACAAGCCCACCTTGTATTGCGCAATGGAATCACCCGCGTGATTCCAATTCACCCGGGCGATCGCATCGTCCACTGCGCCGGTGAACTCGGCGTCCGTGAAAGGCCAGACAAGGTAGGATTTTGCGCCGTTCAGCGCCGCCGTAATGATGCGTTGCGCATCCATGTCGCGACAATAGGCTATGATCGGCAGCCGCTGCCCCTTGATCGCTATCTTCAGCGCGGCATCGGCGATCATGTCGTTACCGTCATGGACCAGGAACACCGCGTCATCATGGGCCATCCGCACCGCTTCATCGACGGAATCGAAAGGTTCGGCATGAAATCCGCGTGAGAACAGATGGCTGCACATCTGCGCGCGGCACCCCTCCCTGTCGTCCACAACATAGATTTTCTGCATTGTGACAGTAATCCTACGAACCCCCAACCTATCCGGAGATATCGTCCGTTTCGGCGAAATCTTTGATCGTTATCAAGAATAACATCCGGCAAGGATTTTTTATTTTGTGAATTTTTTCTTCAGAATCAGCGCTCAGTGGTTTGCGTCAACCAGTCATTGATGCAGATCAAAGTAAGCGCAGCCGCTTGAGCTATGATTTTCCGTACACAAGATAAGGGTATCGCCTTGTGGATAAAATTGCGCGTTTTCAAAGTAATACGGGTCAACGGCGAGGTGACGGAGGTTGTTGAAACCCGGGCATCCGACGCTGCGCTGCAAGGCGCGGACACGCAGACATGCCTTTTTCTGAGCGACGGCACAGAGGTGTCGCGCGACGATGCGGGCCGTCTTTTTCTTTCGACCACCGGCGAAAGGTTGATGATCCTGGACGCGGGTGATCCGGCGCACGGCCCGCCAAACTAGCCCATGTGCCTGCGGCCTTGCGCGAACATGGGTCCGGAGGCGTGGGGATCACGGCGATTTGCGGTATGGCAACTGCGCTGATTGGGGCATGCCCGGCAAAGTTCCACCGTATTCACCAGCCAGCAATCGAGCTTGCTTAGCTGAATCCGTTCGTAGAACTGGAAGCCCAGGCGCCCGTTCACCTGCCAGCGGACTTCCGCCGGGCGTTGCAGGAAGTTCTTGATGGACACCATGATCTGCGTGCCATGCGGGAATGTACGTGGCGTCTTCAGAGTGACGCCGCCGCCGCCCGGCGTGATGTCGATCAGACTGGCTTCCACTTCCAGCGCCGCGGTCGAAAGCAGCACGCGCGCGCACCGCTGGATGCGCGGGGTCGATCGGCGCGCGTCCTTCGGTGTCGTTGCGGACAGGACGTTTTCCACATCGATGCAGTAATCGAACTGCACGCCGGCCGTCCCGGGGCGCACCCAGCGCACCGTGGCATCCACCGACAGGCTGCCGCCGAATTCCAGCACAACCCGATCGTCCACGCGCAGCGCCTGCTGGGTCCGGATCTGGGCGCCCGACGATGAGACGTCCCGCACAAGGCACATGTCATCGGCATCGCCACCAATGAGCCTTGCCACCAGCAGCACCGAATGGGACCTTTGCGATGCCCTTCGCCCCAGCGGCCCGTCGGTCATCGTCCCGGGCCGCAGCTCGGCGGGTTTCAGAAAGTCGATTGCGGTCGGCATGGAACACCTCTCCGGTTCATCACGCCGCCAGGATACGCTACCCAAGAAATGAATTCGTAATCGTATCTTGCGGTTAAATGAAATGGAAACAAGTTGAAATATTAATCATCGATGATTTTGATTTTTCTTATAAAATTCGTGTCGATTTTTGAGATCGTTACGAATATTACTGGTTAACTGCTGGCCCTTCGAAACGACTCGCCAGCATATCTATATCGATCATGAAGCGGGTGCCCCCGGGGCTGACCGCATCGCCCAGCAGGCCGGACAGGGCGCGCAACTGCTGGGCGATCAGATCGATCGCCTGCAGTTCGCGCAGGTGGTTGGCGATGACGTTCGCGTCGGCGCACAAGCGCGTACCCAGCGCTTCCACATCCTCGCTCAGTTCCAGCAGCACGTCCGCCGCGACGCGGACGTGCGCATGCCCCGATGTTCCGTTCATGCCGCACACCCCAGCTCTTCCGGCGCATCCTCGAGAATGGCCTCCAGGTTGAGCACCATCACCATCCGGTCGCCAACCGTCGCAAGCCCTTCGAGAAACGGCACGATCGCCTCCAGCGATACCGCCGGGGGCGGCTGCATCGCATCGGACGGCACAGTCACGATATCGCTCACCGAATCCACGATCAGCCCGCGCGCTTGGCCGCGCACCTGCGTGACGATGATCGCGTGGCGCGGGGAGGCGTCGGTAACCTGCCAGCCCAGGCGCGCGCTCAGATCGATTACCGGCAGCACGCTTCCGCGCAGATTCACCACGCCCGCGACATAGTCCGGCACGCGCGGCAATCGGGCGGCCGGCGTCCAGGCGCGGATTTCGCGGATCGCCATGATGTCTATGCCGAAGATCTGTCCGGCGACTTCGAAAGTAATCAGTTCGCGATGCATGGCTCGCTCCTTCTGTCGATCAATGTGCAACACGCCGCACGGCGGCCACCAGCTTTTCGGCGTCGAACGGTTTCACGATCCACCCGGTGGCGCCGGCGTCACGGGCGCGCGCCTTCTTCTGGTCCGAACTTTCGGTGGTCAGCACCAGGATCGGCCGATCGCGATGCCGGCTCCCGGCGCGCAGGCGCTCGATCAGCCCGAAGCCGTCAAGGCGCGGCATGTTGATGTCGGTAATGACGACGTCGGCCTCGTTGGCGGCCAGCCATTCGAGCGCGGCCTGGCCGTCTTCGGCCTGAACGACGCTGAAGCCGTGGCTGCTCAGCGCGTGGTTCAGCAACGCGCGCATGCTGGCGCTGTCATCTACAGTCAGGACGCGGGTCTGTTTGTTCATGGGCGGGACTCACTTTCAGAAGAGTTCGACATCGCCGTTGGCGCGGCGCGGTCTGGTTTCAGGCACTTCGTGCGGGGCAAGGCTGTTCACCACATGGCGGCAGCGGACCTGTCCCCGCACCGGACGAAAATCGACGCGGCGGGCGTTGGAGCCGCCAAGGTCTGCGTGCTGAAGCACGATCCGTTCGCGTTCCAGAAAGTGGCGCGCGAAATCCGCGTTCGCCGTGCCGATGGCTTTCATCCCGGTTCGCAGGTTGGCTCCGCCGTAAAGGTGCGCGCGCAAATCCGCCTTGCAGGCGCCTTGTGCCAGCATCTCGTTGATCAGCATTTCCATCAGATAGGTGCCGTAATGCACGTCGATCCGCCCGCCGCCGTGCGCGCTGGGCGGCTCGGCCAGCAGGAAGTGGTTCATTCCTCCGACCCCGGCCAGGGGGTCAAAGAGGCAGGCGGCAACGCAACTGCCCAGAACGGTGCTGAATTCGTCACGCGGATCGCTGGTTGCGCGCGCATCCCCTTGCAGGATCGTTACCCGCCGCATCTCCTGCATCGGGGGGAAGGGAGCATGGTGCATGGTCATGCCGCGCCTCCCGCAAGCAGGTGATCGGCGATGCGCTCGATCGGCGCCACGACACGCGCCGCGCCAAGCGAGATCGCCGCACGCGGCATCCCGAACACGATGGACGTCGCCTCGTCCTGCGCGATGGTTTTCGCGCCGGCCCGCGCCATCGCCAGCAAACCTTGCGCGCCATCGCAGCCCATGCCCGTCAGCACGGCGCCGGCAGCGCGCGCACCCACGGTCTGCGCGGCCGATTGCAACAGCACGTCCACGCTGGGCAGGTGCCCCGCAACCGGATCGCCGGTCCGCAACTTGATGCATGGCGTGGCCGTTCCGCCAATGCGCATGTGGCGATGATCGCCCGGCGCGATATAGACCCGGCCCGGATGCATCGGCATGTCCGGTTCAGCCACCACCACCTCCGCATCGCAGATGGCGTTCAGCGAATTGGCGATCGCCGGCACGAACCGGGCGTTGACGTGCTGCACGATTGCGGTGGGGGGGCAGTCGGCCGGAAATCCGCGAAGCAGCGTCTGCAGGGCCTCTATGCCGCCGGTCGATGCGCCGATCGCGATCAGGGCCGGTCGTGCCGCGCCACCGCGGGCTACCTCCCGGCTTGCCATCGCCCCGCCATCCCGCGTTTGCCGGGCCCCGCTGAATCTCACCTGCGCGGCCTCGTGGATCAGATCGGGCAGAGCATCGCCACCGGACCGGTCCACCGTGATGTCCGCTTTCGAACAGCAGGCGACAGCCCCGAGCATGAGCGCCCGGGCGGTAACCTCGGCGCCCTTGGTGGTCGCCCCTGACACGATGATGACCGGCGTGGGCCGCAGGGTCATGATCTTTTCCAGGAAATCGAGCCCGTTCATCCCGGGCATCTCGATGTCCAGCGTCACCACGTCGGGATTCAGGCGCTTTATCAGGTTGCGCCCCTCAACCGCGTTGGCGGCGGCTCCGACCACCTCGATCCCCGCTTCGCCCGACAATCGCGACAGCAGCAAGGCCCGCATCGTGGCGGAATCATCGATCACCAGGACACGAATGGTCATGCCGCGGCCTTTCGGTAGATAGTGGGGCCTACCGGCCGCAGGATGCGCGCCGCCGGGCCGGTCACGCGCTCGCTGTGCCCGATGTAAAGGTAACCTCCCGGAGCAAGAGCATCGGCAAACCGCGCCACGAGCTGCTCCTTCGTCTCCGCGTCGAAGTAGATCATCACGTTCCGGCAAAAGATGACGTCGAATGGGTGCCGCATGGGCCAAGGCCCCAGCAAATTGAGGATGCGAAAGCGCACCAGCGCGCGCGTCAGGTCGCTGACGGTCGCCATCCCGTCGGCTTCCTGCGTCCAGCACCGGCGCAATTCCTGGGGCACGGGTTCCAGATCCTTGGCCGGATAGGTCGCCGTTTCGGCTTGCCGCAGGACATGCGGGGCAAGGTCCGTTGCCAGCATCTTCAGATCGCGCCCGGCCAGCCTTCGTCCGGCAAGCGGTTCGCTGCCCAGCAGGGTCATGGCCAGCGACCACGTTTCCTCGCCGCTCGAACAGCCCGCCGACCACAGCCGTGCGCCGCGCCCCGCTTCCAGCGATGCGACGAGCGCCGGCCTGACCTGTTCGGCAAAATGCGCGAAATGGTGTGGTTCACGGTAGAAGAACGTGTGGTTGGTGGTCAGCGCGGCCACGGCGCGCGCTTCTTCCGCCGCATCGCTGCGCAACCGTGCGACGTAGTTTCCGAAACTGCCGCATCCGGTTTCGCGCACCAGCGGCGCGAGCCGCGAATAGACCAGCATGGCCTTGCCTTCCGGCAGTATGATGCCGGCATGGGCATAGGCGATATCGGACAGCGCCCGGAAGTCGGCCACCGAATAGATGGCCGGGCTGATGCCGGGCAGCGGTTCGGCAAAGCCGGCGTGCGCGGCGCTCATGCTGCCTGCCTTTCGGAAAGGATGTTCATCGCGCCGGCCGCAAGGCCATCGACATCAAGGATCAGCGCAACCTGCCCGTCGCCCAGGATCGTCGCGCCGGCAACGCCTTCGACCTGGTGAAAGTGCGTATCCAGGCTTTTGATGACGAACTGGCGCTGATCGTGGATGTGATCGACCAGCAGCGCCGCCTTGCCCGCCGCTTCGGTATCGACCACGACCAGGACACCCCGTTCGCCGTCCGGCGCGGACCCGCCGATTCCGATCGTCTCGCCCACCGGCAGAACCGGTATGTAGCGTCCGCGCAGGTTGATCATGTGGCGACCGCCCATCGCTTGCAGATCGCCGGGTTCCGGCCGCAGGCATTCGACGATGTGAGCCAGCGGCACGACCATGGTCTCGTCACCAACCCCCACGACCATGCCGTCGGCGATGGCCAGCGTCAGGGGCAGCGTGAGCGTGAACGTTGTGCCTTTGCCGAAATGGGATTCGATCGTCACGCGACCGCCGAGATCCTTCACGTTCTGGCGCACCACGTCCATGCCGACGCCACGCCCGGAAACGCTGGTGACGCTGGCGGCGGTCGAAAAGCCCGGCGCGAAAATGAGATTGTCGATCTCTTCCGGCGAAAGTTGCGCATCGGCCGAGACCAGCCCCTGCGCCACCGCCTTGGCCAGCACGCGTTCGCGATCGATACCGCGTCCGTCATCGGCGATACGGATCAGAATGCGGCCCGACCGATGCTCGGCCGACAATGTCAGCGTGCCATCGGCCTCCTTGCCCGCGGCAAGCCGCTCCTCCGCGCTTTCGATACCGTGATCGACCGCGTTGCGGATCAGGTGGGTCAAGGGTTCGCCCAGCCGTTCGATCACCGTCTTGTCGAGCTCGGTTGCTTCGCCCGACAGCGACAGACGGACATGCTTGCCCGTGGACGCCGCCAGTTCGCGCAATATCCGGGGCACGCGGCTGAAGACCGTGCCGATCGGCTGCGCGCGGATGGACATGGCGCTTTCCTGGATGTCGCGCGTCAGGGAATCCAGAAGGTTGAGTTCCTCGCTCGCGGAAATGCCCTGGTTCGCCATGCGCTGCGCCACCATCGCTTGCGCGATCACCAGTTCGCCCACGGAATCGATCAGCCGGTCGAGCTTGGCCAGGTCGATGCGGATGGTCTGCCCCGCGGCAGCCGCCGGGGGCGTCGCGGCGGCGGTATCCGCGGCGGCGTTCGCCGGGGCGCTATCGGCCAGCTGCGGTCGGGATTCGGCAGCCTGCTTCACGCCCGCCGCCGGCAAGTCGCTTGCGATACGCGGTGCCGGAATGGCCGCATCGTCACCGATCGCGATCGAACAATCGTCTCCCACGAAATCGAAGATGTCACGCGCCTCTGCCGCATCGACATGCGCGGGCATGCGGAACGTCCAGCCCAGGTATCCCTGCCCGGGGACAAGCAGGTCGAGTGGCGGGACGTTCGCCGTGTCGCACAGGATGCATTCCCCGCCGAGGCTTGCGACTTCGCGCAGCAGCAGGAGAGGTTCCCCGCCGTTGAGCATGGCTCCGGCATGCGGACGTACATGCAACAGCCAGCCCTCGGCCGCTTCATCTGCGTCCGCGGTTGCAGGCTCATCCACCCCCACAAGGTCGTCCAGCAGCGAATCAAGGTCGAAGTCCATTTCGGCCTCATCGACCGGCGTAGCGGGGCCGGAATCATCCACGGCCACGGCCACGGCCACCGCCTCCTCCGCCGGCTTCGCGCCACCGCCACCCTGCGCGGCGGTCAGCTCCGCAACCACGGCGGCATCGTCGACATCCGGTGCGCCCTCGCGCACCGCCGCGACATGATCGCTGAGCACATCCAGAGCGCGAAGGAGCAGATCAACCAGACCCGGCGTCAGGTCGACCATCCCTTCGCGCACATCCGAAAGCAGCGTTTCGAACGTGTGGGTATAGGCCTGCAGGGCGGTAAACCCGAAAGCACCGGCGCCGCCCTTGATCGAATGCACCGCGCGAAAGATCGCGTTGACGGTTTCGGCATCGTGCGTCCCCGCCTGACAGGCGGCAAGACCGGCTTCGGCGGCCGCCAGCGATTCTTCGCATTCGACGAAGAATATCTGCTGAAGTTCCTCGTTCGTCATGCCGGTTCACTTTCGTTCAGGATAGCGGCGAGTCCCGCCATGCGCGCGATTTCGGACAGGGCTTGCGACGGTATGATGCGAACGGTGTCGCTGGTCCTGCGCGCGCTGATGACAAGCTGCAGCAGGGCCTGGCTGACGTGCGTCACCTGCGCGGCGTCGATCGTCAGCGGGCCTGTGCCGACCGCGGCGACAAGATCGGGCAGCAAAGCCTCTACAGTCGCGCGATCGCAGCGGGGGGGAAGCGGAAATGTCTGCATGATGAAACGGCGTCCTTGATGGGGGCTGGCGCGGCTCAGAATTCGGACCAGTCGTCCGCCTGTTCGGCGACGGCGGCCGCCGGTTCCGGCGCGAGAGCAAGATTGCCCTGTACCCTGGGTATCGAAGGGATTGCGGGCTTGGATTGCGCCGCCGGGCGATAGGCGGGACGGTCTTCGTTTTCGCCCATGCGGAACCGGTCCACCAGCGCGGTCAGTTCATGCGCTTCGCTCGCGAGACTGCGCGCCGCGGCCGTGGCCTGTTCGACCATCGCCGCGTTCTGCTGGGTCATGCGATCCATCTCGCCGACCGATGTGTTGACGTGGCGCAGATTCTGCGCCTGCTCATGCGCGGTATCGGCAATCTCCGTAACCAGCGCCGAGATCTCGCCGACACCCCCGACGATCCTTTCAAGCAGGCCGCCGGCTTCACCCACCAGCATCACGCCATCGGCAACCTGTCGCGAACTCTGGGTGATCAGTTCCTTGATGTCTCGCGCGGCGTTGGCGGAGCGCTGGGCCAGCGCCCGCACTTCGTTCGCCACCACGGCGAAGCCCTTTCCGGCATCGCCTGCGCGCGCCGCTTCAACCCCTGCATTCAGCGCGAGCAGGTTGGTCTGGAAAGCGATGCCGTCGATCACGTTGATGATCTGGCTGATTTCGCGCGCGGACGACTCGATCGCGGACATCGCCTCGGTTGCCCGCGTCACCACCTCGCCGCCTTCGCTGGCTTCGCGATGCGCGGCCCCGATGGTCTGCTGCACTTCGCCGGCGCGTTCCGCCGTCGACACCATCTTGCCGGTGATCTGGTTCATGGCCACCGCGGTTTCTTCGAGGCTGGCCGCCTGCCGTTCGTTGCGCTGGGCAAGGTCGTCCGACGCGGCCCGGATTTCCGATGCTCCGACCAGCACCCCGGCGGCCGCGGCCCGCACCGACTGGAGCGCGGTGGCAAGGGCTTCGGCCGCCGCGTTGAAATCCCGCCGGACGGCATCGTACGCGCCGGGGAAGGGCTTCTCGAGACGGAATTCCAGATTGTTGGCCGCAAGGTGCCCCAGACCGTCGCTGAGGCTGTTGATGATTTCGCGCTCCTCGGCGGCACGGCCTTTGCGCAGTTCCAGCGCATTGTTGCGAAAGATCGCCATCGCCTTGGTCATCCGGCCAACGCAATCGCGGTATTCGGTGAAGCGGACCGGCGCATCGACATCGCCCGCAGCCAATGCCTCCATCCGTTGCACGGTCTGGACATAGGGCGTGCAGATCGCGCCGCGCGCGTATGCCAGAATCGCCACCGCCATCACCGCCAGGGCCAGCGCGGCCGCCATCACCGGGGCGCTGCCGCCGGCGGCGAGCACCAGAATCACGCCAGCGCCGGAAAGCACCGCCTGAATACAGATCAGAACGGCGAATTTCGTGCGGATCGGCGCGTCTTTGACAAACCAGTCTAACATCGGACCTCCTGCACCAGCGCCATCCCGACAGTGCCATCTGGCCGCGCGGGACTTGCGGTGTGATGCAAGGTTTATCCCTACGTAATGAACGCATGGCCCTGTTCGGGGATCGTAAATCTACGATCAGGCGGCAGCGGTTTGCTTGCTTTTTGTAGTTAGAAGGGACCTGTGCCCTAGCGGCCAACGAATCCACCAATACGTTGAAATGAAAGACTTATGCCATGCATGACGCAAGGGTTCTCGTGGTCGACGACTCCGCAGCGATGCGCGCCCTCTTTTCCGATCTGCTGGAACAGTCCCGCAACGTCCGGGTCGTGGGAACTGCCGCTAACGTCAACGAAGCGCGCGAGCAGATCGAGCTGCTGCGCCCCAACGTCCTGACGCTCGACGTGGAAATGCCGGGCATGAGCGGGATCGAGTTTCTCGAAGAGATCATGGACAGCAATCCCATGCCGGTCGTCATGCTTTCCAGCCTGACGCAAAGCGGTGCCGTGACGACGCTCCGGGCCTACGAACTGGGTGCGGTGGAATGCTTTCCGAAGCCTTTGAAAGTCAGCCCTGAACAGTTCGCCAAGAACGTCAGCAAGCTGGGCAAGATCGTGCTGGCGGCCGCCAACAGCAACGTCCGCCAAAAGCGGCCTCACCACGTGAATCGCTGGCACAAGGAGCAGTTCCACTGGAACGGCACCCTGATCGCCATCAACGCATCGATGGGCGGGTTCGAGGCTCTGACGGATCTGTTTGCCGCTTATCCGCCCAATTGCCCGCCGACGGTGGTGGTTTTGCAAGCGGAACCCGAAGTGGCCAATGCGTTCATCCAGCGACTGAACACCGAACTGGCCTGCACCGTAACGCCCGCAAAAGACGGTACGCCGCTGCTCCAGGGCGGCATCTACATCGCGTCCGATCCGGATTTCCACGTCGTGCTGGAAGCGGGCGAACCGGCGCAGTTGCGCCTTCTGGCGCGAGAGCCGGCCAACGGCGTTCGCCCGTCGGCCGACCTCCTGTTCGGAACGATCGCCCGCGCTGGTGTGCCGGCCATCGGCATCATGCTGTCCGGCCTGGGGCAGGACGGCGCCAAGGGCCTTTTGCTGATGCGCAACGCGGGCGCCGAAACGTTCGCGCAGGAACGTGGCAACGCCATCGTGCCCGAGGCCCCCACCGCCGCGATCAACCTGAACGCGGCCATGCACGAACTGCCAGCCGACCAGATCGGCGCCGAAGCCATCAAGGCCTGCACAGAAAAATAGACCTGCAAACGTCTCAACCGATCGCGAAGGACCACTCATGAGCAATATCAACGTAAACGAATTCGTGAACGAGCGCGTCGATTTCTTCGGTATCGACGATGCCGATTATGGCAACTTCCCCAAGATTGCCGAAGCACTGGCCCGTCATGCCCCCGCCGCGCTCGATCGCTTCTACGACAAGGTCGGTGCGACTCCCAAGACGGCGGCCTTCTTTTCGTCGCGACAGGCGATGGACCACGCCAAGGGCAAGCAGATCGCGCATTGGGCGGCGCTGTTCTCGGGCCGGGTGGATGGCAGCTACATCGCGAAGGCGGAACAGATCGGCACGGTCCACGCCCGCATCGGGCTGGAGCCTACCTGGTACATCGGCGGCTATGCCCGCGTCCTTTCGGCCATCATCACCACCATCTGCGAAAAGGGCACGGGCCTGTTCGGCAACAAGGCCGCCGGCCGACAGGTAGCCACGCTGGTCAAGCTGGCTTTGCTCGACATGGAAATCGCGCTGTCCGCCTACTTCAAGGCCGAGGAGAAATCCCGCCTTGCCGTGATCGAACAGCTGGGACACGCGCTGGCGGAAGTCGCCAACGGACGCTTTTCCACCAAGCTGGAAGGGCTGCCCGAAAACTATCGCCAGATTGAAGCCGATTTCGAAACGATGCGTCTCGAAATCGGTGGCGCGCTGGCGTCGGTTGCCGAGGCGGCATCGACGATCAACACCGGCGCTGCCGAAATCCGCCAGGCTTCGGACGACCTTGCCAACCGCACCGAACGGCAGGCAGCCTCGCTCGAGGAAACAGCCGCCGCGATGCAGGAACTGACCACCGGTGTGCGCGAGGCCGCCGATGGCGCCGTCCACATGACCGGCTCGGTGTCTGAAGCCGATCACGAGGCCGTGCAGGGCCGCAACGTGGTCAAGGAGGCGGTGGGCGCGATGGACGGAATCCATCGCACGGCCACCGAGATCAGCAAGATCATCGACGTGATCGACGGAATCGCCTTCCAGACCAACCTGCTTGCGCTCAACGCGGGGGTCGAAGCGGCCCGGGCGGGCGATGCCGGCAAGGGTTTTGCGGTGGTGGCCAACGAAGTGCGGGCGCTGGCCCAGCGCTCCGCCGATGCCGCCAGCAATATCAAGCACCTGATCAACGGCAGCGTCGAACAGGTCGAACGCGGGGTCAAGCTGGTGGGGCAGTCGGGCGAGGCGTTCGGTTCGATCGCGGCGCGCGTTGGCGAAATCAAATCGCTGGCGACGGGCATTGCCGATCTCGCGCAGGCCCAGGCGCTGAACCTGCAGCAGGTTAACGATGCGGTGCGCGAGATGGACCAGATGACGCAGCACAACGCGGCAATGGTGGAACAATCGAACGCCGCGTCGCGCAGTCTGGCCGGAGAAGCCGAACAACTGGCCACGCTGGTTTCGCGCTTCAACGTATCCGGGGCCGCCGTCGTGCCCATTGCCAAAGCCAAGGACCGGCGCAAGACACCAGCGGCCACTCCTCGTGCTGCCCCCGCAGCGGCACGGAAATCCGCAGGGGTGGCGGCCACGGCAACGGCTGAGGACTGGTCGGAATTCTGAAGCGGCAGCCGGCCCATGATGCCGTGCATCTGCCCGGGACTGCGCGGTTTCGCTGGCCGGAACCGCCACAGCCGAAAGACGCCTAGCCATGCGCGAATATTCCATTAGCCACTTCGACTTCCCGGGCAGTGACGGACTGCCCGGCGAGGCCGCGCCGGAAAAGGTCTCCGACGGCGCGGCCTCGCCCCTCCCTGATCCCCATACGCCATCGCAAATCGGCATGCGCAGCCGCTTCTACCAGCACGCGCTGGACGAAGCGGCGGTGGTTGCGGTGACGGACCGCAAGGGGACGATCGTTTCGGTAAACCGGAAGTTCTGCGACCTGTCCGGCTATTCGCGCGAGGAACTGATCGGCCAGAACCATCGCCTGTTGAAATCCGGCCGCCATGATCGCGCATTCTTCCGTCAGTTGTACCACACGATCGGCCAAGGTGGCGTCTGGCATGGCGAAATCTGTAACCGGGCCAAGAACGGCGGACTTTACTGGGTGGATACCACCATCGTGCCCTATCGGGGCGCCGATGGTGAAATCGAACGGTACATCGCGATCCGTTTCGACATCACCCGCCAGAAGATGGCCGAGGATCGGCTGTGGCATCTTGCCAACTTCGATCCGCTGACCGGGTTGCCCAACCGGCGTTGGTTCATGAATGAAATCAAGGACTGCATCCACCAGGGCCTTGAACGCATAGCGCCGTTTGCGATCGCCATGCTCGATCTCGATAACTTCAAGGATATCAACGACAGCCTGGGCCACGCCGCCGGCGATAGCGTGCTGCGCGCCGTGGGCGACCGTTGTCGCGCGGCGATCAGGCATGACGATTGCATCGCACGCATTGGCGGAGACGAATTCGCGATCATCATGCACGACTGCGGTGATCCGAAGATGGCCATGGAACGTGCCGACACCCTGTTGCGAGCCATAACTCCGCCGGTCCACGTGAAGGATAGCGACCGGACAATCTCCGCCAGTATCGGAGTCGCCATTTTCCCCCGTGATGGCTGGGATCAAAACGAATTGCTGAAATGCGCGGATATCGCGCTCTATTCCGTGAAATCGAATGGACGCGCGCGTAGCGCCCTGTTCGACAGCGAGATGCGCCATGCCGTGCTGCAGCGCGCACGCATACGGGCCGATTTCGAGACCGCGCTGCACGCCGGTCAACTCCGCGTGTTTTATCAGCCGATCATCGAGAGCGGAGGCCGTTCGCCGATCGCGATGGAAGCCCTGCTGCGCTGGCAGCATCCGCGCGAAGGTCTGATTTCGGCTTCGGCTTTCGCGGACGCCTTGATCGAGGAAAGCCTCGCCGCAAAGGCCGACTTGTTCGTCCTGCGCACGGTGATCGGCCAGATCCGGGCGTGGCGCGACGCGGCGGTGCCGTTTCGCTCCATTTCGATCAATGCCACGATCGCGGATTTCAGATCATCCGACTATGTCGACCTGATCATCGAGGCGGTCGAAAGCGGCATGATCGACCGACGGGACATCTGCGTGGAAATCAACGAGGACACGCTCCTCGGAAGCCAGCAGAACGAGGCGATCCTGCAAATCAGCCGCTTGCACGACGCAGGCGTGGGCACGGCCTTCGATGATTTCGGCACCGGGTTCGCATCCTTGCGGCATCTGCGCGATATTCCCGTGGACACCGTCAAGATCGACAAGAGCTTCATCGATTCCGTCGAGACCAAGCCATCCGACTGCGCGATCGTGACCAGCGTGATCGAACTGGCCCATCGGCTGGGCAAGAAGGTGACCGCCGAAGGCGTGGAAACACTGGCGCAAGCCAATATCCTGCGGCGGCTGCAGTGCGACAGCATCCAGGGCTATCTGGTCGCTCCGGCGATGGACAGCACCATGATCGAGCGATTCATCGGTGACATCGAAGTGTGACCCCTGTTGTCACCCTGTCCCGCCGGTTCAGCGCGCGGCCTTGACCCAGCCGTGCATGTCCATCCAGCGCACGAACGCATCGAACCAGCCTGTACTGGTCGTTGTCTTGGGGTACATGCCGAAGCCGTGACCACCTTGTTCGTAGAGGTGGAATTCGACCGGACGCCGGGCGGCGCGCCAGCTTTCCACGAGACCAAAGCCGTTGTTGGCGAAGAAGGGGTCGTCTGCGGCAATGGCCACGAACATCGGTGGCGCATCGGCCGGCACGGTGACGGGGGCAAGCGGGCCATAGACAAGGCCGATGAAGGCCGGTTTGGCGTCCTGCCCGGTCAGTTCGGTGGCCAGCGTCAGCATCGCGCCGGCGGAAAAGCCGACCATGCCGACACGGTTGGGGTCGATATGCCAGTCGCCGGCATGCTGGCGGATCAGCGCGAAAGCGGCGCGTGAATCGGCAAGTTGCGGCGCAAGCGCCGCCATCCGCTCTTGCGGGGTCGGCTGGGATTGTGCCGAAGACTGCGAAGCGCGGGCCACACCCGCGAACATGGCGCGCATGGACTTGTCGAACTCGGCCATCGTTGCCGGAGTCTGGTTGAGCCGGTACTTCAGCACGAAGGCGGCGATGCCCCTGGCGGCAAGCGCCTTTGCCACGTCGGAGCCTTCGTTCTCCATGGAGAGCGTGAGGAAGCCGCCGCCCGGCGCCACGATCACGGCCGTCCCGCTGGCCTTGGCGGGATCGGGCAGGTACGGGGTGAGCGTCGCGATCGTCACGTTGCGGGCGAAGCGGCTGCCGTATTGCGCATGCCACGTCTCCGGGTTGCGTGCGCCGGGCAAGGGGCCGGTGCCGAGTTCGATCGCGCCAGGCTGCGCCGGTATGGGAATCGGCGTCATAGCATCGTTCTGCGCCCGGAGCGGTGTCGCCATGGCCAGCGCCGCCGCGAGGCTCGTGACGGCAAGACGCGCCGGAAAGTGCCGGGTTGCGCGGGATTTGGCCTTGCATCCATGCTTCATGACATCTCTCCTGAAAATGCGCGCCCCGTTTTCGAGGATCGATGGCCGCGCCGTTGCCTGATGTGGTAGCGATACCATTCTTCCTAGGCAAGGGGGCAGCCCCATGCCGATGCGCTTGCCCGGCCTGAAGCCGCTACGGCCATGCGGAGGATGCGCTGAAAACGAATGCGCATCCGTGCGCACTTGATATTGGTGGTACAGCCTCGTAAGGTAGCGCTATCAATTAGAGAAACAAGGGATGCATTGATGGGTACGAGCCTTACGGCTTGCCTTCCGCACGACTTTACGGACGGGGCCTTCATCGGTCGTGCGCAAGCGGCTGATGGGCCGCATGTGATCGTCCTTGAAAGCGGCAGAATCCGCGACATCACCGAGATTGCGAGCACGGTTTCCGGCGCGCTGGCGCGGGGCATGCCCGATGGGGGTAAGGACCTGGGCGCTATCGAGGACGGCTTGCCCGAAGGCTTGGAACTGCTTTCGCCGATCGATATCCAGTGCGTGAAGGCCTGTGGCGTGACCTTCGCCGTTAGCGCTATCGAACGCGTGATCGAAGAACGCGCGCGCGGCGATGCGGGCGCGGCGGCCGAAATCCGCATCGGCCTGGAAGCCACGATCGGCGCGGGAATTCGCGCGGTGGTTCCCGGCAGCGACGAGGCCATGGCGCTGAAGCAGGCGCTGATCGCGCAAGGCATGTGGTCGCAGTATCTCGAAGTCGCGATCGGGCCGGACGCGGAAGTGTTCTCCAAGTCGCCCGTACTTTCGACCGTCGGCCATGGGGCGCCGATCGGGGTGCGTTCGGATTCGAGCTGGAACAACCCGGAACCCGAGGTCGTGCTGGTGGTCGATCCGGCTGGCAATACCGTTGGCGCCACGCTGGGCAACGACGTGAACCTGCGCGATTTCGAAGGGCGCTCGGCGCTGCTGCTGTCGAAGGCCAAGGACAACACCGCGTCCTGCGCTATCGGCCCGTTCATCCGCCTGTTCGACGCGGGCTTCGGCATCGACGACGTGCGCCGCGCCGATGTCGAACTGGTCGTGGAAGGGCAGGACAACTTCCGCATGGAAGGCACCAACCGCATGACCGAGATCAGCCGCGATCCGCTCGAGCTGGTCCGCCAGACGCTGAGCGAACACAGCTATCCGGACGGGTTCGTGCTGTTCTGCGGCACCCTGTTCGCCCCGACGCAGGACCGCGACGAACCCGGTGGCGGGTTCACCCACAAGGTGGGCGATCGCGTGACGATCCGTTCGGAACGGCTCGGCACGCTGACCAACACCGTCACCACATCGCGCGATGCGCCCAAGTGGGCGATGGGCATCGGCGCCTTCATGCGCAACCTGGCCGCGCGCGGCCTGGTGGACCGGGCGTGAACGCGGTGTCGTCGACCGCATCCGGGGCTGCTCCGCAAATCAAGGGAAAGCAGGTGCTTGCACAGACAGAGAGCCGCGCGTTGACGGCACAATACCCCAGCATCCGCGACAAGCGGGTGATCGTGACCGGTGGCGCGAGCGGGATAGGCGAGGGCATTGTCGAGGCTTTCGTGCTGCAGGGTGCGCAGGTCGGCTTCGTCGACATCCTGCCCAAGGCAGGGGAGAACCTCGTGCAGCGGCTTGGCCACGCCAAGCACGTGCCGGTGTTCCGCGCGCAGGACGTATCGGACAGCGACGGGCTGGCCGGCGCGATGACCGCGCTGGCCGGCGTGCTCGGCGGCTGCGACGTGCTGATCAACAATGCCGCCAGCGATGACCGCCACATGCTCGACGACGTGACGCCCGCCTACTGGGACGAGCGGCTGGCGGTGAACCTGAAGCACAAGTTCTTCGCCTCGCAGGCCGTATGGCCGGGAATGAAGGCCAGCGGCGGCGGCGTGATCCTCAACCTTGGTTCGATTTCGTGGCATCTGGGGCTTGATGAACTGGCGCTCTATCAGATCGCCAAGGCTGGCGTCGAAGGCCTGACCCGCAGCCTTGCGCGCGAGCTGGGGCCGTATAACATCCGCGTCAACACGATCATTCCGGGCAACGTGCAGACCGAGCGCCAGATGCGCTGGTACACGCCCGAAGGGGAGGCTGAAATCGTCGCGGCACAATGCCTCAAGGGGCGGCTGCAACCGGTGGACATCGCCGCGATGGCGCTGTTCCTTGCCTCGGACGACGCGCGCTTCTGCACGGGCCACGAATACTGGGTTGATGGAGGATGGCGTTGAACGCGACCCGAAGGGTGGAGCACGCGCTCAGGCTCGGTTGCACCCTGGGCGAAGGCCCGGTGTGGGACGCGGCACGCCAATGCCTGTGGTTCACCGACATCAAGCAGCACCGCATCCACCGCTTCGATCCGGCGAGCGGGCGGCACCAGAGCTATCCGGTGCACGAGCAGGTGGGCTGGGTGTTGCCGGCCGGCGGCGGGCAGTTGCTCGCCGGGATGAGGGACGGGCTGCACCTGTTCGATCCCGCTACCGGCCATTCCCGGCACGTGGCGCATGTGCCGGGCGAACCTGCCGGCAACCGGCTCAACGATGCCTGCACCGATAGCCGCGGGCGCGTGTGGTTCGGTTCGATGGACGATGGCGAGACCGCCGCGAGCGGGCGGTTCTATCGCGCGCAAGGGGGCCGGATCGCGCCGCAAGGCCCCGACCGGGTGTGCATCACCAACGGCCCGGCGATCGCGCCCGACGATTCCCGGCTCTATTTCACCGATACGCTGGCACGCACGATCATGGTGGCCGATGTCGATGCCGACGGTGCCGTTGGCCCGGCGCGCGCCTTTGCCGACGTGGCGCGCGATTTTCCGGAAGCGTATCCCGACGGGCCCGTGTGCGACGCGCAGGGCTGCGTGTGGACCGGGTTGTGGAACGGCTGGGGCGTCGCGCGCTATTCGCCCAAGGGCGAACTGCTGGAAAAGGTCGAGGTGCCGGCCGCCAACGTGACCAAGCTGGCCTTCGGCGGGGCGGACCTGACGCGCGCGTTCGTCACCACCGCACGCAAGGGGCTGGACGCGGCGGCGCTGGCGGCACAGCCGCAGGCGGGCGATCTTTTCGCCTTCGATGTCGATGTACCGGGCGTGGCGCCGGCGCTGGCGGATTTCCCCGCGTGATACGGCTGGCGTTCACGGGGCTTGCGCTTGGCATCGCTGCTCCCGCATTGGCGGCGCCAACGCTCGAACTGGGCGCGGTGTGGAGCGACCATGCCGTGATCCAGCGCGACCGGCCGGTGCTGGTGGAAGGCCGCGCCGCGCCGAATGCCGTGGTGTCCGCCACGCTGGGCACCGAGCGGGCCGAAGCCAAGGCGAACGCCACGGGTGATTTCACCTTGCGCTTTGCCGGGCGGCCGGCGTCGGCCGATCCGCTCGAACTGGCGGTGGCGGCGGGTGGGCAAAGCCTGCGCGTGACCGATCTGGCGGTAGGCGATGTCTGGCTCTGCTCCGGCCAGTCGAACATGGAGTTCCCGCTTGCGCACGCGCTGAACGGCGGCATGGAAGTGGCGCGGTCCGCGGACCCCGGCCTGCGCCTGCTGCAGGTGCCCAAGGCGATGGCGTACCTGCCCGAGCGCGCGTTCGGGAAGCCGACCCGCTGGGCCGTGGCCGGACCGGACACGACCGCGGAGTTCTCGGCAGTGTGCTATTTCATGGCGCGCGAGCTGCGCCGGGCGCGTGGCGTGCCCATCGGCGCGATTCACGCCAGCTGGGGCGGGTCGAAAGTGACGCCGTGGCTGGACCCGCAGGCCGGCGCCGTGATCGGCGGGGCCAGCGACATGGCGCTGCTGGGCCTGTTCGCGAAAGACCGGCTGGCTGCCGTCACGCAATTCGCACCGCGCTGGCAGGCATGGTATGCGGGCGAGGCCGGCGGCAGCGCGCCCTGGGCCAGGCCCGACGACTTGCCGTGGCAACCGGTGCCGGCGATCAGCGGATGGCTGGCCTGGACCGGCACGCCGCTGGCCACCAAGGCGACCGGCACGGTTTGGCTGCGACGGCAAGTCACGCTGACGGCGGAGCAGGCGCGGGCCGGGGCGACGCTGATGCTCGGCGTGCTCGATGACATGGACATGACCTTCGTCAACGGCCACGCGGTGGGCAACACCTTCGGCTGGGACGAGGAGCGCGCCTACACGCTGCCGCCGGCATTCCTGCGCGCGGGGGTGAACGAGGTCATGGTCGCCGTGACCAACACTTATGCCGATGGCGGATTCGCGAGCCGCGCGGACCGGCTGGCGCTGGTGACCGGTGACGGCCAGCGCATGCCGCTGGCAACCGGCTGGCGCTATGCGATCGCGCCCGTGCGCAGCTATCCGCCGCGCCCCCCGTGGGATGCGAATGCGGGCATCGGGCTGATGCACAACCGCATGATCGCCCCGCTTGGTCATTTCGCGATGGATGGCGCAGCCTGGTACCAGGGCGAGAGCGACGTCGATACGCCGGACTATGCGCGGCGGATGAAGGCGCTGATCGCGGGCTGGCGGGCGCGCTTCGGGCCGGCGCTCAGGATCGGAATCGTGCAGCTCGCGAATTACGGCCCGACTGCGGACAAGCCCGTGCAATCGGACTGGGCCAGGACACGCGACGTGCAGCGGCGCATCGTGGCGGAGGACGGCAACGCCACGCTCGCCAGCGCGATCGACATTGGCGAGCCGACCGACATCCACCCGGCGAACAAGCTGCTGGTGGGGCAGCGGCTGGCGCTGGGCGTGCTGGGCAGGCCCGTGCCGATGCCGTTGGCGGCGCGGCGCGAAGGCAATGCCGTGCGGGTGACGTTTGGCGGCCTTGAAGGCGGTCTTCATGCGCTGAGTTCGGCGCAGGCGATCGGCTTCGAACTGTGCGATGCGGGCGGCATCTGCCGTTTTGCCCCGGCGCGGGTCGATGGCGACGCGGTGGTGATCGACGGGAACGGCGGGCCGAATGCGAAGGTCCGCTATGGCTGGGCCGACAGCCCGGTCGTAAACCTGTTCGATGCGCGCGGGCTGCCGGTGCCGGGGTTCGAACTGGACGTGGCGGGCGAGTGACGATCGCCTGGGGCGCGTGGACACATTCCGCTGTGGGGGGGATGACCGCTATTCGGGATCGCTGACGAGGGGTTGAACGGCAGGAAGGGCGGGGGAAGCGGACGTTGCGCATGTTGTCAAATTGTGCGCTTGCGTAACCATTTTCAGCTAGATCGCTCGCCTGATTGCGGAATCGACATCGCCGAACTGCTCCTTGAAGCAGTTGGACTGAACGGCTTCCTCCAACTTTATTCGCGCTAGGTCGAGCTTTCCCGCCGCAAGTGCGACATACCCAGCCAAATAAGAGCGCGAGGGTGAGGGATTCCGTCCGAAGCCCCAAAGAACGTTCATGTCCTCGTCTTGATTGAGCAAGATGGCCAGCACCTCGGATTTGTCAGCCAGGCGATCAAACCATGCTTCCACATCCGGCAATTGCTCAGCAACGTCCTGTATACACCAAAGCAAGTTCCTGCCCTGCTCATCTACATTCCAAATGTCGGCGTGCTCCTTACCTAGGGATGTCACGCTTCGCATGAGCCGCCGTCTGAAATGACATTCAGCCTCGTTAGGTATCGGGTGGCCGTCCTTGATCTTAACCGGCCATTTGGACGGCACGTAATTTAGAAAACTGCCGAGATTGACACAAAACGAGAACGAAGTGATGCCCAAGACGCTGGCGTTGTAAGAATTAAAAGACTGAAAGTTCAGTACGTCGATCTTGTCGCCGCGATACCGCCAAGCAGTCCGTGGGGTGAACCGGCTAAAGCCAATGTCCTTCAGGAGCGGCCATATCCGGGCCCTGATTTCCTTATTTACAGCCTTGCTGTCCATACATTAAAGGTCGTTGTTTCGGTCATTACTCGCGATGCTAGCTCGCGAGATTCGACGCCACAAGAAGAACTTCTGAACGTCCGCAACCGCGTCGGGTCCGGAAAGACCGCTCCCATGGCAAAATATCGGATAGCCGCTCCAGCCACGCCGGAAGCTGTCCACGCCGCCTAGACTTTGCCCGGCGGCGGGGCGTCGGATTCGCGCCGGACCAGTTCGTACGCCAGCGTGGCGAGGCGTGGCTGCGGGTTTTCCTCGGCGCGGTCGGCGCGGATTTCCTGCGCGAGAAGTTCCAGCGCGGTCTCCGCCATCTTGCGGATCGGCTGGCGGATCGTGGTCAGCTCCGGCCAGATCGTGGAGGCGAACGCGGTATCGTCGAAGCCGCACACGGTCAGGTCGCGCGGCACTTCCAGATCGTTGCGGTGCGCCGCAGCCACGCAGCCGGCCGCCATATCGTCGTTCGAGGCGAAGATCGCGGTCGGGCGCTGGGGCAGGGCGAGCATGTCCATCGCCGCGTCCAGCCCGGAGCGGTAGGTGAACTGCCCTTGTTTGACGAGCGCCTCGTCCACGTTCACGCCGGCTTCGGCCATGGCATCGCGAAAGCCGGCAAGGCGCAGCGCGCTGGCCGATTGGCGGGGGTTGCCGATGATGAAGCCCACGCGCTTGTGGCCCAGATCGAGGATGTGGCGCGTCATGTCGTAGGCGGCCTGGTAATCGTCGATCATCACCACGCCGTGATGCGCTTCGGCCTGGCCGGGGCCGACCAGCACGGCGCGGGTTCCGGCGCGGCGCAGGCGGGCGAGCAGCGCGGTATCATCGCACAGCGGCGGCGGCAGCAGGAAGCCATCGACCGCGCTTTCCACCAGCCGGGCGATCATCTTGGCCTGATCGCGATCGGGATCGCAGCGTTCGACCATCAGGTGGGCATCGAGCCGGGTCGCCGCGTCCATGCAGCCGATCAGCAGTTCGCTGAGATAGGAGGCGGAAGGATTGGCATAGAGCAGCGCGATGCGAAGCTGCGATGCGCCGGCAAGGCTGCGCGCGGCCCGGTTGGGTGCGTAGTTGAGCTGTTTGATGGCTGCTTCGACCGCAAGGCGCGTTTCCTCGCGCACGCCCGCGCCGCCGTTGACCACGCGGCTGACGGTCATCGGCGAGCACTGGGCGAGGCGCGCGACATCGGTCACCGTGGGGCGCCCGGACTGCCGACGGCGCGATCGGGTATCGTTCATCTCTTGCTGCTCCCGTTGCGGATTTCCTGACCGTGCGGCACGCCCTTGGCAAGCGGGATTGTCATTTAAGCAGACTTAAACGTATTTCACGCTTGCGTAGCCCGAGCGGCGCTATATTTAGGTAGCGCTATCATCAATCGGCGGAACGGCATCGGCAGGACCGGTGACAGCTCAAGCAAGATCGTCGATGCAAGGCGGAATGCGTGGCAATCAACACGCATTGAACGATTCGGGAGAGGAAAATGGCGGCAGTGCAGCAAGACCGGGTGAACATGGCGCTTGTTGGCGCCATCGTATCGGTCGCCACGATCGGCGGACTGCTATTCGGATACGACAGCGGCGCGGTCAACGGCACGCAGGCGGGCCTGAAGGCGGCGTTCGCGCTCGATGACAACGGTCTTGGCTTCACCGTGGGATCGCTGCTGGTCGGTTGCGCCGCCGGCGCCTTCACTGCCGGGCGCATGGCCGACCGCTTCGGGCGCAAGCGCATCATGGTGCTGGCCGCGATCCTGTTTCTCACCGGCGCGCTGGTGCAGGGCCTTACCGGCAACCACACCCTGTTCGTGATCGCCCGCTTCTTCGGCGGCATGGCGGTCGGGGCGGCCAGCGTGCTTTCGCCCGCCTACATTTCCGAAGTCGCGCCGGCGGCGATCCGCGGGCGGCTGACCAGCGTGCAGCAGGTCATGATCATCACCGGCCTGACGCTGGCCTTCGTCGTCAACTACGTGCTGGCGCGGCAGGCGGGGGATTCGCTGGGGCAACTGGGCGGCGTTCCGGCCTGGCGCTGGATGTATATCGCGCAGGCGATTCCGGCGGTGGTGTTCCTGGTGGCGCTGCAGTTCATTCCGGAAAGCCCGCGCTATCTGGTCAGCAGCGGCCGCGCGGAGGAAGCCCACGCGGTGCTTTCGCGCCTGTTCGGAGAGACCGAGGCCCGCCGCAAGGTCGATGAGATCCGCGCATCCTTCGCCACCGATCACCGCCCCCGCCTGGCCGACGTGCTGGCGCCGGGAACGGTACTGCGCCCGGTTGTCTGGGCGGGGCTGATCATTGCCGTGTTCCAGCAGTTCGTCGGGATCAATGTGATCTTCTACTACGGCGAAACGCTGTGGAAGCTGGCGGGCGTTTCCGAACAGGCGGCGCTGGAACGCAACATCATATCGGGCCTCGTTTCGATCGCGGCCTGCTTCATCACCATGGCGCTGGTCGACAAGGTGGGGCGCAAGCCGCTGCTGCTGATCGGCTCGGCGGGGATGACGCTATCGCTCGGCGCGATGAGCTGGGCCTTTTCGCGCGGCACGCTCGATGCCGCCGGGGCGCTGCAGATGGATCAGCATCTGGGCCTGATCGCGGTGATCGCGGCCAATATCTACGTCGTGTTCTTCAACGTCAGCTGGGGCCCGGTGATGTGGGTGATGCTGGGCGAGATGTTCCCCAACCAGCTGCGCGGATCGGCGCTGGCGGTGTGCGGGCTGGCCCAATGGGGCGCGAACTACGCCGTGGTGCAGAGCTTCCCGGCCATGGCGAGCGGCCTCGGCCTTGCCGAGACCTATGTGCTCTACACGCTGAGCGCGGCGGTGAGCTTCTGGCTGGTCAAGGCCTTCCTGCCCGAAACCAAGGGCAAGGAGCTGGAGCAGATGGAAGGCTGGGGCGGACATTAAGCCACACGTTCCCTCGCTGCGGCCCCAATCCCTCCCCTCCCGGGGCCGCCGCAGTACCTGAGAAGGCCCGGAAGGCACATGCTTTCCGGGCCTCATTTTTTGTAGGTCGGGCGGTGAATCAGCCGCCGCGCAGGGCGCGCAGCACCATCGCGCGAATGGGGCCGTAGCCCGCACCCTTGATGTCGCGCAGCACGCCGCGCCGGTCTTCCGGGACGTGGGCGAGGGGGTGGCCGTCAGGCCGGAACACGTAGTGATCGAAGAAGGCGCGAAACGCGGCGCGCTCCGCCTCGGGCCGCTCGGCAATGGCGATCATGGAGAGCAGCATGGCCAGCAGCGGGGCGTCGGGGCCGATCGCGGTCGCATCCCACCAGTAGTTGAGCATCACGTTGACCGGCGCGGTCGCTTCCACCTGGTGCCACCACAGCTTGGGCAGGAACAGCGCGTCGCCAGCGGCGAGGTCCACGGTGATCGCGCGGTCCCGCGCCGCCGCGAAACGCGGGTAGCGCACCGGGTCCGCACTCGCGGTGGCAAGGCTGGCGGGCTGGCCGGCCATCGTGTTATCAATCGGGCCGACATAGAGATCGCCGATCGCATCGGGCGGGTAGAGCGTGAAGCGCCGTGCCCCCGCCAGCACGCAGGCGAGATTTTCATAGGCGTCGTAGTGGGTGGCGGCGGTGGACGGGTTGCCGATCCACAGCCGCGCCTCGACCTGCGGCGGCACGATCGGCACCGCATTGGCCTCGGCAAAGCCGGGAAGATAGGCGGGCGCGACCAGCGAACCGAGGTAGGCCGTGGGCGCGGACGGATCCTCGGCATGGCGCAGCATATGCGCGAAGGCCTGCGCCAGCGGCAGTTCCGCGCGGGCGAAGTTGAAGCCGGAAAGATCGTCGGAATAGTAATAGCGGCCCCCGATCGCGGGATCGCCGATAAACACCTGCGGCCGTCTGCCCGTATCGAACGACAGGACATGGTCGAGCGCGGCGCGGGCGGATGCGCGCGCCGCCTGTGCCGCCGGCAGATCGGCGCAAAGACCCCGGATGACCACCGGCTTGGCCGCAAGGATCACGCCGGCGTGAAAGCTTTCCGCACTCGCCAGTTCGGACGCGCCGGGTGCCAGCTCCGCCAGCATCCGGCTCAGTTCCAGCCGGCTGCGAGCCGTTCGTTGCGGCGGCGGGCGAGGATGCCCACCTGGTGCAGCGAGCCGTGGATGGCGAGCGCGGCCTGGAGCCAACCCTGCCGGAATAGTCTGATGATTGTCGCATCCTCGAGCGCCGACAGCGCCTCGCCGCTCACCGAATAAAGGCCGTTCAGCGCGATCGTCTGCCCGTCGTCGAAAGAAAGCGAAATGTCGACCGGTTCGATCAGCCTTTCCTCCACCAGCATGGCAATGAATTGCTCGGTTGGCGCGGCGGTGACCATGAGATGGCCGATCGCGCGCTGCACGAGGCGCATCTCGTCGCTCGGCCCGCCCATCGCATCGAACAGGGGCACCGTGCCGCCGGGCGCGAAGCGGGCGTGGGCAAGGTCGATGGCGATATTGTCGTCGGCGGCGAAGAAGCCCTGGCGTTGCAGGTCGAGCGGAAGAAAGGCCGCGTTTCCGGCCTCTGCGCCCTCGACCAGCACTTCGCCCGGCTGGAATCCGAACAGCGCCACCAGCGCGAATCGGCCCGTCTCCGGCGATTTGGCGAGCACCACCGGACAGCAGGCGGCGGCGCGCGTCACTTCGGTAACGACGATCTGAACCATATGCGGATGCGTGCCTGCCAGCGGGTGCATGGCAAGATTGCGATGGGCATCGCTGTTCAGAATCTCGATTTGCTCCGCCAATCGTCCTCTCCTGCATTCTCGCGTGTTTTGCGATGGTTATTACATGATGTTGCGGGCCTCGATGTGCGCGCTAACATCGAAACTCTAACCGGAATCGTGGGCTTTGTGCAACACTGCGGGGCACGAGTCTGATTGCGCAGACAATTTCATGTTGATAGCGCTACCTTTATCGGTTACTCAAAATGGGCAAGGTGACGAGCAGAGCACCGGCGTGGCGGAGAGATGGCTGGCAACCGCAGTTGCACGGCGTTGTCCTCAGCGACCCTGGAGCTCCCCGTTTCGGCCCGTTCGGGAGGCAGTGAACGGTGCGAGCGATGTCGTCTCCTTCCCGGGCGGGGGGGCCGTCAGACAGAGCAGTGGAGAGGGTATGAGGACTTCAATCAATTCGCGGTTCCTGCTGGGCGGGGCGTCGGGCGCCATCGCGCTCGCGATCGCCATGCCGGCGGTGGCGCAGCAGGCGCCGGCCGAAAGCGCAGGCCCGGCCGATGCCGAGGTCAGCAATGAGCCAGGCTCCGAAATCATCGTCACCGGCATCCGCGGTTCGCTCCAGCGTAACATGGAGATCAAGCGGAACGCGTCCGGCGTGGTGGACGCGATTTCCGCCGAGGACATCGGCAAGTTCCCCGATGCCAACGTGGCCGACGCGTTGCAGCGCCTGCCCGGCATCTCGATCCAGCGGTCGGGCGCGCGCGGCGAAGCCAACGGCGTGACCGTGCGCGGCTTCGGTGGCGACTTCAACGATACCCAGTTCGACGGCCGCCATCTGTCGACCGCTTCGGGCAACCGCGCGGTGGACTTCACCACGATCGGTTCGGACTTCGTCCAGAACATTTCGGTCTACAAGACCCCGGACGTGGAGCTCGGCAACAGCGCGATCGGCGCGACGATCAACGTCGCGCTGCCCAAGCCCTTCGACAGCAACGGAACCAAGCTGGCGCTGAAGGCTTCGGGATCGGTGCAGGACCGCAGCGGCCGGGTCGTTCCCTCGGGCGCCGCGCTGGCCAGCACGACCTTTGCCGACGATACCATGGGTATCCTGGCCTATGTCGCCTACAAGCGTTCGGACACGACCTCCAACCAGGTCTTCATCCCCGGCTGGATCGGCAACTACTTCTACCAGTGCCAGTCGCAGCCCGCGTGCCAGACCAGCGACTTCACGCCCGCCAAGAAGAACGTGCTGGGCTGGTTCCCGCAGCAGCTGGGCGCCAACCAGGTCAACACCAAGGACGAGCGCATCGACGGCCGCCTGGCCTACCAGTGGCGCCCCAGCGACAAGGTGCTGGTGACCCTGGACGGCAATTTCACCCGCCAGACGCTGCACACCGCGACTTACGGCTACGGCGCGTGGTTCAACGGCGATGACCTGCGCAACGTGAAGCAGGACAGCAACGGCACCGTGGTGGACTTCAACCAGTTCGGTACGCCGATGGACTTCAACGCCAATCTCGCGCGGGACATCAACCAGACCTACATGGTGGGCGGCAACCTGAAGTGGGAAGCCACCGACCAGCTCAGCTTCGATGTCGATGCTTCGCTGTCACGCTCGGTCCTGAACCCCGGCAAGAACGGTTACGCCAATGCCATGGACATCGGCTATGGCGGCACCAACGCCGATCCGAACGGCCCGTTCCTTTCGACCGGTTGTACCTATCCGGCCGGCGCGACGCCGACCACCGCGCCGACCTCTTGCACCAACTATTCGACAGTGCTGGGCGCCAACACCGGCGTCACCATCGGCGGTCCCAGCTCGGGTTACCTGGCCAGCATCCACGACGTCGGCCCGAACGGCAACGTCGGGAAGTTCACCGACCAGTCGCTGATCGGCAGCCACGTGATCGCGGGCTTCCCCAATTATTACACGGACCTGGTCAAGCAGATCAAGATTTCGGGCAAGTACGAAAGCGACGCGATCAAGATCCACTTCGGCGCGAGCTACCAGGAAAACAAGTTCCACAAGGAAAACCAGAGCCCGTTCGTCAACGGCACGTTCTTCCGTTACGGCGGCTATGGCGCGCCGTCGGGCCGCACCGGCGCGGTGGCGCCGCTGCCCAGCAGCATCTACCAGGGCACGATCAGCACCGCCAACTTCATCCCCGGCTACAAGGGCAACCTGGCGCCCGCGATCATCGCCTACGATCCGGTGGCGGTCTATCGCGCGCTCGAAGCGACCGGTGGCGGCACCACCGCGCCCGCGTTCGATCCGGCCAGCGTGCTGAATGTGCGCGAACGGACCTTCGCCGGCTATCTGCGCATCAACTTCGACAGCATGGTCGGCAACATGCCGATCCACATCAGCGCCGGCGTGCGTGACGAATACACCAAGCTGACTTCGGGCGCGATCGGTCGCAACCCGGTGACGCTGGTGACGGTCCCGACCGATCCGACGCTGATCTCGGTGGGCTCGTACACTCCCGACCAGCTCATCACCCGCGAGACCAGCTACAACTACGTCCTGCCGAGCCTGGACGTGAAGCTGGAAGTGACGCCGAAGCTGCAGCTGCGCTTCGACGCTTCGCGCACGCTGACCCGGCCGGTGCTGAACGACCTGAGCCCCACGATCACGCTGGGCACGCTGCGGAAGGGCAGCCTGGCGGCGTCGGGCGGCAACGCCAACCTCAAGCCCTACCTGGCCGATAACCTCGATCTGGGCGCCGAATACTACTACGGCTCGAACTCGTACTTCGCGGTCAACGGCTTCATGAAGTTCATCTCGAACTTCATCGTCGGCGGCGTGCGCACCCAGACGATCAACGGCGTGACCGATCCGTTCACCGGCCAGGCCGCGCAGTTCCAGGTGAACGGCAAGGTCAACGGCCCGGAAGGCGTGGTGCGCGGCGTGGAAATCGCCTGGCAGCACGTGTTCGGCGAAACCGGCTTCGGCTTCAACGCCAACGCCACGCTGGTCAGCACCAACCGCACGTTCGACACGGGCGACATCTCGGGTTCGGCCTTCGCGATCACCGGGCTGGCCAATTCGGCCAACCTGATCGCCTTCTACGACAAGAACGGGCTGGAGGTTCGCCTCGCCGGCAACTGGCGCGACAAGTACCTGCTCAGCCTGGGCCAGACCCAGGGTGGCACGTTCGGCGCGGAACCGGTGAACGTGAACCGCCAGTTCCAGATCGACGCCAGCGCCAGCTACCAGCTGACCAAGCAGGTTTCGGTGTTCTTCGAAGGCACCAACCTCAACAACTCGACCTACAGCACCTATGGCCGGTTCTCGAACATGCCGCTCGATACCTGGTCCTACGGTCGTCGTTTTGTCTTTGGCGCCCGTTTCAACTACTGATGTGCCGTGGCGGCGGCGCCGGTTCCCATGCCGGTGCCGCCACTACCAATAGTCGTTCGAGTAACGGGGCAGGACGCGGATGGTGCGTGCAGTGCGCGATGTCGTGATTGTCGGTGGCGGGACCGCCGGATGGCTGACCGCGGCGATCATTGCCGCCAAGCACCGCCCGCGCATGGGGCACGACTTTTCCGTTACCCTGGTCGAATCCCCCAACGTGCCGATCATCGGCGTGGGCGAGGGGACCTGGCCGACCTTGCGCTCCACCCTGAAAAGCGTCGGCATTTCCGAAACCGACTTCTTCCGCGAATGCGATGCCGCCTTCAAGCAGGGCGCGCTGTTCGCCAAATGGACCACCGGCGCGGATGACGATGCCTATTACCACCCGCTGGTGCTGCCGCAGCGCTTCGGGCAACTGAACCTCGCGCCGCACTGGCTGGCGGGGACGATGGTTGAAGACGGGGACGCGGACGAGACGTTCTGCGACGCGGTGTGCCCGCAGGGCCGCATCTGCGACGAGAACCTCGCACCCAAGACCATGACCGATGCCGAGTTCGAGGGGCAGGCAAACTATGCCTATCACCTCGATGCCGGAAAGTTCGCGCCGTTCATGCAGCGGCATTGCACCGAAAAGCTGGGCGTGCGCCACGTGCTGGCCGATATGCGCCAGGTGCTTCAGGACGAGAGCGGCGACATCCGTGCGATCGTGACCGAGCAGGCGGGCGAGATCGCCGGCGACCTGTTCGTCGATTGCACCGGCATGCGCAGCCTGCTGCTGGGCGAGACGATGGGCGTGGGCTTCAAGGACTGCAACGACGTGCTGTTCTGCGATACCGCGCTGGCGGTGCAGGTGCCCTATCCCGATCCGGACGCGCCGATCGCCACGCACACCATCTCCACCGCGCAATCGGCGGGCTGGATCTGGGACATCGGCCTGCCGACGCGGCGCGGCGTGGGCCATGTCTATTCGAGCCGCCATATCAGCCGCGAACAGGCCGAAGCCGAGCTGCGCGCCTATATCGGCCCGGCGGCCGACGGCCTTGCCGTGCGCAAGATCGATATCCGTTCGGGCCACCGCGAACTGTTCTGGAAGGGCAACTGCGTGGCGGTGGGGCTGGCGGCGGGCTTCCTCGAACCGCTGGAAGCCTCGGCGATCGTGCTGATCGAGCTTTCGGCGAAGATGATCGCCGACCAGATGCCCCCCGCGCGCGAGGTCATGGACATCGTGGCCCGGCGCTACAACGAGAAGACGCTGTACCGCTGGGGGCGGATCATCGATTTCCTCAAGCTCCACTATGTGCTGAGCCAGCGCCGCGACACCGCCTTCTGGCGCGACAACATGGACCCGGCGACGATCCCCGAACGCCTGCGGGAACTACTGGCGCTATGGCGCTGGCAGCCGCCCTACATGCACGAGGAGTTCGACCGGGTGGACGAGGTATTCCCTTCGGCCTCCTACCAGTACGTGCTCTATGGCATGGGCTTCCGCTCCGAGGTCTCGGCCCGCGCGCTGGAACCCGAGGTGCGCGATGCCCGCCGGGCAAGGGGGCAGAACGCCGATGTCACCGCGCGCATGCTGACGGCGCTGCCGCGCCATCGCGACCTGATCAACCGCATCGTGGAATATGGCCTTCAGCCCGTGTGACCACGCCTGCCCGTCTGACCACGCTTGAACGCCGGCCCGGGTACGCCCGGACCAGAAGACCAGAGAGGACATCTTCGTGATCGAGAGTTCGATGCCCGCGCGCCGTCCCGCGCGTTCGCTACTCGCCGCCGCAAGTTTGATAGCGCTAACGTTTTCGCCCGCCCAGGCGCGGGAATCCGCTTCGGCATCGCCCGAGGCATGGACGGAAGCGGACCGCGCGGCATCGGCGCTGGTCGCGAAGATGACGGTCGATGAAAAGGTCGAACAGCTGCTCAACGTCGCCCCGGCGATCCCGCGGCTGGGCATTCCCGCCTACAATTGGTGGACCGAGAGCCTGCACGGAGCGGGCGGCGCGGTGCCAACCACCAACTTCCCGCAGTCCATCGGCCTTGCCGCCACGTTCGATCCGCCGCTGGTGCACGACGTGGCGCGGGTGATCAGCACCGAGTTGCAGGGGCTGCACACGCTGGCGCGGCAGACCGGGCATCTCGGCAAGATCGGCACCGGGCTCGATACCTGGGCACCCAACATCAACATCTTCCGCGATCCGCGCTGGGGGCGCGGGCAGGAGACCTATGGCGAGGACCCGTTCCTGACCGCCCGGCTGGGCGTCGCCTATGTGCAGGGCATCCAGGGCCCGAACCCGGACCTGCCCGACGTGATCGCCACGCCCAAGCACTTCGCGGTCCATTCCGGGCCGGAGCCGACGCGCCACACCGACAACATCATGGTCTCGCGCCATGATCTGGAAGATACCTACCTGCCCGCCTTCCGCGCCGCGATCGTGGAGGGCAAGGCTGGGTCGATCATGTGCGCCTACAACCGCGTGGATGGTCAGCCCGCCTGCGCCAGCGACCTGCTGCTGAAGGACCGCTTGCGCGGCGCGTGGGGCTTCAAGGGCTATGTCGTGTCCGATTGCGATGCGGTGGTCGACATCTACGATCGCCACAAGTACGCGCCCGATGCCGCTTCGGGCGTGGCGGCGGGCCTGCTGGCGGGCGTGGACAACGAATGCCACACCGGCACGATCGGCGAGGCTCCGGGGCTGGCGGACCGGTACAAGGCCGCGCTCAAGGCCGGGTATCTGACCGACACCGATCTCGACCGCGTGCTGGTGCGCCTGTTTTCCGCGCGCTACCGCAACGGCGATCTGCGCGGGATCGCCGCGCGCAAGCCCAATGCCACGCCGGTGAGCGCGGTGGGCACGCGCGAGGGGTGGGACCTGTCGCTCAAGGCGGCGGAAAAGAGCCTCGTCCTGCTCAAGAACAACGGCGTCCTGCCGCTCAAGCCCGGCGTGCGCGTCGCGGTCATCGGGCCGCTGGGCGATGCCACGCGCGTGCTGCGCGGCAACTATTCCTCGCCCAATTCGGCGCCGCCGATCTCGGTGGTCGATGGTCTGCGCCGGGCGATGCCCGAGGCGAAGGTCACGCTGGTGCCGTTCGCGCCCTCGATCACCGACGGCGATCTCGTCACCGACGGTAATTTCCTGACGCCCGATGGACAGCCGGGGCTGCGCGCGGTCTATTACAACGCGATCGACCCTGCCAAGCCGCGCGGCGAACGGACCTTCTCCGCGAGGCCGGTGGTCACGCGGATCGAGGCTAATCTCCAGAGCAGCGCGATGCAGCTGAAAGAGGTTTCCGACGCGCACAAGGTGGTGTGGGACGGCTTCTTCGTCGCGCCGGAAAGCGGTCTCTACAAGCTGGGCGTGACCGGGGTGAAAGGCGCGCTGGAGATCGACGGTAAGCCGCTGGTCCGGTCCGACCGCTATTCGCTGTGGGGCGAAGCGCCCAAGTATGTCGAGGTCCAGCTGAAGAAGGGCGAGCGCTATCCGCTCCACTTCGACCTGGAAGGCGGCGGCGCGGCGGGGCCGGGCCTGTTCTGGAAGCGCATCACTCATGATCCCTGGGGCGATCTGGCGCGGGGCGCGGCCGACGCGGACGTGCTGGTGGCGGTGGTCGGCCTGACCTCCGATCTCGAGGGCGAGGAAATGCCGCTCAAGATCGAAGGCTTCGACGGCGGCGACAAGACCGGGCTGGAACTGCCGATGGACCAGCGCGAGCTGCTGATCCGCGCGCGTACGCTGGGCAAGCCGTTGATCGTCGTGACGATGAACGGCAGCCCGATCGACTTGTCATGGGCGAAGGACAATGCCGATGCGCTGGTGGAGGCGTGGTATCCGGGGCAGGCGGGCGGCCTGGCCGTGGCCAATGCGCTGTCGGGCAAGGTCAACCCCTCGGGCCGCCTGCCGCTGACCTTTTACAAGGACACGGCCGATCTACCGGCCTTCACCAACTATGCGATGGCGGGGCGGACCTACCGCTACTTCACCGGCAAGCCGGTCTATGGCTTCGGCTATGGCCTGAGCTACACCACGTTCGGCTATGGACCCGCGCGGGTGGAGCCGGTGGACGGCAGCACCGCGAACGGCATCCGCGTGACCGCGCAGGTCACCAACACCGGCACGCGCGAGGGCGAGGAAGTGGTGCAGGCCTACCTGCGCTTCCCCGATCAGCCGGGCGCGCCGCGCGTGGCCCTGCGCGGGCTGCAGCGGGTGGCGCTGAAGCCGGGCGAGAGCAAGGCGGTGACGCTGGAACTTTCCCCGCGCGATCTTTCCGCGGTGCGGCCCGATGGCGTGCGGCAGGTCTTCGCCGGAGCCTATCGCCTGAACCTGGGTGGCGGTCAGCCGGACAGCGGGCTGCCGGGCACGGAGACCACGTTCACTGTCGATCGCGTGGCGGATGTGCCGAAGTGAGGGCACTGGCGCTCCTTGCCCTGCCGGTCGCGGCATCGGCCTTGTCGGCGGCTGCCCCCGCCGCCGCGCAGCCCGCGAAGAAGGCGCAGGTCACCGAGGCGTCCACCGCCCCGCCGGGTGTGGCCTTCACCCGGCATCAGGAAGCGCCGCTGTGGAAAGTCACGCGGCATCCCGGCGACGGCAAGGGCGCCTATGCCACTGGCGCGTACCGCAATCTCTTCACCGAACTGCTCGGCGTGCCGCGCGAGGCGGTGAAGGCGCGGATCGACGCGACGTGGCGCGCCTATTTCCATGGCGACGGGCAGGAGCAGCGGCTCTATTTCGAGACCGGCGCCAACGCGAACGGCACGCTGGCCTACGTTACCGACTGGGCAAACAACGATGCCCGGTCCGAAGGCATGAGCTATGGCATGATGATCGCCGTCCAGCTGGACCACAAGCGCGAGTTCGACGCGCTGTGGAACTGGGCCAAGACCTACATGCAGGTGACCGATCCGGCCAATCCTTCCTATGGCTACTTCGCGTGGTCGATGGGCACAGACGGCAGCCCGCGCAGCGCCGGGGCCGCGCCCGATGGCGAGGAGTTCTTCGCCATGGCGCTCTATTTCGCGGCGAACCGCTGGGGCAACGGCACGGGCATCTACGACTACAAGGCCGAAGCCGACCGCATCCTGACCGCGATGCGCCATCGCCCGGTCATGACCGGGACGCCGCCGTTCCGCATCCATCCGGGCGACGCGCCGTTCGTGCAGCCGGACCATCCCTGGCCCAGCATCAACAACCGCGCCGAGGCGGCGGCGCTGGCCGCGCAGGGCAAGACGCCTCCGCCGCCATGGCGCGATCCCGCGCCGAAGCCCCACGCGGTGGGGCCGATGATGGAGGAGAGCCACGCGATGGTCCGCTTCGTGGCGGACGTGGGCTATCCGGGGTCGGACGCGTCCTACCACCTGCCCGCGTTCTACGAACTGTGGGCGCGCTGGGGGCCGGAGGCCGATCGCGCGTTCTGGGCCACGGCCGCCGACGTCAGCCGCGATTACTTCGTGCGCGTGACGGACGCGCGCACCGGCCTCGCCCCCGATCACAGCTATTTCGACGGCAGCACCATGACGACGGGCACGGGCGAGCCCTATCCGTTCGGCTACGACAGCTGGCGCACGTCGAGCAACTGGTCGGTCGATGCCAGCTGGTGGGGCAAGGACCCGCGCCAGAAGACGCTGAGCACCGCGATCCAGACCTTCCTGGCGGGCGAGGGGATCGATCGCTTCGCCGATCGCTACACGCTGGATGGCAAGCCCCTGTCGCAGCGCCATTCGCCGGGGATGGTGGCGGCCACGGCCGTGGCCGGGCTGGCGGGAACGCCGGCGCCGCTGGCGCGCGCCTTCGTCAAGGAGCTGTGGGACACGCCGATGCCCGCAGGCGAACAGCGCTATTTCGACGGCATGCTCTATCTGATGAGCATGATGCACCTTGCCGGCGAATACCGGATCATCGCTCCGCCGACGGGGTAGCTGTCAGGCGCGGTAGTGTCAGGCGCGCGCGGGCGCGTCGATATCGGCCAGGGCCAGCTCGATCAGCTTCTGCATTGCCGCGCGCGCGGCGGGGCCATCGCCATCGGCCACGGCATCGAACAGCACGCGGTGATCGGGCAGGGGATCGCGCGGCAGCTTGCGCTTGCGCTGCTTGTAGATCGTGGTCCAGCGCACCGCCGCCGAAATCGTGCTGGCCAGCGAAATCAGCGCCATGTTGCCGGTGGCCTTGAGCAGCGTGGTGTGAAAGGCCTGGTCCGCCGCCTGCCCCAGCGGGGAGGCGAGCGTGTGCTTCGCCATCTCCTCCAGCGCATGACCCATCTGCGCCAGTTGCGCGCCGGTGCGCCGCGTGGCGGCGATCTCGGCGGCGGCCGGCTCGATGATCAGGCGCAACTCGAACAGGTCGTCGATCGCCGCCCGGCTGGGTTCGCCCTCGAAGGTCCAGGCCAGCACGTCGGGATCGAGGATGTGCCAGCGCGAGGGGTCGGTGATCTTGGTGCCCGCCTTGGGGCGGCTTTCGACAAGGCCCTTCGCGGCGAGGATGCGGATCGCCTCGCGATAGGCGGTGCGCGAGATGTGGTTGCGCTCGGCAAAGTCGACCTCGCTGGTCAGCACGTGGCCGGGGGGGTACTTGCCGGTGACGATGGCGATGCCAAGGTCGCGCGCGATGCTGCCGTGCAGCCGCAGCGATTTGTCAGACCTGTCGATCGCGTCCCCGCCCGGTTCCCTGCTTTGCGACACTTTACACTCCTTGCGCTTCCCCTCTATTCGGGCGCAATTCCGCCAAAGTCCAGCAGTTCGATCATTCCGCGTGCCATCGGGATCTGTCAGTCCATTCGGGTCAGGGAAGGCGGAAAGTCCACTTGCCCGCATCGGATGCCGGATCGAACCGGACAAGGCGCGGCGTGCTGGCGCCCACGGCGGAAAGCGCGAGCGGCCTGAACGGATCGGGCGTGGACTTCGGGATGATCCGGAAGGCGCCGTCGGCAAGCTGGTCGATCCGCCAGAGCTGTTCGGGCGCGCCGGTGAAGGCGGGCACGGCCACGACATCGCCCGACGGCGTCGCCGCCAGCGCGCGGGTGGTTCCGGCGATCACAATCCGCACATAGGGCGCGCCGAACCAGCCGCCCGCGCCGGCCACGGGCTCGATCGTCCAGTGCTGGTGCGGCCGCACCATGTAATCGCCCATGTCGACCGGGATCGGCCCGGCGGGCCAGGTCGCGCGGTTCTGTTCGAGCGTCTGGTCGGGCACCGGCGTGAGCGGCTCCTTGGGCGCGCCGAAGCCGGTCCATTTGAACGGCAGGCGCACCTCGTCCACCGCCAGTTGCAGCGCGCCGCCGCGTTCGGACTGGATCTCGTAGGTTCCGGGGCGCAGGTTCTCCTGCCCCACGGGCCAGCCGTTCTTCCAGGTGAGCGGCAGGATCGCCAGCACGCTGCGGCCCGACCGGTCCATGTCGGCCTCGTAGTGGAACGAGAATTTCTCCACCCCGTCGCCCAGATCGACCAGGCCGAAGTGGCCCGCGCCCATGCCGCGCCCGTTCGATCCCCAGACCAGCTTGCCGCCGCCCTTCAGCAAGGGCACGCCGAAGTTGTCGACGTAGGGCCCCAGCGGGCTGCGCGCGCGGCCGACGCGGATGTTGTAGGTGGAATTGGGCCCGTCGCAACAGGTGCCGTGGGTGCCCAGCAGATAGTACCAGCCATCGCGATGGAGCAGCGCGGTGGCTTCCATGTCGATCGCGATGTCGACCGGCTGGTTGCCGGGCAGGCGCTCGGCGGTTTTGGGATCAAGCTCGATCATGCGGATGGAGCCGAAATAGGTGCCGTAGCTCAGCCACAGGTGCCCCTCCGCGAGCAGGAACGCCGGATCGATGGCGTCATGCAGTTCCATCCCGTCGCTGGAGGCGACCGTGCCGACGTCGTGGAAGCCGAAATCCTTCGAGGCCGGATCGAGCGACTTCGTCCACATGATCTTGACGTCGCTCTTGTGCCCGCCGTTCATGCCGCCACCGCCCACGGCCCAGGCGACGAAATAGCGGTCGCCCAGCTTGATGACGTCGGGCGCGACGCCTCCGCCGGGGCGCACGGGGCCGCTCTTCCAGGTCCAGCCGTCGCTGGAGACGAGCCCGCCGCCGAACGTGCCGAAGGTGTAGAACCTGCCGTCCGATTCCACGATGGTCGACGGATCGTGGATATAGGGTTCGCCCTCCAGCTGGGCGACGGGGTTGCTCTGCGCGAGCGCCGCCGCCGGCACGAGGGCGAGCGCGGCGGCAAGCAGATGGTGCTTCATCGGCATTCCCCTCACTGCGCGCGCACCGAAAGATCGCGGATCGGCTGGCCCTTGCCATCGACGAAGCGGATGCAGAAATCGCTGAGGCCGGGGCCGTTGATCACCGCGCCGATCAGCACGTTGCGGCCCTTTTTCAGGCCGACGGCGGGCGAGACGACATCGTCCATCACCATGCGGCGGTCGCCGAACAGCGCGGCCGTTTCCGCGCCGTTGAGCCACCAGACCGAGGCGGAATTGGACCCGGCGGCGAGATGCGCATCAGGCATGTCGCGCGGGGCGTCGATCACCGTCACCGCCCAGAAGATCACGCCGTAGGTCGGCTTGCCATAGGCCTGGGCAAAGCCGAACAGCTTGACGTCCCATGGCGTGGCATCGAGCGCGTGCCAGGTGAGCGAAGCGCCCTTGTGCGCGATGGTCTGGCCATCGCGCGGCAGCGTGTGGCCAGAGCCGGTATCAAGCCCGGCCGGACGGTCCGCGGCGAAGGCCGCGCGCACATAGGTGCTGGTGAACAGCTGGTTGGTGCGGTTGGGCTTGGCGATGGGTTCCAGCAGCAGCCAACGCCGGATGAAGCCATCGGCATCGGGTGCGGCGCTACCCGCCGTCGCGGGCGTGAAATGGGGCGCCAGCGGCGCCGCCTCGCGCGCCACCGCCGGCAAGGCGCTGGCGGCGAGCAGCGCGCACGCCGCCCCAAGAACACGAGCCTTCTGCATCATCACCTCTCCCAAGCCGCATCACCCGTTAGACGATCGCCATCAGAACCGGTTGAGCATATTCTCCAGCCATTCCTGCCGGCCCGAGACCGGCTTGGGGGCCAGATCGCGCGCCACGGCAAGATCGGCGATTTCGGCAAGGCTCGCGCCCTTGATCGCCTGGCCCAGCTCGCCGTTCCACCCGGCGTAGCGTTCGGCCCGGAAAGCATCGATGCGGCCATCGGCGATGATGGCCTCGGCGCGCAGCAGCGCCCTGGCGATCACATCCACGCCGCCGATGTGGCCGTGGAACAGGTCCGCCGCGTCGACCGACTGGCGGCGCACCTTGGCATCGAAGTTGAAGCCGCCATCGGTGAAGCCGCCGGCGCGCTCGATCTCGATGCAGGCCAGCGTCAGTTCCTCGACCGAGTTGGGAAACTGGTCGGTATCCCACCCGTTCTGCGGATCGCCACGGTTGGCGTCGATCGAGCCGAAAATGCCGAGCGCGCGCGCCATGGCGATTTCGTGCTCGAAGGTATGGCCCGAAAGCGTGGCGTGGTTGGCCTCGATGTTGACCTTGACCTCGTTCTCCAGCCCGAAGCGCTTGAGGAAGCCATAGACGGTCTGCGTGTCGAAATCGTACTGGTGCTTGGTCGGCTCGTGCGGCTTGGGCTCGATCAGGATCGTGCCGGCAAAGCCGATCTTGTGCTTGTGTTCGACCACGAGGGTGAGGAAGCGGCCGAAGTTTTCCTGCTCCACCGCCAGATCGGTGTTGAGGATCGTGTCGTAGCCCTCGCGCCCGCCCCACAGCACGTAATTCGCGCCGCCGAGGCGATGCGTCGCTTCCAGCGCGTCGCGCACCTGGCTGGCGCCCCAGGCATAGACTTCGGGGCGGGGGCTGGTGGCCGCGCCCGCCAGATAGCGCGGGTGGCCGAAGAGGTTGGCCGTGCCCCACAGCAGCTTGCGGCCATGCGCGGCCTGCAGTTCTTCCAGATGATCGACCGCGCGGGCGAAGCTTGCCCGGAATTCGCCGATGCTTTCGGCCGGGGCCATCACGTCCACGTCGTGGAAGCAGTAGAACGGCAGGTCGAGCTTTTCGACGAAGGCCAGCGCCGCCTCGCGCTTGGCGCGCGCGGCCGCTTCGTCCTGCGGGCCGTTGAGCCAGGGGCGATCAAAGGTGCCCGCGCCGAACACGTCGCTGCCCGGCCAGCAGAAGGTGTGCCACATGCACACGGCAAAGCGCAGGTAATCCTCCATGCGCTTGCCGAAGACCACGCGGTCCTTGTCGTACCAGCGATAGGCGAGGTCGTTGGCGCTCTCGGGGCCTTCATACCGGACGGTGTCGAATGCGTCGAAATAGGCAGCGGACATTGCAGGCTTACTCCTTGATGGCGCTGAGCGCCCGATAGGCGGCGCGGAAGCGTTCCCGCTTCGGCGCAAGGCGGGCCGCGAGATCGGGATCGGGCTCGATCACCGCGCGAACGGGGGGACGGGTGCAGACCTCGGCGGCGCTGGCACCGGTGGCGGCCATCTGGGCGAGGCGCGCGCCGCCCAGCGCGGGGCCGACCTCGCCGCCGTGCAGATAGACGAGGCGGACGCCGAGCACGCTGGAAAGGATGCGGCCCCAGTGCGCCGAGCGCGAGCCGCCGCCGATCACGCACAGCTCCTCGATCCGCGTGCCCGCGCCGCGCAGGGCGTCGATCCCGTCGGCATGGGCGAAGGCCACGCCTTCGAGCACGGCGGCGGCCAAACGCGGCGTGGTGCTTTCGTTGCCGAGGCCCAGGAACGCGGCGCGGATATGCGGATCGTTGTGCGGCGTGCGCTCGCCGGAAAGATAGGGCAGGAACAGCTCGCCGCCGCTGGCCGCGCCGGCCTGTTCGGCCAGCGCGAAGAATTCGGCCGGCCCTGGCACGTTGCAGGCGCGGGCCGCCCAATCGATGCACGAGGCGGCGGAAAGGTGCACGCTCATCTGGTGCCACACGCCGGGCAAGGCGTGGCAGAACGCGTGGACGGCCTGCGCGGGATTGGGCCGGAACGCCGCGTTGGCGACGAAGATGACGCCCGATGTGCCGAGCGAGAGCATGCCCTGGCCATCATCCAGCACGCCGACGCCGAGCGCGCCCGCCGCGTTGTCGCCCGCCCCGGCGACCACCGGCACGCGGCCCATGCCCCAGTCGCGCGCGACATCCTCGCGCAGCACGCCGGTCACGTCCGGGCCTTCGTGGAGGCGCGGCATGTGGCGTTCGTCGAGGCCGGTCGCGGCCAGCATTTCGCCCGACCAGGCGCGCCCGGCCACGTCGAGCCACAGCGTTCCGGCTGAATCCGACATGTCGCTGGCCTTCTCGCCGGTGAGCGCCAGGCGCACGTAGTCCTTGGGCAGCAGCACGGTGCGCGTGGCAGCGAAGACATCGGGCTCGTGCTTGCGCACCCAGGCCAGCTTGGGCGCGGTGAAGCCGGGCATGGCGATGTTGCCGGTGATCTCGCGGGTGCGCGGTTCGTCCGCTTCCAGCGCCACGCATTCGGCGAAGCTGCGCCCGTCGTTCCACAGGATCGCCGGGCGCAGCGGCCGGTCGTCGGAACCGAGCAGGGTAGCGCCGTGCATCTGCCCGGCAAGGCCCACCGCCTGCACGCCGCCGCGCAGCGCCGCATCGATGCCGAGCACGGCCTTGTGCGCCGCTTCCACCCAGTCGGCCGGGGCCTGTTCGGACCACAGCGGCTGGGGGCGCGAGACGGAAAGGTCGGCGCTGCTTTGCGCCAGCACCTCGCCGCTCGCGGCGGTGACCACCGCCTTGACGCAACTGGTGCCGACATCGATGCCAAGGAACATGGGCGCTTACTTCGCCTTCATCGGATCGATCGTCCGGATCGTGCCGTCGGGGTTGAAGGTCAGCTCCGTCACCTTGACGTTGCGCAGGTGGTTCTTGTTGGACAGCTGGGTGTCGGCGTAGAACAGCCACCATTTTCCGTCGTGCTGGATGATCGAATGGTGCGTGGTCCAGCCCTGCACCGGCTTCAGGATATGGCCGGCATAGCGGAACGGGCCATAGGGGCTGGTGCCGATGGCGTAGTTGAGGAAGTGCGTGTCGCCGGTGGAATAGGTGTAGTAATACTTGCCGTCCTTGCGGAAGACCCACGAGGCTTCGAAGAAGCGGCGTTCGTGATCGCCGCCGGTCACGGGCTTGCCGTCCTCGCCCAGGATCACCGCGTCGCGCGGGGCCTCGGCAAAGGTCTTCATGTCGGGGTTCATCCGGACTACCTTGCCCGAAAGCGCGGGCTTGTCGTCCTGCTTGAGGTCGGTGTCCGATCCGTTGGGATCGTATTGGCCGTTGGCCCAGCGCTGGAGCTGGCCGCCCCAGATGCCGCCGAAATACATGTAGGCACTGCCGTCGTCGTCCACGAACACCGCCGGGTCCATCGAGAACGAGCCGGGGATTGGCTCCTTCTCGGCCACGAACGGGCCCATCGGGTTTTTCGACGTGGCCACGCCGATGCGGAACGCGCCCAGGCCGTTCCGGTCTTTCGATTTGTCGCGCGCGGGGAAATAGAGGAAGTAGGTGCCGTCCTTGTAGGCGGCATCGGGCGCCCACATCTGCTGCGAGGCCCAAGGCACGTCCTTCACGTCGAGCGCGACCGGGCCGATGGTCACCTTGCCGCCGACCTTGTCCAGCGAGAGCACGCGGTAATCGCGCATGGCGTACTGGTTGCCCAGGTCGTCGTCGGGCGTCGGCGTGGCGATGTCGTGCGAGGGATAGACGTAGATCTTGCCGCCGAACACGTGGGCGGAAGGATCGGCCGTGTAGATTTCGCTGACCAGCGGCTGATCGCGGAACGCGCTGGCGGGCGCGCCGCCGTTGCCGGGCTGCGCTTCGCTGTCCGCCTTGGCGCACGCGGCGAGGGCCATGAAGCCGGTCAGGCACAGCGCGGCGGTGGTGATTCTTGCCTTCATCGTCGGACATCCTCTTGCAGGCCGATTTTTCGGGCCTTTCGCGTGATCGCTCGGGATATGATAGCGCTACCTAAATGGTACGGCAATTTGAAATGTGCGTTTCCGTTCCTTCTGCTGTGCCGGGAAGGCAGGTGCGGTAGCGAGGAGACGACCCCGCCGTCACGCTCAATCCTCGAACGGATCGACCGCAACGCGCGTGCCGCGCAGGAAGGCGTCCGCCACCAGGCGCAGCGGATCGATATCCACGTCGCTGCGGCCGGTGCGGATCAGCGTGGCGAAGCGGGCGTAGAGGCCGGTGTATTCGTGGTCCTCGTCGCGCTGTGTGCCGGAGGGCAGGGTCAGTACCGCCCCGCCGCCGGAGAGCCTGAGCGTGCCGGCATCGGTTTCCACCGCGATGTCCCAGCTTTGCGGTCCGGTCTGGCGCCAATCGAGGTCCATGTGGACGATCGCGCCGCCGGTATCGCGGAAATGCAGGTCGGCAGCGATCGGCGCGGCGCGGTTGGCGGGAATTTCCAGCGTGGCGACCTCAAGGAAGATCGGGCGCGGCAGGATTCGAGTGACGATCGACAGCGCGTTGATGCCGGGATCGAACACGCCCAGGCCGCCCGGCTCCCAGATCCACGCCTGCCCCGGATGCCAGACGCGCACGTCCTCGCGCCAGGTGATCTCCACGCGCTCGATCCGCCGTTCCGCCAGCCAGGCGCGCGCCGGGGCGACGCCGGCGGCGAAGCGCGAATGCCATGCGGCGAACAGCGTGGCGCCGACCCTGTCCGCCTGGCTGTGCAGCGCGGCGACTTCCGCCAGCGTGGCTCCCGGGGGCTTTTCGAGGAACACATGGATGCCGCGCGCAAGCGCCGTGCTGGCCAGATCGTGACGGACCTGCGGCGGCGTGCAGAGCGCCACGGCATCGACCGCGGGGCCGCCGGCCAGCAGGTCGTCGAGGCTGGCGAAATGCGGCACGCCTTCGACGCCCGGATCGCGCGGGCTGACCGTGGCGGCAAGGCCGAACGCGCGGTTGCCGGCGATGGCGGGCAAGTGCTGGTCGCGGGCGATCTTGCCCACGCCGACCACGGCGATGCGAATCGGGTCCATCGCGCTAGAGCACCCGCACCTTCACCGGGGCGGAAGCATCGCCGCCCAAGCGCGCCAGCGGGTTGCGGCAGGGCAGGGTGAACGGCGCGGCCTCGATCTCGAACACGTCGCCCACCTGCGTGCGCACCGCATCGCTGAACGAAAGCGTGGCAGTGCCGAAGAAGTGGACGTGGACGTCGCCCGCGCGGCGGAACAGGTCATACTTGAAGTGATGGTGTTCGAGATTGGCGAGGCTGTGGCTCATGTTGTCCTCGCCGGTGAGGAACGGCTTTTCCCACAGCACCGCGCCATCGCGCAGGATGCGGCTGGTGCCGCGAATGTCCTTGGGCGCCTCGTCGATCAGCAATTCGGGGCCGAGCGCCGCGCGGCGCAGCTTGGAATGGGCGAGCCAGAGGTAATTGTGCCGCTCGGTCACATGGTCGGAAAATTCGTTGGCGAGAGCGAAGCCCAGGCGGAACGGCGTGCCGTCGGGGCCGATCAGGTAGATCCCGGCCAGTTCCGGCTCCTCGCCGCCATCCTGCGCGAAGGCCGGCATGTCCAGCGGCTCGCCGGGGCCGACAAGCTGGCTGCCATCCCCCTTGTAGAACCATTCGGGCTGCTGGCCGACGCCGCCATCGGCGGGCTTGCCGCCCTCCAGCCCTTCCAGGAACATGCGCATGGAATCGGTCTGGTGCGCGGCGGCGGCGGCTTCGCGGTGCATCTTGTCGCGCCCTTCGGCCGAGCCGAGGTGGGTGAGGCCGGTTCCGGTGAGCGCGAGGTGCGCCGGATCTTCGTGATCGACGGGCGCGAGGAAGTGGCCCGCCTGGAACTCGGCGGCGAGATCGATCGCCGCGCCCGCCGGGCAGGCCCGCGCCTCCGTGGCCAGCGTGGTGCCGGCCGCGATCGCGCGGCGGGCAAGGTCGGTGGTGCGCGCCACGCCTTCGAGGACATGGGCCGCATCGCCCTCGGCCAGGACAAGGCGGCGCGTACCGTCGCCGGCGCGGTGTTGCAGGAGGCGGAGTGCCATGGATGAAATCTCCCGTCCGGCGTTCAGAGTGTCAGCGTGCCGTCGATCAGGCGGGGCGCGCCATCGCCGCGCGCATCGTCGCGCAGCTCGGGCGGCAGGACGGTCGGGTTGAGGTTCTGGTAGCTGACCGGGCGGAGGAACCGGTCGATGGCGAGCGTGCCGACCGAGGTGGTGCGCGCATCGGACGTGGCGGGGAAGGGGCCGCCGTGGACCATGGCGTGACAGACCTCGACGCCGGTTGGCCAGCCGTTGGCCAGGATGCGCCCGGCTTTCGTTTCCAGCACCGGCAGCAGGCGCGCGGCCAGCGCGTCGTCGGCGGCATCCATATGCAGCGTGGCAGTCAACTGGCCTTCAAGGCCCTTGAGCACCGAGGCGAGTTCCGCCTCGTCGCGGCAGACCACCACGATCGAGGATGCGCCGAACACTTCGTGGCCCATCGCCTTCTCGGCCAGGAACGCCTGGGCGGTGGTGCGGAACAGCGCGGCGTGGCCCTGCATCGCTTCGCCGGCCAGGCCCTCGGCCAGCTTCTCGACACCCGGCGTGGCCTCAAGCGCGGCGACGCCGGACTGGTAGGCCTTGCAGATGCCGCCGGTCAGCATGGTCTGTGCCGCAGCGGCGCGGGTCGCCTCGGTGGCGGCGGCAAGGAAGGCGTCCAGCCCTTCACCCTCGATGGCGAGGACGAGGCCGGGATTGGTGCAGAACTGGCCGGCGCCCATCGTCAGCGAACCGATGAAGGCTGCGCCGAGCGCGCTCCCCCGGGCCTTCAGCGCTTCGGGCAGGAGCAGGACCGGGTTGATGCTCGACATTTCCGCATAGACCGGGATCGGCACCTCGCGGCTCTGGGCGAGGCGCACGAGCGCGAGGCCGCCCCCGCGCGATCCGGTGAAGCCCACCGCGGCGATGCGCGGGTCCTGCACCAGCGCCGCGCCGAGGTCGTTCGACGGGCCGACCAGATGGCCGAACACGCCGGCGGGCAGGCCCGAGGCGGCGACCGCGCGCGTGATGGCGGCGGCCACGAGTGCGCCCGTGCGTGGGTGGGCGGGATGGCCCTTGACCACGACCGGGCAGCCGGCGGCGAGCGCCGAGGCGGTATCGCCCCCGGCGGTCGAGAAGGCCAACGGGAAGTTCGACGCGCCGAATACCGCCACCGGGCCGACCGGGATCATGCGCAGCCGCAGGTCCGGGCGGGGCAGCGGCTGGCGATCGGGCAGCGCGGGGTCGATGCGCAACTGCTGCCACGCGCCCTTGCGCACGACATCGGCGAACAGGCGCAGCTGGCCCACGGTGCGGCCCCGTTCGCCTTCCAGACGGGCGCGGGGCAGTCCGGATTCCTCCATGGCGGCTTCGATCAGCTCGTCGCCGATGGCCAGGATCTCCGCCGCGATGGCTTCCAGAAAGGCGGCGCGCTCTTCGCGCCCGGTGGCGCGGTAGGTATCGAACGCGGCGGCGGCGGCGGCGCAGGCGGCATCGACTTCGGCCGGACCATCGATGGCGAAGGCAGGGCCGGTCGGCTCACCCGTGGCGGCGGCCACGGAGCGGAATTCGGTCATGGGTATCTCCTGATTTACTCTGACATATTATCAGAGGTTCCGGAACGCAACAGGCGGCGCGACCCGGGAAAATGGGAATCCGGTTCGGTATTCAGGCCGTTTCACCGGTCGGGCGCGATCCCCACAAGGCGTAGAACAGCACGTACAATTCGCAGGCCGCCGTCAGCAGGAACGATGCCTGCAGGCCATAGGCATCGGCCAGCCAGCCCTGTACCACCACCAGCGCGCCGCCCGCGATCGCCATGATGAGCAGGCCGGAGCCTTCCTCGGTCAGCGGGCCGAGCCCGCGGATGCCGAGCGTGAAGATCGTGGGGAACATGATCGAATGGAACAGGCCGACCAGGATCAGCGCCCACATCGCCGCCGGGCCGGTGGTGAAGACGGTGACGAGCATGACGACGAAGGCGCCGATCGAGAACGCGGCGAGCACCAGCGCGGCATCGACCTTTTGCATGATCGCCGAGCCAAGGAAGCGGCCGACCATCATGCCGCCCCACAGGAACGTGAGATAGCGGCCCGCCTGCTCGTGCGTGAGGTTGGCGATCGTGGGCTGGCTGACGAAGTTCACGAACAGGTTGGCGACGCCGATTTCGGCGATCAGATAGATGAAGATCGCGGGCACGCCGAACACCAGGTTGCGGTGTTTCCACAGCGAGAGCTTGCGCCGCTCCTCGGGCGCGAGGCGCAGCGTGGCGCTACCCATGGCGGGCAGCGGAAAGCGCGCGATCACCACGGCGAGAATCACCAGCACGATGGCGACAAGGCCATAGGGCAGGATCACCGACTGGGCATCGGCCAGCCGCTCCGCCGGGGTCAGCACCACGTCGGCGCTGGCCGTGCCGCCCTTCGACCGGCCCAGGATCAGGTAGGCGCCGAACATCGGCGCCAGCATCGTTCCCGCCGAATTCATCGCCTGCACCAGGTTGAGGCGCGAGGACGCGGTTTCGGGCTTGCCGACCACGGCCACGTAGGGGTTGGCCGCGACCTGCAGCAGGGTGATGCCGCTGGCGATCACGAACAGCATGGCCAGCGTCACCCCGTAGGACGGGATCGAGGCGGCCAGCATCATGCCGAGCGCGCCCGCCGCCATGACCAGCAGGCCGATCACCAGCGCTTTCTGGTAGCCCGCCTTCTCGATCAGCTTGGCCGAGGGGATCGAGGCCACGAAATAGGCGATGAACCACACCGATTCGATCAATGTTGTCTGTGTATAGTTGAGATCGAACACGCTGCGCAGGTGCGGCAGCAGCGTGTTGTTGATCACCGTGATGAAGCCCCACATGAAGAACAGGCTGGCCAGCAGCATGAGCGCCGGGCCGTAGCGGGTCTGGGAATTCGCCTCGGTCAGCGGATTTTCTGCCTGATTTCCCTGCGTATTGGACTGCGTTGAGGCCACTGGTGGCATGGTCTCGGCTTCCTCTCGTCTGCTTCGTGCGGGTGACGGCCTTCTTACCGTCTTGCGCAATCTCTATTTGTCAGACTATATCTGCGGAAAGGTCGCGTCAATGGGCGGCGACGATCACGACCGGTTCCGAAAGGATGAGAGGATGAGGATTGTGGGCAAGCCGAAGGGGGGCGTCGCGCTGGCGATGGTACTGGCGGCGCCGGTGATGCTGGTCGCGCAGGTGGCGGGCGCTGCCGAGGCGAAGCAGGAAAGCGCCGGCAAGCTCGCCGACGGGTCGGAAGCTTTCGCGATCACGCTCAAGGCGGCGAACGGCGTCTCGGCGCGGGTGCTGACTTATGGCGCCACGCTGCAATCGCTGATGGCGCCTGGCCGCGATGGCGCGGTGGCCGATGTCCTGCTGGGGTATGACGATGTCCAGTCCTACGAGGCGAAGCCCAACTTCTTCGGCGTGACCGTGGGGCGCTATGCCAACCGCATCGCCGCCGGCCGGTTCACGCTCGACGGCAAGAGCTACCAGCTTCCGCAGAACAACAACGGCAACAGCCTGCATGGCGGCGCGAAAGGGTTCGACAAGCGCAACTGGCGGATCGTTTCGGTCACGTCTGGCCCGGTGGCGAGCGTGGTGCTGTCCTACGTCAGCGCCGATGGCGAGGAGGGCTATCCCGGCAAGCTCGATACCAGGGTCACCTACAGCCTCGACGAGCGCGGCAACCTGACCATCGTGTTCGAGGCCACGACCGACAAGCCGACGATCGTCAACATGACCAACCACGCCATCTTCAACCTGGCCGGGGAAGGTTCGCCGATGGGGGCCATGGGGCACCGCCTGACCATTCCGGCATCGACTTATACCCCGGTGGGGGCGACGCTGATCCCCACCGGCGAGCGGCGCAAGGTGGCCGGTACCGTGTTCGATTTCCGGACGCCGCGCCGTGTGGCCGACGGGCTGCGCGACGGCACCGACCAGCAGATCGTTTACGGACGCGGGTATGACCACAACTTCGCGCTCGACAAGGGCGCGACGGCCACGCCCCAGCTTGCCGCGCGGCTGGAAGACCCCGCATCGGGCCGCGTCCTCGAAGTGCTGAGCACCGAGCCCGGCGTGCAGTTCTACACCGGCAACTTCCTCGATGGGACGCTCGTCGGCAAGAAGGGGCACGTCTATCGCATGGGCGATGGCATCGCGCTGGAACCGCAGAAGTTTCCCGATGCGCCAAACCAGCCTTCGTTCCTGTCCGCGCGCGTCGATCCGGGCAAGCCCTATCGCCACGTGATGATCTACCGCGTCAGCAAGGCGCCGCCGGCGCGCTGACCCTTTCGCACCTCCAGCACCCGAAGGCCGCAATGACCGATTCTTCCAGCAAGCGCCAAACCCCGAAGCTGCGTTCCCGCGCGTGGTTCGACAATCCCGACAACATCGACATGACCTCGCTCTATCTCGAGCGCTATCTCAACTTCGGGTTGAGCCTTGAGGAGCTGCGTTCGGGCAAGCCGATCATCGGCATCGCGCAGACGGGAAGCGATCTTTCGCCCTGCAACCGCCACCACATCGTGCTGGCCGAGCGCGTGCGCGAGGGCATCCGCGAGGCGGGCGGGATCGCGCTGGAGATCCCGGTCCACCCGATCCAGGAAACGGGCAAGCGGCCGACCGCCGGGCTGGACCGCAACCTGGCCTATATCGGGCTGGTCGAGGCGCTCTATGGCTATCCGATCGATGGCGTGGTGCTGACCACCGGCTGCGACAAGACCACCCCCGCGCTGCTGATGGCGGCGGCGACGGTGAACATCCCGGCGATCGCGCTGTCCGTCGGGCCGATGCTGAACGGCTGGTTCAAGGGCGAGCGCACCGGATCGGGCACGATCGTGTGGAAGGGCCGCGAACTGATGGCCAAGGGCGAGCTGGACGAGGAGGGCTTCATCAAGCTCGTCGCCAGTTCCGCGCCATCGACCGGCTATTGCAACACCATGGGCACGGCCACGACCATGAACAGCCTGGCCGAAGCGCTGGGCATGATGCTGCCGGGCTCCGCCGCGATCCCCGCGCCCTACCGCGACCGGCAGGAATGCGCCTGGCGCACGGGCAAGCGGGTGGTCGAGATGGTGCACGAGGACCTGAAGCCTTCGGACATCATGACGCTCGATGCCTTCCACAACGCCATCGTCGTCAATTCCGCGATCGGCGGATCGACCAACGCGCCGATCCACCTCGCCGCGATCGCCCGCCACGTGGGCGTGGACCTTCCGCTGACCGACTGGCAGCGGCTGGGCCACAAGGTGCCGCTGCTGGTGAACCTGCAACCCGCGGGCGAATATCTGGGCGAGGACTACTATCGCGCCGGCGGCGTGCCGGCCGTGGTCGGCCAGTTGATCGCCCAGGGGCTGATCGCCGAGAACGCGATGACCGCGAACGGCCGGACCATGGGCGAGAACTGCCGCGATGCGAAGATCGAGGACGAGCGCGTGATCCTGCCGTTCGACAAGCCGCTGAAGACCGAAGCGGGCTTCGTGGTGCTTTCGGGCAACCTGTTCGATTCCGCGATCATGAAGACCAGCGTGATCAGCGAGGAATTCCGCGCGCGCTATCTGTCCAACCCGGACGATCCCGAGGCGTTCGAAGGCCCGGCCGTGGTGTTCGACGGGCCGGAGGACTACCACGCGCGGATCGACGATCCCGCCACCGGGATCACCGCCGAAACGCTGCTGTTCATGCGCGGCGCGGGGCCGATCGGCTATCCGGGCGCGGCCGAAGTCGTCAACATGCGCGCGCCGGCCTATCTCATTACCGAGGGCGTCACCGCCCTGCCGTGCATCGGCGACGGGCGCCAGTCGGGCACCAGCGGCAGCCCCTCGATCCTCAACGCCAGCCCGGAGGCGGCCGCGATGGGCGGCCTGGCCCTGCTGAAGACCGGGGACCGCGTGCGCATCGACTTGCGCCGGGGCACGGCAGACATGCTGGTGCCGGACGCGGAACTGGCCGCGCGCCGCGCCGCGCTCGAAGCGGCGGGGGGCTATGCCTATCCGCCTTCGCAGACGCCGTGGCAGGAAATCCAGCGCGAACGCGTCGGCCAGCTTTCGACCGGCGCGATTCTGGAAGGCGCCGAGAAATACCAGCGCATCGCGCAGACGAGGGGCCTGCCGCGCGACAACCACTGATGCGCGGCCGGGGCTAAGGGCGCGGTCGCAGGAGATCCGAGCGGCGCGCGCTCCGTACCCGCACCAATCGCTACCGTTCTGGACAAAGGGGATTATCGATGCGTGGCAAATACCTTCGGGCGCTCATGGCCTTGGGTTCCGCTCTGGCGATGACGGCACCCGCCGTGGCGCAGACGGCCGGCGGGGCGACTGTCACGGTCCAGGCCGACCGCCCGGGCCCGGTGATGAATCGCCAGGTCTTCGGCCAGTTCGCCGAACATCTCGGCCACGGCATCTATGGCGGCATCTGGGTGGGCGAGGGATCGCCGATCCCCAATGACCACGGCTATCGTAGCGACGTGCTGGAGGCGCTGAAGGCGATCAAGGTGCCCGTCGTCCGCTGGCCGGGCGGCTGCTTCGCCGACGAATACCACTGGCGCGACGGCATCGGCCCGCGCGCCAAGCGTCCGGTGAAGATCAACACCAACTGGGGCGGGGTGGACGAGGACAACAGCTTCGGCACCAACGAATTCATGGGCTTCGCCGAACGGCTGGGCGCGGAGGCCTATGTATCGGCCAACGTCGGCAGTGGCTCGCCCGCCGAAACCAGCGAATGGGTCGAGTACATGACTTCGCCCAACGGCTCGACGCTGGCGGGTGAGCGCGCGGCCAACGGCCATCCCGCGCCGTTCCAGGTGCGTTACCTGGGCATCGGCAACGAACTGTGGGGCTGCGGCGGCAACATGCGCGCCGAATATGCCGCCGATCTCACCAACCGCTTCGCCCAGTTCGCCAAGGCCGGCGGCAAGGACAAGATGCTCAAGATCGCCAGCGGCCCCAGCGACGAGGACTATCCGTGGACCGAGACGCTGATGAAGCTTTCGGGCAAGTACATCGATGGCCTCTCGCTGCATTACTACACCCGCCCGCGCGACAAGGACTGGAACGACAAGGGCGCGGCGCTGGGCTTTCCCGAGCGCGAATGGGCGACGACGATGCGCAACACGCTGCGCATCGACGAATACATCACCAGGCATTCGGCGATCATGGACAAGTACGATCCCGAGAAGAAGAAGTGGCTGGTCGTCGACGAATGGGGGACGTGGTACGATCCGGCGCCCGGCTCCAACCCCGGCTTCCTGGTCCAGCAGAACAGCCTGCGCGATGCGGTGGTCGCCGGCCTCAACCTCAACATCTTCGCGCACCATGCCGATCGCGTGAAGATGGCGGCGATCGCGCAGATGGTGAATGTGCTGCAGGCGATGCTGCTGACCGACGGCGCGAAGATGGTGAAGACGCCCACCTACTGGGTCTTCGATCTCTACAAGCCGTGGCAGGACGCGACCACGCTGCCGATTGCCCTGCAATCGCCGCTGTACCGCAACGAGGACGTGTCCGTGCCCGCGATCAGCGCCTCGGCCGTGCGCGATACGGCGGGGCAGGTGCATGTGGCGCTGGTCAATCTCGATCCGCACCGCGCAATCCCGGTGTCGATCGGTCTCGCGGGCGTGCGGGCGGGCTCTGTGACCGGGCGGATCATCACCGGCACGGCGATGGACGCGCACAACAGCTTCGAGGCGCCCGACGTGGTGCGGCCGGTGGCGTTCACCGGCGCGCGGATCGCGGGCGGGGCGGTCACCGCCACGTTGCCCGCCATGTCGGTGGTGGTGCTGGACCTGCGGTAAGGCGGGCCGCGAGGCGGGGGCCGTGATGACGGACGAAGCGCACGGCATCACCCGCCGGGGCCTGATCGAAGGCGCGGTCGGGCTGGGCGCGGGGCTTACGGTCTCCGGGCTGGCGCTTCCCGGCCTGGCGCTGGCGGAGCCGCCGACCCCCGCCGCGCGGCTGTGGTATCGCCAGCCGGCGGAACAATGGACCGAGGCGCTGCCGGTCGGCAACGGCCGGCTGGGCGCGATGGTGTTCGGTGGCGGCGCGCACGAGCGGCTATCGCTCAACGAGGCCACGTTCTGGAGCGGCGGCCCCTACGATCCGGTCAATCCTTCGGCAAAGGGCGCGCTGGCCGAGGTCCGCCGCCTGATCTTCGCGGGGCACTTCGCGGAAGCGCAGGCGCTGGCCAATGCACGGCTGATGGCCACGCCGCTTAGCCAGATGTCCTACCAGCCGGTCGGCGATCTGCTGCTGGACCTGCCCGGCCTTGGCCCGCTGGTCGATTACCGGCGCGAGCTGGACCTTGACGCAGCGCTCGCCACGACCCGGTTTGCCACGCAATATCTGCGCTACCGCCGCGCGGTGGTGGCCTCTCCGGTGGATCAGGTGATCGCGATCGAACTGACCTGCGACCGGCCGGGGGGGATCGACCTCGACGTGGCGCTGACCACGCCGCAGCAGGGCACCGTGATCGCGAGCGGCGACACGATCCGGCTCCTCGGGCAAGGCCCGGCGGAGAACGGCATCGCTGGCGCGCTGCGGTTCGCCACCGCCGTTCGCGTGGAGGCGCAGGGCGGCGCGATCGAGGCGCGGGGCGAGCGGCTGGCGGTTCGCGGTGCCGATGCGGTGACCGTCCTCGTCGCGATGGCGACCAGCTACCGCCGCTTCGATGACGTTGGCGGCGATCCCGTCGCCACCGTCGCCGCCCAGATCGCGCGCGCCGCGCCCAAGGGCTTTGCCCGCATCGCCGAAGAGACGGCGGCCGAGCACCGGCGGCTGTTCCGCCGCGTCCACCTGGACCTGGGCCGCACCCCGGCAGCCGAGCGCCCGACCGACGAACGCATCCGCGCGAACGCGGCCGGCGACGATCCGGCGCTGGCGGGGCTCTATTTCGATTACGGGCGCTACCTGCTGATCTGCTCGTCGCGCCCCGGCGGCCCGCCGGCCAATCTGCAGGGGCTGTGGAACGATGCGCCGCAGCCGCCGTGGGGCTCCAAATACACGATCAACATCAACACCGAGATGAACTACTGGCCGGCGGAAGTCGCAGCCCTGCCGGAATGCGTCGCGCCACTCGTCCAGCTGGTCCGCGATCTGGCGATCACGGGCGAACGCACGGCGCGCGCAATGTACGGCGCGCGGGGCTGGGTCGCGCACCACAATACCGACGGCTGGCGGGCCACGGCGCCGATCGACGGCGCGCAATACGGGCTCTGGCCGATGGGCGGGGCGTGGTTGTGCCTCCACCTGTGGGATCGCTACGATTACGGGCGCGACATCGCTTATCTGCGTTCGGTCTATCCGCTGATGCGGGGGGCGGCGCTGTTCTTTCTCGATACGCTGCAGACCGATCCGGCCAGCGGATACCTCGTGACCAACCCGTCGCTGTCGCCCGAGAACGAGCACCCCAAAGGGGCGTCGCTGTGCGCCGGGCCGGCGATGGACCAGCAGATCCTGCGCGACCTGTTCGACCGGACGGCACAGGCCGCCGCGATCCTGCATACCGATGCTGGCTTTGCCGCGCAGGTCCGCGCTGCCCGCGCGCGGCTGGCGCCCGACCGCATCGGTGCGCAAGGGCAGCTGCAGGAATGGCAGGCCGATTGGGACGCCACCGCGCCCGATCCGCATCACCGGCACGTCTCCCATCTCTATGGCCTGTTTCCCAGCGGCCAGATCGATCCCGATGCGACCCCGGCGCTGGCGCGCGCGGCGCGGCGGTCGCTGGAACTGCGCGGCGATGAATCGACCGGCTGGGCGACAGCGTGGCGGGCCAACCTGTGGGCTAGGCTGCGCGATGGCGAACATGCGCATCGCATCCTCGCGTTCCTGCTCGGCCCCGAGCGCACCTATCCCAACATGTTCGATGCCCATCCGCCGTTTCAGATCGACGGCAATTTCGGTGGCACGCGCGCCGTGGCCGAGATGCTGATGCAGAGCCGCGACGGGGAACTGCGGTTGCTGCCCGCGCTGCCGCGCGCCTGGCCTTCGGGATCGGTGCGGGGCCTGCGCGCGCGGGGCGCGATCGGCGTCGATGTAGCGTGGCGGGGCGGACGGCTGGAACGGGCGGTGCTGACCGCCGATGCGCCGGGTCCGCTGGTCGTGCGGTGTGGCGATGCGCGCCGCGCCGTGCGGCTTATGCGGGGAAAGAGCATGATACTGAACGGCCCGGGCCTGCAAGCGGCACCGGGCGCGTCGTGAAGGAAAGGAACTGAACGTGGGCAAATCCTTGTTATTCGCGCGGAAAGGCCTTCTCGCCGGGCTCGCCCTCATGGGCGCCAGCTTCGCGGCGTCCCCGGCGTTTGCCCAGGCGACGACCGAGAGTCCGCCGGTCGTTGCCGGTGCGCCGCGGCTGACGGTGCAGACCATCAAGGTCCATGGCGCGGCACTCGAAGGCAATCTGGAAGGCGAGGCGGCGGACCGCACGGTGCTCGTCGTGCTGCCGCCGAGCTACGCCGCCCAGCCCAAGCGGCGCTATCCGGTGCTCTATGCGCTGCACGGCTATTCGATCGGCGTCGAACAATGGGTCCAGGAGATCCACGTGCCGCAGACGATCGCCAACGCCTATGCCAAGGGCCTGCCGGACATGATCGTCGTGATGCCCGATGCCAAGACCGCGTACAACGGATCGATGTATTCGGGCTCGATGACCACGGGCGATTTCGAGACCTTCGTCTCGCGCGATCTGGTCCGCTATGTCGACGCGCACTACCGCACCATTCCCGATCGCCTCAGCCGCGGGCTCGCCGGGCATTCGATGGGCGGCTATGGCACGGCGCGGATCGGCATGAGGCATGCGGACACGTTCGGTGCGCTCTACATGATGTCGCCGTGCTGCCTTTCGGCCCGCGCCGCCGATCCGCTCACCCCTGAGGCGGCGGCCGCCCTTGCCAGCGTGACGTCGCCGGCGGATTCGGCGAAGCTTCCGTTCCCGCTGCGCGCCCAGCTCGCGGTGGCGGCGGCGTGGTCTCCCAATCCGAAGAAGCCGCCGCTCTACCTGGACCTGCCGGTGGAAAACGGGGTGACGAGGCCCGACGTCATCGCCCGGTGGGCAGCCAACGCGCCCTTGTCCTTCGCCGACCAGTACATCGGCAACCTGCGGCAGTATCGCGCGATCGCGATCGACGTGGGCGATCAGGACAGCTTGAAGGTGGACGCGCAGAAGCTCCACGAACTGCTCGATGGCTATGGTGTGGCGAACAGCTTCACCATCTACCCCGGCACCCATGTCAGCCGGGTCGCCTTCCGCTTCCAGGACGAGGTGCTGCCCTTCTTCGGCCGGGAGCTGAAGCGGTGAAGCGCCGATTGGGACGGATCGCGCCCGCCATCGCCGCGCTGGCGCTGGCTTCCATTCCGGCGGCCGCCCACGCGGACCCGCTGGACCCTGCCGGACGGTGGACCGCCAACGAGCGTGGCGTCGCCTCCTTACCGCCGATGGGGTGGAATTCGTGGAACGCCTTCACGTCGGACATTTCGGAAGAGAAGATCATGGGTTCGGCGGAGGCGATCCTCCGTTCGGGCCTGGCCGCCAAGGGCTATCGTTACATCAACCTAGATGACGGTTGGTGGCTCAAGCGGCGCCAGCCGGACGGCCGGATGATGCCCCGCACGGCCCAGTTTCCCTCGACCATCGTACCGGGGGGCGATCCCAGCTTGCGGCCCTTCACCGACCGTCTGCACGCGATGGGATTCAAGGCCGGCATCTACAGCGATATCGGGCGCAATTCGTGCGGGCAGGTCTATACCTCGACCATGCCGAACCAGCCCGAAGGCAGTGTGGCCGAACGCGAGGTCGGCCTTTACGGCCACGTCGATCAGGACATCCGGCTCTATTTCCAGGACTGGGGATTCGATTTCATCAAGGTGGATGGCTGCGGCATTCGCGGGTTGCCGGCGGACCATCCCGAAGTGCGCGCCGGGCGTTATCGCGCGCTGCCGCCGCTGGTGGATTCCGACAGCCTGGCGCGGACCGACGTGGCCGGGGTGCGGCGTCTCTATGGGGAAGTGGCCGACGCGATCCAGCGCTATCGGCCAGACGGCCATTACCTCTTCTCGATCTGCCTGTGGGGCTCCGCCGATGTACGCGCCTGGGGCAAGGATGTCGGCGGCATTTCGCGCACCAGCGAGGATATCGCCCCCAGTTGGGGCCGGATGCTGCACAATCTCGATACCGTCGCGCGCCGGTCGCTCTATGCCCATCCCGGCTCGTGGAACGATCCCGACATGCTGTTCGTCGGCACCGGCGATTTCGACGAGCATCACCTGACCGAGGCGCGTTCGCACTTCGCGTTGTGGGCGATGGTCAACGCCCCCCTGTTCATCGGCTATGACTTGCGCCACGCGTCGCCCGCGCTGCTGGAATTGCTGGGCAACGAACGCATCATCGCGATCGATCAGGACCCGGCCGGCAATCAGGCGACGCTCGCGTTCGATAGCGACGAAGTGCAGATCTTCGTCAAGACGCTGGCCAGCGGCGACAAGGCGGTGGCGGTGTTCAACCGGGGCAGCGGCCCGGCCGATGTGAAGCTGACCGCCGCGCATCTGGCCTTCGCCGATGCGGCGGAGATCGGGCTGACCGATCTGTGGTCGGGCGCGAAGTCCAGTTTCAAGGGCGAGGTCGGGCTGCACCTCGCCTCCCGCGAAACGCTGATCTTCACCGCGCGGGGGACGCGCTTGCTGGCGGACGGGGTCTATCTGTCCGAGCAGCCGGGCAGCGTCAATCCGGCCGTGGACGGCGTGCAGGTGCCCCAGCCGGACCCGCTCGTCCACCGCGCGCCGCTGCAATGGCAGGGCACGCGGGGCAGGGGCGATTTCCCTCGCTATGGCGGCTGGGGCGGCGCACGGGTGGACCGCACGCCTTACGACCAGCCGCAGCGCATCGCCAGGCAATGGCTGGCGAACGGGATCGGCGTGCTCGCCAATTCGCGGCTGGAAGTGCGAAGCGGGGGATACAGGCAGTTCCGGGCGCGCGTGGGGATCGACGATTCCGCCGCGCCCGATGCGCCGCCGGTCACTTTCCTTGTGTATGGCGATGGCCGGCTACTTGCCCAGTCAAGGCCGCTCCGGCGGGGCGAGCAGGCGCAGCTGCTGACGGCGGACGTAGCAGGCGTGCGGATCGTCGAACTGGTGACGCGCAGTTCCGGCGTGGCCACCGCGGGCATTCCGGTCGATTGGGGCGAAGCCGCCCTGCTTCGTCCGAATGGATCGCGGCCCGACTGAATTTGGACCCGTGCGAGGGAAAACCATGAACCACGCTTCCCGCTGCGGCCATTCGCGCCGCGACTTCCTGTGTTCCGCCACGACGGCGGCGCTGGCCGCCGGCCTCGCGCCGGCCGTTGAAGGTGCCACCCCCGCGCCGGTCGGAGGCGTGCCCCGGCCGGCGCTGCGGCCCTTCGATCTCGCCGATGTCGATTTGGGTGAAGGCCCGTTCCTGCACGCCCAGCGCATGACCGAAGCCTATCTGCTGCGCCTGCAGCCCGACCGGCTGCTGCACAACTTCCGGGTCAACGCGGGGCTTGTGCCCAAGGCACCGGTCTATGGCGGCTGGGAATCCGCGAGCATCTGGGCGGACATAAACTGCCACGGCCACACGCTTGGCCACTATCTGTCGGCCTGCGCGCTGGCGTGGCGGTCGACCCGGGATCGCCGGTTCCGGCAGCGGGTGGACTATATCGCCGGCGAACTGGCGGAATGCCAGCGGGCGTCGGGCACCGGCCTGGTCTGCGCGTTTCCCAAGGGGCCAGCGCTGGTCGCGGCGCATCTGCGCGGGGAGCCGATCACGGGCGTGCCGTGGTACACGCTGCACAAGATTTTCGCAGGGCTGCGCGACGGCGCGCTGCTCGCGGACAGCGCCATGGCGCGCGAGGTTTTGACGCGCCTTGCCGATTGGGCGGTGATCGCCACCGCCCCGCTCTCGGACGCGCAATTCGAGGCGATGCTCGATACCGAGCACGGCGGCATGAACGAGGTTCTCGCCGATCTCTATTTCATGACCGGCAAACCCGAATACCGCGACCTGGCCCGCCGCTTTTCGCACAAGGCGATCCTGGAGCCACTGTCGCAGGAGCGCGATCATCTCGACGGGCTTCATGCCAACACCCAGATTCCCAAGATCGTCGGCTTCGAACGCGTTTACGAAGCCACGGGCGATGCCGCCTACCGCAACGCCGCCGCGTTCTTCTGGAAGACGGTGGCGCAGACGCGCTCGTTCGCGACAGGCGGCCATGGCGACAACGAGCACTTCTTCCCGATGGCCGATTTCGCCAGCCACGTGTTCTCGGCGAAGGGGGGCGAGACCTGCTGCCAGCACAACATGCTGCGGCTGACCAGAGCGCTGTTCCTGCGCGATCCCCAGGCCGACTACGCCGATTACTACGAGCGCGTGCTGTACAACGGCATTCTCGCGTCGCAGGACCCGGACAGCGGCATGGCCACCTATTTCCAGGGTGCCCGGCCGGGCTACATGAAGCTGTACCACACGCCCGAGGATTCGTTCTGGTGCTGCACCGGCACGGGCATGGAGAACCACGTCAAGTATCGCGATTCGATCTACTTCCACGGCGACGACAGCATCGTCGTGAACCTGTTCATCCCCTCGACCGTGCGCTGGGCCGAGCGGGATGCGGTGCTGACCCAGACCACGACCTTTCCCGAACGCCCGTCGACCACGCTGACGTGGGGCCTGAAGCGCCCGACCGAAGCGACGCTGAAGTTGCGCCACCCGCGCTGGAGCAGGGATGCGATCGTCCTCGTCAACGGGCGCGAGGTCGCGCGGTCGCGGCATCCCGGCAGCTTCGTCGAACTGCGCCGCACCTGGGAGAACGGCGATCAGGTAGAGCTGGTCCTGGCCATGCGTCTGGCGATCGACCGGGCGCCCGCCGCGCCGGACATCGTGGCCTTCACCTATGGGCCGCTCGTGCTGGCCGGCGCGCTCGGCCGCGAAGGCCTGGCGGAGGGTGCCGATGTGATCGTCAACGAACGCCTTTATGGCGCCTATAACGACAGCCCCTTTACGCCGCCGCAACTGGCCGGCGATCCGGAAGATATCCTGGGCAGGATTCGCCCCGGCCCGCAGGCGCTGCACTTCACCGTGCCGTCATCCACGGGCGCGTCGATCGATCTGGTGCCCTATTTCCGGATCGCCCACGAGCGCTATGCGACATACTGGCCAACGACAACCTCATGACCTGATCCTGGCAAGGACCGGTCACTCGGCCGGCACGGCGATTCCGTCCCGCGCCACACGGCGCGAGCCGTAGACCAGTTCGAACAACGGGCCGGCCATCATCGTCGTCACGATCGCCATGAACACGAGCATCGCGAACAGCGTCGGTCCGATCAGGCCCTTCTGCAGGCCAATGTTGATGATGATCAGCTCCATCAGCCCGCGCGAGTTCATCAGGGCGCCGATGCCAAGCGCGGTGGGATTGTCCTCTCCGCACAGCCGCGCGGCGAGGTAGCAGGCCCCGAACTTCGCGAGGATCGACGCGGCCAAAATGCCAAGCGCCATCAGGAAGAGCGGCCACGAGCCGATCATGTCCATGCGCGTGTTCAGCCCCGAATAGGTGAAGAACATCGGCAGCAGCATGACCACCGTGAGCGGCTCGACCTTGCGCTTCAGCTCTTCGGCGAAAAGGCCGCGCGGCATGAACACGCCCAGGATGAACCCGCCGAAAATGGCGTGGATGCCGATCGCGTCCATCAGGAAGGCCGAAAGGCACAGCAGCATCAGCGCACTGGCCAGCACGGCCATGCTCATTTCTCCGCGCCGTTCGACCGCATGGCCCAGCGGGGCCAGCAGACGCCGGCCGAAAGCAAGCAGGAAGCCCGCGTAGAGCAGCGCTCCCCCGATCGCGACGACCGCGATTCCCGCGCCACCGCCGAACGTGGCCAGCACCACCGCCAGCACGCACCATGATGCGGCATCGTCGAACGCGCCGGCGGTGAGCGAGAGCGTGCCCAGCGGGCTTTCGGACAAGCCGCGTTCGTTGATGATCCGCGCCAGCATCGGGAAGGCCGTCAGCGCGATGCAGGCGCCCGTGAACAGCGTGGCGCTGGTCCGGCCGATGTTGGCGGCAAACAGGCCGGGCACGTCGAGCAGGAACGGGGTGATGATGACCGCGATCGCGAATGGCGCGGCGATGCCCGAGACCGAAACGGCCGCCGCGCTGCGTGCCTTCGCGCGGAAGTGCGCGGGGCTGAACGTCAGCCCCACCAGAAACATGTAGAGCGCCACGCCAAGCTGCGAGCCTGCGTACAGCACGTTGCGCGTCTCCGCGGGGAAGATGGCCGTCTGCAGGCCGGGCGCGAGCAGCCCCACCAGCGAAGGACCGAGAAGCACGCCCGCGATCATCTCGCCCACCACCTGCGGTTGGCCGAGGAACTTCCGCCCGATCCGGCCTACGACCTGACAGGCCAGGATGATCAGTGCGAGCTGGAGGAAGAAGTGCACGCTGAAGTCGCCCGGCACATAGCTGGCCGCCGCGCCCGGTGCTGACGGACCGTGCGGCGCTAGGATTCCGCCCAGTATCGGCAGGACTTCATCCAGAATGTGGGCCATGGCTTCCTTGCAGTCTCCCGGGGCGCAGCGCTTTCGCGCTTGTCGTCGATCGATGCAGGGGAGATGAGCTACGCGTCCTCCGGCATCAATGCATTGATCGCCATGGTAGCGTTATCGTGCATGTCTGGCAATCGCGGCTATGCGGGAGGAGAAGAGTCGGTTGCCGCCTAGGGTCCTGACCCTAGCTCCGCTGCAGCGTTTCCCGCTGCATAAGCCAGATCACGGCTGCCGTTGTGAACGACGCTGCACCCAGCAGCATCGCCGTGGCCAGGCTGAAGGACTGCGCGATCTGCGCGGTGATGATCGGCGCGAAGAAGCTGATCACCCGGCCCCAGTTGAAGATCGAGGCGGCCGTCGATTGCAGGTGCGGCGGATAGAGTTCCGCCATCCACGGTCCCCAGATCACGCTGGAGCACAGCGCAGCGCCATAGATGAGCCCCGCCAGTTTCAGCACCGTCGGGTCTGCGGGCCCCAGGAGATAGACCGCGATCGCGCCGGAAGCGATCAGGAAGCCGATGGCGTTGAAGCGGCGGCCGAAGCGGTCGGCGGCCCAGCCCCAGAAGAAGCCGCCCGCGATGTTGCCGCTGAACTGCCAGGCGACCAGCGCGCCGGCGGTCTGGGCGCTGAACCCGCGTTCGCCGGTCAGATAGGTCGTGAGCCAGCCGCTGAAAGCCGCGTAGCCGAAGAAATTGAGGCCGGCCATGGTCGCCAGCATCAGCGTCTGCCGGCGCAGGCCGGGTGCGAAAAGTTCGCTGACCGGCAGGCGCGATACCCCGCCGCGCGTCCCGCGATCCATGCGCGATCCTGTGGGAATGGCGGCAAGGACAAGCAAGGCCAGGGCCAGGGGGGGAACGCCGCCGATCAGCAGCAGGTGCTTCCAGTTGCCCGGCGCGACCAGCCCCATCGCCACGCCGAGCATGACGATCGACAGGCTGAAGGCGGCGTTGAGCGTGCCGGCAAGGCGGCCGCGCAAGGTCGGCTGGAACAGGTTGATGTAGATGCCCACCACCACCGGGAACGAACCGCCGGCAAAGAAGCCGAGCAGGAAACGCTGGAGCAGAAGCTGTGGGTAGCTCGCAACGATCATGCCGGCGAGCAGCAGCGCGCCGTAGCCGAACACGAGGCCCGACAGGACGCGGCGGCGCCCGATGCGGTCGGCGATCTGCCCCAGCACGATCGCGCCGGTAAGAGCGCCCGCGCCCTGCGCCGAATAGGCCGACCCCGCCTCGATCAGCGACAGCCCCAGCGATTCCCGGATGTACGGCCGCAGCACGTCCACCGTGTTCCAGGCCCAGCCATAGAGAAATTCGCAGGCAAGCAGCAGCACGAACACCAGCACCTGACGCCCAAGGCCGGGTTCTACCGCAACGGGATCGGTTTGCGACAGCGGAACGGAAGCGGCGGGAATGGACATGGGATCGGTCCGCTGAACGGGAGGGCGGGAGAGCTTGCCGTGCGGTGGGGGCCGCACGGTAAGCGCGGATGCGGTCAGGCGGCGCGCTGCAGTTCGGCGAGCTTGATCTGCACCAGCATCGAGAGTTCGTCATAGACCACCCATTCGTCGACGATCTTGCCGTCGCGAATGTGGAAGTGGGTGACGCCCATGACGGAAAGATGATGGCCCGTGGGCGCGCCGAGCGAGCCGTAGCCCATGTGGTGCCCGTCCATGGTCCAGCGAAGCGCGTACTTGGTGCCACCCTCTTCGCTTTCGACCGAGCAGATATGCTGCGGCACGAAGGCGCAGTCCGGGATCAGGGCCACCAGGCGCATCGTCTGCTGCAGCACCGCCGCAACGCCGCCCAGTTCGCGCATCAACGGGCCATGCCACTGGCAATTGGGCGCGTAGATGTCGCGGATCAGGCCGAACATGCGCTTGTTGTAGATGTGGTGCAGCCAGCGCAGCAGCTGTTCCTCGCCCTCGTTGTGCGCGATCGAAAGGTCGGCTTCGCTTTCGGGCGGATACTGGCCGAGCAGGCGCCGGTTCTCGGCAAGGTCCAGCACCGTCTCGCCGTTTTCGAACTTCTTGCGCGCCAGTCCTTCGGCGAAAACCTGCGGGTCGACACCGACCTGGATCAGCGGTCCCATGTTGTCGCGGACGATCCATTCCTTGTAGATCTTATTTTCCAGGATCATGCATTCGGCGACCGTGCGGGTGCAGAACGTCCGGCCTGTGGGCTTGCCCCACGAACCGAACTCTGTGTGGCGGCCAAGCCCGTGGGTCATGTGGCTGGTGTAGAAGCCGTCCACGTCGTTGCCGCGCCAGATCACCTGCTGCGCCATGCCACGGCGGTCGGGAAACTCGACAAGCCGCTGGATCGTGTCGCGGATGTGCGTCTCGCGGTCATACATCGTGCCGAGCGTGGTGTAGGCAACGCAGTTATGGGTATAATGGCTGTAGATCAGCCCCACGTCGCGCTCGTCCCAGATGCGGTGGGTGCAGCGGATGATGTAGTCGACGATGTCGGTATAGGACTCATCGAACCCGCGCATCGACTGCACCCTCGGCCGGTTTTCGGGCACCAGCTGCGTGAAATCGCGGCGTTCCACCTGGAGGACGCTGCCGCCGGAGGGCGCGGCCGCTTTCGCGGATTCGACCGGCTTTACGGGCTTGGGATTGCTTTCGGTCACGATACCTCCGAGGCGATTGGATAGGTTGAGATGTCCGCGCACTGACGTTCTGCGCGCGATTGGTGAAGATCGACCTGCCCGAGCCAGGTGGAAAACGCGGCGGAACAGGCGGCGGGCTGTTCAAGAAGCAGGAAGTGCCCCGCATTGGCAACCTCGGTCCAGGTCGCGCAGGGCAGGGCGTTGGCCATTTCGGCCTGCAGATCTTCGGGCGCGACGACGTCCTGCGCGCCCGAAAGCACGAGTGTCGGCATGTCCATGCGGGCGAGGCGCGGGCGGTTGTCGGGGCGGGAAAGGGCGATCTCGGTCTGCCGTTCGGCCGTCCCCGGCGGGCAGGCGTTCGCCATGGCGACAATCAGCGCGCGAAGGCACTTTTCCTCGCTGCGCGACGGGTGGACATAGCGTGACCAGAGCTGTTCGCCGACGAGCGTTGCGGGATCGACATCGGCCACCGCGGCGCGACGAGCGGCGAAGTCCGCCTCGGGCACGGGCCGTGCGTTGCCGGCGATCAGGGCCATGGCGGCGATCCGGTGCGGCGCGCGGGCGGCGAGTTCCAGTGCAATGATGGCGCCCAGCGAAAAGCCCACCGCGATGAACCGGTCCGGCGCCGTCGCCAGCAGCCTTTCGGCCGCGCCTTGCACCGACGTATCCTGCGTCAGATCGGCATGAAGCGTGCGTTCGGCGGAAAGCGCGCCGGAGATCGCTGCGAAAACGCGCGCGTCGCACAAGGTTCCGGGCAGGAACAGGACGGGTACGGTGCTTGCGGCCGGCGGCATCGGATGCGTTCTCTTTTCTCGTTCAGCGCAAGGCCCTTCCGAAAAGCGAAAACTCGGCCTTGCGCTTTCCCCGGTCTTGACCTACCAGATTTGCATTCGAATGCAACATCAAGTTTGGAGCTTATCGTGACCGAGTGGACCCGAGAGGCCATGGCGCAGCGCCTGGTGCGTTATGCCGATCTCGTGCCTTGCCGCACCGCCTTCATCGATACCCGCACGCCGGGTTCGACAGAGAAGGAGAACTTCACGATCATCGGTCCGGGCGTGTCAGAAAGCACCGACCAGTTCGTGCACATAACCGAGAAGCACGGTTTCAATATCGGGGCGGCGCGCCAGCCCTTCGGCTGCGTCAATTCGCAGCACAGCCATGATACCGCCGAGGTCTTCATGGTCCATTCCGGGCACTGGCGGCTGCTGTTCGGGCCGAACCGCGAGGATGGCACGCTGGACATCGGACCGGGCGACGTCGTGTCGGTGCCGATCCACATGTTCCGTGGCTTCGAAAAGATCGACGATGGCCTGGGCATGCTGTTCACCGTGCTGGGCGAGGACGATCCGGGCAAGGTCACCTGGGCGCCGGCGGTGTTCGAGGCGGCCGAAGGCTTCGGACTGAAGCTCGTCAAGGGCGGGCAACTGATCGATACCAGCGAGGGCGAACACACTCTGCGCCAGATGGAGCTTGAGGCCCCTCTCGACGAGGACCGGCTGCGTGAGCTCGCCACCCCGCCGATCGAGAAGCTGATGCAGTGCATCGTCCGTTGGGGCGATGCCGTGGCGAATCCGGATTCGCCTCTCGCGCGCCAAGGCGTCGAGGAGGCCGGTCTGATCGCGGTGGGCGCCAGCGGAGACGGTTTCGCTGCCGGCCCGATCGCAGGCTGGTGGCCGCACGGGTTCCAGTTGCGCCTGCTGACGTTGCAGACCGGGGCCTATGTTCCGATGCACGCGCGCGCCGAAGCGGAAGTGCTGATCGTGCAGGAAGGGACGCTGGAGGTAAGCTGGGGTAACGAAGCGCTTCTGCTGGGGGCGGGCGATACGCTCACCATCCCGACTGGCCTCGCCCATGCGTTCCGGAACACCGCTTCGGTGCCGGCCAAGGCGTTTGTGGTACGCGGAACCGACAGTCCGGCGGCGCCGATTTTCGGCTGAGCCTCGCGACGGCATAAGAAAAGGCCCGCGAACCAAGTGGTTCGCGGGCCTTTTTGCGTGTCCCGAAAGGGCGTCGGCCCGGCTTATATCCAGACCGTCACCGCGAGGTGTCTCGCAGTGACGGCCTGCGGACGGGATCAGGCGTTGGCCTTCTGGCGTTCCAGTCGGATCGCGGCGGCCTTCTGGTGGCCTTCCAGCCCTTCGCTGCCGCTCTGGCGCATCGCCGGCGGAGCGACCGCGCGCACCGCGCTATCGTCCAGCCACTGGTGGGTGGCGATCTTCACGTAGCTGCCGACCCACAGGCCGCCGGTATAGCGGCCGGCGCCCATGGTGGGCAGCGTGTGGTTGGTACCCACGTTCTTGTCGGAATAGACCACGCTGGCGTTTTCACCGATGAACAGCGATCCGTAGTTGCGCAGCTTGTGCGAGAAGGCGTGCGGATCGCGGGTGTGGACCTGCAGGTGTTCGGCGGCCACGTAATCGGAGTAGGCGATCATCGCTGCCTCGTCCGTGCAGATCACCACTTCGCCGTAATCGCGCCAGCTTTCGCTGGCGACGGCGGCGGTAGCGAGCGTCTTGAGCTGGCGTTCCACGGCGGCCACGGTTTCTTCGGCCAGCTTGCTGTCGGTGGTGATCAGGCCCACGCGCGTGCGGATGTCATGCTCCGCCTGGCCGAGCAGGTCGGTGGCGATCAGTTCGGGATCGCCGGTCTCGTCGGCCACCACGAAGATTTCGGAAGGACCGGCCAGCTGGTCGATGCCCACCGGCCCGAACACCTGGCGCTTGGCCTCGTTCACGAACGCGTTGCCCGGCCCCATGATCTTGTTGACTTGCGGCACGCTTTCGGTTCCGAACGCCATGGCCGCGATGGCCTGTGCGCCGCCGATGCGGAAAATGCGGTCGGCGCCGGACAGGTGGCACCCGGCGATCATGGCGCGGTGCGCATTCGGGGGAAGACAGGCGACCACTTCGCTGCAGCCGGCCACCTTGCCGGGGACGATCGTCATGATCGGGGCCGACAACAGCGGGAAGCGCCCGCCCGGGACATAAGCCCCGACGCGCTCGATCGGAATCACGCGATGCCCGAGGTGCAATCCCGGCATGGGTTCGACTTCCAGCGGAAGGATGGTCCCCAGCTGGGCTTCGGCGAAGCGGCGGACGTTCTCGATCGCGAACTCGGTGTCCGCGCGGGTCTGCGGATCGAGGTCCGCCACCGCGGCGGCGCGATCGGCGGCGCTGACTTCGAACTGGTCGAGATCGGCCTTGTCGAACTCGCGCGAATACTGGCGCACGGCGGCGTCGCCGCGGGCGCGCACATCGCGCAGCACGCCGGCGACCAGATCCGAAACCGAACTGCTGTCGGCAATCTGGTCGCGCGCCGGGGCCTTGGCATAGCGCGTGCGATTCTCGAAGCCGCGCGGGGCTGGGACACTCATGGATACGCTCCTGTGGTGGAATCTGCGTTCCCGTATATTGCATTCGAATGCAATTGTCATGCCCCTTATGTGCGGCTGTGTCGCCGCCCTAATCGGAGACCGAACTTGCCTGTTGCGACCGACGGCCTAGAAGTGCCGCAAGTGCAAGCGCGACGGGATCTCATGGCGAAAACCAAGTCTGACACGGATGCTCAATCGTTTCTGGCGAAGGCCGGGCGGCGGCCGACCTCTTATGATGTCGCGCGCCTTGCCGGGGTTTCGCAGTCGGCGGTTTCGCGTTGCTTCGCGCCCAACGCCTCGATCGGGCAGGCGAAGCGCGAAAAGATCCTGAAGGTCGCCGCGGAGATCGGCTACAAGCCGAACGCCCTGGCGCAGGCGCTGATTTCCAAGCGCACCCACCTTGTGGCGGTGCTGATCTCCAGCAACACCAACCTTACCTATCCGGAAGTGCTCGCGGGCTTGTGCGCCAGCCTGACCGACCGCGACATGCGCGTTCTTCTGTTCAGCCTGCGCAGCGAGAGCGACGTCGACCAGATCATCCACCAGATATGGCGTCATTCGGTGGACGGCGTGATCGCGGCGGTGCGTCTGTCGGATGACCAGCTGGCGGAATTTGCCCGTCACCGCATTCCGGTGGTGCTTTACAACCGCATGGCCAGCGGCGGCGGCGCCGGTTCGATCCGGTGCGATTCCGCCCAGGGCGAACGCGATCTGGTAACGCGCCTGCTGGATAGCGGCCATCGTCGTTTCGGGGTCATCGCCGGTCCCGAAGACAGCTATGTCGGCGAGGAGCGGCGTCAGGCCACTCTGGCGACGCTGGCCGCGGCCGGGATGAAGGATGTTCCGGTGGTGCGCGGGGACTACAGCTACGCTTCCGGGCGAGCGGGGCTGATCGCGCTCCTTCAGGAAAATCCGCAGCTCGATGCGATCGTCTGCGGCAGCGACATGATGGCCATCGGCGCCATGGACGGCGCGCGCCAGGATTGCGCCCGGCGCATCCCGCAGGACCTTTCGATCGTGGGTTTCGACGGGTCTGGCCCCGCCATGTGGGAAAGCTACCGCCTGACGACGATCCGCCAGCCGGTCAACCGGATGACAGAAGCATCGGTCGCCATGCTCATGGAGCGACTCGACGATCCTTCCGTTCCGGCGGAACAGCGTCTGTTCTCGGGCGAGTTGATCATCGGAGAATCGGCGCGTTTCGCCTGATGGCAACCGGATTGATGCATTCGGTATCAGATATGTTGTTAAAATGTCGCAGGTTGGCGGCATTTTTGCGCGTGTAAGCGGGGTTGTGTTGCCGCCATATGCGCGGATAATGCCAATTAAAATACAGTAATATAAGGATTATTTTGAATGGGTTGATGCGTAATCGTAAAATATGACTTCGAATGCAAAAAGATATCGACGGGTTGGCGCGGGCTCGATAAGTTCCTGTCAAATTCCAATGAGGGAAAAGGGGAGTAATCGATGCATCGCAAAATCTGCCTTGGAGCGTCTGCCATCGCGATCGCGCTGGCCGCCTCACCGGTTCTGGCGCAGGGTGCCCCGCAGGCCGACGCCGGCGCCGGTGCATCGGCCGATGTGGGTGGGGACATCATCGTGACCGCGCAGCGCCGCAGCGAACGCCTGCGCGACGTTCCGATTGCCGTCACCGCCCTGTCTGGCGAGGCGCTTGAGCGGCTGCACGCCAACAACATTTCGCGTGTCGAATTCGCCACGCCCGGCTTTACCTGGGGTTCGCAGGGTTCGGACTCGTTCCCGGCCATTCGCGGCGTCCGCACCAGCCTTGTCTCGGCCCAGACCGACCCCGTGATCGGCTTCTATGTGGACGGCATCTACCAGAGCCGCACGCAGCAGCAGAGCATTCCGCTGTTCGACGTGGCCCGCGTGGAAGTGCTGCGCGGTCCGCAGGGCACGCTGTACGGCCGTAACACCTTCGGCGGTAACATCAGCGTCGTCACCTCCGATCCGACCAAGGATCTCGGTGCGGGCATCAATATCGACAAGGGCAATTTCAACTCGGCGCGGATCGACGGCTACGTCAACATCCCCGTGTCCGATACGCTGCAACTGCGCGTGTCCGGCGTGTTCCAGCGCCACGATGGCTATGTCCGTTCGACCACCTCGGACGTCGTGCTGAACGATCTCAACGAGAACGCGCAGCGCGTGGTGCTGAAGTGGACGCCCGACAGCCGCCTCGAAGTCACGCTGCGGGCCGGAAGCTGGCGCCGCGACGATGCGGGCGCGGGTTCCTATGGCTACAAGGTGGCCGGCACGCTGATCAACCCCGCCACGGGGTATCAGTCGATCAACGGCAGCGCGCTGGCGGTCAACCCGTCGGTGCCCAACGGTTCGCCCAACGTCGCCGGGCGCGATGTCGGCCTGCCCGTCACGGGCGGCGCGTGGACCAACGACTGGGATTACCAGCCGTTCGAACACGTCAAGGAAGACTACGTCTCGGGCCAGATCGCCTATGATCTCGGGTTCGCGACGGTCAAGTCGATCACCGGCTACACCCACTTCCGCGCACACCGCAGCGCCGACAACGACCAGTCGAGCAAGGTGTTCGAAGCGTATGGCTACGGCTCGGGCATCCAGGAGCCGAATACCCGTTCCAACGCCTTTTCGCAGGAAGTGCAACTCGCCTCGAACTCGCGCTCTCCGCTCGAATGGCTGATCGGCGGCTACTACCTGCATGACTCGATCTTCGAGACCTACCAGCAGAAGATCACCGCGCCCGGCGCCACGACCAACGGCTTCAAGGCGGATTCGGACATCACCACCAACGCCTATGCCGCGTTCGGTCAGGCGAGCTACGCCATCGTGCCGGACAAGCTGAAGCTGATCGGCGGTCTGCGCTACAGCCACGAAAAGAAGGCGTTCATCTTCTCCGACTACGCGGACGCGGCGCCGGGCACCTACAACTTCGTCACGCCCTATGTGACGACGAAGGGATCGCCGGGCTTCAACAGCTGGACCTGGCGCGCCGGCATCCAGTTCACGCCTTCGCGCTCGACGATGATCTATGCCACGGCGTCCACCGGCTTTGCGTCCGGCGGCGTGAACGACACCGGTGGCAACCCGCTGATCCCGGCTTCCTATGCGCCGCAGAAGGTTTCGGCCTACGAAGGTGGCGTCAAGACGCTGATCCTGGGGGGCAAGGGCCAGATCGAGGCGTCGGTGTTCTACAACCGCTTCTCGAACCTGCAGATCAACGTCTACACGCCGCTGGTCTCCTACTTCGGTTCGGCCGGCAAGGCGCGCAGCTATGGCGGGGAAGTCGCGCTGCGCCTCAACCCGGTGGCGGGGCTGCACATCGACACGACCGCGGCGTTCATGAATGCCAAGTACACGTCCTATATCAGCGGCAACAACTTCTACGGCCTGTCGGACGGCACGGATCCGATCTCGCTGAATCTGGCCGGCAAGGCCATTCCGCAGTCGCCGAAGTTCAAGTCGACCGTTGCGGTGTCCTATGATCTCGATCTCGGCGATGCCGGCACGCTGTCGCCGATGGGCACCTGGCTGCATTCGAGCAGCTATTACGTCACCGACCGCAACACCCCGCTGGATTTCCAGAAGTCCTACGACAAGTTCGATGCCTCGCTGCGCTGGAGCGACAAGAACGACCGTACCTTCGTGGAAATCTATGGCGACAACCTCACCAACCGCGCGGTGCTGCTGAGCGGGGTGATCGGTCGCCGCCAGCGCATGCAGGTCTCCTATGGCGCGCCGCGTACCTACGGCGTCCGCGTCGGCACGAAGTTCTGAGCTTCGCACGGGGCGGGAATGCGTTCCCGTCCCGTCCTTGCCAATTCTCCCTCTGGCCGGGCCCTGATCGGGTCCGGCCTTTTTTTGTGCGTGCGGCAACGCTCCCGGGATCGGGAGAAGGGCGGAATCGCGAGAAGGGCGCAATCGCCGGGTTTAGGCGGCCGTCGTCTCGACCAGCCGGGCAAGGGCGAACAGCGCGCCCTCGTTGGCCACCGGGGCCAGGAACTCGATGCCCACGGGCATGCCGTTCGCGGTGAACCCGGCGCAGACCGTCAGCGCCGGCCAGCCGCTGCGGGCCGCAAGTTCGGGCGCCCAGCCGCCCCTGGGGTTTTCCAGATCGTCCGGAATGGCCTGCGAGGTCGGATAGACGAGGGCATCGATGGCGAACGCCGCGCAGACCGAGCCGAGATGGTCCGCCAAAGCCCGGTGCCGAGCGAGGATGCTGGCGGTTTCGCGATCCCTCACCGCGATCCGCGCGGCGAGCGCCTTGGCATGATCGGGCAGAAATGCCCCACCCGCAACGATCGCGTCGAGCGACGGAGGGGCCGACCCGGGCAGGAAGTTCGAGGCGAGATAGGCATCGAAGGCCGTCGCGAACTCGGCATCGACGATATGGTCGCCATGGCCCGGGTCCAGATCGGCCGGCAGAGCGGGCAGGTCGACAAGCGTGACGCCCGCTGCGGCCAGGCGGTCGAGCGCGGTGGCGCAGGCATCATCCACGGCCGCGTTGGTGCCGAACACCTGGCGCATGACCCCGATCCGGCGCGGCAGCGCGGAGGCTCGCGCGGGGTGACCCATCGCCGCGAGCAGCAGTTCGGCGTCCTCTACCGTCCTGGCGATCGGCCCGACGGTGTCGGTGGATGGGGCGAGGGGGGCAATCCCCTGCATCGGCAGCGCACCGTGGGCCGGCCGGAAACCGACCAGCCCGTTGTAGGCCGCTGGTATCCTGATCGAACCGCCGGTGTCCGTGCCGATGCCGCCCAGCGCATAGCCCCGGACAACGGCGACGGCGGTGCCGCCGCTCGATCCCCCGGCGCTGGCGTGCGGCGCCCGTGGGTTGAGGACATCGCCGCCAAGCGAACTGCGCGAGCGGATTTCGAACGAGAATTCGGACAAGTTGGTCTTGCCGACAATCACGGCCCCCGCGCGTTGCAGGCGTTCGACGATCCTGGCCGATCGCCGGGGCATGGCGCCGGCAAGCGCGCGGCAGCCCGATGTGGTGGGCACGCCGGCAAGATCGATGTTGTCCTTGAGCACCAGGGGAATGCCGTGGAGCGGCCCGGCGGCCGTGCCCTGCGACCGGGCGAGGTCGGCCGCTGCCGCGTCCTGTCGGGCGCGCGGATTGAGCGCCAGCATCGCGTGGAAGCGATCCCGGTCCGTACCCAGCCTCTCCAGCGCCTGGTCCAGCAATGTGCGGGCGGTGATTTCCCCCCGCGCCAGCATGGCCGCGGCGGCAGCTATGCTGGCGGGCGGTTCGGTCATGCGCGCGCCCGGTCCAGCAGGGTGGCCGCCCCCTTGAGCAAGAAAGCGTGGTCCGATTCCAGCAGGAACAGCGTCGCGCCGTGCTGCCGCCATAGCGGAACGTCCTCGGCCCGCGCCACGAACATGCCCACGGGCCGGCTATGGCGGAGCCCGGCGGCGCAGATTTTTTCGACCGCGGCAATCACCTGCGGATCGTCCTGGCTGGACGCGCCATAGGCCACGGTCAGATCGGCGCGCCCCACGAACAGCGCGTCGATGCCCGGCACGGCGGCGATCTCGTCGATGGCGTCCACCGCTTCGGGGTCTTCGATCTGGGCAATCACGGTGGTATTGGCCGAGCTGGTGGCCAAGTGATCGGCCATCGTCCGCGTGGTATAGCCCGCCGCGCGCGACGATCCGGCATAACCCCGCCCACCCGCGCCATAGTGCGCGTACCGCACGAGCGCTTCCGCCTCCGCCAGCGAACGGACGTGCGGCGCGACCACGCCGATGGCCCCGCAGTCCAGCGCGCCAAGGATCTGTTCGGGCGAGGTCACCGGCACCCTGACCAGAACCGGCTTGTTCGCCGCCCGGGCCAGCGCGACGCACAGGTCGATATCGCGCCGGTCGAACGGTGCGTGCTCGGCATCGAGGCACAGGCAGTCCAGCGCTGTCAGCGCCAGGACTTCCACCACGATGGGCGATGGAGTCTTGATGAACGTGCCGACCAGCAAATCGCCGGCGTTCAAGCGTGCCTTGAATGTCATTCCGCTGTCCATCCGCCATCGATGACCATGCTGGTGCCTGTCATCATTCCGCTGGCATCGCCGGCGAGGAACAGCGCCGCGCCCATCAGGTCTTCCACGGTGCCGAGCCGGCCCAGCTTGATCTTGTGGAGCACGCTGGCCCGGAAAGCCTCGTCTTCGAAGAACGGTTTGGTCATCGGCGTCTCGATAAAGGTAGGCGCGATCGTGTTGCTGCGGACGCCGTGCGGCGCAAGGTCGAGCGCGAAGGCCTTGTTCATGCCTTCCAGCGCCCACTTGCTGGCGCAGTAGAGGCTGCGGTTCGGCCCGCCGACATGGCCCATCTGGCTGCCGATGTGGATCAGGCTGCCCTTCACGCCATCACGCAGCATGGCCTTTACGCAATGCTGCGCCACGAAGAACGCCGCCTTCACATTGAGGTCCAGCACCGCGTCGTAATCGGCCTCGCCCACCTGCCACATCGGCATCGGCCGGTTGGTGCCCGCGTTGTTGACGAGCACGTGGAACGCGGGCCGGCCTTCGAAGAAGGCGGCAACCGCGGCCAAGTCCGCCACGTCGAGCACGGCGGCCTCGGCCATGCCGCCCGCGTGCCCGATGGCGGCGGCCGCCTCCTCGATCTCGCCTTGCGTCCGCGCGGCGAGCGTGACCGCCGCGCCCGCTTCGGCCAGGGCCGCGGCCATCGCCAGCCCGATCCCCCTGCCCGCGCCGGTCACCAGCGCGCGGCGCCCGTCGAGGCGGAAAGACGGCGTGACCGGCAGCATCAGGCGCGCGTCAGCTCGCTCGGCTCCGCCTGCCCGGCATAGGGCACGTTGCGCCCGCCATAGCGCCGCACGCGCAGGTTGGCCTGTTCGCCGTGGCCGGCAAAGCCTTCCAGCGCGCAGAGCCGGCTGCAGTATTCGCCCACCAGCGCGCTCGCTTCGTCGGTCAGCACCTTCTGGTAGGTGCAGGTCTTGAGGAACTTGCCCACCCACAACCCGCCGGTATAGCGCGCCGCCTTCTTCGTCGGCAGCGTATGGTTGGTGCCGATCACCTTGTCGCCGAAGCTGACGTTGGTGCGCGCGCCCAGGAACAGGGCGCCGTAGTTGGTCATGTTCTGCAGGAAGTAATCGGGATCGGCGGTCATCACCTGCACGTGCTCGCTGGCGATCTCGTCGGCGATCCGGACCATTTCCTCGTAGCTTTCGGCCACGATCACCTCGCCATAGGTCTCCCACGCCTTGCGGGCATGGTCGGCGGTGGGCAGGATCCGCAGCAGGCGCTCGATCTCGGCCATCGTTTCGCGCGCGAACTTCTCGCTGTTGGTCAGCAGCACGCCGGGGCTGTCCGGCCCGTGTTCGACCTGCCCGAGAATATCGGTCGCGGCCATTTCCGGGTCGCAGCCGACCTCGTCGGCAATGATCAGCGTTTCGGTGGGGCCGGCGAACAGGTCGATGCCCACGCGGCCGAACAGCTGGCGCTTGGCTTCGGCCACGAAGGCGTTGCCCGGGCCGACCAGAATGTCGATCGGGTCGATCGTCTGCGTGCCGATGGCCATCGCGCCGATCGCCTGGATGCCGCCCAGCGCATAGATCGCGTCGGCCCCGGCGAGCGCCTGCGCCGCCACGATGGCGCGCGCGGGCTTGCCCTGGAAGGGCGGCGCGCAGGTGACGACGCGCTTCACGCCCGCCACCTTGGCGGTGATCACCGACATGTGCGCCGACGCCAGCAGCGGATACTTGCCGCCCGGAACGTAGCAGCCGGCGGCGTTGATCGGCACGTTCCTGTGGCCCAGCACCACGCCGGGCATGGTCTCGACTTCCACGTCCTTCATGGAATCGCGCTGGATCTGCGCGAAGTTGCGCACCTGCGCCTGGGCGAACTCGATGTCCTTGCGCTCCTGCGGGGTGAGGCTGTCCACCGCGGCGTCGATCTCGGCCTGCGAGAGGCGGTAGTCTTCGCGGTCCCACCCGTCGAAACGGATGCTCATCTCGCGCACCGCCGCATCGCCCCGTGCCTCGATGTCAGCCAGCGCCGCTTCCACCGTATCGCGTACCCGCCGGTCCGCATCCGCCTTCGCTTCCGCCGTCGCACCACGCTTGAGATAGATTGCCACTCAACTCTCCGTTTTCGGATTTGCATTCGAATGCAAACGGTGTGACAAGCTTGGGGCGGCAAGTCAAGCGCAAGGCGGAGGCGAAGCCTCGCGGCGCGGTATGCACAGCCTCGACGACGCCTACGCCGGCGGTTAGCGGCCGGGGCCTGTCCCGACCAGTTCGGCTTCCCGTGCGCAGGCGGCCCGGTCCGGGACGGGGGCATGGGTGCGCAGCCTTGCCAGTTCGCGCGCGGCAGCGGCAAGATCGCGGTGATAGGCGGGCGAGGTCTGCAGCATGGCGAACATCGCGCTGCCGGCAAGCCAGCCCGCTTGCACCGCGCTGCGCGAATGGACACCGCAGATCACGCGGCTTTCGCCATAGGCGCGCCCACGCGTCAGCAGCGCGGTAGCGCGATCAGGCAGCAGTTGGACCAGCACCAGCGCTTCCAGCCAGCCGTTCGCGGCATGGCCGGAAGGATAATCGCCGTTGCGCGCCAGATGATCGGTGCGCGGCTCGCAAATGGGCGCATCCGTGCCGAGGTAGGGCCGCGCCTTCCGGTAGTGATCCTTGATCGGACCCACCATGTCGCCGGTGCCGATCCGGTCGAGCAGGGCGGCCAGCGCGGGCGCGCGGGCCGCGTCGAGCCGCATCCCCATGGCGCAGGCATAGCGATCGAGCGGCGCGTTGGTTACGTCGTCGGTCGCCATCCGCCAGCGCGGGCTGCCCATGAGCGTGCGGGTGGCCTGGAACAGCGCCCGGTCGGCGTTGTCCTCGGGACTGCCAGGCGCGGGCGGAAGCGGCAGCACGGCTACCCCGTCCGGCACGTGCGCCGGCGCAAAGTAGGGCGCCTGTGCGGCCCCCGGCACTGTCGCCAGAAAGAGCAACAGACCCGCGATCCGCAGCCCGCCCCGCACGCCGGTCAGACCTCGACGCGCATCGGCCCGATGCCGGGATCGGTCCGACCGGCGCGGCCGTTCTCCACCTTGCCGGCGAAGCGGCGCAGGAACGCCGGTTCGCTTTCGGTGCGGACGGTCAGGTCGTACCAGTTGTCGCTCGGGCCGAGCCGCCACAGGTCGCTCACCCGCTTGCCCGGCGCCACGGATACCGAGCGGGTCTGCACGGTCTGCGCGCGATAGGCGGGATCGAGCGCGATCGTGAACGTCGCGGGCGCGGTCCCGCGATTGACCAGCACGAGTTCCACCGCGTCCATTTCCGGCCGGTCGTGGCACAGCGCCTCGACGGGCGCGCCAAGCGGGCCGGCGAAGCGCCGCCACAGCCCGTTGGGGCCGCGCAACGTCAGGTCATAGGCATCGGAGGTTCCGCCGGCGGGGAGGGGGGCATCGTGCCACTGCTCGCTGGCGAAGCGGTCGCCCGCGCCGATGGTGTAGTGCCACGGCTCCTGCCGGTCGGTGTTGTCGTGGACGGTGAAGGCCGCGCCCTTGGTGCCGGTGTTCGCCAGCGTCAGGCGGAAGCGGCGCGCCGGCGTGACTTCGCCCGTCACCGCGAGGCGATAGGGCAGGGGGCGATGCGGGCGCTGGCCGGGCATCTGCGCGGCGGGCTCCTGCCGCGCGGGAATGGCGTTGGCGGTGCCCGCCGCCGAGCGGGCCACGCGGTCGCGGAAATCGGCGGTATCGGGCAGGGCGCGCGCCGGGCGCGAAGGATCGCTTCGGGTGAAATCGAACGCCGAGGTGAGATCGCCGCACACCGCGCGGCGCCAGGCGCTGATGTTGGGTTCGTGCACGCCGAAGCGCCGCTCCAGAAAGCGCAGGACCGAGGTGTGGTCGAACAGTTCCGAGCAGACGAAACCGCCCCGGCTCCATGGCGAGACCAGCATGGTCGGCGTGCGGATGCCCAGCCCGATGGGGTGGCGCGCGCCATGTTCGGCGGCCCAGGCGCTTTCGGCCGACCAGTCCTTCATCTCGCCGTCGAGCGCCACGGTGCTGTGCCCGCGATAATCGCCTACCGGTGGCACCGGCGGCGGCATGTGATCGAAGAAGCCGCCGGCCTCATCGTAGTTGAGGATGAACACGGTCCTGGCGAAGACTTCGGGGTGATCGATCAGCGCCTCGATCAGCTTTGCGGTGACGTGTTCGCCCTTGGACGGTTCGGCCTTGGGATGTTCGGAAAGGTCCGCCGCGGTGACGATCCACGAAACCGCCGGCAGCTGACCGGCCGCCACGTCGGCCCGGAACGCGGCGACGAGTTGTTCGCCGTCCGAACGGGTGCGGTCCGGGCCTTGCAGATGCTCGCTCACCCACGCCCGCCCCCGGCGGTACAGATCCGAATCGCGCGCGCAGGGCCGGAACGGCGGGAACACCGACAGCAGGTTGTCGCCGAAGTTGTCGTATTCCTGATAGACCTTCCACGCGATGCCGGCTTGTTGGAGCCGTTCGGCATAGGTCGTCCAGCGATAGGCCTCGGCGCGCAGCGGCTGGTCGGTTGCCATGTCGGCGCTGGGGGTCTCGTCCTCGCCGTAGTTGCTCATTTCCGGATCGCCGCCAACCGTGCCGCCGCCGTTGCATCCGGTGAACAGGTGCAGCCGGTTGGGATAGGTCTGCGTCATGGTGGAGCAGTGGTAGGCGTCGCAGACGGTGAAGGCGTCCGCCAGCGCATAGTAGAACGGCAGGTCGCCGGCCGTGTAGTGCAGCATCCGGTTGTGCAGTTCGCCGGTGTGCCCCCAGCGGTCGTAGCGGCCGCGGTTGAAGATGTGCATGTTCTCGCGGTGCGACTGGTCCGCGCCGTCGACGGTGAACGAGCGGGTCGTGCGCGAATCGCCGTGATAGGGCAGAACGTGGCCATCGGCATGCTGGTCCGAAGGCTGCGCCCATACGGCGCGCCCGCCGGGCAGGCGCAAGGGGCGCGGATCGCCCAGCCCGCGCACGCCGTTCAACATGCCGAGATAGTGATCGAACGAGCGGTTTTCCTGCATGTGGATGACCACGTGTTCGACATCCATGATCGAACCGTTCCGGCCCGCTGGCGCGATCGCCAGTGCCCGATCGATCAGGCCGGACCATAGCGCGCCTGCCACGCCACCCGCCTGCGCCGTCGCCTTGAGGAAATCGCGCCGGTTGCCGCCGCCCCTGCTCATACCCGTGCCTTTCTCCGTTGCCGCTGGCCGTTGCGGAAATGTCGCCAGCCAGTCATAATTTTGGTATAGTCCAAAACTGCTACAGATTGACGACGCCCGGGGCGGTGCCGGGCTGCATAAAGCGATGTGCAGGCCTTGCATTGCCGCGGCAGAAATGACGGGAAACCGAATGACGACGACCAGAATTGACAGGATTTTCCGGATTATCAAAGAGTTCGGTGACCATCACTACGGCGAGGCGATCTCCCAGATCGAACACGTTCTGCAATGCGGGCATCTTGCGCGGGCGCAGGACTGCTCGCCCGCGATGGTGGCGGCATCGCTGCTGCACGATATCGGGCAATTCATTGACGATGCGGGAAATGCTGCGGAGCACAAAGGCATTGATGCGCGTCACGAGGTGACGGGGGCTGCGTTTCTTTCTCCGTTCTTCGGGCCTGACGTGACCGAGCCGGTCCGCCTGCATGTCGATGCCAAGCGTTATCTCTGCGCGGTCGAGCCGGGCTATGCGGAAGGCCTCAGCGGCGCTTCGCTGCTCAGCCTGCAACTGCAGGGCGGCGCGATGAATCCCGATGAAGTGGCCTCTTTCCGAAGCAACCGCTGGTTCGACGACGCGATCCAGCTTCGCCGCTTCGACGATCTGGGCAAGCGCAAGGACTGGCAGGTTCCCGATCTGGAAACCTATCGCCCGCTGCTTGAGGGCCTGCTGCTACCGGAAGGTTGAAAGCGGTGCGACGATGGGGCCCTTCGCGGGGGCCGTTCCATATTTTGATGCGGGCGCGAAAGCTGTAACGCCGATGTAATGGCTAACTGGTTTATACCAGTTGACTGAAAGATCGATTCGCAGACGCCCCACCGGCCGGAAGCACCGCTTCCGGCAACGGGAGTGCCTTGCCTGTCGGATCCTCCCGCCGGTGCGGGGCTCAGTCGGGGTTTTTGCGTTCCTGGGGAGAAACGACATGGCAGGTTACAAGCGCGCGCGGCAAGGCCGCGCACTGTTCCGGGCGTCTGTGGCGATCGCGTCGATCGTGGCATGTGACAGCGCCGCGCACGCGGAGGACGCGGCCGACGCGCCCGATTCCATCACGGTCACCGGCCAGCGCCTGAGCACGGTGGCCGCGATCGAGGAGAAGAAGAAGGCCGACAACGTTATCGACATCATCTCCGCCGACAACCTGGGCAAGCTGCCCGATGCCAACGTGGCCGATGCGCTGGCGCGCATTCCCGGCCTGTCGGTGATCGTGAACCAGGACACGGGCGAGGGCGAATACGTCGCCATTCGCGGCCTTTCGGGCACGTACAACGCGGTCTATATCAACGGCGTGCGCGTGGCGCAGACCGATCCCGGCAGCCGCGACGTTTCACTCACCGTGCTGCCGCCGAACGGCCTTGCCTCGATCCGCGTGACCAAGACGCTGACGCCTGACCAGGATGGTGACGGCATCGGCGGCTCGATCGATTTCCGCACGCCCACCGCGTTCGATTTCCAGAACGACCTGACGCTCCGCGCTTATGGCGCCGCCGGCTTCAACCAGCAGGCGAAGGACGCCGGCGAAGCGGCGGGCACCTATCAGGGCCAGCTCGATTTCGGCAAGCGCTTCGCCGACGGCCGCTTCGGCGTGTTCATCTCCGCCAACTACGGGATGAACCACGGCAACGGTCAGGAAACCGAAAACGACGGCGAATGGGAACCCTATCGCTGGCGCAAGGACAGCCAGGAAGCGATCGACCAGAGCAACATGCATCTGCCCGGCATCGATCTCGATTACCGCCGGTTGCAGCAGAAGCGCTATGGCGGGAACGTCTCGTTCGATTACCACGGCGACAGGACGCAGCTTTACCTGCGTGGCCAGTATTCGCACCAGGAACAGCGCGGCACCAACGACGTGACCGACTACCGCAGCCGCAAGACCGCGCGGCTGACGCAGGTGAACATCGACGACACCACGCTGGTCCAGCCCGACAAGGCGGTGATCGGCACCGGCGCCAAGGGCCGCATCTACAGCTACACCACCAGCCAGATCGTCGATGCCGACGGCGACGGCGTGATCACCGACGCTGACCGCAATTCCAGCCAGTACTGGTCGCTCAACGGCCGTTCGGGCGTATGGAACCCGCAGGCGTTCCAGTTCGCCCGCAACTTCTCGACGATCGACCAGAACCAGACGCTCTACACGATCGACCTGGGCGGCCACACTGATGCCGGGCGGCTTCAGCTGGATTACGACGCCAGCTATTCGGGCGGTTCGCGCGCCACTCCGGAAAGCTATTCGATCAGCTACAACTGCGACAAGTGCACCTATCCGCTCAACGCGCAGGGGCTGGATTGGGTCTCGGCCGACCCGCGCTTCCCGCACGTCGACCTGACCGGCCCCGCCGCCAATGTCGAACATGACTCGTCGCTGCTGCCGTTCGACGGGCTCAACGTCTCGCGGGACCGCCAGAAGGACAGCCGCATCGCCTTCCGGTTTGACGCGCGCTACAATTTCGGGAGTGGCGCGCTCGACTACGTGAAGGTCGGGGCCAAGTTCCTCCAGTCGAAGCGCCAGTACGATTACTATCCCGGTTATGGCGGCGATCTTTCGGGCACGCCGCTCGATGGCCTCAACCTCAAGCAGTCGGGGCTCGTCCAGAAGGAAGTGATGAGCGTGCTGGGCGGCCAGTACTATTATGGCGACGTGTTCAACCGCGACAAGGTGGTCGCCGCGATCGATGCCGCGATGAAGGCCAACGGCTTCACCGACAGCGGATTGCCCGATCTGACGCAGCGCAAGCGCGGCACCGAGCGCGTCTATGCCGCCTATGCCCTTGCCCATTTCCACTTTGACGCGCTGCAGGTGATCGCCGGCACGCGCTTCGAACGCCGCGAGACGCACAACGTTGGCTGGTCGGACGACAGTGCCGGCAGCGGCTTCATCGCGACCGACCGGGGCTACAACGTGCTGTTGCCCAGCGTGACCGCGATCTGGCGCCCAGACGACAAGAACGTCGTCCGCGCCGCGATCTGGACCGGCTATTCGCCGCCCGAATACGGGTTCATCGCCGCCAGCCAGTCGGTTTCGCGCAACTCCAAGGGCGAAGTGGTCGGCATTTCACGCGGAAACCCGGACCTCAAGGCGGCGCGGGCGCTCAACCTCGATCTCTCGCTGGAAACCTACCCCGATGCCACCAGCATCGTTTCGGCGGGCGTGTACTACAAGCGCATCTCGAACTTCATCTTCACCGGCGGGAACGAGGTCAATGCCAACACCTCGGTCGGCACCGTGGTCATCGACCAGCCGCAGAACGGGCAAAGGGCGACGATCTACGGTGTCGAGCTGAACATCATCAAGGGGCTGCAGGGCATCACGCCGCCGTTCGACGGGTTCGGCATCGAGGGCAACATCACCGTGCAGAAGTCCAGTGCGGAAACGGGCCTCGCCTATCGCGCCGGCAAGCCGATCCGCTTCGTCAACACGCCGCATCTAATCTACAACGCGGCGCTGACCTACCAGAAGTACGGCGTCGAGGCGAAACTCTCGTACAACTATCGCGGCAAGTACATCGAATCGCTGCGCGACAACGCAGTCGACAAGTGGGTCCAGCCCAACCGTAGCCTCGATTTCCATTCGCGCTACAATTTCAACAAGCACTTCGCGCTGGACTTCGACGTGGGCAACATCCTGGGCGGGTGGAAATACTACACCACCAAGGGCGACAACCCGAGCTACCAGAAGGACTACATGGAGCCGGGCCGCACGTTCCTGTTCCGCGCCAGCTACGTGTACTGACCCACCCTTCCGGACTTGGCGCGGGGCAGTCCTCCGCACCGCGCCATCGCCGCCGCCCGGCTTCCTCACTGGCCGGGCGGCGGCTTCCTTTGGCGATTGCCGCTCCTGTCGGAGCTGGCTTATGTAAGCGCTTGCGTTCGTTCTCTCGGCGCGGTAGCCCGATGAAAAGAGGCCATCGCCAACCCCGTTCCGCATGGCCTGCGGGAGAAGATCGTGATCCACACCGTTCTCGCCACGGGCGACCTTGCGATGGATCGTGAGGACTACGACGCCTGTTTTGCGGGCACGGCCGATCTCCTGCAAAGCGCGGACATCGTGTTTGGCCAGCTTGAAACCAGCTTCGCCGAACGGGGCGTCCGGCTTCCGCAGGCGCGCCACGCCGTACTGGCCCGTCCCGAAGGCGCCGCGGCGCTTGCCCGGGCCGGGTTCGACGTGATCTCCATGGCTGGCAATCACGTGATGGACTGGGGCGCCGAGGCCTTCTTCGAAACGCGCGGGCACCTGCAGGCGGCCGGCATCAGCGTAGTTGGCGCGGGGGCCACTATCGTCGAGGCGCGCCGCCCGGTGCTACGGCAGCTTCCTGACGGAACGCGCGTCGCCTTCCTCGCCTATTCCAGTATTCTGCCGCACAGCTATTGGGCGGACGAGCGCAGGCCGGGCTGTGCGCCGATGCGCGCCTTCACGGTCTACGAACAGATCGAACACGATCAGCCGGGCACGCCGCCGCGCACCCACACCTATCCCCATCGTGCCGATCTTGCCGCGATGGAGGCGGATATCCGGACCGCGAAGCGCGAAGCGGACATCGTGCTTGTCTCGCACCATTGGGGCATTCATTTCGTGCGCGCGGTGATCGCGGATTATCAGCGCGACGTTGCCCGTGCGGCGATTGCCGCGGGGGCCGACGCCATTTTCGGTGGCCATGCCCATATCCTGAAGGGCTGCGAGGTGATCGACGGCAAACCCGTATTCTATTCGTTGTGCAACTTCGCGACCGACCTGCGCATGGATCCGGCGCTTGCGGCGTCGAAAAGTTTCAACGAGATCCGTGTTCTGGCGGAGGAGTGGGAACCCGATTTCGACAGCCTTTACAATTTCCCCAAAGCCGCGCGCCTGTCGATGATCGCGCGGCTGGATATCGCCGATGGCCGGGTGCGGCAGGCCGGCTTCCTGCCCTTGGCGATCGGGCGCGACGCCGTACCGCGCCTGCCTGCGCCGGGGACCGCGGATTTCGCGGCGGTGGTCGATTACATGGCCGCGGTGACGGACGAGGCGGGGCTCAACGCGCGCTATCGCGTGGAAGGAGACATGGTCATCGTGGAAGCGGCGCAATGAGCGCGCGCCACCGCCGGTTGTCGCTGGCCGCCTTTCCGATGGAAGCCACGGTCTTCCTCTATCTGCTGGCCTATCTGCCGAACGTCATCGTCACGCGTCTGGTCACCTCGGTAACGCATCCCGGCCTGGGACGGCCGTTGACGGGGCTGGAAACCCTGCCGGCCTCGCTGATCATCAGCATGGTCCTGACGTGGGCGTTCATCTGGCTTTCGGGATGGCATCGCGATGCCCATGCCGTGCGGGTGGCGGGCATGCGTTTGCCCGTGCCGACGCGCTATACGCTGCTTTCGGGCCTGGGAACCGCGCTCGTGCTGTTCACGGTGCCGCTGTCGTTCACGATCCGGGATGTGAGTATCCCGTTCATCCAGCTCATCATGCGCGGCGATGTCCTGGTCATCGCGCCGCTGGTGGACATGGTGTTCGGCCGCCGCGTGCGCTGGTGGAGTTGGGCCGCGCTGGCCATGGTGCTGGTGGCCTTGCTCATCACCTTGACCGATCGGGGCGGCCTCAAGCTGCCGCCCATCGCGATCGTGACGGTCGTGCTCTACACCATCGGCTATTTCCTTCGGCTGGCGGTGATGACCAAGATTTCCAAGACCGGGGATGCCGCCTCTGTCCGACGCTACTTCGTCGAGGAAAAGATGATCGCGCTGCCCTTGTCGGTGGCGGCGCTGGCGGCGATTTCCGCGTCCGGCATCGGCGGCCAATCGGGCGAGCTTGCCTGGGGCTTCGTCAGCGTGTGGACGGATCCGGTGCTGTGGCCGCTGTTCTGGATCGGCTGCACGCTGACGTTAATTTCCGTGCTGGCAATCCTGATCCTGCTGGACCCGCGCGAAAATGCCTATTGCGTGCCGCTGGAACGCGCGGCGAGCCTGGTCGCGGGGGTTGGCGGATCGGTTCTGCTCGCCTTGTTCTGGGGACTGAAAATGCCGCGCCCGGCCGAACTTTTGGGCGCCGGCATTCTGATCGCGGCGATCGTGCTGCTGTCGCTCGCCCCCCGGCTGGCGGCGCGATCATGACGTCATCCGGAACCGGGATCAGCGACGTGCTGGCCCGTCACATCGCCACGATGCGCTGGGACTGCTTGCCCGACGATGCACGCGCCGCCGCCGCCCGCGCATGTCTGGACGCAACGGGGGTGATCTACGCCGCCAGTGGCCTTGCCCACGAAGCGCAGCCGTTCGTGACGCTGGCCGCGCGGGGTGGAGAGGGGCCGTGCAGCATTTTTGGCACCGGCATCCGCGCCCAGCCCGCCGGTGCCGCCTTGGCGAATGGCGCCCTTGCCCATGCGGTCGATTACGAGGACGCGTTTGATCGCGCGCCGGCCCATCCCAACGCCTCGCTCGTCCCGGTGCTGCTGGCGCTGGCGCAGTCCGAAGGCCCGGTGGACGGCCGGCGCTTCCTGACGGCGCTGGCGGTCGGTGGCGACATCGCCTGCCGTATGGCGTTGTCGCTCAGGCAGCCCATGGAAAAGGGCGGATGGTATCCACCCCCAATCGTCGCGGCCTATGGTGCCGCCGCCGGGGCGGCCAACCTGCTGGGGCTGAATGCCGCGCAGGTGAAGGACGCGCTGTCCATGGTCCTGTGCCAGGCAACCATGCCGGGCGAGATCAAATACAGCCGGGGGACGGTGCTGCGGGCGGTGCGCGAGGCCTTTCCCGCCCAGGCCGCGCTGACGGCCGTGTTGCTGGCGAGAGAGGGCGTTGCGGGGTTCGAAGCCCCGCTGGAGGGCAGGGCCGGGTTCTACGCGCTCTACGCCGGTGGCGCCTTTTCCGCCGACGATCTTGCCGATCGGCTGGGCGCGCATTTCTGGGGTACGGAACTGACGTTCAAGCCCTGGCCGAGTTGCCGGGGAACGCATCCGTTCATCGAAATGGCGCTCGATCTGCGCGGCCGGCACGGCTTTGCCCCGGCAGAGGTTGCCGGCATCGATGTGGAGGTGGACGAGGTGCAGCAGATGCTGGTCGATCCGCTGGAGCGCAAGCAGGCGCCGGCCGTCGCGATCGACGCGAAGTTTTCCATACCGTTTACGACGGCGCTGGCGCTGACAAAGGGTGGCGTCGGCCTCGACGATTTCGGCGCCGGCACGCTGGCCGACCAGCAGGTGCTGGCCCTATCGGCGCTGGTGCGGCCGCGTACTGTGCAGGCACCGGCCTGGCAGCGGGGCACCGGCGGGGCGATGAGCATCCGGCTCCGCGATGGGACTTTGCTGGAGGCGATGGTGCCCGATGCGCTGGGCTGCCCGGCGCGCCCGCTGTCGCATGCGGCGCAGCATGCAAAGTTTGTCGATTGCCTTGCCCATGCCGCGTTGCCGCGCGGCCGGGATCAGGCGGAAAGCCTGGCGGCCGCGATCCTCACGCTGGATCGTTGCGAAGACGTGGGCAGCCTGTTCAAGTGATCGCGCGCGGACCGTTTGCAGGCGGTGGCCCCGCTGGGCTGCCGCGCGATCACCCGTGTTCAGAACACCGCACGGATTTCCGCGCGGCGTTGCGATTGTCCCGGTAGCCCGTCCGCTTCCGGCTCGTCGGTGGGCAGGGCGCCCGTTTGCGCGCGGGTCTCCACGATCATGCCCGGCAGAAGCCGCCGCAGCGTTTCGGCGATGCTGGCGGCACGCGCGGCGGCAAGGCCGGCCGGCTCCGCGATGGTGCGGCCGGACACGGACGTCGGGTCGGTTGCGGCAAATCCGGTGACGACAAGCTTCCTGGGGTGAGCCGCGCGTATCCAGGTGACCGCGTTGTCGATCAGCCAGTCGTCATACTGATAGACGAGGAAGTCGTTGCCGAACTCGAAATAGACCGGGAACGTGCGCTCGGCGTAGGGACCGGGCGGCACTTTCCGGGGCACGGACAGCGGATCGATGTTGCGGCGGGGCAGCTTGTAGCGCCGGCCTGCGTAGCCTTCCGCCGGCAGCATGTGGCGTGGGCAGGGCGTATCCAGCCGCGATGTCCGCACCGGTTCCAGCACCGTTGCTCCGCACGGCGTCGGCGGATCGGCGGAGACGCGGCCTTCCACCAGCACTTCCCGGTTCCAGTCGGGCTTGTAGGGGCTTTGGCTAACGTCGTAGCGGATCCCGCTTTCGCGGTCGTCCGCCAGCCAGCAACCCGATTTGCGGCCGGAATCGGTATCGCGATAGACGGGGCAGGCGATGAAGCGGACAAGTTCGCCCGCCTGTTGCGCCTGTGCCGACAACGGCGCCGCCAGCACGACGAACCATCCGGCGGCGATCGCAGTCCTTTTCATCACAGCACGCTCATCAGATTGACGAGATCCTGCTTCTCCTGCTCGGTATAGCCGATGGAATAGCGGCGCTCGTAATAGTCCACGATCCCCCGCAAGTCCTTTGCCAGCCCGTTCGAGAAGTACGGTGCGCGGGCGGACAGCCCCCGCATGGATTGCAGCGTGATCTTGCCGACATCGGCGCACCGGCCACTGGTCAGCGCGAAGCCGGGATCATAGGTGTAGATGACCCGGCCATAATGCGGGTGCGGCGCTTTCAGGCAGGTGACCTTGAACAGCGGCAGATCGGCCCAGGGATCGGCGAAGGGCAGCGTCGTCGTGCCGAGATCGACCTGCCCCGGTGCCACGTCGTTCCCCATCTGGCTCATGTTGTGACAGAACACGCACGAATTGCGCACCGGGTTGCCAAAGCCGATGCGGGAATTGATGCCGGCCGTATCGGTGATGAGAAACATCTTCTCCCGAAACACGCGCGCGCCACGGGCAACGGACTGGCGGAAGGCCAGTTGCTCCGGCGTCAGGCTCCGCGCCTCTTCCGTGCTGATCTTTTCCCAGCCCGTGAATTCGCTCCACACCGGTTCGCCGATGCTGCCAAGCGCGCCAGGCTGGGAATCCCGCAAGCGCGCCGGCCCGGCCCGGGCGCCGGTGGTGTTGACCGCACCGCCTGTCTTGCTTGCCTGCTGCGCGGTGAAGATGCGCAGTTCGAAATCCTCGATCTGCCGGCGCTGCTCGGGCGTCAGCCGGCGCAGCATCTGCAGGTGGCTGGCCGCCGCGTCTTCCATCTGGATGCGCAAGTTGCCGGCGCGGTTGTCCGCCATGAGATTGCCGGATTCGGGCTTGCCCGTATCCGGATCGAGCGGCAGCGCGTAGCCCTGCTTGGGATCATAGGGGAAGCCGACCGCCAGCAGGTATTTCATGTTGGCGACCGGGCGCGGCCGGCGATAGACCGAGATCCTGCCCGCCGCCGGGCCATAGCGCGGACCGCTGTTGCAGCCGTTGGGATCGCGCACCACCTCGATCGAGAAGTCCGGCGTTACCGGCTGGCCGTTGAACTGCCGCACCGGCCACGGGCGTTCGATGCGGATCAGCCCCCGTTCCAGCAGCAGCGAATGCGATGCCCGTTCCGCCTGCGGCAACGTGGGGCAGTTCGAGCCGTCGTAGGCCGCGAACAAGGGGTCCTTGCCGCCGGTGCGCTCCCATTGCCGCCGGGCGCTTTCGGCAGACAGGCTCATGGCATCGGCCGGCTGGTGGCAGGTCACGCAGGCGCGACCGTTAGGCCCCAGCGGCTCGAAGAACGGGTGGCCCTTCGTCGGCATCGGGCCGTCGACAAGCAGCGCGCGCAACGTGCCGTTGGCGTTGTCGTAGTCCAGTTCGGCTGGAAATACCCTGCCTTCGCCGGGCGCCCACCAGCGGTCCGGCGCATCGCCGCCCCGCGCACCCGCCGATAGGGCAAGCGTCAGGACGGCGATCGCGGGCAGGACGTGGTGGAACCGGATGGACTTGAACACGGTGGGCATCACGTCCGTCCGTTGCCGTCAGTTGCCGATCTCGACCTTGATGCGCAGGCCGTAGGTGCGCGGGGCGCCATAGATGATGCCGCCGTCCGCGCTCGAGCTGTTCTGGATCTGCGTGGCGATGTAGGTCTTGTTGGTCAGGTTGTTGACGAAGGCCTCCAGCTTGTACTTCTTGCCCAGGTCGAACGTCAGGCGCGCGTCGAAGATGTCGCGTCCGGGGACCAGCGTGTTCACGCTGGGGAAGGGCGTGGCATTCTGCCGCGACAGGTGCGACCACTGGATGCGCGGCGTCACGTCCACGCCCGCCAGCGCGAGCGTGTATTGCGCGCCGGCATTGACCGTCCATTTCGGAGAGAAGGGCAGCACCCGTCCCTTGGGCACGAAGCGCAGGTTGGTGGGGCAGCCGGGATCGGTGCCGGCCGCGTTGGTATCGGAGATGCAGGCCGAATTGTTGAACTTGGCATCGAGATAGCCGACGCCGGCGTTGGCCGCGAAGCCGCCGAACTGGGCGGTCAGTTCGAGTTCGCCGCCCTTGGAGCGCCCGGCCAGCGCGTTCTGCGTGGTGGGCAGGCCGCCGACAAGGCTCGACAGCTGGATGTCCTTGTAATCCGAATAGAAAACGTCGCCGTTCACGCGCAGGTGGCGGTCGAGGACTTCCGTCTTGAAGCCGAGCTCGTAAACGAAATTGCGCTCTGGCTTGAAGTTGGGCGTGTTGGGCGTGAGGTTGACGCCGCCCGCCTTGTAGCCCTTCGACGCGGTCAGATAGATCAGCCCGTTGCCGTTGAAGTGGTAGTTGACGCCGACCTTGCCGGTCAGCTGGCTCGATGCCTGTTGGCTGACGAACGGAAGGGTAAAGCCGGCGCCCGGAACGGCAAAGCGGGTGTAGACCTGCTTGTCCCAGCTGTAGCGCGCGCCCGCGAGCAGTTCGATCTGCGGCGTCACGTAATAGTTGATCTGCCCGAAGATCGATTGCGAGGTGTTCTTGGCGGTGGTGATGATGCTGCTGTTCGATTGCAGCAGCTGCGTGGTGTTGCGGTTATCGCGCAGCAGCGTCACCGGAACGGTCTCGTCCATCACGAACGCGCCCAGCACCCACTGGAACAGACCCTTGCCGGTCGAAAGCAGGTTCACTTCGCCGATCAGCGTCTTGAAGCGCGTATCGCCGTTGCTGACCCGGCCCGGGAAGCGCGCGGTGTTGGCGCTGCTCGTCGGCAGGTTGGCCGGCACCGGCAGCGCGGTTGCGGTGCGGTCGCCGTCGGTCTGGTCGTGCGTGAAGCCGTCCTGCCACGAAACGAGTCCGCGCGCCTGCACGGTGTCGGCCACGTCGTAGCGCGCCTCGGCCGAAATCCGGTAGCCGGCCTGGTTCTGGAACGAGGGGGCGTCCTCCTCGATCACGAACGGATTGGAGGAGACGGCATCGTTCCGGTTCTTCACGGCGTTGTTGTCGGTCCGCACGTCGAAATATTCGCCGCGCACGTTGACGTTCAGCTTTCCGTCCATGCCGCGCAGGCGCAGGTTGGCGCGGATCGCGTCCATGTTCAGGTTGCCGGGCTGGCTCAGGGCGTTGGCGGCGATGTTCCGTGTGTAGCTGTCGCGCTGTTCGTGAACGTAGGCGACGCGCAGGGCAACGTCCTCTCCGCCGACATTGGCGGCCACCACGGCGCGATAGCGATCATAGTTGCCCGCGGTGAAATCGCCCACCGCGAAATTGCTGCCGAACTCGGGCTCGGGCGTGCGCACGTAGACCGCGCCACCGGTTGAATTCTGTCCGGTCAGCGTGCCCTGCGGGCCGCGCAGCACCTCGATCGAGCCGATGTCGAAGAAGCTCTGGCCGATGAACTGTTCGTGCGGGATCAACTGGCCGTCGATGTAATAGGCGACGCCCGGGTTGGATGTGGGGGCGGACTGCGCGATGCCGACGCCGCGGATATTGATGAACGTCGATCGGTTGAAGGTGTTGATCGCCACCGATGGCGCCACCTGCTGCATGTCGTTGAGGTTCGACACGCCCTTCCTCTGCAGATCCTCGCCCGACAGGACCGTTGCCGAGATGGGCACATCCTGCAGGCTTTGCGTGCGGCGTTCGGCGGTCACGACGATGGTCTGCAGCGCGCCGTCGTCCTGCGGGCTGTCGGCCGTCTGGGCCAGCGCGGGGAGCGAAACGCTGCAAAGAAGGATGGACAACGCCGGACGCGCCGCACGTGCGATGGTGGTCATGGTTTCCTCACCCTCATGAGAATTGTTTGTGGGGTTGGCCGATAACGCATATGTAAGCCCTTGCATAGATGCTTTGTCATGCCATTGGCGCGATAGCGTCCGTCAGCGCGCGCGATCGCGCTGTTCGTGTGCCGACAGGAGGCGTGAAAGCGCGCAGCAGAACGCGAAGCCGGTTGTCAGCAGCAGCGCCAACGCCAGCCGCAACGGGGTGATCGGGGCGAACAGGCCGAGAATTGCCATGGCACAGCCGCTGGCAAGCATCTGTGTCGCCCCGGCGAGGCTGGCCGCGGTTGCCGAGAACCCTTCCTCGGCAAAGATCGCGGCATGGATCGCGGCCGGCCCGATCATGCCGGAGGCCACGCCCAGCAGTGTCATCGGGGCGACGAGCGCTACCGGACCGATGATCCCGCGGTAGGCCAGCCATGTGGCCAGTAATGTGCCGCCCAGAGCGATCGCTGTGCCGGCCAGCAGCGCATCGCCGCGGCGCGCGGTCGGGCCGACCAGGCGCGTTCCGGCAATGCCGGCGCCTGCGATGGCCAGCAGTGCCGTTCCTGTTTGCGACGGCGTCAGTCCGAACTGGCGGATCAGCAGGAAAGGTGCGCTTCCCAGAAACATGTAGAGACTGCTGCTGGCGCAGGCGAGACTTCCCGTCGCCAGCAGGAATCCCGGGTTCGACAGCAGGCGCGCATACCCCTTCAGAAGCCTAGCGGAACTGGCCGACGGATGGGCGGTGGAGGATCCGCTGGCAGGCGAACCACCCCCGCCCTGTGTTTCCGGGAGCAGAAGCCAGGATGACGCGAACGAGGCGCCGCCCACCAGCGCCAGCATCCCCAGGATCATGCGCCACCCGCTGTGCGTCACCACGAATCCCCCGATAACGGGCGAGATGGCGGGGGATAGCAGGACGATCGTCATCAGCGTGGCCTGCCGGCTTGCGGCTTCCGCGCGGTCGAACAGATCGCCCACCATGACGCGCGATGCCACGACTCCGGCCGCTCCGCCCATCGCTTGCAGCAGGCGCGCGCCAAGCAGCAGGGGGAAGTTCGCGGCAAGTGCGCCGGCGGCCGCGCCCAGCACGTAGCAGGCCAGGCCCAGCAGGAGAACGGGGCGGCGGCCCCAGCGATCGGCAACCGGCCCCGCGATCAACTGGCCGCAGGCAAGGCCGCCGAGATAAACGCTCACGACTTGCTGGGCACGTGCGGGATTCAGGCCCAGTTCGCCAGCCAGCAATGGCAGGGCCGGCACCAGCATGTGGATCGCCATCGACCCGAGCGCGGCCACGCTCGCCAGGATGGCGATCGTGCGCAGGCCGTGGCGGCGCCCGGCCTGACCGTTCACGCAGCCGCCTGTGCGCGTGCGGCGACTGTCCGCGCGACAAGCGTCAGGCTGGCGCACACTGCCGCGATGCCGACCAGCAGGAGCGTCGGCGGCGTGAACGAGCCGGTTGTTTCCTTCAGGTATCCCATCACGGGGGGCACGGTGGCTCCGGCAAGGCTGCCGGCCATGTTGATGACGACGATGCCCATCGGCAGGCTTGCGGGCTTCAGCATCCGCGTCGGTATCGCCCAGAATGCCGCAACCGTGCAGCCGGTGCATGCGCCGCCGATGATCAGCGCGATCAGTCCGGTCAGGCTGGCGCCGGCCCAATCGGCAACAAGCAGGCCAAGTCCGCCGAAAAGCGCGGGCACGGCAACGTGGAGATAGCGTTCTCCCGTCTTGTCCGAATGGCGCGCATTGAGGATCAGGCCGATGCCGCTGGCCGCCCAGGGTAGCGCGACGACCAGCCCCGTGGCGCCGGCGCTCAGGCCTGAAAGGCCTTTCACGATTTGCGGCAGCCAGAACATGATCCCGTAGTTGGAGGCCAGGATGCAGAACCAGATGGCGCAGCACAGCCAGCCGACCGGATCGCGCAGCACCGCCCAGCGCGCGCCGGTGGCGTGCGCGTCCGGCGTTGCGCCAGGCTTCGACGCGCCTTTGATATTGTCACTGATCCACCCGCGTTCCTCCGGCGTAAGCCAGCGGGCATCGCCGGGCGAGTCCGGGAAATGGAGCCAGGCGAATGCCGCCAGCGCGAGGGCCGGGAGCGCTTCGGCCAGGAACATCAGGCGCCAGCTTTCCATCCCCAGCGGGTGATCCAGATCGAGCAGCAACCCGGAAACCGGCGCGCCGACCACCTGGGCCACCGAGATGGACGTGATGGGGATGGCGAGGATCGATGCACGGTAACGTTCGGGTGCCCACTGGCTCAGATAGAGCATCGTGCCGGACGAGAGGCCGCCTTCGGCAAAGCCGATCAGCACGCGCAGGCCGTATAGTTGCCATTCGGTGGAGATCATCGCCATCGCGCAGGACGCCAGCCCCCACGCGGCGGTTATCGCGGTAAGCCAGCGGCGCATTCCGATAGCCTCGTACAGCAGCACGCTGGGGTATTTCGCCAGCATGTAGCCCACGAACAGGACGCCGGCGCCAAAGCCGTACTGGGTGCCTGACAGGCCGAGGGCGCGATTCATATCGAGGGCGGCAAACCCCACGTTGGTGCGGTCTATCGCGCCCATCAGCACATAGAACGCCGCCGGGACGACCAGATGCAGCAGAACCTTGCGACCCACCGATCGTTCAATGGCCGGCACGCCCTGCGCTTCGTGGTGCTGTTTCACGCATTCTCCCCATTTTATCGGCGACATCGGTGCCCGCGAGGGAAGATGATAGCGCTTGCATATGCATTCGTCGATACTTATGCATCGCGCCATGACAACCACCGTTCCGCAGGATTTCGATCCTGAAAAGCCCGAGGACTTCGACAGCGCGCATCGCGAATACGCGCGCCTGCGCCGGGAATGTCCGGTGGCGCATACCGATGGCCTTGGTGGTTTCTGGGCGTTGACGCGTTATGACGACGTCAAGCGCGCGGCCTCGGATTCTTCCACGTTCATCACGTCGGTGCAGAATGTGGTTCCCAAAGTGGCGTACACGGGCCGCCGCCCTCCGCTGCACCTCGACCCGCCCGAGCACACGCCCTATCGCAAGGTCCTTAATCCGCTGCTTTCGCTGGAAAAATCGGAAGCCTACGCGGACAAGGCGCGCGCGCTGGCGCAGCGCCTGCTGAAGCCCATGGTCGCCAAGGGTGGCGGCGATATCTGCGTCGAGTTTTCCAGCTACCTGCCGGTCCATATCTTCGGCGAATGGATGCGCATGCCCGATGCCTGGCTGGATACCCTGCATGACGCGGGCCGGGCCTTCATCCTGGCCGTTCATTCCAACACGCCGGAGCGGATGAAGGAAACCAGCCTGCGCCTGTATGAAATGGCGCGCGGGCTGATCGCCATCCGGCGCGAACAGCCGCAGGACCCCGAAATCGACCCGACAAGCGCGCTGCTGGCCGCGCGGCACGAGGGCGAGCCTTTCCCCGAGGAGCTGCTGGTCGGCACGGTGCGTCAGGTTCTGGTAGTCGGCATGGTCGCGCCGATGGTGATGATCGGCAACATCTGCGTCCATCTTTCGCGGGACCCGGCGCTGCAGCAGCAATTGCGGGCGGACCCTTCGCTGATTCCGGCGGCGATCGAGGAATTCCTGCGCCTGTACACGCCTTATCGCGGCTTTGCGCGCACAGCCGTGTGCGACGTGGAAATGGGCGGGCGGACGATTCCGGCAAACGAGGCCATCGCCCTCGTCTATGCTTCCGCCAACCGGGACGAGGAGGTTTTTCCCCAAGGCGATACGTTCATCCTCGACAGGCCCAACATTGCCCAGCACCTCGCCTTCGGGCGGGGACCGCACAATTGCCCCGGCGTGCACCTTGGCCGGATGCAGCTGCGCGTGGCGCTGGAGGAGATCCTCGGCGCGACGAACAGCTTTTCGCTCGATGGCCCGGTAACCGTGAGCCGCTGGCCCGAAATCGGTGCGCTTTCCGTTCCCCTGCGCTTCGCGTAACGCGATTGCGCACGGGGGGCGGGGCGGGCTAGGCAAGGCGGATGAACGACGTTCCCGGCCGATCACCCACGCTAGACGATGTCGCCGCGCATGCCGGGGTTTCAACGGCGACCGTCAGCCGCTTCGTGAACAATCCGTCGGTGGTTGCCCCCGCGACCGCCGACCGCATCCGCGCGGCGATTGCCGCCACCGGCTACATCCCCAACCTGCTCGCCGGGGGGCTTGCGTCGAGCAAGTCGAAAATGGTTGCGGTGCTGATCCCTTATCTGACGGACTCGATTTTCAACGACACGATCCAGTCGATGGTGGAAGAACTGTCGGGGGCGAGCACCACGGTCATGCTCGGGCTTACCGGCGTGTCGGCCCGGCGCACCGAGGATCTCATTCGCGCGGCGTTGAGCCGCAGGGTGGATGCGATCATCTTTACCGGCCCGGTCACGCCCGAAGTCGAAGCGATGGTCCGCCGGTCTCCCGCGTTGTTCATCGAAGTGTGGGATCTGCCCAAAGAGCCCATCGGCCTTGCGGTCGGGTTCTCGCACGAGGCGGCCGGGCGCGATGTGGCGCGCTTCCTGATGTCGCGCGGTTACCGCCGGCCGCATCTGGTGACGGCCAGCGGCACGCGCGCGCAGATGCGGCGCGATGGCTTTTTGGCCGAATGGCCGGCTGCCGAGGGCATCGCGCTGACGGAATCGAGCGTGGAGGTGCCTTCGCGGTTTGGTCATGCGCGGCGCATCTTCGCCGAAATCCGGCGCTTGCCGGACATGCCCGATGTGGTGGTTTGCGGTTCGGATTATCTGGCGCAGGGCATCATCGTCGAAGCCATGGCGGCCGGATTGCGCGTGCCCGAGGATATTGCCGTGGTGGGTTTCGGCAACAGTTCGATCGCGGGGGAAATGCGGCCCACGATCACGTCGGTCGAAGTCGATGGCGCGCGGATCGCGCGCGAAGCCATCGCCGCGATCCGCAAGCATGGCAACGGCGAGCCATTGCGGGAACGCTGGATCGACGTGGGATTTCGCCTGATCGCCCGCGAAAGCGCCTGAAGGCGGCAGGTGGCAGGACCACAACGCCCTGCCTAACGGTAAAATTCGCTTTCGATCTTGGAAAGCGTGACGAAGCCGTCCTCGATATGCCTGCGCATGGCCTGTTCGCTGGCATCCGCATCCCCCGCCAGCAGCAGCTTCAGCATGTTCTGGTGGTCCGCGTTCGCGGTGCGCAGACGCTCGTCGTCGTAAAAGCTTTCGAACAGCAGGCGATGGATCGGCACGTTCAGGCGCTGGAGAAGGTCGGCAATCACCGCATTGCCGGACCCTTCCACGATCAGCCGGTGCCATTCCACGTTCAGCCGTCCGAAGCGTTCGGGCGCCCGATCGTCCACGCAACGGTCGAGCGCATCCTGAACCGCGCACAGCCGCTCTTTCTGTTCCGGCGTGGCATGCCGTGCGAAATCGCCGGCGCAAATGCCTTCGAGCGCAACGCGCGCGCGATAGATCTGGCGCACTTCTTCCAGACTGGCATTCTTGACCGACGCGCCGCGAAATTCCTCGATCTGGACCAGGCCTTCGCCTTCCAGCCGCTGCAAGGCCTCGCGCACTTTCGATCTGCTGGCGCCGGTCAGCCGGATGATGTCGACTTCCACCAGCCGCTGGCCGGGGACGAAACGGCCTGCCCGGATACGATCACGGACCCAGTCGGCGATTTCAGGCCCTGTGGGGGCCCGGAGAGAAGGATTTTCAGCCATATCTGTCGTTTTCCAATCCCTGACAATATTGTCAACAATATTGTGATCGATTTTTCCGTTGCCTGCGGCGTCGCGATCGTCGATCAAATTATCAACAATTTGGAGAGGCGCCATGCAGGCGATTCGGTGGATGGCATTGGCGGCGGCAGCCGCAATCGCGGTGCCCGGCAACGCTGCCGACTATCCTGACGTACAGCGCAGCTCGCTTTATGTGCCCGTCCGCGATGGCACGCGCCTTGCCGTGAACATCTATCGTCCGGCGGGCAGCGGCGGGGTGGAAAGTGCGCCGCTGCCGGTGATTTTCGTGTTCACGCCATACCGTGCCCGCTTCGTGGGACAGGACGGCAAGGTCAACGAGGTGGCGTTGAATGATCGGATGGCGCTCCGGTCGCTCATCGCGGCGGGCTATGTCGTCGCCGTGGCCGACATCCGCGGCAAGGGCGCGTCTTTCGGCAGCCGCCACGGTTTCCAGGACCGGACGGAAGCGCGGGACGGGCATGACCTGGTGGAATGGCTGGCGCACCAGCCGTTCTCCACGGGCAAGGTCGGCATGATCGGCTGTTCGTATCTGGGCGGGGCGACGTTCCACACCGCCACCACGGCGCCGCCGTCGCTCAAGGCGGTTTTCATCGGCGCCTCGGATCTCGACAAGTACGCGTTCGTCAAGCGAGGCGGCATAACCGCGCAGTTCAACACGCGGCCGGACGAACCGCTGAGCGAGGATCTGGCAAGCGTGCCGGTCGATGCCGACGCCGACGGCGTGCAATTGAAGACCGCCGTCGCCCAGCATGCGGCCAACACGCCGATGGCGGCCCTGTGGTATGGCATGCCCTATCGCGACAGTGTTTCGCCGCTGACCGGCAATGCCTTCTGGAACGAAGCCAGCGTCTACAACTACATGGGCGCAATCCGCCGGGCCGGTATCGCCACCTACTTCTGGAGCAACTGGCAGGACGAACCGACCGCGCAATCGATTCTGAGCGCGGCCAACCTCCCCGGCGCGAAGTTCCTGGCTGGTCCTGGCAGTCATTGTGTGCCGCCGCCGGGGTTCGATTTCACCGGCGAAGTCCGCCGCTACTTCGACCATTACCTCAAGGGCGCGGATAACGGCATCGAGCGCGAGCCGCGCGCGACGTACTGGGTGGAGGGCCTGGAGGGGAAGGGCGGGTATGTCCGTTCCCGGTCCTTGCCGGGCGAGGGCGTCAAGCCCGTCTCATGGTTTCTGGACGGGGGTAGAAGCGGCTCTGCCCGGTCGGTCAACGATGGCGTGCTGGCTTCCACGCCGGCCGATCGCGGCACCGATCGCTTCACGGTGCGCTATGACCTGCCCGACCCGGACTACTTCGCGTTCTGGGCCAGGCCCATGGATGACAAGGGACTGAGCTACACCAGCGCGCCTTTGGCCCGTGCGATGAAGCTGGTCGGCTATCCGGTGGTGCGCCTGAAGGTTTCGGCCGACAAGCCGGATGCCAACGTGTTCGTCTATCTGGATGAAGTGGCCGCTGACGGCAAGGTCGAGGTCGTCTCGTTCGGCCGGCTGGCGCTGTCGCACCGCAAGCTGGCCGCCGCCCCTTACAACACGCTGGGCCTGCCGTGGCATTCCGGCCTGCGGCGCGACGTGGCGCCGCTTCCGGTGGGGCAGCAGGCCGATCTGGCGATCGACCTTACACCGGTTTCACGGATCGTGCCGGCCGGCGCGCGGTTGCGCGTGACGATCGCCGGCGCGGATCCGCGCCAGCGCAATCTCAAGCAGATCGCGCAGACACCAGCGCCCGTCATCGCCGTCGAACGCGGCGGGCGCGGGACGTCGTGGATCGACCTGCCAGTCGCCGATTGAGCATCATTGGAAGGAAAGGCCGCGCAGCCGGCCGCGGGGAAGGAGTAAGTCAACATGAAGGGCAATAACATCATGCGTTTGCGGACAGCGTTCTGTATCGGCAGCTGTGGCCTGGCGATCGCGGCGGTGCCCGCGATGGCGCAGGACGCCGCGCAGGACGAACCGAGCAGCGCCGAAATCATCGTCACCGGCAGCCGCGTGCGCGGCGAGGCGCCGGTGGGCTCGACCGTCACCACCCTGGGGCGGAAGGAAATCGAGGCGTCCAGCGCGGTAACGGTCGATCGCATGGTCAAGGAGATACCGCAGGTATTCGATCTGGGTGTTTCGGAGAATTCGCGCGGCCAGTCCGGCGGCAGTGGCAACATCACTTACGGCAACTCGGTCAACCTGCGCGGCATCGGCCCATATGCGACGCTGGTGATGATCGATGGCCACCGGGTGACCAACAACAGCCGATCGATCGATCCTTCCGTCCTGCCTTCGCTGGGCGTCGAACGGGTCGAGGTTGTGGCGGACGGCGCGTCGGCGATCTACGGTTCCGATGCGGTTGCCGGCGTGGTGAACCTCATTCCACGCCGGTCGCTGGATGGAGGCGAGGTGTTCGCGCGTGCGGGCATCGGCGGTCGCGGCGATTTTCACGAATATTCGCTGGGTGCGGCGCTGGGCAAGGTGTTCGAGCACGGCCAGATCATGGTGGCTTACGAACATGTCGAACGCTCCAACCTGAGCGGCGACAACCGTTCGTTCTTCACGAACAACCAGACTCCGTTCGGTGGCGCGGATTACCGCATCGCGCGCTGCGCGCCGGGCAATATCAACGCGAACGGCACCACCTACGCGATACCGGCGGCGGGCGTGACGCAGGCGACCGCGGGTGCGCTTGTCGCGGGGACGCTCAACAAGTGCGACGAACTGACCAACCAGGATCTGTCGCCGCGGCAGAAGTATGATTCGGTGAACAGCACCGGGCGGTACGATCTCACCGACTGGTTGAGCGTCTTTTACGACGGCTTCTATTCCAAGCGCGATTTCTACCGGAAGTCCGGGTTTACCAACGCCCGGATAACGGTTCCGCAGACCAACGCGTTCTTCGTGCGCCCGGCCGGCTTCACCGGCACCAGCTACACACTGGACTACAACTTCCGCAACGACCTGCCGACCAACGATTCGTTCGGCTATGCCGAAAGCTGGCAGATCACGCCCGGCATCAAGGCGAAGCTGCCGCACAACTGGGAAGTCGAGGCACTGTTCGGCTATGGCAAGACGCACGATTTCTCCGGCTCCTACTTCGGGCTGAACAACGGCGCGCTGACGGCTGCGCTGGCCAGCAGCGATCCGGCCACCGCGTTCGATCCCTATGGCCTGGGGCGCACGAGCGCGGCTGTCCGCGCTGTTCTTGCCAACCAGATATTCCTCGCGCCGACCAACGGGCGGTTGAAGACGTATGAAGGGCGCATCAACGGGCCGCTGTTCGCGCTGCCCGGTGGCGAAGTGAAGCTGGCGGGCGGTTACGAAAGGCAGGATTTCACCGTGGGGCTGGGATCGGCGCGCGGCGCTCCGACCACGCCGATCGTGTTCCGCAATTTCGGACGCAAGGTCGATTCGGTCTATGGCGAACTGTTCGTGCCGGTCTTTGGTGCCGCCAACGCGATGCCCGGGTTTGAACGGCTCGAACTCAATGCCGCGGTGCGCTATGACAAATACAGCGATGTCGGCGGCACTACCAATCCCAAGTTCGGGATCAACTGGGAACCGGTGCGGGGCCTGAAACTGCGCGGCAGCTATGGCACGTCGTTCCGTGCGCCGACGATCCCCGAAATCTATGGCAACTCCAACAACCTGTTCGGCCAGAGCTATCAGAACCCGGCCGGCGGAGCGCCGTTGCAGGGCTATGCGCTGTCCGGTCCCAACCTTGACCTGAAGCCTGAAACGGCAACCACCTGGTCCATCGGCGCCGATTTCGATCCCACTCCGACGCTGCACTTCGGCATCACGTACTGGGATGTGAACTATCGCAACCAGGTGCTCGCCAACCTTTCGAACCTGACCATTCTGGGTAACGAGGCGCAATACGCCGGCACCAGCATCATCCTTCGCGATGCCGCCGCCGCCGCCCGGGTTCAGCAGTTGCTGGCGCAGGGCGTGGCGCTGGCCAGCGGGTCGTTTCCCGGCGGCAACCCCGCGAACGTGACCCTGTTCGTCGATGGGCGCAGCCAGAACCTTGGCGTTTCGATCACCCGGGGTATCGATTTTACCGGCACATGGACCAAGGACGTTTCCGAAAGGGATACGCTGACGTTCAACGTGTCGGGCACCTATCTCACCAAATATCGCGTCGCCGTCACGCCCACGGCGCCGCTGGTCGATCGCCTGAACGTGATCTTCAATCCGCTCAAGTTCAAGGCGCGCGCCAGCATCCTGTGGGATCACGGCCCGGTCAGCGCGCGCGTGCTGATCACGCACGTCGGGGGTTACAAGAACAACCTCGCGGTGCCCGTGCAGTCGGTGGGGAGCTTCACGCCCGTCGATCTGTCGATCAGCTGGCGCATCGGTGATCAGAAGGCGACGGGGTTCTTTGACAAGGGCATGACTCTGGGCTTTGAAATGCGCAACGCGTTCGATCAGAAGCCGCCCTATGTGAACCTGGCGCCCAGCGGCAACGGCAGCGGCGGGTATGACGCGACAGCCGCCGATCCGATCGGCCGGCTGTTCGCCATCAGCGTCCGCAAGGCGTTCTGACGATCGCGATGATGGGGGAAGGCGGCGTGAACCGGGAGGCGATCTCCATCGTGCTGGCGGGCGATCTCGTTCTTGATGAACCGGACGCACCCTACTGGCTCGACGGAATTGCGCCTGCGGTTCGCGCCGCCGATCTCGCCATCGGTCATCTGGAAGTGCCACACACCGCGCGCGGAGCCGAGATGGAGGGGGACGTCCCGGCGCCGGGCGCGCCGCCCGAGAATATCGCCGCGATCGCCGGGGCGGGGTTCACCATGGTCAGCCTGGCCGGCAATCACATCGCCGACTGTGGTGCCGAAGGCATAGCCGATACCCTTGCCGGGCTTGATGCGCACGGCATTGCCCATGCCGGCGCGGGGCTGACACTGGCCGAAGCGCGCGAGCCGGCCGTGGTGGACCGTAGCGGCCGGCGCATCGCGTTGCTCAGCTACAATTGCGTCGGTCCTGAAAGCGCCTGGGCCGGCCCGGACCGGGCTGGCTGCGCGTGGTTGCCGATCGAAACGGCGGACGGAAGCCCGGTCGCGCCCGCGGCGAACCTCGTCGCGCTGACCGACGCGGCAGTGGCGATCCTGCGCGAGGACATTGCCCGCGCGCGCGCCATGGCGGATCTGGTGCTGGTGGCGCTGCACAAGGGCATCGTCCACACGCCCGCGCGGCTGGCCCTCTACGAACGCGCCGTATCGCATGCGGCGATCGACGCCGGGGCGGATGTCGTGATCGGCCATCACGCCCATATCGTGCGCGGCATCGAATTTTATCGCGGGAAGCCGGTCTTTCACGGCCTTGGCAACGGATGCGTCGTTACCCGTGCGCTCAGCCCGGCGCAGGATCACCCGGCCCGCCGCGAATGGGCGCAGCGGCGCAAGGCGCTGTTCGGGTTCGAGCCCGACCCGGCCTATACGCTGGCGCCGTTTCACCCGCAGGCGGTGAACGCGTTCCTGGGACGGATAGATTGGGGCGCGGATGGCGCCATCGTGCCGGCGATCATCCCGGTCGATGTCGAAGCGCCGGGGCGGCCGGTTCTGGCGCCGCCGGATCGGGCCGCCGAAATACGCGCCTACGTCGACGGCATCACGCGCGATGCGGGGATGCCCGGTATCCGGATCGATGCCGATGGGCGCGTGCAAGAGGTCGCCGCATGAACGTTCTTGCGCGCATCATGATCTGGACCGGCGGCGCCGCGCTGATCGCGGCGGCGGGGCTCAATCTGTTGTCGGTGATCGGACGCCATACGGGCCTGCCGCTGAAAGGCGCTATCGAGCTTGTGCAGGTGGGCGTGCTTGTAGCCGGCACGCTGGCGCTCGTTTCCGCAACGCTGGCGCGCAATCACGCACGCGTTCACCTTGTGCTGGACCGGTTGAAACCCGGCGGAGCGCATCTCGTCGAACGCCTTTCGCTATTGCTGACGATGGCGTTCTATGCCGCTCTGCTTTGCGGGTCCGCGTGGCTCGCCAGCGATCTGTGGGGCAGCCAGGAAGTGAGCGAACTGCTCGGCGTGCCGTGGCGCTGGCTGAGGATGTTCCTCAATGCGGGCCTTGTCGCCGTGCTTGTTCTGCTTGCGCGTCAACTGATGGAGCGCAAGCGCTGATGTTCGCCACGCCTGAAACCGGCCTGATCGGCCTTGTCCTGCTGTTCGCGTTGCTGATTTCGGGCGTGCCGATCGGCGTGTCGCTGGGGCTTGTCGGCGCCGGCGGGTTGATCGTTGCGCTGGGCTTCGAACCCGCGCTGATCAAGGCCGGCGTGATCGTGGTGGAAACGTTGACGCGCTACGAACTGGGCACGCTGCCACTGTTCATGCTGATGGCGCATCTGTTCTTTTCGGCCAATGCCAGCCGCGACCTGTTCGATGCCGCGGCCAAGCTGGTCGGGCACAGACGTGGCGGGCTTGCCTATGCCTCGATCGGCGGGTGCGCGGGCTTTGGCGCGATCAACGGATCAAGCCTTGCCACCGCCGCCACGATCGGGCTGGTGGCCCTGCCGGAAATGCGCCAGCGCGGCTATTCGGACGCGCTCGCCACGGGAACGGTCGCGGCAGGGGGCACGCTGGGCCAGATGCTTCCGCCGTCCGGCGCGCTGATCGTCTATGGCATCATCGCGGAACAGTCCGTTGGGAAGCTGTTCACGGCAACGCTGATTCCCGGCATCTCGCAGATGCTGTTCTATTGCCTCGTCGTCTGGTTGCTGGTCCGCTGGCGGCCTTCGATCGCTCCCGCCAGCGAGCGGGCGACCTGGCGGGAACGCGGGCAGGCCATGCTGCGCATCGGGGACATGCTCGGGTTGCTGTGCCTTGTGCTGGGCGGGATCGTGCTGGGGTGGTTCAGCCCGTCCGAAGCCTCGTCGATCGGCACGGTTGGCGCTCTGGCAATCACGGCCTGGCGTCGCCGCTTGACGCGGGAAGTGCTGTTCCGCGCCTTTTCCGAAACACTCAGGACCAGCGGTCTGATCTTTCTGGTCATCATCGGCGCGCTCGTCTTTTCGACGTTCATCAGCGTGACGGGCCTTACCGACGCCGTCGGCCACTGGGTGACCGGCCTTGCCCTGGGAACGATTCCGACGCTGATCGTCGTGGCGGGGCTGCTGCTTCTGCTGGGCTCCGTGCTCGATGGGCTGGCGCTGATGTTGCTGACCACGCCGATCCTTTTGCCCGTGGTGGAAAGCGTGGGCATGTCGCCGATCTGGTTTGGCATCTTCATCACCCGCGCGATGGAAATCGGCTTCGTCCATCCGCCACTGGGCATGAATCTCTACGTAATCCAGGGCGTCGCCAAGGACGTGAGCATCAACCGCATCTTCAAGGGGGTGATGCCGTTTCTCGCCAGCGACCTGGTCCATCTTCTTCTTCTGATCCTGTTTCCCGCGATGGCCCTGTGGCTGCCGGGCCTTTTCGGACAATGACCATGATTGCATCACTCGGCCCGGATTTGCCGCAAGACCTGCTTGCCGCCACAGGCGTGCATGCCGGTTTGCTCGCTTGGGACATCGACCGCGAAACGCCCGCCGCAGACCGCTGGCTGGAAAGCAAGTTTCCACGCTGGACCTATTCCGTCCTGCAAGACTGGCTGGATGGCCGGCTCGACCACCTGGATGCCGTGGTGTTTTCCCGTGCCGACGATGGGGCGCAGCGCCTTTACTACTACATCAGCGAGCTGCGCCGGCTGGGCGAGGTTGGCGGCCCCGAACCGTTGATCTTCGATGTCGCCAAGATCGGGCGTGCCAGCAGCGCACAGCACATGGTTGCCAGCGTGCGCAAGCTGGCCGATCGGCTTGGCGTCGGTGAGATCGCGCTTGAGCGGGGCATCGCGGAAACCAACGTGCGCCGGGCGAATGCGACTGCTGCGGCGGGTGCGCAGCCCGGGCGGGTCTGCCTGATCGCGGGTACGCCGCCCCCGGATCGCCGGCTGCATGGCATGGTCGAACGCGCCGGCTGGATCGCGGCCGGTGAAACGCTGGGCGATGCGTGGGCGGACCCGGGGCCGCCGGTCGAGGAAGGCACTGGCGATCCGTTCGCCGCGGTTGCCCGTCAGCTGCACGTGAGGCGCGCCGATGTGCGGGCGTTTTTCGATCGTGCGCAGGCGCTGGAAGCGCAGGCGGACGAATGCGGCGCATTGGCGGCGGTGCTGTGGTTTGCCGAAGAGGACGACGCCCGTGTCTGGCATCTGCCCGCGCAGCGCGATGTCCTGGCAAGGATCGATATTCCCGCACTGATCCTGACGCGGCGTGATTGGCGCGCGAACGACGGCGTGGATGCCGAGATCGCCGCTTTCCTGCAGGGAGGCACCGCATGAAGCCGCTTGCTGGCCATCGCGTCGCCGTGCTCGGCGGCATGGCGGATCGCCCTCTCGCAAGGTTCCTGGTCTCGCTTGGGGCTGAGCTTGGCGGCGCGGTCGAAGGCGCCTCGTTCGTGATCGATGACATCGGGCTGGAAGGGCTGGCCGGTGTTGCCGTGCCGGACGCGGCCATTCACGTGTCGGTCACGCCGTTCGGGTCCGGCGGCCCGCGCTCCGGCTGGAAGGGTGGGGAGCTGGTGGCCTCGGCAATGGGCGGCGCCTTGCGCGTTACCGGAGAACCGGGCCTGCCGCCGGTGAAAGAGGCGGGCGACGCCTGCACGTTCCACGCCGACATGGTTGCGGCGTCCGGCGCGATGGCCGCGCATTACGCGCGCGGCACGCACGGCAAGGGGCAGCACGTCGATATCTCGATCCAGCAGGTCGCGTTCAGCCGCAATTTCAACGGCGTACTGTGCTGGCAATTCGATCGGCGCAAGCTGGTTCGCGTCGGGGGGGCGCTGGCCTATGGCCAGGCCACCGTCCGCGCGATCTGGCGGCTGGCGGACGGCTGGTGTTTCCATTCGCTGATGACAGGGCGGCTGGGCGCGCCCGCCAACCAGGCGCTTTCCGACTGGATCGACGATGCCGGCATGCCAAACCCGCTGCGCGGCACGGACTGGCTGGCGTACAACCGTTCGACGCTGCCGGCGGAAACGCGGGCGATCTGGGAAGCCGCGATCGACGCGTTCTTCCGTTCGCGCACGAAGCGGGAAATCGCCACCGAGGGGCTGCGGCGTGGCATCAACGCGTGCGTGGCGAACGAGCCGGCGGATGTGCTGGCCGATCCCCATCTTGCCGCGCGTTCCTTCTTCGACACGCCGTCGGGATTGCCCGACCGCTTCGCGACCTTCCGTCCGGGGGCCGCACCAGCGGCGCCCGCCGTCCATGCCGGCACTCGCCCCGGTCCGCTTGCGGGCGTGCGCGTGCTGGATTTCGCCTGGGCGCTGGTGGGTTCGATCACGACCAAGACGCTGGGCGATCTCGGTGCCGAGGTGGTGAAGATCGAAAGCCGCACGCGGCCCGATCTGGCGCGGCTGGACGTGCAGGTTTCGGCATCGCAGGCCGGCAACTGGGACGATAAGCCGTGGTTCGCGCATCTCAACTCGTCCAAGCGCAGTCTATCCTTGAACATGAAGAAGCCGGAAGCGCGCGAACTGATCGATCCGCTGATCGATTGGGCCGACGTCGTCGTCGAAAACTTCTCGCCCGGCACGATGAAGAAGCTGGGGCTGGACTACGATGCGCTGGCGGCGCGCAACCCGGGCATCGTCATGGTATCGGGCAGCGTATTCGGCCAGACCGGCCCGCTGGCGCAGGAATGGGGCGTGGACGGCACCGGCGGCGCGCTTTCCGGGCGCACCTTCCTGACGGGTTATCCCGATCGCGATCCGGTGATCCCGGGGGCCGTCCCCTATGGCGACGTGATCGTGCCCTTCGTGATGGCGGGTTCGGTTGCGGCGGCGCTCCAGCACCGGCGGGACACCGGCCTCGGCTGCCATATCGATGCCTCCATGTACGAAATCTGCGTGCAGCAGATGCGGGATTACCTTGCGGCGGCCAAGCGTGGCGAACGCCCCCAACGGGCGGGCAATGCCGATCCGCGCGTGCTGTTCCAGGATGTGTTCCCGGCGCTTGGCGATGACCGGTGGGTGGCGATCACCGTGTTTGGGGAACAGGACCGGGCACGGTTGGCGGCGATCGCCGGCACCGACATCGCGGCATGGACGTCCGTACGGGAAGATCGGGCAATCGCGGCGGAATTGCAGGCGGCCGGCATCGCGTGCGGCGTGATGCAGGATTGCCAGGATATGATCGATGCCGATCCGCAGCTGGCGGGGCGGGGCGCTCTGATGACGCTGGATCATCCGCTGCTGGGACCATTTGGCCATATCGCCACGCCGATCCTGTTCTCCCGGGATCGGCCCGCGCCCTTCCGCGCACCGCGCATGGGCGAACACGTACACGCCATCGCCCGCGACCTTTGCGGCCTGTCCGAAGCCCGCATCGCCGAACTCGAAGCGGCAGGAGTATTCCAATGAGTCAAGCCACCGGACAGCGCAGCCGCAAGGATCTGGCCTGCACCGCTGCCGCCAACGCGTACCAGAAGCAGTTCGGCATCGACCTGAAGCGCCGCGTGGTAGATGAAGGCGAACCTTTCGCGATCGTCCAGGCCGATACGCCGCACGAGATCTTTCACGTGATGGACATCCCGATCATCACCAACCAGTGGTGGTCGGCCTATATTTCGGCCAAACAGCTTTCGAACCAGTACTTCGAAGTCATGGCACGCCACGGCTTTCCCGAGAACAGCTGCAAGTATTGTTCGCTGGGCCTTGCCTGCACGCTGGCCAACGATCCCAGGTCCGCGCCGTGGGGCGGGTTGCCCAAGCCGACCGTGCTGGTCGCGCGGATGACCTGCGATTGCATTCAGCACGTCTTCGGTCAGTGGGCCGAGGCGCTGGGCAGCGAGTTCTTCCCGATGGAGGCGCCCGCGTGGGAGCACAAGGACCCGCGCTGGTTCGCGCATTCCCGCAACGACTGGCAGGAAATCTACGATGCCGATCGCATCGCGCTGATGGTTTCCGAGATGCGCGACCTTATCGCGCTGCTGGAAAATCGCACGGGCCGCAAGTTCGACGAAGCCAGGCTCCATCACCTGATGGAGCGGATCAACGAACAGGAAGGGTATATCTGGGAGGCCGCGCAGGCGATCGGCCGTGCCCGTCCGTGCCCGGTATCCATCGCCGAACAGATGCCCAACACCATGATCCCGCAATGGCACCGGGGATCGGACTGGGCCGTGGACCATGCCCGCCGTTTCCGCGATGAAGTGATGGAGCGGATCGCCAGCGGGGCGGGCACCGCCGCGCATGAGAAGATCCGGTTGATGTGGATCGGGGCCGGGGTGTGGCACGATCCGGGCTTCTACCAGGCGCTGGAAGAGCGGCTTGGCGCCGTGTTCGTCTGGTCCATGTACATGCCGTTCGCCGGGCCGCAGTATATCCGCGAGTTGCACGGACGCCCGATGGATGCCCTGGCCAGCCGTATCTGCTCTATGAACGAGGTGTTGCACCTTCCGCCGTGGATGAACGGCTGGATGACCAGCGAGGCGGAGCGCTGCGGGATCGATGCCTGCGTCGTGCTGTTGCCGCCGGACAACCGGCTCTCGCAATCGGGCACGAAGATCACCGCGCAATCGCTGGAGGCGGCCGGCGTCCCGGTCCTTTCGATCGATGCGGACATGGTCGATGCCAAGAACTGGAATCACGACCGCATGGTGACGCTGGTTGCCGATTTCCTGGTCGCGCGGGGGCTTGCGTGAAACGCCTCGCGCTGGCCCTGGCAATGCTGATCAGCGCCTGCGCGCGCCCGGCTTCGCCGGGTGTGACCGAACTGACCTATGCCACGCCGTACAGCCCGAACCATCCGTTCAGCAAGGCGGATCAGGCATGGATGGCGTTCGTGGAGAAGCGCTCGCACGGCCGTATCCGGATTCGCCCCAGCTGGTCGGGCGCGCTGCTTTCATCGGATATGTCGATGGAGGAACTGCGCCACGGCGTGGCGGACGTGGGGTTGATAACGCCGATCTACGCGCGCGGCGGCACCCATCTGCTGCGCATACAGACCGGCTTCTACAGCGGCGCGGACAGTGTGGAATCGCAGGTTGCGCTCTATCGCTGCATCGCCGCTGCGGAGCCTGAAATCGGCCGCGAGCTTCAGGGCCTCAAGGTTCTGGCGATTCAGGGCGGATCGCTGGCTGGCATCGTTACGACAAACCGGCAGGTGCGCAGCCTTGCCGATCTACGCGGCCTGCGTCTGCGGGCGCCGACGGAATTGCTGACGGTGCTGGAATCGCTTGGGGCCGATCCCGTCAACATGCCGATGGCGGATGTCTATTCGTCCATGGCCAAGGGCGTGATCGATGGCGTGATCGCGCCCGGCGATACCTTCAAGGCTTTGCATTTTGCGGAAGTGGCCAGGTATTACAACACGCTAGCCGTCCCGCGCGGCGCCTATCCCGCAAGGGCAATGGGGGCTGCGCGCTGGAACAGCCTAACGGATGAGGAACGCGCCATCCTGACCGAAGCTCAACCCGTATGGGAAGCGGCGCTGGCGCGGGAAATCCGCGTCGCGCTGGACAAGGGCATGGAGGAGGCGCGCGCGCGGCATGTCGTGATCAGCGGCGTTTCCCCGTCCGAACAGGCGCGTTTCGATGCGCTTTATCTGCGCGATTCCGAAGCCAATGCCCGGGCGCTCGCGCGTTTTGGCCTTGATGGAATGAGAGCGTTTCGCACCGCGCGCGCCGCCGTGCGCGGCCGTGACCGGATCGAATGTGGGGGCAAATCATGAAACGATTGATCGTCCTGGCGGGGCTGGTCGCGACGATGGCGGCCGCGCAAGCGGCGGACGCTCCACACGGGCCGGGGGTTATCGGTGCGCCTGCGGGCACCGGTGCCTGGCCAGCGGTGGCGGAAGGCCGCGCCGATGCGCCCGGTTATACGATTTACCGCCCGGCCCGTTTCCCGGACCAGCGTTTGCCGATGGTGCTGTGGGGGAACGGCGGGTGCAAGAACAATGGGCTTTCCGCCAGCCATTTCCTGCGCGAGATCGCCAGCCATGGCTATTTTGTTGTCGCCAACGGCGCGCCGGGTGTGGAAAGTCCCGCACTGGATCGGCTGCCCGATGGCCCACCGGCTGTGTTTCCGCCGCCGCGCCCGACGCCGGACGAAACGACCGCCGGGCACCTGGTCTCGGCGATCGACTGGGCCGTGCGCGCGGACCGGGCGGGACCGTTCAAGGGGCGGATCGACACGACCCGCATCGCGGTGATGGGGCACAGTTGTGGCGGATTGCAGGCGATTGTCGCCGGCGCCGATCCGCGCGTGAAGACCGTCGTGGTGATGAACAGCGGTGTCTATAACCGCGGGAACACCGGCATCAGCGGCGTTCCCGTGACCAAGGACGATCTGCGCAAGCTGCATACGCCCGTTGCCTATATCCTGGGCGGACCGACCGATATCGCCTATCCCAACGGCACTGACGACGTGAATCGCATCGATCACGTTCCCGTGTTCTACGGCAACCTGCCGACCGGGCATGGCGGCACGTACCAGATGGTCAACGGGGGCGAATATGCGCGCGTCGGGGTGGCCTGGCTTGATTGGCAGTTGAAGGGCAGCAAGCGCGCCGGCGCGATGTTCGCGGGCGATCCCTGCGGTCTTTGCACGGGAACGGGCTGGACCGTCGTGCGCAAGCAATTTCCGGAGAAACCATGACCAAGCCGCTTGCGGGCATCCGCATCGCCGATTTCAGCCACGTCATGGCCGGGCCTTACGCATCCCACTTGCTGCGGCAGATGGGTGCAGAGGTGATAAAGATCGAGCCCAAACGGGGTGACGGGTTCCGCTCCTACGGCTCGGATCGCCGTTTCGACGGCATGGCGCCCGCCTTCATCGCTGCCAACGCGGGCAAGAAATCGATCGCGCTCGATCTCAAGGACGAAGCCGATCTGGCCATTGCCCGCGCTATCGTTTCGCGCAGCGATGTGCTGCTGGAGAACTTCCGCCCGGGCGTCATTGCACGGCTTGGGCTCGGTTATGATGCGGTGCGCGAACTGCGGCCCGATATCGTCTATTGCTCGGTATCCGGCTATGGCCAGGACAGCCCCCAGCGCGATTGGCCGGCGATCGACAACATCGTCCAGGCGACCAGCGGCATGATGATGCTGAGTGGCGAGGAAGGCGATCCGCCCGTTCGCGTGGGGTTCCCGATTGTGGATACGCTGACCGGTCAGACGGCCGCGCTGGCGATCCTATCCGGCCTGATGCAGCGCGAACGCGGCGGCGGTGGCAGCTATATCGATGTGTCGATGTTCGACGCCAGCCTTGCGTTCATGACGTCTGCGTTGACGCCCTATCTCGTCACCGGTCAGCCAATGTCGCGCATTGGCAACACCGGTTACAGCGGATTGCCCACGGCGTCGCTGTTTGTCGCGCGCGATGGCCGTCAGATTTCCCTGGGTGTGGTGCAGCCGAACCAGTTCGAAGCCCTGGCCCGCTTCGTGGATAAGGAAGAATGGTTGCGCGATGCGCGTTTTGCGACGGACGACGCGCGGCGTGCAAACTTCGATGCCATGAAGGCGGAAGTGGCCGGCGTGATCGCGACGCGGGATGCGGTGGAATGGGAAGCCGGCATGAACGCTGCCGGCATACCGTGCGGCGTGGTGCGCCGGGTGGACGAGGCTTCGGCGCTGGCCGGGCCGGGCGCCCTGGCGTCGCTCGCCGTGCCGGGGTTGCCGCTGGATGGCGATGTGCGCCTGCCGGGCGTCGGGTTCCGCATGGTGCCGGGCGAACCCTCGGTCGATGCCCCGCCGCCCAGGCTCGACGAGAACCGAGACGAGATACTCGCCTGGCTGGAAAGCACCTCCCCGTAAGGGGAAGGGATACCTGCGCGACCCGATCGGATTTCCCGGTCATGGAGGCTGCACGTGCCTTTCATCTATGCCGTAATGGGTCCTGACCCTAGTGGCGAGCCACCGGCACGATCAAGGGCGGTTCCAGCTTGCCGCTCGCGCAGGGGATGGATTTCGATATCCAGGAGCGGACGAACCCTAAACCCTGGATTTGCGATAGTCGCGCGGGGTGAGGCCAAGGTGCAGGCGGAAGTGGCGGGTCAGCGTTGCGGAATCGGCGAAACCCACGGCGTGAGCGATCTCGGATATCGAAACCTTGGCGAGCCGTCTGTCCGCAAGCATCTGTTCGGCGCGGTGCAGCCTGAGCGCCAGAAGCTGCTGGCCGAATGACGTGTTTTGCGTGGCAAACAGCTGGTGAAGATAGCGCAGGGAAATGCGGTTGGCGGCGGCCACATCGCGGGCGGTGAGCGAATTTTCCGTGAAGCGCTCGCTCATGACCTGACGAAGAGAGCGCAGGAGCGCGGTCTTGTGCCGGCCGATTACCATGTCCGATCGTGGGCCGAGTGCCAGCGAAAGGAGATTGGCCAGTTGGTCCGCAACCATGCCGTCCTCGACGGCGTTGTAGCGGATCTCGCGCGTGCCGACTGCGAGAAGGCCATGGGACAGAGCGGTCTTCCAGTGATTTTCGCACGCGCTGCTGGCGATCAGCGGTTTGCCGGGATCGGGGATGAGGCGCTTCGCCCACGGCACCGGCATCTGCATCACGATGCACGAACACCGTTCGGAGGTGGTGAAATCGTAGCTCTCGCGCTCATCGATCAGGCACCAATCGCCTGCCGAAAGTTCGATCCTTTCGCCGAAACGGTGCAGGACCATGCCGCCTTCCTGGACAAGGTTGAGGTGGAAGCGGTTTTCGCTGCCGTCCGCATGGTGTGAGATGGCCTGGAAATCGGCATCGATCAGCGCGATCCGCGCGGGGCCGAGCGAGCGGATGGAAATACTGGCGTTGAAATCAAGTTTGCGCCGCACATCGATGCGCATGTTCGAAAGATGCGCGGCGACCTGCCCTGTCCAGAAGTTGCAGCGCTGCCCGATGGGCGCATCGGCCGTTTTGACGTGCAGTAATTCCTCCACCGGGTATTCTCGCTTTTCCCGATTTCTCCCGGGAAAAGGGATAACACGAAGGCGCCATCGGTCGAAAGCGGGCACGAGTGCACGTTTCACCCGGTATTTTGTGCACAGCAGGCCCTGTTTGTTGCCAACCGTCTCGACCTAATCTCCCAGGTCGCGTCCGTCAACGTGGTGTAATTTCGGGTGAGGTCACCGGGCGCCATCGTCAGGCGGCCTTGGGTGTAATTTGTAGCGGTTGAGCCTCCTCGATTTGGGGTGTGGCGAGCGCCGTCATGCCTTCGAGCTGCATGTAGCGATGCTGGAGTTGGTATTCGTCGTTTTGCTCGAGCAGGACGGCGCCGATCAGGCGGGTGATGCTGTCCTCGTTGGGGAAGATGCCGACGACGTCGGCCCGGCGCTTCACCTCCTTGTTCAGGCGTTCGAGCGGATTGGTGCTGTGCAGCTTGACCCGGTGCTGTTCGGGGAAGGTCATGTAGGCAAGCACGTCGTGCTCGGCAGCATCCATGCAGGCGCCCAGCTTGGGCCAGCGGCCGCGCAACTGGTCTGCGACATGGCGCCAGGTCTGGGTCGCGGCCGCGTGGTCGGGCTGCAGGAAGACCTGGCGGATCGCGGCGGCGACAACGGTGTTCTGGCCCTTGGGCACATGCGCCAGTGCGTTCCTCATGAAGTGCACGCGGCACCGTTGCCAGGTCGCGCCGACGACGCGGGTGATGGCAGCTTTGAGGCCCTCATGGGCATCGGAGATAACCAGCTTCACGCCCTTCAAGCCGCGCCGGACGAGGTCGCGCAGGAAGGTGGACCAGAACGGCTCGGCCTCGCTCGGACCGATGTGCAGGCCGACGATCTCGCGCTTGCCCTCGGTGGTGACCGCGACAGCGATTATCGCAGCGACGCTGACGATCCTGCCGCCCTCGCGCACCTTGAGGTAGGTGGCATCGAGCCACAGATACGGCCAGTCGCCGACCAGCGGGCGCTTGAGGAACGCGTTCACGCGCTCGTCGATGTCCTTGCACAGCTTGGACACCGACGACTTGGAGATGCCGCTCATGCCCATTGCCTGGACCAGTTCATCAACCCGCCGGGTGCTGACGCCGGCGATCCATGCCTCCTGGATGACCGACACCAGCGCCTTCTCGGCGGTCTTGCGAGGTTCGAGGAAGCCAGGGAAGTAAGCGCCGGTCCGCAACTTGGGGATCTTCAGGTTGAGCGTGCCGAGCCGTGTGTCCAGGCTGCGGTCGCGGTAGCCATTGCGCCATGTGCTGCGCTCGCCGGATCGTTCGTGGCGTCCAGCACCGATCAGGCCATCAACATCGGCCTCCATGATGATCTGCAGGACACTTTCCGCGACGGTGCGCAGAAAGTCGCCATCTCCGGTCTTCGCCATCAGCTCGGCAAGCGGTAGTCTATCATCGGTCATCGGGATCAACTCCTCGGTTCGGGTGAAGCTTCGACACTTCCACCTTACCGATGAGCCCGGTGGCCACCAGATGCGCCGCCGTGGGTGTGGCCTCGGCCACACCCACGGCAACACCATCAGCTACACCAGGAAATTACACCACGACCGCGGACGCTAGCATCTCCCACCATAAGCCGGCGCCCCGAAACGCGTCTGGCAGGGGAGGAACAGATGCGATTCAGGTCAGCAGTCAGTATCGTCGCCATGGCCGTGCCGGGCCTTGTCCATGCCCAGGAAGCCGGCGGGCGATCCGCGGGCGGAAACGATGTCGGCGGCATTCAGGAGATCGTTGTGACCGCGCAGAAGCGCGCGGAAAGCGTGCAGGACGTGCCGATCGCGATATCCGCTTTCGGCGGTGAGGCGCTGCGCGAACGGGCGGTGGGCGATGTGGCGCAGCTTTCCAATGCGGCGCCCAACGTCACGCTGGACGCGGGAACGCCGTTCTCCGGTTCCTCGTCCGTGCTGTCGGCGTTCATCCGGGGCATCGGCGCGAACGACTTTGCAATGAATATCGATCCGGGTGTCGGCATCTATCTCGATGGCGTCTATCTCGCGCGGACGGTCGGCGCGAACCTCGATCTGCCGGACGTCGAACGGATCGAAGTGCTCAAGGGGCCGCAGGGCACGCTGTTCGGCCGGAACACCATCGGTGGCGCGATCAGCGTGGTCACGCGCACGCCGGGCGACAAGCCCGCGTTCCAGGGCGATGTCACCACCGGGCGCTACAACCGGATCGACGTGCGCGGTTACGCCGATCTGCCGTTGAGCGACACGCTGAAGAGTTCGGTGACGTTCTCCGTCAAGAACCGCGATGGATACCAGAAGCGCATCCCCTACACCTCGGCGACGCCATACGTCACCGACCGGGCGGGCTCGCTGCCGCAGAGCGGATACAGAACGTCCGATCGCGAGGGCGGCCAGCACGAATGGACGATCCGCGCCAAGCTGCTGTGGGAAGCGAGCGACCGCTTCAAGGTGACGCTGGGCGGCGACTACATGAAGATCGACCAGTCCTCGATGGCCAATTCCGTGCTGGCGGTGACATCGGGCGTACCCGGGCCGTTCGCGGGCCTCGCCGCGAACAACGTTCCCGGCACCGCGCTGGACGTGGCGACCGGCACGTCAGGCTTCCTGTTTGCCGGTCTCTACAATTTCTGCATCGGCGCGACTTCGGCCGAGATTGCCGCGCGCAATGCCGGCGCCTTGTGCGGCGTGCGTGGAACGCCTCTCAACCCGGGCGCGAACCTGCCTCCGCTGGCAAGCGTGAATGTCGATGCCAATCCGAACAACAACCGGTTGCCGTATGACAACCGCTGGGTCTCGACCGACAAGGATACCAGCTACGCCACGGGCAACAGCTTCTCCAACATGAAGGTCTATGGCTTCACCGGCGTGATGGACTATGATCTGAGCGACACGATCGCTCTCAAGTCCATTACCGGCTATCGCAACATCAAATGGGCGTCGGGCCTCGACCTCGACAATTCGCCCATGGCTATCCTGGAGCCTTCGTTCTCGCTGACGCAGAACCAGTTCAGCCAGGAAGTGCAGGTGATCGGCTCCGCGCTCGACAAGAAGTTGAACTTCGTCCTGGGCGGTTACTACTTCCGCGAGGAAGGCAAGATGCGTGACTTCGTCACGTTCTCGGAAGGTCTGCTCCAGATCATCGGGCCGAACGATCTAAAGACGAAGAACTATGCCGTTTTCGGCCAGGTCGACTGGCGCTTCAACGATCTTGTCGGCATCACCCTGGGCGGGCGCTACACCCACGAGGACAAGGACTTCATCGGGCGCCAGTCCGATGCCAACGGGTTCAACTACAAGCTGTTCAATTGCCCGGTTTATGGCGATCCCTGCCAGAGCGCGCTGGGCTTCCCCGTGCAGGGCGAACCGCTGCGCTATTACGTGGGCGGCACCCAGAAGAAGAAGTTCAACAATTTCGCGCCCAAGATCGGCATCCAGGTGCATCCCACCGATGACGTGATGGTCTACGGATCGTGGTCGCGCGGGTACAAGACCGGTGGCTGGACCACGCGCCTTTCCAACCCGCTGCCCTATGCGCCGGATTTCAACGAGGAGAAGGCGGAAAGCTTTGAAATCGGCGTGAAGTCGACGTTGCTGGATCGCCGGCTGCAACTGAACCTCGCGGCCTTCACCACGCGATACGATGGCATCCAGCTCAATTTCCAGCAGGGCGTCAGTCCGACTGTCCAGAACGCCGGCACCGCGCGGATCAAGGGCTTCGAAGCCGAAGCGACGATCGCGCCGGCACGGGGCCTGACGATCAACGCGTCGGTCGGTTACACCGATGCCTACTACACCAGCCTTCTGCCGCAGGCGATCGTCACGCCGAACCCTTTCCAGGCCGGAACCGTGGTGAACGGTGATCTCCCCAAGTCGCCCAAGTGGAAGTTCAACGTGACGCCGCGTTACAAGCTGGACCTTGGCAACGGAGGTGCCGTCGTGCTCCTGGCCGACTACACCCGCACGTCGTCGCTGTGGAACGATACCGAGCGCACCTACCTGTTGCGCCGGCCGGGGCTCGACATCGTCAACGCCAGCCTGACCTATCAATCGCCCTCGGGTGTGTGGGACGTCGCCGTCGGCGGCACCAACATCACCAACACGCGCTACATCGTGACCGGGCAGGCGCAGATCGCCGGCGGGCAGATCTACGGCACCTGGAGCCGCCCGGCGGAATGGTACGCGAAAGTGGGCGTGAAGTTCTGAGGTCTTGCGGTTCGGCCGCGCGGGGTCGGTGCGAGACCTTGCGCGGCCGGGTCCGGGAACCTGCCTGCAAGGTTCCCGGACCGCACTGCGCCTTCGCCGCTCGATAGCATGGGGATGAAAAATGCTGATCCGCAATTGCTGGTACGTCGCCGGGTGGAGCCATCAGTTCGAGGCAGACAAGCCCACCCAGCGCATGCTGCTGGGCGAACCCGTCGTCATCTGGCGGACGCAGGAGGGAGCCGTGGTGGCGATGGAGGATCGCTGCGTCCACCGCCTTGCGCCGCTTTCGCTGGGCCGCGTCGAAGGGAGCGCGATCCGCTGCCTGTATCACGGCCTGCTGTTCGACGCGGACGGGCGCTGCCGTGAAATTCCGGGGCAGGATACCATTCCCGGTTCGGCCTGCGTGCGGACCTATCCAGCGGTCGAGCGGAACAACTGGATCTGGGTGTGGATGGGCGATCCCGATCGCGCCGATCCGTCGCGGATCGCCCCGTCGAAAGCGCTGGATGATCCCGCGTGGGTGCTCAAGACCGGCGAATTGCACTATCGGGCGCACTATTCGCTGATCAACGACAATCTGCTCGACCTCACGCACCTCGCCTATGTCCATGCCACCAGCTTCGGCGCGGACGAGGCATGGTCGCGCAACCGCCCCAGGGTCGAACCGATTGCGGAAGGCGTGCGTTCGTCGCGCTGGATCGTCGATACCCCGCCGACGCCGCCCCTCGGAAAGGCGGCGGAACACGAACGGGTGGATATCTGGACATCCTACGATTTCGTGCTGCCCGGCGTGTTCCTTCTGTACAGCGCACTGTTCCCGACAGGCAGTGCGGAGGCCTTCGGGTACGATGCGCCCCCTGCGGAGGCGCCATCGCTGTTCGCCAATTTCACCAGCCAGGCGGTAACCCCCACCAGCGAAAGTACGACGAGCTATTACTTTTCCTGGGGGCCTGCCGCCGAGCACGGTGGCGAAGCCATGGCGCAGGCGATGATCGACGTGGCAATCATGGCCTTCAACGAGGACAAGACGATGATTGAGGCGCAACAGCGCATCATCGATACCGATCCGGGCCGCCGCGTCATGCCTACTTCGGCGGACAAGGCGATCACGCTGTTCACAAGGCTGATGCAATCGCAGGACGGGTGAGACGGGACGGCGCCATTTCTGACCATGCCACTTCCGCGTTGACCACGCGATGCCGGTGCTGCCATGGCTGTAGCCGATGCGCCCCAAGACGGACCTTATGGACATCACCCGCGCGCCGGATGCCTCGGACGGGCCGCAATACATCGCGCTGCGCGACCAGATCGCGCTCAACATCGAGATGGGGCGGCTGAAGCCCGGAACGCGGCTGCCGTCCGAGCGCCAGTTCCAGACCGGCACCGGCACCGCGCGCGGCACGATCCGCGAGGCGCTGTTCCTGCTGGAAGCCGAGGGTCTGATCTACCGGCGCGACCGCAGCGGATGGTACGTCTCTCCGCCCGCGGTCACTTATGACCCGACGCGCTGGGCGGGGTTCATGACCTACGTCCGCGAACAGGGACGGACGCCCGGCACCGAAACGCTGAACAAGGACAGCGTGCCCGCGTCCTCCGGGCTGGCCGATATCTTCCGCGTGGCGCCGGGCGCGCCGCTGCACGTGATCGACCGCCGCCGCACGATCGACGGGCGGCCGGTGCTGGTCGAGCGCATCACCGTGGACCCGGCGCTGGCGCCGGACCTGCTGGCGCATTCGCTCGACGGGTCGCTGACGCATATCCTCACCACGGTCTATGGCGTGACCGTTACGCGCAACCGCGTGGACATGCGCCCTTGCGCGCTCGTGCGCGATGCGGCGGACGGGCTGGGCGTGAAATCGGGAACGCCCGGCCTGCTGGTCGTCCGCACCAGCTTCGACGCGCAGGGCCGCGTGGTGGAATACGATCAGGAATACTGGCGGCACGACGCGATCCGGGTCCATGTGGACCTGACCGTGCGCCCTTAGCCGAAACGGAATTGCGCCAGCGCCGCCGGCAGATCGGCCACGGTATCGATCACCACGTGCGCGCCCGCCGCTTCCAGTCCGGCGCGCGCCTTGGCGATCCGTTCCGCGCGGTCCGCGGGATCGAGCGCGGCCAGTTCCGCCGCCGAAAGACCGACGCCGTTGCCGCTGGCAGCGATGCCCACGGTCCAGGTTCCGGCGGCCAGCCCCTCGGCAATGCCCACTTCGGCATCGTCCACTTTGACGCAGGCGCTGGCCGGCCAGACCCCGAGTTCGACGAGGTTGCGCCACAGCATCAGCGGGGAAGGGCGGCCTTCGGCCGTCTCGCCCGCACAGACCAGCATATCGGGCGCATAGCCCTGTTCGGCGGCGCGGGGCAGGATGTCGGCCATCATCTCGCGCGTGTAGCCGGTGCAGGAGCCGATCTTCACACCCGCCGCGCGCAAGGCGCCGGCGACGTCCGCCGCGCCGGGGATGAGGTCGGCGCATTCGGCCGCCGCCGAGCGCATCATCGGGCCAACGGCGGCGAATAGTTCTTCCACCGCCGCCTGGCCCGGCGCCTGGCCGTGGCGATCGATCCAGGCCTGCCGCACCCGCGGCGCGGAAAGGATCGAGGCGATGTGATCGCTCTTGGCCTTGCCCATGTCGGCGCGGGCTTCCGCCTCGCTCACCGGCACGCCAGCCTCCTCGAACACCTTGCACAGCGCCACCACCGGCGCGCGGCAGCCGAAATCGATCATCGTGCCCGCCCAGTCGAACACCACCGCCTTGAGGCCCGGAACCATCATGCTTTCCCCTGACTGTCGAAAAGATCGCCGACCACGTCCTCGGCCAGCGCGAAGGCGGTGGAAGCGCCGGTGCCGCTGGTGACCACGGTCAGCCGCACGCCCTCGGCCGGCGCGCGCACGATCGAATGGCCGGCGGCCGAGGCATACGTTCCTGTCCAGCGCTCGATCACGGCGGGCGGCGCGCCGAGCACCGCTGCGTACTGGCGCAGCATGGCCGCATCGATCGCGTCCACGGAAAAGGGATCGGGCGTTGGCGCGTAATCATGGCTGTCGCCCACGACGAGGCTGCCGTCGGCGCTCTGCACCGCGATCAGGTGGATGCCCCAGCCCAGCGCTTTCGCTTCCTCGCGTTCCAGCCGGACGCGCAAGGCCTGCGCTTCGGGCAGCGCGGCGTAACCGAGATAGCGCACCATGCTGAGATCGCCCATCACCGGGGAGGGCAGGCGCCATTCGGGGGCGGCCAGGCGCAACATCTGCAGCTTGCAGCGGCGGATGCCCTCCTCGGCATGGATCGCGGGATAGAGCGTCGCCCAGTCGTCGCCGGGGCAGACGAACACCGCCTCGGCGTCCAGCACGGTCCCGTCGGCGCAAGTCACCCGGCCGCTTTCGACGTGCGCGACCGCCACGCCATAGCGGAACGTGACCCCGTGCGTCGCCCCCAGCCAGGCCGCGAGCTTGGGAATTGCCTCGCGCGATTCCACGCGGAGGTCTACCGTGCTGTGCAAGGCCCCGGCTGGCGCGCTGGCCTGCGGGCACAGTTCGCCGACTTCCACCGCGCTCAGCCGCCGGCAGCCTTCGGCCATTTCGGTTTCCATGATGGCATCGAGCACGCGGCCCGCCTCGGCCCGCTGCGCCACCACGAGCAGGCCCTCCTGCTCCACGCGGATGCCCGCCGGCCCGGTGACCTCGCGCCAGATCGCGGCGCTGCGCCGGGCGAGGTCCCACACCCGGCCGCGTTCCTGACCGGTCACCGTGACGAAGCCGAAATTGCGGATCGACGCCCCGTTGGCGCGCGCATCGCGGTCGATCACCAGCACGCGCCGTCCGCGCCGCGCCGCCGCCAGCGCATGCGCGAGGCCCACGATCCCCGCACCCACCACGATCACATCATGCATAGCTCGCCTCATGCCTCCTGCGCGCGCGTTGCACGAAGGTCATGGCCGAACAGCATGTCAGAACCGCGACCGCCAGCGACGCGGCATAGGCGCAATCGGTGGTGAAGCGCAGCCAGTCCATGTGCGGCGCGGCCAGGTTGCGCCACACCAGCAGCGCCACGCTGCCGACATAGCCCGAGGCGTCCGCCACATAGATCAGGAAGCCGGCGTTGCCGGCACGGCCCAGCGCCGCGATCATCCGGTCGAACAGCATGGCGTTGAACGGCGTATAGGCCAGATAGACGCCGGCCCCGGTCACGATCATCCAGGCCAGCGGCCCGATCAGCCCCACCCGGAACGCCAGCGTGCCCAGCCCCAGCGCCGCCGCGCCCAGCAGGATCAGGCCGTGCATGGCGATCAGCGCGCGCAGGTTGTCGCGCACCAGCATCAGCGCGCCCAACCCGGCGAGCGCGATCACCGCCACCGGCAACTCGCTTTGCGAGAAGATCGCCGCCGATCCGGCATAACCGAGTGCGTTCCACAGCTCCGCGGCGAAATTATCCCGGAAATCGCGGAATGCGGTCAGCAGGATATAACCGCTGACCAGCAGCGCCATGGTCACGCCATGATCGCGCATGAACGCGGCGCGATCGGCCTTGCTCATCGGCACGCGGGCGGTGCGCTCGGCCTCGTCCTCGGGCGACGGGGGCGGCAGCCGTTCCAGCATTCCCAGCGCCACGAGCAGCACGGGCACGAACAGCACGCCCGTCGCCGCCGGCATCCAGCGCTCGGTCACGCCTTGCTGCATCAGCAGCGTCGCCACCGACTTGACCATGCCGGATGACAGGATGAAGCTGGCGCAGAGCATCGCGCCCAGCAGCTCGGAAACGCGGCGCCCCTCGACATAGCTGAACACCAGGCCCCAGATCATGCCCAGCGGCAGTCCGTTCAGGAACAGGCAGGGCAGGCCCCACACCGGGGGCAGCAGCGCGAAGCCCACCAGCGCCAGCCACGACGCGCCGATCAGCGCGGCAATCGCGCGGGCGCGGCCGGTGCGGCCGAATTCGGCGATCACCTTGATGCCGATCAGCTTGGACACGGCATACCCCATGACCTGCGCGATCAGCAGCGCCGACTTGTAGTCCAGCCCCAGCGGATGCAGCCCGACATCGCCGAACGTCGCCGCCGCGATCGGCTTGCGGAAGGCGTACATCGCGAAATAGGCGCTGAACGCGGCCAGCCCGCCGAGCAGCAGCATGGGCCAATCCGTGGAACCGTGGCCGGATGAACTCTGGCCGGTCGTTTCATGGGAGGGGGATGGATTCGCGGGGATCATGTATCTGGTATGGACCAGATGTGAGGCAGTAAGGTGACACCTGGCCGTCAGCGATGGCCGTGCGCTTTCGTTCCGATGCTGGAGGTTCACGGGTGTCGGCGAGCGCCGGAACTTGGGGGACGGTTTTTGATATGCATTAATGACAGGGGGGCGTCGCAAGGTTATGCGCGCCGGCGATGACCCTCGTGCGCTCCTTCCTGATGCGGCACCGCGCCTTCGCCATTGCGCTGGTCGCGGCAGCGCTGTGCCTGAAGGCACTGGTGCCGGCGGGGTACATGCTAGGGCAAAGCGCGACCGTGCTCACCATACTGGTGTGCGAAGACGGCACCGGCAGCCATGCCGCGAAGGACGTGGTCGTGCCGCTGAAGCGTGACGGGTCCGGTCCGTCCTCGCAGCACAAGGGCGAATGCCCGTTTTCCTCGCTGTCCATGGCGTCGATGGCCTCGCCGGGGCCGGTGCTTCTGGCACTGGTGCTGGCCTTCATCCTGGCGCTGGGCTTCGCGCCGGTCCGACAGCCGGCACGCAAGCGCGCGGATCGCATTCGGCCACCCTTGCGCGGTCCGCCCGCGCGCGCCTGATTTCCTCTGCGTTCGTCCCATAGGCTGCCGGCGTCTGCCGCCGTCAGCGAAAATTTCGCGCGCCGCTCTTCGGAGCGTGTGACCGCGCGCTTTGCGGGCTGCCGGCCTCGATCGGGCCGCCCCCTGAAAGGAATATCATGTCGTTTCGCGTTCGCCCGTTGCGGGCCTTTCTTGGTGCCACGTCGGCGCTCCTGCCCCTTGCCGTCCACGCGCAGGAGGCCAGCCAGCTTCCCCAGGTCGATGTCGAGGCCGGCACCCCGGCCGATGCCGTAGCCTCCGCGCCAGTTACCGGCCGGACCTTGTCCGAGGCGGGCATCCGCCGCCTCCAGCTTTCCACCAGCGACACGGCCGCGCTGCTGCGCTGGATTCCCGGCGTCAGCGTCAACAGCGGTGGCGGCTTTTCGTCGATGCCGGTCATCCGTGGGCTGAACGAACAGCGCCTGCGGATCACGGTGGATGGCAGTCCGATCGATTTCGCCTGCCCCAACGACATGAATACGCCGCTGTCCTACACCGATCCCCAGTCGATCCACGCGATCAGGGTCGTGCCCGGCGTCGCGCCCGTCAGCATGGGTGGGGACAACATCGGCGGGATCATCGCCGTGGAAAGCGCCGCGCCGCGCTTTGCCACCGGCGGCGGAACGCTGCTGACCGGCACGATGTCGACCTTTTACCGCTCGAACGGCGATGGCTTCGGCGGCGCGGCGCAACTGACCGTCGCGGGCGAACGGCTGAGCGCCACCTATACCGGCTCCTACACCCAGTCGGACCGTTACAAGGGCGGGGGTGATCTGGGCCTTGTCCGCTCTACCGAATTCGCCAAGACGGATCAGGCTCTCGCTCTGGCCTATCGGAGCGACATCGGCCTGTTCCGTCTCAAGGGCGGCTACCACTTCTCGCCTTACGAGGGCTTCGCCAACCAGGCGATGGACATGGTCTCCAACACGTCATGGTTCCTCAACCTCGGATACGAGGGCGAGTTCGACTGGGGCTCGGCGAAGTTCACCGCGGACTACCGGGATACCGACCACGAGATGAACTTCCTCAAGGACAAGATGCCGGCCAACATGCCGATGAACACCGAAGTTCACACTTTCAGTACCGCACTGAGGCTGGAATTCCCGGTCTCCCGCCATGAAACGCTGCGCCTGGGCGGCGAGTATCACCACCAGTGGCTCAACGATTACTGGCCACCGGTCGCCGGCAGCATGATGATGGGGCCGAATACCTATCTCAACGTCAATGCCGCGCATCGCAACCGGCTGGGGGCGTTCGCCGAGTGGGAGCGGCACTGGAGCGATCGTCTTTCCAGCGTCGTGGGCGTGCGTCTCGATCACGTCACGATGAACACGGGCAACGTTCAGCCCTATTCCACCAGCATGATGAACATGGACGATGCGATGGCGGCCATGGCGTTCAATGCGGTGCCCCATGCGCGCCAGAACGACAACTGGAGCGCCTCCGCGCTGCTGAGCTACGCACCCGCCAGCGGGGTGGCGATCGAACTGGGCTATGCCCACAAGGCGCGCTCGCCCAACATCTACGAGCGCTACACCTGGGGCCGGGGCGCGATGTCCAGCCGGATGATCGGCTGGTACGGCGACGGCAACGGATATTTCGGCAATCTCGACCTCAGGCCGGAACGCGCGGACACGGTCAGCGCCGCGATCGAGTTCCAGGGAGCGGCGCAGGGCTGGTCGCTGCGGATTGCGCCGTACTATACCCGCGTCAACGACTACATCGACGCTGTGTTCGTCAAAAAGCTGACGGGCAGCATGATGGCGGCCTCCCCATGGGTGCAGTTGCAGTTCGCCAACCAGGGGGCGGAGTTCTACGGCGTGGACGTGTCCGGCCATGCCACGCTGCGCAAGGGCGCGGACCGCGACGCCACCACGCTGACCGCGTCGCTGGCCTACGTGCATGGCCAGAATCTAAGCGATGGCGGGCCGCTCTACCACCAGATGCCGCTCGACATCAAAGTGGGGCTGGAACACCGGCAGGGCGTTTTGGAAGCCGGCGTCGATCTTGAATGGGTCGCCGCCAAGAACCGCGTCGATGCCACGCGCAACGAACCACGCACGGCCGCCTATGCGCTGGTCAACCTGCGCGTGGCCTACACGCTCGGACCGGTGCGGCTGAGCGTCGAGGGCGAGAACCTGTTCGACAAGGCTTACAGCCTGCCGCTGGGCGGGGTTTCGCTGGGGGACTACAAGGCCACTGGTACGTTGCGCCCGGTTCCGGGGCGCGGGCGCTCGGTCAATGTCGGCCTGGGCGTAAGCTTCTGACCATGCGCGGCGGGGGAGACAGGCCTCGGCCGTTGTCACCGGCGGGCTTCGGCCCGCTGGCCCCGCGCGTGGTGGCGCTGGTCGCCACCACGCTGCTTCACGTGCTGGCGGTGGCGGCGCTGGTGGTCGCGTACGGAGCCCGCGGGACAGGCAAGACGGCGCAACCCTTGCGGCTGACGCTGATGACCCTTTCCGCACTGCCGCCCTCCCGTCCGGTACCGCCGTTGCGCAAGCCGGCCGACGCACCCCGACGGTCGCCGGAGCGGCAGATCGTTGCCATTCCTGCCGCGCGCGCGGTGGTCGTGCCGGCTTCCGCTCCGCCGGCGTCGCCCCAAGGCGGTGCCTTGGCGCCTTTGCCTGCGCCGCACGCCGTGAATTCTGTTGAGGCCCAGCCCGAACCGCCTCCGCCGTTCATCGCCGAGCCGGCCGATACGCTGGCCGCTTACCGCACTCTGCTTTCGCGTCACATCAGGGCCGGCAGGCCACGCGGTACCGCGTTGAAGGGCACGGTCCTGATCGCCTTCCGGATCGATCGCGGCGGTTCCGTGCTGGCGAGCGACATTGCCGGGTCCAGTGGCGATCCCAATCTGGACCGGATCGCCTTGCGGATGGTGCGGCAGGCGAGTCCGATGCCCGCACCGCCCGCCGGCCTGGCGGCAGCGCAATTGGCATTCGTGGTGCCCGTCGCGTTCCATTAGGATGGTGCCGCGCGCGCCGCATATCCGCACCAGATGGCTGGCGTCGAAAATCACGATCTGCTCCGTCGATCTGATTGACTTGGATTAAATGAGCATTTAAGCGATCGATTAAACAAGCATTTAAATTGCAACGAGGAGAGGCGCCGCATGGCCATCGATCCGCAAACCCCCATATTGGTTGGCGTCGGCCAGATCGTTCGCCATTGGGACGGTCACGACATCGACGACGCGCCGAGTCCGCTGGGGTTGCAACTCGCCGCGGCCGAGCGGGCGCTTGCCGACAGCGGCGCGGCCGAGGCGCTGCGCCGGGCGATCGACGGCGTGGTCGTGGTGCGGGCCAATCACGACTCGATCGAGGGCGTGCGCCATCCGTTTGGCCGCTGCGCCAACCCGCCGGTCACGCTGGCGGCGGGACTGGGGATCGGGGATGCGCGTTGTATCTATTCGGTCGTGGGCGGCGACCAGCCACAGGCGTTGGTGAACGAGGCGGCGGAAGCGATCTTCGCGGGCGATGCCAAAGCGGTCCTGCTTGCGGGGTCCGAGGCGATTGCCACGGTGAAGCAGGCGCTGAAAGCGCGGCTGACTCTCGACTGGTCGTACAGCGTCGATGGTCCGTGGGAGGACCGCGGTCTGGGGCCGTCGCTCCTGACCGACTACGAGCGCGTCAACGGGCTGGGCATGCCGACGCAGACCTATCCGGCGTTCGAGCAGGCGCTGCGCGCCCGGCTGGGATTGGATCGGCCCGGCTATGTAGCGCTCATGTCCGAGCTGTGGGAAGGCTTTTCGGACGTCGCGGCGAAGAACCCTTATGCGCAATTCCCGCAGAGCCGCTCGCGCGATTTCCTCGCAACGCCGGGCGATGCCAACTATCCGATCGCCGAGCCCTATCTCAAATGGCACGTGGCGCAGGACGCGGTGAACCAGGGCGCGGCGGTCGTCCTGACCTCCGTCGGCGCTGCGCGGCAGGCCGGCATCGATCCGGCCAAATGGGTCTATCTGCATGGCTATGCCACGGTGAAGGACCGGCCGGTGATGGAGCGGCCCGATCTGTCGCGTTCGCGCGCCATCGAGGCGGCGCTGCAGGACGCGCTCGCGATGGCGGGCAAGACGGCGCCCGGCATCGGACAGCTCGATCTCTACAGCTGCTTCCCCTGCGCGGTGCTGCTCGCGGCCGAGGCGCTGGGGGTGGACTGGCGGCGCATCCCTTGCACCGTCACCGGCGGGCTGCCGTTCTTCGGCGGGGCGGGGAACAATTATTCGATGCACGCCATCGCGACGATGGTCGAGCGGCTGCGCGCGTCGCCCGGGCAATTCGGCCTGGTTCTCGCCAACGGAGGTTTCCTCTCGAAGGAAGCGGCCGGCGTCTATTCGACCGAGCCGGTCGAACGCTGGCAACCGCGCCGCGACGATGGCGGACAGCGCGCCATCGACGACGCGCCCGCGCCGAGGTTGCTCGCCGAAACGACCGACGCGGTCATCGACAGCTATACGGTGACCTGGAAGAAGGGGCAGCCTTCGCGCGGCTATGTCATCGCCTCGACCGAAACGGGGCGCGTGCTGGCGCGGGTTCGCAAGGGGCATCGCGCCACGCTGGCGAGCCTTGCCGAACAGGATGCGATCGGCCGGTCCGTGCGCATCGTTCACGAGAAGGGGGTAAACTTCGTCGAACCCACAAGCCGGCTTGGTGAGCCCCGGCCGGCAGCGGGCCTGCCGGCGCGGCGGTTCGGGCATGTGCTGGTCGAGCGCCGCGGGCATGTCCTGGAGGTTACGCTCAACCGACCGGAGGCCATGAACGCGCTGTTCAGCGCGGCGCATTTCGAGCTGCACGAGATCTGGGATGATTTCGAGCGCGACCCTGACCTGTGGGTCGCGATCGTCACGGGGGCGGGCGACCGGGCCTTTTGCAGCGGCAATGACCTGAAAGTCACGGCCAAGGGCGGGGATATGGCGATCCCGCCGTCGGGCTTCGCGGGGCTCTGCTCGCGCTTCGACCGGACCAAGCCGGTCATCGCGGCGGTAAACGGGGTGGCGATGGGCGGAGGCCTTGAGATCGTCCTGGCGTGCGACCTTGCCGTTGCAACGGCCAGCGCACGCTTCGCGCTGCCGGAAGTGAAGGTCGGCCTCTATGCGGCGGCGGGCGGCGTCCAGCGGCTGACGCGCCAGATCGGGCGCAAGGCGGCGATGGAACTCATTCTGACGGGGCGGCATTTCGGCGCGGCCGAGGCGCGGGAGCTTGGCGTGATCAACGATGTGGTCGAAGGCGATGCGATGGACGCCGCGCGGGCGCTCGCCGAACGGCTGCTCGAAAATTCGCCTTCGGCGATCCGCGCCTCGAAGGAGGCGCTCAACACGCTCGAAAATCTGGAATCGCTCGAAGAGGCAATGGCGGCCAACAACCGCATCTTCGGGCGCCTGATGCGCACGCGCGATTTCCGCGAGGGCGTCAGTGCCTTTGCCGCGAAGCGCAAGCCGGAATGGAGCGGATCGTGATGATGGCAATGGACGGCAAGCCCATGCTGGAAGGGATAAAGGTGGTCGATCTGACGAGCGTCGTCTTCGGCCCCTATTGCACGCATATCCTAGCCGACCTTGGCGCCGAGGTGATCAAGGTCGAGGCGCCGGGTACGGGCGACGCATTCCGCTGGTCGGGCAAGGCCGCGGCGACCCCCGGCATGAGCCCCAGCTTCATGGCGATCAACCGCGGCAAACAGTCGATCGCGCTCGACCTCAAGGCCCCCGACGATCTGGCCTGCATGAAGGCGCTGCTCGAAGAGGCCGACGTGTTCGTGCTGAACGTGCGCGGCAAGGCGGTCGAGCGGCTGGGGCTCGATTATGACGCGGTGCGGGCGATCAATCCCGGCATCATCTATGCGCATTGCGTGGGGTTCGGGCAGAACGGCCCCTATGCCGACCTGCAGGCCTATGATGACGTGATCCAGGCCGCGACGGGAACGGCAACCTTGCTGCCGCGCGTCGATGGCGATCCGCGGGCGCGCTATCTGCCGTCGCTGATCGCCGACAAGGTCGCGGGCCTCCACGCCGCCTATGCGGTGCTCGCGGCCGTGGTCCACAAACTCCGGACGGGTGAGGGACAGAAGGTGGAGATCGCGATGTTCGAAGCCTTCAGCCATTTCATGCTGCTCGAACATCTGGCCGGGCTGACCTTCGATCCCCCGAACGCGCCCGTGGGCTATTTCCGCCAGATCGATCCCGACCGGCAACCCTTCCCGACGCGCGACGGCTTCGTCAGCATCGTGCCCTATACCGACGAAGCGTGGCCGCGCGTGTTCGAGGTGCTCGGACATTCGGCGTTCTTGAAGGACGAGCGGTTCGCCACCCGCAAGGCGCGGACGGACAATCTGCCGCTGCTTTACCGAGAGATGGCCCGGTTGACCCCGGCCTTCACCACAGCCGAACTGGTTGCGAAATGCCATGCGGCGCAAATTCCGGCGCAGCCGGTGCGCGACATCGCCGATATCATGGATGACCCCCATCTGGCGGCGACGGGCTTTTTCTCGCGGCAGGAGCATCCGAGCGAAGGCGGCTATTTCGCCATGGAGCATCCCGTCCGCTTTGCAAAGCCGCTCGGATCGGCCAAGCGTCATGCCCCGCGGCTGGGTGAACAGTCCGACCGGATCCGCGCGGGGCTGAAGAAGCGATGACAGGGGCAGCATGGCCGAGGACGTGACCGACCAGCCGGCAACGGCGCAGCGTATCGTCGAAGCGGCGCGCAGCCTGATGATCGAGCGCGGGCTGCTCGAAGTGTCGATCGCCGACATTTCGGAGCGCGCCGGCACCAATGTCGCGCTCGTCAGCTATTATTTCGGCAACCGCGAAGGGCTGATGATCGCGATCATCGAGGGCGACGCACGGCGTGCCTCGGCACATCTCGAACGTCTGCTTGCCACCGATATGCCCCCGGCGGCCAAGATCGAAAGCCATATCAAGGGATTGATCGAGGCCTACTTCGAAAGGCCCTATCTCAATCGCCTGCTCCAGAAACTGCTGCGCGAGGCGTCGCCCGAGGCCTCGGCGAAAGTGGGTGCGACCTTTGTGCAGCCGGTGATCGAGGCACGGCGGGCGATGATTGCCGAAGGCATCGCATGCGGCGCGTTTCGCGCGGTCGACGCCAACCTGGTGAGCTTCGCGATCGATGGCGCCTGCGCGCACCTGTTCTCGTCGGTGCAGTCGCGGCGCACGATCCTGGGCGATGGCGCGCTCGATCACGACCTCGTCGAACGCTACGCGCGAACGGTAAGCGAACTGATCGTCGGCGGACTGCTGGCGCATTAATCGGCGAGCGCGGCCTGCGGGTTGAAGCCGAGCGTCGCCGAATAGCCACCGTCGACCCCGATCGACTGGCCGCAGACGAACGAGGAGGCATCGGAGAGCAGCCAGACGATCGCCGCGGCGCTCTCTTCGGGCGTGCCGAACCGGCCGATCGGATGCATCCTGGCCGCGCTACGCATTGCCTCCACATTTCCCTGCAGCACGCGGTGAAGCATCGGGGTCTCGGTGCCGGCCGGGGCGATCATGTTGATGCGGATTCCGCGCCCGGCGTTTTCGACCGCTGCCGAACGGGTAAGCGCCCAGACGGCATGCTTGGATGCGGCATAGACCGACTGTCCGACGAGCCCGGTGAACGAGCCGACCGATCCGACATTGACGATCGCGCCGCCGGCCGCGCCCATGGCGGCGATCTCGGCGCGCATCGCAAAGAAGACGCCGCGCGCGTTGACGTCCATGATCTCGGCATAGTCGGCGTCGGTGAGATCGTGCATCGGCGCCATGCGTCCTTCGATGCCAGCGTTGTTCACCGCGCCGTCAAGGCGGCCGAAGGTATCCGTCGCCTTGGAAACGAAGGCATCGACTTCGTCGGAGCTGCGCACGTCGACCGGCAGCGCCAGCGTCCGGGCCGCCCCGGCGCTGGCCGCTTCAGTGGCAACCTCTTCGGCCTTTGCATGATCGCGGGCGCCGACGACGACGATCGCCCCGGCCTGCCCGCAAGCGATGGCGGTCGCGCGTCCGATGCCCGTCGATCCGCCGACGACGAGAATGACCCTGTCCTGAAGCATGCGATCAGGCGGCGCGGGCGATCTGCGGTCGAGACGCACCATCACCGAGATAGACGCCGGGAGTCGTGCCGAGCGGCTGGTCGCGCTCGAACGTCTGCACGCCGTTCACGAAGATCTGGCGGTATCCGCCGGCGCGCGCCTTGCGCCGCCAGTCGCCGCCGGGCTGGTCATGGACCACGTCGAAACGGTCCTGGTCGAAATAGAGTTCGGCGAGATCATAGACGAGGATGTCCGCCGCCATGCCTTCCAGCAGCGCGCCACGATCCTTGATGCCCATCGCGCGCGCGGGCTGGTAGGAAAGGCGGTAGTGCATGTCCTCGAGCGAGAGGAAAGCGTTGTCGCGCACGAGCCACAGGATCAGGTCGGTGGTCCACTGGCCTCCGCTGAAGTTCTTGGTATGCGCCCCGCCGTCCGACGCACCAGCGAGAACGCGGCTGTTCGACAGCAGATCGGCGACTTTCGCGGGGTCGATCGCGATGCCGGGTGTCTTGAGTTCGATCCGGAGATCGCTTTCCAGCGCGGTGTCGATAAAGGCATCGACTTCGGTCTTGCCTTCGGCGGCGGCTATCTCGCCCAAGGTCTTACCGAGATAGCCCTTCGCATCGTTCGAGCCTTCGCCCATTCCGATCACGGTATAATCGGCAAGCCCGCCGGCGGTCGCCTCGAACATCACCGGGTCGTAGCTTTCGTTGAAACGGCGGCGGAATTCGGGATCGAGCAGCTTCGCGCGCTTTTCGGCGGCGTCCTTGCAGAACGTCAGCTCGCGATAGACGTCGAGCGCGTCGAGCGAACAGCCGGGCGAGTTGAAGAGCTCGGTCTCGTTCCAGGCGCGGCAGATGACGGTTGCGGCGTACATCTCGACGCCGTCCTCTTCGTTCATCGCGTCCAGCCACGCCATGCTCTGGCGGTGGAGGTCCGGAGTATATTCGCTGACCGAGAACACGTTGTGCAGGATCGGGCGGCCCGTCTCGCGCGCCAGCCTTTCGCTGATGCTGCGGTCGCCCACCGGGCCGATCTGCGCGATGACCTGGATGATCCCTTCCTGCCGGTCCCGAAGCGCGCTTGCCATGGCGACGGCGTCGTCCGGATGCATGATGTCGGTTGGCATCGCTGATCCATCGATGTCGACATGGTTGTTCTCGCGCCCCATGAAGCTCAGCGACAGGCCGCACGCGCCGGCATCCATCGCCTCGTGTATCAGTTCCTTGATCGCTTCGATTTCGGGCGGGGTCGGGCGGCGATGCTTCGCGTCCTCGCCCATCACGTAGAACATCACCGCGTTGAGCGGCAGGAACATGGTGAGGTTGACCGCCTTGGGTGTCCGCCGCATCGCCTCGACAAGCTCGGGAAAGGTTTCCCACGACCAGGGGAGCGCGGTTTGCATCTGGATCGCGGGAACCTGCTCGGTGGTTTCCATCATGAGCATCGCGCGCTCGCGATCCTGCACGTGGACGGGGGCGAAGCCGAAGCCGCAGTTGCCCGTAACGACGGTGGTGATACCGTTCTCTCCCGCGTTTGAGCAGGTCGGGTCCCAGAAGATCTGCGCGTCATAATGGGTGTGGGTGTCGATGTGACCGGGGGCGACGATCAGCCCGTTGGCGTCGACCACGCGCGCGCTTCCGGGATCCGCAATATACCCGATCCGCGCGATTTTCCCGTCCTTGATTCCAATGTCGGATCGGAAGCGCGGAAAGCGCGTGCCGTCGATGATCGTCCCGTTCTTGATGACGAGGTCGAATCCGTACATGACAATTCTCCCGGTATGTCGTTATGCGGGATGAATGCGACAAAAAATAATTTTCGTCAAATTTTGAGATTTTCTGCGGGTTGGATGATGGATACGGAACTTGAAACTGACGTCGCGCGCCGGACGCAGGCCCGCATATTGGACGCCGCGAATCAGGTGATCGCGAAGGTCGGCTACAAGCGTTTGCGGATGGAAGCCGTGGCCAAGGGTTCGGGGATCACGCGCCAGACGATCTACAACTATTTCCCCAACAAGCAGCAACTGGCGACGGCGGTGCTGCTGCGCGAGGGCGCGTTGGTGAACGAGCGCGCCAAGAACAACATTCCGGACGATCTGGAAGGGGAGGCGCTGCTGTCGGCCGCGGTGCTGGCGCTCGTCGATGCCGCCCGCGCCATGCCGATCTTCGAAGGCCTCTTCGAGGAAGGGTCGATGGGCTATGTCAACGAGCTCGCCGAGCATTCTCAGGTCATCGAGCGGATGATGCACGACTATTGGGCGCCGGTGATCGAACGGATCGCGGCAACGGGACGGGGACGGACCGATATTTCGGTCCAGCGGATCGAATGGTGGCTGAGCTTCGTCTATCGCGCGCTGCTTCAGCGCCCCGCCGAGGATCTGGACGATCGCGCCAGCATGGACGCGCTGGTCCGCGATTTTCTGGCGCCGACGGTGATGGCGCGCTGATCAGGCCGCGATCGGCGTGACCGTCACCGGGATACCGTCGATGAACGTCGTTCCCGAAACGCGCTCGACTGCCTCCGGCCCGAGCCCGAGCAGCAGGTTGATGTTCGCGCCGGGCAGGGTGTTGGCATGGCGCCAGCCGCCATTGTGGCCCCATCCGTGCGGATAGCAGACCGCGCCCTCGACCACGTCTTCGGTCACTTCAACCGCGACTTCGACGGCGCCATGTGCGTTCGCCACCCTGGCCCGACCGCCATCGCTGAGGCCGTATCGGGCGGCGTCGGCGGGGTGGACGAGCAGCGCCGGCCCCTGTGAACGCGCCAGCTTTTCCGGATTGTGCATCCAGCTGTTCATCGACTTGAGCTTGCGCTGGCTGAAAAGCTTCAGCATGCCGTCGCCGGTTGCCGGAGCCCGCCGGGTGGCGAAGCGCGCGAATTCGTCGGCGACGATCGGATGCCACAGGCGGATCTTGCGATCGCCGGTGGCGATATGGTCGGCCCAGCCGTCGTAAGTGAGGGGCAGGTCGAGCATCGTTCCGTGCGGCATATCCGCAAGCTTTGCGAAACTGAGCGCTTGGTCGCCGCGCCGTTTGCCGAGCGGGCCATGGCGGAGCGCCAGTTCGACCAGCGTCAGCGGGGTGATCGCCATGCCCTGCCGCTCCAGCCAGCGCAGGCCCGGGGTTGGCGCGATCGAGCCGAGCCCCATGCGCGCGACGAGATCGTCGAAAATCGCCTTTTCCTCCCGCGCCTCGCCCATCGGCGGCACGGCCGCGCGGGCGTACTGGATATAGGGTCGCACCATGTGCGACAGCCCGATCAGCGGGATGTCGTCCTTTTCGAGGAAGGTGGCCGCGGGCAGGATATAGTGCGCGAAGCGGTTCGTTTCGGTCACGTAGAGATCGACCGAGAACAGCAGGTCGAGCGATTCGAGTGCCCGTTCGAGCCGCTCGCCCCCCGGCGCGGACAGGACCGGGTTGCCGGCGACGACCATCATCGCGCGAACCTGGCCTTCGCCCGGTTGCAATATGTCGTCGGGCAGCGCGGCGGCGGGCATCAGGCCCGCAACGACCGGCAGGTTGCCGATCCGCGTGCGATGTTCGCCATAGCCCGAGAGCGGTTCGGCGCCTTCGGCGAGCGGAAAGGCACCGAAGGTCGACCCGCCCGGCTTGCCGAACTTGCCGCCCGCGATGTTGATCGCATCGAGCAGCAGGTTGGCGATCGTCGAGAAACGGCCGCGGCACAGGCCCACCCGGCCGTACATCGCGGCGCGCGGCGCGGCTGCGAAATCGAGCGCAAGGCGTTCAATGGTGTCGCGCCGGATGCCGGTTGCGGTCGCGGCCTCGTCGAGATCGACCTGGGTAACGGCCGTGCGCAGATCGTCCCAGCCGGTGCAATGCGCGGCAAGGAAGGCCTCGTCGACCACGCCCGCGCCGATCATGACCTTGAGCATCGCCGCGTGAAGCCACGCGTCGGCGTCGGGCTGGATCGCGACATGCTCGTAGCGTTTCGCGGTTTCGGTCCGGCGCGGATCGATCACGATCACCCGGCCGCGTTCGGCGATGGCGTCCAGATCGTGGCGCATCCGTGGCGCGGTGAGCAGGCCGCCGTGCGATACCAGCGGATTGGCGCCCGTTATGATCAGGAAATCGCAGTTCGGCAGGTCCGGGATCGCGTTGCGAAAGGCGACGCCATAGAGAATCCAGCTCGCGAGGTGGCGCGAAGTGCTGTCCTGCGACCCTGCCGCGTAGAACTTGGTGCTGCCGATCCTCGAAAGGAACCATTGGCTCGCCATGAACGTGTCGGTCGAAAAGGCGCCGGGATTGCCGAAATAGGTCGCGACCGCCTGAGGCCCGTGGGTGTCGATGATCGCCTTCAGCCGCGCCGCAATATCATCGATCGCCTGGTCCCACGAAACCTCGGCAAATTCGCCGGGGCCGCCGACGCGTTTCAGCGGCCGCAGCACGCGGTCGGGATCGTTGGCTATGTCGACGATCGCCGCGCCCTTGACGCAGATATGCCCCTGCGTGTGCGGATTGTCGCGATCCGGCGTCAGCTTGACCGGGCGGCCGTCCTCGACCGTCACCACCGTCCCGCAGAAGGCCTCGCATAACCGGCAGAAGCTTGTCGTCTGGGTCCGAATCGGGGCGTTGCTTGCCAATTCCCTCTCCCTCCAATTCGCCGGAAACCTGCGAAGTCGCTCGTTTAAATGAGCATTTAAGATGTCTGTTGACAGAATAAAATACGACGAATATCTATTTTTGTCGTGTCGGGGTATGAGCTACAGCGGCTCGGACTGGCAAGCGGAAAGATGAAGCGAAAAGCTTCACGATCTGGAGGGAGACGAAGATGCGTAAGGCTGTTCTGATGGCCAGTGTCGCCATCGCCGCAATGAACGTTTCGCCGGTTTGGGCGGAGGAAGCCGGCGCGTCGGCCGTGGGCGGCGGTGCGACAGTCGACAACGGGGGACTGGCCGATATCGTCGTGACCGCGCAACGCCGGTCCGAAAGTCTTCAGAAGGTTCCGGTCGTGGTGACCGCGGTCGAGCCCGAAGTGCTCGAGGCGCGCAACGTTTCGACGCTGCAGGACCTGCCCAAGCTGACGCCGTCGCTGACCGTCCAGAATCAGGCGAGCAACGTCACGCCCTTCATCCGCGGCGTCGGCTCGACCGTCACCGGAGCGGGGCAGGCGGCCAGCGTCGCAACCTATGTCGACGGGGTCTATATCGCGACCCTGACGAGCGCGGCCTTCGACCTCGACAATGTCGAGCAGGTCCAGGTGCTCGAAGGGCCGCAGGGCGCGCTCTATGGCCGCAATGCGACCGGCGGCGCGATCGTCGTGACCACCAAGACGCCACGGCCGGGCGACCCCATTTCGGGCCGCTTCCGCGCGGGTTACGGCAATTACAACAATCGCGAGGCGTCAGGGATCATTTCGGGCGGGCTTGGCGATATGTTCGCCTTCTCGGTCAACGGGTCGATCCGCAAGCGCGACGGGTACATCAAGAATCTCAACGCGCCGGGGACAGGGACGAGCAACGCCGATTTTTATGATCGCGATTCCAAGTCGATCGGCGCCGTTCTCGTCTTCAAGCCGTCGGAGCAGTTCAACCTGGTGCTCCGCGCGCAGCATTTTGAATCCGACGATCGGTCGGGTCAGGGCTATCAGGCGGTCGGGCTCGACCTCAACGTGCTGGGTACGGGGCTCAACGGGTCGCAGCTTTATTATGCCGGCTTTCTGCAGAGCTTCGGCGTTTCGCCCGCCGACGCGTTCGCCGCGGCCGCGAATCTGCGCTTCAGCGGTCAACATGGCGCGACTTACGAAAACGAGGCCAACGGATCGACCCGCGGCATATTGCGGCCGGGGCCTGCGGGGTCTTTCGTTCAGCTCAATGCCGAAACCTATTCGGCGAAAGCCACGCTCGATCTCGGATCGGTCGAAATTAGTTCGCTGACGGCGTACCAGACGGCGAAATCGCTATCGGCGACCGAGATCCTGTTCGCGGACCCGAAGAGCTATCCGGCGGGCTTTCAAGGCGGCTCCGTCGGCTTCACCGGGGATTTTCCGTCGCGCACCTGGCAACAGGAACTGCAGGTCGCTTCGGTGAATTCGCCCGTCCAGTGGATCGCCGGAATGCTCTACCTCGATGCGGCCGGCAACGTGCTGCTCACCGGCGACCTGCCGCCGCTATCGGCGCTGACTGCCGACAATCGCTGGCAGAACAGGTCCATTGCCGGCTACGGCCAGATCACCGTGCCGATAACCGACAAGCTGAGCATCACGGCGGGCGGTCGCTATACCGACGAAAAATATACCAACACCGACTTCCTGTCGCTCGCCGATCCCCGAAACGTCTTCGGTATCCCCAACCAGGGCCGACAGCAGCTGAAAGGATCGAAGTTCACCTATACCGGCCGCATCCAGTACGACACCGGAAGCATCCTGCTCTATGCGGGCGTCTCCACCGGGTTCAAGGGTGCGACGCTCTCGAACACCAATCTGCTGAGCCCCGGCGTGAAGCCCGAGACGATCACCTCGTTCGAAGGCGGGGCGAAGATCCGCCTGTCGCCCGATGCGCGCCTCAACGTCGGCGCGTTCCACTACAACTATGGCAATATCCACATTGCCTACACGGATTCGGCGAGCGGATCGAACATCCTGGTCAACGGGACCGGGGCCAAGATCACTGGCGCCCAATATGATCTGCTGTGGCGGGTCTCGCCGATGTTCACCCTGCGCTCGAACGGCCTGGTCCTCGACACCAGCTACGATCGCGACGTGGAGTCGGCGGGCGGGGCCGGGGTGCTGTTCATCAAGGGCAACCGGCTGGCGGGGGCGCCGAAGTTCGTCGTCTCGCTGGGCGCGGACGTCAAATATCCGATCGGCGATGGCGAACTGAAGCTGTCGGTCGATGCATCGCACAACGCCGGCTACTATTTCGACGCCGAGAATCTGACAGGTACGGGCGGAGCGACGGCGCGCAGCATGCAGTTGGTCGACGCCAGCCTGACCTATACCGCGCCCGGCGACAGGTGGCTGGTTTCGCTGTACGCCGCGAACATCACCGACGAAAAATACTTCGATAGCGGCCTGCCGATCAGCGGGATCGTCCGCAATGCGCGCGCCGCGCCGCCCGCGACTTATGGCGTGCGCGTGGGGTTCAACTTCTGATGGCGGCGATCGCGCCGCCTATCGACGACGACGCGATCGTCGCTCCCGCGACTTACGCCGATCCGGACGCCTATGACCGCCTCTTCGCCCGGCTGCGCGATGAGGACCCGGTCCACTGGACCGAACCCGCGGACTATCGTCCGTTCTGGAGCGTCACCCGGTTCGCGGACATTCAGGACGTGGAGCGGAACGCCGCGCAATTCCTGAACGCGCCGCGCATGATGTTGCGGCCGGTCTCGGTCGAGGAACAGGTGCGCAAGCTGACCGGCGGCAGCGCGCTGATGCTGCGCGACATCGTCCATATGGACGGCCGCGATCACATGGCGCACCGCAAGCTGACGCAGGCGTGGTTCATGCCCGCGCGGCTGAAGGCGCTCGAAGAGGATCTGCGTGCCCTCGCGCGGCAGTTCGTCGGCCGGATGGTGGAGCGTGGCGGAACCTGCGACTTCGTCGACGACGTCGCGGTCTGGTATCCGCTCCGCGTCATCATGCGAATCCTCGGCGTGCCCGCCGAGGACGAGGCGCGGATGCTCGTCCTGACGCGCGATATCTTCGGCCCCGACGATCCCGATATTCGCAAAGGCCCCAAGCCCGATCTGGCGGCGACGATCAAGGGCTTCTTTGACTATTTCGCCGAGCTGACCCAGGCGCGGCGACGCGATCCGTCGGACGACATCGCGACGCTGCTCGCGACCGCGACGATCGACGGGCAGCCGATCGGCACGCTCGAACTGATGTCCTATTACATCATCATCGCAACCGCCGGGCACGATACGACCAGTTCGACGATCGCGGGCGGGCTGCTCGCGCTGCTGCAGAACCCGGGGGAGATGGCGCGGCTGCGCGCCGATCCCGCGATCCTTGCCGCGGGCGGCGTCGACGAGATGGTGCGCTGGGTAACGCCGGTGAAGCATTTCTTCCGCACCGCGGTCGGGGATTACGACCTGCGCGGAAAGACCATCAGGGCAGGCGAGCATCTGATGATGTGCTATCCCTCGGCCAACCGGGATGACGACGCCTTCGCCGACCCGTTCCGTTTCGACCTCTCGCGCCCGCCGAACCGGCACCTCGGGTTCGGCTATGGTCCGCACCTCTGCCTCGGCCAGCATCTTGCCAAGATGGAAATCCGCATCTTCTTCGAGGAATTGCTGGCGCGCGTCGACGCGATCGAACTCGCGGGCGATCCGGCCTGGGTGGCTTCCAATTTCGTCAGCGGGCTGAAGCGTCTGCCAATCGCCTACAAGGCGCGATAAGGTCGTTTCATGATCCGGATGCTGTTCTGCCTTCATCGGCTGCCATCGCTCAGTCTCGAGGAATTCCAGGCGTACTGGCTGGAAACGCACGCGCCGCTCGTCGCGCGGCATGCGCCGACGATCGGGCTGGCGCTCTACCGCCAGCATCACCGGCTCGACGACCCCGTGCTCGGGGGCCTGCTCAAGGGCCGGCTGGCCGATCAGCCCTTCGATGGCGTCGCCGAACTCGGCTGGAACAGCGAGGCCGATCTGCTCGGCAGCGGCAACGACCCGGCGCGGCGCACCGCCAATCGCGAACTGTTCGAGGACGAGCAGCGCTTTATCGACCTTCCGCGCTCGCCGATCTTCTTCGCACGCTCGCACACGATTGTTGGGGGCTAGGCCGAACTCAGGTGTCTGGACGTCGCCTCTAGATGCGGCAAGTGTCGACGAACTGACGTCGCTCAGCGATCCAGTGGAGAATGCCCGTCTGTAGCGAAAGCGGTCGCAAGATGCCGGAGCTTGTCCGGATCGCGAACGATATGGATCGCCGCGATCCGGCCATCGCGCACGTCGAGCGCCGTGGTCTGGAGCACGCCGCCACGGTCGATGCTGACAAAGCCCGGCAAGCCGTTGATCGTTGCGGTGCGCAGGAGCGAGGGTGCCGATAGTTTCGCAAAGGGCTTCTGCGGCCGCCGCATCGTCTTTACCGCGCCCAACCAAGCTGGGAAAGAAAGTCGATCGCTTTTGCAGTGCTGTCGTCCGAGGGGTTAACTCCCGTCTGCGGGTCGATCTTGCGGAAATTGAAAAAACCGTGATTGAGCCCTGGATATTCAATCAGGGTGCAGGCCCGGTCTGCGAGAAGTACGCGCCCGCATAATGCGCGCACGCCGGCAATGGGGATTGTGGAGTCCTGCTTGGAATGCATGACCAGCAATGGCGGCATGCGTCCAATGGGTAGGAGAGCCGGCGAAATCGCGTCAGCTTGGGATTGATCGAGCCCGAGTTCCTTCCAGGGTTCCTGCATGAAATCGACGAGCGCTGGATTGAACAGGATAAGCGCGCCCGGCTGCTCCGGCTGAGGAACCGTCATAGAGACCGTGAGCGCTAGGTGCCCTCCGGCCGAGCCACCCGACAGCGCGATACGGCTGGCGTCAATATTCAATGCGGCAGCGTTGGTTCGTACCCATTCGTAGGCAGCGCGAGCGTCCGCGACGGACTGCAGCGGCGTGGAAGCATCGCGGCAAGCAACCCGGTAATCGGCAAGGACCGCCACGAAGCCACGCTTACTAAAGGCCAGAGCCTGCGCTTCGAACTGGTCGATCTTGCCAATGCGCCATCCTCCCCCAAAGAAAAAGACGATTGCCGGAGCTCGATGCTCTCCAGCCCTGGGCGCAAAGACATGAAGATAAAGCGGGCGCCCTTCCGTCCTGTAGGCGAACGATTTCGCCCCGGCGACGCTCGTCGCCTGTGCTGCAACATTCGGGCAATCCAAGGTTCTGGCGCTGACCGAAAGCGGCAGAACGGATGCCAGGATCACCAGAGCCGCCAGCAGGCAGCGACGGATGCGTTCGGCAGACCGGTCTTTCACGCTTCCCCTGCCGTTCGCACATTGGGACGGTCTTGACCTTGCTCCCACATTTCCCGCCGGCTGGAGGCGCCAGCCCGAACAGAAGCCGGACATCATTGAAGTCCACATGCTGCGCGCCTTTTCTTCGAGGAATGTCATGGTCTTGGCCTCGCTGAACCACGTTTTCCTTGATCGCTGCGTGGCGCTATCCGTCACCGCCATTGCGGAGTCGGTATCGTTCAATATCCTGAGGGACGACAGGCGTTCCGCCAGACAGAAGGGTCCGGACGTTTGCCAGTTCGGGATCGCCTGTCTTCTCCATTTGCGCCAGCAATTGATCGGCCATGTACTTGATGCGCGCGGCATGGCGTTTGTTGTCGATCAGGTTGATGCGCTGTCCGGGATCGGACTTCAGATCGTAAAAACCGATCGGATAACCTGTAACCAATTGTTCGACACGCGCGGCGATCCGGGCGTCGGATTTGGCCGCCTCCGCCATGGCGTTGTACGTCAGGCCCATCATGCTTTCGGACCGGTACTTGAGCGGTCCCCGAGCCCACGGCGAAAAGACCAGCGAGTAGCGCATATCCTGGATGGCGCGCATGGGGTAGGCATAGCCGCTGGATAGGGTGTTCACCTGCGTGACAGTAAAATCGCGGCCCTCCTGCGTTTCACCTCGCAGCAGCGGCATCCACGATCGCCCGTCCAGGCCAGCGGGAACATCGACACCCAAAAACTCGAGCAGGCTGGGCAGGATGTCCATATGCGTCGTCTGCGCAAGAATATCGCGCGGCGGGCCCATGCCGGGCCAGGAGATCAGCACCGGAACGCGGGTGCCGTGATCATAGCAGGTTGCCTTCGCAAAGGGGAACGGCATGCCGTGGTCCGAACAGAACACCACTACCGTATTGTCTGCCTCGCCACTTTCCTCAAGCACCTTGAGGATGTTGCCGATCGACACGTCGAGACGCTGCGCACTGTTCCAGTATTGCGACAGTTCCCGGCGCACGTCCGGAAGGTCTTCGAGAATCGGCGGTACGGTGACCTCATCCGGCTGAACTTCGCGCGCGATTTTGTATGGGCCAGTTTCGCCATGATCCACCTTCATCCCCCCGGGGCTACCGTAGAATGGCCTGTGCGGATCGTTGCTGTTGCAGTTGACGAAGAACGGCTTGCCGTTGTTGCGCGCTTCCTCGATCGCGACCCGGGCGCCATCGGCCTGGATCAGTGTGCTGCGATCCTTGCTTTGCTGGATGTAATCCCACTGGAAGCATTCGTAGGGCTGCATGTGGTCGGATTTATGCACGACGCCTGCGAAATACCCCGCCTGTTGGAGGAGACCGGTCAGAGTAGGCGTTCCGGACTTGATCGCCGTGAAGCCCGTCCCTCCACTGCGATGGGGCAGGAGACCAGTCATCAGGGCTTCGCGTGACGGCATGCATATCGGTGCCACCGTCCGATTACTGAGGAACCTGTGCGATCGCGCTGCCAAGGCATCGAGGTTGGGCATCAGGCCGGCACGCCCGCCCATGAAACCGGGAATCGACCAGTCCAGGTCATCCGCAGTGATCAGCAAAAGGTTCATCCGCTTGCGCAACGGAGGCGGCTCGGTAGCGCCGAGGCGGAACGGAACCATAGCCGCCGCCGCTGCCGCGGCGGTTCCGATCAGGAAATCGCGCTTGCGGATGGTTGTCATCAGTTCGTTCTCCCTAACGCGCCCGCTATGACCCCCGTGTTTCCCAAACGTAGGTCATTTGCCATCATCACAGAACGGGCCGCCGAACAGAAAAGCCGGGGGACCAACCCGGGTCGGGTTCGTCCCCCGCAGGGCAGGGTAGCTACTCTATCAATACTTGATCCGCACGCCGACCCGATAGGCCCGGCCAAGAACATCGTACAAGTTGGCGTTCGTTCCGATATTGTTAGACGGAGCGTTGGGCGGATCGGTGTCGAAGGCGTTCTTGACCACGCCGAAGAACTCCATGCTCATGCGGTCGTTCTGCACCACTTCAACGCTGGCATTGAAATCAACGTAAAGGCGCGCCGGCACGCGGTTGTTGTTGATGCTGTTGGCAAGCGTGGGATCGTAACCGGCATCTTGCGGCCCCACGTAAATATTGCCGAACTTGCCTTTTGGCAGATAGCGCAGCTGGGTGCCCAAGGTCAGCGGACCGGTCTTGTAGGTAACCCGGGTGTTGATCTCGTAGCACGGCATGCTGGGATAGGCCTGCTGCGTGACCGTTCCGTTCTGGCATTTGCCGCTGATCGGCTGGCCGCCGTTCACGTAGGTGAGCTTGGAATAGATCGTGCTCAGAACCCGCAAATCGATGGTGCCGTTGCCAAGAGCGTGGCGGTATCCGAGCTCGATATCAAAACCGGCGACGCTCAGCTCGTTGGCATTGGCCGATACGTTGCGCACAAAAGTCAGGACTCCGGCGGAATCGCGCGTGACGAACTGGCAAGCAGCCTGAACACCCTGGAAGCACTGGTTTACCAAGGTGGGTGCACCAACCGCAGCGATGTAATCCTTCACCTTGATGTCATAATAATCGACAGACATCTGCAGGCCTGGAATCGCGCTCGGCTGAACGGTCAAACCTACCGTCTTGGTGTAGGAGATTTCCGGGAGCAAATTGGGATTGCCGCCCGATTGCGTGGGGACCTGCGTCGTCGTCGTCGTCGCCGGATCGATGACGGCCGAATTCTGCACGTTGGGCAGGACATACTGCTCGTTCAGGTTCGGAGCGCGAAAGTCGCGCGAATAAGTACCACGAAGGCGTAGCCAGCCAAACGGCTTGTAGACCGCACCAGCCTTCCAGGTCAGGGCATTGAAGCTGGAAGTCGCCGGCCCTATTCCGCCTCCGGAAAGCGGAGCTGCCGGGCTGGAGAAATTGTAATGGGCATGCCGAATGGCACCGTTCACTTCCAGCGTTTCCGCGAAGGGGACGTCCTTGAGCAGCGGCACATTCACTTCGCCGTAGAATTCGGTCACCTTGCTGCGGCCGTGCAGTGGGCTATAGTTCTGCACGAAGTTGCCAGCGAGAGAATCCGCATCAACCTCCGCAGCGATGCTTTCCGTGCGGTATTGTCAACGGCGGAGCAAAAGTCGGCCATTCGGCGGCGTAAAACCAGGCCATCGTGTTACATGCCGGGGGGAGTGGCGTGAGGGCGTAGCCCGAGGGCCACTCCCCCCGGCATTGGTGTAATTTTCAG